>BNJT01002876.1_pt1 | contig 220082 bp, 237 predicted proteins | sample 8540491 | NCBI WGS metagenome assembly BNJT01 (sample SAMD00202455, study PRJDB9452) | human saliva metagenome | host: Homo sapiens
ATTTCGGTGAACTTAATGACGCACTAGCTCTGTTTGGTCTGGAATTACCCATCGTAGCTTCCCGAAACAAACCATTGGCAGTCTCATTTCTACCGCCCTGATTGGATGAAGTCGCCGGCCAAAAATGGTAAGCATCTATTATTTTACTGATCGCATTGAGGTAGTCTTGCCAAACGGTGAAATTTTCAATCTACTAGCCTCAATAAGCGCGGTATTAAATTAGGCCTGCCAAAATCGACGATGAGAATGCCAAGACCAATATTATGGTCTACGATTTGACCGAGAAATCAGGCCGTCATCGCCAAAATTCGTGAATCCGTCCATAATCGCTCCGGCTATCGCATGGTCAATGAAGTAAATCGAAGTGAAAATAAGCCGTTCGATGTGTGTTACCAATTTTCTTTGGCGCTCAGGGTACGCTCTCGGCGTAATTACAGAGGTAATTTTGAAGGTTCAACTGATTCAATATCATACTGGGGTACATGTTTTTGAATTTACTTGAATTAATCAAGCCCTCGCTCACAGAAAAGCCAAAGGGCTTGAACCACGCACCATGAATCTTGCGACGGTCGGTTTAAGACCTCGAGGGCCTCAATGCAAGGCAAAGCCTCGAATCAAATACCGCCACTGCCCAGTCTGCTGCCAAGTTTTATATTTATCTAGATTTTGCAGAAAATTCTTCCGCATTAAGAAAATTGACCGCGAAATCGAAAATTGAGACCTTAGCTGATAAGTCCCAGTCAATCAGGAAAATACAAAGTTGATTTTAATAATTTTAATTTTGGCTCAAATTATATCTCAATAGTCATGACGTGGCTGAAAACTTGCTATTGTAGATAAAACCTCGATTCCAGCCGAAAAATTGCCAGATTTTCTGCGCAATTTGCAGTCTCTTGAGCAAAGTTTCATCAAAACCTACCAGTATTTGGCCTGCTCCTCACCGGACCTTCTATTCCATTCGACCAGAATTGACCTCTCACAGATATTTTGAATCGCAAAATCTCATATTTTTCTTGCAGTCGTACGCTAAAAAAACGTTTACGAAATAGGTGGCCTGCTTGGGTGGTTTTGCTGAAGGTCGCACCTATGTAATCACTCAGCACGCGGACTGACTAGGAAATTAAAGAATTTTATCTCAAATTCGCCAGGCCTTGATCCCGACGGTATTATGTCTCCAGGGTCAAACATAAGCGCTACGCTTTACCAATTTTGTTCGCCATTTGCGTAGCGCCATTGATCGGTTTTATCGAGTATTGCTTGTGGTTTTCACAGCAATGTTGTAAATATAACTATCTCTCGATATGTTATAATTATGGCATGAAAGTTAATACAAAGAATATATCTGAGACCAAGGTGGAAATTACCGTTACCTAGATAAGAATGATTTGCAGACTGCTAAAGAACAAAGGTGGCTCATCTTGCTAAGGAAGTTAATGTCCAGGGCTTCCGCAAGGTAAGGTTCCCGCTGAAATCGCTGAAAACACATCAATCCTAATGATCTTGTTTTACCACCGCTGATATCGCTGTTCGTCGTACTGTGCCGATGGCCTTTTCTTATACAAAAGCCCATTGATGATCCTAATGTGGAAATTACCAAATTTGTCCCTGATGAGACTCTTTGAATATAAGGCTGAGGCTGATATCTTGCCAGACATTAAACTCGGTGATTTCAAGAAACTAAAGTCAAAATGTGAAGACATTGCAGTTAAAGAGGCTGACGTGATGATGTAATCGCTCGCGTGGGAGGTTTATGCGGAAAGCTCCAGTCAACGCTGCGAAGATGGGCGACGAATAGTGATTGATTTTGAGGGTTCACTGATGGCGTGAAATCAAGGTGGTGCCGCCAAAGATTTCAAGTTAAAACTCGGTTCTCATGCCTTTATCCAGGTTTGAAGAGGAATCGTTGGTCACGAAACCGGCGATCGTTTCGATCTCGAACTTCTACTTCCTAAAGATTACCACGAAAAATCTGTCATAAGAAGACTGTCTTTAATGTTCTCGTTAAGCAAATCAATGAATTGCTTTCTCCAGAACTGATGACGAATTTGCTAAAAATGGTCCATCTGAAACTTTGATGCTTTGAAGGCCGATATTGAGAAAATCTCACCGAACAGAACCGCGTCAAAGCCGACGAAAATTTAAGGATGACCTCGTCGAAGCCTTTGTCAAATCCAGTAAGGTCGAAGCTCCTGCTATTTTAATCGAAGACCAGATCTGCTTCATCTGCCAAGACATGGAGCAAAATGCCAAGGCTCAAGGTTTCACTCTTGAAGATTATCTCAAGCAAAGCGGTCAGACCGAAGAAGCTTGATGAGTAGTTAAGACTCGCGGAAAGCGTGTCAAGGCCTCTGTACTTCAAATTCTCACCGCGATCAAAAAATCGAAGTCGAAGACGAGATTGTCGAAGGAAGATTAATGAGCTTAAAGTAGTTTACAAGAAACCAAAGAAGCTCCTCATGGAAAGTTTGAAGAACCCTAATGTCCGCTAAGACATCAAAACCGTCTTACTATCGAGAAACTTTAACTTCCTCGTCCAGGAAAATTCTAAGTAAAGCTCGAAATTAGTTCGGAACAAACAACCCTGACCACACCGGGCTTATTTTTTTTGAACAAAAAGAACCCCGCCATCATGGCAGGGTTCGGTGCATTTAGTAGAATTCCTCATCATCATAAAAATAATTCTTCAGTATAAGGTTACGAAAATATTATAATTGTGCATACAAGTAATATTTTTTTCCCAGATGAAGTAGCGCAATAAATCTTACCCTTCACGACATAATCAATTTCAGCCATAATAATGTCATTAATTTTATTAAAAACCGTTTACATAATCAACTAGAAGTTTCTTTCTTAGCTTTTACATCTCAACCTTTCTCTAGTTTAGAAGAAAAATCTTTATAACCGAATCTGTTAATTCCTGGCTAAAACTAAAAGAACCTTATTACTGTGCCTTCAGGAATTCCATTTCTGTGTTTTCATTTTTTTAAAAGTAACAAATCGTTCTTAACTTCCCGTCTAAACCTCATCAACGCTGAGACTCAAGACACCAGTGCAACAGACTAGTGGCTTTAACGCTCTAATGTTCGTTGCTCTGCATATGTTAGTGCACTAACTCCTTTTATTTTCGTCAAAAGCAAACATAAACATCTAAAGAGCACAAAACACTAAAATGCTTTTACTGTGTTGTACTCGGCATCCATATTTGGGATCCAAAACATATTCATATATTAATACACTTTACGATAAAATTATCAGTTTAATAGATTGGGTCTACATGTATCATTCAGTTGGCGGAGAAACTGGTGGCTTATCGTAGTCATAGCTTAAAGAGTTAATTCAGGAGTATCTCATTGCTTTCGGTCGCTCTAAATATTGAGCACGGTATTAAAGATTTCTGATTATTTCACCATGAGGTTTTGTTTTACCGCACACCTGATCGCTGATTAAGAATTGCGAATCTACATCTCGATATTTGGCCAGCACTAGCAAAGCGGAGAGTTCCATATCGACACCGATGCAGCCACGCTCTTTGCATTAATTTTCATTTCTTTACCATATGTTTGCACGATAAACAGCGTCCGTGGTCCAGATTTACCTTCTTACTACAGTTAAAGTAGTTTTATCAAAACCGATTTCGCTTTTCTGCAGTAGCGATTGGTCAACCTCAATTTCATCTCGAATCTGGCAAATAATGATAACTAGTTCCTTCCTCGCGAGCGGTGAGGTGGGAAGAATACTAGTATTTTTGCAACATGTCCAACCGACCAGCACCGAACAGCAACAAACTTTTTATACCGACCAGCAATCAAAAGTTCGACATATGCCACAACACTTCCAGCTGCGCCAGTCGTGGATGAAACTCAGAGAATCACCATTCGCATTGAGGTAGCGTAGGTGCCAAAATTCTGCCATTAAAGTGTTTCAGCAGAAAAGTTGCAAGATTTTTGATGATTAGCCAGACGATAACTCATCCCAGATTTCATCGTCGAAAATTAAGAGACATTTATCTGGTTTAGCACTCGAGCTTAAGGTCGCATGGTCCGAAAACGGTTTTGAAGATGGGTCATAGATTACACCCTTTATTATACGCAACAGTTCGTAAAATACGGAGCTAAGCTATTACAACAAACTTCCTACTCTAATCTATTAAGCAAGTTGCACTTGGAGATGTTAATCCTAGAGTTGCTACTGTAATTATGTTAAAATGTGACACAATATAGACATTATGCAACTTGGAATTGTCAAACTATCTCAAAAATCTTTATCGTGATCAAAGAACTGCAGCTGGTCGAGGTGACTTGGCGGCTTGGTGGCCTTAGTTTCTTCTTTTGCTCGCCGCCGTTGTCTCGCACAGAGATCGCGCTCTTGGTGTTGCACTCCTACTATTCCACCGATTAGCTTCATTGGCGCTGCTAAGGCCAACGTGGTAGTCTGGCGCAGCTTTTCCCGAATCGGCAAAATCAGTCAAAACTTTGAAATGATGATCTCGGCTCTCTTGAAATTACCGGATAATCAACCTCCGTACTTATCGTAAGACATTGACCGATGACGTCAATCAGCGCATCTAGTCGAAAACCAGCGCCCGGCACCAGACCGCCACAAAACACCTATAAAAACTACTACACGAAAGCCAAATCAGAAACATCCAAACTAGATATAAAGGACAGCTCAGAAAATGGCTGTATGACAAAATCTTTGACCCAGGCATAATAACCAACGAGTTTCAAGCCAATCTACTGGGTTGCAAAGAAAAGGTTCGCTTGAGGTTGTAAAATATCGTATTATAGCTGGTCCAAGCTGTGAAGTTTTATCTAGAGCTTCACCACCGATGAAGAACTCAGATTTTTATCAATAACACAAGAGGAAACTAATGCCATCAATTAATCAGTTGATCCGGTAAACCCTGCAAGGTTGCTGCCAGAAAGTCTCAAGTCACCAGCTCCCTGTATACCTATCGTCAACACCTTGAAAACTCATGTGTTACTATGACCAAGCTTTCACCTTTTAAAGCTGTGGTGTTTGCACTCGAGGTTACCACCAAAACCCCAAAGTAAAACCTAATCCTGCTTCTTCGCAAAGGCCGCTCGTGTGCGTCTTTACCAACGGTCAAGAAGTCTGGGCGACAGGGTCGGTGAAGGCAACCTTCAGGAGCACGCTGTAGTGCTCGTGCGTGGTGGTCGTAAACTGACATCCAGGTGTCCGCACATCACATCGTTCGTGGTACCTCGACCTTCAAGGTGTTAACGGTCGCGCAGCCGCTCAAGCACGGTGCCAAGAAGGAGGGTAAGTAATTATGCCACGTAAACTACCAAATCTCTCTGAACGTAAAGGTGATCCTGACCGCACTACCAGTCAGTCCTCGTTCAACGCTTGATCAATGTCAATGCTTGATGGTAAAAAGTAAGCTTTCTGAACGTGCAGTTTACGCTGCTATCGAAGGTGCTGCCAAGAAACTTGAAATTTCTGAGAATCCAGTGGAAGTTCTCGAAAAGGCTGTCGCTAACGTTTCTCCAGATTTCGAAGTTAAACCCCGCCGTGTCGGTGGTGCTAACTCACCAAATCCCATCTCCCACCCTTTTCGGTCACCGTCAAAATGCGTACTTTGCCTTCGCATGGCTCGTGCAATCTGCCTCGTTCACGCAAGGGTATGCCATACCACGCCGTCTCGAAGCTGAAAATCGTCGATGCTTTCAACGATGCTGGTGCTGCTGCTTCAAGAAAAAGGAAGACACTCACCGCATGGCCGAAGCCAACCGTGCTTTTTGCTCACTTGCTCGCGCTTGTTGTTAGGTACGAGAAAATACCACCCTTCAGGGTGGTATTTTTGTTTTTCAGGAACCCCTTTATGCTATAATAAAAAGAAAAAGGAGGGAAAATGATTAAAATTGCAATCAACTGGTTTTGGCCGCATTGGTCGAAATGCTCTAAAAATTGCTTTGATGCGACGGATCTCGAAGTTGTAGCTATCAATGATTTTGACCGATACTAAAACGCTGGGCTTTTCTTCTCAAGCATGATTCCAGTTATGGTACTTACAGTCGTGAAGTGACTTTTGATGATCAAAATATTATCGTGGATGGTATCCGCGTCTTTTCCGAAAAAGATCCAGCCAATCTCGCTTTGGGGTGAACTTGGTGTCGATGTAGTGATTGGAGTCCACTGGTTTCTTCACTGATCCAGAAAAAGCTAAGGCTCGTATCTGCCGCCGGCGCTCGTAAAGTAGTAATTTCCCGCCCCAGCCAAGGGTGAAGGCGTGTTAAAACTATCGTGCTCGGCGTGAACGAAGGTGAAGTCACCAAGGAAGATAAAATTTTTTCCAACGCTTCTTTGCTACGACGAACTGTATTGTCCCCTATTATGAAAGTGTTGAAGATAATTTTGGCGTTAAAAGCCAAGATGACCACCGTGCATTCTTACACGGGTTCACAGCGCGTCTGCTCGATGCTCCAGCGAAGGACCTCGGAAGCACGTCTGGCCGCCGAAAATATTGTGCCAACTACCACGGGCTGTCGTGCGCTGCAGCCTTGACCATTCCAAGTGCCCACGGCAAGTTCAATGGTCTTTTCTGTCCGTGTCCGACCCCTGTAGTTTCACTTGCTGATATTACTGCCGTACTTTCGTCCTACTACCAAGGAAGAACTTACTCAGCTGAAAAAGTTGCCATGAGCTCATTCTACGAAGGTATTCTCGGCGTTTCCTATGAAGAATTAGTTTTCATCCGATTATCGTGGCGATTCCTACCTTGTATTGTCGACCTTCCACTTATTGATGTGGTGGACTATGATTTGATTAAGATTGTGGCTTGGTATGACAACGAATGGGGCTATTCTAATCGTCTTGTCGAATTAACTGCTGATTTTGAAAAGGAATAAAATGCAACTTTGTACGTCGCCTCTGATCACCGTGGATTTACTAGCGTTACAACGTCTTCTGACTTTTTGGCCGAATAACAAAATCACCATCCAGAAAATGAATATCGAGGTGAAAGACTTAGGTCCGCTCACGATCCAACCAGGCGACGATTTTAATGATTCGCACGCGTCCTCGTGCAGTGCGTGAAAAATCCTACCGCTCGAGGCTTTCCTAATTTGTGGTTCCGCTCATGGCACTCGATGCAGGCCAATCGCTTCCGCGGTATTCGTGCTATCTGTATTACACCGAATCTCTCGCCCGTATCGGCTGCAAGCATAATGATGCCAATGTGCTTTGTCTTTCTTCGATTATATGACGGAGGAAGAAGTCAATGCGGCTGTGGTGGGATTTTTAGAGGAGCCATTTATTCCAGAAGAGCGTTATATTCGCCGTAATCAGCGCCTAGATGAGAGGAAAATATTTACTAAAAAGGAAAAATATGGGTGAGGACACAATTATCGTACCAACGATTTTTAAATTGATGACACGAGTGTTTTGTCGAGCAGATGAAGGCCTATACTTTATTTGCACAAGCGCATTCAAATTGATCTGATGGATGGCACTTTTTACGCCAAATCGTAGCGTCCCTGAAAGTTCAATTTCGCAACTCGAACGGCATCCAGTTCGACTCCATATTATGGCCATTCGTCCAAGCGACCACTTGTCGGAGGTTTTGCGTCTACGTCCGCATCTTGCGATTTCACGCCGAAGTTTCTGAAGACGATTACCATCGACCAGTTGAAAAAGCCGGAATAAGAGCCGGAGTAGTATCTTCCGACCACCTACCCAGGTTTGACCAAGAAATATCTTTGAAGTGGTCTGATCATGCCCTCGATTCTTGTCGCTCGGCAATCTTGGCCAACAAGGTGCTAAAGGCCGATATTTTGCAGGTCAGAAAAAGTCAAAATTATTCGTAGTATCGCTCGATATTGAAATTGGCTGGGACGGCGGTGTTAATCTGACTAATGTGCGCGCGTCGCGAATTACGAAGCAAATGTGATTACCGCTGGTTCTGCACTTCTCAGCCAGAAGATAAGAAGGCCGCCCATGAGGCCTTAGCTGCAGAAGCCAAAAACGTGAGTCTTCCTATGAGTCGCGTAGTTTTGTCCGGTAGTGTTTTTGCAAGATATCTGCATTGATCGACCATAACGATCTCGGTGAGATTAAGACTGCGAAAAGCTCACTAATGGATAAAAATAGTTCGGTTGGTGGCGGTGCGGTCAATGCAGCCACGAATTTTGCTAGACATGGTCACGAAAACTATCGTAATTTCTAATTTTGGCCGTGATAGTGCAGCTAATGCGATTTTGAATTTCCTCCAAAAATGAAAAATGCCCGACACCAGCTATCTCAATTTTACCCGTAAAAAGACTGGTACCGGTGATTTTGCTCGATCTCCGAAACTGGTAAACGCACGATTTTGACTTCGCATGGCGCTCTGAAAGTTTTGCTAAGCTCGAGGCTTGCACCCTTGATTTATCTAACCCAGATTGGCTTTTATGTCACCAGCTTGAATGGCGATATGAATACTTTGTCTGCGCTTTTTGAAAAGCCAAAGAAAAAGGGTATTAAGATTATGTGGAATCCCGGCATGGAGGAGATTGCCGAAGAAGAAGCTTGGGTCTGCTTCAAAGATGTCGATGTCTTAATTTTGAACGAAAAGAAGCTAAAACTTTAATTGGCGGCGAAATTCTCGAAGAATTATTGATTAAATTGGCTCATTATGTCAAACGGTGATTATTACCGCCGGAGCTCGCGGCTCTATTGCCACCAATGGTAAAGAAACTCATCGTCTCGCTCGAGTAGCGAAATGAAAACTCGAAAGACACCACCGGCGCAGGCGACGCCTTTGGTGCAGGATTTTGTCTGCCACCCTGGATGGTAAAAGTTTAAGGACGCACTCACCTTGCCGCCGCCAATGCCACCTCGGTAATTTCCCATATTGGCGCTCGTTGGTATACTGCCTACGGTGATGAAGACTCCATCCCATGCCAATCCAGAGACTTTAATGCATGGGTATAAAAATAAAAAGCTATAAAAATCTAAACCTCTAGTATTTAGAAAGAAAAATAGAGCTCCGACGGCCTCCTATGTAATTCGTTTTTGTTTAGTTGTATTTAACAAAACACTTCAAATATAACTGAAACCACGAACCTTAGACCGACTTGAAATTGTTATAGATATTTTGGTCAATCTTCAGATGTCCACTTTTATTTGCCGCGAGCACCACATCGCGCACATCATCCGTCACCTTGAAAAATCTTCAAATCTTCCTTCTTGATCATACCTTCCTTAATCATCGTATTAGAGAAGAATTTAACTCAGCGGCTTCCAATAAGCCTTTCTCCGATGAAGAAGAATGGCATTTTTGGCACTCTTTACCTTGCATTAACATCAATACCTCAGAAAGTTCATCGAGTGCGCTGAACCGCCAGGAAAATGCATGAGGCCTTACTCGACATCACTAGCATCACCTTGCGGGCAAAGAACAATGGAACCCCATAGTGTCGGTCAGGGTTGATTTTTTCTGTGTGGCAAAATGATATAGTCCAACCGAGCGACCGCCATACTCGAAAGCACCACGGTTAGCAGCTTCTCATGATGCCAGGTCCACCACCAGTAATCACCGGATGTCCATTTTCGGCAAGTAATCGTCCGTTCCATGGCTTTTTATACTATTGTTCTTTTCGTTAGTCCTGGTTGAGCTGAAGATCGTCACGCCTGTAGAAAACTGACTGATCGTCGGAAAGCTTCAAGAGATCCTCTTAGCATAGGCCACATTGAACGAGTGGGATGTCTGGTCCAGCACTCTTATTATCCTTAAGCTCATTGATGCCAGTTTAATGCTGGCTCCTTATCCATTTCTTTGATTATAAACTATTAAACATAACAGTTTTCTATCTTATGATAAGCGGAAGCCGAAAATCAAAAATTTTATAAATCACTCTGATACTATATAATATAAAAACTATGAATACTAGAAAGTGAATCAAATCATTAAAAGTGTCAAACTCCACTATCAAAATATCGATACTATACTTTTTGTTTGGCTCTGGCGCTAAATCCTGATTGGACCGAACAGTCAGACATTGATATTTTCTACTCGATGACACTTTTAATGATTCACGTTCTGGTACGCTGTCATTGATGATTTACTGTAGAGTTTCAGAAGGATACTTTTGGAAACATTCAGTAAAAGACATTCAGCTCAGAATATGGACAACTTCTGAGAACCGCAATGGCCCCAACCATGATTTGTCATACATCAAGAGTTATTTCAAGCAAATCTCCGAAAAACTCACAGAGCTTATGGTAGATCTCCGCCGCTTAACCTTGTCCCCACCCGGTCTATGTGGCGAGCAAGATGTGAGTAGTGTAGTTATTCTATTGAAGACTATTTGTCTAAGGCTGAAAAAGATATTACTAATATACAGCTTAGCTATCTTCATGCAAATTATGTGTTACAAAATGCGCTTCCAAATGTCCTTAGCTTCCAATGGCACATATATATGCCACAACCAAAAATATTTGGGTGTAAATTACTAGAAGAAAAGGACCTCAGAGTTATTTGAAATTTGGGAATCAATACCTGCAGCCGATCTCGTTGACGCAAAATAACAATATTGAATAGACTTAAAGAAAGGTAAAACTGTGGCTCGTGAAATTCATCTTATCTTGCATAATATCTGCCCATATTGAATGTAGGCGCGATTTTGCAGCACTGCTCGAAGGGTCGTCGAAAGCAGGATTTTCCGGTTATCACTCCAACCCTCGCTCCTGTCTCATCGAAGGAACTCTCCACATATCGCCGAAACATAACAGCTAAAATTCATAAAACCGCGCTTGGCGCTGAGGCTTATCTCAATCTCGCGGCGACAGATCACACATTCTCAAACCCTAGAAAATTATCGCGAAGACGGCTTCCAGCCAGTTGGCTTAGAAAATAACCCAGACGATTCGCGTCTCATTCAGATTAACCCACCAGATTTGCACACATCGGCCCAAAAATTGCCCTGGTGCTCGCTGGCGAGGAAGTTGAGGACTCTCGACGAGCTCAAGGCGCTATGCGACCGTTTTGTCGAGACTGCCCATGGTGAAGCCGTAAAGAGTCCTCGAATGTTTCCAGTGGCCACCGGATGATACATTTCGGCGAATTAAAGTGTTATAAATATTATAGAAAATAGGAGCTAAAATGGAACGTTTATAACTCTTTAAAAATCGAACAAAAATGGCAAAAGATTTGCCGAACAGGAAAGTCCCATATAGGCAGAGAAAAATTGACGATGCCGAAAAATATCTCGCCGAAATGTTTCGCACCCATCTGGTGCGGTCTCGCGTCGGCATGCGTAATCTCGATTGTCGATGCTCTAGCGCGTTTTTATTCTCAGAACGGCTATAATGTTCTGACGTCCATTTCGGTTACGATACTTTGGCTTACCAGCCGAAAAATTATGCGATCAAGACCGGCGCGCTCCGAAAGAAGCTACCGTATTAACACCGAAAACTTCCGTAGGCAGGCCCAGCGTCTCGGTTTTGCCATTGACTGGTCGCGCCGGAACATTAACACCCGATCCTGAACATTACCGATGGACCCAGTGTGTTTCTTGCAATTATTTAAGAATGGTTTAGCTTTATCAAAAAGAGAGCCACCAGTGGTGGTGCCCTGTACGACTCAAACCGTACTCGCCAATGAGCAGGCAGAAAATGGTCAGTGCTGGCGCTGCGGTGCGGAAGTTGAAAGAAGAAAACATGAAGCAATGGTTCTTCTAGCATCACTGATTACGCCGGAACGTCTACTAGCTGATGCTGACAGCCTTGACTGGCCAGAAAAATCAAAACTATGCAGAAGAACTGGATCGGCAAACTGCGTGTGTCCTGGAAGCAGTTCCTTCCAGGTAGCTGATTCCGCCCATCAGATTAAAGTCTTTACTACTCTACTCGCATCGATAAGCAATTTTTGGCGCCACTTTCTTAGTGCTCGCACCGGAGCATCCACTTACTCTTGAGCTTGCTACCGAAGACCAAAAAGTCGAGGTGGTAGAATACGCCAAAACGCCATCATCCGAAATCGAACGTCAAGAAAATATGAAAAGACCGCGTGTCTTCACCGGTAGCATGCCGCTATTAATCCAGTTAACGGTGTCAAATTGCTAACTCACGTCGCCGACTATGTCTTAATCGGCTACGGTGAGGGCGCCGTGATGGCGGTGCCAGCTCATGATGAGCGCGACCAAGCCTTTGCAGAAAAAGTAAGCAACCCCGAAGTGAAAACTGTAATTGATGAAAATGAAATCTTTAATTAATTTCTGGCGATTATACCGGTCTCAATCTGGAGGGAAGCTTTCGTTAAGGCTAAAATCACCGCCGATCTTGAAAAAGATCATATTGCCGCGCATCTCGCACCACTTATCGTATGCGTGACTGCTGATTTCTCGCCAACGCCACTGCTGCCCATTTCCAATTGCTTATGATAAGGACGGTAATCCCTCACGCAATTCGCAGATCACTGCACAGTAGTTTTGCCAGATATCACTGGACTATAAACCTGATAGCTCGCTGTTCTTACGCTGCTCAAGGCTGGAGGACTGGAAAAAGTCATTATCAATGGTGAAGAAATGACGCGCGTGAAACCGATACCTGGATGGTTATGCTTGTTCCTCTTGGTATCTCTCTCTGGCGCTACACCTCACCTCAAGGATAAAAATCACGCCTGGGACTGGTGAGGCCGTCATTGGCTCGACCGATATCTATGTCGGTGGTGACTACGCTGTAGCTCATCTCTTTATGTGCGTTTCTGGGCCATGTTCTTCCATGATTTCAGGCCTCCCCGCCTTTGCGAAGAGCCAGTCAAGACCTTGCTTTTATAACGCACACATCAATGCGCGCCGATGGCAAGAAAACGAGCAACCCATGGTAAACGTAATCGATCCACCTCGATGCGATTGATTCTCACATGGTGCAGACACTTTATGCGCACCTATGAACTTTTATCGGCCTGCTATACTACAAGATGCTGCTTGGAGCACTAAAGCTATTGGTGGTGTTTACCGCTCTTGAATCGCTGTTTTAATCTAGTATATCTTGAAAATACCACCGCTAAGGTCGACGACGAGACTAATCTGGCGGCTCGCCATAAAACCATCAGCCACCGACGATACAGAATCGTGCGAACTTCAATACCACCGTAGTGGCCGCCCCTCATGGACACGTCAATCATCTCATAAAAACGGCGCCGCTCAGGCCGACCTAGTGACACACCTGCCAAGTTGCTTTATCCATTTGCCCCACATCTCGCCTCAGAATGTCGCTGAGACACTTTGGTTCCGATATTTCTTGGCCAGCTTACGATGAATCTGCCTCGTTAGCGAGACCGCAGACATATCATTCATGAACGGAAAGGTCCGCGCTGTTGCAACTTCCGACGGATACATTCCCAAAGAAGAAATCCAAAAGCTTCGCCCTCGCCGACGAAAATGTCAAAAATACCTCAATGGCGAACCACGAAAATTATTTTCCCACCAAATACCGCCTCGGTCAGCATCGTGAGCCTCAAATCTAAAAATTTTTCAAAATCCACGGGTGAAAAATCTCTCACCCGCTCTGATTTTCTTGCAAACCACGGGTTTTGTAGTAGCAATAATACAAATTTATATATTAACAAGGAGCATTGATCGCCTGAACTCTAAAAAGCAAAGCAGCCCAAGAGACTGGTCTACGCCGTAGCCACCTTCGTCTTATGTCTTAGCTCGTGCAGTTAATAAGAAATCACCGTTAAGGCTTGAAACTAGCTAAGAAAACCCCAAATCTTAAAAAGTTAAAACCGTTAAAACCGCAGTTGCTACTAAAAAGACAAAGAAAAGCGAAAATAATGGCAAGTAATCGGCACTCTTTGGCAGAATAATTATCCTCTCAGTGCCTCATGGAATACGAGGTGAGAAGTTTGCGGGCGACGCTGCCAGCCGACATTAATGTTATTATCGCAAAACATCGAACCATATCGTTAAAGCCGTTGGTGATACTGATTTTATTATCGCATTACCACCAAGGGTATTTTGGAACATCAAGAAAAACTTGATCACGAATTACATCCATTAGCATTCAGAATGGCCACTCTGCCCCAGCTGCCGCGATTGATCGTAATATTTTTGCGCCTGGGCTCTATGAGCTAGAAGCTCAAACGGTGCCACCAAAAGTTGCTACCAATGAATCCGTTGAGCTTAGCTAAGGCTTTGGCTCGGAAAAGTCATCCAAGTTCGTCAACGGTGTTCTCCGGTACCCGCTTTACAAAACAGCTCGGGTCTCGAGAAATCTGAAGGAACAAACGAACAATCAAAGACCAGTTCAGTCAGAGTTAGGCGAAAACCCCAAGAAGACTAAACCAAAGGCCAAAACCGATCCCTGTCGCGCACGATACAAGACTCAGAAATTCCTCGCGACTCCAATCTTACTTCAACAAAACTCTCAAGACCCACCATCAAAGAAATTGTCCGCGAACCGACCTCTGCGGTATCGTCTTCCGACTGACCAAAGACAAAAGATATTGAAGCGTCACTCATCCAAGATTCGAAAACCGTTGGACGATCCCAGTGACAGTGACATCGAACCCGGTGAAACCAAGCAAACAGACCGCTATTCGCGAAATTGGCGAAGAAGCCGCCTGAACCACATCCAAGTTCTCTCTGGCCTCTGGAAAGATCCACTTCAAGTATCGTCGAATTGATAACTAGTGCTGATGACTACGCAAATGTATCCTGCACGCTCACTGGATACTTTTCAATACGGAACGCCCAAACCAAAGAAAAGGCGGATGAACGGGCATCAAATGGTTTAGCTTCCAAGATGCAATTAACGTGATCGGAGTACGAAGATATCGAAAACTTATGCTCATCGCCAGCACCGCATCCGTCAAGGGAGAATATTAAATAAATTGAGCTTCTCTCAGTGATACTTGAAACAGTTCTAGTACATCCAAAAGATTCCCAAGAAAGTAGTTATGGAACAAGCAGTCAAATCGTGCGTGGATTATCAAATCATATCGCGGATATCACGTCAGCATATTGACGAGGAAAAGTCAATAAAAACCAAGAAACAGCCCTCGAATGCCGAAGAGTGGCACCGCCGATACTAAAAACCTTTTACGCCAACTCTCAAGCCAAAGAAAAATGGGCATTGAGTTTAAGGATTATCTTGCTCTTTATTACCGCCCTTACCCACTCGCAGTTATGTCAATGATACATAGCCCATATCGAGCATAATGAACGCCTCGGAGTTCCTCGGTGACGCGGATTTTTAGAGCTCGTGTCACCTCTGATTTCTCTCTATCGTACCTCACCGAAACTCAGAGGGTATTATGACGGCCTGGCGTTCTGCTCTCGTGCGCACCGGAATCAATTGGCCGGGCTTCCACCGAAATTGGCATCTCCATCCTATCTGTCTCTCGAAAGGCGTGAAAACTCGGCAGTGATCGTACTCATGCCTCGATTATTGCCGACTGTTTTGAGGCGCGGTGACCGAAAGGATCTATCTCTTGATCAGGGCTATCTGCGCGCTAAACAGTTCAGCTTTACCAGCATATTCTGACTAAAATGGACGAAATTATCGTCAACGAATCTTGGCGTGACTCGAAGAGTTATTTGCAGGAACTCTGCCGTTAGACCGATGGCGCTTACCTCAATATCACGTGTGATCAAAGCAGGGCGTACCCGACCATGATCGTGTCTTCCTCATTAATGTGGTAGTCGCAGGTCATATTCGTTGTGGTACTGGTTCCGACATAGCAAGCAAGAGGTCTCAGCTCCAATGCCGCTACCGAGGGTGTATCAAACTATTACATTCTCGGCACCAACTTCCCGCCACTGGCTGTCGCCCCCACTCTTACGCAAATAATTTATCATCTAGATCAAGCGTAAGCCCCAATTGCTAGTGTGAATACCATACAACATTCACAACCTATGCAACATTTCATTAGGAGTTCTATAACCTATACCTAAATGTGTGCGTTTATGGTTATAAAAGTCAATATAGCTAAGTATTTTATTATCCATAGACTTTAGTGGTTGCAGTCTCCAGATAATAATTTCCAGTACACACTCTTTTGTATTGTGCGGTTAAATCTCTCAATGTGTGCATTATCTAGGGTCTACCTAGTCTCGTATGGCGGATCTTAATACCTTTAGTCTCTAATCTAGTTTCAAAGTATCTCGCAAAATTCTAAACCATTATCACTTTGTACTGTCTTGCTGTAAAAGCCAAAATATTGTTCTCGCCTCTAGAATAGTGTTTAACGAATGAATAGGGTTTTAATTCTTTATAAAACTCTAGCGTATGCCATTCTGCTATACAGGTCCACCACGTGTAAATGTAACGCTTCTGTTTGCTAATTGGATTAAAACAAAATGAATTGTATCAATCTCAATTAAATCTCCTGGACTAAGTATTTTAGGCCTAGGAATACCTTTTATATTCTCGATTGCGATGATATTTCTGTTCAGCCATTCTATGGTGGCGCTTCAATATCCCACGCACACTAGATAGACTAATACTAATGCATAGGATCTTTTATTGATATAGTGCCACGTACCACCCTCAGCACAACGCTTCATCTGGTCTCTAACATCGAGTACTAACTGAACCAAGTCTTCCGCTAATGTATGTGGGTGTTTAGGTGAAGACGATTCGCTTTCTATTTTCCATTTACAAATTTTCGTACTTATGGAGAAACTCCGAGGCATTGTCTTCTCACGGCATTGGTGAATTGGATATGGCTGTTTAGTTTTTCCACTTTTGATGCCATCTCCAAACAGTACTTCTATGTACACCAAAACGATCCGCTATTGATTCTACTGGCTTTTTCTCTCACTAACCAGCATTTTTATGTGCGTCCTCTGCAATTTCTATATTCTTACTAGTACAATCATGACATAGGTAGATTCTCCTTTTATTGTGACACTGACTCTAAGTATAGAATCCACCTCTTTTGATGGCAATATACCAATCTATCGCTGCAAAGGTTGTGAGTTAATACTGAATAATTTGGCAATTTCTTTCTTCATAAAATCAGCTAAAATATTTAAAAATTAATTATGAGAAAACATGCTCGCGATTCGTATGCAGCGTACTGGTCGTACTCACTCACCCAACATTTCTTGACTAGCCGTCCAAGCTATCCTGTCAGCGTCATCCACTTTCTGGACGCGTTGTGGCTGAGGTCGGCAATTACAATCCAGAAACCACAGAAACCACCCCTCGATGAAGAGAAAAAGTCGTGAGTTCTACCTCAAGAACGGTGCTCAACCAGATCTCACCCGTGTAGCTCGCATCTTGAAAACTCGAAGGTGTCAAGTCTGATCCCGACTGGGTTAAGGAACCTACCAAGAAGCGCTAAAGCTCCAGCACGCAGACAAGCTTCTGTAAGAATCAACCAAAAGAAGAAGCTGAAGTCTAATTTCTTACGCTCCGAAGAGCGTCACCAAAAGTGCTACAATATAACCAGCAAACCTAACCGGAGAACCCATGTCAACCATCGACCAACAACGTGTCGTGAATTTATCGTAAAAACTCTTGTCAGTGCAATCCAGAAAAGTCACTATTAACCGCGTAATTGATGAAAAAGGTGTCTCACTTTTCACTTTCCGTCGACCCAGAAGAGATGTCGATCGCGTCATTGGTCGTCGGTGCTACCGCTCGAGCTCATTCGCCAGCACCCTTCTCTCGCGCTCTTGGTACGAAGAAGACGATGCCCGCCAATCTCGCAGTAAGATTGTCAAACACCGATGAACTCGAAGGTGAAGGTGAACCTACCGCCGCCTTCGTGCACCGTTGCTGATTACGATGACGAAACTGGAAACAGGAAACGACGTGTCCTCGCTGGAGAAAACTCGTGCCGAGCTCGCCGATCTCGATGATCTCGAAGTTTAACAGGGCTACGCAGAATTATTTTATATCCGTCGAAACACCCCGGAAAATGGGGTATTTTTCTAAGTTAAATTCCTCTTGACATTCAATATCATAATGGTTGTACTAATGATAGTTCATTTTGAACGAAGCCTCCAACTGCGAGTCGGCTTACATAAACAAGTTGAGAGTTTACATGTTCAAAATCCCACCCGAAATCAGGGTGGTTTTTGATTATCAGAAAAATTGACTCTTTATATATTAAAAATCATGCATTTTTATTCATTTTTCATTCCTTATGTTAAAATAAAACAATCAGGATTAAATAGTTTTGCTAATTAGAACTAGGCAAATTACAAAAACAATGTGGAGAGAATAATGAGTGTGAAGCGAAAAGTTTCATAGCAATACCATCAAGGTGAGTTAGTTTTTCAACATCTCATTAACATTTATCTTGATCTACCTTTCTTTGCATTCTTTTCTGCCAATCTACCTTTGCTGCACCAAATATTTCTCTTCAATTGTCGGTGACATCACGCACGCTGATTTTCCGACTTCAGGTAAGTGTTGAAGCTTTCCAAAACCGCCGATATTACGGGTGAATTCCTGACGGCGTACGGCTACAAGCTCTCTATGAGTAGTGACAGCGAGAATACTGCGCTTACTAGTCCAGATGCTAGTAACGGCAGATTATATCTCATCTACACAGTGGTAGCGACAATAAACTCTGAGGATATGCATAATCAATATGGATATAATATCGAGAATGACTGATAATAAACTTCTTTATAATGCCATACCTGCCTTAGACACTCCTGGAAATGATTAACGGGTGAAGACTAAGTTTAAAAGGTGGATATTATTAAGTTTAATCTAGGTTTTGAATTAGAAAATACTATCACCCAGGTAGCTATGTGAAAGTCATCTTTAGCCTTATCAGACGAGCAAGCCCGCCCAGTTAGTTAATAGTGGTCTAGAAACTCATTGGAAGCGCTCAAACGCCCAACTATTTGGGGGCGCAGCAGACGATCCTATAGCATACCCTCTTCTAGTTATGACGTCAATATTAGTTGGTGTAGAAAATGCAACGAGTATGTATATCCAGAAATATATCGGTAATCCAGTCCAGACTCTGACACTGAAGTGTATTTGGGAGTATGGAACAGTGGCGGCCAATCCGCAAGTTATCATGCCTGCATTTGAGCTATGCCACAGAATTAATATTCTGGTAAGACCTCTCATATGTATGTTATTTTGAAAGTATTAGTAGAGATGCAGGTATTTAGTTTTTTATGATGGCAGGCCTGTCTCGATGTTAAACTTAAGAAGGTTAAAGATATCTCCTCATTTGTTTCCACTCCGCCTCGCTATAGATTTAATTATATAGATACTCTACGCTAAAATTTTTTGAATTATTAAAAACTCACCAATCGAAAACGCTGAATCAATCTTCGAAAATTTGGGTTTACAAAATCGGATCAGATTTTGTTCTATTGCAAACAAAGCAAAACTTCAAAATGCTTTTAAGAATATTAATATAAATATTGATTATAGCAATTCACAAATTGGCTATTGATAATGCCGAAGATACCTCATCAATGTTTGAAGACTTCAAATCGTTTGAAATAAACTACCAAATGCCACCTTTGCTAAGGTTAAAAACGCCAACTCCATGTTTAAAAATATCAAATCTCTCACTACCTTCGATGTTAATCAGGCTACTTTGCTGCTGCGGAAGATGTATCTAGCATGTTTGAGGATGTATATTACGGCGATACACTTAAATGAATAGTGCTACTTTTTTTAGCCGCGAAAATGCATCTAATATGTTTAAGAATAGTGAAATTCATTCTATCCTTTACTTAATGTCTTCAAGTATCTCGATAACGCCGAATCCATGTTTGAAAATGCTAAATCTGATAATAATATTGCATTTTCGAATACCACCTTCCAAATGTAAAATACTCAAACATGTTTAAGTCGGTGAATTAATACAGGTCAGTCTACTCATGCCACCTTCATAGCGTAGTTAATGCTAATGCTATGTTTATGGAATCAAAAATCAGCACTCATATATTAGTCAAGTTAACTTTTGCAAATGCCAAGATATTTCATCGATGTTTGAGAATACCCAGCTGAATTGGTTGATATTAATCTGCAAAGTGCTACCCTGCACATGCAAAAACGCTCATCGTATGTTTTACTGGGGCGAGCTACGTCAGTCAATCTGGCTAATGCGGTATTTAATGAATTAGAAGCATTTCATCATCGATGTTTGAGGGTCAAGACTATATAATTGAAATAAAAATTAACAAAAGCCACTTTACAAAAACAAGAAATTTCAACCGGACATTCTTAATGTATATAAGGCCACCATCATCAGCCTACCCAAGATCACTTCTCCGAGCCGTGCAGAAGACTTAACAAGTATAACTCCATGATTGCGGCGGCATGACAACTGAACCTAAATCCTTGAAAATGACTGCTTCGCATGTCGTCACCATGAGAGTATGTTTAAGGAGCCCAGTATAACTGAGATTAATCTGAAACTGAATATTACTGGTGGTAATAATTTGCAATATTCAGGAAATCTTTAAAGATAAAAGTAGTACTGAAAAATTATTTTACCAACTGTTTTCGATACTTCGAATGTCACTAATATGGCATCGGATTCGAAAATTGTCAAAATATTGGACCGAGATCGGTAATTATAATCAACTTAATCTGAAAAGCGTCACAAACGTTAGTCGTCTATTTGCGGATGCTGGAAAGTCTTGATTTGAAACAGATTATTCCACTACTAAAACCAATAGCATCGAGAATGCTTCATTTATGTTCTATCTTGCATATTCGTCAGCTCCGTCGCTTTCTCCAAAAACTTAAGACCAATAGTATCACTACCATGTTGCATATGTTCCAGGGATTCATGACTCATCTCTTGATATTTCATTTTAGCTTGAAAATACCACCACTATGGAGGATATGTTTAGCGGAAAAGAGGCATCGCTATCATATCCCGTCGGCGGTCAATATTACGCTGTCTCTGAGGTCATTTGGCCAAATAATATTCTGAATGCCCTGCGTATTTAACCACCATGAAAAGTCTTTTTCATAAGAATTATCACATTACTAAATTGAATTCACAAATTCAGTCCTGCCTCTCACTGGGATACTAGTTTTTATGTTCCTACCAATTCAGCCAAAATAGAAATCACAGCAATAAATGTTGATGGCCTTGATACGTGAATGTAGAAGATATGTCTGATATGTTTGAAAGGTACAATCTGACGCGGCAGTCTAGGAGGTAGCTTGCCCCTAAATTCAAGACTACAAGTCTAAAGAATATGTATGGTATGTTTTATAATATAAGCGTTGACCATCTTGACTTAACTGCTCTTGATGTTTCAAATGTCACTAATATGGAATATGCTCTAAGTAATTCATATTTTATTACGATAGATCTCACTGGTTGCAATACCAGTAATGTAGAAAACAGAAGCGTCTATTTTATGGTTCAAACTTTTATCTCACAACAATTTATGCCTCAGATAGCTTTATCACTACCAAGGTTACACAATCGGATGATCTATTTTATATGTTTGGAAATGATAATCTTGTCGGCGGTAACGGCACCCATGCTGCAGATCAAGATATTACCTACGTCACCGATCGTCCGTGGTGCTTCAGGTGCCTTTTACCTAAAATAGTCTCAGAAAATGCCCTTGAAACCTCAAAATGGTAAAATATCTACAAGAAGTAGTGTGTCACTATTAACATGTCTTTTTATTTTAGCGAGAGGTGGAAAGACATAAGTAGCAGTAATTCGGCGCTAAAGATTATTAACACTAAATAAGAGGGAAAAGTGAGTAAAAAAAGTACCATTCCAGATGGCAGTCGTGTCTTTTTTCACTGAAGGAGACAAATTGCCTATCCCGGATCTACTGCACACCAGAAAAGATTCTTGGGAAGAATTTGTACGTTCTGGGGCTACGCGAAGTTTTCACTGAACTTAATCCAATTGATGACTATACTGCTGCAAATTGTCACTAAAGTTTAAAAGATTATGAATTTAAGGTTCCAAAGCATACTCATTCAGGAAGCCAAGTATAATCTTGAAACCTACGAAGCCCTTTTGCACGTCAGCAGAACTTCAAACAAAGTCACCGGCGAAGTCGTCGAACAGGAAATTTACTGGTAATTATCCACATGGATGACTGACCGTGACCTTTATAATTAATGGCACTGAGCGTGTAATTGTTTCTCAGTTGATTCGTTCAGCTGGTGTCTTTTTCACTGCCGAAACCATTATTGCGGAAGCGCCATTACGGTGCTAAGGTGATTCCAGGTCGTGGTGCATGGCCCGAATCGAGACCGCGCCAAATGGTTGTATCTATGTGAAGATCGACCGCCGTCAAAATCCCAGTCACCACTTTGCTTCGCGCTCTGGTTGTGAAGGCTGACATATACACCAAAATGTCGATACCGGTGCGATTAATTACATCGAACCCCAAATTATCGATAATAAGGGATACATACTACCAGTTTCAGGCTGCAGCCCTTCTCAGCCAATGTTCCGCCCAGGTAGATTTAGCTACTGTCGAGAACGCCTTTGTTCCATGGTTGAACGTACCTTCTTCGACTACAAGCGTTATGACTACTCTCGTGTCGGCTCGTTTCCAAAGATTAACCAACAGCCTTGGTTTTGACACTCCTAACGACAGCACTCACTCGTATTTCTTTGCAAAATGGATGATCTTGCCGCGATTATCGCCGAAATCATTCGCTTCTGAACACACTCAAGAGCCTGCTGACGATCTCGACTCTCTCCCCAACCGTCAGACGTGCGTATGGTTGGTGAGCTTGTACCAACGTCAATTTCTGCCTTTGGTAGTGCTAACTAGTTTTGCAACGTAATATCCTAGACCGCATGTCGATGGTTGACGCTAAAGAAAGAAAAGTCACGCCATCTCAGCTTCTTAATCCACGTCCAGTGGTGGCTGCAGTTCGTGGAATTTCTTTTCGAGTAACCTCTCAGCTCTCAGCTGATGGACTCCTACAACCCATTCGCTGGTGGGCTTGCCTACTGGCCGCCGTCCTATCGTCTCTATGGGTCCTGGTGATCTCGCACTCGTGAGACGCGCCGGTTTCGATGTGCGTGATTCTCACCCCACCCACTACGGTCGCATTCTGCACTGTAGAAAACCCCAGAAGGGTGGTAACGTGGGTCTCGTCTTGAACCTTGCTACCTATGCTCGCGTATTAACGAATGTGGCTCATCGAGCTCCATATGTCGTAGTGAAAAACAGGTAAAGTCACCGGACGAAGTTATTTACGTCGACGCGTGTCGAACGTGATATGGTGATCGCTGATACACTCAGCAATGGAATTGAACGCCAAGGGCAGAATTTGAAGACGAGATGGGTCTCCGCTCGTGCCAATGGTCAGCCAGCGTTCAGGTTGAATCATCTAAGGTCACTCACGTCGATGCCGCTCACAGGAGATTCTCGGTATCTCTGCCGCGATTCCATTCGTGGAAAAGAACCGTAGTCGACCACCGTGCACTCCATGGGCTGCGCTCATGCGAAACAGGCTGTGCCTCTCTCCGTCAACCAAGCCCCAACCGTTGGTACCGGTATCGAAAACGATATCGCGGTGCCACTTCTCAACTTCGTGATCGCCGAAGGTGATGGTGTAGCTGAAAGAGCCGACGCCAAATCCAGTGATCGTCCAAATACGCTGACAAAACTTCGAAAGAATACATCGTCGAGCATTTCGAGCAAACCAACTCTGACCAATGTTACAACCAACGCTGTGTGGCGTGTGCGTGGTCAAAAGTTAAAGGCTGGTGACACTCTTATCGAAGGTGCCTCTCTTGAAAATAATGAACTCGTCTCGGTCAGCAACCTTCTCGTGCTTTCATGCCATGGCGTGGTTACAACATGGATGACGCCATCGTGACTCTCTCGCAAGCTTTGCTCGAAGATGAGTACATTGACTCTATTAACATTAAAGATTTCGACGTGAGATTCGTGAAACCAAACTCGGTCCAGAACAGGTTACTCGTGATATTCCTAACGTTTCTGGAGACGCTCTGGCCACCCTCGCCGGTGAAGACGGTATCGTGACCGCTGGTCTCTGAAGTGAAAAACGGCGACATTCTCGTCGGTAAAGATCACATAAGGGTGAACAAGAGCACTCAGCTCTGAAGAACGTCCTCCTTCATGCGCCATCTTCGGTGATGCCAAAGACGTCCGTGACACCTCAGTTCGTATGAGTGGTGGCCTCCGGTAAAGTTATCGGTGTCCGCATTGCACTCGCGAACAAGGTCATGAACTTAAGGCTGGCGTGCTCATGCAGATCGAAAATCTACAAGGTTGCAAATGCGCAAAGATTCAGGTCGGTGACAAAGATGGCCGGTCGTTACGGTAACAAGGGGTGTAGTTTCCGTGTACTTAACGTCGAAGATATGCCATTCGATGGCCGATGGCACCCCAATCGATGTCTCTACTTTCCCCAATGGGTGTGCCTTCTCGTATGAACCTCCGGTCAGCTTTATGAAATCCACATCGGTATGGCTGCTCGCGTCGCGCTACAAGGTTGCAACCCCATCCTTTCACGGTATCCCTGATGAAGTTAGTTTCTAAAGGAGCTTGAAAAGGCTGGTATCGATAGCAATGGTCGTACCCAACTTTTATCGATGATACTCAGCACCGGTGAACCATTCCACGAAAAAGACTACGCAGTTGGTGTGATGCACATGAGTTAAACGCTTCACCACATGGTCGAAGATAAGATTCACGCTCGTTCGACTGGTCCGCACACCATGGTTACTCAGCAACCTCTCGGTGGTAAGAGGCTCAAAACGGTGGTCAGCGTTTCGGAGAAATGGAAGTTTGGGCTCTTGAAGCTTATGGTGCTGCCAGCATCCTCTCAAGAAAATGCTCATACTATTAAATCTTGATGACGTTTACGGTCGCGTAAAGGCTTACGAATCCATCATTAAGAATGAGACCAATCCGAGGCCCTAAGCTTCCTTGAAGCTTTCAACGTGTAGTCAAGGAACTTCAGGTCTCGGTCTTAAGGTCCCGACAACCTTCTCGATAATGGGAAGCACGTGACGCCGACTCTTGTAATCGAAGACACCTTCTCTCGCGAGAAATTGAACGCGCTCAAGATGACCGCCAAATTTACGCTAGACTTTACAATGTTCACATTGAAGATGACAGTAACGACACCATCGATCTTACTGAAGAAGAAACTGAAGAAGCCTTAACTTGAAGATGGAATATCAATAACAGAAGGAGACGACGTATAGCGTCGATCTCGGAGAGGAGTCTCTAAAATATGGCTTGGATGGATAATTATATCTCAGCCAGCGACTTCGATTCAATTCGTCTTTGCGTAGCAAGCGCCGAAGACATCTTGAGCTGGAGTTATGGTGAAGTATTGGAAGCCAGAAACCATCGATTATCGTACTCAGAAACACTGAGCGTGATGGCTTATTCTCCTGTGAGGCGCATCTGGTCCAGTCAAAGATATGTCAACCCACATGATGGTAAAGCGTAAAGTCCGCTCTCTCGTGAAGCCGCCGTCGATAAAGGAAGGTAACTTAGCTCACCGAAATCTATCGCTCGTCGTGAACAGCTATGGGCCACATCGAAACTCTGCTGCGCCCAGTTGCTCGCATCTGGTTTATGCGTGGCACCCCATCTGCTTTGAGTCTTTTGCTTGACCTCACCGTCAAAGTCGATCGAAAAGTCGACATACTTCGCTTCTTACCTCATCATTAATGCTGATGACGCGAGATTGAACAAGTTAAAAGGCGATTTGGTCGCCGGCATGATGCTGCACTCAGGCGATCAAGATTCGTTACTCTGGAAGCTGCCATACTGGAAGGCGCTAACGCTTCCAAGCTCTAGCCAACGAAAGAAGCCAAAGAGCTTGAAGCCTTTAGATGCTGACTTTCTATTCTCGCAAGAATATTCTTGAAGGAAGCTTTGAAGAAAGGGCGCCGTCATTTCTGAAATTGATGACCGCAACCTTCCAGAAGAATACGAAGAAACTTGTCACCGTCAGATATGGGTGCTCAGGCTTCATCCGTGAATTATTGCTCGAAAGTAGCTGATCTTGATGCCATGATCGAAGATCTCGCTGCAAGCTGAAGACGCTAAGGGCCAAAAGAACGTGCAAACTTATCAAGCGTATCAAATTGCTTGAAGGTATGAAAGATTCCAATATCAAGCCAGTAGGATCTCGTTTTGACTGTGATTCCAGTCATCCCACCGATCTCCGATCCAATGTTCACTGCCTGGTGGTCGTTTCGCGACTTCCGACCTTAACGATCTTTACCGCCGCGTCATCAACCGTAATACAACCGCTTTGAAGAATTGCTCGACCTCAGCGCCAGAGGTGATTATCCACAACGAAATGCGCGCATGCTCCAAAGAAAGCCGTCGATCGCGTCCGATTGACAATAACGCCAACCACGCGTCAAGCCAGCTCCTCAAAATGGTCGCCGTATAGCTCAAATCACTCTCCTGATCTCTTTCTGCAGAGAAGGTAAGCAGGTCGCCTCCGTCAAAACCTGCTTGGTAAGCGTGTCGATCACTCTGGTCGTTCGGTGATCGTCATCGGTCCCTGAACTCAAGCTTAATGAAATGTGGTTTGCACAAAGAAACTCATGGCTCTTTGAGCTCTTCTAGCGCCTTTCGTAGTTTCTTGGTTACTTTTCTCACGAATACGCTGCCAACCTCCGCGCCGCTTCTCGTATGATTGACGCTAAAGAATCTCGTGGTTTGGGACTGCTCTCGACGAAGTTATTCAAGGTCGTTACGTACTCTTGAACCGTGCTCCGTCTCTTCACCGTCTATCTATTCAGGCTTCAACCAAAGCTCGTTGACGGTATGGCTCTCAAGCTTCACCCGACTCGTAGCTTCCGGCTTTTAACGCTGATTACGATGGTGACCAAACGGCAGTCCACCTTCCCACTTTCTGATGAGGCTCAGCAGGAAGCTAAGACTTTGATGTCGGCTGCCAGTAACCTCTTGAAGCCAGCGGATGGTTCTCCAGTGCTCAATCTACCAGGATATCATTATGGTGCTTACCAATGCCACGATAAGCCAGGTACCGGAATCAGAAACCCCACGTGCTTATAGCTCAGCTTTATGAAGCTGAAATGGCTTACGAAGTGGTGATATTGCCCTTCAAACTCCGATTCGTGTCTTCGCTAAGAAAGCGATTCGAAACACCACCTCGGTCGTGTTTTTCTTCAATGAAATCTTGCCAGAAGATTACCCATTTGATAATGGTATTCAAACTTCAAGCATCTGTTAGAGGTGATGGCTGATATCTTCAACCTTTTACGGCGCTGATGAAACCGTGCGTATTGCTGACGAACCCAAAGGCTCTCCTTCGAGTATGAAAACCATCGCTTCCATCTCGACCTGTGAGGATGACTACCCAACCTACCCAGAAATCCAAGATTTCATCGCTAGGGTGACGCTAAGACTGCTCTTATTCAGGATCAGTACAATCAAGGGCCCTCACCGACGAAGAACGCTACTCTTTGACCGTAGCCAACTGGCGTGAAATCGATACCGAAATTTCTAATTTCAGCAAAGCCTCGCAACTATGGATACCGACATTGCTGTGATGACCAACTCTGGTGCTCGTGGTTCTGTCTCTGGTATTAAGATTGCTTCCGCTGAAATCGGTATCATGGTGATATCTTCAACCGTGAAATTGAGCTTCCAGTCAAGTCCCAGCTACTAAGAAGGGTCTTAACACTCTTGAATCTTCATCGCCACCTCGTGGTGCTCGTCAGGCATGGTCTCGACCGCCTTCGTACTGCTGACTCTGGTTACCTCACTCGTCGTCTCGTCGATGTGGCCCAAGATGTCTTTACTGTCGATAAGCCAAACGATGATCCAGGTTTCGAAATCTTCAAGTCTGAAACTGAACACACTGGTATTGAATTTGCTCAATCGCATTGCTGGTCGCTTCGCTGCTGAAACCGTCCCAGGTTATGTGGAAGGATGAACTCATCACTCGTGAAATTGCCGAACAAATTGCTGAAGATGAAAATATCGAATCGATTAAAATTCAATCCGTTCTCACCACCAAGAGTATTAACGGTGTATTCGTAAGGTTTACGGTGTCGACCTCGCCACTCGTAAACTCATCGAGCCAAACCAACCAATCGGTTGATCGCTGCACAATCTCTCGGTGAACTTGGTACCCAGCTTACCTCGATACTCAAGCACAGCTCCGGTGTCGCAGGTTCTGGTGCTATCGCTCGTGGTCTCCTGCGTGGAAGAGCTTCTCGAAGCCCGTTCACCAAAGGGTCAAGCTTGGATTGCTGATCTCGGTCTAGTCGATGTTTGGGAAGATGGTAACCACTTTGTGGTCCATCCACCCCAACTTCTGGCCCGTTCGAAAAGATTGAAATTTCTGAAGGTCGCAAGATTAAGATTAAAGACGGTGCTCAATGTTGAAAACTGGTGATGTCCTCGCTGCTGAAAGTCAGGGCCTCCGAACCAATCATCGCTCCATTTGATGGAAATGCTCAAATCGTCGATGGCGCCATTATTCTTACCGAAGGTGGTAGCGCTCCAGTTCGCGTCGAAATTCCTAATGATGCTGAAATGTTGGTCAAACCTACCGATACTGTCGAAGCTGGTGATCGCCTCACTACCGGTTCTTTTGAATCTCCAAGATCAATTGAAGTTCAAGGGCGCTGAAGTTACCGCTCGTTACATCATGAACGAAATTATGTCCGTTTATGCTGCTAACGGTGATGAAGTTTCCCGCCAAACACCTTGAGGTAATTGTCCGCCAGATGTTCAGCCGCGTCGTGATTGACGAACCAGGTGATACTGACTTTTGTGACTGGTGATATCGTCTCCTCTCTGCCGTCGAAGACGAAAAACCAAAACTCGAAAGCCAAGGGTCGCATGCCAGCATCTGACACCCGTATGTTGCTTGGTATTACTAAGGTCGCTATCTGGTCAGATTCTTCCTCTCTGCCGCTCTTCAAGACACCACTCGTGTGCTTATCAATGCCGCCATCTCTGGTCGTGCTGACCCCAATGGTCTCCAAGGAAAACGTGACTATCGGTCGCAGATTCCAGTAGGTACTGGTGTGGTCGCCCGTAAGAACGAAGAGGAAACCGCGGAAGCTGAAGAATCTACTGAAGCTGAAGCCGAAAATCACTCTCGAATAAAGAGTAGGAAATAAAATATACCCCGCATCTGTGTGTGTATTTTTATTAACGAATTATTTTAATCTAAATTTCGATTACTCTATAATGCAATCTTCTACTAATCCTAAGAAGTATTTTGTGTTGATGTGGTTCAGGAAAAGTCTCTGAGTTGCCCGGGTCTTGTATATATTTAGTCCCAGAGTTGATCACCTCGAATTTCGAAGTAAGAATCGCTTCAAAAGCAATGGGTAGGGAAATCTTTTATCTAGAATATAAGTCAACAGAGACACAGGTACATTATTTAGACAATTAGTCATATCCTTGAGACACTGAGTTGCTGGTATCGTTATCAAAGTGCAAAAACACCCGTCGCTACCACCAAATCAAACTTGTCCTGAATCTCGTTCTCTTAAATCAGCCTTAAGTGGGCGTATTCTTTGATTAAAAAGTAGCTAATTTTTCGAGTTCTTCAATATTTTGATCACCGCCAGCACATCGATTCCTAAACCAGCCTAGATAATAAATCGAGGTTTCGTCCAGTCCCGGCACCCATAATCAAATTGCCCGAGATTTTGTATAATCTTGCACTTTCCACCAGCGACAAACTAATCGGTAATGCTTTCATGAAAGGTTGCATTATATAATAAACCTATGCAAACTTATGTCGATTCAATCCAGCAGCTGCTTTTTATCTTTCCGCCTCTGTCCTAGCTTTTACCATTCCATATCTAATTTATAACTACAAAAATATGGCTCCATCTGGAGTATGCGTATTTTGGATCGTCTATTCCTTTTATTTTGTATATGCTTTGCACCTATTGTTTAGTGATTCTACCTCTTCCTTCTCCCGAAAAAGCCGCTACTTTACACAATCACCAGATGCAGCTTCTGCCGTTTAACTTTATCTTCGATATTTTGAAACACGTCAAGTTGCAGCTAGTAAATCCCAAATCCTACCTCACCATCATTAATAACCCCGCCTTCTTCTCCACGATTTTCAATATTTTCATGACTCTGCCCTTTGGCTTTTATCTCAAGTACTACTTTAATGAATAACTCAAACAGGTCGCCATTAAGTCTTTTCTTTCTCCTCACTTTTCTTTGAGCTAACTCAACTTAGCGGGACTCTATTTTTATCTATTCCGGCAACTATCGTCTCTTTGATGTCGATGACCCAACCACCAATACTCGGCGGTATTCTCGGCTTTGCTTTTGGCCAATCATGTTAGCCAAATATCTCCGACCAGAGAACAAATCGACAGCCTCGAGCGCAGTGATAAAATTTCACTTCATGTCGTCTCGTGGCTATGGGTTTTGATTTTACCTTCGCGGTTTCTTTACTCATCTTCTTTTGGTGATATTGTGCTAAAATTAATCCATCTCGAATCTGATTTCTTTTAATATTCAAATCCCATTCATTTTTATCTCCTCTCAACCATCATTTTCACGGCCGCACGATTGGCTATGACCAACCTTAGTCGAATCTAATCATCAAAGTCGGAATCTTTCATGAACTTATTTGCGCTATTTTCCTGCGCTACCTTTTTCTATCTTTCAATTCATCACTCTACCGCTTGCTCTGTTAATATACTAAATCTCGCCCTCGTTAACAATATTCTTAGTCATGAAAACCATTACCTATATCGCTTTGGGTCTGCTTGTACCTTTTGGTATATATTATCTAATCAATCTACTACTCAGTCGCTACCCGCAAAAGCTTATTCTATGAGAATCTTTCGAAACCCACCAGTAAATACTACGAAAAAGCTAAATATCTAAAACCAACCGCAAAAAGTCACACAAAATAACCATCCAATAGTCTCAAAAATGCGACCAGGACGATGCGTGAAGAAGTCGTTAATTCGACCTTGATAATCTGTGCCATTTGTGGTAAAATCATCTATGTAAGTTTATCAAGGTGATGATTTAAGAACTAGACAATTAAGGAAAGCCACTCCAACTGTAATATTTTTAATATAGGCCAAACAGAGAAAAAGTCGAACTGCTTTATCACTGTCTAGCCATAATAGAGTGTTCCAAAGGAAAGGAAAAGATGAAAGTCATCCTCGGCACCAAAATTGGTATGACCCAAATCATCAGCGAAGATGGTTTAGTGACCCTGTTACTATCCTTCAAGCTGACCAGCCACAGTGACTCAGATAAAGACCGTCGAAACCGATGGTTATAATGCGTGCAGCTCGGTTACGGTAAGGGTAAGAATCTGAGCAAGTCGGTATCAGCTCACGTCAAAAAGTTGGAGAAACATTAAGTCCCAAAAATCTTAAAGGAATTTCGTATCGGATTCCACCAGATTTCAAGTTAGCGACGTATTTACAGTCGATAATTTTGAAATTGGAGACAGGCTGGTGGCTACTGGTATTTCGAAGGGTAAAGGATCGCTGGTACTGTCAAACGTTGGAACTTCCAAGAGTCACGCACACCCACGGCTTCAAGGGCGATATTCGTAAAAGTCGGCTCTATCGGCTCGATGTATCCTCAAAAAGTGCAGGGTACGCATGCCAGGTCGTATGGGCCACGACCGTTATCAAAGAATCTTGTCGCTGCTTACATCGATAAGGAAAACAACATCCTCGGTCTTAAGGGCGCCGTCCCAGGACCAAAGAAAGGTATCGTAACTGTGGAGGAAAAGGAGTATGGGCAGATTTAAAATCCAGAAATCTTCAACTCAGTTACTAATCACGAATTGATTAAATTAGCTTTACGATGCATATCTTGTTAACTCACGTAGCTACACGCTGAAAAACTGAAGCGTGGCGAAGTTCGCGGTGGTGGTAAGAAGCCATGAAGCAAAAAGGATCCGGTCGCCTCGTTTCGGCTCTACCCGTAACCCTATCTGGCTGCCATGTGGTGTAGCTGGCGGCCGTACTGGCAACGAAAACTTCACCGAAGAACCTCTCAAGAAACGCTAAGAAAGTTGCAGTTATGCAGGCTCTCTCTATCAAGAATACCGATAAGAGCATCAATACTATTGATTCTCTGGTATCAAAGACAGGCAAGGTAAAGAAGTCTTAGCTACCTTAAGAAAATGGTATTACTCAGAAAACACTTGATCTGTAGTTCCAGAGAAAGACGCTCTAACTTACGCGCACTAACAACATCGACTTGTCGTTGTTCGTCCCCACATTCCTCAATGTCTTCGACATCATGATCGCAGACAAAATCGTGCTGCAAAGGACTCTGAAGCTCAACTCGAAAACTGGTTAATCGGAAAAGGAGAACGCATAATGCTACTTATTCCTCGAAGAACTGAAAAAGGCTTACGCCGAACAAAGTAAATCATCATGTCTTTAATGTTCCTGCTGACGCTTCCAAGCCTCGCTGTAGCTTAAGGCTGTCGCCGAACAATACAATGTCACCGTCAAAGATATCCGTATTCTTACTCGTAAGGGTAAAGCGGACCCGCTTTGCGCGCGCAACACGCCTATCCAGGCATCACATATCGTCGCGACCGCAAGTATGCCTATGTCACGCTTGCTGAGGGTAACACTGCAGTTCCTCGACGAAGAAAACTGTTGAGGAAGGAGAGAGATATAATGAGCATTAAAGCTTTATCGTCCTACTACTCCTGCTCAGCGCCAGAAGACTACTTCCAGGATTTTGATCAAATTACGACCAGAAAACCGCTCAAGTCTCTCTTGAAGGCCACAAAAAGCAGAATGCAGGTAAAACAACCAAGGACGCATTGCTCGCTCGTCACCGTGGTGGTGGTGGTGAAGAGACACTATCGTATTCTTACTCACAACCTTCCACACAAGGTAAGACTCTTTCGAAGTCGTGGAGATCGAGTACGATCCAAACCGTAGCGCTCGTATTGCTCGTATCAAAGACGAAAACACAACTTCCATTACGTACTTGCTGATTCCAAGATGCTTTACAGGGTAAAAGAAATTCCAAACTGGTGCAGAAGCTCCAATTGAAGAATCTCAAACCGCTTAGCTCTTTGACCCAATCCCAGTCGGTACTATGGTTTACGCCATCGAGCTTAACCCAGGTCGTGGTGCTGCCAAACGGCCTCGCTTCCGCTGGTGCATCTGGCTCAACTTATGGGCAAAAAGAAAACGGCTATGCCACTCTTCGTGAAGGCCATCTGGTGAAGCTCCGCAAAGTTCTCGCAACCCGTGAAGCTTTCCATCGGTGTAGTTGGCAAACCTCCAAACACCAAAACATCAAGATTGGTGCTGCAGGCTCTACCGCTTGCAAAGGTATCCGTCCGGCGTCCGTGGTGTTGTTATGAACGTGCTGGCAGATCACCCACACGGTGGTGGTAGGACGGTGGTCGTCACGGTACCGGTAGCTCCTCGTACTCCATGGGGTCAGCCTCACCTCGGTTTCCGCACTCGTCACAATAAGAAAACTATCATAAATGATCGTGCGTAGTCGTCACGAAGGAAAGAGGAAATAATCGACGTCTCGTAGCCTTAAAAAGGTCCATTCGTGGATTTTAAACTCGAAAGAAGATCAAAGCCTTCCGCTGAAGATCGCACCGTGATGAAACCTGGCTCGCCACTCCAACCATCTTCCCAGAAATGGTTGGTCGCACCGTCGCTGTTCACAAACGGCAAAGTCCACGTTCCAGTCTTCGTTTCTGAAAAATATGGTCGGACACAAGCTCGTGAATCTGGTTCAACTCGCAAAGTTCAAACGCCACGTGGTAAAAAGCTGACGTAAAGGGAGGCCAAATACGTCCACCCATTTTGCACACGCTCACATCAGGTGTAGACCGCGCCACGCAAAGACCACATGTCGTCGCGAGCCTCGTTCGCGATCGCCATGTCGCCGACGCCTGTGGTTCTAGGACACACACTCCACGCCGCGCTGCACGTCCCAGTCATGAAGGCGATTGATTCTGCCAAAGCCACCTCATTAACTCTGGTGTTTCAATCGACCCTAAAGACTATCCGCATCGCTCGTAATCTCTTGTTACTGCTGGTACCCGCATCCGTCGTGTTTGTTCCTGCATCACGTGGTCGCGTCCTTCCATTTGAGAAGGTTAGCAGCAACATCTTCGTTGAAGTAGCTGGCGAAGAAAAAGCTAGAATCAGCTAAGGAGACAAGTAATGGGTCAAAAGTAAAACCCGTTTCTTATCGCCTTCAGATCAGTAAAGATTGGGCCCCAAGTGGTTCACTCAAGAACACTGATTTCAAAAATGGTTAATCGAAGACGTCAAGATCCGCGAGACTCATTGAAAACCGGCTCAAAGCTCGCCTCAACCATTGCCCGCTGCATCGAAATCGAACGTACTGACAACCTTACCAGCGGTTGGCTATTCGCACCCGCTATAGGCTGGTGCAGTTATCGGCAAACAAGGTGCTGGTATCAATGAATTAAAGAAAGAATTGATTCGTTTCTCAAACCAATCCGCCTCAATGTGGAAGCAGTTAAGAAACCTGAACCATCCGCCAAGCATGTTGCTGAAAATATCGGTCAACTTGGTAAGCGTATGAACTTCCGCCGCGCCGTCAAGATGGCTACTCAGTCCACCATGCTGCGAGGTGCTGGCGCTAGCGGTGTTCGTGTCGGTAGTTTCTGGCCGTCTCAATGGCGCGAAAAATGTCTCTCGCCGTGAGAAATTTCATCGAGGGGTTCAGTTCCTGACTACACTACTCCGCGCTGCACATCGATTTCCACCGTCATCACGCTCAAACCATCGCCGGTGTATCGTAGGTGTTAAGGTTTGATTTATATGGAGGAAAACATAACATGGCTATTTTACTTCCATGCCGCGTTGCGCACCGTAAGGTTAGAAAAGGCACGATGGCGTAGCTACCGCCGCAATACCTGTAGCAGCTTTGGCGAATTTGGTCTCATGTCTCTCGACAATGAACGCATCAATTCCCGCCAAATCGAGGCCGCCCGTCAAGCCATTACCCGCTACATTAAGCGTGGTGGTAAAATTTTCGATCCGCATCTTCCCCACACACCCCTGTCACCAAGAAACCCTCTGATGTGAAAATGGGTTCTGGTAAAGGTGAGCCACAATTTTACGTAGCTAAAGTTAAAACTGGTACTGTGATGTCTCGATGGCTGAAGTCACCGAAGAACAGGCAAAAGAAGTCACTTTCTGTCTCTGCCTCTCTCACAAAGCTTCCAGCACGCTGTAAATTTGTAAGGAAAGGTGAAATTTAATCATGGCTGACAAGAAAAACTGAAACCGCCAAGGTTAAAACCGTCGCTGGAGCTAAAGCAAGAGCTTCGCAGCTAAGCGTGGTCTCTACGAAGGCACCTTTGCAAAATCCACATCGTATCAAAAGCCGGTGCATAAAGAAACCGCAAAAGCACTAACTTTAATTATTAATCAAGGAAAGGAGCCTAAGTATGGCAAAACACTTCAAGGAGTAGTTACCCTGCGATAAGCGCGATAAGACCATCACCGTCTCATCATCACCAGCCGTGAAACTCATCCACTATCACAAGCAGTACTCACACCCGTGGCACACTCGCTCATGATGAAGCAAATGAGGCTAAGCTATGATATAGGTTGAGATCATCGCCTGCCGTCCTTACTTCAAAGACTTGCAGCTCTATAAACTCGTCAAAATTCTGAAAAAGATCCCACGATTCAGTCGAACCTAAAGCCAGTTAGTGGTGACCTAGAAGAAGGAGAGGAAAAACTAAGATGATTCAACAGGAAACTAGATTAGCTGTCGCAGATAACAGCGGAGCCAAGGAACTTGGTAATCCGTGTCCCTCGGTGGAACTGCGCCGTTACGCTTGTAGCATATGGACATTGCTCGCCATGCAAAGGACGCATCTCCTGCAGGAAACATTAAGAAAAAAGCAGTGTTCGTGCTGTTATCGTCCGGTAATAATATCGGTCAAATTCGCCGCGCTACGTCTACCCATTCGCTTCGACGACAACGCCGTCATCGTTAACGACGACAAACTCCAAAGGGTACCCGTGTTCGGACCAGTCCCACGCGAGCTTCGTGAACTCGGCTTCAACAAGATTATCAGTTTAGCACCGGAGGTTCTATAATATGGCACAGAATTTGAAATCTGGCGATATGGTAAAAATCATTGCCGGCGACCATAAAGGCCGACTGGTAAAATGTTTGTACCGATCGTGCTGCCTGCAAAGCGATGATCGAAGGTATCGGGTATCGCGAGCGCCACATCAAAGCCACTCAATTTAATCCAAAGGGTGGTAAAAGATATTCACGTTTGCATCGATCTTCCAATCTCAAGAAAGAAGGGAAATAATCATGGCTGAATATAATTTCTACGTTTGAAAGTCTTATACCAAGACAAAATCGTAAAAGACCTAGAAAAGAGCTTAACATCAAGAACATCAACCAAGTACCAAAGTTTGAAAAAGTGATTGTATCTGTGGTGTTGGTAAAAGCGGTGAAGATACACTACACCGAAACTGTAGCCTACCTTGCCAAATTACCGGTCAAGCTTCCACCCCAGACTAGCAAAGAAATCTATTGCTACCTTCAAATTCGTGGTATGGGCGCCCCAGTTGTCATTACCTTAACACCTACGTAACGACAAGATGTATGAATTCGTTGACCGTCATTAACATCGCTTTGCCACACGTTCGTGACTTCACTTGCGTGCCTAGTAAATCTTTTGATGAACAAGGCAACTACTCAGTCGGTCTTAAAGAACAAACCGTTTTCCTGGAACACTTCGAAGACGCATCTGTTCTTCACGGCCTTGAAATTACTTTCATCATCAAGAACGGTTCCAAAGAAGCTAGCCGTAATTATTAGAGTGCATTTGGTATGCTATTCGGAGAAAAGGAGAACAAATAACATGGCCAAAAGTCTGCAGTAGTACTCCGTGACCTCAAGCGTCAAAAATGTACGATAAGCATAAAGCAAGCGTGCTGAACTTAAAGCCGCTGGCGACCTCGAAGGTCTTCAGAAGCTACCAAAAATTCCAGCCCAACTAGGTTAAAATCGTGATATGCCTGACGGTCGTCCACGTGGTTACATGCGCGCTTCGGTCTCAGCCGGGTATTAGCTTCCGAAAAAGCAAGCAAGGGTGAAACCCTGTGTAACAAAGAGTAGCTGGTAGGGATAAGATATGTCATTACAACTGGCCAGATCAACGTCGACCTTATCACTCGTATCCGCAATGCTATTCTCGTCAATAAAAATGAGATTGTTGTACCAACTTCAAACTAAAGCTGCTGTACTAGCTGGGTCTCAAGAAAACCAAGTTTATCGCTGACTTCTATCGAAGAAGAAACCACGCAACTTCATCCACGTCTTGGATTAATCAACCGACGAAATTGCCTGCATAACGAAATCACCAAGGTCAGTAAACCTGGTCGCCGTGTTTACACTTCCGCCGATGATCTTCCAAAGTCAAACTGGTCGGTGTCATCTCGTCTCGACTTCAAAAGGTATCATGATCAGGAGGGAAGCTCGCAAGGCTCGCCTCGGTGGTGAAATCTAGTCAAGGTTTGGTATTAACCAGAAAAAATAAGGTCAGAATTCCTGGCCTTATTTTTATGCTAAAATAAATCTGTATCCTGTCCAACGAATATGCACTTTAAGTTAGGACATCACATCTTTCAGAAAGAGAGGTGAATACCATGTTGCTCAGTAAAATCAAACTACGAGGACATCATGGCAGGCAAAATTAGAATAATCAATGCATGGTCTATTAAGCACGGCATCCATCCAGATAATAAGAATTCTAACTACCAATTTATTCCATTATTAACGACCTAATAACCAAGCAAATTGACGAAGCAGAAATTCCTGCTGGCTTCCAATTTCAAGGACTTAAGATTGCTACCCAATTGGAAATTCTTCAAGATCTAGATACTAAAGATTGAAAATGTCGATATTCAGACAACTTACACTCCAGCTCATATTCGTCGTATCAATTTTACGACACTGGAAAAACGCCATAAATTATCAAAATCACGTAAGAAAAGATCCTCTAAATTCGTCGTCGATGCGTGTTTTGGTGATTCCTTCCTAATTACTTTTAAGCGAAGAAGATATTCCGGTTTTTAATCTTTAATACAATGGTTAATTACATATGGAGGGCTCCAGGATATCCGTAGTCTATCCGAAGCCAGTAATTTACCCATACCACCCGAGCCAGCCAAACCCTATACCTTGCGACGCGAAAAGAAAGCCGAGTATAATTCCAAGGATATCTTATCAGACCTGCGTCTCTGGTCATAATCCAAACCATCCTAACCACCCCTTCCTTCCGGAGGGGGGTATTTTTGACAAAATATTTTAAGCATAAGCTAGATTGACAAATAAGTTTAAAATGATACAATATAAGAATCAAAGGTTTGACCTTTGATTGTAACTTATAAATTTGGTGAAACTAACCAATTAAATTGTCAGAAACAAATTTTTCATTTATAGAAGGGGAATTATTATGAAGAATAAATTTAATGAAAAATTAGATGTCTTTATGTTAACTATTTCAAGTTTATTTGCTGTAGTGATTATTTACTTATTTTATAGTATTTTTTTTTCTCAAACATCTACAGTAAACGAATATGGCACACTCTGCATCTTCGCAATATCAAGCCTATTTCTAGTATTTATCGTATCTGAAGCAATAAATGGAACTAGATTGCTCAAGCCCCTCCATCCGGAGGGGTATTTTTGACACAAAATTTAAAATTGTATAATAATAATATTCAGTTAAACAATCAGTTTAATGCAACTTACTTCATAACGAAGTTTACTTCGTGTTTATCAAGGAGGGAAGATGGCTATTAACAGAAAATTCAAGAAAACGTGACGAATATCGGGTTCAATTAATTAACGATAAAGAAATGAAAATTACCGGCAAGAAATCACTTATCGTCATAAAGTTAAGATTAATGACAAATGGGAGATTATGCAGCTTGCGCAGGATGATGAAGTCCGATCGCCCGTAATATCGTCGTTAAATCCTTTGAATTTAAGTTTCACCGACCTCACCGAAAGGGGGTATTTTTATAAAAATCTAAAGCACAATTCTAAAATTCATATTTATCAGCAAACGCTTCTTCGACGTCTTGTGCGTTCTCCAAATATTTCTTCACCAAATATCCAATGAATATCCAGACCAGCGTGGCAACTTATCATACCAGTAAAGAAAACCGTATTATAGTCATAATGTTTTATCGTCGCGATTCCCGCGAAGCTCATTTAGAGATGCGTTCGTTTTCGTCGTCACTGCGTTCAGCATAGCCCCTGCGGAAGAACTGTTTCTCAGCCATTTTTGTGCAAATTCTGCACCAAAATATGTTCGCGACGCCCTTCCGAAATCATCCGTCAAACAATGTATTCATCCATTCATCATTCTTTTCCCCAACGCGCAGCATGCCCGGAGTTCATGAGCCAACATCTCTTTAAAACGCAAAATCGACATATTCTTTCAAATCTAGTCAGAAACAACAGACTAGCCTCGCAAAAAGTCTGTCCACCCACGCCATCTTCCGAATACTATCGAACAAGCTACTCATGTCACCACCACATCAATATTCCAATCAATCTTTACCTGGAAAACAGCAAGACCCAACTTTTACTGCCGCCAAAATAGCTCTCCTTATTTCATCAGACTACCATTTGCATTGGCCAGTAAGACATGTCAATATTTACCTAGTTACTTTTATCATACATGTTTTGTAGGCTAAAAAGAGTAAAATTTTGTAAAATTTGACGAGCAACATGCGTAAATTGTATAATATAAAAGTTGCTATCCATGCGACTAGTGAAGTAAATTCTTATTAAAAATACTTTGTTAACATCACGGGTACTGAAGTTTCTAGTGAAAAAGGGGGATATTGAAGAAAAACCAAGAGCACCAGGAAATATCTCATCATAAGACTCATGCGTTATTGTCCTTGGGATGATCTTTATGATCCACCCATTGACGCGTAATCCTGAACAAGATTCAATGCGGTATACACCTTGGAAGATAGCTATCCGCCCATTGATATTAATCCTGGCAAGACACGTGCAAGACTATCCAGTTAGGCCTCCTCGAAAGAAATGCACTCAGCTTATTTTCTCTTATTTAAGCTAATTTCATGCTGGGAGTTATCTACTCAATTATGGCGATTTATAAAGTCAGAGTTTTGAGCAGCGGAGATAAGATATGTCGGGAAGGTCTATGGTTTCATGTTGATAGCGGCACGCATCGTCTGGAAAGATTGTACACATGGAAAGGACAAACCAAAATAGCTCAAACCAATTTATGGAGCTAAAACATTTATCATTATGGTGTAGCCTACGCGGTCTATATTTTTATTCTGTTGCATCCTTCGATATGATAATCAAATGGATAATATGTGAACCAGTTATTTCGGCGCTGACTCTGATGAGTATAACTCCACGAAGTTCTGCAAATTGCAGATTGTGCACTCAGAACAAAAAGAATTATACTAAAGCTCTCTGGCTTTTAAATACACCTGGATGATATTACTACCAATATTGCTAACATTACAAATTTACGGTAATTTCACCATTTAAATACATGTAACCTGCTTTATTTTTGATAGATACGTCCTAGCTAGCTGTCGGCGCAGAGACAACCTCAATGCTTTCTCTCTCATCTGCGAATATTTGCAGGGTACTACATCATTGAAAAAGCATCTTATTGCTATCTCAGCTCCGTCAACCAAGTAAAATTATTTATACCCCTTCCGTCCGGAGGTGTGGGTATATTTTTCATCTTGAATTAAGACTTTCAAATTATGTTGCTAAAATTAACTGAATATTAATCGAAAGGGAAGATAGTGAGTCGTATCGGTACCAACGCAACCTGTAGCAGATTCCTGCAGGAGTGACAATCACGGTCGGCGAACAGTTCATCACTGTTGCTGGACCCTGCGGGTTCACTCGAGGTTCCTGCAACAAAAATTGTCGTGACTAAGGTCGAAGACGTGTCAGATCATCGTCACTCGTGAGAATGACGAAGCTGGAAGCTCGTGCCTCGGCACGGTCTACACAACGCGCACTAAAACAAACGCCGTTACTGGTGTTTCCAAAGGTTTTCGAGAAAGAAAAACGGAAATCAACAGTCATGGTTTTCGTCTTCTTCCGGTGGTCCTAAAAGAAATTTGAGATGTCTCTTGGTTTCTCCCACCCAGTGTAGAAATACGTAGCCCCAGAAGGTATCGAATTACTAACAAGATGGAAATCATTGTTTCCGGCATTGACAAACAAAAGTTGGTCAAGTTGCCGCCGAAATTGCGCCTTCAAGAAACCTGAACCATACAAGGGTAAAGGGTATTAAACACGCTGACGAAGTTAATCCTTCGCAAGGCGAAAAGGCAGGGAAGAAATGAATGAATGTTAGTATCGCCAAAACGTACCCGTGCAAAAATTCATGGCACTGAAAGTTCGCCCACGCTTGAGGCTGTTAACATCAGCAATCTTCACGTTTCTGCTCAAATCATCGCACGACGACACCATGACTACTTTAGTCGCACGCTACCAAGCTTGGCACCAAAGCTAACCGGTTCCATGACTGAAAAAGCCGCTAAGATTGGCAGGAAGAAAATTGCCAAAAGCTAAAAAGCAAATATCACAAAAGTTGTATTCGATCGTGGTGCTTTCGCCCACGCTGGCCGCATGTCAGCTCCAGCCGACGCAGCTCGTAAGGAAGGATTGGAGCTCCCACATGGCCGAAGCTAAATTCTACCACCGCTCCTAAGCAACCAAAAAGTAGTGTGAACAAAGCTGGCACCCTCAAAATGTCTCGACGATGTCGTCGCTGCCACCAAGCAAAACCAAGCGATATGCTGGTCGCTCAATGCGCCGCAATAATCGCCGCGACCGCGTTCCCGTGGTGGTTGCCACCAAAGGAATTTGAAGAGATCTACCATCATTATCGATCGTGTTTTCTCGCACCGTTAAAAGGTGGCTTCGCTGCATGCGTCAAAGGCTCTTGTTGCTATTGGAAACAAGAAAAACAAAGTTGGTGGTAGGTGGTCGCTAGTTGGCGCCGATAAAAGTTACTGCTGCTGTTCAAAAGCTACCTCGTGTGGCTACAAGAAACAGTATCTTCCACACGTCTGGCGAACCATTCGCCACGAAGTGGAAACCAAAGGTTACTGGGTGTCGGCTGTTTTCGATGAAACCAGCTGCCCCTGGTACTGGCATTATCGCTGGCAGGCATCGTTCGTTCCGTGATTGGCTTTGACTGGTGTCAAGAACTTGATCTCCAAGTCTCTCGGTTCTACCAACAAGGTCAACATCGCTACGCCGTTATCGATGGTCTCAAAGCTCAGGTTCCACGTTCCGCGTGGAATACTACTGCTACCAAAGAAAAGTGAGAGCAAGTAATGAAAATACAATGATCTCGATCGTTGAAGCTTTACTACCGCCCAACCCGTGCTGGTCGTGGTATTGCCGCTGGTCGCGGTAAGACCAAGCCGGTCGTGGCACCAAAGGTCAAAAAGCCGTACTGGTCACCGCGCAAGATGCCTGCTGGCCTCTCATGGGTGGCTCAGCGTGCTATGATGCAAGCTGTACCTAAGCTCAAAGGTTTCAAGTCTATCCACGCCAAAGAGCTGAAGTCAGTCTCACACCGACGTCCTCAACGCCCTACTGGTAAAGGTTGACAACTTCACCCTTTTCGAAAATGGTACCATGCAGCCCATTCGTCACAAGGTCAAGGTTGTCACCCCGTGGTGAACTCACAGCAAAATTGATCCTCGAAACCCAATTTATCTCTAAATCGGTCTCGAAAATGCTCAAAAAGCTGGTGGTTCATTCACCAAGAATCCAGTACCAAAGCGCTTGAGCAAAACGACGATTAGTCCAAAATAACCCGTCAATTAACACGGGGGTTATATCTTTCAAAACTTTAGGTAAACATGGTAATATAGATTAATAAACAGAGAGGATTCCATGCATTTTCAAGACGATTTTGAAATCTCTAAAACAAAGACATGCTGGAAACGCATTTTATCGTGTTAGGTATTTTGGTGGCCTTACCGTTTACTCTCGCACACATTCCTGTGCCAATGGGCGACGCTAAGACCTTTCAAGGATGCTGTCTCAGCTTGATTCTCCAAAGTCAGATCACCGGTTTCTTATTAACTTACTTGTCAGGTGGTGGCCTTGCCCTCCTTCTCCATTATCTTTGGTCGGCTCTTTCTCCATACATCACCCTTCTCTCATCGTCTTCCAGTCTTTCAGCAAAGCTAATATTCCAAGCCTCGAAGAGCTTTCCGAGGACGGCGAGACTGGTCGTCGTAAAATCAATCATCGCGACCAGTGTGCTCGCTGCCGTACCGCTAGCCGTCGCGCAATCCATTGCCTGTATCTACATTCTTTACCAATCTGTGGTCTCCTCGAACACCCTCAGCTTCCACGCCAACCTCCTCGTATGACGCTTCAGTTTCTGTGATTACCATGACCGCCGCTCCATCATTCTATGATGGCTCGGCTAAGTCTCTATTACTGAGCAAGGTATCGCACGGTATCTCTGTGCGATTATGCTAGTATTGCTTTCCCACTCCCAAGCACCCTCGGCTCACCTCGGCCAGCAACTCTTCGACACCAAGAACGGTTCACTCAATCTCTTTCGGTTGGTTAGAGCTACCAGCTAACCCAGTCCTATTCTGGGTCGCAGCTCCTTTTCGTCGTCGTGATTTCTGATTCTTTACTGGCTCGTCAAGCTCAACGAGGCGCAGCGTATCATCACTATTAATTACGCCAAAGCGATCCACGGCAACAGTGCCCATGCGGCATTAAAGTCGACTCTTGCCTCTGAAAGCTTATTTCCGCCGGTGGTACCAGTGATCTTCGCCAATGCGCTTTCCTTTCACTTCCAGCCTCGTCGGTCAGCTCATCTCTAGTATGGAGCAAGGGTAACGCCATGGCCAAAACCATTAGTGACTCTCACCATGCCTAACGCTCGAAATTTTAAGACACCCTTCTATCCAAACTGGCATCAATGCGCGTTGGTTCATCTATCCAGAAGCCCCTCTACTCTCTCTTACTGTAGTACTATTTACCTACTTCTACACCTCGATCATCTTACTACAAAGAGATTGCCGATAACCTCCAAAAAGACAAGGTGGCTTTCATCGAAGGCGTCCGCCCAGGCATGACCATCACGGCCAACTATCTAGAAAAGTCATGACTCGCCTCAATCTTTCTTTCGGCGCCCCCGCACCTCGCTTACTCAGCCAAGGATCCCATTTATCACCGACTATGTCGCCATCATGCTCAGCGACGCTCCGATGGGCCTCTCCTCTGGTACCGGACTCGCATCGTGGTGACCGTTGCCCTCGAGCAGGAATCTCCGTCAGCCTCGATTCACGCGCCTCATGGTAACCCACGACGATTATGTAACAAGAAAGCTGGGTGGGATGTCTCGCAGTGAATCAAAACTCTAAAATCTTAATCAATCTGCCGTTCATTATCTTTGGCTCTCGATTTTTCGCCAGCGTCACCGCACGTCATGTGGGAAGATCATTATTATAAATCCAAAGAGGGTAGCGAGCGGATGCTACCGAAATCCAACCTCGATCTCGAAACCGACTCAGCTTCGCGTGTACGAAACCCCACCTCGAAGATAAGACCAATCTTTCGCTCCGTCGCTTACGACAAACCGCGCTTCCATGAGCATCGAGAAGCTCGCGTCAAAAACGCCCGCATTCTGCTGTCGGACTCACCGCGAAAAGGCGCCATTAGCACAAACAGTAGTATGACGCTAGTGATGGTACACCGGCACTCTTCCTCCACTCACTGGCAAAGACCGCAGCACCTTCGTCGGGCATAACGGTGGACCTGCTCGCTTCAAGGCGTGTTTCAAACATCTAAACAGCCTCGTCGCTGGCGTACCTGATTCAAAATCGAAATGCGATGGCACCAAACTCACCTATCGTGTCTATGAAAAATCAAACATTGTGCCTCCCTGGCTGACGCCAATGAGAAAATGTCTCGCCATGCTCGAATCACCCGTCTCTGGCCAAGACGCTATTAGCATTATTACTTGCACCGGCGCGCCTGGTCTGACGTCCAAAAGACCTATCTTTCTCGCCAATTCCTGCTGTGCCACTCTCGTGCCAGGAGAAAAGCTCGAAACGAAACTAACCTCTAATAACGCGCCCAGTGCCTCTTATCTTCATGTTAGATTCTACATGAGCACCAAATTCTCAGCCTTTTAAACCTCTTGCTACATCTGAAATCTCTGCAAAATAGGTAACACCTATGGCTAGTCAAAAGGAAGTGATCAAAATTAGGCGGCAATCGTCGTCGATGCATGACCACGCACTCAATTTCGGAGTAGAAACTTGAGAATGGTCATATTATTATTGCGCACATGAGCGTGGAAATGCAAAACCCTATCCGTCTTGTGCCAGGTGACAAGGTTGAGGTTGAACTTACCCTCACGATTCTTGGCCGAAGGGCCGTATCAGCTTCCTGCCTCAAATAATATCAACCCTATTTTGAAAGCGAACTCTGGTACATCCCCGCTTTTTCATTATTAGGTACCGAAATAGATTAACAAGGAAAAGGATTTATACACAGTGAAAAGCACGTGCAAGTGTAAAAGTGAAAATCTCTGATGATATGTCCATGTTCGTCGCAAAGGCGTCCGGCCGCGTCATCAACAAGAAAACCTAAGAATAAGCAAAGGCAGGGTTACACGGCAAGAATTGCTAGCGTAGTCATCCCCTCCGAAAACAAGTATGGATTGCCCCACTTTACGCTTTTTGGTAATCGGACGCACTACCTCAAAAGCCAATTCGCAGGAGGCCAAAATTGAGCCCACCACTGGGTGAAAGATCTCACCGAGGCGAGGAACAGAAAATCAACGACATTATTTCTAGCAAACAGCTGACAGGTGATCTGCGTCGCCTCGTATCAAACAATATTAAAACGCATTAAGGATATCAATTCTTTATAGGTATCCGCCACAAGGCTGGCTGTCTTCCAGTCAACGGCCAACGTACTCGTACGAACGCACGTACACGTAAGGGTAAGGGCAAGGATCGCGGTCGGTGGAACACAACCAAAAAGCAGCAAGTAAAACCTAGTTAGTGGAGCAAAATATATGATCAGAGTTGTCAGGAACTGGAAGAAGCCAAAGTCAAAAACCAAGAAAGGCAAGCGTATTGTCACCTCTGGTCAGGTCCACGTCAAGGCCACCTTTAATAACACCATCATCAGCATTTCCGCCAAGAAAGGCCGAAACCTCGCAGTCATCTCGCTGGCGCTAACGGTTTTAGAGGTTCCAAGAAGGGTACAGAGCTTACGCTGCTCAAATCGCCGCTGAAAAAGCTGTGGTGAAATCGCCAAAAAGATCACGGTCTGAATCCGTCGACGTTTACGCCGGCGTATCGGTCTCGGTCGTGATAGCGCCATCCGTGCTATTCCTGGTCTTGGCATCAAAATTGATAGTATAACCGGACCAAACACCTCATCGCTCATGGTGGTGTGCGTCCCAAAGGAGAGAGGAAACTGTACGGCACGAGATAAATCTCCCAATTGTCAAACAAAGTCGTCGCGAGGGCTGCGGCTAGCACCAAAAGGCTCAAGCAAAATCATGGCTAAAAATCTGCGCTCCAGGTCAGCATCGGTGATATATGCGAGTTCGCGGTGGTAGTTTGTATCTCACCTCAACTTCGCGAAAAGCAAAAAGTTCGTAGACTCTATGGTCTTCTCGAAAACAGTTTGCTAAATTGATGAAAGAAGCCCAAAAGCACCGAAGGTCTAACCGGTGAAATCCTTTCTAGAATTTCCTAGGAACGCCGCAGCAGACAACGTTGTTTTCCGCGCTGGTTTTCGCTCTCTACCGTCGCCAAGCACGCCAACTTGTCCTCACGGACACTTCAATTTCTAACGGTCGCCGTGTTGACATCCCTTCAATCCGCTTTGAAGGCTGGCAGTGCCAAACTCGAAGTACGCGCGCTAAGTCTCGACAGTCTGAACATCAAGAATCTCGACAACATCGTCGCTGCCAGTGGTAAGCATACCCACTCGCTGGATGTGAAGTCTGATGCCAAGAAAAATGACTATCGGAAATTACTGGCGTGTCAAAACGTGCGAAGAAGCCGGTGCTTATACAGTGCATTAACGAACAACTAATCGTTGAGTATTACTCACGCTAAGGAGAACAATGACAACAAAAAGTAATTCACGAAGCAAAATCTTGCAGAAGTCATCGACGCGTCCGGAGAACTGCGCCTCATTTGTAATCAAGCCACTTTGACTGCGCTATGGTAACACTTTAGGCAACTCTCTCTCCGCCGCGTCCTACTCTCAAGCATTAAGGGTGCTGCAATTACTTCCTTCAGTATCGAAGGCACTACGCGTCACTGCACCTCGAAGGTAGAGCCCGTGAAGCATGTCGTCGACATCATGCTCAACCTTAAAACTATTCGTTTTAAGAGCTCACCCGGACGCCCCAGTCGAGCTTTACTCTCTTGAAATCAAAGGTAGCTGGAACAATCCAGGATGGTGACGCACGCAAATGTCGCTGCCGGCGATATCAAACTTACTAATCTAGTTGAAATCGCTAAAACTCAAACCAGGTAGTGTGTAACGGCTCACATTGACGATCCCAAATTACACTTTTGAAGATGCGTCTCCATCGTCGAATCTGGCCTGCGGTTCATCTTACCATTGAGCGCTCAGCACGAAGAACGCATCCACAGCGACATGATCGCCCTCGATGCTGTCTTCACCGTAATTCGCGGTGCCCGTTTCAATGCTGAAAACCACTCAGGGTTGGTCAAGATATCAAATCTTCAACACCGATCATCACCGTCGAAAACCGATGGCAACCATCACCCCACGTGAAGCTTTCTGGAAGCAGCCGCCGCGATCCTCGTCAACCCAATCACCAGGCTCTTGTTGGAAAAACCGTCGCTGGCCACCGCCCAGCCCAGGCTCCAAGAACGAACAGGAAGATGCTGGCCTTATGCTCTCCAATCGAAGAATTAGGCTTATCAGCTCGTACTGCTAACGCTCTCGTGAACAACGCAATTCATGCCACTATCAGAGACCTGCGATCTTTGATCTGAAACGACCTCAAGGACTCTGTAGCGCTTTCGGTCAAAAGGCTCTGATGAGAGTCAAAAATAAACTTAAGGAGTTAAATATCTAATGCATCGCACGGATATAAAGGCCGCAAGTTCGGCCGTGAAACCGACCAGGAGAAGGGCACTACTACGTAGCTGATGCGTGCCTCTGGATCATCATACCAGTCGGACCACGCGTGACTCTAGCTCGCGCGAAAGCAGACGCCGCCACACCGAGAAGCTTATCACCATCAAGCTAGGTGGTCTCGCTAATCGTCGTCTCCTCATCGCAAGATTGATGACCTTTGAAGTTGTCAGACCTCTTTGATGGATGTTATCGCCCTCAAATCGAACGTGACTTCTGGCTACTCCTCAGAACGAACGCGCTGGCTCTCCGGCAAGGAAGTGACCACGCTGAAATGGGTACTATCTCATTTGTCATGATTCTATCATCCCAACTCAAGGAGGCCAAATTACCGAAGACTTTTAGCCAAAAACTGGAATCATGAATGGTATGTTATCGATGCCGCTTTACCACTTGTAAATTAGCTGTCATCGCCATTAAACTTATGGGTAGCCCAGTTACTGCACCTCCAATACTACTGGATAATGGTGACTACGTTATCGTCTTTGAAACCCGCCAAGAAATTGATCCAAGTAACTGGCAACAAGATGGTTGAAAAATACCATCGCCACAGTGGCTTCCCAGGTGGTCTCATCGAGCTCAAACCGAAGAAATCATCGAGAAGAATCAGCTTATGCCAACAAAGAGCTGTCAAAGGCATGTTTCAAAGAACAAACTCGCTGGCGATCGCTATTTGTCTCCGTGTCTTCACGGCGCTGAGCACACTTATCCGCTCAAATCCAAAGGAGATTAAACAATGGCAACCGTATTCCTACGACTGGTCGTCGCAGCAGCTACTGCTCGCGCACGTCTATTCAAAGGCAAAGGTGAAATTACCACACAATAAGCCAGCTTTAGAGTATCTTTCTCTAAACAAAAGCTTGCTCGCTGAAGTGACCGATCCTTTAGCTCTCGTTAACAAGCAAAAAGAATTTGATGTTACCATCCTGGTTTCCGGTGGTGGTCTAGCTGGTCAAGTCGACGCTATCAAATTGGCTATCTCTAAGGCTCTTACCTTGAATTCCCAGATCTACGTCCAGTCTTGAAAAAAGCTGGTCTCATCAAGCGCGACCACGCGAAAAGAACGCAAAAATACGGTTTACGTTCTGCTCGCAAACGCGAACAATTCTCCAAGCGTTAATCAAAAGAAAATACTCCTCATCTGGGGAGTATTTTTTTGTTTCAAGAAAAAAGCCCGTGTTTCCACGAGCTAAGCAGACATGGCTTCAAGATTGCAATTTTCCTGAAGAAATTTACTAAAAATCCGAATCCAGCAAGTCGCTAGATGCTGATAAGTCTGCGAATGCACCACAATGGTTTTTTGTTTCAAAAAATCCTTGTAGACTGAGAAAGTTAGTTCTGCCCCCGCACATGTGCTCAAGAGAACTTAATAGTCGAAATCCACCTCATCTGGCAGCTTATCCTGAATATAATTGATCGTGAAGTAGCTCCACCTGAGTTCCTTTACTTCAGGACGTAGCTCGATACCAGCAGTTTTCGAGCGACTATTGAATCTCTCAAAAACTTTGTCATTTCTTTACGCATAAAAAAAATACCCCCATTCTAGGTTCTATTGTTTAACAAGCAATCTTATTATTATAACCCAACATAAGCGAAATCGAACAAAAATAGAAAAATTCCGTCAAAATCCGCTATAATATAAACCACGGCAGAAACTAATGAATCCGCAGTGCTTTATCAAATCAATCCTTGCAAAACCTGATTAAAGCCTGAAATCACCATCTTATCTCAAACGTTTTATTAACTACAATAAGCACATTGTATTGTATTTATTTTTGGCGTCCTCATCACTGTCGTCAACTTATTAGTTTTTATATCTGCCGAAATTTCAAAATTGGAAACCATTCCAGCCACCATTTTGCCTGGGTCAGTTTTTCAGTTTTGCCTTTATTACCAATCGCCTCTATGTTTCGAAAGCACCGCCAAACTCACGCCGCTATTCTCCGCGAAGCCATACTTTTTTCATATTGCGTCTAGTTACGCTTTCATATTGAAGTCTTTATCATGTGGCTTTCCGTCGATATTTACAGGCCAAATAAACTTATTTGAAAGTTATCTGTAATATTATTGTCATTATCGCCAACTATACTCCTCAGTAAAGCTGTCGTTTTCTCCAGTAGCCGCACTCCAAGCGCCTCGGCAAACGCGCGACAAAAAGAATAATAATAATTGCTTCACCTAACCGCGAAATCAATTGATATATCTACTACAAGAAACCGGACACTAATTCCGCTTGCCAAAACATCCAAAAAGATGTATAATATAAATATTGTTAAGTACTTACTCAAGCAAGGGGGAAATGCAAATGATGAATTTCAAACATGAGGATCTACCCGTGAACACAACTGCCACTGATAAGAAGTGCATGATACCTGAATATTAGAGGCACACCTGATGGCAGACTTACTTTTGCTAAGTAGTTGAGCTGCATGAATCCGCAGCTGGCTGAACGTTCATGGCGTGTATTAATGAGCATAAGTCTAATCACTGATGAATGTTGCAAAGAACACACAAATATCCTAATTGCAATTACCAGAAAGCAGGCTACCACGAGGATAAAGCTGAATGGTATGCTGCCTATATGGCTGAATTTTACGTCATACAACATGACGCTTTATGGAGTTTCTTAAGAAATTAGCAATTTAGTAAGATTTTGATTATTTAACATAATTTTAAATTTCGTATCCATCAAACCAATGCTCATCAACACGGGAGCCAGAAGGCTCCCATTTTTATTCCTTCATAAAAAATCACTTCTTCGGTTTGCGTTTTGTTAAATCTTGGTGATAATATATATAAGTCACGTATACGCGCTTCATATTTTGGCGTGCACATTAACAAGGAGGGTGTTTATGTCAGAAAATTTGAAATTGCCGTATTAGCCAACTACCGCGAAATCAATCGCGATATTAAGAAGGCTGAAGTGAATCTCGTTTTAATTCGTGCTGAGTACGATGCCACCATTACGTCACAGTGCCTTTTATGGGCCGATTGAAAGACTGGCGAATTCAGCTTGCCTCTGAAAATCTCAAATCCAGACCTCAGAGAAGTCTTATTGAGACGCTGAATCAGGAACTTGAAGATCTGCTTAAAGAAGCAATGAAGTCGGAAGTTGATAGCCTTAAGCGCAAGAAAAGTCGTGCTTATAGAGAAATTCAACTCAGAGAACTAAATTAAAAAATTAGATGAAAAATTCCGTTCCAAAAGCGGTGATTTAGAGCCATACAAGAAGCCGCGCAAATTTAATTTTAGGGGGATTATGCTGCAAAATTTCAACCACGAAAAATAATCATAAAACTGACTAATCATTCAACTTAAAATATTCTAAGAGCCGGAGTCTTTCGGTTCTTTTTTATGTACAAAAATCTATAAGATAAAGATTTAAGGTCTATATAAAGACTTCTGAACCAGAAGCCCCATTTGCTTTTGATGTATTTTATCTGTTATCAAGTTGACTCTATCTATAAAAGTTATAGAATATTAATAATTAATAAGAAAAAACTACAGTTGAGATGTAGTTTTATAAATAGAGGGAAGATCGAGACTCACAAGATGAGCCAAACAGAAAAACCAAGAAACCAGTTATTGTTACCAAATTATGGGTAAATGGATTGGCGGCGGCGTCGAACTGTCATCACACCATTATCGTTATCTGATCAAGGTGCAATTTGATTTTATCTGTGACGAAGATTCTACCCAAGCCCCAAGTGACGAAATCAAAAACTCGGTACAAGTGTCTTCTTGTGCCAAAATATCAAAACTACCTAAATATCTCAAAGCTCAGCACTATTCCAAAAATCACTATCGTATCGTACACCTAATGTGAATACTCTCGGTTTTCCACTTTATGCCGCAAAAAGTTGGTGTGCCGGTTCGCATTTCGCATATAAATACCCACCAGTAATGCCCGCGAATGGAAGCGTAACATTATCAAAAAAATATTTTGCGCCCATTTAGCAAAAGATACGCTTATAGATTATTTTGCTTGTTCCGAACTAGCTGGCCGCTATCTTTTGGCGACAAAACTTTGATCGCGGCGAAGTCAAATTATCCATAATGCCAGATCTTGATAACCAAGTTCGACCCTGTTGCCCGTAAGAAGCTCCGCGAAGAACTAGGCATCGATGGTAAAACCATTGTCATCACGCGTGGGACGCTTCGTTCAAACTAAAATCATCATTTTCCTTGTCTACGCGTTCAAAAATACCATAACAAAAATCCGAACACTAAGCTTCTCCTTATCGGTACTGGTCCACTTGAAGAAAAATCAAGGCCCAAGTTAAAAAACTTAATCTAGAGGATTCGGTATTATTATTTTTAGGCCAACGTAACGACACAAATGCTTTTTATTCCGTGATGGATGTTTTCTGTTTGCTGCTCTATATGAAGGTCTACCGGTGTGGTATTGAGGCGTTAAAGGGATTACCATGTCTATTCAGACAAAGCTACCATCGAAGCAGACGCAGCCAATAACGCATATTATGTCAATAAAATATCTATTCCTATCTTCAGACACTAGAACATGCTATAGCGAACAGAGTAAAAATCGTAATAATATTAAATTTTCAAAGCACTTCCAAATTGGTTCAATGTTAATATATTAGAAAGTTTACTAACAGCCATTACGTGTAATGCACTTAATTAGCACCGATGTATTTCTCCGGGAGCTGGAAAATGTAGCATGCCAAATCATTAATCTATTCAAAACAATCAAGAATACATCATGACGTATTGTACTGTAATTGGCAAAATGAAGAAGCTTTGAAATGTAGAGACATTAACACTACAGAATTAGATAGATTTAATCTAAAATCTATCAAAAGCCTATTCATCTTTAAGCCAAACATTATCCAGGCTCACGACCCAAAAGCAACTATCGCCGCAGTTCTTACTAACAAAACAGAACATTATTTCTGCACATACATTCAAATCATCGATACATGAGAAAATAACCCTAAAATCTCTAATCTATCATTTTATATCGAAAACATATTACAGGAATAATTTGGGTGTCAAATTCAGTTAAAAGACGAAGAAAGTTTTTGCAAAAATATACTGAAAATATTACCGTCATACGTCATTCAAAATGTAGTAGACGGCAATCAACTAAAAATCCATTGCTAAAAACTGACAAAACAACTATAACTTTGATATTATTTTTCCTACAGATTAGAAGAAGAGATGTAAAAGATCCACTATGCTCATAAGATTAATTGGAAAAATAAGACACCATCAAGAAATAAAAGTTGCTATGTTGAGATGGCTCATTACGTAATCAAGTAGAAGAAGAGATAAACAAGCCACTGAATAAAAATATTATATTATTTGGCAATCAAATTAACCCTTATAAAATACTCTTGGGCAAATTCTAAGATTTTAGTGATTACTTCAAAATACGAAGGAATGCCAAATGAATGCCCTGAAGCAATTGCTTGCAATATTCAGTCGTGTCCACACCAGTAGATGGACTCTTAGATATCATCGATAAGAACTATTCTTCTAGTGACTTAGAGTTTGAAGAAATAATTATTGACTATTGGAAAAATACAGATAAAATAAATAATCATAAAGAAAATTAAAATTAATAGATCAACTATGTGAATAATATTACTAGCTATAAAATTAATATAGAAAATTATATAATTAAAATGAATCTTAAAGAACTGAAGAACAAATATTGGTAAACACTATATTTTATAGGTCTGTTATTTTTACAAGCATCACACACATGTGCGAATATTGTTTCCTATCCGGATACTTACTGATAATAAAGCTACTGGGTATTTTTGGTACTTATCTGTTATTTTGTTATAAATTTAAAATATAAAAATTAAATAAAAGCAAGTTATCTTTATTGTTTCTTTGTAGCCATAAGTGGATTAATGAGCTATTATTATTTAACCACGGATACAACAATTGAATTGGTCTTGTAGTGATAGCCTCAATAGGGATTAGACTTAACAAAATAGAAAAGATTTTAAAGTAAATTATTAATATTTTATACTTGTTGTATCGTGCTATCATTTAGGGTATACCTCATCAAGTTTTACTGTTCAGAAATGGAGAATTAAGAATCATTCGGCTTCTATCATCCAAATATTTTTGGATTGTATATAATGATACTATTTTAGAATATATTTATTTAAAAAAAATCAAGAACATCAAACTCATCCTAATCATAATTTTAGCGTTCTCTATAAATTCTTCAACAAATTCAAGAAGTGCTTGGAATAATTGAGCCACATTGCTTTTATGCTGCGACGGAATTACAAAAAATATTATCTGCTAAAAATAATAGATTATCTATTTGAAAATTTATACATAATATTGATATTATCCGTAGGGTTAATGCTGCTATACATTAATACCAATGAAATAGCGATATGGATTAACGAAGTATTGTCGCAGAAAGGTTATTTTTGCAATTCTAGAAAAATATAAAGTGAGTTTTTGAATGCAATAGATTACACCAAACATTAGATAATGGATATATATATTTATTAAATTACGGGATTTTTTGCAACTATACTATTTACCGTCATAAGTTATAGCAATATTAAAAGCATTAGACAACAAAACATATACATGACAACCTACATGTTAATATTCTGATATATATGATGAGTGGTATCAATCAGTGTTTTATATATATTTCAATGTATTCCTCCTATATACTTTGCAGATCACCACAATAAAGATAAGCGGATACAGAACGATGCCTGTAAATATTATCATTCCAGATACAACGCGGAAAAATACATCAATGAATGTATTGATTCGATTTTGAAAAATAGTCAAAATCGCTTAATCAAACCGAAATCATCGTGATCAACATGGTTCTATCGATCATACCCTAAAGAAACTTGAAAGTATAAAGAATACAAAAAACATTCATATTTATACCACAAAATCAGGGAGTTTCTGCCATGTAATTACGGGAATCAAGCTAGCAAAAGGAAACTGATTACTTTTATTGATGCGGACGATAAGGTGACTGAAGGTTTTATTGACGAACACACACAACCAAAAGACAATACATTACTAAAAAACAAAAATTTTAACCAACGAGAATACAAGTCCTATTAATAAATTAAAGCTGCTTCCATTCAACAGCTTTTATCAAAAATAAACTATGGGAAATACCGGCTTTTATTTTTCGTACTCTCTATAAAAAGATATCGTAAAATATATACAATTTAATGAAAAAATCCACTTCATGGAAGATTCATTGTTTATAATTGAATATCTAAAAAGACAGACGAAATTCAATGTCTGAAACAGATCGCTTCTCTATCTATATTAATAATAATCAAGATTCAGCATCAAATAGCTCAGGAAATGCAGTGAGAAATATTTTAGATGCTGAACAAGTTTTCTATTAAGATTCAATAATCAAGGCACTGATAAACTAAAGACGCAATCGCATAAATTTAAAAATCTATGAAAAATCAAATATCAAAAACTAAAACGTACTGATTTTACTTTAATCTAAAAAAACAATGAAGATATTTTGTTGCTATTTCAAAGAGAAATACAAGGCAAAACACTAAATATTTTGGAAAATATTTTTACATTGATCACAAAATACCATACGCCTGTTTCGTCTTATATAAAATAACTGAAATCACTAAAAGGACTAAAACATGCCTAAAATATCCATTATCATTCCAGCATACAACGCGGAAAAATACATCAATGAATGTATTGATTCGATTTTGAAAAAATAGTCAAAAATCGTTTAATCAAACCGAAATCATCGTGATCACGATGGTTCTACTCGATCATACCCTAAAGAAAACTTGAAAAGTATAAAGAATACAAAAAAAACATTCATATTTATACCACAAAAATCAGGAGTTTCACAGCGTAATTACGGAATCAAGCTAGCAAAAGGAAACTGGATTACTTTTTATTGATGTGACGATAAGCAGACTGAAGTACTATTGATGTATGTAACTACAAATATGCGAAGAGACATCACTGTTACACTAAAATAAACAAAATAAATCATTTCGACTAAAGAAGAATTAATTAAAATCCTCTCTACAGAAAATTTTCTTGCCGCACCTTTTCTTAAACTGTATTCAATTCAAATTCTTAGAACAAGAACAAATTTATTTGATTACAGAGTAATCATTGGAGAAGATCTATTATTTAACCTATCAGTCATACTTAAAAGTAGAAAATCGAATATGAAGATATAAAATACTATCTCTTTATAGACAAAATAATACTTCAGCCACAAAAGACTTTTAATCCAAAAAGCTAATTGAATCGGATACTTCTATAGACACTTAGCTAAATTACTGAAACTCATAACTAGAAATTTTTATGACCAACTAATAGATTGGTGAAAACCAAAGCTAATCCACTATCATTAATCACGAGAATCTCATCTAGAGATAATTTTAATGAGGCAGTAAAGACCTAATATCAAAATATTGACATTAACTTCTATAGACCAAAATATCAATATTTAAATATAATACATAATTTAAGCTTAATGTTAAATACAGCATTATTTAACACTTTTTATAATTACAAAATTTAGAACATCAATCGGAAAAATAAGAAACAAAGGAGAAAGGTTTATTGAATTATGCAAAAATAACGAAAGTAGGAATTATTACGTTCCACAATTCAAAACAACAACTGTGATCGATGTTAGAATCTTTTGCTATGAATAAAATCGTAAATTCAATTGGCTATAATTCAGAAATAATCAATTATAGTTCAAAAGGACAATTGCAGCTCTACAAAATCACTGTTTCCATGGAATAGTCTATATTATAAAGAATATTGTCCTCCCGCGCATAGCAAATTAGATACAAACAATATATCAAGAATTTAAACAAAATATAGGAGTTTAAGTTCAAAACAAAATCCAGACAGAAGAACATAAAGAACTGAAACTACAGTGCCTTTATCGCTGGAAGTGATCAAATCTGGAACGTAACAATTGAAGATTATAATGATGTTTATACCATGGGTAAAAATACACTGAGTGCCTATGCTCCAAGTTTTTGGAGCTAAAATCCATCTAAATATGATTCAAAAAGAATCAAGACTTATAAAAGTTCTGACAAGATTTTGATTTTCTATCTATAAGAGAAAACAATGGTCATGGATCAAAGAAATTAGCGGAAGAGATGCTGAAGTTGTACTTGATCCCACCTTACTACTTCCGATTGAAGAATATAATAAATTAGAGCATACCGACATAAATCTTCCTGAGCAGCTATATTTTCTTCCTATAGCCCCGGATTCGATCTAGATATTTGTGATTTTGTCAAGAAAGTTAGTATATATAACCTCCAGTGATTACATGGAGCGCAAAACCATACACGTGAAAGGGAGTCCAAAGGTATGGATTTGAATTACCAGACTACGAAGATCCATCCACATATCTGACATTAATTAAAAATGCTACACTAGTATTTACCACGTCCTTCCATGGCACAATCTTTTCCAGCCTTTATCGTAAACAAAAATTCTTTTGTCCTCAAAATGGCGGAATGTACGGAACTGATGATCGCGTAATACACTCGTTGATAAACTAAAGCTGAATAAAACATCTCATTGAATATAAATTCAACACAGAGTTTGATTACTTAAGAGAACCAGATTATTCTGATTTCGAAAAAGCCTTAAAAATCGAAAAGAAAAATCTTTAAAGTTTCTTAGAGCAGCCTATCGAAAATTAAATAAATTAAAATGAAAAATTTAAGTAAGAATCTAATATATAATATCATCTATCAAGTTTTGCTATATGCTATACCCTTTTATTCTAACTCCATACCTTTTCACGCACCTCGGAGCAACACAGATTGGAGAATATTCATATACCTATTCAATAGTATATTACTTTATGATGTTTACATTAGGGGATAAATAATTATGGCGTCAGAGCAATATCAAAAACCAAAACAAAATAGACAAGAACTCGGAAAAACTTTCTCATCTATATATGGACTACAATTAACACTCGACTTTATATCATTGGTTGTATATAATTTAGTATCATTCTTATTTATAAAGAGGACACTACGCTCTTATTATTAATACACAATTTATTTCTTTATTTCGGCAATCACGTAGATATTAATTGGTTTTTCTTTGGAATCGAAAAGTTTAGCATCACCGTTACAAGAAACGTGCAATTATAAAAATTTCCACCACATTTTAATTTTTCTACTAGTAAAAACTCCAGAAGTCAATACGCATACGGTAATCATGGCAGGAAGCACATTGATTAGTCAATTATGCTTAGTCACAATACTGTCATTAAGTATATTAAATTTCATCAACTCACATGCTTGAACCTCATTTAAAGAGTCATTTTATAAAATGTTTAGTCTTTATTTATTCCCCGTTATCAAGCTTATAGCATATATCGAGTTATGGACAAAACTATGATTGGCGGAATTGTGTCTACAACCGAACTCTGGATATTATGAAAATGCAGAAAAATTATAAATATTCAGCCATAGGGATTCTAACAGCAATAGGAACAGTTATGTTACCTTATGTCAAAACAGATAAAGGGCAAACATGGTGATCGCGATTTTGAACATAATACTGTTTTATACCGTATGTTTCAAGTATGCTTCATAATCATGATACCAATAGCGTGCATGCTTTTATTATTGCTGAAAGATTTCACTTCAATCTATTTCGGACCAGGTTTTGAAAAAGTGATATTTTAATGATTCTATCATCCAACAATTTTGTTGCTACTCCTAGCTAATGTAATTCGCACAAACTATCTTATTCCAAACGAAAAGGATGGGGTCTCTGCATCTGCACAATTCTTGGTGCGGCAGTCAATTTAATACGAATTTAATATTTATTATTTAGAGCAATAGTGTGCATGCATTGGAACAAAGGTTGCCGCAGAGTTTTCAGTAATGCTTTATCGAGGTTATAGCAACAAGAAAAGAAATAAACTACAAAAAGTCTTTCTATTAATAGCTATCACGTAATCAAATCGATGGCATCCACTGCAATAATTAGTATGTTAATCCTTAAATACCTTTTCACAAATTGCAAAGGCATTACCAAATTAATTCTTATTTGTATTTTATTTATCCCATCATTATTTACTAATGAATATAACATTCCTAAAAATTTCATCTCCAAAAGTTAATCAAGTGATAATATATAAGAAGATATAAAAGATATAACCATGAATACACTTATCTCTACAAAATCCAACCAACTCCACCTAATCCGTTCTCTTACATTTCTTTGTCCTGCATACCGTCTTTTTATTTTCTATATCAAAACAAAATTCTACCACTTTTACTCTTTTACTCTTTTAACAGCTAATGGTGGTTTTTCTAATTGCCACCCTATACTCTAGTCACCGACGCCGGAAAGTGCCGTCATCATCTTAGGTATTATTATTATCATTTTCATCAATCTCATCCTCTCCTTCCTCTCCTTTCAGATACGACGTGCTTCTCCCAAAATCAGCCCCAGCGAGGACTTACTACGAGTATAGTCTCGTCGCCCTGTTATTCCTTGATCTCGCGAAATAATACTGATTAAACCATCGCTCCGCTCGAGCGCTTCTCATAATCAGTGATCCGTATTTGATACTGTAAAGCAATATCTCGTCAACGCCAACCAGAATGTACCGACCAAAATACCGCAAACCAAAATAATACAGACACAAAACTCCAACAATAAGACCTCCGACCAAACCCAATCTTGTCGAGACCCTCCTCGAAAACCCTCCCTCGAAGAAACTAATCTCAAGACCTACGGACAATCTCCTCGCTCTCACCACCGCGCTCACAACCCCTAAATCGCTAAACGACAAGCTCCAAACTATTTCCCTCAGCATACTTTATCTTGACGCTCTAAAAAGACAATAACGAAAAACCATCTACAATCAACTTCAAATTCTCGCCGATATCGAGATCAAAGTCGCGCGAAGTCACGTCGAAACCACCTCGCACGCTTCGACGCTGACCTGCCATTCACTATTTATCCCAGTGGCATCGATAATCGCGACCATGCCCTGCCTTTTGCCAGTCTGGGCTCCGACGTCAACCTCATCCTCGCCGTCAATCCTGCTAAGCACAAGATTCCTCCTCGCTCCCGTGATTTTGTATGTTCCCCTCGCCATGAATGCCAAACTCGACATAACTCACTCACGCCGGACTTTATGGCGTCCAATGAGTCCATTCATACTCTGGAGAATTTCATAATATTAAATTTAATTGATGCCACGTAGTTTCCGTTGCCGCTTCCACCATCATCGACCAAGCTCGGCGGCGTCATATTCATATTCCACTACGTCGTCAATACCTATCACGCCATCGCCGTCGCTACGAGCCAGGGAATTATCTGTTTTGAAATGGTGATGAGGCGCCTCGATTTTGCGCGTGAACGCGTCTCGATTAGTTGGGCTGAGTGGTGATCGCGAGCGTGGTCGAAATCAAGATTCTCACCGCTTTGAGTCAAAAACTTTCGAGTCCGACAAAACCAATTCACTTCGCCTCGATCAAATTTCTTTAACTCTATCGCTCAAAATATTCAAACCAATTCTCTACACGCCTGATGATCCTCAAATATCGCGTCCAGAAAACAATTAACGAATTTTTCTAACTGGCAAAATCGAGACCATTGACGTCGATGGTCAGCCGACATCACCTCGACCTCACACCTACCCAGGGCAGGAAACATTTCCGTCTGGCACCCGCTGCAAGACACCGTCGACCGTGCGCCCGTACCAAGTCAAGTAGTATCTCGCCGAATGAAAAACTTTGACACGCAAAGGCCATGAGCTCCATAAATAGCCCAAAATCAGTACCAAAATTCGTATTCATCCGCGCCCTCTCACAGCTCCGGCCTTTTAGCGGCACCTGTAAGTGTGCAATAAGCTAATGACTATTCGCACCCACAAAATTTTCTTGCCCGTCTGCGAGTTTTTCAGATGATCTTCATCTTCACCATGTCTTCTTTCGGTCACACTTCTTCCGATGCCCAGAGTGACTCTTCGTCGATTTTATCGCCCAAAATTTCCCGCACGTCCGATCGCGGTTTAGAGACAATTTAATCAGTCTCAACGCCACTTGATTTTTCTCCGGGCGACCGCCCGTTTCACCGAATATATGCCATCCTAGGCAGCGCTTTTTCTTGATCTAAGAAACTGGCAAAAATCGAATGGTACACTCGCCATGAGCATCCTCTTTAGCTTCCTCATGTGCCTGTACCGACGAGGCTTCTCACCAAATCTTCGTCCCCGGTCGTCTACGCTCGGTCTCAGCGATATTTTAATCGACACACCCTCGGCGCGAGCTTCGGGCGCAACTATCACGTATTTAACCATCAAGCTGCTGTTATCCAAAACATGCTCTGATATATAAGTTCACTGCATGACAAAACCAGAAATCAAACCCACACCAAGCTCTAATCTAGATAGTCTAAACAAGTCAGACCCATCATTATAGTAGTTATAATAATTATTCTTCCCACACGGCGCTTAATCCACCACCTGGTTCAAAAATCACCCCAGGCATATTAATCTCAATCGCTTCCAACGCGCGCTTTCGAATTTTGCAAATCTTCAATCGTAGTTTCATTCGCTGCACAAACCGTCATCACTCTATCTGCTCGCTTCGCCAAAATCAGTGAATCTGAAATCTCAATTGGTGTGTACCGTCGATTAGTACATAATCATAATGTTTCTTCTACGTCTGAAAGCAACATTTCCATCTTCTTCGATTCCAGAAGCTCACTTGGTCGGCGGCACCACACCACGCGTAATCACCTCAAGATTTTCACATTGGTCTTCAGCCGCATACTTCGACGTAGTTTTCCCAAATCACCCTCCGCCAAAATATTCGACAAACCAAACTGATTACTCCAGCTCAAAAATTTCATGTTGACGTCCCAGGCGCATATCACAGTCAATCAAAAAGCACCTTCTTATTCGTGTTCGCAAAAGCCACCGCCAGGTTCGCAATAATAAAACTCTCTGCCTTCGTGCGCTCTCGAACTATACAAAAACAGCACCGTATCTCGAATTCTGATTATTTAACGAGATACAAACTAGTGCGAATCGTACTGAAAAATCTTCCGCCACCGCCATCTTCGGATTGTCGCGCAAAACCAATTCTGAATCTTCATTAGTCTCTACCGCTTCTGCCTCTTCCACATTGGCGATTTCCGGCTTCTCCGCGGCACTCTTGCTCCAAGGGCACTCTTCTCTTGAATCGCTCCTCTGCAATAATCTTGCGGCCCACCGCCTTAATTTCTACAAACGGTCCTCAGGTGTACCTTTGATCTCCTGCTTCTTCCGCCTCTTTCGCCGCCGCTTCTTCCGGCCAGCTTTTCTGCACGCAATCCGCCTCTGCCTTTAGCTCAGCTTCTCGCGCTTCTTTCTGCTTCTGTTTCTTCGAGCTTGCGCTGTTCTTTTGCTGCTTCTTTTCAGACGCTTCGCCTCTATTTTTAGCCAATTTCGCTTCCAGCTTTTGCGTTTTTCTTCCTGCCTCATCCGTTTCTAACGTGCGCACCTGGACCAAAAGTGAAGGCTGCAAAATTTCGTCAATCTGCTCCGTCGTTTTAATCGTGCGATCAAAGTAAAACAACACCAAAATAATTCGAAACCCAGCACCATACCAGCCGCCGTATAAATACTTTTCGTTTCACCACACTGCATTATATGGACTCCTCGGCTCACTCGCATGATCTAGAGAATATTCACGCTTGTATCATTGTAAATCTGCGAGGATTTCCTTCATAAAATATCCGCCACAGTTCGCAATCTCATAACTTAGATAAGCATTCGAGATCACCACCGAAATACTCATACACTCTCCGTATTTTTCAAAGAAGACACATTAATCTTCGCGTTCAGAGCCCTCATAAGATTCCGCCAAACGATTTTCACTAATCACCCGGATCCGAGACTCGATGTGATTTCACCCACCTCCGTATAAGTCTCAATCAAATTCTTATTCGCCGTAATTTCACTCTGCACTGTAGTGCTTTCTCGATTTATCCGAGCTCAAAATAATCGTCGCACGCGATTTATATTCCGGTTTTGCACCAAAACTGTATAAGTCATGACGCGCACGACACACAAAAGCGCCACCATCGCAAAAACAACGCAGGTGCTTCCTCAGTAAATTAACAAGTCTCTCGGGTTAATCTCTTCCATATTAAATATTATAATATGGTAAGAGTATTCCTGTAAATAGTCTAAATATGTTTTACCACAAAACGCAAATGGTTATTTCGTAGTTTATTCTAAAATCTATTTTTACTACTTTGAGTTATAATTAAAGCATCATCACGCCGGACTAGCCTAAAGGTTTCAACCGACTGCAAATGCTTTCGCTTTTTGATAGATGAAGTAATAACGCATCTTCTACCATTTGTGATAAAATCTCCGAACATTTTACTTTAACATTTAACAATTGTATACAATAGGATTTAACAAATTACTATAATTTATATCTGTTAATCAATCTAAAAACATAAATCAAGATTTAACAAAGTGTTTAAATAAGATTTAACAAAATGTTATTTAAAGACTATATTATTTTTAGTGCATTTTAAGTGTCTTTTAATAAACACAACCTCACGTTTGCCTTCATGCAGAAGACATTTGGTGGAGCATATGAGAGCTCGATCTCATGACCTCTTCAATGCCATTGAAGCGCTCTAGCCAACTGAGCTAATGCCCCAAATATCTTGCGATAGGTTAATTATATCAAACCTCTAACTTTTTGTCCAATTTTTAAGGCGGGTAATAAATAGCAGAATTAGCGGGAATTGGACTATCTATGTGTACTAATCCAGTTTATTAACGTGACTTTATTTTAACGCACATCTAATTTAACATGGAGAAATTATGTCCAGATATCGTCTTTTCTCTGATTGATCAAGAAAAATCCACCGCCAATCTAAGGGTCTCGAACTCATTCCGAGCGAAAATTATGTTTCCGCCGATCGTCTTAAAAAGCTGATGGGCACCGTCACCTACTAACAAATATTCCGAAGGTTGCCATCTTTTCAAGATCTAGAAAACTTACAGCCCGGCCGATGAATCGAACATCGTCGCCCGGACCTGCCAAATTATCTCGTTACTATGGTGGCCGACCAATATTGATAAAAATCGAACGCCTTTGCTATCGCCCGCGCCGTGGTGCTCACGCCGATCACGCCGCCAACGTCCAGCACTCTGGTGCCAATGCCAGTGAAGCGGTTTATTTTTGCCTGGTGTAAACTCTGGTGACATTTCCGTGCCATGAATCTTGGCCACGGTGGTCACCTCACCATGGTTGCCCAGTCACGCGCTCCGCTAAATTTATCAATTTATCAATTACGGCGTCACCCCAGAAGGCGACCCGATTACGACGAAATTGAACGCTCAGCCGAGACCGAACGTCCAAAAATTATCCTCATCGGCTACTCTGCTTTCATGAAAATTCCCTGATTTTGCCCGCATTGCCAAAATTGGTCATCGGCGCGCTCCTCATGGCTGATATGGCACGTCGCCGGCTCTCATCGCTGCTGGCGGGCCCATCCAAATCACTCTCGATTACGGTTTTCACGTCATGACTACTACCACCCATAAAACTCTTCGCATGGTCCTCGCGGTGGTCTGGATTCTTTCGAGCGCAACGTCGCATGCACCTCTGAAAAACCTGAACACACTCTCGAGACATCCCAATTCTCATCGACCGCGCGGTCTTTCCAGGTACCCAAGGCGGTCCACCTCGAACATATTATTGCCGCAAGCCGTCGCTTTTAAGGAAGCTCTCGCGACGACTTCAGAGCAGTATCCGCCAAAATAGTCGAAAACGCCAAGGCTCTCGCCAAAGCTCTTCAAGATCGCGGTTTTATCCTCGAAAGTAACGGCACCGATAAATCGTCTCATTCTCGTCAACGTCAAAAAGAATTTCGGTATCGATGGCAAATTTTATGAACGCGCTCGACCTCGTCGGACCTCACCCTGAACGCCAACGCCGTCCCAGAAGACACTTCCGCCGCCTTTCCGTCCATCCGGTGCGCGACTCGGCACCCGGCTATTACCACCGCGGTATGATCCCCTGAGTTTCAAAAGCAAATTGCCGATTGATGAAGCAGGTCATGATATCTGTCTATCCGTAAACCAAAAATTCCCACCGCCGAACCCCAGCTGGCCGGAAATTCGTCGTCAAGTCGAAACTCTCGCCGCAAAATTCCCGTGTCCCGGCATTAGTTAAACGGGTTCACTAAATTAACAAAAATCACCACAGCATGATCCGAGCCGACCGCCCGAACAAAATCCCACGGTGTATAATATATCCTAATCATGGAGGGTAAAATGAAATTAGAAATCAAAATCTCCACCATTTGGTGACAAAAAGGTCCTAGATCTCAACTTCACCGTCGACAGTGGCAGGGCTGGCTTTGCTCGGCCGCAATGGCGCCGGTGACCACCACTATTCGCATTCTCATGCAGGTCAGCCAACTTCCGGCAAAGTTCTCCTCGACGGCAAAGCCAATCGATTATTCCAAGGTTAGCCTCGGCTACCTTCCAGAAGAGCGGTGGTGGCACATCCGGTCGAGCAAAAATCGTCGATCAATTAATCTATTTAGCCGCGCTTAAAGGCGTCGATAAGAAAACAGCCACCGCCTCGATTGATTACTGGCTAGATTTTCTTCAATGACTGATTATAAAACGCCAAACTTAAAACTCTTTCCAAAGGTAATCAGCAAAAATCCAGCTCATTTCCTGTATCGTTCACAACCCAGATATTGTGATTTTCGATAACGTTTCTGGTCTCGACCCGTCAACTCTCAGCTTCCTCGAAGATGTAGTGTGCGAACAGATCAAACGCGTAAACCGTCCTCTTCTTTCCAGCCATCAAATGGATTACGTCTCCGAATTCTCAGACGACATTCTAATCTAAAAGAAGGTGAGATTAAGCTCCAAGGCAATCTTCGTCAAACTTTCAAAAATCACCGCAAAATAAACTTCTCGTCAAATCCGATGAGGTCGAAAATCCACGCCGCCCTCCCAGAACAAAACCGAGAGATTTTGCGCGAAGGTGGAATTAGTTTTATCGCTTGAAAAAGACGAAGATCGCACCAAAACCATGAGCGACCCCATCAAAAACATCCGATTGATCAAATTATGACCCTCGAATCAACCTTAAAAGATATCTTTATCGAATACGCGGAATAGAAAGGAACTATGCAACAATTTTCACAGTCTAAATATGAATTTAAGAAAATCGTGCCCAGCAAGGGATATCCTATTTCCACTGGCAGCATCATGGCAATTATTCTCGCCGGCGTCTTCTTCATCTAACTGATTTCCGACCCAAAACTTTTCTTGTCTTTCCGGATAATACCCGGTCGCTCCACTAAACCGACTATGCCAAATCCGAAACTCTCGTCCAGACTATCCACGCTGCCTCCCAGATTACGCTTAGTTAGTTTTCACTGACAAGCTCACTGAAGAGGCCAAACAAGAAGTCATCAACGATAAGGCCAAATTCTTTATCGAAGCCAACCACGACCTTACCGAGGTTACTGAATATTCCAAGATTGGTTTTAGTGAAGTTAGTACCTGCGAGGTCCAATCATCGATACTATCGTCAAGAATCTACGTCAACCTGACCTGCTCGCCGAACAAAACTTTCGCCCTTCTGCCATCGCTAGGTCTTAAATCCTGACGTTAAATCAACTGAACTGTCAATAAAAACAAGCTACCTGTGATTTATACTTTTGTCCTCATCTACGCCCTCACAGGCTATCACTTTGGCGGCTCACACGTCATGAATAGCGTGAATACCAGAAACTCTCCTCTCGCGCTATGGAAGTCCCGCTACTTCAGTTAAGCCAATGCCTTACTGGCAAAATCATTTCTACCAGCCTCGCTTATTTCATCCAACTGCCGCCATCATCATCGAAGCTTCTATCGCAGGAAAATTTCTGTCAATAACCCTAGCTTCCAGTCAACCAAATCATTTCCACATCCCACTCAAATTCTAGTCTATATGCTAATCTTCTTCCTGCTTGGCTTCCTAATTTCTTCCTTCCTCTACGGCGCCTTCGCTTCACGGTCTCCAAGATCGACGAACTCAGTTCTTGCAGTCATGCCGAACCAAATTATCATCATCTTCACTTTCATCGTCACCATATCAATTCCGGCAATGCCGATACCCGTTCAATGTCTTCCTCTTATTTGCGCATTCACCGCACCGATTGATGATGTTCACTCGCGCCATTATTTCCAATGTTTCGACCTCTGAGATCTTTCGGATTTCGTGTTATTCGTCAGCGCGCACTTTACGGCTGGCTCTCCTGGGCCCGTATTTACCGTGTTGGCATCCTGATGTACGGCGAGAAAACCAAAGCTTTATCAAGCTAATGTGGGTGCTATGTCAGAAAACAATAAACTAAACACGAGATTATACATGTCGTCTCTACTCATAAAACAAATTAAAAGCCAAAATATCTTCGATATCTGATGCCACATTGCAGTTACACTAGCGCCAATTTTGCGTGGGATTAAATTGTCCAGTTTCAATCGAGCTAATTGTGTTTTGATACTGCTGCAAATCCGCTAGTGAGCGCTGCGAAAGCCTTTTTATTCGCACTCTTTCAAATTATAAGATTGATCGTCACCCATAAATAGACTATACTCTAGCAAAAGAATAGAAACCAAATCTCACTAAGAACTGTCAGTACCAAAAGCTATGGCTAATTCTGTCTTCAAATAGGAAAACTCACTATGCTACCCTGTCGCGTCCATTGCAGTTAGTGGCCAACCATGGCCGTTGTGATCTTTCATCAAAATCGATTCAAAAGCAAGAGACAGACACACAGAAGCCCGCCCACGACACTGCCATATACCCAGCTCGATATAGGGCGTCACGCTCCACCTCATCAAACTTTTTTATTCTCTTTACGACTTTTTATCTAAAATTTCGTTTTTATTCATATAATCTCTCGTTATTTTTGCCAAGTATACTTGGTATAAATCGATTATATCGTTGCCAAGTTTTCTGTCACATGTAATAATATTTGAAGATGAATGAACGAGTATATTAATTGGTCGGGAGCATTAGCTCAGCTGATAGAGGCGCATCATTCGCATTGATGAGGTCGGGGGTTTGAAACTCATGCTCCACCAAACAGAAAACCGAGATACTCAAAATGGGTATCTAATCACCCATTTGGGTGATCTTTCAAATGGGAACAATAACATTAGTTGACAAACTAACCATATTTAGATTAGAATCCAATAAAAGAGACCATTCTGCTGGTTTTGTTCCTGGACAAGAGGGTCTCTTTTTATATCTATTATTGACAAACCACCACTCTGGCCATAATATATAACCAAAAAGCTCGACCATCGTATGTTTTTTGGCAGGAGCTTTATCTCCCCCGATATGGTTCGGGACTAGGAGATTTTCTATCAAATTCCCAATTTGTCTATAATATAACCAAATATTCTGCTCAAATCAAAGCTAACTACACCCACATTCATGCCTATGCTTTTTATGATTTATTTTTAGTAAACTAAAAGAGACAAAAATTTGATGGATCCTGATTTTCAAATTAACATCGATATCGATGGTATCGTCACGCTGGACCTCGGCATCACAAATTCAAAATTCAAAATCTTTTCAAAAATCTAGCCATTCACCAGAGTTTTACTGACCATCAAATTAGTGACGCTATTGCTCAAAATTTGCACATAAGAATAACCTAAAAGCCACATCTTAAAAACCTCAATCTCTAAAATCCGAGCTAACTCTGCTATTAAATTCCAGGCCGAAAAACCCGAAATTTCTGACGACTAACTCGACGCCATAGACTCAGCGGACCTTCGTCCAACTCCAGAAATCCTGTTATAATAGATTTATGAAAACAATCGACCGGCATTCCATTAACTCCGACCTCACCCTCGGCAATTTTCTTGGCAACCATGCTTCCGATGGTTCGCTTGCCAATCAATACTCTACTCACCATCACGTCAATATTTTCGTCCCAGATCTTCGATTCCATTATTAGTGAAACCGATGGCGATCTTCAGTCCAGCATGCTCCGCACTATTCGTTATTATCTCGCTGCCGGCCTCGAATTAAACTAAAAATGTGCATTTTATCGTAATCTTACGTCGGCTCACTCCAGAGCTAGCCTGGATTTTAAATTGCCACCCACTATGGGTGAGGGCTCTTCCCGCATGACCCAATTTAGGATAAAAAGTCATAACGGCTTAAATCTTTCCACCAATGTCGGGATTTTTGACTACCCAATCACATGACCTGATATTTTGCTTTTATAGCGCCAATTATGTGCCAGTCGGGGAAGATCAATTCAACACATCGAGCCTTACTCGTAATATCGCCGAGCGTTTCAAATCCATAAGTACGGTGAAATTTTTATCATTCCAGAAAACACCGAGACCAGGTCAAATTCATGTACGGTGATACTCAATCTTTCGCACTACGTATTCGACCCGATGAACAGAGATGAGTAAATCCGCCGATTCCGACAATAGCAAAATTATGCTCGCCGATCTACCAGGCGCATTCGCAAAAATCATGTCCGCCACTACTGATTCGCTTGCGATAGTAATTTTGATTTCAAAACCCAGCCAGGTATCTCCAACCTCTTGCAAATCCTTGCCGCCATTACCGACACTCCACTTCATGACCTCATTTCTTCCTGGAACACCGCTCGCAATATGGTGAACTTAAAAACTCGTTGCCGAACACCTTGTCGAACACATTTCTAATTTCAAGCTAAGGTCCAAAATATTTCAGACGAAAGAAATCTACCAGTTACTTGAGGAAGGAGAAAATATATGCCAACCAAGTCGCCAACCAAAAACTTCTCGAAGTTCAAAAAGCCGTCGGCCTGCGCTAATTTTCTCAAATCTTCACATCACACAACATTAAAGCATTTTTAAAATTCCAAAACCTCAACCTGCTATTAATCAAGGAGAAAAATGAGTCGAGAACTAGAATTAGAAACTTACCTTCCTTGCCAAAAGAAATTCCAGAGGAATTAAAGACGCTATTCCGACTCGTATTACCGATGTTTATATTCCTGACACTGCGCCGAGCACTCCCATCTTCGCCTAAAAGAAAACGCGGTAATTTATATAGAAAATTACTAAAGAAAACTTCCGTCAAAGATGGCGATGCCTCTGAGCAAATTGAACAAACCATACCCTCACAAAAAGATGAATTCGAAGCTCTCTTTAACTGTAGCCAGAAGCGTGTCTCTAAAAGATCGCTAGCAATATCGTAATTGAAGGTCATAATGCTGAAGTAGATGTTTTTCAAGACCAACAAAGGTTTGGTCCTAATTGACTTTTGAATTCAAAAACTATTTCCGAAAAATCCTCATTCAAGACGCCGAGTATCGCCTTAGCTGACGTCACTCAAGAAAAATTTTACCGCCAGCGGCGTCCTAGCTGGCAAATCCTACCAAGACATCGAACCAGAATTAGCACGTTTCAATTACCAAAAACTATAAAACCTAGTAGACATATGTATTTATCGAAATCAGAACGAGAAAAAATCATTGCCGCGTATGACTGTGAAGGTCTCGTAGAAGCGATCATTATCAAGTTGAACCTGATACCTGGGTCTATCTTTTTCGCGATAATAATGAGATAATATGTCTTAATCGATACCGACTATCTCGATTTTGATTTCGAAGTCTATCCACATCTTTTAAAAATTCAATGATGGCGAGTTTATAAAACTCGAATTCGTTCTTCAACGTGAAGTACCAGTCAAAAACAGTGCTTCAAAAGAACAGACATCCGGCACACTTTTATTTGAATATACCGACTAAAATCTTCTACTGTATCCATCAGGTCTTCGATTTTTACCAACAGTCACACGATTGATGTCCATTTTTATTGCTTAGTGTTGCACTTGAGATATTAACTTAGGGTGGTGATTGACATTTTAACCATAAATGTTATATAATGTCAGCAGATTTGGTATACCCTTGAATAACACACTTGCTATTCTGGTTATGCCGAACAGCTCATTCAGAAAGAGGTGAATAATATGACGAACAAAAGTTTAGTTACTATGTTGACCGTGGCAACAATTTCTTTTTCTGCTGTGAATCCCTTTGCCGCCGAAGCCGGCGTCTTGGGTTTAAAGCCCTAGCGCTAACAAAGGCAGTCAAAGCTCCGCCAATACCGATACCACTACGAACAAGGAAGTTCCAAGTGATGTCGTGTACGATACTGGTAAATACCAGTATCCCGCGCAACAACTCAAGGCTGAGAATCGTCAGTTCGATAAATATAACTGAGAGATTATATCAGCGTTTTGCCGACGGTCGGTTTGCATACATCGGCTGGGCTGCCGATAACGGCTTTGTTGCGAGATGAGTATTCCGACAACAATGTCACCATTGAAAATAATCTATTCATAAGACATTTTAATCTAAAAGATTGGAACGACCCTAATTTAAATGGATTGGTTATACTTGAGTCAAAACAATTCCAAACAATATATGCACTGACAATAGTATAGTATTTCGGAAAAAGTGTCTGATGAATCAATTATGAAGTTGGACCCTTCACACCACGATTAAGTTGAAAATAACATTTGACCCTCAAGGATGTTGGGAAGATCACAGGAGATTTATACACCCATGTATTATATGAATGACTATTGGCATAAACACGCCGCTTTTAATGAGTGGATCGATGCTAAGAAAAGCTTCATTTATTACCAAGGAAGGCGCTAATTGGTGGGAATGACAATATTGCTCTATCGGAAAGACCCCGTCCAAATTTATTACCCAGAGACCACGACTTAAAAACTCTACGTCTCTGGCATTTCAATATGGATAGGGTTTTCTATAGCATAGTCAGTATATAAATAATATTTATACTGTGATAATCCAAGTCATAATTGCTGAAAGAGGGGCAAAAAGGCTTCGCAGAATTCTATTTCGAGTCTGCCTGAATTCATTAATACTACTATCTAATTCTCCAAAAATCACTTCTTCAAATTCTATATAAAACCATCTCAAAATGAGGTGGTTTTTCATTCTTTATGCTAAAATAAAATTATGAAACGGGTTATGGGATATTTCTCTATCAAACGTAAGGTAGGGTGCTTGTTCACTCTGCTGATGTATATTTATTGTTATCGGACTTTCTTTGAGTCAGTTCTTCCCATTTATGCTCGTAACTAACCTGGAGCTCAGGTAAAAGCGAGGGTAGCACTGGAGATAAAATGGTGACTGTTCTAATACTATTTGTTACAGTATGTTTTAAATCTTATGCCGGTGCTTCTTGGGTGCTATACAATTTTCGACAAAAATGGTATCGACAAGAATATCGCGATCATATTCCATGCTCGCGATTCTTAACCAATACGGATCCGACTTATCAACTAATAACTCTCGACTAAACTAAAACTCAGCACAATGAAGTTTATGGTTGTGGCAAAAGTTCTGTGTTTATATTTTTGTCTATAATTTCTATAATAAAAATACCAAGAAAGCCATGAGGGCCGCCGCACTTCCTCTTTTTATAAAAACTTTTATCGCTCTAGTGCACTATAATACATTAAAAGGACAAGGTAATCGCAGACCAGAACAAAGTTATGGATCATTACACATACAAAGATCGTGACGGTAAAACCTGGCCGATCGAGTTGAAAATGGAACCGTGGTGAATTTTCTTGGTTCTGTACTAGAGATACCGTTATCGAGGATGACGATATAAACTGAACCCCCAACTACGGCCACCAACACCACCTGTAGTCAGATTTCTGGAGTTGAAGGAATGTATTACAAAGGGAACTACCGGCGCAGATAGCTGGCGTAATTAACCATTCCTATACTGGCTCCTTAGGTCATAATTCCTGGCAGAAGAATCTTAAAGGCAAAAATTTCGTCCTCGCAAGACCGAGTGATCGCGTGCAGTTTTGTGCGAAACTTGTTTTCCAGTTCAGCAAGTCGGACGTGCAACCAAAATCACGGCGAGTCAAATACGCCGAAGCCTCCGACCAGTCAATTCGAGATGCCCTGCCCGATGGCGGCAGAGATAATAATTATCTTTACATGCGATTCGCCGCCGGTTCATGATGGACAAATCACTCCATCACGGCCATGCGCATAAGTGGCGTGGTAACGGAAGCGGCAGCGTACCGCCGAAGATTATGGATTCACCGCACTCGCTTCTGCGCAAAAGCTTCCTCTGGCACTATTCGCTGAGTACTCGTTGTATAAAATCAATACTAATCTAAACTGCAGTTGGCTATCAAACACCTGGATTCCTCGATTATCAATCCAGGTTGTGATCTCCTGCCGCCAAGACTGGGAAACACCACGGAAGTTGGTACTGTAATTTCTCAAGGTGTTCGCTATAACAATCTTCGTGCTTGGTAGCATGTACACCACCTGGGAGAAAATAAACAAGTCGACCATTATCAAAATGATTCCCGTGTAAAGTGCTTGCAGATGGCGGGAGTTTGGGTTCATGGGTCATCGAGACAAATCTCAAAAAGTTGAGACCTGTACCCGGCTCCAAATGTACGCCAACACGGATGCAGTAGGCCAAAAGAGGATTATTGTATTAAAAATACATTGACACGATACTGTTTCCACACACATCCTGACGGCCAAGACACTATCTTGGAGCATCTTCCGTCTACACATGTAATCTCGATACCTCTATCCATAGCTATCACTCGAATCCTCCGAAGGTGGTGCTGGTTTATCGGTAATAAAATCAATATTAGCGCGATTACGGCGTCACCTCGCGCCACGTGAACACCCCTGAGCTTCATACCGCCACCCATACTCGCTGATCAAACGGTTGAAAGTCTACGAGATGATTGTCGATGAAAACTATCCGGAATCCAGACGCGAGAAGATACTGCGCCGTGTACTACCGCTCCGTAGTGGTCACCGAACAATGTAATCTGGTCGACGATTTTCAAGAACCATAAACACAAGCGGTAGTCCGTGTGAAGATAATGTCTGAGTTAACTACGAACAGTACCATCCCGAGACAATCTCCTGGCGCTGGCCTTTGGTAAAAATATTGCACCCGCTCTGTCATCTGGCACAGCCAGCCTCTCGCGACTCAGCCGAGAAAATACCATTAAAATAACACCAGTGGCTCACACGCGATGAATGGCGGCAATAATCAATATCATATTTCCGCTGCCTCCCGCGTCCACTTGCCAAGGCGCCAAATTTCCCAAGTTCTCGGTGGCGGATCTAGCAACAACGGCCCATTATCACTTCAGGTTTTCCAACAAAGCCGTCGGTGGTGGTCTCGGCGCCCACCCATCTGCTTCCACTAAATTTTTCGGTTCTTGGACGGAATTTAGCGACTACTGTCGGCAAGTTAACGGCTTTGGCACTGGTGCTATTCAGCTACAAGAAGAAAATTACAATTTCAATCTGCCAAATGGTGGCGCGATTTCCGCAAGTAATCAGAGTGCGCTTAAGCCCACTCACGGTTTCGAACGATAATAAACTCTGGTGAATCCGGTATCTCCTGCATCGGTTCCCTAGTCACGCCCGTCTCCAGGCCCGCTTCACGCGACACCACATCCATCCGGGAATTCTGGTACGACTGCATCACAGTCTCACCTCTAATGAGACTTCCACAGAACTATCTCGCCTCTCGCAGCTCTATCATCAGGGAGATACCGGTCTTTCAGCGCCATGAACAGTACTGCCAATTTCTATCAGTTTGATCGCGGCGGCAACCTTATCGCGAGAAGTCTATCTTTTTCACTGGCCAAAACTCATGAATACTCTCGCCATGTGTCGATGGCGCTTTACGATCGATCGCAATATCAATATCGCTCACGAACCCACAACGCCGTGCGCGACTTTCCGCAAGTTCTCATCTTTCTGCTAAGAAGATCATGATCACCAGCAATGTCACGCATCGATGCCTGGCTGATCCTCGATGAAGATTATGGCGACAATCAAATCGACACCTGTTCCGATAATCACTACCCGAACGCTCTCTTGCAGAAAGCTCTTGCACCATTACCGGTCCAGTCTTCGCCAGGAAACTCATTCTTAACCACGCTGGCTCCCACACTGGTGGTGGCCGTGCTGGCACTCATGGCACTTCACACCGGACCATCGGCACCTACTACAGCGAAAGGCTCCATCCACCCTGCCGAAGTCTTCACCCTCCGCGCCGATGCCTGCTCTGGGCCCTACCGCCAATCCTCAGCGGCAGCCAAGCCTACATGGTTTACTCTCGCGAGATCGCCCGAGTATTAGAACGCATAATACATCCAACAACACCTCGAAGATATTCGCCCATCCTACATATACCAGATTGCCCCAAGATATTAAATCCGGATTTTCTCTATACAAAATCAATAAATTATGTCATAATATATAGATGTTAAGAACTGGATTTAGCAAACCTTCACTTTCACGCGCGTCATTAACGGTGACGTCACCTGTAAAGAAAGTCGACGCCAAAAACCACGCCACCGCCTGGACCACTTTTTGGTTGAAAATATCCAGACGACTATAATCGTATTCTTGCCCAAACTTTCATTAAATCTGGTCATACGGTTAATCAGACACCAGTCACCACAACCAAACACCGATTAACGAGACTGATATTATTGAGCTAAATCTTCCAGGATTTCCTCAAAGACTCTAACGCCAAGGCCACTGCTGTCGAAAATCTTAAACCGAAAACCGTTTACGAAGACGAGAATCGTCATCGTACTCGAAAAACCAGCTGGCTTACTCGGTATGGCTAGAGGCGCCGTCACCCTCGAGCAACCCTCGAAGATTACGGCCTGCTCGTTCATCGTCTCGACCGCGACGCACTTCCGGCGTAGTGATTGGCTAAAATCGAGACCCAAACCCTACTTCGTAAACAATTCCAAGATCGCAAAAACCTCATGAAAACCTACACGCTATGCATCATCAGGCGCACCGAAATTATCTGCTGCTCGTATCAATCTACCAGTCAGCGTAACCTCAAGCATCCCCTACATACTTTTATCGTGGAGGCTGGTGGTAAGTGAATCGGAAACTTTCTACGAAGTAAAAGCCACCAAGAAGTTTAATCTCGCCGACGTTCAAAATCCACTGATTCAAGCTCACTCAGAATATTCTGAAAGATTCAAGGCAGGAAAGACTTTACTCTCTCGTCATGCTTCGCTCAACCACTGGTCGCACTCACCAACTTTCGCGTCACATGAATTACCTCAGCACGCAATCGTCGGCGACCGTGTCTACGGTTCAGCCAAAGCCAAATACTACTGATCGTCTCTATCTACATGCGCTCTCTCGAAATCACCATTCCAGAAAGTCGCCCATGTTACTTTACATCACCGATCTTCACCAGAATTTCCAAATCTTTAATCAATAGGATATATAGTCACTTCAGAAACCCTGCACCTTTAGCGAGTTTACTTTTTCTAAACTCGTTAAGTTAACACTTTGTGGGTTTTTACTTTTTCTAAACCAAGTTAACACTTCTAGCGGGTTTTGCTTTTTCTAAACTGACTACAATAGAAGTATGTACTTCGGGATCTTTCAGAAATCCCTGCTTTAGCCTCCTATTCTTCCACAAATTTTTAATCTTTGAAAAATCTAATATTCGCGCCACTTATCTCATCGAGCCGGACGAAAAAGTAATAATAAGATCGAGTTTGAAAGCCATTTCGCGAAATTTTGAATCCCATCTAAACGGCATTCAAACTTCCGATATTTTTCGTAGTGATCAATGCGAAAACTCTCACACCAGTGCCACTTCCGCTCTACTTAAAACCCTCGAGACAAAGAACCATTACCATCTCGCACTTTTTACCAAAAATCCGAACCGTTTACTCGACACCATCCGTTCGCGTTCCGCGATTTTCTATCTCAAGAAGGATTACCTAAAAACCACACACGAAGCTGCAAAATTTTCGAACTTGCCACTACTTGTAGTGGCGCCAGGGAGTCTCCCCGTCTCACAGACGAAATTATTAAAATCTCACCGAAAACCAACCCTCAATCTATCAAATCCTCGATACACACTATTGAATTAGCCGAAAAATCTTACTAAAAACCCACAAAATCCTATCTTCCTCCAGAAAAATTTCCCGGCCTCATCGAGACAAACATCTCCACCTCAGATTTTTCCTCGCCAATACTTCAGCTCGTAGCTAACCTATTATAAAGTTCTTTATTTGCTTCCACCATAAGACTAATTCTGCAAAGCGATAAACTCTTTTCATCAATACTGTCGCTCCTCAAAAATTTTGGTATTTTAAGCATTTTCATGTATAATATAAGATATGCTGAATTTTTCCTCATCTTACTTTTTCGTAATCCTGATTTTTCGAGATCATCAGAAAAGCCAGGCTCCACCAGCTCTAGAGAAAACAAGAATTTGATGGCACAAATGACTTTTGGGATATTGCACCAGGTCAGTATGAAGAGCGTAAAACTCTTCGTGCCGAAAAAGCCTTTGCTCACTATCTTGAAATTTGACAGAAACCAATGCCGCCGCCTACAACCGTCTCGGTGTTCTTTATGCCAAATCACAAAATCACTGACGAAGCCATCGAGATGTTTTGAAATTGCTCAGTCCCTCGATAGCAACCATCTTCTCTACATAACGTTGGCCTCACGCACCTCGAAAACCGGCGCCTATGAAAAGCCAGTAGCGGCTTCAGCAAGCTTTACAAAACGTGAAAGGTGATGTGCCGGTCGTTTTCATCGCACTCGCTAGCAATGCGCGAAGAAAGAAACTTGGCCACCTGCAAGGCCGACGTCGAAGCGACTTGAGTCACGCCCATGCTCTCGATCATTCAATTTCCACCCTCCGCCACATCCTTAGTATTTATGAAGATATGGGTGACGCTGAGAATATCCAAATCACCACTGGAATCGAGCAACAAGTCGCCGAAAGATGAATTGACAGGAACTCAGCTAGGCGAAAAACGACGGTAGCAAAACCCGTACGCGCCGCGAGACCAGCTAAGATTTTTATCCGAAAGCCAAAAAGCCTGCCACTAAATCTAACGGATCTACCGAGTCAGACCAGCACCGAACGTACTATTCAGACCCTTGATTTAGCGCCACTGCTACCTCTCGTCAGTCGCAACCCGTACCTCCACTCGTCGTCTGCAAAGATGATTCAATAAATACATTCGATGAACCTACTTGGATAATTTCTCTTTTTCCATAATAAGCAATTCGATCTAGTACTTTCATCCATCTCGCGGTTGTGAAGAACTTAAACTCATGTTAAAATAAGAAAGTACTTATTAGTACGAATCGCCGCGTTAGCTCAGCTGAGTAGAGCAGCCGCCTTGTAGCGGCGGGGTCACGTCGCAAAGCCGACGCGCGGCTCACGGATGATCGGAAAAGTTTACTTTTCAAAGAATTTGAAGAGTGGTAAAAGTATCTTTGCACACGCGGCTCCACGAGGAGAAAGAACAAAACGAATTTTATGTTCTGGATAGCATCGGTAAAGAGAATATAATTATCTTTTACTTTGAGTGGTAAAAATATAAATAAAAAGCTGATTTATAGCTTCTATGTTGATTTCGACGAGTGGCCATGTACCTTCAATACACGCGCTCTTATCCACACTATTACCTTTCCTCACATACCCTTCCGCATCTTTTCACCATTCTCTGCAATGGCTGTACCCCTCAGCTATCACCAATTTTTGCTTCCGGATATTTCTTCGAATTTTTCTTTTTGCCAATCTCAAATCTAACTTTTCACTATAAGAAAACACGCAAGATTTTGCATTTCGCATCCATGTTTCGGTAGCCTTATATCGAACAATCTCGCACGATATATATACTCAGAGGGTCCATCTTTAAAATCTCCGTCATCACCGCCCCAGCTTGATCTCCAAAACATTTTTGGACATTTTCCTTACCGCTAACTTCCAGGGTCTTTTCGGCCTTTCTTCTCTTCTCTGCCAGCATTATTTTTAGTCATTAAAAATCCACCCAATCTCGAGTTTTCACTTAAAACTTACACCCTCGAACAATAGTCGCATAAATCTAATTTCACCGCGATTCAACATCTCACCAATAACCACAGCGATGCCGCAAAAGGCCCAAATCTATCTTAGTCACTCCGTGTTCTAATAAATATTGTGTTAAAAATCTGCACTCTTTCCCGCTGCGCTAACGTGCACCTCATTCATTTGCCTCACCATGCCCCGATAAATCCGGTATAATAAATCGATATTCATTAGTTTCTTTCAGGATGTTCTCCACCAAATATCTCCTCATCGACTCACTCGAAGCCAACATTGGGTGTATAGCATTACCTTTTGATTTTCTGGATACAAATCATGTATCACCATAAAACACTTCCTCCTTGAAGAGAAAAAGCTGACGCTTGACGATCGGAGCTACGCTTGTCGCACAAAAAGTGCCATTTTTGTTAGTCGAGCTCACATGATAAAGACCCTCTCGGATCGCCATCACACTTATCATAAATCTCTCTCAAAATTTATTCAATAATGGCATCCTTAAATCTATATTAGCACAAACAAAATAAATGTAACAAAAATCTGATTCCTGAAAAATCTTTTTAAAAAGAGTCGTTAAAAACACACAAATTTCTATCTCACCATAAACATTATCAAAATCAATAAACTACATTTTCCCCACCAAAAGTTATAATAAATCTATGGAAAAATTCTACGCCCTCAAAATACTCAGTCTGCTAACAAAAACAGCGCCCAGCTCTGCCTCTTTAATGTCGTTCTTTGCTATTCTTGCAATTCTTTCAACCGCATTGCAGTCAGCGGTGCCACTTACTGAATAAAAACTCTCAGACAAGTCACCGAATCAAGCCTAAATGAATCAGCCGAATCCACTCAGACCGGGAATACCAATCAATCAACTCCAAAACAATGCCCCAAAGGAACTGAATTCGCCTTTAATCACGAATCGACATCGATCTTGGTAGTAACAAATCAAATATTTATATTTTTCTGGGGTGACGGTTGCCCACATTTGTAGCGCTCGCCAATTCATTTCAAAACTACCAGCTGAAACCAAAACTCAGTTAATGATCATTCTTTCGAAGTTTGGGGTACAAGGATAATAAAACCTCCTCATGAAGAATTTCGGTAAATTCCTGGATCAAGACGATGCGAGGTGTACCATTTATGGTAATCGGTGATAAGTTTTACGACGGATATAGTTCTGGCGATACCAAACGAAACCAACAAATTCTCGATGCCATCAACACTATCATCAAGAACCAGGAAGTACCAGACCAGCTGGCTCTACAGAAAAGGCCTAATTTTCACGAAAGAGCATAAAAATAGAATATTTTACACAGAAAACTATTTTCCGCTAACTAGATTGTGATCTAGTACGTATTCAAAAATTTTACAATCTCTTTGAGCAAATAACTCCTGAATCAACGAACTTTCATCTGAATCACCTTTTATACTCAATGATAAACTTTTTCTATATATAAGACATCCTCTGGGTTCATCTTTAAACATTTTGGCATCAATTTAATTTCATCCTCATCGGGTGAATTTCTTGCGCTTCTCCATATGGCTCCGCTATAAATATATGCAATCTGTGTGTGATCTTTTGACTCCAATCTTGCGTATATTCTTTATCATATAACCAGTTTCTTCATAAGCCTCACGTATAAAAGTCTGCTCGAGTCTCATTGTTTTCCTTACCACCTCAGGTAACTGCATTGACCGATCCGTGTCTTTAAAGCAAAAATATCACCGTCGAAAAGGTTGTATAACTCCCGAGATGCTTCTTCGGCCAACAATCTACAAAATCATCGAAAGATATTTCCGTAATCCTCATAAATAATATTATCGTTAACAACTTCATCGTCACAGTATTAGTCTCATCTTTCTTATTCATATTATAAAGTGGTTTTATAATCCCATATCCACCCCTAATTTAAAACTTATTGAGGCTCCCCATCAAGTCACGTTATACATGCCTATACATTTATCTTATTTTAGGTAGTTTCTTTATTGAGTTATACTTTTATGTTTATGCTTTTTCAAGTATAAAGCATAATTAAAAACACTTCTCATAGTGAGTATTTTCTGATCAAAAAGCCCCGCATTTCTGCGAGGCTCTTTTTAAAATTACTCTGTGACTTACGATGACATTGACATCGATATCCTTAAACAAGTCATCGCGGTTAAAGTTAAACTCGTGCCGACCAGGCATCGGTACTATCCTTGATGAAGTCGGGATGTACCACTGAAAATCCGAGATGTAACTACCAGGCCTGACTCGAGCCGGTCTCTCAGGGCTTCCACTTCTGATATTAATAACACACCCTCAGTGTAGCATCTTATACTCGGTCGATCACTTTCGTGGTAGATCTTTTGATATCTTCGTAATCACGTTTTCTTTTAGTGACTCACTCGTGTGACTACTTCCGCCTTTCTCGATGATCTCCAGTCCAGAAAACCGCAGAGATGGAAGAAATCATCCACCATAGAGATCACCTGGGATAATACCGAGTAACATATCCTGTAGTAAATTATTCATCGAATTATTCATTATATACTCCTTCTTAATGTGCGCTTGAGGGTAAAAAGTAACCTGCTAACTATATTCTATATTGTCAATATTAACTATAATAACAATATCTACCTATATTGGCAATACTTATTGTCTTTTTGTTGTAAAGGTACTGAACTTTAACGAACAGATTGACATACTATTAAAAATGTGGTAATATATCTCTGATACATTTTGATTTTGTTGCATGTTCACCAGAAAAGGGGGTCAAAATGGTACATTTTTATCAAACAATTGCAATTTTAGGTTTTCACGAACTACGCGAGAATATGGGAGTGGATTTATCGTTTTTATGGTAATCAGCAGTCAGCGCAGCTATTCTGCGTGAGGCTCTAATTTCTGCCGCCACCCGTGTCCACGGTACGTCGTAGTAAGGCCAATGGCAAAGCAGATTTTTCCAAATTTGCGGGTACAAAATTCCTCCATCAGTGCATTTAACTATATTTTTGAGATCATTTTGCGATGGCGACGGTTTACGCACTATGTTACAGCAATTTCGGCTGATGTGCCGACCTACGGTACAGCCATGAAGGCTGTCGTTCGGCGCAACAAAGGAATTTCAACGCCTCAGCGGCACCACAATTGGTCATTCCATTAGTATGCAGGCATCGTCATCACAAAATGGAAAAACAATTTCCGATGCGACCTTCAGCCTAAATCCTTGCACCTATGGATCCTTAAAACCACTTCATACGTTGCTTTAAATAGTGGCGGACCACTCTACTCGCGTCAAGATTTCTTTTAGGCTGGCTGGGCTTTTATTCCAATGCATTCCCATACCTCGATCTGGAAAAAGCAGTAGCTCTCTAGCGTTATTGATTGACCAATATCTGGCGCTCCGTAACAATACTAGGGACCTTGGCGATGATAACTTTGCCAAGAAATTTAATCTCTGAAAAAGATTATTTGCTAGATAACGAATGATCACGCAAGACTTTCACCAGGGCGCGCACTAATGACCTAGTAATCCCCATGGGAGACACTCGAAAACACTTCTGATCTTCTGAAGGCTTATATATGATTTGTGCGCTTTCCGCCGTAGTTTTCGGCCGATCACATTCGAGTAGAAATTCGGAGGATGAGAAGAGTATTTCTTTCTATCACCACCACGGCGGTCCCAAAATAGCTAAACCTGGTTGAAATTAGGTAAAATAACTCGACTGTAACTTAAACTCATGCAATTTCAAACAAAGACTAGTCTGAATGCCTAACTCAAAATCTAAACCCTAAATTGCAAAAAGCCACGCAATCTTGCGCAAAAATTGGGGCGTGATAAGCGTCGCTTTTATTTCTAAAAATTGAGGTACTCGGAAAGCTGCTCTCTGTTTTCTAATAAAACCTTATTTCACAAATACACTTCTAGTCTCTATGAAATTTTTACATATCTTTTATTTCCAGAAACCTGTTGAAAAATCCGCCCCTACCTTGTTATAATATTCTACTCTGTCTGGGCTTGCGCTCACGCCAGCAGGTGGATGGTGTAAAGCTGGAGTAGTCTGGCGGCAATGACAAGAGGCTGTAAATCTCGGGTTACACCTTCGTAGGTTCGGAGTCACACACCTCCAGCTCATTCATGTTCATGCATGACCGCCGCCTTAGCTCAGTGGTAGAGCACTTCCGTAGTAAGGAAAGGGGTCCTCGAGTTCAAATCTCGAAGGCGGCTCATGAAAAGAAATAAAAGGAGAGTTCGAAGAACTCTATTTTATCTTTTACAAAATTTAAAATTTAGAACTTGTTCTCTCAATTTTAGAGTTTTAAAGAAATGGAAAATGAGGCGCGTCAGCGATACTATTTCACGACGAATCAGGCTGCCTGTATGCCAAAGCATGCTAGACGGCCATTATCTACCACTGCAGGGGTTTTATATGTCGACGAATAGGAGATCAAGCCGCCGAAGCCAGGCGTGCTCCATGAGAGCAAATATCTGAGTTCGAAGAACTCATGTGTATTTTCAAGGCTTAAAATTTAGAATTTGATTCTAGAATTTTAAGCGTAAAAGTCAAAATACGGAGCGTAGCGACCTTTTTATTTCGACGAATCAGACGACTGTATGCAGCGCACATGCTAGGCGACTCCATAAGGAAAATATGCGACCGCAAATTAATATGTATATGATTGAAAAGAAAATATGTGTTATGCTAATGTATGCTATAAACTAAGTAATGGAAGCTGGTCGGAAGGCCAGCGGGTCCACTCTGGACGGCGGGGCGAGTTTCGCTTTTGGAGGAAAAGATAAAATGAAAGAACTCAGTGTATTTATTGGGCTGATCAGCGGCGGCGACTTCGGTGAATTTGATCCAAAAATCTCCTTATTACCACATCATCGGAATGGTTCTTCACAATCAGAAAGAAATGTGACATTTTCCTCTCAAAATCCCAGTATCTTAGCTAAAGTCCTCTTCCGAGACCGAACTAAAACGCAATTTTGTTCATATGCGCCACCTAATTCGCCACGAGAGCACACCGCAATCTTACGCCGTCAGAACGGCGCATGGCTATTCGCAAAGATGATCAATTTTACGTCCTAAGGTTGAGTTTCTTCAGAAGAAGAAGCCTTTGTGGTAGAAACAAACTAAGGATGATACAGAGTTAATCGAGACGCTGGTGCGTCGGATGTCCGGACTTTCATCAGAGGCGCGTGTGCCTATTTCTCGTCGTTTTGATAAAATCAAGATCTATTACGATAATGGTCAGTCGGTGTAGCAGAAGATTATTATTATCACGTATTTACAACACTCATTCAATAATGCCAAATTCAAGAAAGCCGCTGCGGCAGACTATAAAATGCTTCAGTCGCCGATCTGGTCTGTACTGCCAAGCTAACTGAACTCAAGATGAAAATCGCGTCCTGTCTACTCGAACGCCGCATTCTGCAGCTACCGATCGACATCAATGAGAATCTATTAAAACCGCTTGCCAGAAAAGAAGCAAAAGACTTGGTTTACGTCGAGTCTTTCAACTTCCTAATTCTAATAACCATAACCATCACGACTATCCACACTCGAATTAATCTCATCTGTGACATCACTGCTGTGCATATGGTCCGAAACTGGCTCACCCGTTATTATCACCATCATTATCATCGTACTGTAATCTGGAGCCACTATCATACTCGCATCTGCCAGCTCGGGCCATTGCTGGATCGGATGAATGGTATTCTTGCACTAGCTTTTGGCTACATCCGCTACATGTCGCGACCTTCTTCTGGTTCTAGAAATCTCTTTCCATCTGTAGATGGTCTAGAATTTGAAATTGCGTGCATTAGTAAGTAAATCTTTCGCAAGCGCCATAGGCCTCACCAGCAAATCTCTGGGTATACTACACCCATGGCTCAGCTAAAGATTCTCTGTAAATTTTACCCGCTGTTTTCTACCCACTGCTGACTCATCGCCTTGTAAGAAATACTGCCGCATCAAAAATCGCCATATATTGAAAAATTCACATGAACATCCTCAAGTAACGGTATGGATTCAGAAATTTGCGATATCACGGTCTGCATCAGCATCGCTTTCAAGAAAAAGCCGATCCCGACAGTTTATCTCCAAATGTCATATCTGGGGCTTCATAATAAAGTTGGTCTGATAATATTTTCCTTAAAATCATTTTCCGCTAACTCACTCACGAGTAGCTTACCGTCCTCACAAGGCATTCATTATTATGAAGTCGCGTGTGAGAAACAATTCTAAGGTGTCTAGTCCGATTCCATGGCCAAATGCATAATCATCTGGCATATGTTTGTGTTAATTCATCGAGAAGCTCTGGGTCAACCGTGCTTTCGTCTCATTACTGTGTAATTTCCACAAGATCACATCCCTGACTGGCTCTTTTCACCAGTCAAAATCTCGCGTGCTACACTCCTTGCTGCCACACCCATTATAGCAATACCACTAGTAACTTCTCGATAAAATCATATCTTTTTAAGATATTTTCCGGTAGAGGTATTTCAACTTTTTAATTCATCTTCTTTTACCTCTATGCTCGTTGCTCATTATAGTAGCTATTGTAATCATCATCATCGTCATAGTCATCATAATCGTCGTCATAATCACCATACGCATCCTCGCCATGATCATAATCACGTCTTCGCCATCATAGTTATCATAACCGTCATCATAAATCACCATAAGCATCCTCATCATGAGATCATAACCATCCTCATCATCGTAATCGTCATAGTCGTCGTAGTCGTTCCCTGTTATTGAGTCACTGATTCCTCATATTCATCGAAATCTTCTGGATTCTCCTTAGATGATGCTTCAACAAGATTTAGATTGTTAGCCAACGCTGCCATTTGCCTCAGACCAGCACCCTAACTCGGCATCATAATCAGAGTCTTTACTGGATTCATTTTTTGCCACATTGGGGTCTTTCATTACATATTATAGCATATGCTTTAAGATAGTAATGGAAACCCGATCATAAAGACCGGTTATAAAACAACGGTAGGGGATGGTCTTTACGCGGCTAGGCGCCCGCAGCCGACGATATGGCCATCCTTGTCACGGACAGAACCACAGTAAGCACCAGGTCACTGCAGAACGACCTTCCGCCTATATGGCACTTGCGGTGATCGCAGATAATAAGTACGGTACCCGCCTCAGGGTCAGGAAGATCAACGGTAGGGCCGAAACGCATCTTCGACCAACCCAATTCCATTGACGTCACCAAAGGTACTGCTACCTGGCTTGCGCGTGCGACACCTTCTCAGATTTGAACGAGCACTGATATCTCCATCCTCAGTGCAGATGTTCACGGTGTGGGCGTCAAATTAATTAGGTCTATAGTGACTTTCCGCTTTTTGGCCCCAGCAAAACTCAAATTTTGTTCGGGACCATCCCGAACAACCCCAGCTAAAGTTTCCTTTTCGCAAAGTGGGTAGCTACGCACGAAAGTTTCTTGCGCAAGTATCCCACTGATCAAAGTTGGTGTTAATTCCCATGTTTTGAAGGTACTAGAACTTTTCATTTCTGAATTGTTCTTCATATAAGCTTCAGATCGGCTAGGCCTTTCTCAAGCGTATAACCCTATTATAGAACATATGCTTAAAATTGTCAATATAACATATTCTTATTTTGCAAAAACAACTATACCACAATATATTGCCAATGTTGTTTCTATTAAATCGCTGCCTGGGATATCCTAATAGTTTTCCTATCCTATGGATCTATTTCTACCTTTCTTCGGTATTTCTAGTTCATAGATTTTCTTCATTGGTTACATCGTCAGGGAACTGAGATCATGCAATCTAATTTAAATGTATTGCTCATCTCTGATATAAGACTCACCAAATTTTCCGTCTAAAATATCTAGAATATTCGGATCGTAATTACATAGTGCTTATTTCAACATGTCAAAATTGTTAGGATTATTCAGATATTCCTCGTCATCCCCAGCAAGAAATCTCCATCCACTATCATTTGAAAAATTTTATCTGGATCTTCTCGATAAGCGTAGCCAACTTTGCCCATCCAGTAAATTCTATCTGATGCACATACAGCCACCCTTCATATCCGTTAAAATTTTGATTTCATTTGAAGATAATCGAAATGTTTTCATATTCTACATCTCATTTCCATTTCATTATCTTGCTCTTCATTAAGTTCATTTTCAGTATTCTTGATGATATGCATTGAACTTTTTCTTGTTCTTGCATTCCTTTTGATGCTCGGCTTCAGCCATCGCCTTTTTCTTTTCGAACTCGTTCTTGCTCTTCACGTTGTTTTTGCTCATTTGCTCGTTTCTATCAGCCCAGTACACCTTCATTCTAGCCTGCATTTCGTCATTACCCAATACGACCAGCTATTTCACTCTCGATTTCTTCTGATTTTCCAGCTGGCATTTCTTCCATCCTCGTACCATCATTTCTAATGATCAACGACGGTATTGATGGTTTTTCTGATATATGGTCGGTTCACGATTGAGGTTTTATTAAGAATGATTCACATACAGAAACATATTCATTTTTCACCATTAACTCGTGGAGTTTTCCATAAAAGTTATTCCTTTCTAGTATTCTATTTATTATGATTATACCACCACACGCTTTCGGCCATCTCGCGAATGAATTGTTGAAAATATACAGAAACGGTTAACCGAAACTATCTAGGAGAACTGACTTTGTGTTTTATACATCACGATCGTTATTTTATGTAAAAAAGAAGCTCCTGCGGTAGGTAAATTCTTCGCGCTGTGCAAGAACTTCGATATTTTCACTATATCATAAAATTATCTTTGAATCAAAAACCTTGGCGGGAACGAATCCAGACCAAGGTGCTGTAATTCAATAATACACTGCCGATATCTAAACTGATTAAAGATTATTAAGTGACCTTTATAAGCATATCCATCAATTCATCTTCCACTATACCGACTACAACTCCAACGTCAACGCCTTATTCTGTCTTCCATTTTAATTTATAAAGACGAATTGATTATAACTATTATCTGTTACAACAATTTCGTCTTATCGTCACCACGCATGCGAAGTTTAACTTATCTGATTCCTTGCGGAATCTCTCAAATGATTCGTATGGCGATAGTCCTTTATTCTTCAAACTCATGATGCTCTTCGGCTAATTAATATTTTCAACAAAATACTTCCTCCCATTTTGAATAAATCGTTTTGTCTGGCAAATTTTCCATTTCATCAACTACATACCATAGCATTTTTCATTCCATATTTACTATCAGAAAAGAAATCACTGACTTAGACATTCTGTGCATCGCTACATATCCGGTTCTTTTTCTGGGCAAGAATCACATATCCACCAACAAGGAATAGTCGTTATCTTTATCACCAAATTTCCTATCAGGGTTTTCCTCCGATATTTGTTTAACAATCATCAGGATAAGCTTCGACGCAAACTTTCATCGCCGTTCCACATACTATGTTTATTAGCACACAAAGTATGAGCCATATTTTTATTATATCATGAGCTTCTATCGCATTTCATCGAAAGCTCTATATCTTGAGATATTAATTAGATATTCACCAATATCCAAGTGCAAATTAGGCCACAAAAAGAAATAAGTATTATGACAGATTGGAAGAATTATGCCGTAGATGAAGATTTCTATCAAATTCATCGTCTCAAAACATACAGTAATCTCAAAATCCTTAACTTAACAATACGAAATCGCAACTCTTTAAATAATTACCCCTGTTATGATAGTCTCTAAACTTTAAATAACACGAAATCAAACTCTTAAATAATTTACCTTTTATAGTAGAATAATTACAGGAAATTTTATGATTAATACACCTACTCCCTAAGTTTGATTCCGACTCACGAAGACCATTCTGGAGTTGGAACATCTTAAAAATAGGTCACCAAGAATACCAATGAGCGAGAGTATCTTTTTGCAGTTTAAGAATCATGCAGTAGAAGGTTACCTCTGCACGCATCGAGGGGAATCACCACAATCGCCTCTACATCGAAAGCGTGATGACGACAGCTTGAAAACGACGAACAGATTATCGAAATCTCCAACTTCGATTTTGATGGTTTGGATTTCATCGATAAATACGTCATGAAGAGCCTATCTCGGCTGATTTCATCAAAGAGCTTCATCGTATGTTTAGGTGATTTAACTCATGAGGGCGACAAGCGTGCTGGTGCTTGGCGACGAGCCTCGCTATATCGCCAATGCAGAGCATCAACTACCTGAACCATAAGGACGTTCTGGATCTTATGCACGAGCTATTGATTACATCAATAACGATGATAGTGAGCAGTATGATCTGCTTAAAACTGCTATTACTAACCACCGTTTCCCGTTCGATCCACCCATCGGCAACAATGGGAACGGCTTCCACTGATCGCTCAATTCATGCACTTCTTTTGTAAGAAGGCTATATTGCACCAAATAGAATGCGGCCTGTTTAACCTTTACGGCCGTTTTGCTGGTGATCGCAATAAGTATTACGATATGTTAGCTCTTGCCGACGATTATAAAGACGAGCATATCTTAGAATGGTGTGAGTATTTTGTCTGGTGTCCGCGACGAAATTAAGAAATCCGAATCTCTTGCTGATGCCGATTTTGTCAATAAGAAGATCCTGCTTCCGTCTGTCGATCGCATGAGAAAGCTGGTATTATCTCTCGGCTCGAAAGTACATTTTGGTCGTGCCATCCGATCATTAAGGTTGGCGACATTATGATCTGTGGGATCGATGTCACATCTGTCGCCATCGCTCAGCAAATTAAGAAGTTTCAGATCGCAATCATAAAGCCTACCAAAGAAGGTGGTCGTGAGTATGAGATTAGCTTCTTTGATAATAGCGAGCTTACACGCGTTACTTTGGAACAGATGGATCTCGGGCCGGATTCTTCCGATCCGAGGGATTAAAAATATGCGAATTTCTACCAACTTGGTCGATTCGTACTTTTTATTTTCGACGAATGGAGTAGCTTGAAGCCAAGCGTGCTCCATGAAAAAGCAATTACTTAGCAATATTCTATTTTTAAATAATATCTCAAAAGCAGTACAATAACTATATGAGCAAAATAAACTTATTACTCACCGAAGCCAACGGAAATCTTTCTGACAAGAAAAAGACGATTATGGAAGCCACAAAACAGCCGAAGAATACGCTTGAAGCTAAAATCAACTGGGATATCAGATATTCTAGTCACTAATCGAATCACAATGACTATTCCAGAACGGCGCAGGCGGCATACTTTTTCCGCCGATTTTATCTAAATTATTATCGATGACAAAAAGCTACCGAAAATCTTATCTCAGAAAATATCGCACGCGAACTTTTTGCCATGCATCCCACGATAGAAGAACTCGAATGGATAGAAATCGCTTTGTTTAATCTTATTTTCGAAGGACTGGTGCATTCTTGGAAGCTGAGTTTATAGAAAATAGCACGAGATTTATTTATTAAAACCATTCTTAGACAACGTTCCGATGAACAAATAAAGAAATATTAGCTCTTTATTCATAATGAATTGGATTCTGACAATTACAACTTCTAGTGAAATCTTTGCACAATGACAATGGTAAACTTCCACGCTGGTCTGGCTACTACTTTAGGTTATTATCTCGTTAGAAATATCTTAAGAAAACAAATAAAACAATCGAGGAGACCTTTGCTGATAAATACGATGATTTTAAAATTATTTTATAATTAAAGATTAAGTAGCTGTTTGCTAGCTTCAAATTTATCTTTTGTAATTGCACGAGAATCCACATTCTATTTCTTAATTTCATCTCGCAGAGCTGTCACCTAGGCGAAACTGGATTAACATTAGTAGTATTTGTCTGGTCAGAAGTTATAACGTTTAGCAAAGACAAGAACCTCTTGTGCATTTTACAGGCGGTTTTATATGTGGCACCAGATTTTTGGTTTTAGATGTAATAAATTTAATATATCTAGTTGGACTTGATATACATTCAGGAGTAATTTTAATCTGCAGTTAGTTGTAGAATTTTTCTGCTTCCTACGTTACACCACCAATAATCGACCTCACGGGATACCACAGCACTCTCCTACGATGGCACGCCCAATACTTGCGCTCATCCTTTAGTAAACGATCGTACCATCTTCCAGTAATTCATAATCAAGCAATCGCACTATATATGGAATCATCCTTCTTGTTCCGTGCCATCTCGGAATACTCCATGTTTTATTGCCTGTATTAATTTTTCAACAACCACCCACTCGGCTGATTGGTGGGCCATTAGTATACCGCCTCAACTGAAATATCATAGTCCGAAGTGATAGATTTAAGAAGTGGAAATATGTATTTTCGCTTCTTTTTATGAGTTGTTTAGCTCAAGGTAATTCCATATCACTTGTAGTTAATAATATGACCGGACTTAGGGTATGTACTCGTGACGATCACCACAAATATATTCGCTATTATATACTTATAAAACGACTTATCTAAAACTCCTACTTCTTTATTGCAGATTGGGCAAGCTTGTTTTGTTAAATAATCCCATAACTTATTCCAATTACATGTGTTAGCCTTATTATACTACATTTTTATACCATATCTTTTTAGACGCCTCAATATAGAATTCTAAATATTTCATCGCAATACAAAAGCAGCTCGCGATAGGTACCTTCGGCGCCGTGCAAGTGCTTCGATATTTTTATTATATTGAGCGCAAGACCAGGAATATCAATAGTTTGACAAAATTGACACACCACACTCTTCATTGTATAATATATATATTGGGTATTTTCCCACACAGCACATGAAAGGAGGAGGTATCATGAGTACATTTAAGATTAAAGTAGCAAATCGCAGGAGAATCTCAGCGCTGCCTGGCAGCAGCCTAAACGGATTATTCGCATAATTTATCGCCACATCTATCGTTTCATCATGCTGAGCGCAGAAGAATATCCTTACGCTAATCTCGGAATTTTGCCAAATGGCAGGAATCTGACAGTACTTTTACACCCCAATTACCGATTCCTAGTAATTTTGTCATTCGGCGGTAGTACTAGTTATATGTATAGCCTGGATGATGAAAAATACTGCGGTAGTTCACCAAAATTACCGCAAACCAGGGCCACTGCGCGACCCGAGAGCATCAGCTTCGATGCCAAACACTGTGGAAATCCTCGAATACAACGGTTGGTCAAAGTTTCCAAAGCCGACTGGCCGAAATGATACACGATGTACGTATCGATAAGCGCGCGCATCGGTATAATTGCCGATGCAGATGAGTTTAGTCTTCTAGTATGGTTTAAAAACGTTGGGTTTGATCTCACTGGTTTGCTATGAAACATGGATGAGTTTCAACTCTATAAGGATTTTAAAGAGCAAAGTTTAGAAATCTCTTCTGGAAAAATCTGGCATCATCTGGTATCGTGAGACCGAAGTAAAAAGATAATATATATATTTAAATCTACGATTGCCATCGACAGCTCACCTCTCAGAGAGAGAGAGTGAATTTATTGCACCTGCTACAAATTTGAGGAATTTCAACCAAACAGTCGCCCGCACACACACATTACGAAAGGTTAGGGTGAATTTATGTTTTACCCGAGCAAAATCAATCTCGCACTGAAGATTGCGTGCAAGGCTCATTCTGGCCATACCAGCAAAGGAACTAATATTCCATATATTTCCCCATCCTGTCGCCGTCGGCATGATTATTGGTCAATATACCAATGACGAAACAACGATTGTCGCTTGGCATCCTGCGATATCCTTGAAGATGTCAATCCAGCTATCTACTCGGAGGCTGATAGCGTCGTGATTTTGTTGATAGAGTACTGACATCGTCAAAGATGTTTCGGAACCTAAAACTGCCAGTCAACCTAAACTACCCTGGAAGGAACGCAAGGAAAGTTATTTGAAACGTCTCGGCAATTCCTCAGTGCATTGGGGCCTACATTGTCGCTGTCGCCGACAAGATACATAATCTTACCGATATTCTAAAAGATTACGATCAGTTTGGTGATGAAATTTGGCACCGCTTCAATACTTCTGAGCAAGATATTCTCTGGTATTATCGCGAGTACCCTCATCAAAAACGAACCGGTACCAATAGAACTTAAGCGTCACTTTTGAGAATCTTGTAGAGGATCTGACTATTATCACATTAAACCTCTAAAATTAAATTCCTACATCCAAAAATCTCGGAGTCTATCTTCGGGGATTTTTATCATATATAAAAGAAGCCCTTGCGGTAGGAGCGATTACACCCCGTGCAGAACTTCGATATTGTTATGTATCAAATTAAGGCAGTAATATCAATAATCTATCTCGTTTATTTATAAGAATCAATCTTTTAAGTCCAGGCAAATCCTTTTAACCTTACTTTTTATGGTTCTCAGAATACTTTTCATCTGTTAAACCTTTCACTCTAGATGAATCAATAATCACGCTTTTGTTTCAATGCTCGTTTCATTGCGTATATAATCTTTTTGGATTATCAGTAATCGGAGATTTAATTTCAAACATCGTCCTGTTTAAATATATATCTGGCGTTTTTTAAATTAGCCTCTAGGATAAACTCAACACGATATCCAGCCAACGCTAATATTTTTCGCAACCCTCTGCTCGATAGCGGCCAAGGATTAGTTTGCCGGAATAATGACCATACCACGCTTTATAGCTGATACGTCTCATGCCAATATTATACATCTAATTTTTCATAAAAAAGTAAAAGATAAAACCATAACTTAACGCTCACATTGACAAAACACTCTAAAAATTGTTATAATATACGAATCTTCGGTGCGGAAAAATCGTAGAAAAATCTGACCCAAAATTGGTCCCATTTCAAAATAATCCCGCATCATCACCCAATCGATAGGAGGAATACTATGGTACATTGTAGAAAAAGGATATAAAGCAAGCAGTTCGTTTCTGGCCTTATCTGGCTTAGCTGTGCGCGCATTTTGGGAGTACGTCCATTGAGTTTTTGAATCGAAAATTTTTCTAGAACTCATGCCCGGTCACAGAAATGTTATCTGTCGGTACCCATCATCAACCTGCCGGTACTGGTCTGACGATACATCTATGACCATCTGCCTGATGCAGTCATTGATTGACCAAAAACGCTTCCATTATCACGACATTATGGAGAATTTTGTCAAGTGGTATTTGCAGACGAATTCACGCGCTACTAAGCTCACTTTTGATATTGGCGTGCGCAAACGCGCGATTGAGAATTATCTCGCTGGCAGTCACCCGTCAAATGTGGTATGAGCCATTACGCCAATAACGGTAATGGATCACTCATGCGCATCTTTGCCAGTAGCTTTTGTTTGTCACAGAAATCAAATCACTGGTGAAAACGCTGGAATTAGTGAAAAATATTTCATCCCTCACCCACGCTCACCCAATTAGCGTGCTGGGTTGTCTGATTTACACAATTTCGTTTGCGCACTTGCTGGACGACGATGACCCCAAAGGAAGCTTATCGCAAAACCCAGCTAGACGATTACAGCATGTTTGAAAAAGAAGAAATTACCCTATGTAGTCGAATTCCCGAAAAATCAGATTTATTGCTACTCTAAGGCTACCATCTTCCTTCGCGCTTGCATCGTTGACACTCTTTGAAGCGGCGCTTTGGTCGTTTTCTCACCACTGATAACTTCCAAGATGCCGTGCTGACTGCGGTTAATCTCATGATGACACCGATACGGTCGGCGCTCTCACTGGTTCGCTCGCTGGTATTCAATACGGACTCAAAAGTATTCCGGAAAAAGTGGGCACCACTCTGAAGCGTAAGCCGATATCTAATGCAACTCTGTGATCAATTCGCCGAGACCAAAGTTGACACCACAGATATTTCACCAGAATCCACTTCATTCCACGTATTGAAAACCACCAACCTCAATCGGCAGCGCCTAGCTTCACTGTTTTTCTCTCACTAAACTCTCGAATTTTTCGAGGTTTATTTTTATAAACTCAAAGACTTGAATATTTTTCTAAGGCCTAAATATTTTCACGGCCAATATCAGTTTCCCCCTACCCTTTTAAGAATGCCTCAATCATTTCCACTTCGCTTGTAAAATCCTCACCCGAAACCAACAGATCTTTCACTTCCTATAATATTTTTCCAACGTTAACGGCGTAAAAATAATATTTTCCACCCCCATCAGTCTCTAGTCTCTCAAAAAGTGAAGCATTCACCCACACGCCAAATCAACTTCGCAGCATTACTCGCTCTCGCACCGTATCAAACCATTTCACCGAAATAAATTCCTCCTCAGAAAATCGTCGCACTACCTCGAGTCGCATCGCCACCAGCACCGTTTCGTCAGTCTCACATTCCACTAGATAAAACCGCCCCAGCAATTTTTCCACGCGTTCACGCCCACTTTTCATTATCTCTAAAAGTCCTCATACCCGTCCAACCTTCGCTTCTTCATACATTTTGCATGAAAATCCACGCCCAGTTGGTTTTCTCGCGAATAAAAACACTCCTAAATCATTCAGCGCAAAATCTTTTGGCAGTTTCCCGAAGTTAAATCGCCAAAATCTTCCAACCCTAGCACCTGACCCTAAATGTGTTTCGAGATCACTTTTTAATTTTCGTACCTCGCGCCCTGCCCCATAATCGCCTCTGCCAGGAAACAAGGTGTCATTAAAATCTTCCAAAATTCCGCGAGCGCTGTCAACTCACCGAGACTCACTTCTTTCCACTTCACCATTATAAATCGCCTCAATGCGCTCCTGCTTCCTTAAATTCTCCGCCAAAAATCCTCCACCGGCTCACCGCCCCTTCAAAACTAGGGCTGAAAGTCTCCAAAGTCTCCCCAATCGTCATCATCATCCTCGTCGAATTCCCGCGCCACGATCACTTCCCTCAATTGGCCGCCCATTTACCTCAAAGAGCCCCTCCTCATGAAGCCCCTCAAGCAATTCATCGCGGTCCAGCTCATCCACCCTCTATCCTTCAATATAATCCACCGATACCCGTACGAAACATTTGCTCATTGTCTGCCAGATAGTGTTTTTAAATCACGCATGGTGCTGATCTCCTCCGGTGCCAACCTCCCCGCAAAGTGCGCCTCATTCGTCGAACCGTAGGAATCCACATTATAGGCATACCAATCTGTGCGATCAAAAATTTCCGGCTTTAAGACCACCGCATGATTCTGAATTTACCGCGTTGCTCCGCATTCATAATCCTAAGTAAATACATTGTCCGCACCCCCGAATCGATATCCAGTACCGAGAGTTCCATTTTTCACCACTCTCGGCTGAACCGCTCGGTCGTACTCATCAAACCCGTAGTTAGTACCCGATAAACCGAGTCCACATCATCGAATTCAACATATGGACCGCGCGCTATCCTCACCATATTTCGCTAGATACTCATTATGTTTCCCAGAGTCCACAAAGGTCGATATCCCGGAAAAACCTCTTTGCGCGTCATTTTTCCCGCGCTCGACCTGATCGGACTAAAGGCTGCATCCAATTTATATTGCCACTGATATCGCGCTATTTATAATCGCGCTCCGCCATCTCCGAAACTTCACCTAGAGCATCTTCCACCCCGAGATCCTTGCCTAAAAATTTCTCCATCGTTTGCTGCGCCGTCGCTCATCCATCGCTTTTGGCACTTCCATTGCACCAAACCAATCGCCGCTCGTCTAAATTACTAATGTTACGCTTCCTAGAAATCACCCCGTCGCCTAATTCTCGAGCCGTCAGATCCGCCAAAGAACTTCTTTAACTCCATTTCTCTCAAACACCAAAGCATCCGAGAGGTCGAAATTCACGCTTCGTTTCCAAAATCACGATAGGTAATTTTCCCAAGTCTCACCGAAAGTGCCACTTTGAAGTTCCGCCACGCCATCTTTTCGCGTGATTCGGTACGTAATTTCTGCCCCAATCTGAAATTTCCGCCAAAGGCTCACGTAGTTTAAAAACGATATTCCAAAGTCTGATTTTCCAGATTTTCTACCACATCCACTCGCTGATTTTCGATATGGTCACGGTCGCAAATAATCTCGTGTCTCTCTCGGATCAAATATTCTTTACTACGCTCCTTCTCCGTATTGATGTCCATTTTAGCGATCTAAAATCCCTTCGAGTCAAAATTCACCCTCGTCTTTCGTCTTTTCTCCCCAAGAATTTGCACCCCCTTTAGCGCCTGCCATCAACTTCAGGTAATTATCATCTACCTCCTGCTCTCCCCGCTTTTTCCAAACCATTTGCGCCAAATTATAATTCATACCTTCCATTATACTATAAAGCTTTATGCTTCATAGATCACGCCATTATATAGGATAATATTCACTTCGCTCATCTCCGCATATCAAAGTCCCAATTTTTGACAAAAACAAAGCATCCCATGTGATAATAAATGGAAACTTTGTATCTATTACACGTTCTTTTACAAAATGAAAGGGGAAAAACATGAGTCAAAAATTCCAAATGATGTTTCAAATCGCGGAATCTAGTTTCGAGGAACTGCCCAGAGTCTGTCGTACGCCCGCCTATGTCAAGCGATATCTTGATCTACATGATGCGCTCTACGCCGCCATGACGCTGCCCGCACCAAAGCGGAGCGCGGGCCGAGATTTATCGAATTTCACAAACCATCTGGTCTGAACTTGTGGCGAGCCGGCGCCAACCCCAGCGAGGTTAGGAGTTACTTAGTCCCAGCTACGTCTGGCGTCACTACGACAAAGTCAAACGTCTCTAAGGTCCAGTGTCGATTCTTATGAATTAATGTACCAGTTAATTCAAATCAAAGGCCGTGATTTTATCCTAGAAACCTCAAAAGATTTCAGCAACGCGGTGTCGATATCGACACTATCGCCATGAACTGCTACAAAGATCGAAACTAAGCACTGATCTCGAAGTTCAATGCGCCGAAATGCGCGTCCTCGGAGTCAACCTCCACGACGATTTTCGTGATGGCCAACCAGCTCCTCGTCAAGGAATCTCCAAAACCTGACTAATGTTTACTGTCTACTCTATCTATCAGCAGAATCTTTTCTACACTCGGTCTCATTGCTGCCTGGATTAAGACCACTGCAATCCAAAAATACACGAGTATTATGGCCCTGACCCACTCGATTGGACCATCTTCGGCATCAATCTTGACGATTATCGACCAATTTGGGTTAATATGAACCTCCACAATTTCCTTATCAATGAGCCTAATCTCAAAAGTTACTGCCCACAATCACTATCAATCAGAGTTTCTTGAGTTGCTTAATATTCCAGCAAGTTTACATTGCCACTAGATATGGTTGCGAGTTTGAGGGAATTTCCTTACCGAGGAGTACCTGGTATCTGGTGGTGAAATCCGATCTACTGGCTGAAAGATTTGAACATGACAACCTATTTTGTCCAACAGGATAAACTTACGTTGGCGTTGCCTTGCTTAAATATGGTGCCACCAATATTAATCGGAAAAAGCTCGTAGAACTCTTTAAACGATGACGATTTGTCGAAAAATAAACGCATCAAATGCGAGTAAAGTCCTCAGTCAAAAGAAGTTAAAATTTCCGAAAGTCTAATTTTTCGAATCCTACATCTGGTTTTACATCAAACTTCCTAGAAAATTCGTCTTCATTTCTTCTTTCATCACTCCGAAATCCTCAGTTCGCTCGAGGATACTCGACTAAAAAGCGGATAAATCCGAGCGGAGAAATTGTGAGAATATCTTATAAGTGCGTGCAGAAGCTAGCTTCTAAAACCAATCAGCGCTCCCTCGTCATCCGTAACTACGAGACTGCAGTGAACTAGATCGTCGATCGTTCGGCGATCCTTGGCCGCTCGTACCACAGTTGGTTTTACGATGTGGGTTTCTCCTCATAACGGCGTGACCAACTATTTGCGAGACTGCTGTTTGTAGAAAGCAAAATCAGCTGCGCCGAGTATGTTCACAGGTATGCTTTTTGCCTCAATTTCGTCATCGCCCTTCTTCTGGTTGATATGTTGTTAGTATTTCATCATTGTCATCCAAATATTCGAGCGGACATGTGACCGGTAATTTTAATCATCTCCCCCACCTTTCCTAAGTATTAAACTTATAAAGGTCACTACTGACGTCGAATAGTTGGTGCATCCAAGCATCATCTAAAACCTCATTGGCTTTAATCTCAGTGCCTATTTCAGAAGCTTCGCATTGTAATCCATCGAAAAACGAAAATTTCAGTAAAGCATTACATTTAGTTTTAAAGATCAGGAGATTTCACATCACATCGCAAGTTCCCTGAATATTAAAATCATGCCAGTGCGATCGGTGTAGAACCACGCATGGTGACAGATAAGTGCCATAAAATCTCGAGTCGTTCCACCAGCCGGATCCGTTTTGCGAAACACTTGCTTAAATTCCAGATCAATCGACATATTCTGATCAAAAGCATACATGTTTGCAATACCAGAATGCTGATCCCTACTGCAGTCATTCATTGCTTCAAAAGCCAGTAGATCACCGTCTGCTGTACTTCACTGTGCATACAACACCTCACCTGTAAAAGAAACCACCTCGACATACGTTACGAGTGTCAACCATAGCGATAAAGCTAATCATTATATTTTTAACATACTTATGCTAATGTGTCAATGTAAAGCTTCCATGGGACGCCAAATCTCGCATAAGTACAAAACCTGACAAACCACAGATACTCTGCCATAATAGCTACTAATTAAACTCATGTTTAGCTCACTTAAATTTTTGACGAGGCTCTTTAAAGAAAGAGGTGTATATGGAAGAGAATTTGTCCATGATCAAGGTGCAAAACACGTGGTATCTATATCATCATTTCGAGGAGAGTCCTATCTCCTCATCGATACCGCCATCAATGGGACTCGGAGAAAGAGTGGTAGTTTAGTTTGGCGCTTTATGACAATCTTCAACTCCATGTTCGTTCGTACGAGAAGTTCTTTGAGGTGGATCCGGTCAAAGTATCCTGATGCCTAGCAGAAATATCGTTTTGAGTTGCTGGATGTCGGCGGTGATTTTTGACTACAATGTCTTCAGAAGCAACCATCCCTGAGGAAGTACCAATACGTGACTTACTGTTTCAATGATTAATTCAAAAGGAGGGAAAATATGAATACTCGTTAACCGATTACATCTTAAAGAGACACCGCTGTTTTTGCCTGAGTGAAGATCAAGACAGAAGTTCTGGTGCTTGGTCTCTTTCCAGGCATTAGAACGCACAGTCGTGCTCTCAGAAGATGAGAAAAGTTGAGTTCAGCCTACAGCATTTTCAGCCAGCATTGGCCTAAAATGCATCAAAACTAACGTCGACCTAGAAAGTGTTCAAAGTTTATGCCGCTCCACTAAGATATTATTGGGCAGTTCGAAGCACTCAAAGGATGCCGGCGCACACTTAGACATTGATCAAATTGTCCGCTCGATTCCTGGAGGGACACAGTAAAGATGAGACCTGCATCGCACTTCCATTCCTTGGGTTGCAGATATGGACTTTAATTAGCAAATTCACTTGTTGATGAGTCTCGAGCCCTGTTCGTTCGACGAGGATTAACGACCTGATCACATTAATGGCGTTTCCTGTCCAGTCTGCATTTGACTTATCTGAGAGTCTCATCTGGGGTGGACGGAGCCTCAGATACCAACTTATTTAAGATACTCTATTTCTTTTACTCTCTCTGGTGCAGTGATTCATGGAAAATTCGCGAAATGATCAATAAAATCATTCAGTGGGAGTCGTCGATGAGTCAAGTCTGCTGTATATTGCTGACCTTATCGATGACATTATTCGAGGACCACACGTCAATGGGTGCTGTTGTTGGTGTTAGGCCTAAAGAATACTCCAAGCCTTGGATTTACCTTCACTGCTGACGATTATCTCGAGGATGAAGCCTGAAAAACTCTAGCAAATCTGCCGAGCCATCTCTGTCGTGGTTCCCATTCACTACTGGACTTCCGTATATTATAAGCAAAGTTAATTATACGTGAGTCTAACCCTCAAAGATTTTATCGAGTCTCAATTATCTGCTTGAGCTGGGGTGACGACTGAGAATGTGACCAAAGAAGCCTTCTGCACGGATTGCAGTATGAGGGCCCAATCGATTGGCTTACCCTAGCTTACCTCAGCGACTCAGGTGAGTAAATTGGTTAATCGAAAAATGTTGCCGATGCGGTGACCCGTCACGCTACAATGCGATAGACCTATGAATTTTGCCAAAAATTCGCGGAGAATAACTCGATCACTGATTTCCCCAGCGGCCTCAGACTTAACCAGGGCTTTTTATATCAATTTACACCCGGCTTGATATGCCGATATTCATCTATGTATGTTAATTTATCCCTAGCAGATTCTAGATATCCCTCCACATTTACTTAGGTGAGAGTTTTCAATATAATCACCTTTACAGATTTTACAAGCTTTTCGACATCGTTCACCTTGCCATACGCTGCGGATCAATACGAGCGCTACTTTCGCCTGGCAGTTCACTACGTACATCCGTCCGGGCATGACTCAAGACTGATCTTCTTTATTTTCTGCCTTCTGCCAAGCCGAAGAAAAAGCATCACCGTAATCTGAAGCTGATCATTTTCGTCACTTCCGATTCTTTCATTTGATATAATCTGCCACCGAGAATCTCACTTCCAGATACACTCACTTTTCTTCAATCTCGGCAGAAACTGCATTGAGTAGCGTGTTCTGATCCTCACGGCGGTAAAGAATATGAGATAATTGCAGAAGTTAGTTTAACAAATTTTCGATGCGATCGTTTGAGAGGTCCAATTCTTTGTCATTTTCGCTTCTGATTGCTCACGATATCCGCAGCATTTCACGGATTTCTGCCGGTCCGCCACATACGCGAAGAACTTATGTCGCTAGTGAATATTCAAACGAGCTGCTGATAACTTCGGCGTATCATTATCTGCAATCGGGTGAGGATGGTGGTTATCCACCACCCTCAAATTAAAATACCGTCTCGTTTTACATGCCGCCATGTTTCCGGCGACCCCTGCAATCTACCTCTGTCGTCAAATCACTCTGCTCCGATTCCTGTGCTAAAGTGGTCACCATTTCACCAAAATCCACACAATGCTTAAAAGCCCGATTGTCGCAAATATCATGAAAAGCCCGCCATAAAGTCTGCTGTCGTGAGTAAAAATGCCAAACTATCAACGCTACACACCTGTGCGTGGTCTAAGCTTGAAGATAAAATCTCGAGCTCTCGACAAGTCCGAATAAATCGTCCACGCAAGTGAGTGCTGATGTGCGTCTGCTGCTATAAAACTGGTGTTTCAATATACTCCTGCAGCCATTCTGGAAAATCTGGCTCTAAAATGGCATGGAATAGAGATGAATTCTTCTACCTCACACTCTGTCATATTTCTGTATTATTAAAGCTCAATTGCGCGCTTTAGAGGGTTCTTTTCTCAATATGAAATCATTGTAGCACCACAGAGATTTTCGATGGTTGCTTTTTATGTCAAAGCAGTCTAGTCAGATTGCAGTGTTGTCACAGTGAAAGATAGCTACGCCATCCTCAGGGAGATGATATATCATCCACTTATCGCAGTGAGCAGCTTCATTTCAATAATTCTTTTGTAATTCTCTCTCGAGTTAAATAAAGTTATCTGGCCAATTGCACTCAGAAGTAATGGACTAACCCATTTCCCACTTTCATGTCGTCTATGATTTGCAGTTTTAGGTCTCTTGCATCTGTTCGCACTGCTGAAGCCCTGAAATATTCTCGACCAAAATCATCTGTTAGTCCACCGGTTTCTTCAGCTCCGTATAGGCTATCGCGTTCTGTAGTAATTTTGGATCTCAAGTTGAGATGGTATTATCTAAAATTCGCTATGAGTAATTTACATAAATCCTGATCTAGTCAAAATCCGCTGCATCGGCTTCCAATAGCGTTCGTGCAGACCCGATATTGCAAACTGCGCAGTACTTCTATTTGACTCTTTGCAGCTTTGACTGGCAGCTTAATATTCTTCGTAGCCTGGATGATGGTCGATGACTTCAATGATGCGCTTCAGATCGGCTTGAAGCGTCAAAAGTCTCGGAGTTTGAGGACATCCAGTAACACTGAATTTTGACTTTTCTGTATCTACTGGTTTTATCTGGCGCATGTTTCAAGAAGCTACACGCAACTTGTCGGCGGTACAGTTTGGTTCATTTTGAAGTAGAGATTGCTAATGCTTTCTTGTCGGTCGTCGCCCTAAAGCAATTCTCTATAAAGCTTAATCGTATGCTCGCATAGGCGTCGATATCGATATATTTTCGTCCAGCGGCAACAGCGCCATGCTTCACATTATAGCATTCTTGGTAAAGTTCCTAGAAATAAGCTTAGAGCCACCTTATTTTTATGCAAGATTTTATTGCAAAGATCCTGGACCTTAACAGTTATGTCGACCAAAATATAATCTTAATGCTCATAATATATTCGTTAAACCTTAAGTTCTCAGACTCGCGCATACTGCAGAGCTCTTTTAAAAAGAGTATCATGAATATTTTTGTAGAAATTACGTATTTTTAGAACACCACAGTAACCGCTCATGAAAAATCTGACGAATTTCATGGCACGTATACCTTTCAGGACATTGAAAGCAGCGTAGCAAAAACGGTGATCAAGATCGATCAGATCGAAACGATTTTCTCACACTGGCCGTGAAAATACCACGATTCTGGAATTGATTTGGAACGAAGATTCTTAAAGATTATGGATCCCCTTAGAAATTCTATATCCAGTTTAAAGAACTTCCAGAAGCTGCTGGTGTGCAATTAGATATATCAATCAAGTTGTCTACTCGATACCTGAATGAGTCGCAACCAAGATAGATTTACAATACCTTGCTTCTAGCTTGATGCTGATATGGACCAGATTGCTTATCGTGGTAATCTTGAGCCCAAACAGATTCGCTCGACGAGATTAACAGCCTGATTATTAATGGCGTTTCTGCTTTTCAGACCGCCTTTAGGAATTATCTGAGTATGTCTTGAAGCTGTGCAGAGTATCCAGATAACGCCTATTTAAGATACTCAGCTTCTTTTATATACTCTGGTATTACCATCAGAACAAATTCGCAGTAGCAATCAGTAGGATTATTCCCACCATGTTTATCCGATAAAATGAAAACTTTTTCGATTAAAGCACTGTCGACGATGTCGTCAGTTCTTCCCGCCTGACGAGTGGTCCAAGTATTGGTACTCGAGCCTGAGTGAGTGCGTTAAACCCTGGATACGTCTCTTAACTACCGTCGTTACCTTGTAGTCTAGATTCTGTGCAAAACTCTGGCTGATCTGCCAAAGCTGTATCGCTACACAGTTTCATCCTTAACGTCAGAAAGCTCGAAATTGAAGTTGGACGTGGATTCCATTATCAAGACTACACCTTCGAGTCAGATTTGTCGGAGGAAGCTTTTACCAGCTGGCGGTGATATTGAGCAGTGGTTCAAAAATCTTTTTGCGAGAACATAGAATACGAAAACCCAGTAGGATGACTAATCCTTTGTCTGCTATTGTATATTAATGGCGGCGATTAATCCTTAAGGTATATAAGTTATCTAAATATGCCATATCCAACCAAAGTGCTTCATCGTTGATCTAAAGTTGTACTAGAGTATTTCCCCAACATTTTCACCGAATAGAGGAAAAGATTTCCATTTAACCTGGAAAGTTAGTGTGTCTCTGTGTGTGAAGCCCTCGACTCCGTCGGGGTCTTTGACACCTCGATTATAAAATGTATTATAGTATAATTATTGCTATTGTTCACATACACATTGCACATTTCATACATAGGAGGGAACTATGACAGACACATTTACTAACCCGTGGAGACCGATTTGATGATTTCGTGACCTCGTCGAGGCGCATCAAAGCAATTTCAGCTTCCGCCGCCTGTCTCGTCAGAAGCTGCGCTCAAACTTCAGCACTGAGCTTCCAGCAGACAGATGAGATTAGGGCGCGTGACACAATCTTAATCGAGGCTTCCACTTAGTCAAGGCACCAGCGAGCAGCCGGCATGTGCTGGCTTCCTAGGTACCTGATTAGGGGCTGATCAGCCACGCTGAGCATCGATATCTTAAATCTCAAGCCTGGGCCTTATCACTGCCTAAGAAATCGCAATGTCAATACTATCCAAGACGTTTTAGCGCCCAGCTCAATCGATTGAGGTAGGGTTACGCAACCTCGGCAAAGTTTCCATTCAGGAAATCAATCCGGAGCCATGCTTATTGTACCTCGGTTATGCTCGATTTCCATATCGCATTAATTCAAGCTCCCGAAGTCCGCTTTCTCGCCTAGACAAACAAAATCTGGTTTTTCTCTTGCCCATAACCATCATACATCCTGTTATCTTCATTGACTTTTCAAACTTTGTGTGTTAAAATACAAAGATTAAGTCATTCCGACTTAATTGGCGATTCTTCATGTATGAAAGGACGTTTCACTACACTGAAAGAGTGAGTACCTTAAAGAAGATTTAAAGTTTAAGGTCTTTCATTTTCTATTTTAGGAGGGTAAAGATGTGGAAACATGGAGGCTAACATCGTGCAGAAAGACAACAGTTAAATCTGCTAGCCTGCTTGACCACATCTGTCACCTAGGCCTCCAGTAAACACGGTGAAATTATTTGAGTAATGAAATGTGGCTCTACCAGTGAATTACTCTGGAAGGTTCGTCACGAAGAAGCCTTCCTCGAGGAACATCAACCCAAAAACGCTGGTGTCCTCGAAAAACCGCTTTGGGATGCTTAGGTCGCTTTTGACCGTGCGGCTATGTTCGACAGCAACATTAAGCCCGAGGATTTTATCGCTCAAATACGTTTGCACCAGAATAGACTACGCGTGAAAATTTTTATCAGGCTTGGAATTGTGTGCAGCCGATCTTGAGGAGTTTTTGCGGATTAACAGAACAGGGAAGTTCTGATCAATCTGATTACGCTTATGGTAACCAAAGGTATAGAAAAGTTTCCACACACCACTCACCGAAAAACAGCGTGAGAAATTCGGCGGCGAATTCTAAAAGATGTTATTCCTGACAGGGATTGACTTGCCGGATTGTTGTGTTTTCGGTATTCGCTCGGAGATAGTAAAATGTCATACTACCGCCGAGGCCGTCGTCGCTGTAATCAGCCAGGATTAGCAAAATCCGTGGTCTGATGAAGAAGCCTATTTCTATATTAATGGTTGCGACCTCTTCCGATGTCTCATCACGATCTTCAGAAACTACCGCGTGTGGTTTTCTGTTATTAAAAATTCCCATAATAGAGGAATGTTACTTATCCATAAAAACCACTCCCATGGGAAGTCTTTATTATTCATAAAGACTGCTTAATCTCTAAGCAGTCGAAAAGATTAGAATGATTCGAACAAAGTTATTCATTTTGATACTCACGATTAATTTCGGTTTTGCTGCAGCCGCATTAAAGCCGATGTTACTCGAAACTAATACTACCCGTACGTAATGTCATAGTTAGACTGCAAATTTATGTTTTCGCATGAAACCGCTCCTCATGAAGCACTAGATAAAGTCAGCCAAACATCTTTAATTACTTTTTCACGTAATCATAAGAAAAGGCCAGAATATTTCCAGTTCTAGGATTTGAAAATCCTTCACCAAAAGAAGCTCTTCTCCGCACGCATAACATTTATTACGCCTGGAGATTTTTCATTTTCCACCTGAGAATTCAATGCGCGGTCGTAATTCTTCATTCGCCATGCATAACCAGCTCTAAAGCTCCGACGAGCAATGGCACATCTTTAATCCGATAGACCCGCTCACCTCGATGTTTTCGTCGACCGACAACAAACTTTGCAGCAATTGTTCATTGCCATTTTCGTTGATACGCATACCGATATCTACTCTCCTCCAAAGAACTATCCCCATCAGGACAACCAGCATGATTCACTGTTGAACCAATATCTATGTTTGACATAAAATAAAAGTATGTCCAATGAAGAAAACCGAGGCACTGATTGCGACCAGGTCCAGGTCAATCAACACTTCCACCTGTTGTTCATTGTACATAAAGCTACCACATTGTACTAATATGAGGGTAGTTTTACTCGCTCTCTCTAAAATTTTTGGAACCCTGCTACCATGTTTTAAAGGTGCATTTTCTTGCAGGAAGGATATTATGGAAACTACCCCTGATTCATCTCACCGATTCCGCATGACAAAAGTAATATCGCTATTTTTGAAAGATTGGCGCTCTCTCGAAGAAAGGATGGTTACCCTAATCGCCAGGAGGGTCATGATCGACTTTAGCCGTTTTTATCATCATCTTAAAGTTCGTGAAATAACAACTATTTCCGGCAAAATGTCTCACTGGGTGGTCTGAGTCGCGACCCTATAGATTTAAAGATGGTGAAGAGATTTTCACTAGTCCCATCACACATTTTGCGCGCGTAGCCAAAGGTCGTGCCTTGGTGCCGAACACGAATTAATTTGTGCCACCACGACAAACCAGCATAAAATATTATTTTATGCCGATCACTACAGTGATGATATGTCCAATATGCTACGGATATGGCTATTTAATAAACTCAGTCTCATCGGATTATTGTTACCGACTGAGACTTCAGTATCCGAACGTCGATCGTCACTTCATCTAATCTCATCCGAGATTCACCCACAGAGTCATGCCTGTGAAGAAACCTAAATATGAAGCCTGCGTCTACGCTAAAATCCGTTTCGGACTCGGGCCAGCAAGCGCGCCGGAACGCTACGTGGAGAAAGAAATTGTTTCCATGGATCAATTGGTTTTGGCAGTACGTTTTCTGTGCTATATGATGCAATATCATCCGGAAACCCTCAAAGCCTATCGCCGAAAGTTTTCACGGAAATCATCAGCGCTTTGAATACTGCCGGTTATATTCGATACGAGATTTTGTCGCCGATTCTTTCGGTCTTAAAATATCTTAAACGTGTGTTACTCGGCAATAAATTGTGAGCCAGTTATCCTGGGATGTTTTCTTGCCCAGGGTTTTTGTAAGAAATCAATCGTTCGTTTAACGAACCGACCAGACAATCAAAGTTGTTTGGAATGGAATAAAATTTACGAAAAATGATACGCTTCTTTATAAAAATCTCTCAAAACTTTCCGTTCCAATCTGCATTGCCCTATTTAACCGCGCTGAAATATAAAATATTTCGACTATCGCTTCGGCTTCAATAAGCACCGGACCCACCTTTTATCCCAGACTGCTGCAGAATTTAAACTCACCATTCAGAGGCTACAGGAGGAAATCCTGAAGAAAAGTTTGAACTTAGTAAAAATTATTTACACGATTTAATCTAAAAACCTGTCTGAAAAACCTGGTTCCATAAACCCCCTCATTACGAGGGGTTATTTTTCATTGCGATACTAATTCTTCCCAGTCCATATCAACCGTATCGTCACGGCCTCTGCAAAATTCCAGGATGCACATCATTCCGTCAAACAGCAGAATCATCCTGCTCTCCTTCGTTGAATCCCAGGTAAAGCTGTTACCTTGCATATATTGATCTCGTGTCTCCCTATAGAAGAAACGATTCGAAAATATACTTCTTGGCATTTTCGAAATATCAATTCGCATCAGAGAGATCTGGTTCTAGCATGATGCCGCTTATCAAGATTTTATCTTTGCTATCCTCTAGATTCTTTTGGGGATATCCCTGCAACATCACCCCTAGCATCTTCGTTTCCAGCTTTCTGAAATTTTTAAGTCCCCCATCGTATTGACGGCTTTCTCTAGCCGCTCATCTCTGTCTTCTCCAACCGGTACCGTCAATCATAAACATCATAGACCAATCGCCTCATCGCGATCACCTTGTCCACTGAGTCCCCCGATTTGTAAACGGCATTACACTACTTAACCCCTCATTTCGCATCTTTTTACCTCCATAAAACAGAAAAATCCGTAACGTCTTAGAAAATTAAAGAACCTATTCAGTTACGACTGACTACTCATTATTCTATAATTTAACCTATTTTGTCAATCTAAAACATTGACAAACTCATTATTAGTTATAATTATATTATCGGTTTTGCCATCGCACTTTTAGTTCACATCACAATAGGAGGGACAATGAAAAATGAAGTTAGTAAAGCTTGGAGAGTCGACAGTTTTAAGTCAGCTCAGTTATTCTCATCTTGTCGATGGCAATGTAAGAAGGTATATCGAACGCAATTATGAAACAATAGAGCATTTGATCTGGGATTGCCGCTACCTCTATTATATGGAGCAGTATCACCCAGGAGTTATTCGTAGCATCCCCATTCACTCAAAGTTTGTATGGAAATTTTTGAATACAATCATTTGATTTGCCAAAACATCGATTCCAGAATCATCAGCATGTATTATCTCTATCGCACGGTTTACGGCGACGACTATGAACCTTTGATTTTTGGAATATCGCGACGAGAATCACCAAAAAGGCTCATAATTATCAGCTCACTGGTCCGTAAAATTCTCACCGTCCACGACTGGAATCAGCTCTATGAGGAAGATATCTGTATCGATCTCGAAAAGATGCCAGAAAGAACTCAAGCATCTCGAAAACATTCAGCGGGTTTTACAGCGTGAGTTGACCAAACGTGAATATCGCGTCGTCAATTTTAGCTTCGGCTTGCAAGGTGATAACATTCATAAACTGCAGTGAAAGCTGCAGTCAATGAAGGTTGCTTCTCCTCAGACCGATCGCCTACCTCAAGTCTGCGCTCAAAGAAAATCAACCTTATCTAGCTAAAATCTAGCCCCTATCTAGAGGGAAACTTTTTAGTCTCAAATTTAGAATGAGAGCCCCTCATCCTTTAGGAACTCTTGGTAGAAAAACTTAGACGATGACTCGCTGACACTAGATATGGGTCACCCCAGTCGCTCTATCTAGCGCCAGACAGGTGCCTACCAAACTTCTCTACACCCACAACGATTTTGCGCCAATATATATTTTACTCGTCAATGTGGCGAGTGTGGCGCCCTGATAGTTTGCTCCAGCCGATCTTTAAAATCGGCAGCATCCGTAGAAATCAGATAATACTTACTTGTTTTTGACGTTACCAAGTAAATCTCACTATCACCGATAGTTTTCTGCATTTTCCTTCCAGTTTTCTGGTCGGGAAAATATTCAGCAGCTCCTCTTTGCTCATGGTGGCAGATCGAGGCTTCTCAATCGACTGAATATTTAAGATTTCACTCGGTCTCCGTGTCATCGGAATTTATTCACATAAACGGATACCTTCCTCGAAATCAAATTTTGGCAGATGCCCGTAATAAAATGCACTAAACATCCGAAGCAAAAGCAAACTTATCTATCGCCGTAGTGGGATCCATAAATTCAAAACTCCACCGGCTCGCAGGGAATAATCGGCAAATTCACTAAATTTGCTGCAGCACGTAACTCCTGTGCCTTCTCACGCTCGCGTCTTTTCGACATACTATCCCCCACCTTTCTGTCTGTGTCATCGACTATAAAATGTACTTTAAAAACTTAACCTTTATATTATACCACATTTGACGAAAATCCCAGCCGTCGAAGCTGGGACTTTTTAATCTTAGATATGGTTTCTTTTTCCTTTTTACCATCCTTAGACTTACCTTTTGACATCGTTTTCTTAGAACTTTCCGAGGCAGAATCTTTCGTTCTGGATTCATCAATTTCTAGTGTCTTCTGCTCTGAAATGTTAACAGGCTACTTGGATCACCAGGCTGGCTTTTGAGTTTCGTCATCAATATCATCAATATCATCGATATCTTCAATATCTTCCTCACCTAGCCCCATTTCAGTGTCTCCATCACATCATCACTAGCCTCCAGATGAAATTCATTGCCGAAAAGACCTCCAAATCAGTATCATTCGGTTTAAATCAAGATTATTTAATCCAGATTGGTCCTCTACATCATAGCCTTATCATGTATTACGTCAACAAAAGGATGGTCTCATATCACTCAAGTTTACATAAAACTCAGCGCTCTACGAGATATTTTTAAGTACAATTGGTTTCGTTTATTTCATAAATATGATGCTGTTTTTAATTTTATTGATATATAAACATCAACCTCTCTGTTCACTAAACTTGTCGATTCGAGCTACATTTATCAATTACTCCATAAAATCCAGCTTGCGTAAAAGTCAAAGTATATTATCAAAACAAGGATGCCGCGATGCAAATAATGAAATTTTTAAATCCTGATTTCCAAAAGCCAAAGTTGGTCTCCGTAAAAACAAAACGAAAACTTCATATTTATCATGTGCGTACTCAATCCTATCCACTGGTATCATTGAAATAAATGCAATCCTGAATAAATTTCAGACAGCACCATATTTTCATGAAACTTCTGTTTCACCGTCAAATTATCCTTCTTCTTTGCGATTATTCTTCTCATTCATTTTCACCCCTGTAATATGAATCTAGCACTAATTTTCAATGTACTTTTAACTAACGTTAACTATCTAGCCCATTCTATCACACCCTGTTATTTTTACATCCACGAGCGCTTTGACTGGTACTTTCAATACTCCGAACTAGTCAGGAGGTGGGCGTCAAATTACACCAAAGGGAAATTGCGTTTCCGCCACCTAACGGGCAGTCGGCTCCGTGCACTTCTCATACGGATACTGTAGAGACTAAACAGGGAATGGGAACAGGGTAACAATATTAGGTGGTATGTACTTGTGGTTTTTCTATTTTGAGGATGACGTAATGTCAAAGGTTATGCGCTGCGTAGCTCAAAACTATCGACCAACGACGCTCCATCTGAAGAATCTACTTAATCTCTCAACGAAAATCTGTGAGTCCCACAGGCTCCCGCCTACTAGCGTTTCGATTCATCTTTCAGGTCAAGTGTACTTCTTCCTCCATAGTGTGTGTGATTTGACGCTAAAATAAGTATTTAAGGTTGAATTCAGCTTGCGAGGCGTCCATAACCTTGGTTAAGTTCCATTCCTGTTTATAAAAGAGCTCGTCTAGCTCTGGCATTATAATAACATAACTCATTCATTTGTCGTCTATTTTTGACATTTATACTTTTTATGGTAGAATTATATAGATTTAGTTCAATTTTTGTTTCTCTGAATTAAATCGTTTTTGACATTTCTGTGGGTAACTGAAAACTTAATGGAGGAATTATGCTAACATAAGCCTATTTGTGAGAGTAAATCAGAACAACTTAGCGGGTTTTACCGGGAGCTTGCTGCTATACCATTCACTGGGCTGACAATGTCAGTCTGTAATCAACCTGGCTGTGAATAGGCATTACTGACGTGAATTCGAAAAGTGTCTTTTAAATCACGTAATTCGAGGCACACGAAAGGAGCAAAAATACCTGGTGAAGTCTTAGTTTTTACAGGCTGAGGAGTTTTTATATTGAACTTTCACCCGGTAAAAATATGCTAAATGGCGTCGCAGTTTTCCATGAAGTCTTATGATGAGGCTATATTCGTGAAGGTCTCACCCAGCTAACACACAAGACACCTTTGCGGTGCATAAGCTCTATCAGATGGTTTATCATGATCTATCAGAAGCCAGCCAGCTGATCTGCAGTAGAACGCTCTGTTCAGTAGCAATCAAGCCTACGAAAACTTTGTCGTGCTTTCTGACAGTGAAAGTCAATCGCGTCATGGAGTTTTTAAAACCTTCCCCCGAATTTTTACAATTGTCTTGATCTGTGGTATCGACATTCATGAACCCTGGAAAAATTAGTCAAATTGCCCGGGCACTCGGAATTCGATCAAGTGGAAGTACACGAGATGATTGATAAAGCTTTTGCGCTCTATGCGAAGATGAGCATTATCAACTGCCACCACTTGATTCCATTGTGCAGATATTGCCGAGAGAAACCTTTCGAGCATCTGGTTCACGAAGAGCAACTCTACAAAATTACCAATTTTATAGAGTTAATGCCCATAACTTTGAATCGGTATCCTAAGACCTATGAGTTCAAAAACCGTCTGATTTTGTTCACCAGTATTACAAAGTCGATGAAGGAGGTGATGTAATCGATGTTTATTCATCGTATTAAGAAGATGCAGTTTGACGAGGCTTATGCGGAATATCAGCGTTGTCTCATTGCTTCATCGTTGCTGATGCTTACGATGAGGCCATCCAGGAGTGGGAGGTCATCAAGATGAGTATCAGACAAAGTTTGATTAGTTTTAGTAAAACGCGTCCGCAGTCATACTGGCTGCACGATTCGCAATCTTCATGCAAAATCTGCTCCGGGCCTTTTAGTCTAACTGGATTAACTAAGCTCAGCAATAAAATTTTTAAACACCAAGCCCGCTTTGCTTAGTCGCCTCATACATTTTAGACGCGACTATAATCTTGACCAAAAAGTATCTATCAGTAGGGAATATAGTTCATATGGTTTTTAAATTAGCCTTAGAGCAGAAATTTTCTTACTCAGGAGGAATATGAGATGTGACCGGCTATTTCGGATGAACTTTTACGCAATATACAGGGAAGCTGATCACATTACACTTCAAACATGAAGGATCATCTGAGTTTGCGTTTGTAAAACATTACTTCAAAAGAGAGAAATACTAAACTCAAAGATTCGGTGCCATTCTCCCGGAAAACCGTAATCAAACTTCAACTTAACTTAAATTTTTAGCACCTGCCCCAACACAAATGTCGAAAAGTGGGTCCCCGTTATGGGGCCCTTTTCAAACCTTTTTATATAATAAATAGCATGGAACAAAATGATTCCAAGCGAACTTATCTGGCGATTGACCTCAAGTCTTTTTATGCTTCCATGGAGATGTGGAAGCGTGGACTCGACCCCTTGACCGCTCGTCTCTCGTGGTCGCTGACGAATCCGCACTGGGAAAACTATCTGCCTGAGTCTCACCCGCCCTCAAAAGCCCTCAGCATCTCTGGTCAGAGCCCATCTTTTGAAGTTTACGAAAAAGCCCCTCGCAGCAGTTTTATTATTACTAAGCCTGCCGCGCCGATGACCTTCAAGGTAAGTTCACAGAGATTTTTGCTATTTATGCCGCCTATGTTGCCACGGAAGATATTCACGTCTACTCTGTCGATGAGAGGCTTTTCTTGATATTACTAGCTATCTTCGTGCCTATGAGATGGATGCTGAACAACTCGCTCTTTTATCATTAAAAGATGTTCTGGGCCATACCGGCGTTACCGCCACCGCTGGCAGGTAATCTTTATCTCGCTAAAATTGCCATGGATATTCTCGCTAAAACACCCAAACGGCCGACCTTGATGGCGTGCGTATCGCGACGCTTAATAGGACTTCTTATCGTAAATGGTGCTGGACCCATCAACCGCTCACTGATTTTTGGCGCATTGGCCTGGGATTAACATGATCTCTTCACAATTTTTGGCATTTTATACTATGGGTGATCTCGCGCCTTTAGTCTCACCGCCTCGAAACTGTCGAAAATTCGGCGTCAATGCCGGATTAATTATCGACCACGCGGGAATTGAACCCACCACTATTGCCGATATTAAGTCTTATCGCCGCAAAGATCACAGCATCAGTTCTGGTCAAGTACTCGCCACCGGACTTTATTCGAAAAAACTCCGTAATATCCTGAGTAGAAATGGCCGACAAACTCGTCACGAACTTCACGAAAACAGTTACTCACTAATAATCTCACTTCATCTTTCTTATGATAATACGATTCTACCTCTATTAAACCTTTTGCTCACAGCTCTAAATCTTTTCTTACGCCGATGGGAAGTAATCTAATTGTTGAATATTTTCTGCAACTTCTAGCGCAAATTCTCATGCCCTACTCGTCCAGTCAAAAGACTCAATCTCACCTCGGACACCTCAAGACTACCGATATAATTACCACCCAATTAGACCTTTTTCGAGGGTCATTACCGAACGGGCTTCTCGTAATCAAAATCTCAGAACAAACCACCTAAAAATCAAACCCGCAAAAATACGGTAAAAATGCCATCCTGCGTGGCACCAGTTATCTCGAGGGTTCCACCATGCGGAACGTAATCAACAGATTGGAGGTCACCCGTGCCTGACCCTAATCGATCAAATCAAATCCTCTCAGCTGAAATCATCTAAACCTCACAGTTAGATCCTAAATCAGCCATATCAAGATATCTGTGGTCTTCCAACCACCACGTCTGCCCAATCACCCACCAATGTCGCTTTTGCACCGCGCATGCCGCGAGTTTATGCCTTTTGAGCGCCCAGCGAAGCCAATATTCAAGCCGTCGAGGAAATTGTCGAGACAAAAACCGATACTTATATTAGTTGACAGAAATCTATCCGATTTTTGGTGCATTTGTTACAGATTTCATATCTTATGGTAAAATAGTCCCAATCATGTCAAAGAAAGGTAATACCAAACGCAAGCTCGTCGGTCTCGTTTCAGAGGAATCTGGTTGTCAGTACATACTATACCAGAGAAAACACCATGAACACCCCAGACAAGCTTAGCTTGAAGAAATACGATCAATTCTTCTACCAAGACGTCGTTTTTCACTGAAACCAAGAAAAACCTTGGCCGTAACGAAGTGAAAGGAAGAACATCTAAAATCTCCCTCCCTTGGAGATTTTTCTGTGTAAAAATTTTGCCATATAGCTCCATCGAGCTAATCTGGCAGGGGCGCACGGAATCGAACCATGATCTACGGTTTTGGAGACCATATACTAACCGTTGTACTACGCCCCTAGGCTTTTTATTATAACATATTTCTCTAACACCTAAGTCTCTAAATCAATTATATTTCTCTAGCACTTAAACTTTTTCTCTCAAATCAGTTATACTTAATTTAAAATCATGAAAACTCAGATTCAAAATTTCTGGTTCAAACTCCTCACTAACCTCAATTTTGGCTGTGCTTTTCGTCCATCATGTTCGCCTATTTCTTCCTCGATCGGAATTTTGAATTTATGGCAGTCGCCTCATCCCAGATTTTTCTCCTCACTATTACCATTTTCTAAAGGGTTTCCACCATCCTCACCTGTCTAATCTACACCAGTCGCTTCAGATTATCTGCAGAAGGCCGCGCTGTTTTTACCTTCGCCGCACGATGTCGTACTAGCTATCGATAATATTTCACCGATCGGCGTAATTTTATTTTGTTTTGCGCAATATTTTCACACTTCACGCTACGCCGATGTCAGTCCCAAATTTTTCATCGCTTGGACTTTCTTCGTCGTCTCTCTCTTTATCTTCTCTCATCTTTCACCAAATTCCGCAATTTGTGCCGCCGGTTTCGCCCTATGAGCTCGCTCATTCTTAATCTCGGCCTAGCCATCCAATGAGCTCGAGCATAAAACTCCTCGTTTTCGTCGTGCTGCCTCTGTATTCATTAGCTTCATGCTTTTTGTCGCCTGCGATCTCACCAATCCTAGTCTCATTCTTTTTCACGCATGCATATCTTACCAATTTTTCTTTATCAACCAGCCCAATTTTATTTGTTGGCTCTTTTTATCTTTCCTTCACAAATTCTCCTCATAATTCCTCCCGCTCTCACCAAATCTATTACCGCCTTCGACACCGAATTAAAACGCCTCGCTAAATCCAAGTCATAAATCAACTCTAAATATTAAAATATTTGTTCACTAATTACTTCCATGATATAATATCTCCAATATGGAAGGTAAAAGAAAACAAGACCTCGAGCTATCCTGGTATTCGGTGCGCCATGTAGTGGAAAACACATTTTGCGAAAAATTCTCACAACGTTTCAAAGCTCCTTACTACGATCTTCGAGCCTTGCGTGAAGAAGCGGACTTCTGAAGAAACAAATTCACATCGTCCTCGGGCAATTGCTAAAAACCGGTCAAAATATCGTGATTGAAGCGGTCTCGACACCGAAGACGAACGTAATTCCGTACGTAAACTATTGAAGTTGTCTGATTTGTGCACCGACTCTCGTCTGGATTCAAACCGATATTAATACCATCAAGCTGCGCCTGAGCTCAAGCTCCGCTCGATTTGCTCGCGCTAAGGAAGAACACTGATCGCCGTATCCGTCTCATGGAAAAGCTCCAGCTGAGATTTGAAAACCGATTATCCTCTCTGGTAAAGCACACTTTGCTGAGACTCCAAGCTTTCTCACGTCTTAGCTCAACTCAAGTGATTCTCGCGATTCTGAATTTGGCGTGTGTGTTCATACAACCTTAGCCAAAACACATTTCTTTTCACGTTCCACCTCCTGGCCGACTCATGCGGTTCCTTCCTACGTCTCGAACGACAAATTCACCTCGATTCTATGCGGGATTCATTTACACGGTAGTCTGAATTTAGCCGACCCTGCCACTCAACAACGCGCTCGAGACACTCCAGAAAAAGTTGCTCATGAGAACAAGCCGAGGAATGCTCTCCCCTACCGTCTCGAAGTCTCATGACGACTCCACTTGGTTATCATTATGACAAAGTGACTTTGGAAGCTTGTCAGTCTACGCTGCTGTCTTGTACGCGTCGCAAAATCTATTCAGCAGCTAGATTCACCATCTCACGCGAATATCGGCCTCATGCAGAGTACGAAGTTTTACGTGATTATTTAATTATTCACGAGCTCGCATCAATCATCGCGACCACTCCAAAAGCTTTTGTGGCAGGGTCGAAAGCCATGATCCAAATTACCGCGCACCGTGAAAATGCTTACTAATCAGGTCTATGGTATAATATGTTTATGCAAGGACAATCTATCTCTAAATTTCTTGATGCCACCAAGGTTCACACCAGTGTTTTGATCGCAAAATTCCTTGTATCTTTCGGACATCATCGAGTGAATTTATCAGTGAGATATCTCATTAAGCTTGATTGGCGTAAATCTTGATGCTTGACGTAATTCGTCGTCGCCACCAAGTTGAAAATTATACTGATATTATCAAATTCATCGTCGGCTACCTTAATTCACGCCTCAAAAATCCAACTAGAGGGAATATTCTAATCTCCATAGATACCGCTTCCGCTCAGAGTATCGATATTACCCCAGCCAAAATATCATCTCGTAATTACCGACGATAGTGTCGTCGATGACCGTCGACAGTAGTGAACAATATTCTGCACTTGGCACAAAATTAAATCTCGTCTCGGCTTCGGTACCTCTATTTCTTTCCCAATTCGCGAACCCTACGATTCTGTCTAGTATAAAACAAAATCTACCCCTGTTTTTCTTAGATAAAAGCATGCTTTAGTTCATCGTTTTAGATATTTCTCTTAACTAAACAAACCATCATCAATCTCTTGTTTTTAAGCATAAGCTTTTGCTAAAAATAAACTTATAAAGCAGGAGCATTATGAAAATCAAGAAATCATCAGTTTTGGTGTTTTGGCGCATTATATCTATACTTTTTCTGATTTTTACCTTTTTAGCTTTTCAGCCTCAAACCAGTAGAAGCTAATACCAATCTAATTTCTCGAAATTCCCAAAATCAGCCTCACTTCACCGATTCGCGCTGGAAGTACCGATGAGAACACTCTTATTACCCAGGCGCATTGCTGGGGTCTATCACGTAATCAAAATCACGATTTCATCATCGGCCCTCCACCACCATTTTTCAAAATCTCGACAAACTAGCAGTCGGCGACCGCTTCCGCTTTGGCGACCAAACTTATCAAGTCAAAACTCGTAAAATCCAGCAAAAATCGCAGCATCAATATGTCGAAACTCTTGACTCAAAAATCTACCGACCATCACCCTGATGACCTGCCATGGCGAAAAGATCTCCGGGCACGATTATACTGAACGTCTAATTTCTCACCGCCGAGATTAATTTTAGCCTTCATTAATCGTACCGCAGAAGCACCCATTCCACAACCGGAATTTTCCAGTTCATCTTCCGCATCACTACTAGACGATCAATTTTTCAAATCTGTCGGATTACGGCGAAAATCTGCCGTATCGCCATCTCGAAAAATAAAGGCATTATATTTCACATCTTTTTCTAGGAAGCTTAATTTAATTTTTCATCGTGCGGGCCACCTCATCGACGATACCACCGATATACCAGTCCGTCTCCCTCGCCCGCGCCTGGCTGCTGCACAATATTCACCGATTTTTACCAAGCATTGCACTTCAATTTTCGAAAAATTCACCGGTACTTTTTGAATAAGTGAAAGTGCATCCGATTTTCATAAGCTTCTGGTCGGTCAGCCAGCATCTGCATTCCGGAATGAAACACCACACTAGCAAGCTAACTGCCTGGCCAGAGTGGAATAAACTTTTCGCTGGATTATTTAAATCAAAAATTCCGGTGTAAAAATCAAAGCCACCAGCATTCTCGTAAAAAGGTAGAATCACCGCGTGTTTAGAATTCAAACCACCGCTTCATATTCTTGCCCCTTGCCCCTCCGTACAGAGTAAATTCGGGTGAGTCCTCTAACGTACCCTTAATCGTTCATGAACATTTAACATCATCCCTTTTCTGCGCCGCTAGACTGCAGGATATTACTAAAACAGCACCCCGCCACGCGATTGATGAAATTCTTCCCGTCCTTTAATCAACATCTTCGGACCAGATAATCCAATTTCAAATAACGAATACCTAATGATTCCAACTCGTCAATTGTTTAACCAATTTTCTCGCAATTATCAATCGACTCGCGGTCTCACTTTGCGCTACAATTTCAATATTTTTCTGTTTCGCACCTCCAAAATCTTCTGCTTATCAGGTTTTGAAGTTTTTGTCCGACCACCCCTCTATTGGAAACCCCAGAAATCCCCAATTTTTCACACCAATCAAGATATTCTAGCGCATGCTCGTCGTCGCACCTTGTCGCTCGGAGGCTGTAAAAAGCTCCAAAACGCCAATCAGCATCGCCCACCAAATTCCCAAAAATTTAATCAAGCTCACCAGTCAAAATTCATTCTTGGGCTTTTGATTTAAGCTTAAAATCATCTTATTTTTCGTCAGTTGCACTGCAGATATCCGCCACCATTACTACCCCGCCATGGCGTTTCAAAAGGTGGCGTCAAATAAGCCTTCATGCCGTCTGAGGTGGTGAATATTCGCCTCCAGTCGACCATTTATTCAGCAAAGTCATCGAACCATAATTAATCCGCTGCTTCGTGAATTGACAGAATCTTGCCGCTCGGGCTCTGCGGTAAATGGTGTCTGCCTCGAACCAGTTAAATTAAAAATCGTCGCTCCTCATAATCCGTTTCCAGATCTCCTCAAAGTAAATGACCGGCATCGACCAACTTTTGCATGAATATACTAGATTAAATTCCGTCAGTTCATTCGTAATAATCATCCGCTCTGAAAGCCGGGTTGTGGTGAGAATTCATAACGAAAAGCCACCCCCTCATCAAAGACTCGCGCTCTTAAGTAAAATGCGTGCGTCTGCGCTCCGCCAGAATAAAATGTCGTCTCGTTATATTTTATTCACAATATCCAAGAGTTTCCCCACCACGCTCTGCCCAAGTTTCATCCTTAAATTTTGGCAAAAATCTTACCACCCCAAATTTTCACGCGATCGGTTTTCATTATAAATTTCGAAACCTAATTTAGAATTACTCAATAATACTTCTTGATTTTTGCTAGACGATAAGCTCGGACTACCATTTTTCAGACTAAACTCAAAAACCAAACTCCCGCTCGGTGATTTACATTTACAAAAGAATTCCTTTTTGCTTCTTCTTTTTAAAAAGTCCTTTCAAAAAAGCCCTATGCTTATTATTATACCGCATATACTAAATATGATAAAATAATTTTTAGATGCAAGACGATATTAATCTCGAAGAATTAACCAAGAATAGCAAACCTAGTTTTTCTCAAAATTTTCTTTATCGTACTCGGTACTATTCTTGGCGTATTTGCTGTCGCTTTTGGCGTAGTCTCTTTGTAAAGCTCCTTTTCAAACACTGCTGAAAAAGTTGAAAATAAAAACCGGAAATCCTAAAGATTACTACTAAAGCGTGCATACCGTATTGATCTTCAATACCTCGTCGATGACTGGCGTCGCGAACAGGGAATTACCGAGATTCCTCAGTTCTGATTTTATGATCTCACCAATTCTACGGCATTGTCGGTCGCTTTTAACGACACTAAAACCTTCACCGACCCGAATCTCGTCAGTCTCTGGTCGCCTACGAAAATTATCGTCGCCTCAGTGACGGAAGTTTTCATCTCGACGACAAATTAATCTCAAAAATCAACACCGCGCTCTCATAAGATTGCCTAGACGAACTCTTCACCTCCTGAAAATTCCAGCTGCAAGGATGCCCTCCGCGCCGAACTTTCCGACGCCGTACTAGAAAATCTTCTTGCCAAAATAGACCTAGATCATCTCAAATCTCTGGAAATAACCTCACTCTTACCGCATGACTATCTAAAACTTGTCAAGTTTATTTTTATAATTCGAAAATCTTCAATCCGAAAATTGGAATCAATTCTTCGCATTTCTCATCACCAGCGATCATTTTGCTCTTATTTCCGGCATCAATAAAGCCACGATTTTTGATTATGCTTCCGCTAAATTAAAAACCGAAACCGCCGTAAACCCTCTCCCATATTTTCAGTGAATTTTTCCATTCTCAATTTAAAGATTTTACAAACTACGAAGACCGCAAAGTATATCGTGATTTCCTTAATCAAAATTTTAATCCGACTAAACTCACTCCTCTGGTCGAAATCTCGAAGAGCGCATCATTAACAGTGATTAAAAGCCTGTCTAATAAATTACCATAAATTTTCTAAGCAGCTGAGTTATTGTTTCTTTATAAACTTTGTAAAAATAGAACGCAACAAAATAAATCCCCACGGGGATTTATACTACAAAGCTAATTAAGCTTGAGCGTTCCAGCGAGCAATTGCTTCTTTCACGACTTCCTAGCTTCCTCAGCACCGAAGAAACCTTTCACTTCGGTAGTACAGGCTTCTTCAAATCTTTGTAGTGATTGAAGTGAAATTCGATTTGGCGGATCAATTGCTTTTGGTATCTTCCAAAGATTTAGTACTTATCGCCCGTTATTGCGATCATCTTCAGGTACACAAATAATCTTGTCATCAACTTCATCAGAGTCCACAAACTTCATTACACCAAGAATACGAGCCTTCATATAGATGCCGGTCGTCAAAGGCTGATCGGTGATCATCAAAACATCAAGTTCATCACCATCCTCATCGAGTTTGAGGGATGAAAACCATAGTTACAAGGTTTTTGCAAATGCCATTGGTTCGACGCGGTCGAAAAGCATAAAGCAAGCATTTTGCGGTCCCATTCAATTTTGTGGTTAGAACCAGTAGAATTTCGATCACTACATTTTGAATTCACCATTTTCGTAGTCTACCTGGGGTCAAGATTTTGTTAAAATCAGCCATATTTCTCCTTTATTTTTCTTGTTATACCATCTCTCTCTGTGCTAGAACTAAAACTATAGAATTCAATGATTTAGAAAACCTCTTGCCGAACACATGCGACCTCAAAGTCTCGATAAGTTTTGGTCACTATTGTGTAAGGTAAGATTCTCACTGAATTGATTAAATCCAAAAGAACCCACTAATCTAATTTTTCTGGGGACCTCTGGTACTGGCAAAACTACCCTCGCTCGCATTATCGCCCAAAGAACTTGACGCTGATTTCAGTCGAACTTTCCGCCGTCACCGCTCATAAATCCGACGCGTCGAGCGACAGTGGTCGAACAGCGCGCCAAAACTGGAACCTCAAAAGTCCGCACCCTGCTTTTTATTGACGAGATTCATCGTTTTATTAAAGCTCAACAAGACGCTTTTTACCATGCCGAATCTGGTCTCATCACTCTGATCGGCGCCACTACGGAAAATCCAGGCTTTGAGGTTATTCCCGCTCTCGTTTCGCGTGGTGCGTAGTGATTTTATCTACCTTAAGATTCCAGATATCAGAGACATTCTACTTCGCGCCATCGAGAAGAATTATCCTAAAGCTAAAATCGACCCCGGGTCATCGGTTTTCTCTCACTTAAGTCCGGCGACGCCCGTTCGGCTCTTGGGGATCTCGAACTCTGCCTTTTCATTAAAATAAACTCACGCTCGATTTTTGTCACTAGGCTTTTAAATAGTCGAGGTTAATTATTTTGATAAATCCGGTGATCGTCCCTACGACACAATTTCGCCTTCATTTAAATCCATGCGCGGCAGCACGTCGATGCTACACTTTATTATCTGGCCCGCATTCGGAAGGCGGAAGACCTAAATTCATCGCTCGTCGTATGGTAATTTTTGCTTCGAAGATATCGGACTCGCCGAGACGGCGCCCTCACGCTGCCGAGTCGGCTTTTCACCATCGAAAAAGTTGGCATGCCAGAAGAATTATTTTTGTCTCATCGCCCATCGCTCTCGCCAAATCTAAAAAGACCGTTCTAGTTATGACGCTTGGGGTCGCGCCAAGGCCCTGGCCAAAAACGCAGTCACTTCCCATTCCTCTTGAGTTCTGCAATCCCGAAAACCAAACTGATGAAAAATCTAGGCTATGGCAAAGATTATAAAATGGGAAGCTAATTTTCATCATCAAAAAGCTACCTACCGAAGAAATCAAAGACCAAAAAGCTTTATTTTCCACCAAGACAACTTAAATCATCATAAAAATTTTAAAATCAACATTTAAAATTTGATTTAAATTAGTAAAATAAACATATGCCAAATAATCACATTTGCGACTAAAAGTCGCTAAGTCTCTTATTTTGAGTTAAATTTTTCCATCGCCAAAACTTTTCTTTTCTTTATTGATATTATCTAGCTTACTTACACTTAATTTTATTCGGTATTCCTGAGACACCAAAAACCATAGCGAAAGTAGCACTCCAACAGGCGCGACAGATCAACTCTTTCTCTGCTATCAATGGATCTAATCAGATTAATTGCAGCGACAGTTCGATTACTGAAAAATCAGCCACTACCAATATTAAAGTTAAAACCGACAATGAAACTGGCTATGTAGTAAATTTTTCTAATCAAGCCGCCGATACCGCTTTATAATTCAGACACCTCGGTAATTCAGATTACTTCTATCATAAGCGATACAAACCACCCTTCCATCAAGCACTTACGGTTGGTCACTAGATAATACTACTTTTCAGCCAATTCCAGCAATTACACAGCCGAAGATATTATTAGAAACCGAAAGAGCCACTGACAATACAGGCAGAAACACACGAGCTTCATATAAAAACTAAAATCAATAACACCCTCGATGCTGGCACTTCAGTACCAATCTGCTTTTTCTGTTATCACGAATAACGCTCAACCCGTGCTGAATTTGTGAAGCTTATTTCAATACAACTTTTCGTAATTATCTGGAGTAGCTAACGGAATCAACGTACACCAACTAGATTCACTAGGTCACAATCAGCCCCAACATCCACTACTCCAACCTTCACTGCATCAAGTCCAACTTCAAGATACGAGGTGGGCATGGCTTGAGCCAGTCTAATCGAACCTTTTGTTGGTATTCCCCAGCGAAATCGCCAACTGTTAGAAAACTCTATCGGTTTTTGGTTCACCAAAAATAATTTCAATAGATTAGCTGACATAGACCTTACCGGCACAGACGCTAAAAATATAATATATACCTCAGACATGTTTGCCTTTATTAAAGCGCCAACCATAGATCTATCAAATTTTCAAACCTATCCAATATATGAATAATATGTTCGGCGAAAATACAGAACTCACTTCTTTGGATCTCTCCACATTTGACACTAAAAACGTAAAAAGAAATGACACATCTTTTGGTGGCGACACAAGTCTTACAAATCTCAATATTTCAAAAACTCAATACACAAAACGTAATCACAATGAAAATATATGTTTAAGAGTGTTCCAGTCGAAACCTAGATCTATCACATTTTAATACGAAAAAGTTGAAGATATGTCCTATATGTTCTATCAATCTGGTGCCAGAGAACTAATACTTCTAGCTTTAATACCTCAATGCAAAAACAACTTCCCATATGTTTCGATGGTATGCCGCTAATAAAATTAGCACCGCCTGTTTTGATACCGGAAGTGTAACTGATATGTCATATAGTATGCCAATTTGCAAATCATAATCCATTTATTTTGGTCATTCTGAAGCCAGTAGCGATGGTTTTAGAATACAGGAATAAGACGGAAAACCTTGCTGAAAATCTCAGTCATCTTTTTACAATCTACCGCTTCTTCGTGATATTCATCTAAATTAGATATGGATACCTAAAGCCGTTGGCAGGACCCGAGCTGCCGCATCATGTATTGAACAAGTCCGGTAGATATGCCGACGACAAAATGACTTAAATACAGCGCGAACTACAGATATATCATACTATGTTTTAGTGATTTACCAGAACTAACAAATTTAAAAACTCAATTTTGACTCTTTTGGCTACACAAAATGTCACAAACGAGCCACATGTTTAGTGGATTAAAGAGTCTCAATGTTTTAGTGAGATAGCAACTATCAATGTTTGAACTATAATTATATTCCCAACGAACCTCATCAATCAGAACAAAAACCTTTGCCAATCTCAATACTAGCAATGTGACAAATATGGAATCCATGTTTGAGGACTAGAATCTTATAATTTCTACAATCCAAATGCCACAGATATCGAGTATTATAATTTCCCATACACGCCATTTTTCCATATGTGCCCAGAAAGAAATTAGATAATATAATTCAATTCAAATACGATATGACAAATGTTACCAATGCCAAAAGAATGTTTGCTAGCACATACACCAAGCCCTAGATATTAGTGGAATGCGTGGACTTAATAAACCACAAGATCTTGACGCATCCGAAATGTTTTATATGGATGATATTGGGCGTAGTGATTTAGATTTATCATTGGGTTAATCGCCACTGCTCAGAATATAGATGGATCACCACCTTTATTAATCTCGATGAGTCTATGAATCCAATCAAATATATCTTTAAAAATACTGATAAATTAATTTCGGCTATCCATTACCTAAAGATATTTTGGTAATGACTCCAAACCTGCCCTCTATTCAGACGCCGATGTACGTCACTTCGATAATAATTATAGAGATAAAACCACCGCTACAGTTCGTGATACTTCTGGCTGAATGGAAATTACCTGGGTTATTTCTCTGGTACGGATACCTGCCAATAATCAACTTGCCAAAACAACCTCTTTTTATGCTTTAATATAAACACTTTAGTACCTTAACAGGAAAATTGTGTTGTAAAAGGAGGGTTACCATGGAAGGTTTCTTAGACAAAACGCAAATTAGAGAACGAAACTAGCTGAGGAAGTACTGCACGTTTTGGATAGAGCCTACAATCTTTAGTCTACGGTTTTGTTGGTCTGATATGATCGAGAACCACCAACGCTGAGACCAGTAGAAAAGATTACGACGAACTACAAAAACACCAGTCGATTTTCGATCGCAGATTACGTCTCTGGTATCAGGACTAAAATTCTGACTTGCTCAAGAGTCCCCAAAAGAAATTCATGCCACTATCTCTATCGACCGATATCACCAGCGTGATGCCGAGATGCGCTAAGCAACATGCTGAGACACTATCGTAATGACACATTAAATTTCGTGCTTTTTCAGTTTAGTGTCAAATCATCCCGGCGTCTATCTAGAGGAAGCTCATGAACTTTTATAATGAGTATAGGTCTTCCTACGACCTCTGGGATGCGATTAGCAAAGGCGACGTTTATGTCGTTACCACCACTACTGGTGAAGAACTTTAAATCTGGTTCATCGCACTACGGACCAAAAGCCTAGGGATTAAGGCCTAATGCACCGAAAAAAACGCAACTACACTTTTTCACCCCCGAGGTCCGGGGGTCTTTTTATTCTAAGTGGGGTCTTTTTATCCTAGATCATTTACAAAAACTCCTTTTACATGCTACAATCTGCTTGACAGTCTGAGTTATCAGACTATTTTTATGGAAGGAGTATATGGCGCACATCACCCGCATCAAAGCCAGGTCAATCTGGGTCAAATTCCAGATCAAAGACCAAAGCTTCTGGCAAAAATCCAGAACTTAAAAACCGATTCAAGACAACGCCGAAATCACGCGGATGTCACAGAATCAACAATCAACGACAAAAGTCATAAAAACGCAAAAAGCTTGCCAAATTAGAGAAAAAGCTGAAAAGCTGGCCGTCAAAAAGGCCCAAAAAGCCTCCGGTGAAAAAGTCCAAGAACCCACTCATTCGTTTCTTACTCTTTATCACCACTCAATTCGCGCTTTCTTCCGCTACCTCGCCGAATCTTGGCGAGGCTCAAGCAAGTACGTTGGCCGTCGTAAAATGACCTGGAAGCTCGTCTTCGCCGTTATTTTATACACCGTCATCTTTCGCCGCTTTTATTATGGTACTTGACGCATTATTCTACATTATTGTTTAATAATTTATTGAAATAGGAAAGAAAAAGGAAATCACATGGCAGTAAACCGTTATGACGACACCCTCAATGGTACACCGTAAGCACCTACAGTGGCTACGAAGATAAGGTCGCCGAATCCATCAAACAACGTCTCGATAGTGCTGAAATTCGAAAGGCAAAATCCTCGATGCTATTGTACCAAAAGAAAAAGCAAATCGAAATCAAAGAAACGGCAAGCGTAAAGATTGTCGACCGTAAAATCTTCGAAGGCTACGTCGCTTGTCCAAATGCGCCTCTCTGATGAAACTTGGTACATTATCCGTCAACCCCAGGTGTCACTGGTTTCGTCGGTACCAGTACTCCAGCCAACCCCAGTTTCCGAAAAGGAAATTAATAAAATCAAGAAACGTATGGGCGTAGAAGATCCAAAATACTCCGTCAATTACGCGCTTAACGAAGTGATCGCCATCACTGATGGTCCATTCAAGGGCTTCGAAGGTACCATCGCCGAAATCGACTCCAGCAAAGGTAAGCTTCGTGTTATGGTTTCCATGTTCGGTCGTGAAACGCCAGTCGAACTTGACGCCCTTCAAGTTATTGACTAATTCCATAAAAATTTCTTTTAATCCCAAAAATCAGATCTCGCTCGAGGTCTCGATTTTTAGTAAACTCGATTTATTATCAAAGCCGATTTATCATCAAGACTGATTTATTTTAGTTGCTTATGCTATAATCAGCTTATAGAAATTTTAAACGGAGAATCTAATGGAACCACAAATCCAAGTTAATTCGGAAATTGGTCGCCTCAAAACCGTGCTTCTGCACCGTCCAGGTGAAGAACTCGAGGCTCTCACTCCCGAATATATGAGCCGTATGCTTTTCGACGACGTGCCATACCTAAAGGTCGCACAAGAAGAGCATGACGCCTTCGCTAATGTCTTGCGCGAAAACTGGCGTAGAAGTGCTTTACCTCGACCAACTCGCCGCCGAAGCTCTCGCCAACGAAGAAGTCCGTGACCGTTTTATCGTCGAAATGGTTCGCGCTCTCTAAGCAAGAGGAAACTTTTCTCAACCTTTGCCATCGTCAACTACCTCCAGTCGCTTGAACCCACTCGCTATGGTGCGTAAGGTCATGGCCAGTGTTAAAAAGAGTGAAGTTGAAGATATGGAACCTACCAATAAACAACTTCATCATTTTCATGGTCAATGATTATCCATTCTATCTTGATCCCAATGCCAAATCTTTATTTCACCGTGACCCAGCCGCTTCTATCGGTAATGGTCTCACCATTAATAAGATGCACTGGCCAGCCTCGTCGTCGCGAGTCACTCTTTCATGCAATATATCTTGAAGTATCATCCCACGTTTTTGCCAACCAAAAATATTCCAGTTTGGTATAATCCGCAATAATCGCTTTCTCCGTCGAAGGTGGTGATGAATTAGTCTTGAATAAGCACACCGTCGCCATCTGGTATCTCCGAGCGTACGGAAGCTGAAGCTATCGAACGCATCGCTTCAGTCTCTTCCATGACTCCGAATTTAGCCCGCGTTCTCGCCATTAAGATTCCAGCGAAGCGTGCCTCTCATGCACCTGACACCGTCTTCACCATGATTGATTACGACAAATTCTCCGTCCATCCCAGAAATCATGACCGCCGGTGGTGAACTCGACATCTATGTACTCTGACAAATCTAACACTCATGTCGGCTACGAAGTTACCCATCGTCGTGACCTCACTAATGTCTTTAGCTGAATCCCTTTGGCGTATCAAAAGTTCAACTCATTCAATGTGGTAATGGTGATCCAATCGCTGCCGCTCGCGAGCAATGGGAATGACGGTTCCAATACCTCGCCATCGCTCCAGGTGTCGTCATTACCTACGATCGTAACTATGTTACTAATGAAGCCTTGCGCAAGGCTGGTCTCAAAGTATCGAAGTCACTGGCAGAACTCGGTCGTGGACGTGGCGGCCCGCGCTGTATGTCTATGCCACTCTTCAGGGAGGAAATCTAATGCTCAATCTTAAAAGGTCGCTCATTTTTGACCCTCAAAGACTTCACCCACGCGAAGTTCAGACCATGCTCGAAACCGCTCAGCAACTCAAAAATAATAAACTCACTGGCGTTTCAATAAGAATCACGAAGGGAAGACTATCGCTCTTCTCTTCGAAAAAGCTTCGACCAGGACTCGTTGCGCCTTCGTTTGTGGCGCCCGCGATCTCGGCATGCACGCTGAATATCTCGGCAAAGACGATATTCAGCTCGGTAAAAGAATCCGTCCGCGACACCGCTTTGGTGCTTGGCCGCATGTTTGACGGTATTGAATTCCGTGGTTTCGCCCATGAGACCGTCGAAGAACTTGCCAAATACGCTGGCGTCCCGGTTTGGAACGGTCTTAACTGATAAATTTCACCCAACTCAAGGCCTGGCAGATATACTCACCATTCAGGGAACATCTCGGCATATCTACGCGGCGCTCACTCCGCTTACGTGGGAGACGGCCGTAATAACGTTGCGAGATACTTTTAATGATTGCTCGTGCTCTTTTAGGTCTTCATTTTTCCATCGGTACCCCTCGCGAGCTTTTTCCCAGAACAATCGCTTATCGATGAATGCAACGCTTGATTGAGAAAATATCAAACCGGCGCCACGATTAAAAATCGTGGAAAAATCCTTACGAAGCCGTCGCCGATGCCGATGCCAATTTACACCGACGTCTGGGTTTCCATGGGTGAAGAAGACAAATTCGAAGAACGTATCAATCTCCTTAGATCTTATCAAGTTAATCGAGAACTAATGCAGGCTACTCGTAAGAAAAATACTATTTTCCTACACTAGCTTTGCCAGCCTTCCACGACAAGAACACTAAGATTGGCAGGAAATTCTCTGAACAATACGGCCTCTGATGCCATGGAAGTCTCCGACGAAGTCTTCTACAGTCCGAATAGCGTCGTCTTTGATCAAGCGGAAAACCGGGTTTACACCATTGAAGCAGTCATGGATTTAACTCTCATAGAACCAGACGATTTCAGTTTTTCCACAATAAAAAGAAGCAGACCCCTGCTTCTAGTATAAAGTGTTATACTTAAAATATATAAACCAAACTTATATGAAAGGACATATATGGTTGCAAAAACCTCAAAAGGTGAAGAAACAACCAAAACAAAAAGCCCTCATACCAAGAAGGTGTCAGCCTTTGCTGTTTTGTTTGCGATCATCGGCCTGATGGCAGCCCTCACCTGGGTCATCTCCATCCGGTAAATATAATATGATTAAAGACCCGAGTGATCCGTCTCAGGAAATTCGCGAAGCCGGCACTCTACCAGCGCATCGACAAAGTCGAACGCACCGCAAACGAAGAAACCGAGAAGTCACCACTGTCGACCATCGCCAGGGGCTTTGGGATGTCTTTATGGCATCCCTATCAAAGGTATGGCTGATCGTCTTGATGTCATCATCTTTGTCCTGATTCTCGGTGGTTTTCCTGGGCATTACCATGAAAACTGGCGCCCTCGACGCAGCTCTAGGTGGTCTTCTCAAGAAGATGAATGGTAAAGAAATTTTACCTCATCCCAATCTTGATGACCTTATTCGCCATCAGTGGTACCACTTATGGTATGCAAGAAGAAGCTGTCGCCTTTTATGCCCTCATTATTCCAGTCATGATGGCTGCTGGTTATAACTCCATGACCGCCATGATGATGATTGTCTTAGGTGGTGGTAGTCGGTGTTTTGGCTTCCCACGGTCAACCCATTTTCTACGGGTATTGCCGCTAGAACCGCTGACGTTCAACTCGGCAACATCCTTTGGATTCAAATGCTCGTACTTGTTGTCATGCTTGTACTTGCCATCCTTTTTCGTCATGAATTACGCCAAAAAGGTCAAAGCTGGCAAATACGCCGACGATTCTTCTGTCGCTTCCACTTTTAAGCCAATTAACCTTAACAGTGTGCCAGAATATAATTTCAAACGCTCAACTCATCATGGGGTTTTCGCTGTCACTTTCGTGATTATGATTATCTCCTCATCCCTTGGAGTGGTTTTAAAATTAGACTTCTTTGATGTTTACATGAGTTCTTTGCTGAGGGTTCCAGTACTTTCCACTATGCTTGGCGTAAAACCACAACGGCGCCCTTGGTACTTGGTACTTTAACGAAATCTCTACTCTCTTCCTCATTTCAACTGTAGTAATTGCCCTCATTTACCGTAAAGAATTTAGCAAGAAAAACATCTCCATCACCGACACTTTCATCAAAGGATCTGAAGACCTCTTTAAGTGTCGCCGTAATCATCGCCGTGGCAGCTGGCGTCGCTATCGTCATGCGCGCCGGTGGTATCTGAAGAGCACCATTATCCACTGGGGTGAAAAAGGTCTCACTAATTTCAATGGCGGTCTTGTCGGAGTGTTTGGCCTACATTTTCTACCTCCACTTTCCTTTATTATTCCGTCTTCCTCTGGTCTCGCTGCGGCTTCCATGCCAATTGTTGCACCAGTCTCGAGCTTGTCGGTAGCAACAAAGGAAACCATGGTAGTGGCCTTCGCTAATGCCAACGGTCTGCTCAATATGATCGCACCCTACCATCGCCTCATCTCATGGCCGGACTCACACTTTCTGGCGTATCCTCACAAGACTTGGGTCAAGCGTGTTATGCCGCTAATGGTTGCCTTTGTTATCATTAGCCTATTCGCCGTCTTCGTCATGGGAGTAATCTAATTATGGCTAAAATCGTTGTCGCTCTCGGTGGTAATGCTCTAAGCCGCGATGGCAAAGCTACCGCCAAAGATCAACTCGAAGTCGCCAACCAGACCGCCCAAGGAGCTTGCAAGCTCGTGGCGGCTGGCCACCAGCTCGTCATCGTTCACGGTAATGGTCCCACAAATTGGTAATATTATCCTCCACGAAGAGGCTATCAACACCGAAAAACCCCGACCATGCCAATCGACGTGGCTGGAGCGATGTCGCAAGGTCAAATTGGCTATTGGTTACAGAAATGCCATGCGCAATCAGCTCGAATCCGAGGGCATTAAAAAGCCAATTGCCGCCATCGTGACCCAGGTTTCTAGTTTCTAAGGATGACCCAGCTTTTTCAAGAATCCGAGCAAGCCAATCGGCCCATTCTACACTGAAGAAGAAGCCAAAAAGCTCAGCAAGGAACGCCACTTCACCGTTAAGGAAGACGCTGGCCGTGGCTGGCGCAAAGGTCGTCCCTTCACCAATGCCACTTTCGATTATCGAATCGGAGCTCGTCGAGATTGCTCTTGGTAATGGCGCCATCATTGTCGCCGGTGGTGGCGGTGGTATTCCGGTTTATTATGACGAATACGGTCGCCTAGTTGGCCTCGAAGCTGTCATCGATAAGGACTTCGCTGCCGAAAAACTCAGCCGAAACTATCGATGCCGACGTATTCTCTTGATTCTCACCGCGGTCGAGAGACGTCAAAATCAACTTCAAAGAACAATGAGGAAAATCTCAAACACTCTCACCGCCGATGAGGCCTTTAAATATATCGCAAAGGGTGAATTTGCGGCTGGTAGCATGCTACCAAAGATTGAAGCGGTATTAGCTTCGTTTCAGAGTGGCAAAAATCGTACCTGCATTATCACCAATCCAGAAAACGCCATTAATGCCATTAATGGCAAAACTGGTACCCAAATTATTGGTGAATAGATAATCGATTAAAACACTCTAAAAACAGAGTAGATCCAGCCTACTCTGTTTTTCACCTCTGTTAATCATTGACTTTTGTATACTTAAAAATGCTATAATATAGATGTCGTTTTGGTGTTTTACATTTTAGGAGGATTATATGAACAAAACATTAACGAAGTATTTTGGCAAAACCTCGCTTATGAGGATATGGCACGCCAATATTAGTGATTTTCACAGAGATACCGGAAGATCAGAGATTAAAACTGTATGCGATTTGCGAAAATCCCCAGACAATCTCGAAGTATATAACTTCTTTGACCTACCGGACCCCCTGTTTCGTAGTATTTACGACGAAGTACGTACGGAGAACGGAAAAGCATATCTCTATCCATTTTATCCAGCTGCTGTTCCTGATCATATCGAAGGTAATGGGGCCCCATCAGCACTCAAACTTCAAGATATCATCAGGGAAAAGCCTAAAAGACCACATCCTTGAGTTGCAAAAACCATATCCGATGCTCGCCTCAGCGGCACGTTAGCAACTCAGTTAGCGGTTATGCATGATTTGGGTAGAAATACTTTACCGCACTAATAAGGTCGGACAAGTATGTTTCTATAACCATCAGCCATCTCCGCACTGATTGCGAAATACCAGCTACGCGGTACGCTAGTCAGACTACGGTTAAGTCATCTGTGGCAACGATTTGTGCCCATATGCTACCTTATACCGACTGGCAACGCGCCACCGATTTTAAAACCGGATTGCCAGAGATTTTCGTCAGCGAGATTTGAGCTTCAGCTCAAGGACTTTATGACGGACACCCTGGTGACATCCAGCGTACTATGGAATTGATTGATCTTCTCGCCAAATGCGATGAGGGGATTCAGAAATTACTCCAGAATACGAACAAAAATCGCCAGCGGTCGCGAGATTATTCATCTATGTCGCCACGGCGCTGAGTCGTGATTAGTACCTAGATGAGCCACCAGAACATCGGTGGTTTTTCTTTTCTTTCTAGCATTTTTAAAGAGATATGTTAAAACATACCCGTTACGCGCTCTAATTGAGGAGTAAATATATTATGGCAAAAAAAGTAATTGGTAACTTAAAGTTACGCATCCCTGGTGGTAAGGCCACCGCAGGTCCTCCAGTTGGTTCAACCTTGGGTCAATGGGGGCTTTAAACATGATGGATTTCATTAATCCATTCAACGACAAAAACCAAAGAATTCGCTGGTAAGAACGTTATCGTTCACATCCGCGTTTTCGATGATCGCACTTTTGATTGGGTTTGTCTCGGTCAACCAGTTGATGATTTAATTCGTGAAGAATTAAAAGCTTCAAAAAGGTTCTGGTCGTCCAAACACCGAAAAAGTTGGTTCTATCACTCGTGAACAACTCGAGAAGATTGCCAACATCAAGATGAAGCAAATGAACGCTGTCGATCTTGAAGGTGCTATCAAGACCGTCGCTGGTACTGCCCGCTCTATGGGTGTCACCATCGCCGAATAATTAATTAAAATTAATTAACCGTGGAGAGTTCGCTCGTTATTACCACAGAAAGAAATCAAATGTCAGAAGAACAAATCAAATCTACTGAAGAATTAAACCAAACTCCAGTCGAAACCGTCGAAGCTGAAGAGAAATTTGCCAAATCTGGTAAAAAAATCTAAGAAGCATATCGAAGAAGTTAAGGCTGAAGAAGAGCGCAAAAGCTCGTGCTGAAGAGCACAAACAAGAAGCCCTCGAGGAAAAGCCAAAGGGTGCCAAGCCAGTCACTCGTTCAGTTCTTGAACGCCGTGGTAAAAATACCAAGCCGCTTACAAGAATATCGACAAGACCAAGGCCTACAGCCTCACCGATGCTATCAAGCTTGCCGTCGAAACCAACCCAGCTAAATTTGACGCTACCGTCGAAATTCACGCTCGTCTCGGTGTCGACCCACGCCAAGCTGACCAAAACATTCGCACTACCATCGTTCTTCCAAACGGTAACGGTAAGACTGTTCGCGTCGCTGTCTTCGCACCCAGAAGATGAATGCAAAAAGCTAAAGCTGCTGGTGCTGACATCGCCGAAGATGCCGAATTCATCAAGCAGCTCGAAAAGGGAATCATCAATTTTCGACGTTCTCATTTCTACCCCAGCTTACATGCCAAAACTTGGTAAGTTCGCTCGCTTGCTCGGTCCTAAGGGTTTGATGCCAAATCCAAAGGCTGGTACCGTCACTCTCGATATCGAGAAAGCCGTCAAGGAATCTAAGGCTGGTAAGGTCGAATATCGTGTCGACAAGCAAGCCATCGTTCATATCGGTGTCGGTAAAACCAATTTCACCCTCGACCAATTGAACGAAAATGCTACCGTGTTCATGGACTCTTTTGAAGTCAATGAAACCAGCTTCTATCAAAGGGTCAATACATTAAGAGTATCTTTATTTCTACCACCATGGGTCCATCCATCGCTGTAGAAAATATCTACAACTAAGCTCTTAATCTCTCAAAAATAAGCATCCACTAACCCGGTGCTTATTTTTGTATGCCATCTCACAATTTAATCGATATCTATTAAATTTTACATCGATTTTCTTTCGCCATACTTTATTCCATTTATGCTAAAACTCAAATTAGATGTATAAGCATAGATTTTATCTATTAGGACTAGATAAACTAACATAAAGTGGGAGAAAAACCGTGTCAAAGCGAGGAAATTAGACATACCATCAGTGGTAGGTCGGTTTTTAATATATTATCAATCTTTTTAGTCAGCACTTTATTTTGCTTGCTTCACTTCGAAAGCACTCATGTTGCCTCGACCGCCTCACTAGGCATGCCCGGTGAAGTTAAAAGTCGAAACCGATTTTTCGACTGGAAGTAGAATGAGAGTTTTCCAAATCTATCAATATTACTGTTAACACCCTAATAGTCCATTAGGTTACAAATTATTTTTAGTAGCGACAGCTGAGGATAATTCACTAGTTAGTAGCGACCCTAAAGAAACGACTATTCCATCCCTTCCGTCTATGGTTCTGATCAGTGCACTTTCTGAGAGATGCACAACCAGTACGGCTATAATATCAAAGATAGCGATGACCAGATTTACCAACAGATCCCAAGCCCTCAGTAGCCCGCTCAAAAGTCAAGCAAGTCAAAGATCCACTTACTGCTGCTGATACCATGTCAAATTCAACCTCGGTTTGAACTCTGAGTCCTCCGCAGCCTGGTCAGAATATCATCGCAATCTAATTTTTACCCTCCTTGCCGAAGATCAAGCTTCTGTCGAATTAGTTAATGGTATCGAAATTAATAAGGCTATCAAAAAGCCGTCGGCATCACTGAGGCCAGCTATCTCGACGAGTCCACTCACTACTGACCCCGGACGATCACATGGCCGGATCTCAATATCACCGTAGGCGAAATAAATGCAGACCAGATATTATCAAAGAACGCACTTCAGTCATTTCCGTGCCAGATTCCGACGCCGAAGTTTATCTCGGCAGTTATCGTAGTGAGCTGGGATAATATCTGCATTTGGAGTAATGCCACGGAATTAGTTTTTCAGGACCTCTCTATATGTATGCTGCGAACTTGGTGGAATAGATAGTAGTGTAATTTTAATTTTGCCGATGGTCGCAGCAAATCTACACTCAATTTTAAGAAAGTCAAAAATCTCGATCATCTATTTCAAAATACTATTGGCTATATATAGTGGTTCCTTCGAAGCCTCCAGCCTCTTTGAATACCTTAAAGATTCCCCTATCGAAAGCGCCGAATCGATTTTCAGAAAATTCCACAGTCAAACCGTTGAGAAATTCACCAATGTAGTAAATCCGCTAAAAATCTCGCCTATGCCTTTCGTAATACAAAAATCTTTGGGTCAGGTTAATTTTTCCGATTGGACTATCGGTGAAGCCGAAAACACTCAATCTATGTTCGAGGTAGTGGTATCGGTCAGAAGCTATCCTAAGCAACGCTACTTTCCTGCCAAAACCAAAAATACCGATGTTTAAAGACACTCAAAGCTCTTCGAGTATTCAGCTGCTAAAGGCCGTTTTTGATGAAACCACGAGATACTAATGGTATGTTCATGAACAGCACATCGGCATACATTCTTCTGCCCCTAGCAACTTTTGCCAAATCCACTGACGCAGGCTCCATGTTTGAAAAATACCATTAACTGAATTTGATCTCTCTAGCGCCACCCTTGCTAGTGCTGCCAATTTTTAATCAACTTCTTCAAAGAGCGGCTACTAACTCTGGCTGTCAATTTACCGAAAGTATCCCTCGCCTGCCATGAGAAATCTTTCTAGTATGTTCCAAAAATCTGAAATCAGTAAACTCACTCTCAATGGAAGCATCCATGGGCGGCAATCACATTACTGATATGTCGAGCATGTTTCAAGATTGCGCCAGTCTCGAGGAAATTGATCTTGCACAATATCACCACTGGACCACTAGAAAATATCGCCAGTATGTTTAAGCACCTTCCATATATTAAAAATCGTTCTACCAAGTATCTTTAACACCGCGAATGTTACAGACTTTGGTTCATTTCTCTCTGATAGTATTAGCTCGCCACTTTAGAAAACAGCGATAAAATTAAACCAACCAGCGCCACCAATACTAGCCACATGTTCTCATAATTTACCTCACTCGATCTCAAAGATTTTTATCGAACATATCGAATCTGAAAACATCACTGATGCATCATGCATGTTCTATCGAGACCAAGTCTAGTCAGAACATTATTTTCCTATCACCTTTAAAACTCACAATATTTCCAATATGCAAGGTATGTTCAACGGGTTCATGACTCCTTCACTCGATACTTTCTAATATGAGCTTTGATAGCCACTCACCATGGAAGAAATGTCTGGTGGAATAACTATCGATAGTAATGAGATAAGCCTAGATGACTACAACTACTCCGCCAAACAAATTATTTGGCCAACTGGCACTATTAATGCGCCAAATCTCACCTCACTGCGCGGCCTCTATAAAGGACATCACTATTTAACTCAAGCTATTTTTCCAAAATTAAACACCACGGTTCTTATTGACCTTAGCTTCATCTTTAGTAACTTTACCAATTCACCTCACCAAGCTGGATCTCACCGACTTGATACTTCACACGTTGAAACCGTTGAAAGTATGTTCGCTGGTACTCAATTTGTACTCTAGACGTGTTCAACCAAAATTTCCTTCGACACCTCTAATGTTCGCAATATGCATAACATGTTTTACTATGCTAGATCAGTGACGGACTGATTCAGATCTCAGTGACCTTAATGTTTCCAATGTCACTGACATGTCTAATCTTATATATTATACCTGGCTAGTCACCGTCGATCTTACTGGTTGGATGCTAGAAATGTCACCGATATGACTGAAATGTTCTATGACAGTAACTACATTACGACCATCTATGCTTCCGAAAGTTTTGTCACTACTATGTCACAAAGTCAGATAGAATCTTCTATATGGATATATGGTGGGGCTTTCGTTGGCGGTAACAGCACAGCCTTTACTGGAAGCGAAGATATCACTTACGCTCGCATCGATAAACCAGGTGTAAGCCAGGTTCTTTACCAAAAATAAACATCAAAACCTCAATTTTCCTCTTCCACTCATTATTCCATTTATGCTAAAAATAGCAGTATTAAGAATAAAGCTTTATGCTAGCTACGAGCTAGCTAGGCCAATAAATTGGAGGTTTAGTGACCAAACTGCGAACTCACGGAAACGTTTTTGTGAGCTATGCCAAAAAGCTAGCACTCGCCACTTTTGTTGGTATCTTTTTCCTCATTTCCACACTCAGAATACTTTTTGCTGATTCTGCCTCTATCACTGTACCAAGCAGCGTGAGTGTTTCAGTCGACACACTAATCTTCCAGGCACGTACCGAAGTGACAAAAACTATCGATATGAGCGTCAATACCGACGCCCGACCGGCTATAAACTTTTCCTCAGCAGCGATAGTGCCGAGACCAGTCTCGTCAGTGCTAATGGTAATCCTTTCAAAATTAATTCCACCTCTGCACCAATAATGATTTAGCCACTGAGATGAATAATCAATACGGTTATAATACTGAGACCACCGATAATAAACGCTATAGTTACATCCCAAATCTTGCTAACCCAGTCAGATTCGATTCCTCTTTCTCACTCAGCTCGCCGCGCGGATAATTTCAAGTTCAACCTAGGTTTTGCTTTACGCAATATCCAGCTGACACCTATCAACATAAACTTAGTTTTTACCCTAATCTCCGAGAGAGAGCGAGACGCTACATTAGTTAATGGCCCTGAACTCAATAAGGCCCTCAAAAAGCTCTCGGTATCACCGATCAAAGTTATTTTGATGACCCGCTCAAACAAATTTCCGCCGCTGGCACTTTTTATCCAGATTTTTAATATCGAAATTGGCAAAAATAAATGTCATGATAAATATTACGCCTGCACGCACCTTTCAATTTCTACTCCCGATTCTGATGTGCCGGTCTATCTTGGTGGATATCGCAGTTCTTGGGATAAATTCTGCATCTGGTCCCCAGCCACCAGGTTGTATTTCCAGAAGACATCTCCCTACATGTTTGCTGGCCTCACTGGTACCACTGAAGAAATGGGGTTCACTTTCCGCGACGATCGCGACATCAATATGCTTGATTTTTCCAAAATTAAAAATGCCTCTCACCTATTTCCAAAAACTCTCGGTTATTACGGTAATAAATTCAAAGCCGATGGCTTTCACCAAATATCTCAGCCGCGCTGAAGTCAGAAAAATATCGAATCACTTTATGAAGATTCTGGCATTTGCACCATCGTTGACACCTCTTTTTATGTCTAAGGCCAAAAATATCGCCAATGTTTTTCAAGAACACAAATATCTCGAATCCGCTGACCTTTTCCACTTGGACTATTTCTGATATGGAAGATGCCTCCTTTCAATTTTTGAGGTTCCATGCTTAAAAATATCGACCTCAGTAATTCCACCTTCGAAAACACAGAAAATACCGAAATATGTTCAAGAATTCCGCCGCTACTACGATTAATCTCAGCAAGGCCACTTTCAATAATATCGAAAATGCGAGCGGTATGTCTGAAAATGCTAAGCCTCTACCATTTCCATGCCAGAAGCTACTTTCGCCAAAAACCACCGATTTTTCCAATATGTTCAAGGGTGCCACTAGTGCTAGCAGTATCAATCTTTCCAAAATCACCTTCTCCGCTGCCACCAATCTTTTGCATGTTTCCAAGATACTTCGGCCGAACAACTAGTTTTTAAACAACACCAATCTTGCCAGCAATAGCATATTACCGATATGTCTTTCATGTTTTAAAAACAGTAAAGTCAAAAATATCGATCTCGGCAGTATGCAAACTGGTCCACTCACCCTCGATTGTGGGTATGTTTAAAAATACTAATAACTCGAAAACTATTACGCTTCCTTCCGTCTTTAATACCTCAAATATTACCGATATGAGCTCGCTCTTCGAGAATAACATCAAGCTAAATACTATCAATAATTTTAGCTCAACCTCGACACTACCAATGTTCGAAATATAGAGCCGTATGTTTGCCAGTAGATTTTATCTCCCGATGCAAAACATCATTCCAAATCTTCGCGCCAATAAGGTTGAAGATACCTCATATGTTCTACTGGTACGCGCGCCACTAGTCCGGTTACTTTCCCAGCTACCTTTAATGCTGAAAATCTCACCGATATGAGCTATATGTTCGCAGAGTTTCACTGTGCCAAGCCTTGATATTTCTCATTTTCGATCTCGGTAATGTCACCACTCTGGAAGGCATCTTTAGTTCTGAAAGTCGAAAACCACTGCGGCTGGTCCAGATCATCTGGCCATCTGGGCAAATCTAATCTACCGCACCTCACCTACCATGCGTGGCCTTTTTAAATTTAATATCACAAAATCGAAAATCGCTTACCAATCTTCCAGACCTCCCAGACCCTCACCGACACCAGCTACATGTTCTACGGCATCGGCAAATATCGACGAAAAACTCGATAAACATCAATGCCCTCGACACCGCTAACGTCGACCACCATGGAAGGCATGTTTGCATACAATGACATCCGGTCTACTGAAAAGGCGCAAAATGTAAAATTCTGAATTTAATACTGAAAAGTCAAAGAAATATGAGCTCTAATGTTTAAAAAGTACTTACGTCAAATTACCTCGATCTCAGCTCCTTTGATACCAGAAGTTTAGTCAACGCTGAAAGTATGTTCGACTACACCTGGCTACAAATTCTTGATCTGACTAACTGGGACACTCAGAAATCTTGAAAATACTACTAAGATGTTCTCGTGAGTCGACATGGCTCTAACATATCTACGCCTCCTGAAAAGCTTTCGTAACTACCAAAGGTTACCCAATCTACTGATATGTTCTATAGCGTTACTTCCAACCTTAGATCTACTATTGGCAATAATGTCTTACGCTCGCATCAATAAGCCTGGTGCTCCTGGTGCCTTCACCAAGAAAAACATAAACTAAAAATACCCCACAGCATCTGGGGGTATTTTCTTATTTTCTACAAAAATACAGCAAGCGAGTATCCCATCACTAGCCATCTCACTCACCCATTCAGAAAAGTAAGCCATAAAAATATCCTCACCAGAGTGAGGATATTTTGAATAAATCGTAAACTTCAGAGTTTTAATTAAGCTAATTCGATGACAGCACCAGCTTCTTCGAGAGTTTTCTTCAAAGCTTCCAGCTTCGTCTTTCTTGACGTTTTTCTTTTACGGTTGAAGGAGCACCATCAACGAGGGCTTTAGCTTCACCAAGACCAAGACCGGTAGCTTCTTTTAACAGCCTTGATATACAGCGATCTTTTTGAGCGCCAGCGTCCTTAAGAACGACGTTAAATTCAGATTTGCCTTCTTCTTCGGCAGCAGCGGCAGGGAGCAGCAGCAACAGCAACAGCGGCAGCAGCTGGTTCGATACCGTATTCATCTTTGAGAGTATTTTTGAGTTCGTTTACTTCAAGAACAGTAAGATTTACTAATTCTTCAGCAAGTTTTTAATATCAGCCATATTAGACCTTTCGAAAAATTAAATTTGTTATTAATAGTACACTTGTTACTTGTTTTCTAAGCCAGAAACAATTCCGGAAAGACCACCAGCGAGGCTGAGATGGAATCGTTGACTGGGGAAAGCAATTGAGCCACCACCTGGGCGACCAATTCGTTCTTGGAAGGAAGAGCTGCAAGGCATTAATCTCTGCGGTATCCAAGGCGTTACCAGTTTCAGAAAAACCACCCAAAAGTTCGAAAGCTTTTGTGGGTCTTAGCAAACTCTGCCAAAATTTTAGCAGGAGCGATTTCGTCGGTATCAGAAATTGCGTAAAACTAATTGACCAGTGAGATGAGTAGTGTCGGTGTCTTTGTAGACAGCGATTTCATTCATCGCAACACGAACCAAGCGGTTCTTCACGATTTTGATTTTCACACCCTGCTCACGGGCACTGTGGCGCAACTCTTCGAGTTCAGCCACAGACAAACCTTTGATAGTTTGCATAAGCGGTAAGTTTAGCTTCTGATAAAAGCTTAGTTAAATCTGCAACCAATGTATTCTTTTTATCTTTGGAAATTGCCATAAAAAGTTCCCTTGATTGTTAAAATTTTTATTAAAAAGTTTACGAATTTTTAATTTTCGTTACCAGAAAAATTAATTAGAAGATTTTCCTCAGTGACTTTATTAAGATTACTCCGTCACTGTCTTTGGTAACTTCTTACATTATATCAGAGAGAAGGAAAAAAATGCAAACCACCAGCTAACGATTGAAAGTTGATTAGATCTACTTTCCCTACACTTCTAAATCCATCTATAGTAAAAAAAGCATACAGACATCACCATTATTCGCCATACGGTTCGATAATGATCATCATCGACATAGTCCCACGGCTCTTTTCTTAGCATCTTTTACATAAGAGAAGCATAGAGTAGCTCTAAACCTTACAAGAGTATCTGAATAATAATCGAATCTAAAATCACAAGGAAATTCGATGTTACCATCTAAGAAAAATCCGTTGCAATGAGACAATATTTTCACATTGTCATTGTCGTGAAAAATATATAACGCAGTATCTGGCTCCACCTGTTTGAACTACATCAAAAACTAAAGTTATCTAATCCATAAGAATCTATTATCTCTTTAAGTTCAAGCCCATCTAATTTTATTCATATCTTCTCTTATACCATTTTTATATAAAAAGACCATCTCTAGAACGTGATTAAGATATGTATAATCGAATCGTACCCTAAGATATTTTCTAAAAAGATGATATACTGAAAAATTAATGAATAATGCAATGTAATTGAATCAGCAATCAAGCAGGCGAAAGTCTGGCGAAATAAAATCAACTTAGCCAAGACGACAGCCCAACTAGATACCCTATACAAAGAAGTTGAAAATTATACAAATTTTATTAATAACGAATTTGGTATTATTGACGATTTCTCTGAAAAGAATGAAAAATATTGTGAACTATCTTTTATGCGTATATGGCAGTCAATGAAAAAGAGTGATAATCTAGAATATTATATTGTTCACCCAGAAGAGATGGCTTCTGGGGTCGAAGATTTTCTAGATTATCTAAAGTCCATGAAAGTGGATTGCATATATAAAAATCAGTACAATTATTTGTTTTTATTCATGATGATATTTTCCACCATAGTAAAATTTCTTGCGTGCGATAAATCTGCTCTACTCAACATCACGCGCATCAATTGGTGAGGGAAGACTAGATTTGAAAAACTCCAGACCACATCAGATTTTTTCTCGAACTTCCTCGTCACGCCATACGCACCACAATAATTAAAAGACAATTTCTTTTCCCAAAAATTAAACTCGCGCTGACATAATTTCCGCAATTTGGCCATTCTTAAAATTTCACTCCGCGCTCATCCAAAAAGTATTACAAATTCTCGTCCCGTGAACGGCCAGTTGGCTAGATATTCATCAAGTTTTTTTCTCCTCCATAAAACTAGCCATTTAATATCAAACGGCTTCTTCAAACGCTTCTCGTATTCCAAAATCATCCCCACAATCTCTGGAATATGCTTTCTTTCCGCCAGCTATAATTTTTAACCATACTCTCTATCATAAACGATTTTTCTGAAAAATAGCATTTTTAACATATTTTATCCATAAAGTCCACTAATTTTAACCTTATCTTTCTTGACATTTTCCTGAAAAAGGCCGTACGATTAGAATGATATTTATTAAACAGACAGGGATGCGAGGTGATGTCTGAATTACCAGAAAAACAAATAAAAACGACTCCGTTCTCTTATTCAAGAAGCAGAAACCAATTTGGCCGCCGCCAAAGAACTTTTTGATTTCAATGCTCGGAGACGGGAAACCATTACTACTCCGAGAGAAGTAGTTATTAGTAATAACGAAGGCAAGATTATCGAAGGCGTCTTTGATGGCCAAATCATGATTGACCAAGACGGCAAGAACTACCGGTTCCAGCCAACTACGCCAGTAAGTCCAAGCTTGTCGAAGGTGACATTATGAAGCTCACTATCACGAAGGAAGGTAAATTCCTCTACAAGCAAATCGGACCAGTCGAGCGCAAGACCGTGATCGGCACTTTGATTCGCCATGACGACAAATATTTTGTCGAAGTCAATGGTCGCGAATATGAAATTCTTTATGCATCGGTGACCTATTTCCGTCTCAAAGAAGGTTCTCAGGTTTCAGTAGTCATTCCAGCGAACAACGATGACGCCAATTGGGCTGCCGTCGAGGCGTCGCTCTAAATATGACGAAAGCCCTCTATCGCAAAATACCGTCCACTTAAGCTCGCAGATGTCATCGGTCAAGACGATGCATTCGTCAATTACAAACTCAACTCACTAATCAAAAATTTCTCACGGCTATCTTTTTGTCGGCGCCAGAGGCTGCGGCAAAACTTCAGTAGCCCGTATTTTTGCTCACGAAATTAACCATTTCGACTACCAACTGGAAGATAATTATGTTGATATTATCGAAATTGATGCTGCCGTATTTACTATGGTCGAAAAATATCCGTGAATTACGTGACAAAGGCCATGCTCTGCCCCGACCACCGGCAAATACAAGGTCTACATCATCGACGAAATTCATATGCTCTCGAAAGAACGCTTTTAACTGCGCTCTAAAAATTCTCGAGGAACCACCAGAGCACGTCGTTTTTATTTTTGCCACTACTAACCCCGAAAAATCCCTGCCACCATTCTTTCGCGCGTACAGATTTTCCATTTTAAGCTGGCGGACAAATCCGTCATGCAGCCATTCCTCGAAAGGTATTTGTCAAAAGAAGGAATCAACATTGAGAAAAGACGCTCTTTCACTACTCATCGAACAGGGCGGCGGTTCATTTCCGTGATTCTTTATCGATTCTCGATCAGTTAAGCAATCTTCATCCTGATAAATCCACCCTGATTACCACCGAAGAAGTTTCATCTGCCTTGGGTGTACCTAAACAAGTTCTGATTCAAGAGCTATTAGCAAGCTACGAACAAGAAAATGTCGACCAAATTCGTAGTCTCATCGAGGAACTCATCAATCAAGGCAACAAGGCCGAGGGAATCTGCGACTAGTCTCATTAAGGCCATCGTGCAAAAATCCCTACCACTAAAATCTTCACCTCATCGAAAAGCTTTATGCCGTCAATGGCGAGTTTGCCAGCGCCAAAGCTCATCGTCGCCTTGATTTTTAGATCATTTTCAAAGCTGCACCGATTACCATCTCTGCCTCCCTCAGCTCCACAGATTCAGGACCACCAAGCCTCTAGTAAACTATTCAAACACCAGAGGACAGTAAGCGCACAAGCGACCACAGAAACCTCCATAGCCGCGGAGTCTCCTATTACCGAACCGGTAGCCCCAGCGACTCCAGTAGCCCCGGCAGCGCCAGCGGCTCCAGTGACCTCAGAAGAATCCCGCTAAGCCTTCGATCAATCCAGAAATCCGTGAACGCTTAGTCAAAAGATTTCCAAGTCCAAACTTACCGATCCAGGAGCGTGCGGAGATTCAGAATCAACAAGTTCAGGCCGAAGCTATGACGATCCCAGAGGCCGTGGTTTCTGGCTCTGTGATTTTAGCGCCAAAGGGCTTCTCTGGAAAACATCAGAAACATCGCCGAAACCCTCTTTCGTTCCGCTTAACAAATCTTATTTTTGCTTACAAAATCTAATCAATTAGAAATTTATCCTGAGCGCTAAGGTTTGGTTTCAAATATTTTAAACAGTAAAAACAACCTCGAGGTGCTAAAGAAACCGCTATTAATGGCCTCAATATCACCATTATGAATCCCTGACGAGCATAAAATTCCTAGTACCGCCGTCGACTTTTAATCAATTTAGTGCTGGCAAAATTAGAGCTACGCCAAGAACCGACGACACTTCACTCAGCGCAATTTCTGATATAATGGGTAACATACAAGAACTTGAAGATAGTCCATTCTAGGAGGTAATATGGCGGAACTAGCTCAACCAAGGTCGCAAAAATCGACCATTTCTCAAAACGACCCTAGTCTTTTTGGTGGCAAAAAGTTCCACCACAGGATATCGAGGCCGAAAAATCCCTCCTCGGTTCCATTCTTCTAGATAGCACCGACCTTCCCAGATGTTCTTGAAAAAGCTTAAACCTATTGATTTTTATCATCAAATTCATGGCCATATTTACGCGCCATGATGAATCTGTATGAACGTAGCCAACCAATCGACCTCTGTCACTTTGACGTTTCCGAGCTTAAAAGCTCTGAAAACTACTCAAAGGAAGTCGGTGGTCGAGCCTATATTTCCAGTCTCACCATGGTCGTACCGACCGCCGCCAACGCATCTTGTCTTACGCTAATCTCGTCGAGCAAGCCTCGATCCGTCGTCGCCTCATTAAAGCTGGTACCGAAATTGCTACCAAGGCCTACGATTCCGCCAATGAAGTGAGCGCCATGCTGGGATCAAGCCGAAAAAGAACTCTTCGCGGTTTCTGATCATAATACCAAGACCGATTACACTGCGCTTTCCGACCTCCTGGTCGATGCTTACGACCGCATGGAAATGCTCAGCAAAAATAAAGGCGCGCTCCGTGGTCTTAAGACTGGCTTTCCGTGATCTTGACAACAAAACCGCTGGCCTCCAAAAAGGCGACCTGATCATTATCGGTGCACGCCCGGCCATGGGTAAAAACTACTTTTCGCTCAAAACCTGGCCTACAATATCGCTGGCATTAATCAAATGTGTGTGCTTTTCTTCTCATGGAGATGGCGAAGAACGAAATTGTCGATCGCATCATTTCCACCACCTCGAACGTCGATTCTTGGCGTATCCGTACTGGTAATATTTCCAACGACGACTTCGCTAAAGATTGGCGATGCCCTGGGCGAAATGGGTGAAATTCCGCTCTATTTAGATGACACCAGCTCCATGACGATTTTAGAGCTTCGCAACAAAGCTCGTCGCGCTCACCATGATCATAATATTGGACTAATTATTGTCGACTACCTCCAGTTGATTACTGGTTCCGATCGCTATGCTGGTAACCGCGTGCAAGAGGTGACGGAAATTTCTCGTGGTCTCAAGATTCTCGCCCGTGAACTTGAAATTCCGGTGATTGCTCTGGCGCAGCTTTCTCGTGAGTGTCACCGGCCGTGATGATCCAAGACCAGTGCTATCCGACCTGCGTGAATCTGCTCCATCGAGCAGGACGCCGACCTCGTGATGTTTCTGCACCGTGTCGACTATTACCACCAAGAAGAAGGCTACGAACCGACCAACATCACCGAGCTTCTCGTAGCCAAGCACCGTCACGGCGCCATCAGGTAAGATTGAACTTTATTTCCATCCAGAATTACTGCGCTTTCATGAATCTCGACAAAACCCGCGAATAAATCTGCAAACTTGCTATAATAGAAACGTGGGTAAAGCTCAATCCAAACAAATATTTCTTATTTCGCCATCGTTTCAAACTTGGCTATTGCTACTTGGATTAATTTTTCACCGGTTTACTTTTTCTTTCTACCACTCATTACCTGAACGGCCTCTCGAATGACGAATTTAATTTTCACTACCAAGACTTTTGAACTCAATCGTCACACGATTTTTCGCGAAGTGATTGTCGACTTTGCCTTACCATTTACTCCAAAAAGGGATCTTTCAAAATTTTTCGGCGTCTCACCCTACACCATTATGCTACCGAGTGTAATCATTGGCGCGATTACCTGTATTTTTGATTATTCTTTCTACTTAACCGCTGGTTCAAAAACAACACCGCCATCATGGCCAGCATTATTACTGTGCTTTCTTCCAGCTTCCTTTTTATCTCCGGTAGCGGCACTGCCTTAATCATGATTTTTATTTCTGGACCACACTTTTGCTTTGGCTCGGTCTCCAAAGTTCAGGGCGAAAAACAAACCCAAAGGCCAGCTGGTGCTTCCTGTTTCGGTATTTTTATGTGTCTAAGCATTTTTACTCCATACATGCTCTACCTGGATTTCTTTCATTTTTAATCTACGTTTTTGTTCATCCACATCTGCGTTTTTACTCTTAAAAATCTGCCGAAAAATTCCGCTCGCTATTTTTCAGCCTAATGGTGATTTCTGCAGTGCTATATTAATTTATGCGTGCCTTAAAACATCCCAGAGATTTTTCACCGAACTCCTCCTCATGCCGAATTTTTTTCTCTTACCAACTACTTCCATAACCTCGGAAACGCTGTACGGGTAGCGATTACCTGGAACGGATTGGTTGAAAGCACTTTTCTCGCTCCGCTTTTACGGCCTACCAGCCATTACTCTAGCCATTATCGGTTTCATCTCGACCTTCAAAGGCTTCTTTCGCCTCACGAAATTCCATGGCCTTTTCCTACTCACGATTTTTCACCCTTATTAATTTCTGGCCTTAACTCCACAAATGATTATTCTTTTCATTTTGCCACTCGCCATTTTAGTTGCACATGGCATGAAATATATTCTGCATAAAATGGTCCAGCATCTTTCCCATATAACCCCTATGCCAAGGTCATTGGCGTGCTGCCGATTGGTTTATTCATGCTCATCGTTATCATCTCCGACCTCAAACCATTTTTGTTTATGGCTATCGTTATAGCGCACCAGTCGCCAACCAGTTTACGAACGACATTAAAGCTCCTCGATCGTTACATAAAAATAATTTACTTTATTTACCGGAAAAATCAAGAAAATCGTAACTTTTATGTTCATTTAGCTAACTCGCATCACCATCTTCAATAAAACTCCGAAAGTATCAATACATCTCGAGATCTCAGTGAGAATACTGAGAAAGCATAATATTATTAGTTTCGAAAATTACCGATACGGAACATTACGAACTCGAACATATCGTCACCAACGAAAAATCTCAGAATGCAGACCGTCTCTATCTTTATAAATCCAAGTAAGAGATGTTATAATAAATATTAATTAAGAATAGAGAATAATAGGAGAAATTATGGGTGCTACCTTTGACCAGATGAAAATGCTTAATGAACTTCGTAAAAGCACAAAAAGATCTCAAGAAATGAAATCGTAGAAGTAGAAGCCGGAGACGGTGCCGTCGTAGTACAGATTACTGGTGAATTAAAAGTTAAAAAGTTACCATCGATCCAGAACGTGTCGATCTCGAAGATATTGCTGAACTCGAACGCTGGATTGAAAACTGCTTCCGTGACGGTTATGCGAAAGCCCAAGAAATTGCTGCCGACAAAATGAAAGCCTTTGATGGGCCAACTTGGCAACCTAGGACTTGGCGCTTAATGCTCCCTAGAGCACTTACCGATACTATTGACGCCCTGGTAAAGCTGCCTGGCGTCGGTAGTAAAACCGCAGAACGTTACGCGACCTATCTTTTCGTAGCGATCGTAAAATTTCTGAACAGCTCATTAACGCTTTTGAGTAATCTACACGAACAAGTTAAAACCTGTCCGATTACTTTTTGCTTTAATCAACGCCGACGAAGAAGTTTCGCCGTTTTATAGCTCACCCAGAACGTGATAAGAGCACTCATTCTTGTCGTCGAAGAGCCACTAGATATCTACGCCTTTGAACAAACCAAAGAATATCGTGGCACCTATCATGTGCTTGGCGGGTGCAATTTCGCCGATTGATCGGCATCACTCCAGAAGTTCTTGCATATCAAAGAATTAATTTCTCGCGTCGAAAATGATGCAGTTAAAGAAATTATTATCGCCACTAATCCGAGCGTAGAGGGGGAAAGCACGGCCCTGCTTTTACAAAAATGCTTTTCGAAAAAACCCCGAACTCACCATCACGCGTCTAGCCCGCGGCCTTCCACCTGGCGTCGATCTGTCTTTTGCTGATCAAATTACTCTAAGTGCTGCGCTTAACAATCGCACCAATCTCTAATTTATTTCAACACTACGTCAAATATCTGAGCTAATCTCTAGTTTTCATTATAGCCATTTTTCCTCTCTGTTTTTGTGTTATAATCTATCTATTAGCATAAGAGGATTTCATGGATATTACCACACTTATTTTTACTCATCGTTTCGGTCGTCAACCTAATTATTTTTGTTTATCGTTTTTCGAAAACCAATCATACTGATCTGCCAGAACTTTAAAAATCGTATTGCCACTTTGCAGGATCAAACTACGCAGACTTTTTGCCAACATGAACGAACGCATGATTCGTATCGAAACCAATGTCGATCGCGTCACTAAGGACATCGGCACCAATTTCCGCGAAAATCGCAAAGAAATCTCCGACAATTTTGGCTTAGTTCAAAAACTCTCGACACTCGCGTCCGCGTGAACTTCAGGATCATAATACCAAAAAGCTCGAGGAGATGCGTCAAACTGTCGACGAAAAATTGCAGGCTTCAGTCGAGAAAACGCTTTCAATGAGAGTTTCAAAGACGATTTCACCCAGCTTACCCAGGTCTATCAAGGTCTCGGCGAGATGAAAACTCTCGCCACGGTGTCGGTGACCTGAAAAAAAGTTATGGAAGGCGTCAAGACCCGCGGTATTTATGGCGAAGTTCAACTTGGCAACATTATCAGCGACACTTTTAAGTTCAGACCAATATTGTGAAAATATTGCTACCAAAAAGGCTCCAGTGACCGTGTCGAGTTCGCCGTCAAAATGCCCTGGCAAAGATGAATCTCTCAGGTCTTTCACCGATCGACAGTAAATTCCCCGTAGAAAATTATCAGCGCCTAATCGCCGCCTACGAACAGGGAGATAAAACGGAAATTCAGAAATTCCAAAAAGCGCTTGCTATCGATGTCAAAGAGCAGGCCAAGAAAATTTCCACCAAATATATCGACCCACCACATACTACAGAATTCGCTATGATGTTCTTACCAACCGAATCACTCTACGCCGAAATCCTCCGCATTCCCTGGCCTCGACGATGAAATCCGCCAAAATTCCATATCACCATCGCTTCACCAAGTACTTCTACCAGTTATTCTTTTCTGGCCTTCTCATGGGATTCCGTACTCTCGCCATTGAAAAACGCAGTAGTGAAGTTTGGCAAATTCTGGTGCCGTTAAAAAGTCAGTTCGGTAAATTTGGCGACCTCCTCGAAGCGACTAAAAAGAAACTTCAGGAATCCGCCAATAAAATCGATGCCGCCACCACCTTCTCGCGTCATTGAGCGTAAGCTAAAAATGTTGAATCCTTTACCAAGCAGTGAGAGTCTTAACTACTCGACGGACTCGACGATCAGAACTTTCGATATCTGAAGAAAATTTACTAATCATTCAAAAATATAGTGCTCATCGCACTATATCATTTCACGTCCTATTCCGCCAAAATCAAATTTGCGCGTTCGATCATTTCACTTGTTTCATCGGTACGCACCACATAAATTGGCTTAGATTCATCTTTCGAAATCAGAGTATGGCGTTCTGGCATTTCACCAGTATTTTTCTCGGCATCCAGCTCAAAACCAAGATATTTCATCTTTTGAATTACTTGTCTACGCACATCATCTGATCGCTCACCAATCGTTGCCGTAAAGACCAAAGCATCGACGCCACCCATCGAAGCAACCATCTGACTAATACAGGCCTGCAAATCGATAAATATAGAGGGAATAAGCAAACGACCCCATCTTGTCGCCCTCATCACGTAATTGAATAACAGTACGAAGATCATCCGATACCCCAGATACACCAAGTAGCCCACACTGCTTATTCAGGTAGCGTTCAAGTTCAACATCATCTTCAATCTTTCAACACCCGCTTCAGTGCCAGTCGCCGCCGCCACATCCATTGAGCCAGTGCGCGTCGCCATCATTACTCCCTCAAGCGGTGTGTAACCCATTGTCGTATCGTGAGATTTGCCCTTATAGACCGCAGTAATTGAGGCTCCCGAGCCGATATGGCAAACCACTACTTTCTCTGGCAAAAATTTCGCTCTGCTTCATATAACGTACCACTGAGCCAACCGACAAACCGTGGAATCCCACTTTTTAATATCAAACTTTCTCTAGCTAATTTTCTGGTCAATACAATAAGCCTTAGCCAGTTCTGGCCTTGAGTTATGGAAGTTTCGAATCGGAAATCTCAATCACCGGCACCGAATCAAAAGCGTTTCTTTAGTTCAATAATTTCATCCATTACCACTGGCACGTGAAGCGGTGCGCGAGTCCTGGGCAATTTCTAGTTCTTTTAAAACATTCTTTATCAACGATATGATCATTAGCAAAAATAAGCGCCTGGAGCCACCACACGAGCCAAAAATCGCACTTAACTTTCGAAACGCCTCCTAAAAATTCTTCTTCAATTAAGATTTTTCCAGATTTCCCGCCACTCTGAGAGCGCCTTAAAAATCCGTCACTACTTTCTTCTTTCTGATCACCAGATTTCAAAGTATAGACAATTTTCTTACCTTCAAATTCAAAATGTAAAGAACAAAGTTCTTTTCATGCCTTTTATAGAGCGCGTACTTACGTGAACTACTGCCCGGATTGGTAATTAAAAATCAGTCTTTCCGATTCCATATTCTTTTTATCTTCTCCTTTTCTCTTAGTCTATCATAAAACCAGAGATAAAACTGTAAGTCTCGCCCTTTTATCTATCATAAAACCAAAGATAAAACTCTAGCCACCCCTTCTTTAATCACATATAATTAAAAATCAGTATAAAAATACAACTCTTCTCCATTTAGATCCCATTCACAAAAATCATAAAAATTAGCTGGCACTCTTGCATTTTGAGTGACTAAATATATATAAATATGCTATGTCAAAACGTGATTATTATGAAGTTTTGGGCGTTAGTAAAAACGCTCTGATGATGAAATTAGAAAGCTTATCGTAAGCTCGCTCTCAAATACCATCCCGGATCGCAACCCTGGCGACAAGAGGCAGAAGCTAAATTTAAAGAGGCTTCTGAGGCCAATGAAGTGCTCTCAGATAAACAAAAACGTGCACGCTACGATCAATTTCGGCCATGCCGGAGTAGGGAATGGTAGCACTGGCGGTCCCTAGCGGCAATCCTTTTCGGTGGCTATTCTTATAGTAGCCAAGAATTTCAATTTTCAATTTTCGGTGGAGCCGAGGGGTTTTGATGATATACTAAGCAATCTCTTCGGTTTCGGTGGCGGACGTACACGCAGAAATCGTGGCTCTGATTATCGCACTACTCTGGTCATTGATTTTTAAAGGATGCATTTTTGGTACTACCAAAAAGATTTCCGTCGAAGGCGATGAAATTACCCTAAAGGTCCCTGCCGGCATCGACGATGGTCAGTCGATTCGCCTGCGCGGACGTGGCGGTCCCGCTCCTGAAAAAGGCGGTGAAAACGGCGATCTCTTAGTTCAAATTCGTGTACAACCGCACAAAACCATAAAGCCGTGAGGGCTACATTCTTCTCTCTGAGCAACACATCTCAATGGTCGACGCCGCACTTGGCACCGAAGTAGAAGTCGAAACTATCGACGGCAAAGTCACCATGAAAATCCCAGCCGGCACTCAGTCATGGGCACGCCATTTTAAGATTATCGAAACACGGCGTCCCGATGAATAACGGTGAACGTGGTCCACATATTATCAATATCGTAGTCGATACTCCAACTGCTTTATCTAAAAAGCAAAAAGAACTACTAGAAGAATTCAAGACTGCCAAAAAAACGCGGCTTCTGGGACTAATCTTAAGCATACTCCACAACTTTCTGCGATATTGTCATCTTTTTCTCAAATTAAAGTACAAGATATTTACTTTTGTGGCTCATCTTTTTACTTAAAATTAAGCACAAGTGTATTCACTTTAATGCTATAATTATTTACAGATGAAAGAAATCAAAATTTTTAAACTTAAAAGAATCTAAAGCGACTCATCTTTTTTTCTGATCCTTATAGCATTTATTTTAGTTTTTATTCTTTTCAATTCTGTTCGTGTTTCCGCCGATGCTCCTAGAATCAAACTCACAGATGATCAGCGTGGGAAACTCCATGAACTGTAGTTCCATCAAAGTCAAGCCTCAAAAACTTCAAGTTAGCGACGCTAAAATTCGCTCTCTACTCGGAGCCAATTATCAAACCATCTTAAATTCTTACATCACCCCCTTCAACCTTCGCCTCGTTAAAAACAACCAGAATCTTGAGCGATCTTTCCGACCTACAAAAGTAGTTTTCTGTCTTGCAAAAAACGACTTTTAATTCGCTCTATATTGCCTATAGTCAACAATTTGAAAATCTTCTATCCGTATGATTGTCAAAAATCCTGACGATTTCTACAACCAACTCATCGCTCACCAGGGAATCACGCAAAGGAACTAAACCAAAAAGTTAACGAATCTTACCAAGTACCGCCGAGAAAATACCTTTGCAGCGAGATTAATAAAATTGAAATTGATGGCGAAAACATTCGTTTTACTCCCGAAAAACCGACGCTACCAAAAGCTTCAAGCATTACCAATCCCTGCTAATCAAGTGGGAGGACGATAATTATGTCAAAAATGTCCTCCGGTGGTCGCAATCTCATGCGCTTAGGATTAATCGCAACCCATCATCACCATTCTTACTACTACCATCTCTAGTTATCTATCACAATAGTGGCGACATTTACCTAGATCGCTCCCTTGCCCAGGTTTTTACCGGAGAAGCACGAAGTCAAACATGACGATGAACCCTGAAAAAATTATTCTTTCCCAGAATCCGGCAATCTTGACTCAAAAACTCTTGAAGAATTCCGCGAAAATTTCGAAAAGGGCTCTCGAAGATACCAAAAATCTTAAAGACCCATTTTCTGCCGAGAATCTATCTGATGATTTTGTTGGATTAAAATCACCCAATAAATAACCAGTACCACTCAACCTACATCCATCGCTTACTAAGAATCAGCTACCTATGGTTTTAACACTTTTTCAAAAATGCTATTTTCATGTTATAATACAGCGACAATTATTAAGTGGGAATAATCTATATGAAACAATCTAATATTAAACTTATCGGTGAATTCTGCCTAGTTTCAATCTTTGCAGATGGCCATAATTTTCTAGATATTCCTGCCAAAATCGATCTCTGGTGCCGACAGCAGCTCACTCCATATTAACAGCGCTAAAGTCAAACGAAGATGGTGATTTAGTAATAAGTCTCCCTAGTTTTCTATAAACGTAAAACTTCTCCAAGAGGAATTAAAAGCGCGACTATGCTCATCCGGACTACACGCCCCACTAAAAAGTCAATGAAAAGATTAAAAATCCAAAAACTTCAGAAAACTATCATTATTCCCAAAGGAAAAATATCGAGATATTACCATCGTTAGCTCTAATGGTCATGGCCAAAAACGTTACAAAACCAACCTAAAAGATTAGCATCAATGGATCCGAATTTGAAACTTCGTTTACCCTTAAGTAGCCGTAATAAAAACCGCTACCCAATACTTCTTGGGAAGCATGCCTAAAAAGGCCGGTATCTAGTCGATGTCTCAAAATCCTATATTAATCAATCCAAACGAAAAGCCTCAATCAACTAATCTAGCAAGGAAGACTAAAATGAAAATCGCTATTCTCTCCAACGGACCAAAAGAACTATTCCACCACTCGTCTCTACGAAGAAAAGCTCATCAAGCGTGGCCATGAGGTTGACATCATTAAGTATAAAAATTGTTATCTTTCACTCTCCGAAAATAATCCCTGTAGTTTTCTATAACGGAGAAGCTCTTCCTCATTATGACGCAATTTTACCTCGTATCGCCAATGGTCTCACCCTGTTACGGTTGCGCTGTAGTTCGCCAATTTGAAATGAGTAACACCTGGACACTTTCTAGCTCAATCTCAATTACACGCGTCCGCGACAAGCTTCGTTCGCTCAAATTTTCGCCAAAGCTGGCATTGCTTCACCAAAAACCCTAGTCTCACGCAACACTGCGGACATCGATGACCTTCTTGAACAAATCGGCCTTCCAGCTATCATCAAGCTCGCTACCGGCACGCATGGCAACGGCGTAGTTCTAGTCGAAACCAAGAAAGCTGCCCGCTCTGCTTTGCAGGCTTTCTACCTCTATAACGAAGATGGTACCAATATTTTAATTCAAGAATATATTAAAGAGTCTGCTGGTACCGATATTCGTGCTTTTGTGGTCGGCTCAAAAGTAGTTGCCTCAATGAAAGCGATCAATCTCTTGATGATGACTTCCGTTCCAATCTCCACAAAGGCGGCATTGGTACTGCTATTAAACTTACTCCAGAAGAAGAAAAGCTCGCAATTAAAGGCCGCCAAAGTCATGGGTCCTCCATGTTGCAGGTGTCGACCTCATGCGCTCCGCCCGTGGCCCATTAATTCTCGAGGTTAATGCTTCACCAGGATTTGGTATTGAAAAAGCTACCAACCGTAACGTCGCTCTACCAATCATCAAATATATTGAACACAATGCAAAAGGCCGCACTCTTAAAGATAAGGTTGGCATCTAAGCTAAGATTTCTAAACCAAAAATACCTAACCCAATCTGGCGCCTCTAGGTGTCAGATTTTTATACCTCTTTCAGCCCAGAACAAGTTATCATATAGTATAATTAACTTATGATTATCCTACTTTTTAATCGTCTTGCTCTTTATTCTATTCTCTATGCTTAGACGACATATTGGCATTGCTCTACTCGCCACTATCGCCGGTAACACCATTTATGGCACCTTCGGCAACAATCTGACCGAATTTGTTTGCTAAATTTCTAAACGGCATCCCCAGAAAAACACTCTCTCCAGCGCCATTTATATCTCTCTGGTTTTTCTCTTTCCCACTAATCCTTTATTTTAAATCCAATAAAGATAGTCTTTTCGGCATTCTACGTTTTTCTGGAAAGCCTGATTTATGCCGTTCTCCTGGTCTCCATTTGCGCCGCCAAGATCAATCTCCTTGTACCATTTGATGATATAAGCATCCAGCTTTTGAACTTCATCGCTATCGTGCGTCCTTCGCTCCTGCTTTTTGCCATCATTGTAGCCTACCTCGATATTCTTCTCAGTAAATCGAATTAATCCAAAAACTATCAACCAAATTAAAAAGTACCACCATTTTTTTCTTAGGCAATTCTAGAAATAGAAAGGACTCCTGCTCCGCTAAAGTATTTATCACAAATGTATGCATTTTTCAATGGCCAAATTAATATTTTTTCTAAACTCCACTCCCAAATATAGAAATATCACCAAGTAAGGCAATCAGACCCACTGATGCCATCACTATTGGCAAAGTCGGTAGCAATATAATATTTGCTAAAATTGAAAGCCAGGTGAATTTCCCAAAGAAATATAAGCTAATCGGTAAGGTAATTACAGAAATCACGATTGATGAGATTAAATGACTTTGCTAAGAAACCTGGCCTGTGGTAAAGATCTTTTAGATCTTCTTTTTGAGCCCATAGAAAATATCTTGTAGTTAACGCACTATTTTACTATGGCAAAATAAGCCAACATCGAAAGCCAGAAAGCCAATTTGCTCTACGAATTCCGGTCGGATTATTAAGCAAATACTCACGACGATTATCATCATTCGATAAACCGAAACATTTCGACCAAAATATTTAATCGTCATCATCAAGACTAATCCGACTAATGCACGCAAAATTGACGGACCAACACCAATCATCATTGCGTAGATGAAGCAAAATATTAGTACAAAATAAGCTTTGCTAATGATTGAGAAAATGCTTAAAAATCAGACTCAAAATCCCGGCAATTATTGCAAGGTGAGTTCCCAGAAACCGCAATTAGATGCATTACGCCCACATTTTATCATATTTTCTTTTCTGCAATGCAGTTAGCTCGTCTTGTATTGCCGGTCAAATAACTAATACCCAATGCCAGCTCATCGTGCTCGGAATATTTTAAAAGCTTATCTTTTAATAATTTAATAAAACTCTGCTCATGTATGACGGTTTTTTCGACCTTCATTCTAGTGAAACTCGTCTTGACTATTATCACTCACTCCAAATAAATCTGGAGATCGACAGAAAACTCGTACAGACGCAATTAGAAATCAGACTCATCATAAATAAATTTTCTATACGAATTTTCATATACAACCTCCAAGCTCAACATAAAAAACTTTTCATTTTTGCAAGCATTTTTTTAAATAAAACAAGAAAGATTACAGATTAAAAATCTTTAAGCATAAGCAAGTTATTGAAAAGCATCTTAAAAAGCATAAGCAAGTTATTCATAATCTAAAAATTCAAACCCATCAGATATAAAAGCTCTCAAATTTTTCATCAATCTCTATGATTTTAAAAACTTGCGAAATTTTATATTTACTTTATGCTAGATATTAAGATGAAGCAGAAAAATCCAATTATCACCCCAGAGACCCCACTGGAAGTTATTAACTCACTACGACCGGACAGGGAATCGCTACCAATTCAGATGGCAAAAATCTTCCTATGGAATGCTCATGCCGGGAGAAACAGTCACCGAATATCAGATATTGAAAACAAAAATCTCATCTCACCAGAAGCCGTCGCCCTAAAATTGAAAGCCCCTAATCCCACACCGCGTATTGCCACGTGACGAACACTATCTCTCCAAATTCACCATGGCAAATTCTGGACATCAACTATGAAAATTCCAGTCAAAAACAAATTATCGAAGAGCTCTTTTTCTAAACTTAAAATGCACCAGAAAATTAGCTTTTGAAGCCAAGTGATAACGAGTATTTTCTATCGCAATAAAGATGGAGTATTCCTCTATTACGATCATGAGACTGCTCAAAGATTTATCCGGCCATTCATCGTCGTGGATCGCATCACAAAATCCCTATCCTTACTTCCTCGCTTGAAAATCCAGCCATCTATCAACGTGCCATGGAGATTATCGAAGAGTCTAAATACTAAACAGGGAAGATTCAAGAAAATATCAGTCTCTTCTTCTGCGTTGCAATCGTCAAGGTGAAGTTAGTGGTGGTCTTTATGAGAAATTATCAACCACATCCCACCTTTCAAAAATCTTACTGACAAAATCTTAGACTATGAATTTTCTTATTCTCAAACGGATTTTTCCAGATCAATCTTCCAGAATACGAAAAAGGTTTCTACGAAAAAAATCAAAAGATTTTATTAAAGACCAAAATAAAGTCGTTGACCTCTATTCCGGCGTTGGGACCATCGGATTAACTGTTGCTGGAGATAAAATCTTACACTTGTCGAAGTTGATAAATTTGCTCACAGTGAACTATTAAATAATATTAAAATCCGTAAAAATCCAGCACTGGCAACTCAAATATCACTGGCATCCTTGCATAAATCTGAGGACTATCTACGACCATATCACCCACGACTCAACCGTGATTGTTGATCCACCACGCTCCGGATGCGACACCATACTCATTGAAACAATCAATCAAAAACTCCCGAAAAACTTGTTTATTTGTCCTGCAATCCTATTACAGAGAGTACGCGACCTGAAGGCTCTACTCGATTACTATGAAATTACGGAGTATTACTGGTTATAATTTTTCCCACACACACCACACATTGAATGTCTAGTCTTGCTAGAGCGTAAATAAAAAGCGTAAAAATATAAAAACATAATCAAAGTAATCTATGAACGATTTTTACTACTCACTATAAAACTACTCATCGGCTTCCTCGCTCTCATTATCATTATCAATATTACCGGTAAGGGAAATCTTGCGCCGACTTCCGCCAGTGATCAAATTCAAAATTATGTCCTTGGTGGTATTATTGGTGGCGTAATTTACAATAATGATATTTTATTTTTAGAATTCATCACCATTTTAGCTATCTGGTGTTTTCTAGTACTTTCTCTAAAATGGATCAAAACCCACAACGTGCGTATTAACGCAAATCCCTTGACTTTGGAAAAGCCCTCATCTTAGTTGATAATGGCGAATTATTGATAATTGCCGAAAAATTAATCTCAGCGCTCATGATCTCGCTTTCAAATTACGCACCAATGGTGTTTATTCTACCGAAAAAGATTACGTCGCGCGATTATTGAGCAAAATGGTAGTCTACTAGTTATTCAGCTAAGAAGAAAACCCCAAATTTCCAATTATTACCGATGGTCAGGTCCAATTTGATATTTTAGAAGTCATCGGCAAAAATGAAAGCTGGCTAAAAGCAAGAACTTAAAAACACGGGATTACACATCCTAGCCAAGTTTTTCTTGGTGAGTACGAAGACGGAAAAGCTACCTTTACTCCATATCAATAATGAAGACTTGTCTCAAATCACTTGACAGTATTCACGATGTTCCTTTTATTATCGTTTATGTTTAATCTAAAAAGGAGACTATTTTATGAAGCCAAGCAATCTTAAAAGCAAAATCAATACTATTGTTGGGGTCAATCGGAGCTTTTATTGGTATCTTTGTTTTTTATTGCCTATATTCCCACAGATTCTTGCAAACATCGGTGGAGCCAAAAGGCCAACCTTGGCAACCTGCTATGGCTGCTTTCTCGTGTCTAATTTGGGTGATTTATGGTTGGACCAAAGAGCCCAAAAAAGACTATATCCTCATTATTCCCTAACGCTTTTGGCGTTATCCTCGGCTTCTTCGCTTTTGATGACAGCCCTCTAGTCAAAGGAAAATATGCAAAATTATCCCCCAAACAATTTCCAAAAAGATTAAATCTACTCCAATCACCTATCGACGAATGCGTAACCGCCTTGTAAATATGGTGCTATCGGATTTATTCTCATGCCGCCATTTACCTTATTACCGAATTTATCGCATGACTCTTGACACTAATCAAGACCTAGGATATGTTTACTCTAAACAATTCATTAGTGCGCTGGGGTGTATCCTGGACAAATCGTCGATGGCGTGCCAGACAATTTTTCACCCCTTGCCATAGTGATGAATCTAGGGCTCCATCGTCACCGCTTTCGGTTTTTCTATTAGTTATGCCTCTATTGCTATATCCAAACTTAAAGATAGAAACACTAAACTAGCCTGCAGTTTAATGATGGTGTACACTATTCAGCATTGGTAGCCTCCTGGTTGGACTTTTTCAAGGTGGCGTACCCAATCAAGATTCGTTACATGGCATTGGCAGTTATCATTCCTCATGGGGAATCTCACCCTATTTTTACCGGTATTTTTCTAAACCGAACCATAAAAAGTTATCGTCTAACCGCTATCTTGCTTTCAGATTATTGGCATTAGCTCGCATTTCTTCTTCATACGCCATCACACAATCTAACTGAAGTAGCCGCCATCTAGAACGTCTCACCGTCTATCCAATCATCCCCGGGAATTAATTACTGGTATAATTTTCTTAAAAGAATCCATTCAAGCTGAAACGTAATCTATCGCCAAAGGCAAAAAAGGAGACAAGGATGAGACCAAATAAAGAACAGCAAGCTGCCATTGAATATCTAGGTGGACCACTTTGGTCTTGGCTGGTCCAGGTACCGGTAAGACGCAAATTATTTCTCAGCGCGTCGCTCATATTTTGAACGTCACCCAAACCAATCCCAAGGAACATCCTTTGTCTCACCTTTTCACCGACGCCGCCGCTACCAACATGCGCGACCGCCTCCGCACCGTAATTGGTAACTCCCGCTGATGAATTGAACATCATGACCTATCATTCCTTTCGGCAAAAACCATCATCGACCGCTACCAGAATTATGCCACCGAAATTGAACGTCTATCCGAAAAACCATCAGTTCCGTCGAAGCGCGAAAAACCTTTTTCCAGCAGCTTCGATGAATTACCTCTCACTAATCCACTTGCGAGCTAATCAAGGCTAGCGATGTTGCCAATCTAATCAATAAACTAAAAGGCGCCAATCTCTCAATCGATAGACCTCACTACCATTCAAGAAGCCAATCAAAAAGATATTGAAAATCTCAACCAAGCTCTCGCCGCCACCACCATCGGCAAAGCCAGTAGTGGCAATTTTGAAAGTAAAATGCAAGGAACGCTATTTTCCGATCCTTACCGTATTAGGCCAAGTCAGTTCTTCCCATGGTCAAAAATATCTTACCAAACGTACCATATATTTCCAGCGAGCTCTATCGTCAGATGCTTGATCTTTATCAGTTAGAAACCACCAAAGATAAACCTTCTATTGCCGCTCTAAAAATTTACCGATAAACCACTTTCACCTTAAATGCTAACGGAGTTTGTTATTATAAAGCAAACTAACGACATTATTAAATTTTTCCACCATTCTAGATTTTTGTCAAAATACCAAACCTATCTCGCCGACAATCGCTTGAGTTGATTATGCCGATATGATTCTTGAAGCTATTAAAGCATCTAGAGACTGACCCAGATTTTAGAGCCATGATGGCTGAACAGTTTCAATATATTATGCTCGACGAGTTTCAAGATTCCAATCCGGCACAAGTTCGTTTTAATCCAACTTATTACCGACTATGATAAACCAGAAATTATGGCCGTAGGTGATGACGACCAGACCATTTATGAATTCCATGAGCACTTTCTTCTAATCTCGTCGATTTTCTACCAGCATTATCACGCCAAGATTATCATTCTTAAAGAAAAATTATCGTTCAACTAGCGAAATCCTTGCTCTATCACGTAAAATCGCTGACCAGATCCCCTGATAGCTTCATTAAATCCGAGTCCGTCCCTAAACCAGCCTAGGGTGAAACTTCCGGTGACTTCACTAAAAATCTTCATGCCGCCAGAAACTCAGAATCATCAAAAATCACCAGCGACGATCAGGTGCTTCAACCTATTAATCATCCAAACACTCATATTTCTCGCCATCACTTCAGTGATACCATTTCTGAGTATCAGTGGGTCGCTGAGACCATCCATAATCTTATCCAAAGTGGGGAAGAGCAAAAATATTGCCATTATCGCTCGAAAAACACGATGTCTTAAAGGCGATACTACCGTATCTTCGTAAATACGACGATATCAACGTTACTTATGAGCGAAAGGAAAATATTCTTGAAGATACCAAAATCAAAGAACTTCATGATCTACTTCGTGTCATTCATCAGCTCGCATCTGGACAAGACCCCTTGATTTACTTGCAGATATTATGAGCGCCGACTATCTCCGGACTTAACCCACTTGATTTTTGTCCAACTAGTTCACACCGGATATCACGACCATCGTCATTTTCTTGATTTTTCTACTCGGATATCAAAAACTTCCCGCCGTACAAAAATTTTTGCCAAATTCCTCGCTGAACTTGCCAAAAAAATCTCTTACCTCATCCGTCGAAGATATGATAAATTTCCTCATCAATTTGAAAACCAGTTTATCTTGATCTTGAAACTTCAGAAATAAATTCTGAGTCTAACGAAACGCCGAAAAGTCAAACCCTAATTCCCGCCATCATCGATCCATTCGAAACCAATTCAGAGTCTACCGACTATACCCAAAAAAATCTCTTTATATTTCACCATTTTGTGCCAAATCTTGACTATGAAAATCCAGAAACCCTATCTAATCAGCTAACTTCCAAAGAAGTTCGCCAGATGGTAGATTTTTACCAAAAATCTCGCCACTCTCAAGGAGGAATTTTATAATTACACCAAGGCCGAACATCCAAAACTCGCCGACTATATTGATTTTCTCGATAAAGTATCAAGCCGCTAATGCCACTATTCAAAAATCCGCAATTTTTTTCCGATGATCAAAACGCTATTACTCTAATCTCTGCCCATAAAATCTAAAGGTCTTGAATTTAAACACGTCTTTCCTCCTTGATCTTTCGGATACTCACTGGAATCAAAAACCGTGGATCACAGGGAATTAAACCACCTTTTTAATCTGACTTTTTGTCAATGGAGCTACCGAAAGTGAAGGGATGTAACCTGCGTCTCCTCTTTGTGCCATGACTCGCGCCGCCAAGTCTCTCACCATGACTAGCGCCACTGTTAACCATAATCAAAGCACCTCACTAAGCCACTTGGCATGATGATGGAAATCAAATGAGGAAAAAAATTATCAAAACCTCTCCATTACTAGAAGCGCCTGAAAATCTTTCCAGCACCCGTCCGATAATTTGAAATTACCGAATTGCAACATCTAAAATCTACTTGGCTCGACAAATATCTCGATCCAAAAGACGACTTGTCTCAAATATCTTCACACTAAAGCCGACAGTATCTGGCTTTCCGCCACCGATGTTTCAAATTTCGTAGATCTCGAATATAACGGTCCACTCAATTTCTATCGCAACCGTTTAATTGGCGCACCACGCAGTATTGAAAATGTGGTGAATATTGAAAAAGGGTAATCTGATTCACAAATGTTTTGAGATGATTACTAATCAAAAAAATCACCGCTGATCAGGCCCTCGAATATTACCTTGAAACTGCCAAAAATCTTGATCTTTCGAGCGTGAAATCGAAGATCTTATTACCATTGGTAAAACCGAATTACTTCAAAGTATCGAATATTTCACGATATTCTCTTTGACGAACATGCTAAGGCCGAAGTTTCATTTAGCCGTGAAAAACTTTTCCTTTGAAGGCGTCCCCTATCACCGGTACTATCGACCACCTCACCATCGATGAACAGAAATAAGACCATTCGCATCTACGATTTCAAAACCTCAACCGGTATGCAAGAAAAGGATACTTGGAAAAATAACAAGAAACTTTTCATTTATACCATTCAGTTGCTTTTTCTATTATTATCTCGTCACTACTTCACCGACTTACAAAAATTACACAGTCGAATCCATGAGCCTACTTTTTCGTTCTTCCAAGTTATAAAAACGTCAAACCAGGCGAGCCAGGTGAGTTCTTCGAAAAAAACCATCACTAAATCCGAAATCGCTGAATTTGATATCAACATTCCGAAACTCATTCACGCTATTCGCCATCAACTAGATACTCTTAGATTTCTCTAAATACCAAATCTTTTGCCTGCAAACCAGTCGGGTACACCACCAAGAAGGCTGAGATTATCGACTTCGCCAACCAGCTAATCGCCGACTATGATAAAATTAAAGAGTAATGTATCAAAAATTTTTCAGAATTTCTCCAAAATAAAAGCAAAATCTGCGTCATTCAAGCCGAAAAATCCTGACGGAGACTCCTTAGGTTCCAGCTTTAGCCCTCGAAGCACTCCTTGAAGATAAAGAAGTTTCACTTTATTGCCCGGTCAATGTGCCAAAATATCTCCGTTATTTTTCTGGCTGGGAACGCATTGATCAAAATTTTTGATTACCACGCGGACGGTTATATCATTGTCGATACCGCCGCCACTATTCTTCTTAGCAAACTACTTGATGATTTGGTGATTCGCAATATTCTCTACACTAAACCAATTTTCGTCATCGACCATCACGAAACTACCGACGATTTAGATTTTTCCGCACCAAAGCATCATCGAACATTTGCCGTCTTGCACTAATCTGATTTACAAAAATCGCCATTGATCAGAAATATTAAAAATCAATCAATCCGCCGCCGAAAATATCTTCCAGGGTCTACTTTCCGATACCTTAGGTCTCACCACCGCTGGCGTCACCGCTGATACTTTCCGCGTCGCTGCCCACCTTACCGAACTTGGCGCTGACATCAATAAAGCTCGAAGAAAAATCGCAAAGAATACATGAAGAAATCGCGCCGTATTCTTGATTACAAAGCCGACCTCATCAAACGCATCGAATATAGTCTCGATGATAAGCTTTCCACTATTCATATTCCTTGGTCTGATATTACGGAATTTTTCCGATGAATACAATCCAAACGCCCCTCATTCTCGAGGAAATGAAAGATGGTTGAAGGCGTAGAAGTAGCTGTCGCCATTAAAACTACCCAGATGGCAAAGTCACTGGAAAAATTCGCACCTCCAAACCAATCGCCGACAAGGTGGCTGGTTATTTTGGTGGCGGTGGTCATCCTTTGCCGCTGGCTTCGCACCCTACGACGCTACTTATGATGACGTATTACGTGACTTAGTTTTCTGTTGTAATGATTTACTTTTTTAAGTCCCAGGAAACTAATTAATCGAGAAACACCATGACTAAACTTCACTTATTCAATACGAAAACTCGCCAAATTGAAGAGTTCATTCCTCAAAATCCCTGCAAACGTCAAAAATCTATACCTGTGGCCCCTACCGTCTATAATTTTGCCCACATTGGAAATTTTGCTAGCTATATCTACTGGGACTTGTTAGTCCGCACTCTCAAGATCAACCACCCTAACCCTCACCGCATTATTAATATTACTGATGTCGGACATCTCGCATCTGATGCCGACGATGGGGAAGATAAACTTGAAAAAGGCGCCAAGCGTGAAAATAAAACCGTTTGGGAAATTGCCAAATTCTATGAAGCGGCTTTCATTAAAGATTTTTAATGCTTTTAAATTTACTACCGCCTACCAAATTCTGTCGTGCCACCGATTATATTCAGGAAGATCTTGAAGTAATTAATACTTTAATTAAGCGTGGATACACCCTATGAAACTTCCGATGGGATTTATTTTGATACCAGTAAATTTTCGCTACCTATGCTGATTTTTGCTAGACTTGATCTCGACAATCTTCGGGCCGGCGCTCGCGTCGACTTTTAATTCCGAAAAACGCAATGTCTCTGATTTTTGCTATCTGAAATTTATCAAACCCGGTGAAGATCATGCCATGCAGTGGGATTTTTCAAGGCAAAAAGGCTACCCAGGCTGGCATCTCGAATGTTCCACTCATCTCGCACTTTTCGAACTAGGCGAACCTCTCGACATTCATGCTGGTGGCATCGATCATATTCCGATTCACCACACCAACGAAATTGCTCAATCGGAAGCGGCTTTTTGGTAAAACTATGGCCAATTACTGGCTCCACGCCAATTTTATCACCATAGACAACCAAAAATTAGCAAATCCCTTTGACAACACTCTACTCCATTCAAGATTTAAGAGATCGCGGTTTTTCGCCACTTGACTTCAAGCTCTGGATTTTGCAAGGACATTATCAATCCGAGCGAAATTTCACTTTCGAAGGTCTTACCGCTGCCAAAAATCGTCGTCTACATTGGCTAAACGTCTTGCGAAAACTCTGCAAGAATCCACTCCCGCAAAAATCAAGCCAATCTTCTCACGCAGCTTCAAGCATCCAAATATCAAACCACTGATTTACAAGAAAAACTCACCGCCATTATTAATCAGAATCTTAATTCCGCTGAAGTTTTTGCCGAAATTGACCAAAACGAATTAAGCTTTAAATGATTGGCGTTTTGTCGATGAATTATTCAGCCTTCGTTTCTTCGATAGTCTAGTTCTACCATCCGCCGAAAATTCAAAACCTCATCTTTGAACGCGCCGAGGCAAAAATAAATAAAGATTACGCTAAAGCCGACCAGATTCGTGAAGAATTAAAAATCTCACAATTTTTAGTATTCTCGACACTAATCAAGCCAGTTTCTGGCAATATCTTGAAACACCAATGCTATAATCAAATAAAGGAGTATATGTCACGCACAATTGATATCGATACAAAAAACATTTGTCCGCTTTCTTGGCTAGTCTTAATCGCTTTTTGCCGCCGCCGGAATTTTTATCATTAAAGCCGCCGGTGGTCTAATCATCGTCGAATTTCCGCTTTTCTAGCGATTTCCTCCATCCACTCGCCAAGCAAATCGATAAGATTGATAAGCGCAAAAGTCGTCCCGGACTTTCCTCAGCACTAGCCGTCTTTTCTATTGCTCTGGCTTTTTGCTATTATCGTGGGTGTAATTGGTCCGGTTATTGTCGAGCAAGTTTCTAGTTTTCTCGCCACAGCCCCAGCCAAAAATTTCCGAAGTTATCGATCATTTAGATATTAATGGTATTGGCAATTATTTTGGTATTTCTAATCTCCAAGACAACTTAACCTCCGGCATCAAAAGTTTCAGTAGTACATTGCTCGAAATATTAGCAATATCGCCGTCGGCAGTATCGGCGCCATCAGCAATATTATTACTAGTGTCATCCTTACCATTGTACTCACTATTCTCTTCATGCTCGATGGACCCGACTCATGCTAAAAAGATTTTTGGCGCGTCATGGCCATAAAAGATAAAAATCCGCCAAAGTCTGGCAGCACGTCACTAGTCGCATGAGCAATGTCGTCGCCGCCTACGTTTCATCTCAAGTCTTTATCGCTCTACTTGACGGTCTCATGACCATACTCGGCGTTTTTGTTATTACTCTTATCTTCGGTCTTCCAGTCACGCTAGCTGTGCCACTTGGACTTATCTCCTTCCTCTTCTTCCTCATCCCAATGTTCGGCCCAGTCATCGGCTGTATCTTGAATACCACTCTACTTTTTCATCAACGCTCCTGGCGCCGCTATTGCTTTCTTTTATTTTCTATCTCATTTACCAACAAATTGAAAAACAATATCATCGGCCCTCGTATCCAAGGTAAAGGCCTCAATCTACCTCCACTGCGATTTTAGTTTCCATCACCATCGGTATGTACGCTTTTGGTCTGATTGGCTGTATTGTGGCAATCCCAATCGCTGGCTGCATTAAAAATACTTTTCGAAGAAGCTGCCAATATTCGCGCTGCACTCGATGATGAAAATAATGCGCCGCACTCGACGATGAAAAATAATTAAAACTCCAAGCGTAATCTAGAAATAGCCTGAATTCCATAGACTGAGTCTCAAAAATCAAATCCCCCAGATATTTGCTTGACTAGTCATGTAAAAATCTCACATAATTAATAAGCACTTAAAAAGGAAAAATTTACTATGGAACAAGTTTTACCATTTCTTGAAGGAATGTTTTTATATTGCAACTACCGATGGCGATCAGCCACATCTACGCATTTTTCGATGCCGCTGGCATTCTCGATGGCCATCTTTATATTGGCACTAAATCTAGCAAACAAGTTTACGCTCAAATCGAAAAATCCTAAGATCGAAATTTATGTCTTTAGCAACGAATTAGGCCTCATGCGTTTTACTGCCGAAGCCAAGACCGTTGCCGACAAGGAACTAAATCAAAAAGCCTACGAATCTACCGGCAAAACCTACGATGAGACTTCTGCCGCCATCGAACTCACCAATGTTCACGGCTCTATCAAACTAAAGACGGCGAAACTGTCGAGATTGATTTCTAAGATGGACAAACAAGTTAGAAAAACGCAAATCTCTTAATTTATTTTACCGCTATCTCGGCTGGAATCCTCTTAATCTCAAACCTAGCTGCCACTAAGCTTTGGGATCTCTTCGGCATTCCAGTCGACGGGGGCGTAATTAGCTTCCCCAATCTCTTACATTCTCGGTGATATCATCATTGAATTTTACGGACAAAAACCGCCAAGCACATCATTCTCGGCAGCCTCCCTCGTCAATATCATTGCTGCGCTCACTTTTGGATTGTTATCGCCCTGCCACCCATTCGCTGGTACCGAAGGTATGCAAGAATCAATTGCCGATGTCTTGGGTTTTTGCGCCACGTATCATTATTGGTTCACTCACTGCCTACCTATTTTCACAGTTTTCCAACAACTACATCTTCGAAAAAGATTAAGCAAAAGACTGGTCAAAAACTCTTCATCGTCCGCGCTCTCACTTCCTCTTTCGTCGCACATTTCTTTGACACTCTCGTTTTTGAAACTGTCGCATTTTTCGGTGTTCTTGCTTTTTCCGACTTCCTAAATCAGCTCATTTTTGCTTATATTATCGGGATTGGCATCGAAATCGTCTTGTCACCAGTCGAAATTCTGATTGTAAAAATCTCCGCAAATACATTCCAGCCCATAAAGTTGAAACCGCAAAAGCTCACCGAAGAGGCGTCTGAAGAATAGGGAATTATGACAACTCCCGGTTTCTCTTCAAAAATTAACGAACGCATTCCTGGCGCACTTGGACGCGCTGGCACGATTCATACGCCCACATGGCGATATTAAAACTCCAGCCTTTATGGCAGTCTGGCACCACCGGAGCCATTCTGCTTTCTCTCCAGAAGAACTTCATCAAACCAAAGCCCAAGCCATGCTTAGTAATGGCTATCATCTTCGTCGTAAATCACAAGAAATTGCCGAGCCGGCGGTTCTAGCCAGTTGGTCAAATTGGCATGGGCCGACCCTCACCGATTCTGGTGGCTCCAGGTGATGTCCTTAGGATCTGGCCTTGGCAAAGTCGTCTCTCATGGAGCGCGAGCGCGGCGTGAGTCAATACCGCCCATCAAGAACGTCTCGCCCATGTCACAGAAGATGGCGTTAATTTCGCGATCCTTTCGATGGACAACCAGATTTTATTGGTCCGGAAGAATCTATGCAAAATTCAATGCCGTATTGGTGCCGATATTCACATGGCTTTCGATGAACTCACTTCGCTTGCCGACAGCTACGAATATAATGTCGAAGCACTTGCCCGTACCGAACGTTGGGCTAAACGTAGTCTCGACGAACATTTTTAAGTTACGAGATTCACTTGGTTATCGTCAAAGCCTTTACGGAGTTTTACAGGGTGGACGTTGGGAAGATTTGGGCGTAGTACCGCTAAAAGTTCGGTGAAATGCCGTTTGATGGCTATGGTCTCGGCGGGCCTTTCTCAAAGAAGACCTTGGTGAAAATTTTTACGTTGGGGTAACGAAGAATTGCCCGAGAAACAAACCACGCCACCTACTGGGACTCTCCCATCCTGATGACATCTTGATTGGCACCGAAATGGGCGCTGATACTTTCGACTGTGTCGCCCCAACTCGTGAAGCTCGACATGGTAAAATCTATACCAAATATGGCGACATCAATCTTCGTAAGTTCAAGGATAGCAACGAATTACTTGACGCCGATTGCGACTGTACTACTTTGTCAGGCTGGGCTGGACCAGAGGACAACTGCGTGCGACTTTTGGAAATCTGGTGACCCAGAACTCAAGCGTCAATATTACAATCTTGCTACTGCTCATAACTTTACGTTTCATTATTCGCCTCACCGAACAAATTCGTGAAAGTATCCTTTGAATCAGACTTTTCGAATTTAAAAACAATTTTTACACGATTATTATCAAAAATAAGAACCATAATCGTGATAAAATAGATTAGTGGAAAATAAAGTTTCATTCTTCAAAAAGATATCCAATCGTCAAAGATTTTGTTAACTTTAATTGTTTTTGTCGCCTGCGTCATTCCTCGGCACACATATTCTTAAATGCCTATGTTTTTCGCTCCTATAATGTCGTCGGACATTCCATGGATAACACTTTAAGCGAAAATGACCGTTTAATCGTCAATCGTCTAGCTGTCAGCATGAGCCATCCATCAGGCAAGGAATACGTACCAGAACGTGGCCAAATCATCGTTTTCCCTCGAATAGTGAATCCAGTGGCAAGCTAACTTGTAGTGTCGATCCTACCATTAAAGGATCAATACATCATCAAGCGTGTCATTGCTTTTCCAGGTGAACGCGTGGTAGTGAAAGACGGCAAAATTACGGTTTATAATGATCAGAACCCTAATGGCTTCTGACCCGGATACTGCTACCAGAAAAAGTCCACTACTGATGGCCCAAAGGCCAATACTTCTGGTGAAGTCGATACGACAGTCCCAGATGGTGAAATTTTCGTAGTCGGAGACAATCGTGAAGGGCACTCATTCCTACGATTCTCGTTATGGCCTTGGCACTATTCCATATTGTCGCATCATCGGACCAGTTCTCATGCGACTTTATCCTTCTCGATCACATTCGTTTATTTTAATAATAAGGTATAATATTTCTATATGGCAGATTATGTAATTATCCGACGTGGCCGCAATATTCTCAGTACCATTCTTCATGTCTTACTGAATTTAATACTTGCCATTGCCACTCATTTTCTTAAACCTCGCTACTGCAAGTTTTCTCCCTGGTTGCGCCTTTGGTCCTTCTTTCTCAAGTGGCGTATGTTTGCCGTACGTCCACGTTATTTATTTATTAATATTAAATCCAACCTAGTCGACCTCATCATGGGTTTTTCCTTCGTCTTTCTCGCCTACTGTGCCGGAAATATTTTAAGCCCATTACATTACGTACTGACGGCCCTCTATTCACTCTGGCTCATCGTTCTCAAGCCAATGTCATCTAACTTCGCTACCAAACTCCAGGCGCTGCTCGCGGTATTTTTTGGCAGCACCGCCATTACCCTAATGGTGGCTAGTAGCAGCTCCGGTCTCACCGTCCTATTAAACTTTTATTCCCTGGTTTTGCTGTAGCACGTCACGTCTCTAGTGCAAAGTGAAGACACCGAATACGGTCTAATCACCCTAATTTCTGGTCTACATTTTTGCCGAGATTGCCCTGGCTAGCTGAATTTTGGCTCATTGTCTATTCTTTCAAGGCCTTCGGTCTGATCATTCCACAAATTTCCATTATTCTGACGATCTTAGCGTTCCTAGCTGGCCTACTTTACCAAAACGCCAGTCAAAATGACCAGAAAATTGAAAAGAAAGATATTCTCATACCTACTATTTTTGCTATTTCCGTAATCCTGATAATCGTGCTGCGGTTTAGTAAACCGCTATTTAATGTCTAATCTTACGTTTAAGGAGGTAAAAATGAACGAAGATAAAAGTAATTTTGAGCCAAAAGACTCAACTGATTTAGAAGAAGTAAAAAACATATCAGAATCAGAAGATCTCGAATCTACTGATTCATCTGTAAGCTCAGTCGAAGAGACAGAGACTACTGACACCTCAGAACAGTCCGAAACTTCAGAACGATCCAAGAACGAAATTGAAGTTGAAACTGAAGACGATTCCGAGACCGATGATGAATCTGAGGCTAAAGCCGAAGAACCTGAGGCCGAATCTGAAACAAAAGAATCTGAAGATGAATCCGAGAAAGCTAACGAAGTCAATTCCGCTGAAGATACCGAATCTGAATCTGAAGAGAAATCCACCTCAAAAACCGAGACAAAGCCAAAGGTTAAAACTGGCAAAAATCGTTTTCGCTACCTTCGCTAGTCTCAGTAGCTGTCGCCTTTATCAGGTACCGCGCTTTATTATGCTTACAACCGTCCTACTACTTCAATTTTCCACAGTAGTAATTCGGCCAGTAATAATGCCGCTACCTTTGCTGAAGGTTCAATTTCTGAAATCGCCAATTCTGTCTCGAAGAGCGTCGTTTCCATCATTACGAACACTAGCACCACCGGTTCTTTCTTTCACCGGTCAAGTCTCCCAGGCTGCTGGTACCGGTTTTATTCTCAGTAGTGATGGCTATATCGCCACCAACAAGCACGTCGTCGCTAATGCTACCAAAAATTGGCGTTATCCTCGACGATGGTTCGACTTATGAAGATGTCGAACTTATCGGCACTGACCCAATCAATGACTTTTGCCATTATCAAGATCAAAGACGTTAAAGATCTTACTCCAATCAAAAATTGGTGACAGCAAAAACCACTAATATCGGCCAGCATGTTGTAGCCATCGGCAACGCTCTTGGCACCCTATCAAAACTCCGTCACTTCCGGTATCATCTCTGGTAAAGGTCGTAGCCCTCACCGTCTCCTGATTCATCTCGTACCACTTATGAGACCCTTTCCGACATGATCCAAAACCGATGCCGCCATTAACGGCGGAAACTCTGGTGGACCACTGGTTTCAATGCCGCTGGTGAAGTCATTGGTATCAATACCGCCTATGCTAGCCAGGGCAATAACGTTGGTTCTCGCTATCTCCTATCAATAGTGTCAAGGGAATTATGGCTGGCGTCCCTCAAAGATGGTAAATTCGAACGCGCCGTATTGGGTGTCCGCTACCAAACCATCACTCCCACTCATCGCTAAAGAAAAGAAACTCGATGTCACAGCTGGTGCCTACGTCAAAGGCTCAAACAATGCCTCCGCCGTCATCAAAGGCAGTGCTGGCGACAAGGCCGGCATTAAAGACGGTGACATTATCACCGCGGTCAATGATACCAAAATCGGCACTGCCGGATCTCTTGCAGCCTGATCGGTGAATACGCCGTCGGTAGCACGGTTAAACTCGAAGTCTATCGTGACAAAAATATATCGAGCTCAATGTTAAACTTGAAGCCTATGATGCCGATAGCGCCAAAGGTTACCACCAATCAAAAATCTAACGACGACGACGAATAAAAGTCAAAAATAATCCCTCCGGGGTTATTTTTCTAGGACTACTTTTTCCTAGGATTATTTTTATCCCAGGGTTTTTCATCCCATCATAGATGCTTTATTTATTTTGACTAAAATTCTACCCAATTATTTGACTTTATTTTTATCCACTGGATAGGAAAATCCCTAAAATTAAATCTTTCTTTAGCCTAACTCAAAGCCCAACTTCTCCGCATATTCAATAATTTTGTTGCTGTGACTCATATCCGATTCTATAATCACATAATTAGTTTCCAGTTCCGCCTGATTTCCGCCTCCGAAAGTTCTTCCAGGTTTTTCGCAGTAAAATAATTTCGCTTAATTTGATCAAGCAACTGATAAATTTGTGCCAAACCGTCCTTATCCGCATAAAGTGCCAACTTCGGCTCGTATTGTAATTCTAGCGATTGCCACTCCCAAGTTTCATCCACGTATGGTAAAGTTTACACAATAATTTCTGATCGAATCTTCAAGCGTAAAATCGTCGAAAGAAGGTCTGATTTGTAAAATTTAATATTCTTCACCCCAAGTTTATCCCGGTTAATTCGCGCTACCGTCAGGGCATCTTTGAAATATCAAGTCCAATCACTTGACTATTTACACATTCCAAAGCCACGGAGAGCCCAATGCAACCAGATCCCGTCCCCACATCCACAATCGTAATCGGATTATCTAGAAGATGCCTGTTCGCCACTATTAAATTTTCCATCAATAATTCGATAATAAAGTTTTTCCCTGCCAGCTCCGCCGCGAGTTCCGTTTCTGGACGGGGAATCAAAACATTTTGATTTACCAAAAATGGTCGCCCCATAAACCACTTCACGCCCCAAAAATATAAGCCAGTGGTACTTTTATTAGCCCTGTAATGCCACCATTTGGTCCGCCTTTTGCGCGCTTCATCAGAAATTTTATCCGCTCCGTGCGTCACAAAGAAACTGCGGTCTGCACATCCATCGAGACAGCTAAAATAATCTCCGCCTCAGTCGGATTGATAATCTGTTTCTGAAACATCCAGCCAACTTTTTACCGTGGTTGCCATTTTCCTTTGAAGATTATTCCGCAATACCGTTTTCCGTACGAATTACATCAAGCTCGCACTTCTTCAACTCCGAAATGATATCATCAATGTCGCCATCCATCACTGCGTTTACATCTCGATTTTGAGTAATGAATACGATGATCTGTTACACGATCCTGTGGGAAAGTTATAGGTACGAATCTTCTCCGAGCGATCACCCGTACCAATCAGTTTTTTTACGCGCTGCCGAGGCATTTTTCGCCGCCTCTGCTCGCTGAATATCATTCAGGCGCGTGCGTAGTACCATCATAGCGCGCTCCTTTATTTTTGTCGGAGAGAGCGCTCATCCTGCATCGCCACCACAATACCCGAAGGCATATGCGTAATGCGAATAGCTGAGTTAGTCGTGTTCACCGACTGGCCACCATGACCACCCAGAGTGATAAATATCGATACGTAAATCTTTTTCATCAATTACAATTTCTGACTCTTCTACCTCTGGTAAAGCCACCACTGTCACTGTAGAAGTGTGAATACGACCTTGCGATTCCGTCACTGGTACGCGCTGTACACGGTGTACGCCACCTTCAAATTTCATCGTACCAAAAGGCGTCTCGCCATCCATCTTGAAGACTACTTCTTTTACGCCACCGGTTTCATTGAGACTTTCATTCATTAGTTCCACCTTTTAAAACCATGTTTTTCCGCATAACGCAAATACATACGGTAAAGCTCAGCCGCAAACAACGAAGCCCTCGTCGCCGCCGGCCCCAGCTCGAATTTCCATGATCACTGGCTTATCATCGTCCGGATCACGCGGAATCAATTTATCTTCAAGTTGACTAGTCAGTTCAGCAATTTTTCTGTTAATTCCTGAATTTCCAGTTTTGCCATTTCACCAAGTTCAGGGTCCGAAACAATTATCTCGTCATCCTTAATCTGTTGCTCGGCACGAGTAAATTTCACTTTTTAAATCCAAAAATCGATTCGACCTCTGCCTTCCTCTTCGATTTTTGCAGCAAAATCATTTTCGAGGTAAAGCCTTTCGGATTTTTCCAAGAATTGATTGTTGAGTTAACCTAACTCTAAACTTTTTGATTTTTTTCATCCATATTAGATTAATTATATAATAAACAATAGTACGTAATCAAATATTATCAATATTGCCATAAACGGAATCAAGAAATATACTAAAATATATTAATGAAAGGAATAAATGCGAGCAATCTATTTTTTTATGGTCATTACCACGCAAAAACTAGTATTTAAGCTACTTATATGTTGTGCTTTTTGTATTGTATTTTACACATCAACCCGTATTTGCCGAAAGTAGCTCACTGACCGTCCAAAAATTTTTTCCGGCATAAATATCACATCCAGACCTTCTGGCTCTTTTGATGTAAATGCAAAAACAATAACCGCGAATGTCACTGCAAAGACAAGTGGCGGATGGTCTCTTTATCTCCTCAACAGAAACTGAAGATAACTCTTCTGCGTGACGAAAAACTGGAGTAAAAATTAAACCAATCTCCAATAGTGACTCTTCCTATCTTTCCTCCGATGACTACGTTTCTTGGGGTATCTGCACTAACACTAGTAAAAATAATTACTCATGACGGCTATAGACACTCACCCATCAAAGGCCCTTCTGCTCCATACTTAGTCAGAAAATCATCGGAAGACGCAAATAACCTAGAGGTTAATAGCAATATTTTTCATTATCTCTTCCAAAAATATTGTCTGGTAACTACAAAACAAAACTTGTCTATACGCTCATAAACACATCTCGCCCTGGAGTTAGCGAGCGGTCATGAAATTAATAAGGCTATTCGCCAAGCAATGGAGGAGACGGATCCAAATATTATCGAACATCCAGAAACTGATTTTCCTAGCACAAAAGGCTTTAATAATCTAAAAATTGCAAATAAAGAACCAGCAAACACCATAAAAACCGTCAAAATTTCTACCTCCGACCTCGAAGAACCCTGCCTTTTATCATCCACAAAAAGTGGAAATAACTACACCATCACCTTCTGGTCTAAAGCTGCCAAGATGTATGCAAATTCCGATATGTCATATTTCTTATCAGGATTCACTAACTGTGATCCAGATCTCTTCTATTATTGGGATAAAACAGTATATCCTTCGAAAAAGTAAAGAATTTTTCACATCCTTATACCGTCTATATCACAACGACAATAAAAATTTCCTCGGCTTATCTAGTGAATTTTTACTACAATTTAAGGCAATCTGATCCGCTCATTCTTGACGCCTTAATTGCAGATTCAAAATGTTCGTGCAAATTTCACTTTAACACCACCAAACCCGTCTCTCACACGGGAGATGTATAAAAATGTTGATGTAGGTGATTCTTTCCGCATCTACGGCAACTACCTGATCAATAGTTCAGATATGACTTCTAGTGTTTGAGGGTGTTATTGCTCGTTGTTATAGTGGTTGTGGCAATGGATATACTAGCAGACCATCAAGCGACTTTGGTAAATTCACCACATCCACCAATTCTATGTATAAAAATCTTGAACTACCATCAATGAATTTCAGCGATGCAACTTTCTCGTCATTAACTGATACTGGTAGTATGTTTGAAGGATATAGGCCAAGTGCTAAAAATCCCATCCTTATGCCAGAGCGCGATAACATTTCAAAACTTACTAATATGAAATACATGTTTAAAAATACAAGCGTCGATAATTCTAGCTATTCCTTAAATCTCTCATCATTCAATACCGAAAATATTACCGATATGAGCTATCTATTCGGCTCCGACAATATAAATACTAATTATCAGCGCAAAATTATTTTTGGCAACCATTTTATCACCAAAAACGTCACTAATATGCAAGGAATGTTTAAGAACCTCACGTTAGAAGCGAACAACTTTCCTTCAACGGTCAGTTCGACACGAGTGCCGTCACAAACATGAGTGAAATGTTTATGGGCCTTAATAATAAATCACCTCTTTGTCTTATCGACATTTAATACCGAAAAAGTAACTAATATGTCATCAATGTTTGCGAATTCGACTACGGTATCTATCGACATCACTAAATTCAAAACAGAACATCTATTAAATGGCTCAGAGATGTTTAGAAATAATAAAAATCTTACGACAATCTTCGCTTCAGCTGATTTCAAAAATGACAGCATTAATAATTCCGCCAATATGTTTACCGATAGCACTAAACTTCAAGGTGGTAGCGGCACAACCTATAATGCAAACCATCTCGATAAAGAATATGCTCGCATTGACGATGTTACAAATGAGCGTCCAGGATACTTCACCATAAAGAATACCTAAAAATCCCTTCCGGGATTTTCAAAAACATCTTGGTGGATCTTATACATCTCGAAATAATCCAAACTTCCGTTTATTATGCTTATTTGACAAAAATAAGCATATTATGCCAAATATAACAACCGTGGATTTAATCCATCGTACATTAGTCGTCGTTTTTCGTTTGTTTTGTCTAATGCTTGGCGGCGTAGGGTATATAAATTTTGTATCTCCTGCGCTGCTAAGCAGCAAATAACCTCTATCATATTGACTCAGATTGAGTCTTATCAAAGAAAAAGGAGATTTGCGCTATGACAAATCAAACAATTAACACTAGGGACCTTGTTGTTGATTACTTAGGAAATATTGAATTACCAGTTGATTTTTGAATTACCTTTTCTTGGTACTGAAAAACCTTTGAAACTATAGCAAAATATTATCTAACTATAGAGATGATGGCAGCTTGCGCAATTAGCTCTCCTATCCTGAGATTAATATTTCTAAAAATAACAAAAATCAATTAGCTCAAATACAAGATAAGGCTTTACAACTCCATGAAGATGGTTCTTGAAGCCATAAAAGCAGGCAGAGCTCAAAAACCTCTTTTTACCCACTATTCGCTCTGATCAGTGGTGGTTTAATGTTGGCGATGAAGTGGTATGTTTTATCCCAAGATAACGGCGATGAAACTTTACTTAAAAAGAATACTTTTTGTTACTGGTAGAGTAAACTGCCGGCTGCAAGCATCACGAAGACTGTATTTCTATTCTCGCCAATGAAAAGTTCACACTGGCGACAATCAAGATGGATACGGACTAAGTTTCGCTACACGTGACCCACGTATCATGAAGGTTGAGGAGTATAACTACCTCAAGAATCACCCCTGATTATCTGAAGATGTGGGTTACTAACTAATCCACCTTGATTCAGTTCAATCCCGAACCAATGCTCCAGGCTTTTCGCTGAACAATAACAGTAATTATGTTAAAGAAAACGAAAAATACCTCCCTAGTTATAGGGGTATTTTCCTTTTTCCAACAAAAATCCCTTCCTGATTTCAAAAATATCTTGGTGGATCTTACTGGGCTCGAAACCAGTGACCTTACGAATGTGAATCAGTACGCTCTAGCCAACTGAGCTAAAGATCCATGACTTTTCTATTATAATATATCTTTTCGTTTTTCACAAAAATAAGGCCATTTGGCCTTATTTTTGACTCTAAGCTTCAGCTTTTTCTGCTTTTTCTCAGCTTCTTTCATCTGCTTAGCAGCTTTGTTGGCGAGAGCCTCGTTTCAAAGCTCTCAGCCCTTCATAGCACGAGCCTTGGAAGCAGTCAACGCGACCTTCGGTATCGATAATCTTCTCTTCACCAGTAAAGAATGGGTGGGGAAAGCCGAAGAAATCTGAACCTCACGAGTGGATATTCATTTCATCGGTCCACTTGATAGTCTCTTCACTCTTAGCGGTAGACTTAGTCAAGAAAGAAAAGTTCGCAGCGTCATCAGCAAAAACCACAAAGCGATAATCTTTTGGATGCAATTCTTGTTTACTCATAATTAGTCATCATTTTTATCAGATACTCGCGGTTTTTCAATAGGGAAATTAGCTTTTACAGATTCCACCTCTTATGTTAAAGATAGAAAAGTAATTAATTTAATGAAACAGTCTTCATCCGTTTTCCTGAAGACAAGATGAAGTGAAGGAAAGGAAAAACATGTCCAAGACTATCGACATGAAAGAACTCCTCGAAGCAGGAGCTCACTTTGGTCACAAGACCTCACGTTGGCACCCAAAAATGGCTCAATACATCCATAGCAAGCGCCAAGACACTCACATTATTAATCTTGAAAAGACCGTAGCGGGTCTCGAAGAAGCTCTCGCTCTTACCAAGAAAGATCGCCAAAGACGGCAAGAAAATTCTTTTTCGTTGGTACCAAGAAACAAACTCAAAGCTATCGTTAAAGAAGCTGCCGAATCTGTCGACATGCCATACGTTACCGAACGCTGGGTTGGTGGTACTCTGACTAACGTCGAAACCGTTAACCGCCAGATTAAGAAAGTTAAAGACCTCGAACGCCTTATGAAGACCGGTGAACTCTGAAGCTCGCTATTCTAAGCTCGAAGTTCAACGCTTCCAGGGAAGAAATTGCTGTACTTAACACCCAGTTACGGTGGCATCAAAGATATGACCGAACAGCCAGCTGCCATCATCGTCACTGACGCCTGCGAAGATAAGAACGCCATATGAAGCTAAAACTCTTCACATTCCAGTAATCGCTATCTGTGACACTAATGTCGATCCAACCGATATTGACGTTATCATCCCAGCCAACGACGACTCTACCAAGGCTGAAAAACTCATCCTTGATTACTTCGTCGAAGCTATCAAATCCGCCAAAAACTAATTTTCATCTATTAAGGAGATAAAAATGGCAGAAATTACCATTGAAAAACATCAAAAACTCAAAGAATTATCTGGTGTAGGTCTTACTGACGCTAAAAAGCCTCTTGTCGAAGCCGATGGCGATTTCGACAAAGCCCTCAAAAGCTATGCGCGAAAAAGGGTCTTACCAAGGCTGAAAAGCGTGGCGACCGTGAAACCCGTGAAGGCATCGTCGATGCTTACATTCACGACGGCCGTCTCGGTGCTATCATCGAAGTTAACTGTGAAACTTTCTTTCTGTCGCTAACACCGATGAATTAAAGATCTCGCTCACAAACTTGCTATGCAAGTTGCTTCCTATGCTCCACTCTACGTTTCCGAAGAGATATTCCAACCGAAACTATGAAGGCTAAAATGGAAGAATTGAAGCTAACTCAAGGGTCCAGAAAATATGAAGGAACAAATCTTTTCTGGCCAAGTCAAAAAGCTTTTCTCTGACAAAGTTTTTAATGTCTAACCTTACATCCTCGATGATTCTAAGACTGTCGCAGAATCTCATCAAGGAAATGATTGCAAAACTGGTGAAAACATTACCGTCAAGCAATTCAAGCGCATCGAGCTCGGCGTTACTGAATAAAATATTTGTTCAGACAAAAATAGAATAGGCGAAAGAAACCTATTCTATTTTTTCTCTTATGCTAAAATAGATATATGAATATTTTATTTGCGCTTTTTATCGGCCTTATCGCCCTCACATTACTCGTCGTCATTCACGAATTTGGCCACTTCATTATGGCATCTGGTGTCAAAGTCACGAATTTCGGTATTGGTTTTCCGCCACGCAAACTCGCCTGGCTACATCTACCAGCCAAAGAAGTCCAAAAATTCTATGATAGCCTTAAAGAAGAATCCAAGACCAAAGTCAACCAAAAACGTCTACAAAAACTCTCGCCATAGGTGAAAGATAAAACCAAAAAGATAAATATGTCTGGTTTTTCATCCCTAGCACCGAATATAAAAATGATCCACTCTACAAACAAGATTATTTTGATATTTTAGTATTAATCTCCTGCCGCTTGCTGGTTTTTGTACCATGGATGGGGAATCGGACGCCGAAACCAAAACCTCATACTTTTTGGCGCCACAAATTATCTTCAAAACCGCCATTCTTTTCGGTGGCGTTACCATGAACTGGCATTTCTACGGTATTTTTAATTTTACTATTCTCGCCATTACTGGCATGCCTCAATTCATGAATAACCAATTCAATATCAATGGAAAAGCGCATTTCACCATGCCGAAAAATCTATATTGATAAAATTTTGAAAAATTCTCCAGCCAGTCACAGTACATTAAAAAGTTAACACTATTATTCATGATGCCAAAGCCAAGGACGAAGATGACTGGAAAAAGTATTAACTTCCACCCTTGATGTCAAGATTTTTAATAAATCCATCTCAGACAGACCGTAATTTATCGCACCTTCGACCCAGCCACTAAAAACCACCAGCGAACACGAAGTCACCCTTGAACTCAGGGCGACAATTCACCAGCCTTAGGCGTTTCCATGCGCATGGATGGCCAATTCCTCGCGCGCTATTCTGTAATCGATGCGCCTCTCATCGGTCTTGGTACTACCGCCCAAATTACTGGCGAAACTTTCCTGCGGTCTCTACTGATATGGTTAAGAATCTCTTTTCTGGAGTCGCTAAACAAATTACCGCAATCAAGAAGCCAAAGAGTCTGGCAGCAAGAACTCGCCAAAGCTGAGCGAATCCGTCTCTGGTCCGGTCGGCATTATTGGGGTCATTTTTCCCAAGTTTTCGTGAGCGCTGGTTTTCACTGAACTACTCTTTCCTCACCGCTATCATCTCCATTTCACCTCGCCTGTATGAATGTTCTACCAATCCCAGCCCTCGATGGCGGCCGTTGGACCATGATTTACTATCTCTGAAATTAATCAAGAAAAACTTTCCACCGAGGCTAGAAGGGAAAATTATCGCTACCACCTTCATCTTTCTCTTTGCTATGTTTATTCTCGTCACGATTTTAGATCTAATTCGTATTTTCCATTAATATGACATCAAAATCTTCATTTTCAAGTAAATTGTCAAATTGCTAAAATCCAGCTCAGATCTCTATTTATCTTCCGATTTTAGCCATCATCACTTTTACGCCGCACAGTTCATCGTCGGAGTGTACAATGCTGGTATTCTTGGTTCCGAGACCTTAAAAACTCCCACTCATCGCTACCATCTTTCTCAAGTCTAGTCATATTCCTTTGAGTTTTGTCTTTTCCTCCTCTTTTGCTTTTAAAGCACATAAAATCCCCTTAAGGACCCTGTCACCCGCTAATGAGCTTGGATTTAAATAATTTAGTCACTTTCTCCGATATCGGCCTGCGCTCATTGCCGGCTTTCTTCGGCTATCTCGCTTTTTCTGCCATTCTTACCGCACTTTTTCTCATTTTTCCATGGTTCAATCTCACCGAAAACCAACCATTGCTTTACTCAACCCTTGATTTCACCATCTGGTAAAGTCTATGCGGCTCATTGCCCTAGTAGTTTTTGGGCCCGATTCTCGAAGAGGTCATCTACCGCGGACTTATCTACGGCAAACTTCGCAAAAACACTCTCTAATTACTTTCGATTTTTGATCGTTTCCATTCTCTTCGGCTTTCTTCATGGATCAATGGAATGCTCAGCGTCGATGTCTTTCGCACTCAGCGTGGTCACCTGTTTGATGCGCTGAAACCACAGGCACTATCTATGCCGGAATTATACTACATGTACTGAAAAACGCCATTGCCTTTTTATATGCTATTTTATTGTCTAATACTATCTTAGATTAAGTAAATATGATAAAAAGAGGCCACCCGGCCTCTTTTTAATCTATCCAAAGTTTTAAGCAACTTCTGAGAATTTCACCCTTGTTGCCATTTGGTAGGGTATATTCGTCACCCTCTTTTTACCAATTAAAGCTTTACCAATTGGTGAAATATCTGAGATATGACCATTTAACGGGTCAGCTTCTACGGCACCCACGATTGAATAAGTATGTTCCTTTACCAAGCATCTTGATTTTTACCGTCGAACCTACGGCAGATTTTACCACTCTTCGCCACCTGATGATTTCGGCATTTTTCAAGATATCTTGAATCTCCAAAATACGACCTCAACCTGACGTTGCTCAGCACGCGCATCCGAATACTCCTGATTTTCCTTTTAGATCACCAAAAGAACGGGCGGTAGCCAAACGGTCTGCGATCGCTGGACGCATTTTAATCAGACTTTTTCAACTCATTCTCAAGATTTTTGCTTTCACCATCTTGAGTTAAACTTTACTGTTTTTTCATAGGAATAAAAATACAATCTTTCTTTTAATATAATTACTTCATTAAAAAAATACACGAAGCCCCAAAAAAATGTCAAACTTATCTCTGTTATTTCTATTTTGTGATACAATTAGAATATTATTATTTATAACAGGAAAGGTGAAGGATGAAGTTAAGTCAATCATTTATCAAGACCTTCCGTGAAGTAGGAAAAAGAAGAAACCAGCCGCAACGCTGAACTTCTCATCCGCGCTGGCTATATTTACAAGGAGATGGCCGGTGTTTGCGACTTCTTACCACTCGGATTGATCACATTAAACAAAATTCAAGATATCATCCGTGACGAACCTCGATGCCATCGGCTGTCAGGAGATGCAAATGACTGCGCTTCAGAACCCCGAATCCTGGGTCAAAACCGATCGCTGGCGCGATGATGCTAATCGATGTCTGGTTCAAAACTAAACTTAATGCTGGCGGCGAATTGGGTCTCGCTCCTACTCACGAAGAGCCACTCACCAATTTAATGACCAAATACATTTCTTCTTTACAAGAATCTCCCAGTCTACGTCTCACCAATTCCAAACCAAGTTCCGAAACGAACTTCGTGCCAAATCTAGTATTTCTACGTACTCGCGGAATTCCTTTAATGAAAGATCTTCTATAGCTCTCGACCGACAAAAGAGTCTCACGAGAAGTTCTACCATTGAAGTCGAAGAGGCCTACAAGCGCATCTTATGCCCGTCTCGGTCTCGGTGATTGCACCTACGAAACTTACGCTTCTGGTGGCGCTTTCTAAGTATAGTCACGAATTCCAGACTATCACTCCAGTTGGTGAAGACGTTATTTATTTCAACGATGATGAAGTCTATTGTCTTGAACGAAGAAGTCGTAGTCTGATGAAGTCCTAAATGATCTCGGCGTCAAAAGAAGAAGACCTTCATTCTACCGCCGCCGCCAGTTGGTAATATCTTTACCCTCAGTTACAAATTCTCTGATCCAATCGGTCTTAAGTATGACGATGACAAGGACGGCGAAAAGAAAACCGTCTTCATGGGTAGCTATGGTATCGGTGTTTCCCGTGTCATGGGCGTAATTGCAGAAAAAGTTTGCTGACGAAAAAGGTCTGGTCTGGCCAGAAAGACATCGCACCTTTCAAGTATTACTTGATCGGTCTTGGCGATGAAGCCGCTAAACTCACCAACGAGCTTCACTGATGCTCACCGCAAAGAAATCTTGCTTGATGACCGCGATATGCGCATCGGTGAAAAACTTACCGATTCTGAACTTCTCGGTATCCCTTACCGCGTCATAATCTCGGAAAAGACCTTGAAAAATAACTAAGTCGAAATCACCGACCGTAAGACTGGCGAAACCAAGCTTATCGGCCTCGAAGAATTCAAGAATTCACTCTAAAAGTTAAATACCCCGAATCAGGGGTATTTTTCTCTGATGTGATAAAATATAGATAAGTATATAAGGAAAAATTATGTTTGATAACACCGAATATAAAATTGCATTTCAAGCCGTCATCGATCGCTTCCAACAGGAACTCAAAAAAAGTTCGTACTGGTCGCGCTCATCCCAGACATGCTTTCCAGCATCAAGGTCGAAGCCTATGGTCAGATACATGCCACTTAATCAAGTAGCTAATGTCACCATTGCTGATGCAACCATGCTTTTGATCACCCCATTTTGACCCATCTACCATTGCCGGTATCTCTAATGCAATCTCGTGCCGATCAAACCCTCAATCTTAATCCCAGCTGATGACGGTCGCGTGATTCGCGTCCCAGTGCCACCACTCACCGAAGAGACGTCGTAAAGGAAATTGTCAAAACCACCTCCAAAAGATCGAAGAAGCTAAGGTGGCTCTCCGTAAAATCCGCGATGACGCTAGAAAAGAATTAAAATCTATCGAAGACCTTTCCGAAGACATTAAGAAGCGTAGCGAAAAAGAAATTGACGACCTCACCAGGATTTCAGCGCTAAAATCGACGAACTCTTCAAGGCTAAAGAAGCCGAAATTATGAAAATCTAATCAACAAGAAAAATTATGGCTACATTAAACGACTACCGCAACGAACGACTTAAAAACTTACCACCTTAAAAGAGATGGGAATTAATCCATATCCGTCTCACTCTGATCGCAACACCAAGATTTCTGAAATTTTGGATAATTTTGCGGAACTTGATGGAAAAGCAGGTCGTTATCGCCGGTCGTATTGTCGCTCATTCGTAGCTCTGGCAAGCCTGCTTTCGTCAAAAATTCGTGATTATTTTGGTGAAATTCAACTTTTCATGAAACAAGACCAAACTCCAGAAGGTTTTATCGGCACTAAGCAATTACAGCTGCTCGATACTGGTGACTTTATCGAAGCCGAAGGTCTGGTCGGTAAGTCTCAAACTGGCGAAATTTCACTTTTCACAAATTACGTGAAACTTCTCACCAAAACCCTTCGTCCGATGCCGGGTCGCGATGGCTTTTACCAATAAAGAAGAGCGTTATCGTCGTCGCTATGTCGATATGAATGTTAACCCCGAGGTTCGTGAGCGCATGGTTCGTCGTAGTAAATTCTGGCAAGCTACCCGTGATTTCATGAATATGCACGGTTTTATCGAAGTAAACACTCCAGTTCTCGAACATACTACCGGTGGCGCTGATGCTACGCCTTTTTGTTACTCATAGTGGATGCCCTCGGTGAAGATTTTTACCTTCGCATTTCTCAAGAATTACCATTTGAAAACGCCTACTCGGTGCTGGTTTTGAAAAAGTCTATGATATCGGCCTCTGCTTCCGCAATGAAGGTGTCGATGATGAACATCTGCCAGAGACACATCGCCTTTTGAATCCTACGCGGCTTACGAAGATTATCAAGATGGCATGGATTTTTACGAAGAAATGATCAAATATGTCGCTGAAAAACTTGGGGCACCCTCAAGTTCCAGGTTAATGGTTTTAATATCGACCTTTCCAACTATGGCCACGCATCAAATACGCTGATCTGATTCGTGAAGAATTTGATGTTGATGTTTTCAATCCAGACCGCGCTAAAATCACCGAAATCTTAAGAGCGCACGGGTGTCGAAGTGACTGCTGCTCAAGCCGATTCCCGTCTCATCGACAACCTTTGGAAGCTGATTCGCAAAAATCTGGTGGACCATTCTGGTTAATCGAGGAGCCTCTCACTATCGCCTCTAGCCAAAATTTCCCCCAGAAAAATCCTCTGGTCACCGAACGTTTTCATCCCTAGTTATTGCCGGTACCGAAATGGGAACAGCTACTCTGAGTTAAATGACCCACTCGACCAACTCGCACGCTTCGAAGAGCAACAAGCCATGCGCGATGGCGGCGACAGTGAAAGCTCAAATGCTCGACCAAGATTTCGTCGAGATGCTTGAATACGGTATGCCACCAGCCTGTGGTTGGGGTAACTCCGAGCGTACTTCTGGCTACTTGAAGCGTCTCCGGCCGCGAGGCCGTCCCGTTCCCAATCATCAAGCGCCGCGCCAATTCTGAAAATACTTCTGAAGAATCATCTGAATCTTCCACTCACGCATAATTCAGAATTCAAAAATCGTTAACTAAAAATTATTAAAGAAAAAGAGGTAAAAATGTTGGACATTAATTTCATCCGTAACAACAAAGAGCTCGTCGAATCATTCCATCAAAGAAAAATGTACAAAAAAACGTCAATCTTGATGAAATTCTCGCCCTCGACGACCAAAGAAAAGCTCTTCTTCAGCAAGTTGAAGCTCTTCGCAAAAGAACGCAAATGATAATACCGCCAAAATGAAAAATGGCAAAGCCTAGCGACGAATTGATCGCCAAAGGTAAGGAAATCAAAGAAAACTTAGTACCCTCGAAGCCGATCTTTTCTAATTTTGAAAAAGAGCTAAACACTAAACTAAAAACCGTCCCTAATGTCATTTTTGACGACGTGCCACTGGTGACGAATCGGCCAGCGTGGAAGTCAAAAATGGGGTGAATGCAAAACTACCGGCGTCGATCACCTCGACTACGCCATCTCTCGTGACTGCGTGGATTTCGAACGTGGTGCCAAAGGTCGCTGGCGCAAAAATTCTATTATGTCAAAGGTGGTCTCAGCCCTGCTCGAAAAATGCCCCTAATCCAATTCGGCATCAAGAAAATCGTTGAACACAGCTTCACCTCATGGATGTACCTGATTTAGTTAATTCTCGCGTTCTCGAAGGTACCGGTTTTGCTCCACGTAGCTCTGAGCAGAGCGATGAATACTACATCGAAGGGGAAGATCTCGCTCTTATCGCGCACTGCCGAGATGTCCATCACTGGTTACCACATGGACGAAATTATTGACGAAGATAAGCTACCCACTCTTCTATGCCGGCCCTCTCCGCTTGTTTCCGTAAGGAAGCTGGCGCCTACGGCAAACATACCCGTGGCCTCTTCCGCGTTCACCAATTTAATAAAGCTCGAAATGTATGCCTTTTGTGCTCCAGAACAAAGCAAAGAAATTCACGAAAAACTTCGTGGCATCGAAGAAGAAATCTGGCAAGAAATTGGCATCCCATACCATGTCATCAATATCGCTGCTGGCGATCTCGAGTGCTCCAGCCGCCAAGAAATACGATATCGAATACTGGTCTCCAGTTGATCAAAAATACCGTGAAATCACCAGTTGTTCGAACTGTACCGACTTCCAAGCTCGTGGTCTCAATATCCGCGTCCGCCGCAAAAGACGGCACCGTCGAAGTGTCTTCACACTTTGAATGCACCGCCATCTCGCTTGCCCGCACCATGGTAGCCGTGCTTGAGAAACTTCGCCGAAGAGGGTGGCAAGCTCCGCGTTCCTGAAGTCTTGCAGCCGTACCTCGGCACCGACATGTTATAATAGCCATAAGGAGAAATTATGATCGAAAAAAATTGAAATTAGTGGTAGTAATTACAAAATTGAAGATAGTTTTCATAAATATGCCGTCAAACGTATCGGTAAACTCGATAAATACTTGCCACACGGCAGTAAAAAGATGTTATTGCCAAAATTGTCGTCACTGAAGTAGGTCGCACTCACGGTAATAAATATGAAATTTCTGCCGCTATGGAAATTCCAGGTGGCAAAGTTATCGCCGCTAAAGATGAATGTTCCAATATCTTTCGCTGGTATCGACATCATCGAAGCTGAAATTAATGGGTCAAATTCGTCGCTACAAAATTGAGAGTACTCCACACCTTCGTCGTGGCGTCTTTCTCCCGCATTTTTTGGCAAAAATCCAATTCCTAATTTTAACCTAAAATTTCCCGGACTAAAACTCAATTAAAAAATACATGTTCTCTTTAAAAACATGTATTTTTTTATGATAAAATATCCCTATAATATTATTCCGATTTGGAGGTTTCGACTGTTTATGTCTCAGAAAAATTGAAAAATTCAGGAAGCCAAAATTAAGGCTCCAAAAGTTAAAAAGAACGCAAGCCAACCGATAAACTAGCTGATAAAACCACCACGACCCGTATTTTGCAGGTGTTTTTTGGTGACCCAGCCAAGCGCACCTCACCCGCATGCGCAAAATCGTTAAAATCATCAATAGCTCTCGAACCAAAAATACGAAGCCATGTCTGATGACGAGCTCAAGGCTCAAACCAAGGTCCTAAAAAGAACGTCTTGACACTCTTAATAAGAAGGCCGAAGCTAATATCGCTCGTGCAAACTGAAAAGCTTCAGCCAAAAATCTGAGACAAAGGCTGAATCTACTGACAGTAGCAAGAAGCAGTCTACCTCTGTTAAATCGGAAAAACTTGAACGTAACGAAACTAAAAATTTCTAAGCGAAATTTTACCAGACGTCTTCGCTCTGGTGCGTGAAGCCACTCAAGCGTGTCTCGGCATGCGCCACTATGACGTCCAGATGATTGGTGGTATCGTTCTTCATGAAGGCAACTGTCAGCTGAAATGAAAACTGGTGAAGGTAAAACCTTTAGTCGCCCTTTTTACCATCTCTTCTTTAAATGCCTTAACTGGCTCGTGTGTCCACGTCGTCACCGTGAACGATTACCTCGCTACAGCGACGCCGCTGGAATGCTCCCAGTCTATCACTCCTCGGCATGAGTGTAGGTGTAAATTATCGCCGATGCCAGCTTTCTTTATGATCCAGAATATGTTAATGAGGAACATACTGATGAACGTATGCAGCACTTGAAAGCCTTGCAGAAAAACAGGGCCTATCAAGCTGATGTGACTTATGGCACGAATAACGAATTTCGGCTTCGATTACCTCCGTGATAACATGGTGAACGAAGTTGATTTTCTCCGCCAACGTGAACTTAATTTTGCCATCGTCGATGAGGTTGACTCAATTCTGATTGATGAAGCCAGAACTCCCGCTAATTATTTCCGCCCCTGCTGGCGATAATCCAGATTCCTATTATCAATTTGCCAAAATTGCGTCCCTCACCTCGGTCCAGACGATTATGTACTCGACGAAAAACACCGTCTCCGTCTCACTCACCGATGCCGGTATCGAAAAAGTCCAGCGCATGCTCGGTATCGACAACTCTCTACTCCGCTGATAATACCCGCTTAGTCTATCATATGGATCAAGCTTTACGCGCTCAGGTAGTTTTCCAGCGCGACCGCGACTATGTCTGTCACTAATTCCGGCGAAGTTATTATTGTAGACGAAAACACCGGTCGTCTCATGCAGGGTCGTCGCTACAGCGAAGGCCTCCACCAAGCCATCGAAGCTAAGGAAAGCGTCGTGGTTAAAGAAGAATCCATGACTCTAGCCACCATTTCTTTCCAGAATTTCTTCCGTCTTTACAATACAGCTCTCCGGTATGACTGGTACCGCTTTCACCGAAGCTGAAGAGTTCCAGCAAATCTATGCGCCCTCGACGTAATTCAGATTCCACCTAACCGTCCAATTATCCGTATCGATAAAGACGATCTCATTTTTCCGCACTGAAGCTGGTAAACTCCGCGCGATCGTCGAAGAAGTAGAAATTCCACGAAAAAGGTCAGCCCTGTTTTGATTGGTTCCGCCAGTATCGTGAAGAACGAATTAATCGCTAAATATCTCGACGAAGCCGGACCTCTTATGAATTACTTAACGCGAAGAAACAATGAGCGTGAAGCTGCCATCGTCGAAAAAGCTGGCCAAAAAGGCGCGATCACTCTTGCCACCAATATGGCTGGTCGTGGTACCGATATCAAGCTCACTGATGAAGTCAAAGAACTTGACGGCCTGGTAGTAATTGGCTCGAACGTCACGATAGTCGTCGCGTTGATAATCAGCCCGTGGTCGTGGTGGTCGTCAAGGTGACCCAGGTATCACTCCAGTTCTTTGTCTCTTGCGAAGATGACCTTATGCGCATTTTCCAGGGTAATCAAATTGGCGCCCTACTTAACCGTATCGGTATCGACGAAGATACTCCCAATCCAAAAACCGCAGCGTCACCAAGATGCTCGAAGCGGCCTCAGAAGCGTATCGAAGGTTTTCAATTTCGATTCCCGTAAAAACGTGGTGCAGTATGACAACGTCATTAACCGCCACCGTCGCATCGTTTATCTCATGCGTCGCAAGATTCTCGAAGGGCAAATATCTCTGACGAAATTAATCGCCTCATCAAAGAGCTGTCGCTGCTTTTAACCGCCGAAAGCATCCGCGTCAAATCGTAACTTTCATCAAAGAATTCCAATCTGTTTTTCGATCTTGATCGTGACCTTATTATCGAAATCGGTTTCAAGCGTAAAGAAGAAGAGCGCGCCAAGCTTGCCACTCTTGCCGTCAAAAGCAGCTTACGCCATCAAAGGAACTTGAATTTGGCGCCGATGTCATGCGTAGATTGAACGCGAAGTTTATCTCAGGTTCTCGACGCTCTCTGGATGCAACACCTTGAAAACATGCAGTACCTCCGTGAAGGTATCCACTGGCGCTCGATCGGTCAGCGTGACCCACTAGTCGAATATCGCACCGAATCTCAAAAAAACTTTCGAAGGTCTCCAAAAGAATCTCCGCGAAGAAGTCTTTCAAAAGATTCTCCTCTCTATCACCCCACAAGAAGCGGTCGCCACCGACACGATTGACGGGGAAGAATACGACACTGAGCTCACCAAGATGGCCGAATCTGCCACCAATCGCGGCGTTAATACTATTGAAGCTAGGTGAGAAGAATCTTGATAATGAATTTCACCAAAAAGCCAACCAAATCCGCTAGCCTCAGTGAAAAGCGCAATAAAGCCAAAAACAGAAAAAAAGCTAAACGCCAAAACAAAAAGCACGGCCGCCGTTAAACATGAAACATTCCATTGAAGAAATCGAACTAAAGAATGGTGCCAAAGGTCTTTTGATTGACGTACCAGGCGCTTCCGTCATGAACATGAAAGTCCAATTTCGTGGCGGTATGCGCTTTGCCAAAAGTCCTGAACTTTTACGAGATTGCTCACATTGTTGAGCATCTCAGTTTTGGTGCTAACGCCAAATATCCTGATGAATCCACTTACGAGGCGGAATTTACCAAAAACGGCGCCTATCATAACGCCTGGACTTCGACTATTCTGTTTGTTACGAAAACCGAATGTGCGGATTTTGAATGGGACCGCATCTTTAGACCTTAAACGCATTGCTATCACTTCACCAAAATTTAATGAAGTAGAGTTAAAAAGTGAAAAAGGTAACGTCCGCGCCGAGCTCACTGGCTATATGAATGACTATGGCCGTCTACTTTGGCCACGCTCTCCAAAAAGCCATCGGTGAGAATGTCTTAAATCTTCGCGAACGTCTTTCCACTATCAATAACATCACTCTCGATGACATTAATGAGCATTACAGTCGCACTCCATACTCGCGAACAATATGCGCTTTATTATTGCCGGCCAGACCAAAGCATCGTAAAAAGAAATCTATTCGCAACCTCGAGAGTTGGGAGTTAAACTCCCGGCGAACGCTTTGAAATCCCCGTAGATGAGCTTACACTCTTCTAACGCTGTCCTAATTAAGCGAAAAGACGCCAGCAACATCACCTTTTGGCTTTTTCCATGATTACTCCAAGACGCCTCCACCGAAGAAACTCAGGCCATGGGCGCTCTATCACTTGTTAAACGGCACTATGAGTAGTCGTATTTTCGGCCAAGCTCGTCGTCGTGGCCTAGTCTATGGTATGGGGTAGTGGCATCAATAGCACCAATCATTATTCTTCCTGGGATTTTTGATGGCGAAGTCAACCTCGAAACTTCTGAGGAACTCTTTCACGCTCATCCAACTTGAAATGCTTAAGGCTCTAAACGGCGATATTTCCGATGCTGACATCGAAGCCGTGAAGACTTACGCTCTGGTCGCTATCAAATGGGGGCTCAGACCGTCAGCCAAAATTTCCGATTACTATACCGACGATTATTTTCATGACGGAAAAAGTCGAATTTTTATGACAATTTTCCAATATTATTAAACAATCAACTAAACCTCTAATCGTCGAACTGGCCCGCGAATTTGCCGGCTCTGGCATCCATGCTATGGTGCCGTCGGCTCCGTCGAAAAGCAAATCATTAACCAGCTAGCCAATTGTCTAGTTTTCTAACTAAAATCAAACCAAATCAGAGTGCTATAATAGACTTATGAAAATTGCAGTTTTAGGTAAAAGGGTGGAAGGTAACGCCGTCGCTGAATATTTTAAGCAGGACGAAATTACTTTTTCGAAAAAAATTCACCGACGAAGATCTAGATTCTTTTGGTTTAGAAAAATTTTGACCTGGTTTTTTCGTAGCCCTTCCGTACATCCACTTTATCTAGCCAAGCAAAAATCACCTCATCTCATCGATAATTGGACCACCATTACTAATTACTTTCTTTAGTCACGTCAAAGCTCCGATTATCGGCGTCACTGGCACTAAAGGCAAGGGGACTACTTGCTCCATTATTGCGTCAATTCTTGCGTGAATTCTCCGAAAAATTCGAGCATGTCCATCTAGTTGGCAACATTGGTAACCCCGCCATCCTCGAGCTCGATCAAATTACCGAAAAAGACATCGTAGTTTACGAAATGAGTAGCTTCCAGTGCTGGGATCTCGAAAAATCTCCCCACATTTCCGTCGTGTTGCGTATTGAGCCTGATCATCTCGACCGTCATCCAGATTTTCGACGACTACGTCGATGCCAAATCTCATATCGTTTTGAAATCAGACCGCTAGAAGATTCCTGTATTTATTACGCTAATAATCTTTATTCTGAAACTATCGGCGAACTTAGTAAAGGCCAAAAATTCTCTTATCCAATCAAATCTCATCTCGAAGAATTAAACACTCTACTTGACCAGTTACAAATTCCTGGCAAAGCACAATCGTGAAAAATGCCGAAGCTGCCATTTTTAGCCGTACTTGCTTTTACTTGATGTCTCTTATGACAAGCTTTTTCCTGCCAGAAAAATCGCGAACTCTATCAAAAATTGCCGCTGGACTCCATAAATTCAGGGGCTACCACATCGCTCTACAATTCGTCCGTGAATTAAATCATGTACGTTACTACGATGACAATTATTCCTCGGCTTTTTCCAGCTGCCGATGTTGCCATCGCCGCTTTTGAAAATTATCCTACCTTCTTGATCGCCGGCGGCTTTTGATCGCGGCCTCGATCTCACCGAGATGAAACAACGCTTCTTTCTCCGCCAAAAATCTCAAGAAAATTATCCTGATTGGTGAAACTAAAACGACGTCTTGCCAAAAAGATGAAGATCCCAGAAAATATTGTTTTGCCGAAACTCTAGAAGAGGCCGTCAATATCGCAAGAAAACTTGCCGAAGCCCAAACCGAGCTCGTCGCCAGTAATTTCGATCTTTTGCCTACCAATTTCCAAAAATTGTCCCAAAAGAAGCCATCGTTTTGATGAGTCCAGGCGCCGCCAGTTTTGATATGTTTCCAAAAATTTTCAGTGATCGTGGCGAGCAGTTCCAGGCCATAGTTAAAAAGCCTCAAAAATAACCGTAACCATCTACCAAAATCTCTCATTTTTGATAAAATTAATGTAATGAACGAAAACGCTATTAGTTTTTCTAATTCAAATAATCAGCCTTCCTCCGGGGAACCCAGTTTTTCGTTTTTGTCAGTTACTATCTTGATCGCGCCTCTTGACCGCTAGCTTTCGTTTATCAGGGAATTGATAATATTTTCTTCACCGAAAAATTCATTTCGCAAAAAGCTGACGCCGATAAAAATATCGCTTCAATCCTACGCCGACCCTGCCCTTGATCAACTGCTCGATAGTGCAATGTTTCTGCTTTTATCCCTAATTGGTACCAGTTATTATAAAACCCATCCCACCCTGCAGTCAAACTCGATGTACCTATCGATACCTTTTCAGGCACAATTTCTTTTCAGCACAGTTTATCAGGAAGGCCTCAGTCAATATGCCTTTGAAAATCGATCTCACTCGTGCTCATTTAGCCCACTTCCAACCCACCCCAAATTATCAAAGTTAAACCAGCCGTAAAAATATAACGGTCAAGGTAATCTAGCCCTACAATCTGGTGGTAAAGACAGTTTGCTGGTTGCGAAAATTACTTAAAGAAAAAGAACATTCCGTTTTGAACCGTGGTACGTCACTAGCGACCCCAGTCTTTCTCATCCTCACGTCATCGATACGCTAGGTGATTCTTTCACCCATATGAACGCCAGTATTGTTCACCGCGAGATCGACATCGCCCATCTTCAAAAATCCCACGGCCTCAATGGTCACGTTCCAGTTACTTTTCATCGTCGAAGCTCTCGCGCTTATTCAGGCTATCTTGAAATAACCAAAATGTAGTTCTCACCAGTATTGGCCACGAAGGCGCTGAACCCTCATGCCATGATTGGCGACCTACCAGTCAATCATCAATGGTCCAAAACCTGGGATGCCGAACGCTTTTTCACCGAGTATGTGCGCCGCTACCTTTCACCCAGAACTTCATGTCGGCTCAATCATCCGTCAATACACTGAATTAAAAATCGCTGAACTTTTTGTCCAAAAATGCTGGAAAGAGTACGGATACAGTTTCAGCTCCTGCAATGAGGCTAATTATAAACAAAAGAATCAAAATTCCACCCTCAAATGGTGCGGAAAAGTGCCAAATGCGCCAATTCTTATCTACTTTTTGCCCATTCGTCCCACCTCAATATCTCCAATCTCTCTTCAATGACGAAGATCTCTTTCAAAACCTGAGCTTTTTCAATACCCTTCAAGGTCTGCTTTGGCATCTATAATACCATGAAGCCTTTTTGAATGTGTTAGCGAAGTTGACGAACTTCGCACCGCTTATCATCATCGCATGGCTTCTCCGCCAATTCTCATTGAAGACCTCAAACAATTTAATCAAGAAAATAACGGCGGCCTCATCTCCCAGCCTTTCGGAAGCCACCAAGCGTCTCGGCCTCGGCAATCTCTTGAAAAACCCACTTTCTTCCCGTACTTCCAAAGCACTTTCAAATAATTCCAGCTACTGGCAGCCACTCTATGCTAACCTCCCATTTCCGGGTGCCTGAAAGTAATTTTGACTATAATCAAACCTACGAAAACCAACCTTTCTTCAAAGATTTTTTAAATAATTACGGAGCCGCGAATTAGCATGAAAATTTATACTCTAAGGCACGGCGAAAACCGATGCAAACAAACAAGGTGTAAGTGCTGGACTGCTCGACACCAATCCTAAATACCACTGGCGTCAAGCAAGCTCCTCAGAATCAAACGTCAACTAAAGGGCGTGCATTTTGACCGCTGTTACGCCTCACCTCTGATGCGCACTAGCAAAACCGCTCAAATTGTCACTGGCCACCTCGACCCTAAAAGCTAATCATATTAATCATCAGAATCTTTGCCACATTCAGTATGACCGTCGTCTTGTCGAACGAGCTTTCGGCGTTTTCGAAGGGAAGGATAGCTCAAAAATTACACAGCATTAGCTGGAAAGATCGCTTTCAATAGTGAACGATTTAATATGGAAAGCATTCATTCCATGTATCTCCGCGCAGAAGATTTCGTGAAGAACGAATTACTCAAAAATAACGACCCAGATGCCACAATTTTGATTGTTCTCACGGTGATTTTTCTTCGCCTGATTGACTTTGTTTTGCGTGGCGGCACCGCTGAGCAACTTTTTACTCATTTCTTTTACGACAATATTATCGACGAACCATATCCAAACTGCGCTCTGCACTACTACGAAGTCTAGTTTCGAAATTGCCCACCTATTTTCGAAACTACTCCTACTTTCAAGAATCCAAATCATAGCCAAAGCATCCCATTAGCACCAATTTTTATTGTGAAAAACATCATTTTTCGTGCTAAAATATAACAGATTGGATCGTCGCCTAAGCGGTAAGGCACTGGGTTTTGGTCCCAGCATTCGCAGGTTCGAACCTGCCGATCCAGCTACTAGAAATTATGCTCCTAAATCGCAAGATTTAGGCTTTTTGTTCTTATAAAATATCGCCTCATCAGAATATCACTTTTTACATCCACAATAATCTTAAGTATCCTTATAACATACCAACGTAAAGTCGATATTATTTTTGGTTTGTTGATAGTATAATTACACTAAGAGTATTTATAAACTTAACTCGAGATAATCAAGGAAATAATATGTCTAAACTGAATGTTGACCAAAAGTATCTCATGAACTTTTTATCTGATAGAAAGGCGGATTACATAATCCCTGATTACCAGCGTCCATACGCATGGGACGAAGATAACTGCTCAGACCCCTTTGGGATGATATATTCTTTGTATTCCTGATAACGACGCTACGAAATTCGACATCAACGACGAATACTTCCTCGGCTCTATCGTAACTTTTGAAAACGATAAGAAACAACAGGAAGTCATTGATGGTCGCATGCGTCTAACTACTTTTTATGTCTCTTCTCCGAGCCTTCTACGATCGTTTTACGCAAATGCAAAACCAAGATTCTAAAGACTCTCTGAACGCATTGTTAGCTGCATCTGGAAGACTAACGAAATGGGCAAGCCAGATAAAAGAAATCATCTAAAATAGATTCCGTAGTCGCAACAGAGATAAAGATAAAGACGAGTTCCCTATCAATCCAAAAAACTGGTATAGTTACCAACGAGCAGACAAGCCGTTATGCGAATAATTCTTTAGATTCTTCCTTGAAAAAGTAGATGATTTTATTAACCACTTCCCAACATTTGCAGAAAAACTCCCCAGCACGTATCTTGAACAACTGCATTCTTATGCCAATTGAAGCCGAATCGCAGGATACCGCCCTTCGTATCTTCTCGACTCTAAATGATAGAGGTCTTCCTCTCCGATTCCGATATCTTCAAAGCTCAATTCTATCAGTATTACAAACAACAAAGTCGAAGACGCCAGAAACGAGTTTATTAAGTGATTGGAAAAAGCTCGAAGAAACTCATGCGACAAAATCTTCTCATCCAAGCACAGGTACGCCTATGGACGACCCATTTACTAGGTATATGTATTTTATTCAAAGTGCTAAAACGCGACAATAACAAATCTACGACAACCGAGTCTCTTAGGAAGTTCTACGAGCGTGATAAGTATTCAATCTGAAGCAAGATCGGCACTTTGATAGCCTTTAAAGACCTCGCTCAATCTCTGGGAAGATATTGCCGACCAAAATTCTGAACGCTTTAGTAAAAATACATTAAGAAAACTCTTTACGCTGAACTACGCACCAAATAGTATGTGGAGCTATTTTGTATCCGTTTACTATATGGCAAATCGTGACGAAAATGGCAGTCTAGATACTGATTTGAAATATTTCTAGATCGTACCATCGCATTTCGGTGCGCATGCAGTCGTTCATCCAGGCGTAAACGCATTAAGAACCCCGCTTTGCCGAAATGTTGAACATCGTCAATCTCAAAACGAAGTTACATTCTCGGAGTTCACCGATAAAGAACAGACTCTGAAGCGCAATTGTCATTACATGACTTTAAGAATGGTAGACCAATCACGAAATCTATGCTCGCTCTCCGCATGATGTTGGACAACGAGCAAGCTCTTCCCAACTTTTCAATAGTTCTGATATTGAGCATATCTACCCAAGAAGCGCCAAGAAAACGAGAAAGGACTATCCGATAACAAGCAGATTGAATCGCTTGGCAATAAAGCACTCCTAGAGAAGCGAATCAACATTCGTGCTTTCCTGATTACAGGTTTGAGGATAAAATTAAATATTATAATGGCTTTACTAACGATAAGCGTCAACGCAAAGACGGGACAATCAACCTCGAACTTAAAAACATTAGGTAAATATAAGGAATTCGGAGAAAAAGAAATTTCTTTGAACGCAATAACAAGATTATCGACGAGTTCATGACCTTACTTAACAAAATGGCTTAATTGCCCATCAATTTGTAAAATTTTTGGGAAATTGTCATAGCCCCAAATTTCTCTGCAAGGGACTTAACTGTCATTTACAGGAGAAATTGAAAACATGACTTATATTCAACTTGGCTGAATAATCTTAGGCTTAATTGCAACCACAAAATAATAACTAAAGTTGCTAATTGGGATTATGGCTTTTTGCCCAACAAAAACAACATGAAAGAGCCACCCTATTTATTTAGCCACCACCCAAATCCTCACTCGCCGATTGCAATCTTTTGCAAAGCATTTTGGCAGTTTTCGGCAATAGTTTTTCCGCCTTTTACTCCATGGCGTAATGTGGTCAGCTCATGCGCTTTCAATCTCAAAAATACTGTCCACAAGAAGCATTGTACACCTTTTGACGTCTCATAGTTTCTCTTTTCTCGATCATTAAATGTGCGACAGAAAGACTCTTTCATCACCCGTCAAAACATAAATCATAAATACTCTTTTATTCGTTACATCTTCGTCTTGCATTAGCTCAGAAACTTTATTTTCTAACTCCTTCGGTATTCAAATTGTCTTCCTACCATAAAGATTATACACTCACCCCCAATCAACACCCTTCATTTCTTTTACGGTATTTGACGAAAGTATTTTTCAACCCACTCAATTACGGCCTCGAAAATACAACCATAATTCGTTCTGCATTCTGGTCGTGCTGATGTTCGCTCATATAGTTTTCAATATCACCACCCTGAAAGCCATTTTTCACGGCCGTCTCTAGATACTCTTGACGGATTGGGCTACCGTTTATATATTTTTCGGCTAAACCTTTGGTGAGGGGCATTAGATTTAGAAAACTTTAATTTTTGCATCCGCTAGCCAAGAACCAGTGTAGACCGCATTACGTAATTCTTGAGCAGTAAGTTTTTCGCCAGCAATATTAATAATCTTAAACCATTCAAGTTTTTCTTTATCTGGTTCCAGCGCAAAAATAAACTTGCAGCTGATAATTTTAAAAATTTGTTCTTGTTCATCTTTGGTTAAATTATGAAATGTATAAGGATTGCCATTGAATTGAACCGAAAAGTCACCATTTACATACTCGACAAAAATGATATTGTGCGTCGTTGTCCATCCATCACCTCAAAAGTGCACCGTCATCTCGTACTACCCAATACATCACATTGAGCGGAAAACCTTTACGAATCGTACTAATAACTTCGTCGCGTTGTTTACCATCATAAACAAACTCTCGCTGATATGGCGGACGAACATTCAATTTACCATCATGCCCAGCTACACCAGCCCTCTAAGTTATCTTGGTAGCCTTTGACAACTTCACCATTAGCGATTTGTTTGAGCTCGATTTTTCACCTTAATTCTCCTTATTGTTATTCTTGCATATGTTATGCCGATTTTTACCTTCCGTATTTTTATCATACCAGCGACGCTTGTTGATGATAAGAATTCGTGCATATTTTTCTGTCCGTTAATATATGCTCTGGGCCCCCATTTGCTGCTGGATGTCTGAGATCGGCGGACGAGTATTCTGGAAGTATGGGTTGATTTGTCTGTCTTGTCTTGTCTTGTCTTGTCTTTGTCTTGTCTTGTCTTGTCTTGTCTTGTCTTGTCTTGTCTTGTCTTTGTCTTGTCTTGTCTTGTCTTGTCTTGTCTTGTCTTGTCTAAATGAGTATACTCAGGTCTTTTTCCATCATCACCTTTCCGGAAAGCGACATCTCAAATTGATCTGGATTATACTCTATCCAGAAAAGTTATTGGAACACCCATAACACCATCATAATCTTCAGGAATCTCAGCCACTTTATCGACGTTAATTGCATCATAATTATCGATATTTAGGATATTCTTCAGAATTATATTTTTGTATAGTTGTGAAATTAAGTCTTCATGGCGCTTCTCATGGTCCAAATTAGTAAACCAACCACAATTTCTAAATTTTTACTAAACCAGTCTTCTCGTCATAAACACCTTTTGCAAATCTATCAACATCTGTATTTGGTATAGATGCGTTCCCTGCATTAAAACCATGTCCGAGCCATAATTTATTTTGGGCGATTAGTGGAAAAATTTCTGTAAGTAATTGCGTTTTTACTACCGATAATCAAAAACTTCTTTATCATATTCAACCAATTGTGCAACATATTCTCTAAATAACGAAAACGGCGGATTAGTAATTACAATATCCGATCGTTTCCAATAACTTACATTATTCATCGCCCGAAAATCACCACTACCTTTAAGATATGACAAGATTTTAGATTTTCCGCCGTTATCTAGCTTTAGCTTTTTCTCGGAGTAGAATTTCTTTTAGTATCTCAGAATATTGATATTCCCGCTGCCGTCAATATCGGAAATATCATCAAGCTCAATTTTTATATGCTTTTTGAAATAATTTTATTACGATTTTTGTTATTATGCTTAATATTTTTATCGTCTCCAAAAACGATAACTGAATTTCTTTATTAGCAACTGGACTTGGGTCATAACAAGTAGTAATTAGCTTCCTTTAAACCCAAAGTCTTAAAAATTCATTGCAAAATATTTGAAAAATTACTTTCAAAAGGGTCATCGCAATTACAAAAGATCACTAAGTTGGTCCCTATAATGTTTCAACTCGTTTTCAATATCCTTTAATTGAGTATAAAATTCATCATTTTTAGCAGTTTTTGCTCTTTTTGTAGTGATGATGTAGCTACCTAGATACCTTTCTTTTATAAGGTGTCAAAATATAAAAGACACGCACAATAGATATCCAAACTTTTTACAACAGAGATAATACTAAGTATCACGATGCCCTAAAAATACATTTATCTCAAAAACATAAGGCTAGAGTCTCATTGTTTTTCTACTGTATTTTTGTAAAGATTTAGACTCTTATATTTTTCACCATAATATACCCAAAAATAGATAAAATAACAGATTGAATCGGTGACAACCGCCCAAAAACATTGTGATCTTTTTATTTACGAAGATAGTCATAAAGGTTATAAGTAAATACACTTCAAAATGTTGCGTGATTTGAGCTGGAGATGATATCACATAAGTTTATAAACTTAAATCCACCATGCATTCACATAGTGGATTTATTTATACCTCAACTTGGCTGGAGATGAGGGATTCGAACCCCGAATGGTGGGACCAGAACCCACTGCCTTACCACTTGGCGAATCTCCAGTGTGCTTTTCATTATACCACATTTCCTCATCTCCTGTCACTTTATCAGTTATAATATTCTATATGAATAACCTCGAAAAACGCCTCGCTCTCTTGCAAGAGGGAATTGATGATACCTGGGCTAAAGCTAAATCTTGATGAAAAATTCGCTAAACTCGCCCATCTTCAAGAAGAATCCGCCAAAGCCTGAACTCTGGAACGACCTTGCTCGTAGCCAAATCCGTCAATACTGAACTCAAAAACTCGAAAGCGAACTTAGTACCTGGCAAATTCTCAAATCCTCAAGCCAAACGACCTGCATGAATTAATCGAACTTTCCGCCGAAGATCTTGCTGAAGAAATCGAGGCTCAACTTCACCGCTCACGAGAAAACTTACGCTGAACTCAAAAATCTCTCGCTTTCCACTCGACCCACCTCGATCAGAAGGACGCCATTATTCGTATTACCGCTGGCGCCGGTGGCACCGAGGCCATGGACTGGGCGGGCATCTTGGATCGCATGTATTTAAGATTTTTCGAAAAACATGGTTACGAGGTCGAACTCATCGAACGTAGTATAGGGGAAGAAGCCGGTATCAAGACTCGCCGTTTACGAAGTTTATGGGCCCCGAAAATGTACGGCCATCTCAACCGAACATGGCGTACATCGCCTAGTGCGTCTTTCACCGTTTAATGCTGACAATCTTCGCTAAAACCTCTTTTTCACTTGTCGAAGTTCTACCAACTTGACAGTGAAGATGACCTTAAGATTGGACGAAAAGGACCTCCGTATTGATACCTATCACGCCGGTGGTCATGGTGGACAATCTGTCAATACCACCAATTCCGCTATTCGCATCACCCATTTTACCGACTAATACCGTGGTCGTTATTCAAAACGAGCGTTCCCTAACTGCAAAAATCGCGAAAAAGCTATGGAAATTCTTCGTGGTAAACTACTTAAATGCAGCAAGATCAGCAAGCCGAATCTATTAATCAATTACGTGCCGGCGAATCAGCCAGTTGGGGTCAGCAAATTCGTAACTACGTCATGCAACCTTTATAAACTCATCAAAGACACTCGCACCAAATACGAAGAAACCGATGTTGATTCCGTGCTTGACGGCAAAATTGATAATTTTATCGACGCTCATCTCGAGTCTCTAGTTGGTAGTAATAACTAAACGCTTTCTCTCGCCTTTTTCATTTTTAATTCTTACTGTTTATGGTAATATAAGAGTATGATATTGTTCGATCATGTCACCAAGCGCCACGGTAAGGGTACCCGCGCTGTTCTCGATGATATTTCCTTGCATATTAGTGCTAATGAATTTGTGCTGGTAAATCCGGTGCCGGTAAGTCTACTCTCTTGAAGATGATTACCAAGGAAGCCACCCAGATTCCGGCAAGATTATCATTGGTGGCATCGATCTTGACTATGCGAAGCGTCGCCATATTCCAGATTATCGTCGCTCGTATTGGTGTAGTTTTTCAGGATTACAAACTACTACCATCTCGTACAGTTTTTGAAAAACGTCGCCTTCGCCTCGAAATCGCCGGCATGTCGAATCATGAAATTGAAAATACTGTACCGAAAGTACTTGACCTTGTCGGTCTCTCTGATAAAGCTCAATCGTTTTTCCCGCCGACCTCTCTGGTGGGAAAGACAGCGCGTCTCGATTGCACGCTCTGTTGCTCGTCAACCAAAAATTCTCATTGCCGATGAGCCGACCGGCAACCTCGACGTTTTTAACCTCCAAAGAAATTATTGATTTATTGCAAAAATTAACAATTACGGCACCACTATTTTAGTCACCACCCACGACGCCAATATTGTTAACCTCTTGAAAAACGCGTCATCACTATGCGCGATGGTAAGATTATTTCCGATCAAAAAGAGTACGGTATTTATCGCCTTGATACCGATAACGATGGTATTTCTGACCTACCACAGCCAGGCCACATGCGCCCGACTTCTTATCTTTATAAAACCGCCGAAGCTGAGCTCTGTCGCGAAGCCATTCCCTCAACGCGAAACCGAACCTCGTCGCGAGACCGATTTTCGTCGCGAGACTGACCTCGTCGCGAAAACACTCCTCGACGCGAAACCGAACTTTACCGCGATAGTCAACGTTCACAGCTCAGAGTTCCTCACGAAAAATTCCAATTCTATCGCCAGCTCCAGACCACCTGAATCCAACCAGGCCAAACGCGCGCGTAATCACCGCTTAATTCAATAAGGAAATCTATGAAACATGAAACCTTAAGAAAACTCAAGACCATGCAGAAAAACAGTCGCGGACATCTCTTCGCACCAATTTTTCGCATCATGAAATACGGCATCATTGGCTATGGTCGTAATATCTGGCTTTCAATTACTTCTACTTTCGTAATGACTCTTACCTTAACTCTACTTTTTGCTACCGCCACTGCTAGCTTGGTATTATCTTCACCGCCGATAAAATGCGCGAAAAAGTCGATATCACCATTTATTTTAAGCCTAATACCGAAATTATTACGCTTGAAAAATCAAGAAAAATTCTCCTCCGACTCTAATATCTCGTCAAATTTCCTACACTACTACTGAGGAGGAATTCAATAAATTCGTCGAGGAAACCAAGAAAAACAATGAAAATGACCTTCTTTCTACCCTCGATGATCCTGACATGAAAGAACTCATGCTTTCCTCTATGCCTTCCGCACTTCGCATAAAAGTCTACGACACCAATAAACTTAATACTATTATGAGATCGTTAATACCGATTCGGAAGTTCACGAAAACTGATCCAAAAAGGAACCGACCTACGACACCAATGATACCGCTATTGAAACCATTACTTCTTGGTCCAACATTGCTAAAACTGGTGGTCTCGCCATCTCTCTCATTCTCCTAGTCATCTCCGTTCTAGTCATTTTCAACACCATCCGCATGGCGATTTACTCCGTAGTGAAGAAATCTACATGGAGAAATTAGCTGGCGCCGATAATCATTTTATCCGTGGTCCATTTCTTATCGAGGCTATCATGGTCTGGCTTTCTTTTGCCGGTATTTTTATCAACCATTATCGGGTTCTTCCTCTTCCGGCCCTCATCGCCCCAAAACTCAGTGGCTACGACATTGACGTCACCCTAGTTTCTAGTTTCGTAAATTCACCAAGCATCTTCCTGATTGGTCTAGCCCTCACCCTACTTGGTATTTTTATCGCCTTTCTCGTCTTCCATTGCCGTCCGCAAATATCTCAAGCGACTCTAAGTATTTCGTTTAGCTTACCTCCCAATCGCACCATTCCGCCCTGCTTAAAATACTCTAACCGCACTATTCCGCTCTGCTTAAATTATCAAGCAGTACCATTCCGCTCTGCTTAAAATAAGCAGAGCTTTTTCTTCCACCAAGCCAAAAATAAGTATTGCCTTTTTCGTGTTCTTTTTGTGCTAAAATATAGCAAAAAGTATCGTAAGATACCAAAATAACAAATTAAATTATAGTGGAGTATAGTTTAATGAGCAAAATAAAAACAATTTTAAGATTCGAAAAACGCAAAAATTATCGTAAAGTTAAAACCATGAAAAAAAGGTCGTACTCTTATTTTTGCCCTAATTTTTGCGCTCATTTTAGGCTCTATTCCATTCATTCAAAAGAACGACTCTAATGTTTCAGCAGTAGAAAATGAAGCCTACTGTACTAGTGCCGCCTGTCGTACCGCCAAAAAGCTGAAGTCGAGCCGCCGAAAAGCCAACCAAGCCGCCAAAGCCGCTGTTACCCTCGAAGGTGAAGTCGAACGTATGCAACAGGAAATTATTGTCTACGAAGCACGCATTAAAGCGAACGAAGCCAGAAGAAGCGACCTCAAAAATCAAAAATTGAAGATACCACAAAAACTCAAACTTCAACGCAGCTCTTTGTGAATATGTTAGTTAATATTCACCTTGAAGGTGAAACCGACGCCATTATGGTACTAGCTAGCAGTAGTTCACTTTCAGATTTTGCTGAAAAGAAATCTCGCATCGACACCGCTAAAGACCAGGTGAATTCCTCTGCTCAAAATGTAAAGACCATGAAAGATGATCTCGAAAAAGCAAAAAGACTGAAATCGATCGCATTATTTTTAGACCAACAAATTCAGCGCAAAGCTATTGAAGATAAAAAGCTGAGCAACAAGAACTTATTTTTGAAGTATAAGGATAATGCCGCCTCCTTCGCTGCCGAAGCTGCTGCCTCAAGGGAAGAGAAAAATTAAGTTAATCAATAAAGAATACCAGGAATATCTTTCTCGCGCCTCTACTAGCGCTGGATTCGGTACCAAAGCCGATGGTTTTAACAGTTACGGCGCATTTGTCGGCAATTACGGATACTCCTGCCCTCGCGACAATATCGCTGGCGTTCTAGACTCTTACTATATCTGTCAATGTACTAGTTACGCTGCTTATAAAGCCGTCGAATACTATGGCCGCAATATTCGCATCACCGGTTGGGGTAACGCCTATAGCTGGGCTGCCGCCGCTCGTGCCCGTGGCTATCGTGTCGACCGTGTACCCTGCTGCTCACACTATCGCTCAAACCACTAGCGGTCAATTCGGTCACGTAGCCTCGGGTTGAATCGGTTAATGCTGACGGTACCATTACAGTCTCTGAATACAACAATCCATACTCATCTAAATCTGGTCAATGGGAGATTTCGGCGTACGTACCAAAGTAAGTCCAAAATCAATTCACCAGCTACATCCATTTCGACTAGATCATTACCTTCAAAAATACCGCAAGCCAGCGGTATTTTTAACCCTAAAACCGCCACCCAGTCTTATCGATTATGCTATAATTAAGTAATGAAAAACAGAGTGAAACCACGAAAAATCAATCTTAGTACTTCAATTATCACTTCATTTATTTTCCTCGTTGCAGGTTTTTGTTGGCTCTAATTGGCAATTTATTCTTACAAATTTTTCTCCTTATATTGGTTTTCGTAAAAGCGAACAGGCCAATTGGGATTCTCTTAACGAAATCTACACGGAATTAAGATCCTTCTATGATGGTGAAGTCACCGAAGAAAAATGCTCTCACCGGTGCAAAGCGTGGTATTGCCGCTGCACTTGATGACCCCTACACTACTTATCTTACGGCCAAGGAAGGGAACGAATTCTTATCTGATCTCAACGGTGAAATTAATCGAGCCGGAGTTGGCATGGAACTCACTTTTCGTAATAATCACACCGTGGTAGTACGCACACTTCCAGACAACCCCGCGCGTAAAAGGCCGGCATTAAACCTGGTGATCGTATCGTAAAAATTGACGACGAAAATGTCGACGGTAAAACTACCGAAGATGTCGCCAAAAACTTCGCGGTAAAGCCGGCGACAAGGTCAAAGTTGAAGTAATCCGTGGCGCTGAAACTCTGACTTTCGAAATGACTCCGCGAAAAATCAATAACGTTTCCGCAGACATTTCCCTAGCGATAAAACCGCCATCATCTCTGTTTACCGTTTTGCAGAAGACACCGGCGCCCTTGTACGCAAGCTCGCTGAGCAAGCCAAAGCCAAGCAGGTCGATAAAGTTATTCTTGATCTTCGCAATAACGGTGGTGGCTATGTCTCAGCGGCGGGTGAAATGCTTTCACCTTTGGCTTAACGGCGGCGATAAATATATGATTGAAAAATCCATCCACAATGACGACAAAACCGACTACGTCCCTCGTGGCAAAAATCCTATCTTTAAGGATACCAAAACCATCGTTCTAATTAATCGATCCACCGCTTTCTGCCTCTGAAATCGTTGCTGGCGCCCTCAAAGATTATCAAAGAGCCACTATTGTCGGCATGACTTCTTTTGGAAAAGGTGTCATGCAGACTATGCTCAATCTCAGCGATGGCGGTAAACTCAAGGTCACTACTGCTCACTGGTACACACCGAATGGCTCCTCAATCAATAAGACCGGCATCAAGCCAGACGTCGAAATTGGATCGCACTGTCCAAGACATTACTGAAGACAAAGATCCTCAGCCTCGATAAAGCTAGCTACCTAGCTTAAACCTTGTGATTTTTCCTAAAATGTTTTAGAATAATATAATAATTAACAACGAAAGGATGTTATGATTAAAAGTCATTACGAGTCCTACTTGCGGCTATTGCCACGCTCTTATTGATTGGTTAGAGCAATCTTGAATACGCTGAACTTGATGCTAGCAATTTTCCAGGCATTTCGGCGGTTCCAATTACTATCATTACTGATGAATCCGACAAAAATCCGATTCAAGTTCTTGGTTTTGACCGTGAAGGAATCTTAAACGCGCTCGAAAAATTAAAAGCTGTTTAATTAATGAAAAATCCGACCAAAAACCACCCATTCTACTCTGTCCATGGTTTTCGTGGCAATCATTTAGGTTTGACTGAATTTCAAAAATCTGCTCGAAGCTGAGGGGTACCAGGTTTTTAGTCCCGATATCCCACCAGCTTTTTAACACCCAAAATGAAACTTTGCCAAATTTTACCGATTTTACTAAAGATGGCTACGCGGACTTTATCGCGAACTACATCCTCGACAAACACCTTGATCACCCAATTCTGATTGGCCATTCTATGGGGTCTATCCCTTGCTGCCGCCACTCACTGAAAAATACAGCCACCTTATTCATAATAAGATTTTCTTCCTTAGCTCTATCACACATCCCCCAAAAATTTATTTTTACCCTAATTCCGCTAATTGCCTTGGTGCCTAATAAATTTGTTTAGCTATGTCTGCACAGAATTTCTCATTTCGGGTGCCCATCGTTCTAAGAAACGTCAGATTCTCGATCTCACCTACGCGTGTGCTCGTAAATTTACTTCTATTCGAGATGAAATGCGAGCCGCTGTTTTTCTATGTCCTACTCCATTTCTGATTTTTAATTTTTGAAAAATGTTTACTTCATCGCTGGCAAAAAGACCGCATGAATCCATCCCTGCAAAGTAAAAGAAATTGCCAAAAATTCCACGCCGAAGTAGATTTTATCCTGAATGCCGGACATCTCATCAATTACGAAACCCCAGAAAAAAATCGCTGAGCTAGTCTTACCAAAACTTAAAGATTAACCCAAAAATGATACCACTCACTCTTTTAGAGCCACGATGGCTCCTTTTTATTTTTCATTATTTTGTCCCCATAACTTGCTTAGCTTAACTAATTTTTCTTAAAAAATAACAGGGAAGAAACTTCATTTTTCATCATTTTTATTCCTTTTCACTTGTTTTATTTTGCATTTCAGCCAATAATCAAATTAGAACTTTTACCGAAAATACAAAATAGAAAGGAAATTATGTCCTCATCCAGACAGTCTCATTTTTGTTGTTTGTAAGAAACCCTAAATCCAAACCGAAAATACCCCAGAAGACCCCTGTGCTTTCTCTATTTTTCCAGTAAAGCTTTGGCCATATGTACTATTAGCCTGACACCACTAGCCTCTGTTAATTCGAAGTCTGTTGAATGCAAAGATATTCAAGCCGTATTCGCTCGAGGCTCAGGAGAGAAAGCTAAAAACCGATATTAACTATCAAAAATTTAAGACTAATCTTAGTGGCGTACTACAGTCAGCGCATATAAATCCTCACGATTTTTATGGATCTCGGAGAATCAAATCAATACAAATATCAATATCCAGCCGTGAGTGTGGAAAATCTCGGAGCTATATGCCGATACCTATATTCATGCTGGCAAAATGACTATTTTAATAATAGTGGTGACCACTGGCATCAAAGAGATGCAGGCGTTATATCAAGAGGTCGTTCATCGCTGTCCGAACACCAAATTTATTTTAGGTGGCTATTCTCAAGGTGCCATCGTGATGAGTCACGCCATTCGAACACTTGATCCCGAAAAATTATCTACCTCTCAACCCTTTGGTGATCCTAAACTTCATCTCCCAGAGGGTGAAGGGGTTTTTGACAAGCCTTGCATACCATGGCGTGTACTCTGATTATCGCATTAATGTCTCCGATTGTAATGTAGAGCATGGCATCCTGGGGGCGCAAAAACCTTTATCTACCAAACGCCAAGTTCTCCGGCAAAATTGGCACTTGGTGCAATGCGGTGATTTTATGTGCGGTAGCTTTTGACCCCTTTGGTCTTTCTGAAATCAATCTTGGTAAGTTTCAGGCCATGCACCAAAGATCTAATCTGGCCATCTCGCCTATGCAGATCGCTGATGCTTTACGCCGAATCTGCACATATGGTTGGCCAAATTCTAAATGACGCCAAAAACCTGCAAAACCTGGAATGCTAAAATGGTAGGATATTCATCATACTTTTATAAAACAACTCCAAGATCGTTTAGCTCATCCTAAAGTCAATAGTATTGATCATGAATATATCGTAGCGATTAATTTTAATAAATCTAATATCGATACTCTAGCGTTGCAATACATTAGTAAGTGTCATTGAAGCTCAAAAAGCATAAGCACACCCTATTTCATATCTATAAAGTAGATTTTGCTATCGACCATTATGGCTTTTGCTAAGTATCAGAAGATTACTGATTTTAATACCAACACGGATAATTTTATCGAACTTGAGAAGCTTTCTTAAACAACATTACGATAGCTCCAATACTTCGTAAAAACGCCTCAATCGTTGACCTTTACAAAGCAATTTATCAAATTTCGTCCGAACACTTCAACACGACACCACTCAGAAGGTTTTATTCTCTCTACTCCAGCCGAAATTTATTTCGATTACTGTAGGGGAGAATCTGCACAAAAACTTAAATATCTCCTCGAAGCTAAAACATCTCACACCGTTTATTATCAATGGTAATGGCGGCAAATCAGAATACACTAGTTCAGTTTATGATCTTTTGCCCTTGATATGCATGGTCACTATTTTAGTAACGCTGCTAGTGAGAAATTTATTAACGAAAAATTAGAACTTTTTGAAACTACATCAAAAACCCTGCTCAAAATTGCGATATCCCAACCTATACAGTAACCTTCGACGGATACAATTTTAGTATCACCACCTACACTGATCGACCACTTCGCTTGCAACAAGATCCAGTAACATTATGCAACTAAATTTGTTGAATTCGAAGATTTAAGGCCAAAAACCGTAGAACTAGAATTCTCATGGACGCAAATGCAGGAACCGAAATCACCCCACTACCGACTAAAAATTAGTGACCCAAAATTATCATCACGAATCCAAACAAAAACCTTTTAGTCGTTGACAGTGTAAATCCAAGGTATTACTGATGTAGAAACATCTAAATTTTAATCAACTCGACCCTACCAAATCTCATCACATTTTAATTCATTATATTAGCGATGATGCTAGAATCTACAAAACTGAAGAGTAGAATATTCCAACTCAAGGATAACGAACCAGACAAGACCGACGATTCTGAAGATCCAGACAACCCAAGCAATCCAGATGACTCCAATAAGACCGACAACCCAAGTAATCCAGGCAACTCTACCAATCCTGACCCTTCCGATCCACCGCAACCACCAGAAGAACTCTAAAGACAATCATTTTAGGACCTACTTCGAGAATTAGATATTCTAAAACATAATGCCTTTTCAAAAACAAGTTGAAAATCTTGCAGACAAACTCTGCGGCATTTTTAATAAGAAATCTGAAGACAAAAAGGAACTGAAGATAAAAAGGAACCAGATGGTGGAAAATCCGAGAGCAAAAACCAGATAATAAACCTCAAACCAGATAGCCATTCTAAGTCCGAGAAAAATAATGAAAAACCATAGCAATAACTCCGATACTCATAACATAGAAAATCACCAAGAAGATCATCTCGTCTCATCCAAGCATAGAATCAAAAGAAAAATCTATCATCAGACACAGTCAGACTCAACAACTACTCAAAAATAAGGATACTAAAAACTTATTCCAGCCGTACCTGATTCTGGCATGCCTAAATATCTTAAGAGAAGACTGTATTCTAAATAGAAGTATTCATAAAAATACAACACCGTAAACTTCTATCAAGAATTATCGAGAAGACAAGTGATAGTGATCGCCATATTCACAACGATACACTCGAAAGTGCCGGCGCGTGGTAATCATGCGCCGCCACCATAGCGGCCACTTCTGGCTTTCTTCCACGGGTTTTATAGCAGATTTTCTGCAAATCACCTCACCAGCACTTTTTCTGGCATAATAACTTTATTATTATTCAACTTTTTCTCATCTCTGAATATTATACATCTATAACATAAAATGTCTAAATAATACAATGGATTTTATGTTGACACGCTACATATAGCGTTATAGAATAAGCATAGACACTATATATAGCGTAATTGCCAAAACATATATAGCGTAAAAAGCAAACAAAAATAACTAAAAGAGAAGATTGTTAGAATAAGGAGATTTATTTTTATGCTCAAAAAGTCGTCAAGCGAGATGGAAAAGTAGTCACATTTGATATCGAAAAAATCACCAACGCCATTTTAAAAAGCTGGTGCTGCTACTGAGAATTCAAAGAAGAACGCGCCAAACGCTTAGCCGAAAAAGTTGTTTCCAGAATTCGAAAAACTTGACCAAAAGAAAAACTCCATCCGTCGAACAGATCTCAAGATATTGTTGAAAAAGTACTGATGGAATCTAGTTATAAAAAGACCGCCAAAGCTTATATTTCTTACCGCAATGAGCGCACGGTTCGCCGCATGGCTCAAACCAGCCCCATGGATGCCTATCGCACCATTGCCGTGCTTGATGCGAAACAAAATTCAGACATTGCCGTAGTAATGCGAACGTCGACGGCAACTCCGCCATGGGTAAAATGTTTCAATTTGGTGCCGAAGGTGCTAAGTTTTTCGCCAAATCCGTTCCTCATGGAACCACGTTTTGGTGCCGCTCACGATCATGGTGACATCCATATTCATGACCTAGATTTCTATGCCACCGGTACACTTACTTGCTGTCAAACTGACCCACTAAAGCTCTTCGCCAACGGTGGCTTTAGTACCGGTCATGGTCATCTCGCACGCCAAAACTCCATTGGTTCTTACGCTGCACTAGCCGCCATCATCCTTCAGGCTAACCAAAATGAACAACATGGCGGTCAGGCTATTCCAAATTTTCGATTATGCCATGGCGCCTGGTGTCGACAAAACCTTCAAGAAGACCCTCCGCGCTAATCTTATATATAACGAATTCTCTGGTATTCGAAATAACCATTCCAGAAGATATTAAATATGGTGACGAAAACCCTAAAACTCTCAAGATTCCAACTATGTTATTGATGAAGCAAAGAAGGATACCGAAAACCAAACCTTCCAAGCCATGGAGGGCTTTCATCCACAACCTTAACACCATGCATCTCGTGCTTAGTGCCCAAGTTCCATTCAGTTTCTATTTACACTTTCTGGCACCGACACCACAGAATCAGGCCGTCCTGTTTCCAAGATGCTCTCTAGAAGCTACTGAACGCGGTCTTGGTCGCGGCGAGACACCAATCTTCCCAATCTCTGTTTTTAAAGTAAAAGAAGGTTAATTACAATCCAGAAGATCCAAACTACGACCTCTTCAAGCGCAGTATGGAAGTCTCCTCTAAGCGTCTCTTCCCAAATTTCACTTTCATCGATGCTCCATTCAATATCAAGTATTACAAGAAAGGCGACTATAATACCGAGATCGCTACCATGGGTCTGCCGTACTCGCGTTTTCTCTTCCATTTTCCAGAATCCGACGGTATTGCAAACCAGTCGTGGTAATCTATCTTTCACCACTCATTAACCCTAGTCCGCCTTGGTATTGAAACATGGTATCGCTCTAAAAAGAGCGTAAAACAGCAGACTGGAAAGGCTTTTTATAAAGAACCCTCGATGAATTAATGGATTTAGCTGCCGACCAGCTACTCTGAGCGCTTTGAATTCCAAGCCAATCAACACGTCCGTAACTTCCCATTCCTCATGGAGAAGGGAACTCAGTTTGTAGCGAAAAAGCTCGGCCCAGACGATACTCTACGCGATGTAATCAAGCATGGCTCACTTCTATGGCTTTTATCGGCGTTGCCGAAACTCTCAAAGCCATGCTCGGCAAACATCACGGTGAAGACGAAGAGCCAGAAAGAAAGGTCTCGAAATTATCGAACATATGACCAAGCGATGTGATGAATATAGCCAAAAATATCACCTCAACTTCACTCTCTTTGGCACCCCTGCCGAAGGTCTCGCTGGATCGCTTTCCACCAAAATGGATCGCAAGGAATTTGGTCTTATCGAAGGCGTAAATGATCGCGATTACTATACCAACTCTTTCCATGTCCCAGTTTATTTCCCAATTTCCGCCTTTGAAAAAAATCGAAATTGAAGCACCATATCACGCACTCTGTCCAGCCGGCCATATTTCTTATGTCGAACTTGATGGCGACCCATCGCAAAATATTGAAGCCTTCGAAGCTGTCATTCGTAAAATGCACGATTCTGGCATTGGCTACGGTTCAGTTAATCACCCAGTCGATCGCGACCCAGTCTGTGGTTTCTCTGGAATTATTCCAGGCGAACGCTGCCCATCTTGTGGTCGTCTTGAAGGAGAAATTCCTTTCGAACGTCTTCGCCGTATTACCGGCTACCTTGTTGGTTCACTTGATCGCTGGAATGATGCGAAGCGTGCCGAAGAGCATGATCGTGTTAAGCACAATGTTTCTGGCACTTACACCAAGGCCGAAAAGGCCGCCCGCGAACATGCCAAACACACTACTAAGTCGTCCCTAGGAAAGGCCTAAATGCCGTCCCGCGTCCCCGGTTCTGATAAGCATCACATCCGTCTTTCCGGTCCAATTGAACACGATAGTATTGTTAATGGTTTATGGGTTACGTGCTGTTATCTGGACTCAAAGGTTGTTTTATTCACTGTGAAGGTTGCCAAAATCAAGAAACCTGGGACGAAGAGGGTGGGGTTCTCGCCAATATTGAAGATATTAAACAAGAACCCGCTCCCTCATAGAGCAAACCGCCTCACTTTCTGTGGCGGGGAACCGTCACTTCAAGCTGAAGCCTGTATTGAAATCGCCAAATTTGTCAAAGAGGAGCTTGGTTGGAATGTTTGGTCATTTTCTGGCTATACTTATGAAGAAATTAAGGCAAAACAGAATGACCAATGGGAGTTTTTCAAAACCCTCGACGCCTTAATCGATGGACCCATTCATTCTTGCCCAGCGTGACCTTACCTTAAAAATTTCCCTGAGGCTCTAAAAATCAACGTCTCTACATCTCAAAGATGGTGAAATTACAAGTATCGAATAGCTCCAATTCATAAATCCTGAATCTTACCACTAAGCCACTTTTTTATTCCTACATTTCTATAGTTGGATATTTTTATTTTTAAGCCAACACACATAAAATCTCGAGCATTTTTCGTCAAATACACCAAATTTCGCACATGTTTCACGATAAAATTTTTGTGATATTTTTTTCGCGACGCCAACGATATAATTCCGCCACTAAATCCGCCAAAAAATGATCGTAAATTGCCTCCATCAACTCCGGATCGTAACGATTCCAGAAACGATAAATTAACATCTTTAAATTCCACTCGAAATAGCGCCAAATTCATCATTTTATGAAAATCCATTTGCATCAATTCCAAACGATTTTTCTTTAGATAAAATGAACAATTTTTCATAAAATTGTTCCATACTCGTCTCTAATTGAAAAATTTGTTTTTAATTCATCTTCCAAATGTTTCAAGAAGATGGCGCGATTTTTATTCATTAAATCTGCCAAATTACGATAATGATCATAAAATGTTGACTCCGCAATCTTAGCCACTCTCATAAGCTCGCGTATTTGAATTTCAGCTAAACTTTTATCTCTTGATATACTTGCAAGCATTAAAAATTTTCGTCTCGGTTCTTTGATATACCCGATTTTTGATATGCCTTTCCGCCCATTATTCTCTCGGATTTTATTTTTATTTTAGCATAAGCTTTTTAAAAATGAGAGTAAAATAAAACTATTTTTCAAAAACCATAGCACCCCATTTCTGAGTGCCAGGAGATTTACGCTTTTTATGGTCTAGTGACCTTAACTAAAATCCTATTATGAATATAATGGAGCATCACGGCAATAATCACTACGTAAATCAATCTAAATGATACACCGAAGACTGAACCGAAAATTATAAACATTGGTACCAATGCCAAGTTAATAAATCTTCCATTTGCAAGTTCAACGGCGACATTAATTCTCTACCATACAAATCCACTGTATTTCATATTATGATCTATATTTGTCCAAGCTACCGTTAAAATTGCAAGCATCGATAAAACAGTAGTAGCCGAAAATTCAACCAATACATGAAAATATCCCCAAATAAAAAGCACTTAATAGCATTTCCGATAGTTATCATTTTCTGCGATTTATCGACATGTAAGCAGATTAAGCAATTACGCTCAAAAACGATCGATCCGCCCACACTAAAATTTATAAGCCACATCAATGACACTAAAATTATCGACACTGGCACGGGTATTGCACCAAGCAATAATCCAAAAATCACAAAACAAGAAAGTATTCTTATAGCAATTAGTGACGCGAATTTCACCATTAGCAGCATAAACTTCATTTCTATAATCTTTTTCCATACGGAAAACCTCCTCTTAAAGAACTACTATCCAAAGTCACACTAATTAATCTTAATCAGTGATTATATTCTACAACTTTTTCTAATCTTGTCAATTTTTAACATTGACATATTTATATTTTTATGGTAGAATTAAACCGCTAATCTAACTAGGATTTAGGGTTAGTGTACGTGAAAATTGCTTTTGTGAAAGGGGTATTTCACATGAGTGTTACTTATTACCAACGATGTTACTGGCCAAAGATACGATTCTTGAGACCCTGAACATGTTCAAGCATTTGTTCAAGCTTTACAGAAATCATCCGGATCATTTCCAGAAAGCCTGGGATTCGGAAATTGAGGTTATGCTAGAATCTGCTAGAACCCATAGTCTGCAACGATTAATCATCAATTAATCGTACATACCTGAAACTCAGTTATTAAAATTCCAAAATTGCTGATATTGAATACCAGCTCTGAAAAACTACTACCTCTGGTATTCTTCTCAGCAACACAACTCATGTAACGCAATTTTCATTGCTTTTTCGGGAGGCTTTCGCCTCCCATTTTTTATAGCCTCACATCTTCCATTTTTATACTTCCGCCTCCCATTTTTATGCCTCGCATCTCCCATTTTTATACCTAAGTTTTAGTAAAAATATCATCCGCAGGAAAATCCCATCTTTCACCTCCGAACATACTTTTTGTGCTAAAATTAAAGTATCTTGCTATACTTCGGTCACTGGCTAATGAGAAAATGTTTTAGCTTTAAGTATCGTCATTTATACTTTTAGCCAGGAGCCAATAAATCAGGCTCATAAAACGACTCTTATATTTAAATTTAGGAGTTACTTATGCAAAAACCAAACTAATCTTAACAATCTAGAACGTGTCGAAGTGATGGCCCTTTTGCGCTATCAAATGACCCGTGCCAACACTGACTTTTAGCGCCATGGCTATGATGAGTCTGAAGTGACGGAATTACTCGCACTCACATCCGTTTCGTCGGTATATACCGCATTCACGTCTTCGACGTCTTAGTCGGAAGGGAGCAATGTCAACTGGATGTTTAATGCCACAGATTTTGACTTGGCACCTTGCGGCTGATTTAATCTAGAGAGAGGGAATTATATCCCTCTTTTTTATTACAATTTTACACAAAAATTCATCTATCACTGCCCGAACTTTCCGATGTATTTTTTACAATCCATTAGTTTCACTCTGAAGTCCAGAAGTCTCTACTCAGAAAGTTCCATAAACTTAAACATGCGCTTCAAAGGCTCGAACGGATACCTCGACACGTGCTTCAATTTCGACATCTCGCATCAAAAAGCATCCAGATGAAAGCGAAATAGTCCCATAATTTCTAGAATTTCAACTTCCACCTAACCCCACTGCGCTTTAGTAAAACAATATGGATTGAAGAATACCCCACGACCAATCAGTAAAGCCATCACTTTGGATAGGCCTTACTTAGTCACGTCCGCCATATCCGCAATATCACCATTAATCGTAATCAAAGTTTGTGGTCCGATTCATCACGAATAGCGCCAAAACTCTGAGAATTAACTCATAATGCTGGTACTTCGACATTTCCCTTTGCGCGTGCGTAAATGAATCGTCGTCAAATCTGGCTACATCCTCCGCTAAAATTTTCGGTAGCTATTCACGGAATTCATCTACATAAGTAAACCCTAAGCGTGTCTTCACTTTAGATACTGGCAAATCTGGTATTTACTTTTGCTTGAACGGATACATTCAAGCGCCAATTCTAGCGCATGAATCATCGCCGCCCACCACCCGCTTTTATTAACATGGTGATCTGGGCAGCTCCATATTGATATCGAGTCCATCAAAAGCAAGTCCTTCCAGTTTGCTCGCCATAGCAAACCAACAGTGCTCCGGATCCTGCAGATTTGCGCAATAATCGGCGAATCAGTCCCTACCACATCGAGACGTCAGTGCCTGCGATTTTCTGTCCTGACCTTTTTCCGGCAGCAAAAGAGAGAGACATTAGTCAAATTCCATGAAAACACATCTGGTCGCGCTCGGTTGAGTTACCTGGCGAAAAGCCACGTCCGTCGCCTCCATCGGGGCTCAGAATCGTAAAGATGTTTCGGGTAAATCCCGCCATGACCATCTGCATCATTTTCTCCAATCTAACTCAAATATCTATTCCGCTTCACCGCTTATTCTCATTCCGCTTAACTTGTATTCCGGTTTTCGTATTCTTATTCCGCTTCGCTTCCATGAATCGGCTGTTTCAAAGCGGATCGCTTCCTTACCATAAATTTCTTCAAAGGGCGAGGTGTGTCTCAAATCCATGCTTCCTTGGAAATCTCCAAAGAATTTTGCTATATCTTTCTTTCTTTGAAGTTTCTTGCAAAAGAATCTTTTTCATAGCCTTCCTTAGAAAGTTTCGATATTTGCTAGCCTCTACCAAGCTCACCATTCACGACCATTTACATAAATTTCTCCCACCGCTCCAGCATTCACCGCCACAAGAGGCAAACCAGTTGCCGCCGCCCCAATCAAAACAATTCGGTCTCAGTCTCAGATCAAAAGAAATATTTTACCCATACGATA
>BNJT01002411.1_pt1 | contig 219826 bp, 258 predicted proteins | sample 8540491 | NCBI WGS metagenome assembly BNJT01 (sample SAMD00202455, study PRJDB9452) | human saliva metagenome | host: Homo sapiens
GCTACTATTCAATGGTTTCCTGGTCACATGTCTAAAGCTCGTCGACAGGTTCAGGAAAATTTAAAATTTGTTGATTTTGTGACGATTTTGGTGGATGCACGCTTACCTTTATCTAGTCAAAATCCTATGTTGACCAAGATTGTTGGTGACAAACCAAAACTCTTGATTTTAAACAAGGCGGACTTAGCTGACCCAGTAATGACCAAGGAATGGCGTCAGTATTTTGAATCACAAGGAATCCAGACGCTAGCTATCAACTCCAAAGAGCAAGTAACTGTAAAAGTTGTAACCGATGCTGCCAAGAAGCTCATGGCTGATAAGATTGCTCGTCAGAAAGAACGTGGTATCCAGATTGAAACCTTACGTACCATGATTATCGGGATTCCAAATGCTGGTAAATCAACTCTTATGAACCGTTTAGCTGGTAAGAAAATTGCCGTTGTCGGCAATAAACCAGGTGTTACCAAGGGACAACAATGGCTTAAAACCAATAAAGACCTGGAAATCTTGGATACACCAGGGATTCTCTGGCCTAAGTTTGAGGATGAGTCAGTTGCCCTTAAGTTGGCACTAACAGGAGCTATTAAAGACCAGTTGCTTCCTATGGATGAGGTAACTATTTTTCAGTCTCAATTATTTCAAAGAACATTATCCAGAAAAAGTTACTGAACGCTTCAAACAAATGAAAATTGAAGAAGATGCGCCTGTTATTATTATGGACATGACCCGTGCCCTCGGTTTCCGAGACGACTACGACCGCTTTTACAGTCTCTTCGTGAAGGAAGTCCGCGACGGCAAACTCGGTAACTATACCTTAGATACATTGGAAGACCTCGATGGCGACGATTAAAGAAATCAAAGAACTCCTTGCTACGGTTAAGGATCTAGATAACCATATTTTTTTAGAGCTTGAAAAGGATAATCGCTCTGGAGTTCAAAAGGAAATCAGCAAGCGTAAAAAAGCCATTCAAGCTGAATTAGATGAAAATTTGCGCTTGGAATCCATGCTTTCCTATGAAAAAAAGAACTTTACAAGCAAGGATTGACCTTGATAGCAGGTGTTGATGAGGTTGGTCGTGGTCCTCTGGCTGGACCTGTAGTCGCTGCAGCTGTTATTTTACCTAAAAATTGTAAGATTAAAGGCCTAAATGACAGCAAGAAAATTCCTAAAAAGAAACATCTGGAGATTTTCCAAGTCGTTCAAGACCAAGCCCTGTCAATCGGCATTGGTATCATGGATAATCAAGTCATCGATCAAGTCAATATCTATGAAGCGACCAAACTGGCCATGCAGGAAGCAATCTCCCAGCTCAGTCCTCAACCAGAACACCTTTTGATAGATGCCATGAAACTGGAGTTACCAATTTCACAAACCTCCATCATCAAAGGTGATGCTAATTCCCTCTCAATTGCAGCAGCTTCTATAGTAGCCAAGGTGACACGTGATGAATTGATGAAGGAATACGATCAGCAGTTTCCTGGCTATGATTTTACTGCTAATGCAGGATATGGAACTGCTAAACACCTAGAAGGCCTCACAAAACTAGGAGTTACCCCAATTCACCGAACCAGCTTTGAACCCGTTAAATCACTGGTTTCAGGAGAAAAAGAAAGATAAGTTAGAAGGAATGATTATGGAGGAACAGTCAGAAACACTCAGTTCCAAGAAAGAATTTGCCTTTGCCTCGAGTACCATCTTATCCCAAGTTGGACGAGGAATCATTGTCGGTCTTGTCGTTGGGATAATCGTTGGATCCTTTCGTTTCTTAATTGAAAAAGGCTTCCACCTGATACAAGGACTTTATCAAGATCAAGCGCACCTAGTGCGCAACCTTTTTATCATTGGTCTATTTTATTTAATAGTTTGTTGGCTCAGTGCGAAATTAACTCAGTCAGAAAAAGACATCAAAGGTTCAGGAATTCCTCAAGTTGAAGCTGAATTAAAGGGACTGATGACCCTAAACTGGTGGGGCGTACTTTGGAAAAAATATATTCTAGGAATTCTTGCTATTGCTAGTGGACTCATGCTGGGGCGTGAGGGACCCAGTATTCAACTTGGAGCGGTTGGTGGTAAAGGAATTGCCAAATGGCTCAAATCCAGTCCAGTAGAGGAACGCTCCTTGATTGCTAGTGGAGCTGCCGCTGGTCTAGCTGCAGCCTTTAATGCACCGATTGCAGGGCTCCTATTTGTCGTAGAAGAAGTCTATCATCACTTTTCTCGATTTTTCTGGGTTTCCACTCTAGCAGCCAGTCTCGTAGCAAACTTTGTTTCTTTACTCATCTTTGGCCTAACACCCGTACTGGATATGCCAGACAATATCCCTCTCATGACCCTAGATCAGTATTGGATTTACCTCCTTATGGGAATTTTTCTAGGACTTTCCGGTTTTGTCTATGAGAAAGCTGTATTAAACGTCGGAAGAGTTTATGATTGGCTTGGTCAAAAAATCCATTTGGATAGAGCTTATTATCCAATTCTGGCTTTCATTCTCATCATCCCAGTCGGAATCTTCTTACCTCAAATCCTTGGTGGTGGAAATCAGCTAGTTCTTTCCCTGACTGAGCAAGATTTTAGTTTCCAAGTTCTATTAGTTTACTTTTTGATTCGCTTTGTTTGGAGCATGATTAGCTATGGAAGTGGCCTCCCAGGAGGAATTTTCCTACCAATTTTAGCGCTTGGTTCCTTGCTTGGAGCCCTAGTTGGTGTTATTTGTGTCAATCTTGGTCTTGTCAGTCAGGAGCAATTCCCTATATTTGTCATTCTGGGAATGAGTGGCTACTTTGGAGCGATTTCTAAAGCTCCCTTAACAGCTATGATTCTAGTAACCGAGATGGTAGGAGATATTCGCAACCTCATGCCACTTGGATTAGTAACCTTGGTCGCCTACATCATCATGGATTTACTCAAGGGTGCGCCAGTCTATGAGGCTATGTTGGAAAAAATGCTACCTGAAGAAGCAACAGATGAAGGAGAAGTCACCCTCATTGAAATTCCTGTGTCAGACAAAATCGCTGGAAAACAGGTTCATGAACTCAACTTACCACATAATATCCTCATCACAACCCAAGTCCATAATGGCAAGAGCCAAACAGTTAACGGCTCAACCAGAATGTATCTAGGAGATATGATTCACCTGGTGATTCCAAAAAGTGAAATTGGGAAAATAAAAGATTTGTTGTTGTAGATTTTTACATAATTTATATTATGTAAAAATAAACTTCTTAATTAAATATATTAGAAAACCGATTCTCAGCAATGAGATCGGTTATTTTTTACAGATAAGATATTTCACATACAAATAATTGAACTTTGGTAAAAATAAGACTACTATAATCAAGTTAGAAATGATAAAGCATAAAGCTAGAAAGGAGTTTACTGTATCAAATCTGTACAGTAAGATTGAAATCATGAAAAAGAAAACAATAGCAATTATACAATGTATTTTGTATCTCATAGCTCCTTATATAGCTCTTCAGTTATGTAGAATGAACAGAAGTATCGTTACTGATAATCTCTTTTTTATTTTCCTTATTCTGTTGACTATTTCATTCTGGTTTAGTATTTGGAAACTAGAAAAAGCACTAGATAATGATTCACAATAGTACAACTCCAAAGAAAAACTGGAAATTTTTGTACTTTTCCCTAGACAGTAGATAAACCCTTGATACAACTAAGTTTAAGGCATAATGTACAATTCTTTGAAAAATGTACTTGATAATTGAAATGTGCTTTATTTTAAGGCTGGATAAAGTACATTTTTTGAACTAGCAGCTAAATGTATAAAGTACAATTTCAGCATTTATCAACCCCCTTGTAAGCCTAGAAACATTGATTTAATAAGACTTTGAAACTTAGTAAAGTACATTTTCACTAAAAATAGACATTTGAAAAATTTTAGTTTTCACTTTAATTTTAATAATGTACATTTTTGCTATTTTTGTCCCCTAAAAAAGTTTTTAGTTATGTTATCAAAGAAAAATTTTAGATACGGTTTTATACAGGTCTAAGTCTTTTTATCACATTAACAAAACTCCTATAACATCTTTCTGAAAAACTATAATTTTCTTGAAAAATATATAAGTCTATGCTATACTACTAGTAGACTTATTTATGGAGAAAATACATGAAACGTGAGATTTTACTGGAACGAATCGACAAACTAAAACAAATCATGCCCTGGTATGTTCTGGAATACTACCAATCTAAGCTTGCTGTTCCCTATAGTTTTACAACCTTGTACGAATACCTCAAGGAATACGATCGATTTTTCAGTTGGATTTTAGAGTCTGGTATTTCAAACGCTGATAAAATGTCTGATATTCCTTTATCTGTCTTGGAAAACATGTCAAAGAAAGATATGGAAGCCTTTATCCTTTACCTACGTGAACGTCCTTTGCTCAATGCTAATACAACCAAACAAGGTGTTTCTCAGACAACTATCAATCGAACCTTGTCAGCTCTTTCCAGTCTTTATAAGTATCTAACCGAGGAAGTCGAAAACGACCAGGGGGAACCTTATTTCTATCGCAATGTAATGAAGAAAGTTTCAACCCAAAAAAAGAAAGAAACGCTTGCTGCCAGAGCTGAAAACATCAAGCAAAAACTCTTTCTAGGTGATGAAACAGAAGGTTTTCTAACTTATATCGACCAAGAGTATCCACAACAACTTTCAAATCGCGCTCTATCTTCATTTAATAAAAATAAAGAACGTGATTTGGCCATTATTGCCCTTCTCTTGGCGTCTGGTGTCCGCTTATCTGAAGCTGTTAATCTGGATCTAAGAGATCTCAATCTCAAAATGATGATTATTGATGTCACTCGAAAAGGTGGCAAACGTGATTCGGTCAATGTCGCTGCCTTTGCTAAGCCTTATCTAGAGAATTATCTAGCCATTCGAAATCAACGCTATAAGACGGAAAAAACAGATACAGCCCTTTTTTTGACACTCTACAGAGGTATTCCTAATCGTATCGATGCTTCTAGCGTTGAGAAAATGGTTGCTAAGTACTCTGAAGATTTTAAAGTGCGTGTAACACCCCACAAACTGCGCCATACGTTAGCAACCAGGCTCTATGATGCCACTAAATCGCAAGTTTTGGTCAGTCACCAGCTAGGACATGCCAGCACACAAGTCACTGACCTCTATACCCATATCATTAATGATGAACAAAAGAATGCTCTAGATAGTTTATAAAATACATAAAATAAATTATGTAATATATGATTTTAAAAAAGAAGCTGGTCCTACAACCAACTTCTTTTTGGTTTATCCAACTACCGCTTCAGCAATTTCTTCACGGCTAATACCAGCGAAGTAGCGTGTAATATCAATGGTTTCTAGCGCCTTAAGGACATCTTCGCGTTCGTATTTCACTCCACGAAGGACATCTTCTACTGCAGCAACGTCTTCAATACCAAAGAAGTCACCATAAATCTTGATGTCTTGGATTTTTGATTCGACGACATTAGCAAAGACTTCAACCTTACCACTGGTGAATTTTGTACCACGACGGACGTTAAATTCAGGTGATTTACCATAGTTCCAGTCCCAAGTTCCAAACTTGGTATCCTTGATACGATTGATTTCAGCCAATTCTTCCTCAGAAAAAACGTATTCTGTCATCTCTGGATACTCTTTTTTCATGTATTCCAAGAGTAAGTCACGGAATTCTTCGACTGTGATTTTTTCTGGTAATTCATTGACAATATTGGTTACACGGGCACGAACCGATTTCACACCTTTTGATTCAAATTTATCCTTTGAAACCTTGAGGGCATTAGCAAGGACTGACAAATCAACGTCAAAGAGCAAGCAACCGTGGTGCATGATACGGCCGTTGATATAGGCTTGGGCATTGCCACAGAATTTCTTTCCATCAATCTCTAAGTCATTACGGCCTGTGAACTCAGCTTTAACCCCAAGTTGAGCCAAAGTATTGATAACTGGAGTTGAGAAGCTCTTGAAGTCAAATGCCTTATTTTCATCTTCTTTTGAGATAATCGTGTAGTTGAGGTTATTTAAATCGTGGTAAACAGCTCCACCACCGCTGATACGGCGAACCACCTCAATACCATTTTCTCGAACATAATCACGGTTGATTTCTTCGATGGTTTTCTGGTGACGACCAACAATGATAGATGGCTTTGTTGATCCAAAGTAGGAAGATTTGATCCTCATCCAAAAGGTGTTTAAAGGCATATTCTTCCAAGGCGATATTAAAAGCAGTGTCGTTTGAATGATTGATAATATATTTCATGATATCCCTTTATACGATAGAGACTGGAAAACACCTTTCCAGTCTAATCTATCTTTCTTTTATTTTTTCTTAGGTGAATGGATGGCCATTCCTAAAACATCCGCAAATGCTTCGTACATGACTTCAGAGTAGGTTGGGATGTCCATGAATAGTCTTCAGCATTTCTTCAACAGTGATTTCCATTTCAATAATGCTCGATGCTTCATTGATCAATTCTGCAGCTGCAGGACCGATGATATGAACACCAAGGATTTCCCCGTATTTCTTATCTGCGATGACTTTTACGAAACCTTGAGCTGCATCTGATGCAATGGCACGACCGTTAGCAGCAAAGTTGAACTTTACCAATGGCTACATCGTATTTCTCACGGGCTTGTTCTTCTGTCAAACCTACTGCTGCTACTTCAGGAAGAGTGTAGATAGCTGCAGGAGTCAAATTCAACTTGGCAACAGCATGATTTCCTTTAAGGGCATTTTCAGCGGCAACTTCACCCATGCGGAAGGCTGCGTGCGCTAACATCTTAGTACCGTTGATGTCACCTGGTGCGTAGATACCTGGAACAGAAGTTTCCATGTATTCGTTGACCTTGATGCGTCCACGGTCCAATTCAAACTCAACATCGCCAATACCTTCAAGGTCTGGCACACGACCGATTGAAAGAAGAGCTTTATTGCGATGATATCGTCTTTTCCTTCAACCTTGATACGAAGTTGACCATTTTCCTCGATGATTTCTTGGAGTTTAGTGTCAGTTAAGATGGTCATACCTTTACGCTCAAGAATCAAGCGAAGGTTCTTAGAAACTTCAGCGTCCATAGCTGGGACGATACGGTCCATCATTTCGATGACAGTTACTTTTGAACCAAATGTCATGAAGGCTTGTCCGAGTTCAATACCGACAACCCCACCACCGATGATAACAAGGCTTTCTGGTACTTCATTCATTTCAAGAATGTCATCACTAGTCATGACAAGTGGAGATTCCATACCAGGGACGTTGATCTTGCTGACTTTTGAACCGCCGGCAAGGATGATTTTCTTGGTTTCAAGCAATTCAGAACCATTTACCAAGACATTCTTATCTTTAGTGATGGTACCAATACCTTTATGTACAGTAACTCCGTAGCTACGAAGAAGACCTGCAACCCCACCTACCAAGGTATTAACAACCTTAGACTTAGTTTCAAGGAGTTTGTCCATATCAACAGTGAAGTTAGGATTTTCAATCATGATACCACGGTTTGCTGCATGACCAATGTTTTCGATAATTTCAGCGTTGTGAAGGTAGGTTTTAGTTGGAATACATCCACGGTTTAAGCAGGTTCCACCAAGTTCAGATTTCTCAACAAGGGCAACCTTACCGCCAAGTTGGGCAGCTTTAATGGCTGCAACATAACCAGCAGGACCTCCACCGATCACAACGATATCAAAAGCATCATCGCTCTTACCATCATCGTTTGAGGAACTTGCTGCAGGTGTTGGGCTAGCTTCTGGCGCTGCGGCTCCAGCTGTTGGGATATTTTCCCCTTCTTCACCAAGGTAACCGATAACTTCCGTTACAGGGACAGTTTCCCCATCTCCTTTGAGGATAGCAATCAAATAACCATCTTCTTCTGCTTCCAATTCCATGCTGACTTTGTCAGTCATGATTTCCAAAAAGGATTTCTCCTTCTTTACAAATTCTCCGACTTTTTTATTCCATTGGACGATTTGTCCTTCTGTCATATCCACGCCGGCTTTTGGCATAATTACTTCTAAGGCCATGTCTTCCTTCCTTTATCTATATCTTAAAAACGAATACTCTTGCTCTTAAATCAACATTGAGATTGGATTTTCAATCAATTCTTTCAAGTCCTTCATAAACTTAGCACCAGCCATACCATCTACGACACGGTGGTCGATGGTTAATCCTAGGCTCATGATAGGGCGAATCACAATTTCACCATTAACGACAACTGGCTTCTCGATTGTCGAACTGACGCCAAGGATAGCTGAGTTTGGTTGGTTGATGATCGGACCAAAGGACTGAACACCAAACATTCCCAAATTACTGATTGTGAATGTTGAGTTTTGCAGTTCGCTTGGAGCCAATTTACCATCCAAGGTACGGCCAATCACATCTTTGAAGGCTACAACCAGCTCTGAAAGACTCATCTTCTCAGCATTGTAAACAACGGGTGTCATCAATCCGTTATCCATCCCAACCGCCATCGCAAGGTTGACGTAGTTATGAGTGATAATAGTCTTGCCGTCTTCTGTCAATGAAGCGTTGATGTAAGGGTGTTTCATAAGGGTCTTCACAACAGCAAGTGAAAGAAGGTCTGTTACAGTAGTCTTCTTCCCAGTTGCTGCCATGATTGGTTCAAGCACCTTCTTACGAAGAGCCAGCATTTCAGTCATATCAACTTCATAATTGAGTGTGAAAGTTGGCGCAGTTAGGTAAGATTCAACCATACGTTGGGCAATAACCTTACGCATTGGTGTCATTGGGATACGTTCTATTTCACCGTATGGTGTTACATTATCAGGAACTTCTTCCACTTTTTCAATCTGAGCAGGAGACTTGATGGTATCGTTTTCGATATTTTCAGGAAGCAAGGCCAAAACATCCTTCTTCATGATTTTACCACGATGACCCGTTCCTTGAATTTCCTGCCAAGCAATATTATGTTCGAGGGCAATTCGTTTTGCAAGTGGCGAAATGCGAACCACATTTGTGTCTTTATAAGTTTCCACGTCTTCTTTGTGGACACGACCGTTTGCACCTGAGCCAGAAACATCGTAGAGGTTGATCCCTAAATCATCCGCTAACTTTCTAGCTGCAGGAGTCGCTCTTAGCTTGTCATCAGCCATGACCTCTCCAATTCTATACTAAGATATTAAGGACGTAGAGGGCAATGAAAAAATAGGAGATTGACGATGTGTTCGATGAACACAAGGAAATCTATCTTTTTTTCGCAGACCTCCGTCCGAATTCAATTAAATGATACTAAGGGCGTTTAAAAGCGACCGAAAAAAAAAGGAAATCAACGCAGACTTCGATGAAGTCAAGGAGATTTATCTTTTTTCCGAGCTTTTAGCCCGTGTTCAACTCTACAAGCAACTTGGATACAACACGTATCTCAAGTTGCTTGTAGAGTTACTAATTCATTCGTCGAATATTATCGATTCGACTCTCTCCTGTCGCAAATTTGCAAATAACTTGGGTACAATACATATCTCAAGTTACTAAAGTTAAAAACAACCGTTATTTTACATAATTTATCTTATGCAATTCTATTCTTTGTTATATGTTTTTCGGATGGCATCTTTGATGCTTTCAACGGTTGGAATCATTGCATTTTCCAGGTTTTGTGCGTAAGGCATTGGCACATCTTCTCCTGCACAGCGGCGGATTGGTGCATCTAAATAATCAAATGCTTCTGATTCTGAAATAATAGCTGAAATCTCTCCGATATAGCCACTTGTTTTATGGGCATCGTTGACCAGAACAACCTTACCAGTCTTCTTCACTGAGTTGATGATGATATCCTTATCAAGTGGAACAAGGGTACGAGGATCCACAATTTCAACTGAAATTCCTTCTTCTGCTAATTCTTCAGCTGCTTGAACCACACGGCGAAGCATTTTCCCGTAAGTAACAACTGTTACATCCGTTCCTTCACGTTTAATTTCCCCAACTCCAAGTGGGATTGTGTAGTCTGGATCAACTGGCACTTCCCCTTTTTGGTTAAATTCTGACTTGTACTCAAGAATGATAACAGGGTTATTATCACGGATAGAAGACTTAAGTAATCCTTTCATGTCCGCAGGTGTACCTGGCGCTACAACCTTAAGTCCTGGAATGTGAGTAAACCAAGACTCTAGAGATTGCGAGTGCTGGGCTGCAGAACCAACTCCGTTACCTGCTGCACAACGAACAGTCATTGGAACCTGACCTTTACCACCAAACATATAACGTGTTTTAGCAGCTTGGTTGACGATATTGTCCATGGCAATGACCGAGAAGTCCATAAAGGTCATATCGACAATTGGACGAAGTCCTGTCATGGCTGCTCCTGCTGCTGCCCCTGAGATGGCTGCTTCAGAAATCGGACAGTCACGGACACGTTCTGGACCAAATTCTTCGAGCATTCCGACAGAAGTACCGAAGTCTCCTCCAAAGACACCGACGTCTTCTCCCATCAAGAACACATTTCATCGCGACGCATTTCCTCAGACATAGCAAGGATAATGGTGTCACGGAAGGACATTGTTTTTGTTTCCATTTTATCTCTTTCTCCTTAGTCTGCGTAAATATCTTCAAATGCTGATTCAAGCGGTGGGAATGGACTTTCTTCCGCAAATTTAACAGAAGCTTCTACTGCTTCCTTGACTTGTGCTTGGATTTCTTCCAATTCTTCGGCACTTGCAATAGTGTTTTCAATGAGGTACTTGCGAAGGTTTTCGATTGGGTCTTTTTGTTTCCACAATTCCACTTCTTCACGCGTACGATATTTACCAGGGTCAGATGATGAGTGACCAAGCCAGCGATAAGTTACACTTTCAATCAAGACTGGACCATTGCCACCACGAACATGGTCTACAGCCTTCTTAAATCCTTCATAGACATCGATAGCATTGTTTCCATCTTCGATAAACATTCCAGGGATTCCGTAAGCAGCACTACGTTGATGGATATGCTCCACATTAGTCATTTTCTTGATATCCGCAGAGATACCGTAACCGTTGTTAATGCAATAGAAAATGACTGGGAGTTTCCAGATAGAGGCCATATTTACTGCTTCGTGGAAAACACCTTCGTTGGTCGCACCATCTCCAAAGAAGCAGACTACGATTTTTCCAGTGTTTTGCATTTGCTGACTAAGGGCTGCACCAACAGCGATTCCCATACCACCACCTACGATACCATTGGCACCAAGGTTCCCAGCATCAAGGTCGGCGATATGCATAGAACCACCTTTACCTTTACAGGTTCCAGTGTATTTACCAAGGATTTCAGCCATCATTCCGTTGAGGTCAATTCCTTTGGCAATAGCTTGTCCATGACCACGGTGGTTTGATGTAATTAGATCATCTGGATTGAGAGCCAACATAGCACCCACATTAGCTGCCTCTTCTCCAACAGAAAGTGCGTCATTCCTGGCACTTTCCCTTTCTTTACTAATTGTGCAATTTTTAAGTCCATACGACGGATTTCTTCCATCTTACGGAACATCTCTAGCAAAAGATTTTTATCTAAAGTTGACATCTTCTTGCCTTTCTAAGTTTCTTCTTACCTTACTATTTTATCGTTTTTGATAAATACTGTCAAAGTTTTTCTAAAGAAAAATTCACAAAATAAAAAAGAAAACCCCATGAAAACAAGGGATTTTCTTATTAAGAATATTTTTTCACAAACTTTTTAACATTTAGATTTTGCCAAAGATCAAATCTCTTCATAATCACAGTTAAACGCCAACGGTAGAGCGCCCCACTCACGATTAGACTAATAATCAAGCCAATCCAGTAAGAATAAGCTCCAAAATCTGTTAGAGAGTCGAATACCATAGCTACTGGGAGTGTCACCCCCCAGTAACCAACCAAACCAAGGTAAAAAGGAATAACGGTATCCTTATAACCCCGCAAAATTCCCTGAAGCGGTGCCGCAAAGGTATCTGCTAACTGAAAGAAAAGACTATAAGTTAAAAAGCGCGCTGTCAAATCAATAAATTCTGGGTCGTTACCATACAGACTAGCCACATTTCCTCTAAAAATGTAAAGGAAGGATAAGGTGAAGCCTGCAAAAATAAGGGCAGTCCATCTTCCTAAACTAATATAGGTTTTCGCATCATCAAATCGCTTGGCTCCCACTTCATAGGAAACAACAATAGCCATAGCAGATGAGATGCTCATAGGAAAGGCGTACATGAGAGTTGAAAAGTTCATAGCTGACTGGTGACTAGCTATTATCAATGAAGAGAACTTAGCCATAATCAAGCCAACCACTGAAAAGATAGCCACTTCCGCGAAGACAGTTCCCCCAATAGGCAGACCCAATCGAACTCCTTCCTTGATTTTATTCATATTAAGTGGAATTCGTTTCTCAAGATGTAGGGCTTTGAGTTTCTCCTGTTTAAATAGAACCAGAACAGAAATTCCCAGTAAGACCCAGTAGGCTAAAGAAGTACCTAAACCAGAACCAGCACCTCCCAATTCTGGAACACCAAAGGCTCCGAAAATCAAGAGATAGTTAAATCCACTATTGAGAGGAAGTAACAAAAGCATAAGATACATGGACAGTTTGGTCAATCCCAGCGAATCCAGCAAGGAGCGAATGACACTAAAAGAGTAACAGTGGGATAATGCCAATAGATAAAAACCAGAGATAACGAACCGCTACTGCTGCCACTGGTGCTTCTAGCCCAATATGATTCAAGATTGGTGGTGCCAAGAAAGTACCATCCCCAGTAAGATCACAGATAGACCCAAGGCCAAATAGATAAATTGGTAAAAATCAGACGCAACTTCTTCCTTTTTGCCTCGCCCAAGATGGTGACCAATGATGGGCACCAGGGCTGACACAATTCCTGTTAGGAATGTAAAGAAAGGATTCCAGATACTGGTTGCCATAGACACACCAGCCAAGTCCATGGTGTTGTATTGACCTGTCATAGTCGTATCAACAAAGGAGGCAGAATAATTGGCAAATTGATAAATCAGGATAGGGAAAAATATCTTTAAAAATAAGATAAACTTGTCTTTAAAATGATGGGTCTGGTACATATAAGCTCTCTATTCTTTTTGTTTACAGAGCAGACTTCCACCTAGTTTTGATAGACGATTTGTCCCTTACAGATGGTGTATTTAACCTGCCCCTTTAAGGTTTCACCGATAAATGGTGAATTAGCTGCTTTCGAAGCAAAATGGGAGTCCACAAGGCGGTCAGCCTTAGCATCAAAAATAGTGATGTCCGCTGGACCATTCTCAGCCAAGTACCCTGCTTCAAAGTTGTAAAGCTTGGATGGGTTGTATGTCATTTTTTCAAGTAATTCCATCAAGCTTAACTCACCAGCTTCCACCAAATAGGTCAAGCCAAGAGATAGGGATGTTTCTAAGCCAGTCATGCCAGATGGTGCCTTGGTAATATCCTCAACATTTTTTTCATCGGCATGATGAGGCGCGTGATCAGTCGCGATAACTGTGATGATGCCTGATTTAAGACCTTCGATAACAGCACGACGGTCTGATTCCAAACGAAGTGGAGGATTCATCTTAGCATTGCTTCCTTGTGTCAAAAGGAGGGCTTCGGTCTTAGAGAAATGCTGTGGCGCTACTTCTGCTGTAACTTGCGCACCCAATTTCTGAGCAAACTCCACTACTTTAACACTTTCCTCCTTAGACAAATGCTGGATATGAACATGAGCCTTAGTTGCATAGGCAATCATGACATCACGCGCCATCATAGCGTACTCAGCCACTCCAGTCGCACCGCAGATATGGAAATGCTCTTTAGCTATATTTTCGTTAAATCCAAGAATACCGTTCAATCCTGGATCTTCCTCATGAAGACTGATAAAGGTGTTGAGTTTTTTTGCTTCCTCCATGGCTTCCTTGACCACTTTACTGCTTTCAAGTGGAATACCGTCATCTGAGAAACCAACCGCACCTGCTTCTAAGAGTGCCTTAAAGTCAGTCAACTCTTTCCCATTAAAATTCTTAGTAATGGTCGCTACTGTCTTGACATTAACCTTCTCTTTGGCAGCTGACTGAAGAACTTCTTGCAAAGTCTCTACGTCTGAAATAGTTGGACTAGTATTAGCCATCATGACAACCGTTGTAAAGCCACCTGCAGCAGCAGCTAGGGCACCAGTATGGATGTCTTCCTTGTGGGTTTGACCAGGTTCACGGAAATGCACATGAATATCGACCAAACCAGGAGCAACTACAAGACCAGTAGCATCTAGGATTTCTGCTCCTTCTTCCTTGATTTCAGGCGCAATTTTGACAATTTCCCATCTTGGACCAAGACATCACATACTTGATCCAAACCAGACTTGGGATCCATTACACGACCATTTTTGATTAGTAGCATCTGCTTTCTCCTTTATTCATAGAAATCAACTTGGGTATCCAATAATTTATCCCCATCATAAACAAACTTGGCTGAAAAGAAGGGTTTATCCTCTAAAAGCCACTTAACAAAGGTATGATCCCCTTCCCAAGTCGGCTTACTCAAAACCTCATCATAGGGAACCCATTCTAGCGTTCCCTCGTTGCAGTCAATCAAGTCACCCTCAAACTCTGTCACCTTAAAAACATAGGTGTACCAGTCTAAATCTGGTGTAAATTCAGGAAAAGTGATAACACCTTTTAGAACTGGCTTGGCTTTGAGTCCTGTTTCTTCGAGGATTTCACGCGCCGCGCATTCCTGAGGAGTCTCACCTCGCTCTAGCTTACCACCCACACCAATCCATTTCCCTTCATGAACATCATTTGGCTTCTTATTACGGTGAAGCATGAGCAGTTCTTTCCCGTTATCAATGTAGCAAATCGTCGCTAACTGAGGCATATTCTCTCCTTATCTAAGCCAATCGATCGGCTCTTGTCCTGTCTCTGTTAAGAATGCATTGGCCTTGGAAAAAGGCTTGGAACCCCAAAATCCTCTGTAAACTGACAAAGGACTGGGATGGGCTGATTCGATAATCATGTGATGAGGATTGGTAACTAAGGCCTTCTTCTTACGTGCATAGGCTCCCCAGAGTACAAAGACCACTGGCCTATCTAGATGGTTGACCACCTGAATCACTGCATCCGTAAAAGGCTCCCATATTTGACCAGCATGACCATTGGCCTGTCCAGCAGGAACCGTCAAACAAGCATTAAGAAGCAAGACTCCTTGCTCAGCCCATGCTGTCAAATCATGGGATTTCTTAACGCCAAGATCATCTGACAATTCTTTCAAGATATTTGTAAGGATGGCGGAGCTGGGATAGAGTCAGGTACAGAAAAACTCAAGCCCTGCGCTTGACCTGGCCCGTGATAGGGATCTTGTCCTAGAATCACCACCTTAACCTCTTCAAGCGGTGTTGTCAAGAGAGCCTGAAAAACCTTTTCCTTAGGTGGATAAACAGTCCCTTGAGCATAGACTTGCTCCATAAACTGATTGATTTTCCCGAAATAACCCTCAGGTAATTGCTCCTTAATCAAAGCATGCCAAGACGAGTGTTCCATAGCCGACTCCTTCGTTTTTACTGCCTCTATTATAGCAAAAAGTGGCTATGGAAACCACTTTTTACAGTTTATCTAAACAATCCAACAAGTCTTGGTAAGAATGAACTTCGTAAGTCGGCTGGGCTTGTGTGTGATTGTCGAGGTCATGAGGATTATACCAAATCGTGTCAATCCCCGCATTATTGCCACCTTGAATGTCGGCGGTTAGAGAGTCTCCAATCATCAGCGCCTTTTCTTTGCTAAAACCTGCAATCTGTTGGCCAATTTTTTCATAAAAGAGAGCATCCGGTTTTTGTGTTTGCAACTGTTCAGAGATAAAGACTTGATTGAAATAAGGTGCCAGACCCGATTGAGCCAAGCGCCCTGTCTGAATGGCAGTAATGCCATTTGTTGCAGCATACAGCTCATAATCTCGCTCGATAAGGCTGTCTAAGAGTTCATGAGCTCCCGAAATCGTTTGTCCCTGCTGGGCGAGATAAAATTGGTAACGTTTGGCTAGAAAACTACCGTCTTTTTCCTGTCCAAAGTGAGCAAATAAACGAGAAAAGCGCGTGTTAACCAGCTCTTGTTTACTAATTTTCTTTTGCTCTAAGTCCTTCCAGAGAGCCTTGTTCATAGGAACATAATAGTCTTTATAAGCCTGAATATCTGCAATCCCTTCTTCTTTTAGAAGTTGCGTCAAAGCCACATCCTCAGCAGCATCAAAATCAAGAAGAGTGTGGTCAAGGTCGAAGAGTAAAACTTTGTAGGGCAATTTGAGAGTTTTCCTTTCTAAGATAAACAACTTTCACTTCAGCCAGCTGTTCAATGTAAAAACTTAAAAGTGGTATAGTATCACAAAGAATAATCGTTCCAATTGATTAACTAACCCATACTATTCTAGTGAATTATAGAAAAATCTTCTATAAATTCGAGCAATAGTTAAAATACAAACAAATATAATTCCCAAAATAGATAACACTATTTTCACAAAATTCATTTCAGAGCCTATTACATAGATATGAAAAAGAGGGGCTAGTCCTACACATAGAGACAATAGATAACTACTAAATCTTATCTCACCAATTCCTGCAAAAAAATGTTTCATTTTAAATATTCTCCTTTTAATTGAATATGGTCAGGACATAATCCTAACAAGTAATCGGTGACTCTATTAAAATCACTTTGTTACCTAGATAAGATATCTTTTCTCTATCTGATTTGATTTTAAAGAGAACTAAGATTTAACCATATCTATCTCACTTCTTATTTTTAAATAATTCATACTCTTTTTCTCTGATAAAGGGAAGTGAGAAATTAGAAAAAATTAGTAGAATTGAAAATAGGTATCCATCTTTTTGCATTGCTAAAACATAGCCTAAAAATAAATAGACAATCAAATCTAGTACAAAAATAGAAAATATCCTCCTTTTCATCATCTCACTTGAATTAAAGATTCTGTTTAATAGAATCTTTATCGTAGTATCTACACAAATTTTTATCAAAAAGATAAGAGCCAATACACGATTATCAACTGTACCATGAAGAATAAATGGAAATATAGTTAATATAAAACTAGAAATCTCTAAATATTTTATCCAAGGAGATTGAGACATCTTACTTTTAAACTGACTGATTTTCCTATACTCACTCGCTAGCTAATCTAGTATCAAAATCTTTACCAATTATATTAAAGATTAAGAACTCCAGGATAAAAATACTGATTAATACGATATAAGTAGAAACCTTTCCTGGGAAATATTTATTGATTAAAATTGGGAAACTAATTAACAGAATTGAGTTTATAGAAAGAAAAATGGATACTATTTTATTCTTCACAGAATATATAGGTAACGATACTATTGAATAGAGAAACGCTAAAAAAATAAGCAAGAGATACTCAGTACTGCTAATTAGCGGCGCCCTTAATGATAAAAATAGATAGGCACCCCACACGATGATATGCGCTTTACGAATTGACTCTAGATTACTCATCTACCTACTCCTAATATGTAAAGAGAATCCATTTTTAGTTCACATTCTCTTTCAAACAAGTCATAAGCATTTCATGATATTTCCTTCTTCTACATTAGGTAAAGTTGAAATACATTTTTTGCAAGTGAAAATATAATTGTTATTTAAAATCCCAAAAAGATCTATCCTTCTTCTAGACCTAAACCAAGTCAGATTAAAGATAAAAATATAATGATAGGGCTTTCTTTTATTTTAGACTACCATAAAACAAGGAATCTTTCAACAAAAGTCATTGGCAAACTACTATACCATACAATTGACAACCCAAATCTTTCAGAATAGAACTATCCTAACTATCGAACACTCCAACTTCATAAATATCTATGCAATTCTAGACCTAGAATTCCTATAAACTAAATGTTTTCGCACTATTCTAAGCCATTGATTGCCTTAAATTTTAATTTTTAAAGAATTCTAAAGCTAGAATAGTCCCATCACAATCAGTTTTGAATGATTCACAATTTAGAAACACTATAGCTTTACTCCTGTTAAAATAAAAAGGAACTGCATAAAGCAATCCCTTTCTGATTTTGAAATTATTTACTTAAAATTTGATAGTTGAGATAATCAATAGCCCACCTATAAAAAGAGTTATAGTAAAATTCCTTATTTATTGATTTCAAGCTCCGACAACTGTGTTTGAATAACTGACAGTTCTGCACCAGCTTGAAGAAGAGCAGCTGCAGTATAGGCACCTTCTACAATTGGAACCCTATTGATCCTGATACTTTTATCACTGAAATCAGCCACCATTTCTAAGTTCATTTTAGCAGAACCTAGGTCAAAAAAAGCTAATAAAGTATCTGCTGGATTTTCGGAAACAACCCTATCTACTTGATCAAAACTCGTTCCAATTCCTCCATCTTCGGTTCCTCCTACATAAGTAATCGGAACATCTTTAGCTACTTCACTAATCAGTTCAACGACACCTTGTGCAATGTGTTTGGAATGTGAAACGATAACAAGACCAATACTTCCCATTAAACCACCCCAGTTTCTAAAAGAGCAGTAAAGAGTAATCCTGATGAGAATGACCCAGGATCAATATGTCCAAGAGAACGTTCTCCTACATAAGATGCCCTTCCTTTAGTTGCAAGTAAATCTTTGGTAGCATTCACTACCTTATCAATGATCTCTTGAGTCAATTGGCCAGCAGACAAGGCAGCAATAACAGGAGTCCAAACATCAACCATTGTCTTTTCTCCAACTTCTGCTTTCCCACGTTTGACAATCATATCCAAACCGCTTTGTAAGATTTCCTCTATTTTCGAATTTGAATCAGCCTTGGCCATGCCCATAAAAGCAGAGCCATACAGAGGACCAGAAGCACCGCCTACCTTACTCAGTAGTTGCATTGAGACAAGCTTAAACATCACTGCTACTCTCAAATTGCTTTCCTTCTAAGTTTTCCATAACTGCAGCCATGCCACGCGCCATATTTCCACCGTGGTCTCCATCTCCTATAGGAGTGTCTAGCTCACTAAGATAATCTTTCTGTTCTTGAATCTTTTCATTAAAAAGCTTCATCCATTCAAGAGCTTGTTCAGCATTCATACGACATTTCCTCCTTGAATTTTACCAAGCTGGTGTAGTAACAGGTGCATTTAGAGCATTCAACCACTCATCATCTGCCAATCGAATCAATGTTAATGATAAGCCAGCCATATCGATTGAAGTCATATAGTTTCCAATTTTCTTAAATGCCAACTCAACACCTTTTTCATGGAGTAATTTAGCCACATCATTTGCAAATACGTATTGCTCCATAAGTGGTGTGCTTCCTAAACCATTGATGAGAAGCCCATAGCGTTCACCAGCCTTAAGTTGGAAACCTTCAGATAGTTTTTCAACCAATTCTAACGCCAATTGTGCTGAAGGTTGCATTTTCTCTTTTTTATATCCTGGCTCACCATGAATGCCAACTCCATATTCAAATTCATCATCTTCTAGAACAAATCCGGGTTTCCCAACTTCAGGAACGGTTGCTCCAGACAAGGCTAGCCCAATTGTTTTAATTTCTAAGACAAGTTTATCGGCCAAGTCCTTTATTTCAGCTAATGATTTACCAGAACGAGCCGCATCTCCCAAAATTTTATGGACTAATATAGTACCTGCGACACCTCGACGTCCTTGGGTATAGAGACTATTTTCAACCGCGATATCATCATCAACCACAACACTTGCTACATCAATACCCTCCATTTCAGCAAGTTCTTGTGCAATTTCAAAGTTCATAATGTCTCCAGAATAGTTCTTGATGACCATGAAAACTCCAGCACCTTCATCAGTCGCTTTAATGGCTTCTAAAATTTGGTCCGGAGTAGGCGAAGTGAAGACTGCTCCACAAATGGCAGCTGACAACATTCCATCTCCTACAAATCCAGCATGACTTGGTTCATGTCCTGAACCTCCACCTGAAATGAGTCCAACTTTTCCTGTCTTTTCTGCCTTTCTAACGATGACATCAAAACCATCTAAGCGTTCCACCAAGTCATCATGCATGAATGACAACCCCTGTAGCATTTCATCAACAACTTGTGTCGGTTCATTTATAATTTTTTTCATGAGAAACTCCTTTCGGCATGTATCTTTGTTTTCGCTTTCATTATATATTTTTTACTGCTGGCTGATAAGGGACAGATTCTATTATTTGTCCCCTTTTAAGCCCGTTTAAAACATTTTTTTGGTAAAATGAAGGAAGTAAAAGAAAGGTTTCCTATGGCATCATCACTTATTACAAAAAAACGGATTGCCAAGGCATTTAGAGACCTATTAGCTACTAGAGAATTTGACAAAATCTCCATTGTAGATATCATGGAATCAGCTGGCATTCGTAGACAGACCTTTTATAATCACTTTCTCGACAAATATGAACTGCTAGACTGGATATTTGAAAATGACTTAACCGAGTATATCACCAATAACTTGGACTTCATTTCAGGCCAAAAACTATTACAAGAATTATTTCTTTATTTCGAACAAGAGCGTGACTTTTATATTCAACTTTTTGATATTCAAGTGCAAAATAACTTCTATGACCACTTTATCAGCTACTGTCGCTTGCTTGTATCAAAAATTTTAAGAGAATATGGGCAGATTGATATCGATTCATCTGCTTATACTTGTTTTTTGCTAGACTATCATTCACATGCTCTAGCAGAAATCATGAAGGCTTACGTCAATAAAAAAAGTCCAGTTCCACAACCAGATTTTCTAATCATGACAATTATTGGAAAGAGACCACAATGACATTTATTTCAAATCATAAACAGAAAATTATTTCAAGTTACATTTCAGCAACTGTCAGCAGTCATCCTGAATTAGAAAAACACCCTACTTTACCATTAGTTTATCAAAAGAATCGCAATCCTCATCAGGTTCCAATATTGTCGGGTGGAGGTTCAGGTCATGAACCTGCTCATATTGGATATGTGGGAGAAGGAATGCTTACCGCTGCTATCTATGGCCAATTATTTACTCCACCTACAAGAAATGAAATCTTAGAGTCCATTCGTTTTTTAAATAATGGACAAGGTGTCTTCATCATTGTAAAAAATTTCGAAGCAGACATCAAAGAATTTAGCTGGGCCATTAACACTGCTAGAAAAGAAGGAATTAAGGTCGGCTATAGTCTAGCACACGACGATATTTCTATTGAACCTCACAATAGATTTCAAATTAGAGGAAGAGGGCTTGCAGGGACTATTTTACTTCATAAAGTTCTAGGATATGCAGCTCAAAATGGTGCCGACATAGAGCAACTATCTGATTTAGGTCATGAACTTGCTCCCGAAATCGCAACAATTGGCTTTGCAACGAAATCTGCTAGTCTCCCCCAAGCTACCCTTCCACTATTTAACTTGGAAGAAGGAAATATTTCTTATGGCATTGGGATACACGGTGAAGAAGGTTATCGTATCGTCCCATTTCAATCTTCGGAAATCCTTGCAAATGAAATTATAAGTAAATTAAGATTGCACTATCATTGGAAAAAGGGTGATCGATTTATATTGCTTGTAAATAATCTAGGCACTACTACCAACCTAGAAATGGGCATATTTATCAACGATCTCCTTCAACTCTTAGAAATTGAAGGAGTCACTATTACTTTTATAAAATCAGGAACATTTATGACCAGTCTAGATATGGCAGGTATATCCGTAACTCTTTGCCCCGTAAAAAATAAACAGTGGTTAGAAGCGCTCAATGCTCCAACGACAGCTTTTGCATGGTAATTTGCTTGTATAACTCAAAAGGGCTACATCACTTGATAGCCCTTTGCTTTTATCTTACTTTTAAAAGAACTCATTCTTGCCATTTCAAATAGTCCATCTATCCTTTACAATTCTTTCGATGAGCTTTGAATTTTTTCAGATCCCAATCATAGTGACTGGAAGTGCTACTGACAAAGTAGGAACCTAGACTTGTCCCTCTCGTCCACTTATAGACACTTTTGGTAAAGAGTTCGTCATCACTAAAGTTTTCCAACAACTCTAAAACCTCTTTATGCGATTGTTCTAGGAGTCTGGTCGCTTCTTCTAAGGACGTTTTCTGGTGCTTCTTCCAAAAAGCGACATTCATTTCTCCATAAGTTTTCCAATTATAAGACTCAGGAAGAAAAGGTCTTTCGTGACCTTCTTGATTATAATGTACCCAGGTCAAAAGTAACTGTTGCCATTCGTAGAGATGGATCAGAACATCTCTTAGATTTTTATCTCTTTTCCAGTGAGCTTCTTTTTTCTTTTGCTCTCTTGAAAAATCAAATGGAGTCTATAGCTCATCTTCACTTAGTTGGGAGATGAAGAGCTTGAGATTTTCATAATTCTCCTTAGAGGCTAGCATTAGCTCCTCTTTTGTTTTTGGTCTAGGCACAGAGCTCTCCCTTCATATTGTTAGTTATTATTAGAAATTTTTTATCCTTTAAATCTCTATAACTTATCCTTTAATTTCTCAACAAATAGATAGGCTGCTGGGCAGGTCAAGGTATTCTTAATTGTCAAATGGTTGATTTGATGAATTTTTTTACGGTCTGTATGGGGGAACTCTCGACAGGCCTTTGGACGAACTTCATAGATGGAACAGAGATTATCTCCTCCTAAAAAGGGACAGGGCATAGATTTGAAAACCTTGTCCCCATCTTCATCTACCTGCAAAAACTCTGCTTCAAAAGCAGGTAATTTCATCTTAAAATACTTGGCGATTCGTGTAATATCCGCTTCTTTAAAGTCAGGACCCAATGTTTTACAACAGTTAGCACAGGCCGTACAATCAATCTCCGCAAAGACTTCTTGGTGAATCTGCTGGGCTATCTTATCTAGATTTTTTGGTGGCTTTTTCTTTAAATTGGCTAAAACTTTTCGATGCTCCTTTTGCTTTTGCAAGGCTAGCTGGTGGTAATACTCAATATCAATTTCTTTAGACATGATTTCTCTCTTATTCTATTTGTTTCTCTTATTATATCATGCCTCTGACTCATTGAAAAGTGAACTTTATAAGATCATACTTTTCTAAAATGTAGCAAAAAACCTTGCAACTAGGTTACAAGGTTAATGACATTAATCGAAGTTAACGTATTCTTTTTGAAGTTCAAGAACTTCTTCCATTGTTGAACACTCTGTAAGGGCACGGTTAGCGTACTCTTCCATCTTAGCAGTGTCCAATTTCTTCATCAAACTACGTGTACGAAGGACTGATGTTGCTGACATAGAGAACTCATCCAAGCCCATTCCGACAAGAAGTGGAACAGCTTTGGTCACCAGCCATCTCACCACACATACCAGCCCATTTACCTTCAGCATGAGCTGCCTTGATAACGTTGTTGATCAAGCGAAGGATTGATGGGTTATATGGTTGGTAAAGATATGAAACTTGCTCGTTCATACGGTCTGCTGCCATTGAGTATTGGATCAAGTCGTTTGTACCAATTGACATGAAGTCTACTTCTTTTGCAAATTGGTCTGCAAGCATCGCTGCTGCAGGGATTTCAATCATGATACCAACTTGGATATCATCCGCAACTGCAACACCTTCAGCAAGAAGGTTTGCTTTTTCTTCTTCATAAACTGCTTTGGCTGCACGGAATTCTTTCAAAAGGGCAACCATTGGGAACATGATACGCAATTGACCATGAACAGAAGCACGAAGAAGAGCGCGGATCTGTGTACGGAACATTGCATCTCCAGTTTCAGAAATAGAGATACGAAGGGCACGGAATCCAAGGAATGGGTTCATTTCATGTGGCATATCGAAGTAAGGAAGTTCCTTATCTCCACCAATATCCATTGTACGAACAACCACTGGTTTACCATTCATTCCCTCAAGAACAGCCTTGTATGCTTCATACTGTTCGTCTTCTGTTGGGAAATCTTGAGAATCCATGTACAAGAACTCTGTACGGTAAAGTCCAACAGCTTCTGCACCGTTGTTGTTAACACCTTCCACGTCTTTGGAGTACCGATGTTAGCAGCCAACTCGAAGTGTTTACCGTCAGCAGTCACTGTTTGAGCATCTTTCAAAAGTGCCCATTCAGCTTTTTGTTTAGCATAAGCTTCACCAGCTGCTTTAAATTCTGCCGCTTGTTCATCTGTTGGGTTGATAATCACTTCACCAGTAATTCCGTTAACGGCAAGGGTATCACCGTCTTTCACCACTTCAGTGATGTTATTTGTTCCCAATACAGCTGCAATTTCAAGTGTACGTGCCATGATAGCTGAGTGGCTTGTACGTCCACCGATGTTTGTTACAAAAGCTTTTACAAAGTTTTTGTCCAATTGAGCTGTATCAGATGGTGTCAAGTCATGCGCAATCACGATTACTTCTTCATTGATAGAAGCTGGGTTTGGCAATTTCTTACCAAGAAGGTTTGCCAATACACGTTTTGTCACGTCGCGGATATCCGCTGCACGTTCTTGCATGTATGGGTTGTCTTCCATACCTTCAAAGATAGTGATGAACATGTCAGTCACTTCTTTAAGACCTGCTTCTGCATTGACTTTCTTAGCACGGATTGTTTCTTTAATCTGACCAATCAATTCTGGGTCAGAAAGAACCATCAAATGAGCGTCAAAAACTTGAGCCGCTTCTTCACCAAGCGTACCTACAGCTTTCTCACGGATAAGAGAAAGCTCGTTTTGAGAAGCTTCAAGAGCTACATCCAAACGAGCCTCTTCTGCGTTTGTATCTTCGACTGAAACAGTCTCGAATGACAAATCCGGTTGAACGAGTAGATATGCTTTTGCAACTGCAACACCGTCAGATGCCGCGATTCCTTTAAGCATTTCTGTCATTTTCCTTATGCCAATCCTTCTTTTTCCATTGTTTCTGAGATTGCAGCGATAGCGTCATCTGCATCTGCACCTTCAGCTGAGATAGTTACGTCAGCACCTTGGCCAACACCAAGACTCATAACACCCATGATTGATTTAAGGTTAACTGATTTACCTTTGTACTCAAGAGTGATATCTGAAGCAAATTTGCTAGCAGTTTGTACCAACAATGTTGCTGGACGTGCGTGAATACCTGTTTCTGCCACTACGTGGAAATCTTTAGAAGCCATAGTTTGACTCTCCTTTTGTTCTTTCTTTTTTGAGTTATATGTGATAACCCTTACAATTTGGTATTATATCATCTTCTAGGATTTTTTTCAAGCATTTTATGGGATTTATTCGATTTCCTTTCAGATAACTTGCTGAAAATCTTCTATTCTAGATAACAAAACACAGGATATAGTTTTTCAAAAAACAACTTATAGGATAATTATCATCATTTTACAAAACAAACACTACATATTGTGTTTTGTGAGCTTGAGCAGAAAAATAGACCACTATATTTAGTTTCAAATCATTGACAAAAATTTATTTTCTGATATACTAAGAAAGTAATCTATTTTGAAAGAGGAGTTACACAATGGTAACCGTTTATTCTAAAAACAACTGTGTCCAATGTAAGATGACCAAACGTTTCTTGGACAGTAATAATGTCGCTTATCGTGAAATCAATCTTGATGAGCAACCTGAGTACATCGATCAAGTTAAAGAGCTCGGTTTCAGCGCAGCTCCTGTTATCCAAACACCAACTGAAGTCTTTCAGGTTTCCAACCAGGAAAACTGAAACAATTAGCATAATCTTAGTACATCATCCAGAAGAAACTGCTTCTAGGGCTAACTTAGAAGCCTTTCTTTTGTAATTAGATAAGGGAAATTTTATGGGATTAAAACATCTTGAGGACGTGACTTACTTCCGTCTCAATAACGAAATCAACCGTCCTGTTAATGGACAAATCATGCTTCATAAAGATAAGGAAGCCTTGGATGCCTTCTTTAAAGAAAATGTAGTTCCAAACACTATGGTTTTTGATTCAATCAAAGATAAAATCAACTACCTCATTGAACACAACTACATCGAAACAGCCTTTATCAAGAAATACCGTCCAGAATTTTTGGAAGAATTGTCGCAATTTATCAAAGATCAAAACTTCCAATTCAAGTCTTTCATGGCAGCTTATAAGTTTTACAATCAATATGCCTTGAAGACAAACGACGGTGAATATTATCTTGAAAGTATGGAAGACCGCGTCTTCTTTAACGCCCTTTATTTCGCTGATGGTGATGAAGCTGTTGCAATCGATATTGCCAATGAAATCATCCACCAACGCTACCAACCGGCTACTCCTTCCTTCTTGAATGCTGGACGTGCTCGTCGTGGGGAGTTGGTATCCTGTTTCTTGATTCAGGTCACAGATGATATGAACTCTATCGGACGTTCTATCAACTCAGCTCTTCAACTTTCACGTATTGGTGGTGGTGTTGGAATTACCCTCAGCAACCTTCGTGAAGCTGGTGCACCTATCAAAGGCTATGAAGGAGCTGCTTCTGGCGTCGTTCCAGTTATGAAACTTTCGAAGACAGCTTCTCTTACTCTAACCAATTGGGTCAACGTCAAGGTGCTGGTGTTGTCTACCTCAACGTCTTCCACCCAGATATTATCGCCTTCCTTTCAACTAAAAAAGAAAACGCCGATGAAAAAGTTCGTGTAAAGACTCTTTCACTTGGTGTTGTAGTACCCGATAAATTCTATGAACTAGCTCGTAAAAATGAAGAAATGTACCTCTTCAGCCCTTATTCTGTAGAACTTGAATATGGTGTACCATTCAACTACATTGACATCACTGAAAAATACGATGAATTGGTCGCAAATCCAAACATCCGCAAAACAAAAATCAAAGCGCGTGATTTGGAAACTGAAATCTCTAAATTGCAACAAGAGTCTGGCTATCCTTATGTCGTCAACATTGATACGGCTAACCGTGCAAATCCTGTTGATGGAAAGATTATCATGAGTAACTTGTGTTCTGAGATTCTTCAAGTCCAAGAACCAAGCTTGATCAACGATGCTCAAGAATTCCTTCAAATGGGAACAGATGTTTCATGTAATCTTGGTTCAACCAACGTGGTCAACATGATGACCTCACCTGACTTTGGTCGTTCTATCCGTGCTATGGTTCGTGCCCTTACTTTCGTTACAGATAGTTCACACATCGTAGCTGTTCCTACTATCGACCATGGAAATAGCCAAGCTCACACCTTTGGACTTGGTGCCATGGGACTTCACAGCTATCTTGCCCAACAACTCATTGAATATGGATCACCTGAGTCTGTTGAGTTTACTAGCATCTACTTTATGCTTATGAACTACTGGACTTTAGTTGAGTCAAACAATATTGCGCGTGAACGTGGTATCACCTTCCATAACTTTGAAATCAGACTATGCTAACGGAAGCTACTTCGACAAGTATGTGACAGGCGAATTTGTTCCAAAATCAGACCGTGTTAAAGAACTCTTTAAAGATGTCTTTATTCCAAGCGCTGCTGACTGGGCTGAACTTCGCGACAAGGTTCAAGCAGATGGTCTTTACCACCAAAACCGCCTTGCTGTAGCGCCAAATGGTTCTATCAGCTATATCAACGACGTTTCTGCTTCTATCCACCCGATTACGCAACGTATCGAAGAACGTCAAGAAAAGAAAATCGGTAAAATCTACTATCCAGCTGCGGGCTTGTCAACAGAAACCATTCCATACTACACTTCTGCTTACGACATGGATATGCGTAAGGTGATTGATGTCTATGCAGCTGCAACTGAGCATGTGGACCAAGGACTTTCACTCACCCTCTTCATGCGTAGTGACATTCCAAAAGGTCTTTACGAATGGAAGAAAGAAAATAAACAAACGACACGTGACTTGTCTATCCTTCGCAACTACGCCTTTAACAAGGGCATCAAGTCTATCTACTACGTCCGTACCTTTACAGATGACGGTGGAGAAGTCGGTGCTAACCAATGTGAAAGCTGTGTGATTTAATCTTTGCTTGAGGAAACTACATTTCTCAGATAAGTATTCATTCACCCTGCTAAATTAAACTGGAATAAGCATCTATACTATGAAATAACAAAAAGTCGGGCTTCCGACTTTTTGTGCGAAACTACTCTAGGATTATGATAAAATAAAGATAATTGTGAGTTCGCAATACTAAACACAGAAAGAGATTTCAAATGGAAACTTACTACAAAGCCATTAACTGGAATGCCATCGAAGATGTCATCGACAAATCAACTTGGGAAAAACTGACGGAGCAATTCTGGCTTGATACACGTATTCCTTTGTCAAACGACTTGGATGACTGGAGAAAGCTATCAAATGTAGAAAAAGACTTAGTTGGAAAAGTCTTTGGTGGTTTAACCCTTCTCGACACTATGCAATCTGAAACTGGAGTTCAAGCCCTTCGCGGAGACATCCGTACACCGCATGAGGAAGCTGTTTTCAATAACATCCAATTTATGGAATCTGTCCACGCTAAATCTTACTCATCAATCTTTTCTACCTTAAATACCAAGGCTGAGATTGAAGAAATTTTCGAATGGACCAATACCAATCCTTACCTACAAAAGAAGGCTGAGATTGTTAACGAGATCTACCTAAACGGTAGCCCACTTGAAAAGAAAGTAGCCAGCGTTTTCCTTGAAACCTTCCTCTTCTACTCTGGTTTCTTCACTCCCCTCTACTACCTTGGTAATAACAAACTAGCCAACGTTGCGGAAATCATCAAACTGATTATTCGTGATGAATCTGTTCACGGAACCTACATCGGTTACAAATTCCAACTTGGTTTTAATGAATTACCTGAAGAAGAGCAAGAAAAACTTAAAGAATGGATGTACGACCTGCTCTACACTCTCTACGAGAACGAAGAAGGTTATACAGAGAGCCTCTATGATGGTGTTGGTTGGACGGAAGAAGTCAAAACCTTCCTTCGCTACAATGCCAACAAGGCACTCATGAACCTGGGACAAGATCCACTTTTCCCAGACTCAGCAGATGATGTCAACCCAATCGTTATGAACGGTATTTCAACAGGAACATCTAACCACGACTTCTTCTCTCAAGTCGGAAATGGTTACCTTCTTGGCGAAGTTGAAGCCATGCAAGACGATGATTACAACTACGGTTTGGACTAATTCAATTATCCCAGAACTGATAACAAATATCATGGTTTGTTTAAAACAACCATGATATTTTTGTTTTTGTTTTCTTTTGTTTTTAAAATTGATTGATTGAATACTTTATGATAAAATAGTAATAGAAATAGAGGTGATAACGATGTTAAAGCAGGAAAAACTAGATAATATTCTAGAAACGGTAAATACAAAGGGAACTATTACTGTAAAAGAAATCATGACTCGCTTGGATGTATCAGATATGACTGCTAGACGCTACTTGCAAGAGTTGGCAGACAAGGATTTACTTGTTCGTGTGCACGGTGGAGCTGAAAAAATTCGCACAGGTTCTATTTTAAACAATGAACGTTCCAATATTGAAAAACAAAGCTTACAGATTGCAGAAAAACAAGAAATTAGCCGTTTTGCAGGCCATTTAATTGATGAGGGTGAAACCATTTTTATTGGCCCTGGTACAACCTTGGAATCTTTTGCTCGTGAACTTCCAATAGATAATATTCGTGTTGTAACAAACAGTTTACCAGTCTTTCTCATCTTAAACGAACGAAAACTAACAGATTTGATTTTAATTGGTGGAAACTACCGCTCTATCACTGGAGCCTTTGTGGGAACACTAACCTTGCAAAACCTAGCCAATCTCCAATTTTCTAAAGCTTTCGTTAGCTGTAATGGTATTAAGGACAATGCGATTGCGACCTTCAGCGAAGAGGAAGGTGAATCCCAACGAATCGCCCTCAACAATTCCAATAAAAAATACTTACTAGCTGACAATAGTAAGTTCAATAAATTTGATTTTTATACCTTCTACAATATCTCTGATATTGATACCATCGTTTCAGATTCTAAACTGAGCAAAGAAACGTTTGAACAACTTTCAAAACAAACAAAAATTATTCTTTCTAAACCATAAAACTATCCCCACCGATTGGTGGGGATTTTTATCTACAGATTAGTCTATAATCTGAGTTTCCGATACTTTTTTATACCAGTGGGCTGATTTCTTAGGATAACGTTCTTGAGTTTCAAAGTCTACATAGAAGAGACCGTAACGTTTTTCATAACCGTTTGACCATGAGAAGACATCCATTAATGACCAAATGAAGTAACCTTTGACGTTTGCACCATCTGCAATAGCATCAGACAAGACTTCCAAGTGTTGTTTCACATAATCAATACGGCCATCATCGTAAACAGTATTATCGACGAACTCATCTTTATAACCAAGTCCATTTTCAGTGATGTAAATCTTCTTGTAGTTAGGATAATCTTTCTTCACACGCATGATTTGGTCATATAAACCTTGAGGATAGATAATCCAATCCCAATCCGTACGTGGTACATAGTCAGGAGCTACACGACGACCAACACCTTTGATTTGGTATTTAGAGCTTCCTTTCTCACCCTTACCATTATGGATAATTTCAGTTTCTCCATCAAAGGCTTCCATCCAGTCACTCATATAGTAGTTGATTCCTAGGAAATCATTCAAGTCTTTTGCGGCTTCTAATACTTCGAAATCTTCTTCACGAAGATCTAAGCTACCACCATTGACTGATAAGATATGGTTAACACCTTCCATGGTTTCAGCTGAATAGCGACCTAGATAAGTTGCATCCAAATAAATTTGTTGTGAATAATGTCTTCCAACTCAGCTGCACGAACATCTGCCGGATTTTTAGGATCCAAAGGATACTTGGTTGGCAGGGCATGAACAACACCAATTTCACCTTTATAACCTTTTTCTTTATATAGCTTTACAGCACGTGCATGAGATACCATCATATTGTGGTGCGATTGGAAAACTTTGGCAAGGTCGTACTGAATACCTGGAGGGAATTTCCCAACCAAGTATTGACCATCACCAATTGGCCCAATTTCATTGAATGTTGTCCAATAGTTTACTTCTGGGAATTCTTCAAAACAGAAAGCCGCGTAGTCTACAAAGTGTTCGATATTTTCACGGTTTAAGAAGTCGCCATTTGAGTGGAGAGCTTCTGGCGTGTCAAAGTGATGGAGAGTTACAAAAGGCTCAACATGACGTTTGTGACACTCTGCAAATAAATTATGATAAAACTCAACACCTTTCTGATTTACTTGACCGTAACCAGTCGGGAAAATACGTGACCAGGCAATAGAAATTCGAATGCCATTGACACCATACTCTTCTGCTAGCTTAAGGTCAACTGGATATCGATTGTAAAAATCACTGGCTGGTTCTGCAGTGTACCAGTAGTTATCTTCAAGATATTTATCCCACGCTACTGGTCCTTTACCATCAGTATGTGTAGCACCTTCTGCTTGATAGGCAGCTGTTGCGCCACCAAAAATAAAGTCTTTTGGTAATGTTTTTGTCATTTTTTTCACCTATTTCTTGATTTAAATAAAGTAAAAGTGAGAGGAGAGGAGTCAGTGAGCCATGCTTCTCCATCTCACTTCTTTTACCAAGTCACCGAATTGTGACATGAGGAGGTAAAAACGATGTCTTTTTATCTACGAATTGACAAGACGATTAGGAAATTCGCCATAGCGATTTCCGTAACGAGAGGAGACTGTTTCACAGTCCCTAGCCTTAATCGAATTGTGACATGAGAAGGTAAAAACAATATCTTTTTACCGACGAATTAACAAGGCGATTAGGAAATTCGCCATAGCGATTTCCGTAACGATAGGAGACTATTTCAGAGTCCCTATCGTTAATCGAATTGCGCTTGTACGAATGCAAGAGCACCTTTTCCATCACGAGTTAATTTGATGTATTGAGCGCCTTCTGTTTTCGCAAGTTTAATACCGAGTTTATCTGTTTCTGCTTTCATATCTTCAAAGTTTGAAGCAACTTGAGGAGCAAGGATAACTAAATCAAACTCTGGTAACATTTCGCGGTGAGCACCATAGCCACCTGCTGCTGCTTTCACAGGAACATTGTATTCTGCAGCTGCCTTGTTCAAAGCATTTGCAAGGAGACCACTTGTACCTCCACCAGCACAGAGAACGAGGACATTTGTTTCTTCAGTGATGGTATTTTGTGCTGCTTCTACACCAGCTTTTTCAAGAATAGCATCTGCTTTTGCAGTGTTGAAGTTGGCAGCAACTTTTTCTTTTAATTCATCATTAGATTTACCTGAACGTTCTTCTTCGAGAATTTGTTCATCATATACTTTAAGGAATGGATAGTAAATGATTACGTCAACCACGATTAGAAGGGCAGCAAGAATGAATGATAGAACCTGGAAGTTCGTACCAAGAACTAGACCTAGTGGAGCTGGAGTTGTCCATGGTAGATTAGCAGTAAATGAGTTCATTCCAAGAGTTTCAATAAAGAATTTGAAGATCCAAACGTTTGCGATTGGAGCAAAGATAAATGGAATGAAGAAGATTGGGTTCAATACAAGTGGTGCACCAAACAAGATTGGTTCATTTACACCGAAGAAGGTAGGAACTACTGAAGCACGTCCGATTGCACGGTTACGTTTTGATTTTGTTAACCACATAAACATGAATGGAACAACCAGTGTCGCACCAGTACCACCCATGGTAACGATAAACATTTGTGTACCAGAAGTAAGAATCTTGTCAGCGTGCATACCTTGTTGGAGAAGGTTCAAGTTGACTTCGGCATTTGCATAGGTAATAGCTGCGATAGCAGGTTCAACGATAGATGGACCATGAATCCCAACAAACCAGAAGAAGGCAAAGGCACCAAAGATAATGGTAATACCTAGATAGCCATCAGCTGCAGAGAATAATGGAGCAAAGAATTTACCGATTGATTCTGCCACACTAGAACCAACAAAATGACGAGCTAGTAAATCAAGAGCATAAAGTGAAACAACTGAGAGAGTGAATGGAATCACATCTTTAAAGACTTGTGAGATATTTGGTGGAACTTCGTCAGGCATACGAATAGTGACGTTGTTCTTAACACAAACCTTATAGATTGCTACAGTAACAAAGGCAGCAAGGAAGGCTGAAAGCAAACCTTTTGTCCCCAAGAATCCAGTAGCTAGGCCATTTTCGATAGGATCAGCTGCCAACATCAACAAACCAACAATTGCTGCCAACAACGTTGACATATAGTTGATTTGATTGGTTTTCTCCATGCTACGGTTTACTGAGTCGGTCAATGACTTAGCTGTTGTACCAGCTACCAAGAGAGCCAAGATACCCATTGAATAGCTGTAAGGTTTCATCAGAAAGGCTACAACTTCATCAGACCATTTAAAGCCCCATGAGTTTGGTACAAAGGCAATCAAGATAAAGATACTTGAGAAAAGAATAACGGGCATACCTGCAATGAAACCATCACGAATAGCACGAAGATAGATATTACGAGATAATTTCTCGAAGAAAGGCTTTCCTTTCTCGATAAAGGCGATTAACTTATTCATTATTTAACTCCTCTCTTATAAAGTTCGATTAAGTGGTGCATCAAATCTTTTAACAAGATGGTTGTCATCAAGTGATCTTGACCGTGCATCATGGTCACACTATACGCTAAGTCCTCACCAGAAGCTTCCTTAGTCAATAGACTTGTTTGCGCGTGGTGAGCCTCTGCGATACAGCTACCAGCTTCCTCTACAAGAGCGTCCGCTTTTTCAAAATCACCAGCTTCAGCAGCCTTCAAGGCTTCCAATAGTTTTGAACGAGCATCGCCAGCATAGGCTACGATTTCAAAACTAACAATGTTACTTCTTCTCTATTCATGATAGAATTCTCCTTATATAGTTTTAAACAAATTTTTATGACAATAAACGTTGGATATGTAGAACTAGATAAACTCGTTCACTTTTATACAAATCAAGACCCGTATGTTGCGTAATCACATCATAGATTTTGGAACCAATCTCGAACGCTTTTGGATAGGATTGTTTGATATGATCTTCCATATCCAGAAGTGATTGGTTATCATCTCTAGATCTGTCTAAATAATCCAAGAAATAATTCAAATGAATCATAAAGCGATCATAGAAATGGGTATTCTCTTTGGTTCGTTGAATTGCATAGTCCGTTAAAACTTCTTCAACGTTCCTGAGAATTTCTTTCCTCTTATCAATCGACTCCACAAGTTCCACTTCATTTTCACCTTCGGCATTAATGAAATGATAAGCAATCCGAATAATTTCATCCTCAGGAAAATGATCTGCTAGCTTCTGACGGTAAATTTCAAATGCTTCATTTGCGATTTGAAAAGCGACAGGATACTTGGCAGAAATATCTGGCAAATTACTATCCTTGTACCTTCCTTGTGCTAGAGCTTGGTAAGAACAGTAAATATGATCTGTCAAGGTTACGTAGAGATACTCTTGAATCGGATAATGATATTTCTTTGATAGCTTATCAATGATTTCATAAGTCACTGTGATAAAATCAAGCGGAACATCTTTGAGGAGAGCCATAAAGTTTTCTCTGGACTCTTCGGTCTTCATCCGAAAGATTCTCAACCTGATTTTCAGCAATCAAATCTCCCTTCTTCTTTCCAAATGCAATCCCCTTACCAATTACAATCACCTCTTCTCCCTTATCATTTCTGACAAGCGAGACATTGTGATTCATTGGATTTAGAATTCGATACATGTCAACCTCCTTTTATATCTTAAAGGTATATGAGTACAAAAAATGACCACAAATGAACTAGAAAATCAGCTGATTTCTAATTCACCTGTGATCATGCCTAATCTTACTTAGTAACACTCACCTTGTATTAACTTGTGATTTAAGTATAGCACAAGTAAGTTATATTGTAAACCTTTACATACAACTTTTTTAAAAAATTTTTAGATTCATGTTCCTAACCTAGGAAGACTTTCTTACACGCGTTCTTTCCATGAAGTCGCTGTTGTTTGAAGAACTTTGTTGAGTTCGTCAATGTTTTCAAAACCAGTTGTGCGAAGCCATTCGCGAGCTGCTGCTTCACCATCTTTGATGTAAGCTTCAACTGATCCAGCCCATGTAGCACGGCCACAAAGAACTCCATTGAAGTTTGCACCTGATTCATGGGCAAATACAAGAGTATCTTGGAAGAGTTTAGCTGATACACCAGCACTCAAGTAGATGTATGGCAAGTTCGTTGCTTCATCTTGTGCTTTGAAGAAGGGCTGCTGCTTCTTCACGTGTGTAAACCACTTCACCCTCAGCGAAGCCTTCAACATATTTAATGTTAACAGGAACTTCAACTTTCAAGACATCAATGTTAAAGCGTGGGTCTGAGAAGACTTTCATAGCACCGATAACTTTGTGTGGTTTTACTTTAGCGTATTCTACAGAACCTGCGTCAGCAATTTTTTCATCGTAAGCAAGGATTTCAAGGAAGAATGGGATATCTTCAGCCACACACTCAGAACCGATACGTTCGATGTAAGCTTGTTTTTCTTGGTTGAGTTCGTCTGAGCTATCTACATCATAGTAAAGCAAGAATTTAACTGCATCTGCACCTTCTTCTTTAATACGTTTTGCAGACCAAACATCCAAGCAGTCTGGCAAACGTTTTGTGCTTGTTGTGTCATAACCTGTTTTTTCATAAGCAAGGAGAAGACCAGCTTTTTCATAAAGAGCTTTAGTTGCTGGAAGTCCATACTCAGGGTCAAGAAGCATAGATGAAGCGTATTTAGTCAATTCATCTGCTACCAAAACTTTAAGTTCTTCCATTTGAGCTACAGTTGGTTCTTCTGTTTGGTGTTGAGCCATGAGGCGTTTCAACGCACCACGTTGGTCAAATGCAAGAGCTGAGATGATACCATTTTCATCAGAAAGTTTTTCTAAGCGTGCACGTTTTTGTTCTGTTAAAGCCATTTTATACCTCTTTTACTATTAATTGATCATATAGAGCTTGATAGTTGGCCATGTTGACATGACCAGTCATTTTTTCTTGAGCATTGAGCATACCAAGGACATTTGCCTTGATGAGTAATTCTGCATCCGATTCTTTATGAAGTAGTCCTGAAGAAATTCCTGCTACAGTAGAATCTCCAGATCCGACAGGGTTGACTACCTGAATTCTAGGAATATCTACCTTGTAGAAAATATCACCATGTTTGGCAAAGGCACCGTTGGCACCAAGCGAAACAATAATCCATTCAATCCCTGCAAACAAAGGTTCTTGAAGGACTTCTTTTAATTCATCCAAATCCTCAGAAACTTCTCTTCCAAGAAGCTGAGACAATTCCTCATTATTTGGTTTGATGACTGTTGGTTTATGTGGTGATTCAAGAACCGCCTGAAGCGCTGCACCAGAGCAGTCCAAGACAACAGGCTTGCCAGCTTGATTAGCAAGTTCTACCAAGCTCGCATAGTAATCAACTGGAAGACCAGCTGGTAGACTACCTGAGATGGCTACTACTTCAACTGAGCACAAGAGTTTTTTGAAATGTTTCAAAAAGTCTTGACCTTCTTGTTCCAATACTTCAGGACCTTTTTCAAGAACTTCTGTTTGGTTGTCTCCGTGGAGAATAGCGATACAGTTCCGAGTTTCTCCCTGAATTGAGAAGAAATCTTTCTTTACTTGATCATCGATATTTTCAACCAAAAACTCACCAAGTTTACCACCAACTAAACCAGTAGCAAGAACAGAATCACCAAATTCTGAAAGTACGCGAGTGACATTGAGTCCCTTACCACCAGCCGTTTTGGTTACATCTACCACACGATTGACAGTATCAATCTTCAACTCATCCAAGGGATAGGAAATATCAATGGATGGGTTCATTGTGACTGTTAAAATCATAGGTTACCTCTTAGTCGTGGTATTCTCCGCGATCCCATTTTTCAAGGAATTCAGTGAAGAAGTTTGCGTCTGTTTGTTGAGCATTGTGGCTTTCGACGTGTTCAATTTTCGCAATCAATTTCTTGTTTTCTTCAGATGGTTTGTATTCAGCATGGATGAAAGCTTCGATGATATCGCACATGAGCAATTCACCAGTAATCTTACCACCAAAGCCGATAACATTAGCGTTCAATTGTTCTTTAGCATAAAGGGCTGTTGTCATATCACGAACCAAGGCAGAACGGACACCTGGAACTTTATTTACAGCGTTGTTGATACCAACACCAGTACCACAGATACATACTCCAAGATCAGCTTGACCACTAGTTACAGCTTCCCCTACTTTTTTACCAAAGATTGGGTAGTGAGTACGTGTATGGTCATATGTACCAAAGTCAATGACTTCATATCCTTTTGATTTCAAAAATTCTGAAACCGCCATTTTTTCATCTGTTACGATGTGGTCACATCCAATTGCAATTCTCATTTTTAACTTACCTTTCTTACTGTAATCTAATTAGCACATTTTGTTCAACATGTCAACACGAATTTGGTGACGTCCACCATCGTATTTACCGTTAACAAATCCTTTAGCGATGTTTTTAGCCAATTCATCACCAACAAGTTGTGCACCCATAGTGATCATACGTGAGTTGTTGTGGCCACGAGTCATATAAGCTGAACGTTCGTCAGAAACTTCTGCAGCAACCATTCCTTTGATCTTAGTTGCGACCATAAACGGACCAGCTCCATAAGCATCAATCACAATACCAAGGTTTTGTTCTTCTTTGTTTACTTCTGCAGCAACAGCAAGAGTCACATCAACAAAGTCTTGACCTTCAGCTGTAACATCCACAACGTGGAAGTTTTCTTTTTCCAAGAAGTCTTTCACAACTTCTTTCAATCTCAAACCTGCAGCATCTGCACCGATAACAATAGACATATTGTATACTCCTTTTATTTTTCTAGGCTAGTAAAACCTTTTATAGTGAGCATTTTACCTACAAAAAGCTTTCTAGCAGTTTATTGACAAATTGGATTGAATGAGATGAATGACACCTTATTCAAGTTTAGGAAAGCTGTTTCCTAGAAATAATTCTTCTCTACGAAAGAGAATATAACAAGTGATTGTTTGTTTGCTACAAACATCATTTGTTGTTCACAAACATAATATACTCCTATTTACAGAAAAAGTCAACAGTTAGTGTTTGTTTTTGTGCTTTTTAACTAGAAAATTTCGATATCAAAACCAATTTGATCCACTTGACCAGGTTCTAGGAGACGAACATTCTTCTTATCTTCTAGATGATCTCCTTCTTCAAGGGATGTTGACAAGCCAGACCATGGTTCAAAAGCAATGAACGGTCCTTTGTTCAAAGTTGACCAGACAATGAGGTTTGGAAACTCTGCAAAGTGCACTTTCAAGCCCTTATCATGTTTCCTAGAACGAAGGGCAATTGCCCTAGATTGCAATTCATCCAAGGTGACTGCATCTGTGCTGAAAAGATCATAACTAAGATCTAATTCCTTTTGCCCCTCTAGCCATGGACTTCTATCTTGAAAATCCAGCATACCCGTTTCTGGGAAAGGACGTGGAACAGAGCAAGTCTCTTCTTTCTCAAACTCTAGATAATAATCTTCATAGACTTCATCATCAAGCAGAGGACAATTAAATCCTGGATGGCCACCAATAAAGTAAGGCATGACCTTGTTAGTTTCTTTATTGAAAATCTTGTATTGAGTCCGTACTGTCTTTCCAGTAAGGATATAAGTGATTTCTAGGCGGAAATGATAAGGGTAGTTCTGGTAGCTATTCTCATCGTCTTCAATTGCAAAAGTTACACTATTATCTGTCTGTTCAACTAATTCAAATTCTTTCTTGCGAACCAAACCATGACGAGGAATCTTTCCTTTGCTTTCCTGCCCCTTCTCATCTATATAGACGGCTGTATCCTCTCTTAATGAACCACAAATGGGAAAGAGAACAGGAGCTTGTCCACTCCAATAAGTGGCATCCCCTTGCCACAAATACTCAAGTCCCTCAGCATCTTTTATAGAATAAAGAGCCCCACCAAAACTGTTAAATTGAACTCTTAATTGTTCTGATTTTACTTCAATTACCATTATTTTCTCCGATTTCTTGATAGTTTATAAAAAACTAGGCTGTCACTCCTAATGGTATGACAACCTAGTTTCAACAATTTACACTCTGCGAAAATCCAATTCAAACTTCGTCAGCATCGCCTTGCCGTAGATATGAACACTGACTTCGTCAGTCTTATCTACAACCTCAAAACTGTATTTTGAGCAACCTGCGGCTAGCTTCCTAGTTTGCTCTTTGATTTTCATTGAGCTTACATTTTATAGGAGCGCATTATTTTGCTTTTGCTGCGTACTCTTCGTTACGTTTGATCATTTGTTTTCTGTACCATGCAAAGATACCGATATAGAATACAAGGAAGACTACAGCACCAAGGATTGCTTTGATATCACCAGTTGTAGTGTTACCAATTGTCCAACCAAGAAGTTTTTCGATTGGTCCTTCAAGAGTTGAGTGAGTGATCAATTGAGTTTCGCTCACACCTGCTGGGAAGGCACCTACACCTTTAGCAAGTTCTGTTGCAAATGGTGCGATAAGTGTACCTGAAAGAAGGAAGAGTGGCAACAAGAGTGTTCCGAAGATAATCATACGGAGCAATTTACCACGAGTTACAACCAAGAGAGCTGGAGTAACACCCATAGCAATGATGCCTGCAAGTGGCAAGATACCATTTCCGACTTTTGAAAGAAGTACTGCTTCAACCAACATGATTGGTGCAAGTACGTTAGCACAAGCCCAAATTTCAGCACGACCAGCGATGAATGGCCAGTCAAGACCGATGTTGAATTTACGTCCTTGAAGACGTTTAGTAGCAACGTTTGTAATACCTTGTGAAAGTGGTTCTACTGCTGCGATGAACCAAGAACCGATAAGTGAGAAGAGTTCCAAAGATACACCGGCAGTCAAACCAAGAGACAACCATCCTTTAATAACCAGACGCCATTTATCTGCATCTTCAACACCTGCAATTGGATGTGGAGTTCCCATAATACCGATAACAATACCAAGGATGAAACCGATAAAGAATTTAGAACCCCAGAAACCGATTTCTTGTTCAATTTTGCAGCGTCAAAGTCATACTTATCAAGACCTGGGAAGAATTTTTCAAAAATCTTATCCAAAACCATGATAACTGGGTTCATCATGTAGTTCATGTGAGTTGAAGTCATTGGTGATGAACTTGGAGCGTTAAGAAGGTCGTCAAATGTAGGTTTCATCAAGTCAGAGTTGATGATTTTCAACACACCAACAAGGACGATAGCTGCTGTAGCAATCAAGAGTGAAACCCCTTGGCTCACACCATTGTTGTCTGCATACCATTTAATCAAAAGACCTGTGATAGACAAGTGCCAGATATCAAAGATATCAACGTCAAGTGTATCAGTTTTCTTCATAGCTAGCATCACTATGTTGACAATCAACATGATGAGCAAGAAGTATAGTGTCCAAGCAGATCCCCAAGTGATTGTTGCAAGTGGTGCCCAACCAACGTCAGTGATACTCAATTGGATACCAGTGTTTTCAACGAATTTTGCTAGTGATGCTGAGAAAGCAGTGTTCAGCATACCGATGATGGCACCGATACCTGTAAGAGCGATGGCAAGTTTGATACCACCTTCAAGCGCTTTGGAGAATTTCACTCCAAAAAGTAGAGCCAATATTGTCAAAATGATCAACATAATGACAGGACCACCCATATCTAAGACGGGTGTAAAGACCTTTTTGATTAGGTCAAAGATTGCATCCATAACAGTTCCTCCCTTTTTATGTTATATGAATGTTAACAAATTAAAATTAGCTTAACCCGTGTTCTTTAATAGCTGCTTCAATATTGTCAAATACTGGAGCGCTCATTGCTGGGATACGGAATAAGATTGGTCCAGCTTCGATAACTGGAATACCTGGGTCAAAACCAAGATCTGTAGCAGCAATTGGTGTGAAGATGTCATAACCTTTGATAAGATCTTCGTTAACGTCTTTTACCATAACTGCATCACAGTGAACATCGAAACCGCGGTTTGAAAGTTCTTCTTCAAGAGCACTTTTAATTTGGTGGCTTGAGTTAACACCTGCACCACAGGCGGCAAGAATTTTAATCATATGGATTTCCTCCGATTTAATATTTTTAATAGACAAGATTAAGCGATTGCTTCAGCAATATAAGTGTAGAGGGCTTCTGGTTCAGAAATTTTTGATAGGTCTTCAAGATGACCATTTCCAGTAAAGAAGTCCATCAACTGAGCAAGAATGTTCGTTTGACTTGAACTTGAGTTATTAATGATAAAGAAGAGCAAGGATACTTCTACTTCCTTATCTGGTACAATCATATTGTGGAAAGTCACTGGTTTATCTAATCGAACGACCACAACTTTTTCGGCTAGATTATGAACAATATCTGTATGAGGAATAGCCACATTCGGCAAATCCTTACCCAAAAATTCCATATCTAAGCCAGTTGGAAATGACTTTTCACGCGTGATCAAGGCTTCACGATAGGTTGGAGTCACGATTTCTCGTTCTTCCAATAAAGTTGCAACCTGATCAAAGAGATGTTCTTGATTATCCGCTTCTAAGCAAAACACAAGGTTTTTGTCAAAGAAATGATCTAATCCCATAAGGTTTTCCCTTCTTTCCATTAACTTTATGCTATAAGTATAACACTATATGAAACCGTTGTCAACGACTTTCTGTTGTTTTTTGTCTCTTTTTTTATATTTTTGTTGTTTTTATAGTTTGTCGCTAAAAAACAAACACATAAACAAACACTTCAAACATTTTTTCTGTTCTAGAAACTAAAAAAGCAGACCATCTAAGTCTGCTTTACGATTGATTCTTATATAAATTTCCTATGAAGAAGGAAATGCAATTAAACAACTTACTCTTCATCCATGCTCAAGACGCTGAGGAAGGCTTCTTGCGGAACTTCTACTGATCCGATTGCTTTCATGCGTTTCTTACCAGCTTTTTGTTTTTCAAGGAGTTTGCGTTTACGAGAAACGTCACCACCGTAACACTTGGCAAGTACGTTCTTACGAAGAGCCTTGATATCAGTACGAGCCACAATCTTGTGTCCAATTGCTGCTTGAATTGGCACCTCAAATTGTTGACGAGGGATGATTTTCTTGAGCTTATCAACGATAAGTTTCCCACGTTCGTAGGCAAAATCCTTGTGAACGATAAAGCTGAGGGCATCCACCTTGTCTCCATTGAGAAGGATATCCATTTTCACCAGTTTAGATGGGCGATATTCTGACAATTCGTAATCAAAGCTTGCATAACCACGTGTCGAAGACTTAAGCTTATCAAAGAAGTCAAAGACGATTTCAGCAAGTGGAATTTGATAGATAACATTAACACGATTATCATCGATATAATCCATCGTCACAAAGTCCCCACGCTTGCGCTGAGCCAATTCCATTACTGCTCCGACAAACTCCTGCGGTACCATGATTTGAGCTTTAACATAAGGCTCTTCAATAGTCGCAATCTTGGTTGGGTCTGGAAACTCAGACGGGTTAGACACATCCATAGACTCCCCGTCAGTCAAGTTAACCTTGTAAATAACAGACGGAGCTGTCATGATAAGGTCGATATTAAACTCACGTTCCAAACGTTCTTGGATAACATCCATATGAAGAAGTCCAAGGAAACCACAACGGAAACCAAATCCAAGTGCCTGAGATGTTTCTGGTTCAAACTGCAAGCTGGCATCATTCAGTTGCAATTTTTCAAGGGCTTCACGAAGGTCATTGTACTTGTTTGACTCAATTGGGTAGAGGCCCGCAAAAACCATAGGATTCATCTGCTTGTAGCCATGCAATGGCTCTGCAGCAGGATTGGTCGCCAAGGTAACGGTGTCCCCAACACGAGTATCTTGAACCGTCTTGATAGAAGCCGCGATGTAACCAACGTCACCAGTCGCAAGGAAATCACGACCAACAGCTTTCGGCGTGAAAATACCAACTTCCGTCACATCAAAGGTCTTGCCATTACTCATGAGTTGAATCTTATCACCAGGTTTAACCACCCCATCCATGACACGCACTTGGAGAATAACCCCACGGTAAGCATCGTAAACCGAGTCGAAAATCAAGGCCTTAAGTGGCGCCGTCACATCACCCGTTGGTGCTGGCACTTTTTCTACGATTTGCTCAAGGATTTCCTCGATACCAATTCCAGCCTTGGCAGAAGCCAAAACTGCTTCACTGGCATCCAAACCAATGACATCTTCAATCTCTGTACGCACGCGCTCTGGATCTGCAGCCGGCAGGTCAATTTTATTAATGACTGGCATAATTTCCAAATCATTGTCCAAGGCCAGATAAACGTTGGCAAGGGTTTGAGCCTCAATCCCTTGAGCAGCATCAACTACTAAAATCGCTCCCTCACAGGCAGCTAGCGAACGTGAAACTTCATAGGTAAAGTCAACGTGCCCCGGCGTGTCAATCAAGTGAAAAATATAAGTTTCCCCATCTTTTGCAGTATAATTCAGCTCGATGGCATTGAGTTTAATGGTAATCCCACGTTCTCGCTCTAAATCCATGCTATCCAAAAGCTGGGCCTGCATTTCACGACTTGAAACGGTCTCTGTTTTTTCCAAAATGCGGTCTGCTAGAGTCGATTTCCCGTGGTCAATATGGGCGATAATAGAGAAGTTACGGATCTTCTCCTGTCGTTTTTTCAATTCTTCTAAGTTCATGATTCTCTTCCTTTCAGGGTATCTATTTATTATAAATTGTTTTTGACATTTTGACAAGACCATACCCTGCTAGGAGTACTAATCTTCAGCAACAAAGCCGTCATTTTCGATAAAGTGGTGTTCTGTCATTCCTTGGTCTGTAAAGACAATCCCATGAAGGACACCACCATAGACAGCTCCTCCATCCATCCCAATCTTGCCATCTTCTGTAGTCCAAAGCTCAGCTGTGCCTCGCTCTTGCTTTAACAAACCATAGACCGGTGTATGGCCAAAGACAATGATTTTTCCAGTATGATTTTCTGCTTCGTGGAATGGTTTTCTAAGCCAGACTTTTTTATAATCTGTGGTTTCATGCCAGTCGTCTAAGGTCAAATCAATACCTGCATGAACAAAGATATACTTATCTGTCTCTACCACAAATGGCATTTGACGAATAAATTCGACCAAATCAGCCGCTTCAGTAGCGACACGCTTGGCATCTTCTACTCCATCAACTGGTGCATCCAAGGGACGACCTAGGATAGAGTTAATGGTTGTATCTCCACCATTGCGACGATAATGGTCATAACTTTCTTCTGGGTCATCGAGCCAAGTCAGAAACATATACTCGTGGTTTCCTGATAGACAAATAGCCCCTTGATTGTCCACCAAGTCCTTAACTATCTCTAGGACACGGCGACTATCTTCACCACGGTCAATCAAATCCCCTAGAAAGAGCAACTGGGTCTGACCATCCCATGTTTTGAGAAGGTCTTCCAGCATCCCTGCTTTTCCATGAACATCTCCAATTACATAATAGTCTGTCATCTTATTTCTCCCTGTTTCTCAACAATTCTCTGGCTTGCGTCAGGGCCGCTTCCGTCACATCATCACCTGCCAACATTTTAGCAACTTCTTCCACTCGTTCTTCAACCGTTAAGAGACGAACAGTCGAAACCGTTGAATGGTCATTGCTAATCTTCTCAATAAAGAATTGATAATCCGCAATTGCAATCACTTGTGGCAAATGGGAAATAGCCAGTACCTGACCATGCTGGCCAATCTTGTGAATCTTCTGCGCAATCGCCTGAGCTACACGACCTGAAACTCCCGTATCCACCTCATCAAAGACAATACTTGTCTTGCCCTCTTTACGAGAAAAGGCAGATTTAATGGCTAGCATGAGACGGGATAATTCCCCACCAGATGCAACCTTGACCAAGGGTTTAAAGTCTTCGCCAGGGTTGGTTGAAATGTAAAACTCGACCGTTTCATTGCCCTCACGACTGAATTTACCCTTGCTAAAACGAACTTGAAACTGGGCTTTTTTTCCATATAAAGATCTTGAAGCTCTTGTTTAATCTCAGCTTCGAGCTGCTGAGCCAAATCATGACGAGCAGATGCAAGCTGGCCTGCCAAATCAACAAGATTGACTTCTAATTTCTTAAGCTCTGCTTCCATGTTCTCAGACGAAAGGTTATTACCTGTCAAGAGATTGTATTCTTCCGTAATCTTGGCAAAATAAAGCAAGACATCGTCTACAGTCCCACCATACTTACGGGTAATAGTGTGAAGAAGGTCCAAACGATTCTCGACCTGCATAAGACGATTACCATCAAAATCAAGGTCCTCTATAATAGCTTCCAAACGTTTGCTAATATCTTCTAAGACATAGTAGGTCTCAGACAGAGAGCTTGAAATTTCACGGTATTCAGGGTCGTACTCTTCGACACTTTCCATGTCATTCATGGCTGAACGAACATTGGCCAGACTTGAAAAATCTTCATTGTCCAACATGCTGTAGGCATTGGTCAACGTATCCGCAATATTTTTATGGTTGAGGAGTTTCTCTCGCTCTTGATTGAGAACCAAATCTTCTCCAGCCTGCAAGTTTGCTGCCTCAATCTCTGCCATTTGAAATTCCAACATTTCAATACGAGCCTTGTGTTCCTGTTGGTTTTTCTTGACTTCCAGAACCTGCTTACGCATTTTACGGTAGGCATCAAAACTCGTTTGATAGGTTTCTTTCAAGGCCCAAAAGGCTGTATCACCAAATTCATCCAACATCTGGATATGCAGTTGGGGACGCATTAACTCTTCTTGGTCATGCTGACCATGTATATCCACCAGATGTTGCCCAATAGCACGCAAAACAGACAGATTGACCATCTGGCCATTGACACGGCTGATACTACGACCATTTTGCAGAATTTCCCGACGGATGATAATTTCATCACCTAATTCTAAACCTTGCTCATCAAAAATTTCCTGTAAAAGACGACTATTCTCAACTGAGAAAAGCCCCTCAATCTCTGCCTTTGGCGCACCATGACGAATAACATCTGTCGTCGCACGAGCTCCCAACATCATATTCATGGCATCAATGATAATCGACTTCCCTGCACCTGTTTCACCGGTCAGAACCGTCATCCCCTTTTCAAAATTGAGAGATATAGCCTCAATAATGGCAAAGTTTTTTATCGAAATTTCAAGTAACATATAGACCTACCAATTTTTTACTTGTTCAAAGATTTCCTTAGCTAGACTTTCACTTCTGGCAATGACTAAAATCGAGCTATCATCAGCCAAACAGCTAAAAATCTTATCCGCAAAAGTCTCAATTAACTGAGCTTTTACAAAAGCTGTATTTCCTGGGATAACTTGGAGATTAATCATCTTGTCCATCAATTCAGCTGACTCAATATTGTCTTCAGCCAGTTGCAAACTTTTCACGATTGATTTTGGCAATTCATAGACATAGGTGTTGTCTCTCAAAGGAATCTTGACAATACCCAGCTCTTTGATATCACGGGATACCGTTGCCTGAGTGGCAGTGATGCCCGCCTCTTTCAAATGTTCTACGATTTCTTCTTGCGTTCCGATTTGATAATCTGTCACAAATCGTCTAATTTTTTCAAGTCTCTCTTTTTTATTCATTTTTAAATTGACTATGCGCCCTCTCTACTACTTCTTCAATCTCAGCAAGAATCTGGTTACTTGCTGACTCTTCTTTTTTCAAATACGCTAAAAACTCAATATTTCCATGTCCACCTTGGATGGGAGAAAAGTCCAAACCAAGGACTGAAAAGCCTTCCTCTACTGCCATAGCTGTGACAGATTCAAGGACATGTTGATGCACCTTAGCATCTCGAATAATCCCATTTTTCCCAATCTGCTCACGTCCTGCCTCAAACTGGGGCTTAACCAAAGCCACAACCTGACCTTGATTTGCCAAGACTCGGTGCAAGGCTGGCAAAATCAGACTGAGGGAAATGAAACTCACGTCAATACTGGCAAAGCTCGGTTCCTTTTTGAAATCGGTCTTTTCAGCATAGCGGAAATTAAACTGCTCCATGCTGACAACTCGTGGGTCTTGGCGTAGTTTCCAAGCCAACTGATTGGTACCAACATCAACTGCAAAGACTAACTCAGCACCATTTTGCAGCATAACATCGGTAAAGCCACCAGTAGAGGCCCCGATATCAATCGTTGTAGCTCCTTCCACTGACAACTCAAAGACCTGCAAGGCCTTTTCTAATTTCAAGCCACCACGGCTGACATACTTGAGTTTTTCACCCTTGAGTTTTAGCTCGGTGTCGTCTGGGATTTTCTCTCCTGGCTTGTCAAACCGTTCTCCATTAAGGACTGCTACGACTAGGCCAGCCATCACACCACGCTTGGCCTGCTCTCGCGTTTCAAACAAGCCCTGTTTATAAGCTAGTACATCCACTCTTTCCTTAGCCATTGATTCTCAAACTTTCTACTACTTTCACAATCGATTCTATTTCAAAGGGAACCTTCTGGGCAATTTCTTCTAATTTGGCATTAGCTTGATCCAGAGTTTGGTTACAAAAGGCAATGGCCTCTTCCAAGCCCAACAAGGCTGGATAGGTTGACTTTTCTGCCTGTAGATCCTTTTGTGGTGTCTTGCCTATTTCCTCAAAACTAGCTGTCACATCCAGTACGTCATCTCGAACTTGAAAAGCAAGTCCAATCAATTCCCCAATAGTTTTCAGCTTTGCCTGCATTTCAGGTGCCAATTCGGCTATAATAGCAGCCGCTTGGAAGGGATAAGCTAGTAATTTTCCAGTCTTATTAGCATGGATGGTCTGGAGTTCTTCAAGAGACAAATGCTGATGTTCGCCTTCCATATCCAAAACCTGTCCTGCCACCATGCCTAGACTTCCTGAAGCAAGCGATAAGTTGGCAATCAAGTCCACCTTGATCTGACTTGGCAAATCTGCCTGAGCTATCAAGGCGTAAGGATCTAGAAACAAGGCATCTCCTGCCAAAATCGCCATAGCTTCACCAAATTTCTTGTGATTTGTTAAGCGTCCCCGACGGTAATCATCATCATCCATGGCAGGAAGATCATCATGAATCAAGCTACCTGTATGAATCATTTCCAAGGCAGCAGCCACCTGCGCGTGAGCAGGTTGGATTTCGACGTGCAAGGCTTCCAAAACTTCTAACAAGAGAAAAGGCCGAATACGCTTACCACCAGCATGAATAGAATAAAGAACAGACTCTCGCAAACTAGAGGCAACCTGCTGGTCTCCATAAAAATCTTCCAAGGCCGACTCGACAAGAGCTAATTTTTCTTGCTTCTTCATTCAAAATCACTTTCTGTTCCGTCTTCTTGCATGACCTTGACCAAGGTCTTTTCAGCCTTGTCCAGAGTCGCTTGGAGCTCTTTTGACAAGACCATGCCCTTTTGAAAGGCAGTAATCGCATCTTCCAAAGCAATTTCACCATTTTCCAAACTTTGGACAATGGTCTCCAGTTCTGCTAGATTTTCCTCAAATTTCTTTTGTTTTGACATCTTTAACCTCTAATTCTACTTGACCATCTCGCATCAAAAGCGTCACTTGGTCTTTTTTCTTCAAACTCTCAACCGAATCAACTACGGACTCTTCTTTTTTGACAATAGCATAGCCACGCGCCACAATTCGACTGGTATCCAACATGAGCAAAGCTTCTGAAAGACGCTTCACTTCAGCAACCTTGGAATCATAAACCAGCGCCATTTGGCTACGTAAGAACTTGTCCAACTGACCTAAACGATCTTGATAACGTTGAATTTTGGTAACAGGTGATAATTGTACCAGTCGATGCGTCCTTGCTTGGACGACTTGTTTATTATCAGAAATCCGTGTTCGCAAACTTTGTTTTAAGCGCAGTTGCAGTTGGTCCAAGCGTTGCAAATAACCGTCATACAAGCGCTCTGGCTGTCTAAAGATAACAGACTGACTACATTTTTTTAGAGCTTCTTGTTTCTTAAATAGGACATTTCGGACTGCTGTTGCCATCCGTTTTTCTTGATTTTGCAAATGAGCTAATAGATCCAACTTGGTCACAGGTGTTGCTAGTTCAGCAGCGGCCGTTGGCGTTGCAGCGCGACGATCTGCCACAAAATCCGCCAAGGTCACATCTGTCTCATGTCCCACACTAGAGATAACTGGCAAACGAGATTCAAAAATAGCTCGTACCACAATTTCTTCGTTAAAGGCCCAGAGATCCTCGATAGAACCCCCTCCACGACCAATAATGAGCAAATCCAAATCGTCCCGTTGATTAGCGCGCGCAATATTTCGAGCAATTTCCTCCGCAGCCCCTTCACCTTGAACCTTGGTCGGATAGAGAAGAATGTCGACACCTGGAAATCGCCTGCTAACGGTCGTGATAATATCTCGAATAACGGCTCCACTGCGACTGGTTACCACACCAATTCTCTTAGAAAATTGGGGCAAAGGTTGCTTGAAACGTTCTTGAAACAGGCCTTCTTCAGTTAGTTTTTTCTTGAGTTGTTCAAACTGAATCGCAAGCGCACCAACACCATCAGGCTCTGCCTTTCAATGATGATGGAGTAGCTCCCACTTGGTTCATAGACCTGCACACGCCCAATCACATTGATTTTCATCCCTTCTTCAAGGTCGAAACCTAATTTCTGATAAACCCCAGACCAGATGGTCGCTTGAATAACTGCATGGTCATCTTTTAGGGAGAAATATTGGTGAGTAGGTCGTTTACGAAAGTTGGAAACTTGACCAGTTAAATAGACCCGTTCCAAGTAAGGGTCTTTATCGAATTTCATTTTCAGATACTTGGTCAAAGTTGTTACCGATAAATACTTTTCCATCTCCACCTACTATTCATTTTCTTGCTCTTTCATGGGTATTATTATACCAAAAATATGCCTAAAAATCTCCATTTATGTACCATTATGAGAGAAAAATAGAAAAAGGAGGCAAGGCCTCCACATCTGATTATTTGCTGTTTCGAGCTTCTTCCAAAATCTTTGCAATCTTGGTCGTCAAAAGATCGATAGCAACTGTATTGCTGACTCCCTCAGGAATGACGATATCCGCATAACGCTTGGTTGGCTCGATAAACTGGTGATACATTGGTTTAACCACACCTAAATACTGGTCAATAACGCTATCAAGGCTACGGCCACGCTCTTCCATATCACGCTTGATACGACGAATAATGCGCACATCATCATCCGTATCCACAAAAATTTTGATATCCATCAAATCACGCAGACGCTTATCCTCCAAGACCAAAATCCCCTCAACGATAAAGACATCTTGAGGCTCCTGACGATAAGTCTTGCTACTTCGTGTATGCTCTGTATAGTCATAAGTCGGAATGTCCACCGGACGCCCTGCCAACAATTCCTTAATTTGCTCGATCATCAAGTCTGTATCAAAGGCAAAAGGATGGTCGTAGTTGGTTTTGACACGCTCTTCAAAGGTCAAGTGAGACTGATCCTTGTAGTATGAATCGTGCTCAATCATGGAAATCTTTTCATCAGGAAAATGCGATAAAATGGCTCTCGAAACACTGGTCTTACCACCACCAGAACCACCTGTCACTCCGATAATGATTGGTCTATTTTGCATGCTATCCTCCGTTTTTTTATCCGTCGTCTATTCTATCACATTTTTTTGCAAAAATTTATAGTCTGATTTGGATAGTCAAGGGAAGAATTCCATCCCCACACTCCAGTTAGATTAGATAAAAACCTTCCTTGGCTTGTAGAGATTGTCTCTCTTTTCTAGAATGGCAAGCAATTTATCTCCTTCAAAAGCAGCCAATTCTTGATTCGTTTGTTCTAACTCAATAAAACGACCAAAGCGGACTTCTATAGCCTGTTCTTGAGTTAGGAAAACTCTGACAAGGTCACCTGTTCCAATCTCTAGAGGATGGAGAAAGTCCAGCTGACCTGCCTCCACTTTTGCAGCAATTTCTTCCAAGGTAAGAGCATCCTCAAGTTGCAAACCAGCTGCACTAGTCCGTGTCAAATGTGACATATGAGCCGCATAGCCAAGCTTTTCACCCAAATCAACTGACAAGGTACGGATGTAAGTCCCCTTACTGCATTTTACACGAAAAGTAAAGCGTGCTAGATGCTCCTCATAAGAAATCGGACTTGTCCGATCAAATTGATAAATGGTCACCTGACGTTCTGGACGCTCCACTTCCTGACCAGAACGCGCATACTCATAGAGCTTACGACCATTAACCTTAACCGCAGAATACATAGGCGGAATCTGAATAATAGATCCTGTCAGACTAGCGATTGCTTCATCAACAAGCTTTTCATCCAGGGGCGACAAAACAGGTGTCTCTGCGACCACTTCCCCGCTAGCATCCTCAGTCGTCGTGGAATAGCCCAGAGTGATTTCACCCTCATAGACCTTGCCCTCATCCTGCATAAATTCGACCATGCGGGTCGCCTTGCCAACCGCAATCGGCAAAACACCCACCACATCCGGATCCAAGGTTCCACCATGACCAATTTTCTTGGTTCCCAAAATCTTACGCAGTTTAAAAACCGCATCATGCGAGGTCAGGCCCGCTTCTTTTTTTAAGTTGATAATACCGTTCATTTTTGCTTTCTCACTCCCCCTTCAATGCTTCAAATTTCGCTTTCATAGTTGGATTTTTCCGGGTCAATTTTTTAACGGAAACATCTTCTAATTTGTTGTTTGCAAGACGAAGTTGATTTTCAGATGTTGTCAGGAATTTCTTAACCTCTTCCATGCGTTTGATGGCCTTGTCGATTTCATCTATTGCCTTACCAAAGTTGGTATAAGCTGAATTATAGTTCTTGGCAAAAGCTAGCTTAAAGGCATCCAAGTCCTCCTCAAAATGCGTAATGTCAATATTTTGTTCGCGAACCAAGGCCAACTCCTGCTTGTATTTTAGAGAATTAAGCGCCGCATTTCGCAGGAGTCCAATCAACTGGATAAAGAATTGAGGTCGAACCACATACATCTTTTCGTACTCATGGCTGACGTCAACAATCCCTGTGTTAAAGTAGTCATTATCGGCCTCAAGCATGGTCACCAAAACGGCATACTCACAGTTCTTCTCCCGACGATCCTTGTCTAATTCCTTGTAAAAATCTGCATTCTTGTGCTTCTTCTCTGTTCCATCTGCTTCATTTTTCATCTCAAACATGATGGAGATAATCTCTACCCCATTTTCATCGCATTCACGGAAGATAAAGTCTCCTTTAGAACCACGCGCAGAGACCTTGTTATCCTTTTCAAAGTAAGCATTTGGAAAGGCAAAACTGCGGACCTTGTTAAACTCACTCTCTGCGTACTGTTCTAGGCTTTCCCCAATCGCTTTTGTAGATTGTTGAGCCTTAAAATTCTTATAAAACTCGACCTGTTCACTCGCTGCTTTGAGCTGTGCTTCATAGTTTTGCTTAACTGAAGCAAGAGAAAGCTCGTTTTCTTTTTCTTGTAAAAGAAGCTGGTTTTTAACCTGATCCCGTTCTTTTTCTAAGTCAGAAAGAGTCTTTTGCAGTTGATTTTCATGCTCCAAACGCAAGGTAGCCAATTGGTTTTCCAAGGCCTGTACTTCCTTATCCTTAGCCAATAATGCCTCATGGCTTGTCTGTTCAACCTCTTTCTTGGCCAATTCTTTTTCTGTATCAAAGTTTTGGATTTGACTCTGCAATTGCGCGATTTCTTGGTCTTTTTGAGCTAGTTTAGACTGTTGTTCATTCATGGCCTTTTGCTCAGCCAAGGCCAGTTCCTGCTTCATCCGATCGTGCAATTCCTTATCAAACTCTGCTGTTCTCACTTGGGACAAAAGTTCGGCATACTGACTTTCATTTACTGTAAAGACTTCCCCACAGTTAGGACATTTGATTTCGTTCATATCGTTCCTCTTTCTAGACTTCTTTAACCATTATATCATGCCTAAGGGAAAATCAAAAACAGTGAGTCAAAACACACTGTTTATCTTCTTTTACTTTAAATTTTCTCCAAGGCCAAGCGCAAGTCTTCAATCAAATCATCTACATTTTCAAGTCCGATAGACAAGCGGATTTGGTTTGGGGTGACACCTGCTGCTTCAAGGTCTTTTTCTGACAATTGACCGTGAGTTGTTGTTGCTGGATGGACAACCAGAGACTTGGCATCTGCCACGTTTGCTAGGTCAGAAAAGATTTCCAAATTATCAATTACCTTGCGGGCTTCGGCCTCCCCACCTTTGACATGGAAGGTAAAGATTGAACCCACACCTTTTGGTAAATATTTCTCAGCCAAGGCATGATAAGGACTGTCTGCTAGTTTTGGATAGTTGACTTTTTCTACCTTAGGATGCTTGACAAGAAAATCAACAATTTTCTCTGCATTTTGTACATGGCGTTCCACACGAAGTGAAAGGGTTTCAAGTCCTTGTAGCAAGAGGAAAGCATTAAATGGCGACAAGGCTGCACCTGTATCACGGAGCAATTGAACACGGACAGCGATAATAAAGGCTGCTGCACCCACATCACGAGTATAGCTCAAATTATGGTAGCTTGGGTCTTCCTCAACAAATTGAGGGAATTTCCCTGAAGCTGCCCAGTCAAAACGACCGCTATCGACAATCACTCCACCAATAGTCGTACCATGCCCACCGATAAACTTAGTCGCAGAATGAATGGCAATATCTACACCGTGAGAAAAAACGTTAATCAAATAAGGTGTTGCAAAGGTATTATCTGAAACGAGTGGAATCTGGTGTTTATGAGCAATCTCAGCCAATTTTTCCAAGTCAGGAATGTTTATCAAGGGATTCCCCAAGGTTTCAATCAAGACAAGCTTGGTATTGTCTTTGATAGCTGCTTCCACTTCCTCCAAATTATCCACATCCACAAAGGTTGTTGTAATCCCATAACGAGGAAGGGTTTCTTTCAAGAGATTGAAGGTTCCACCGTAAATAGTTGATGCTGCCACTACATGGTCACCAGCATGGGCAAGAGCCAAAATCGTATAAGTCACCGCAGCCATACCTGATGCTGTTGCAAGAGCTCCAACACCACCTTCAAGTGCAGCGATTCTTTCTTCAAAGGCCGCTGTTGTAGGATTGGTAATACGGGTATAGATATTCCCTGGTTTTCTCAAGGCAAAAAGATCCGCACCTTCCTGCGTATCATCAAAAACAAAGGATGTTGTCTGATAAATTGGCACTGCACGAGACTTGGTAGCTGGATCCACAACTTGACCAGCATGTAGTTGCAAAGTTTCAAATTTAAAATCACGAGTCATAAAACGACCTCCAAATAGTTTGATTAAGGATATTGTAGCACCTTAAGTTATAGTTTACCAATATCAGTTTTCTATATTTTGATATAAGAAATAGCTATTACTTTATTTTAAAAACGAAAAAAGCACGACTTAATCGTGCTCATTTTCTTAATCTACATAAGTATCTTCATTTTTATTGAGGAAGGCATATGGAAGACCCATCAAGAGGCCTCCTCCGATAAAGTTTCCGATGAAGGTTACACCCCAGTGGCGAAGCATATTTCCAATACCGAAGTTAGCAATTGAATCAGCAGCAACACTGAATTTCACAATCGCGAAAGAAGCGAAGTTCGCAGCGATGTGCTCGTTTGTTAAGAATACAAACATGTAAATTGCTGATAAAACAAGCCATAGTTTGGCACCACCATCTTTGACCAAAACAAATGAAAGAATCGCAATATTTACGAAAATATTTGCCAAAATAGCCTCAAGCAAGATTAATTCATTTGAGCGGCCTAACTTCATCTCAACAACCCCTGAGATGAAACTATCGTGAGTCAGATGTGCATAGGCTGCCGAATGAGCAAAGCCCCAACCTGCTATCAAAGCCCCGATAAGGTTAAACAAGGTACAGTAAAGTAAAATCTCAGCTGTTTTTCTCCAAGAGATTTTTTTCAAGAAACTACCAGCAGTCAAGAACATCATGTTTGATGTTACCAACTCGGCATTCAAGAAAACAATGTAGGCCAAGCCCCAAGCAAAGACAAATGGGAAGAGGAATCGTCCACTACCTGGCGCAATTTTATTAATCAAGTCCGCACCAACTGCACCAGCAGCTGTACTGAAGGTTAAAAATGCACCTGCGAACATAGAACGAATCGCATACTTAAATTTGCTTTGACTATAAAGACTTTCTTTCTTCTTGCAAGCAAATTCAATCTTTGAAATAAATTCTGAAGAAACCATAATAAACTCCTAAAAATTTTTTACCTGATAATTATATCACAAACGTTAAAATTAAGGAAGCGTTTTCTGTATTTCATAAAAGTTTATTCTTATGAAAATATTAAAAAAATCAGTGAAATCCAGGATTTCACTGATTTGTATTAATAAAATTGTTTATATGGTTGATTGAAAGCTGTTAGGATTTCATCAGATGTTTGTGAATAATCTTTTGTTTCTTTCAAATCGCCTTTTACAATAATACGTTCTGTAGCAGCAAGGTCTTCACAGGTTACTAATGTAATCTCATCAATCCCTTCTCTATCATCAACTTCATCAACACGATCCGGTGTCACACGTTTGACTTCACGGATTTCATAGGTATAAACTTTATTTTTATCAGTTAGATAAATCTTCATACCATTTTTAGCGTTATCCAAAGGAGAAAATAACATTTTATTAGCATTATTGACACCAAAAATATGATGACTAGCTAGACTATAATTTCCTTTCCCCATCACTTGATCGCGTTTCATCGTACCAGCACCATAGAAGAGATTGACATTATCAAGCCCTTTAAAAATTGGTAGATTCATTTCTAATTCAGGGACTGCAATTCCGCCGATAACTGGTAATTTTTGAGCATCCCATTGAGAAGCTAGAACCGCTTCAGAAGAGATAGCATTGACAGAATCGAAATCAAAATTTCCTTCTGTATCCTGATTTTCTTCTATTTTTTCTTTTGATACCTGACTAACTTGGTACTTATTGGTATTCCAAACTATGAAAATATCACGAATTTTAGCATTAAAAATCAAAGCAATTGATAGTAGTATCAGAAATCCTGCTAGGATATTTGTCAGCAGATTTTTTCGTTTGTTTTTCTTCTTATTATTTTTTTGAGACATTATGCTTCACCTTCTGTTTCGTTTTCTGTCCCAACTTCTTCTTTTTCTGCCGCTGCAACCGTAGTAAAGGTTACAATTTTAGCATCTTGATCCAGACGCATTACTTTAACTCCCATAGTTGAGCGTCCTGTTTGTGAAATATTGGCAACATTGGTTCGAATCATGACACCTGTATCAGTGATAATCATCAAATCTTCATCGCCTTTAACGGTCATAAGACCAGCAAGAGAACCGTTCTTTTCTGTAATCTTAGCAGTTTGCATCCCTTTACCACCACGACCTTTAGTTGGATATTCGGTCGCAACTGTGCGCTTACCATACCCCTTTTCTGTGATGATAAGAACCTCGTCCTGGTCTGTAATCACACTAGCACCAACAACTGTGTCTCCCTCACGGAGATTCACACCTTTCACACCTGTGGCGATACGACTCATGCCACGAACGGCTGATTGATTAAAGCGAACTGCATAACCAAACTTGGTACCAATAATAATATCCGTATCTTCTTCCGTCAACAAGACATTAATTAGCTCATCTTCATCTTTAAGATTCAGTGCTTTAAGTCCATTTTGACGAATGTTAGCAAATTCCTTAACGCTGGTTCTCTTCACAATACCATGACGAGTTGTGAAGAAAAGATAAGCATCATCACTGCGTTCAGACTCAACATTGATAATCGTCTGAATACTTTCACCTTCATCCAATTTCAAGAGATTGACTACTGGTAGACCTTTGGCCGTCCGACCATACTCAGGAATTTCATAACCTTTAAGACGATAGACACGTCCTTTATTTGTGAAGAAGAGCAGGTGATCATGCGTGCTAGTCGACACTAACTCACGAACAAAATCGTCATCCTTAACGCCTGTTCCTTGAACACCACGACCCCCACGTTTTTGAGCAGTAAACTCAGCTTGGTCCAAACGTTTGATGTATCCCTTGTTAGAAAGCGTAATCAAGACATCCGATTCTTCAATCAAATCCTCATCTTCAAGACTCAAGACTTCACCGACCATCAATTCAGTATGACGTTGGTCACCAAACTTACGCTTGACTTCATCTAATTCATCTTTGATGATTTGAGAAACACGTTCTGGTTTAGCAAGAATATCTGCTAAATCCGCAATCAGAGCCAAGAGGTCATCATACTCAGACTGGATCTTATCGCGTTCCAAACCTGTCAAACGACGAAGACGCATATCAAGGATGGCCTGACTTTGACGTTCAGAAAGTTTAAACTTACTCATCAACTCAGCTTGTGCTTCCGCATCTGTTTCACTAGCACGGATGATACGAATCACTTCGTCGATATGGTCCAGTGCAATCAAGAGACCCTCTAATATATGGGCGCGTGCTTCTGCTTTTTCCTTATCAAACGTGTACGACGAACAACCACTTCTTTTTGGTGCTCGATATAAGCATCCAAAATCTGACGAAGGGATAAAATCTTCGGTACTCCATTTTGGATAGCAAGCATATTGAAACCAAAGTTGGTTTGCATCTGGGTCATCTTAAAGAGGTTATTTAGGATAACATTGGCTGAAGCATCGCGCTTAACTTCGATAACAAATCGAACACCTTCACGGTTTGATTCATCACGTACGGCTGTGATGCCCTCAATCCGTTTTTCCTGAACCAAGCGAACAATGTGCTCATGTACCTTGGTTTTATTGACCATGTATGGAAATTCTGTCACAACGATGCGTTCACGGCCAGTCTTAGTTTCTTCGATTTCAGTACGAGAACGAAGGACAATAGAACCTTTACCTGTTTCATAAGCCTTATGGATACCTGATTTCCCCATGACAAGAGCACCTGTTGGAAAATCTGGACCAGGCAAGACTTCCATCAAGTCTTTGGTAGTCACTTCAGGATTGTCCATGACCAACTTCACTGCATCAATGGTTTCACCAAGGTTATGAGGTGGAATATTGGTCGCCATCCCAACGGCAATACCAGTTGCTCCATTGACCAAAAGGTTTGGAAAACGTGCAGGCAAGACCAAGGGTTCACGTTCATTAGCATCATAGTTATCAACGAAATCAACTGTATTCTTATTGATATCTCGAAGCATTTCTAGAGCAATCTTGCTCATACGTGCCTCAGTATAACGCTGAGCGGCAGCACCATCACCATCCATGGAACCAAAGTTCCCATGTCCATCTACAAGCATGTAACGGTAGCTCCACCATTGAGCCATGCGGACCATGGCTTCATAGATAGAGGAATCCCCGTGTGGGTGGTATTTACCCATGACGTCCCCTGTAATACGAGCAGATTTTTTATGGGGTTTGTCTGGAGTAACACCCAATTCATTCATTCCATAGAGAATCCGACGGTGAACAGGTTTCAAGCCATCTCGAACATCAGGAAGAGCCCGCGCTACGATAACACTCATGGCGTAATCGATAAAACTCGTCTTCATCTCCTTTGTCAGATTGACATTCACTAAATTTCTATCCTGCATTAATAAATGCCTCATTTCACAATTAGTAATTAACAATATTATACCACAATGTCCGCCATATTTCAGGTATCCAAATTAGCTAAAACGTTTACATCAAGAACTCCAAGGCATATTCGTGACAAGCTTTTTAAAAGTGATAGAATTAAAATAACTGGGGAAATCCCTGAATAAAATTAAGGAGATGTTTAGAACAATGACTTCAACTAAACAACACAAAAAAGTTATCCTTGTCGGAGATGGTGCTGTAGGTTCATCTTACGCTTTTGCACTTGTTAACCAAGGAATTGCACAAGAGCTTGGAATTATCGAAATTCCACAATTGCATGAAAAAGCTGTTGGTGACGCGCTTGACCTTAGTCACGCCCTTGCCTTCACTTCACCTAAAAAAATCTATGCAGCTCAATATTCTGACTGTGCAGACGCTGACCTTGTTGTAATCACTGCAGGTGCTCCTCAAAAACCAGGTGAAACTCGTCTTGACCTTGTAGGTAAAAACCTTGCTATCAACAAATCAATCGTAACTCAAGTTGTTGAATCAGGTTTCAAAGGTATCTTCCTTGTTGCTGCTAACCCAGTTGACGTTTTGACTTACTCAACTTGGAAATTCTCTGGTTTCCCTAAAGAACGCGTTATCGGTTCAGGTACTTCACTTGACTCAGCTCGTTTCCGTCAAGCACTTGCTGAAAAATTGGATGTTGATGCTCGTTCAGTTCACGCCTACATCATGGGTGAACACGGTGACTCTGAGTTCGCTGTTTGGTCACATGCTAACATCGCTGGTGTAAACCTTGAAGAATTCCTTAAAGACACTCAAAATGTTCAAGAAGCTGAATTGATTGAATTGTTCGAAGGTGTTCGTGATGCAGCCTACACAATCATCAACAAAAAAGGTGCAACATACTACGGTATCGCAGTAGCCCTTGCTCGTATCACTAAAGCAATCCTTGACGATGAAAACGCGGTACTTCCACTTTCAGTATTCCAAGAAGGTCAATACGGAGTTGAGAACGTCTTTATCGGTCAACCAGCTGTTGTTGGTGCACATGGTATCGTTCGTCCAGTAAATATCCCATTGAACGACGCAGAAACTCAAAAAATGCAAGCATCTGCTAAAGAATTGCAAGCTATCATTGACGAAGCATGGAAAAACCCAGAATTCCAAGCAGCTTCAAAAAACTAATTTAACTATAGACAACTCCTTGAATCATCAGGGAGTTGTTTTTTTCTGTATTATAGTAGATTGAAATAATATATGAACAAATTAATTTCTAGAAATATTTTAGCAGCCACAGCGTACTATTCTAGCTGTAATCCACTATAAGAACTAAACATTTTATGAAATTTTCGTTCAAAAAATAACATCCCTTTAAAAACTATCATGTCATGGCTTGGGCATGAAGACAAAAAGACTACCAATCGGATGTATACTCACATCACAAAAAGTATGGAACACGCAACGATTTACTCTTTAGCTACAGTTACATTAACTCAAAAGTAAAAACTTTGCTCATATACAAAAAAGCCCATCATACAGGCTAGAAAGCTTGATATGATAGGCTATTTTTCTATTAATTAACGTACTGTACGGATACGCATTGTGTTTGTACGTACAGCTTCTCCAACTGGTACACCAGCAACGATAACGATATCATCACCAGATTCTACAAGACCTGCTTCAACTGCTTTACGTTCAGCAATTTCGAACATATCATCAGTTGATGATGGAGCATCTGTCAACATTGGGATAACACCCCAGTTCAACATCAATCCACGTTCTGTCAATTCGTCGAATGTCAATGCCAAGATGTCAGCATTTGGACGGTATTTAGAGATCAAACGTGCAGTGTGACCTGTCTTAGTAAGAGTTACAACCAATTTAATGTCCATTGAGTTAGTAGCATCTTTAACAGCTGAAGCCATTACTTCTGTCTTAGAGTTACGTTCGAATAAATCTGAGTTCAAACGTCCGTATTCGTTAAGAAGAGTTTGAGCGTTCTTATCGATTGTAGCCATTGTAGTTACTGACTCAAGTGGGTATTTACCGTTTGCAGACTCACCTGAAAGCATTGTTGCGTCAGTTCCGTCGATAACAGCGTTAAATACGTCTGATACTTCTGAACGAGTTGCACGTGGTTTTTCAGTCATTGTTTCAAGCATGTTTGTTGCAGTGATAACAACTTTACCTGCAGCGTTCACTTTTGTGATGATCATTTTTTGGTAAACTGGAACCATTTCGAATGGTACTTCGATACCCATGTCACCACGAGCAATCATGATACCATCAGCAGCTTCGATGATTTCATCCAAGTTATCGATACCTTGTTGGTTTTCGATTTTAGCGAACAATTGAACATGTCCGTTTCCAGTTTCTTCACAGATTGCACGAACTTCGTTTACGTCTTTTGCAGTACGTACGAATGAAATCGCGATGAAGTTGATACCTTGTTCAAGACCAAAGCGGATATCGTCGTTATCGCGTTCAGCAAGAGCTGGGAAAGGAATTTTAGTGTTAGGAATGTTCACACCTTTTTGTTTAGCGATGATACCATCGTTTTCAACTTCAACTTCAAATTCACGAGTTGCATCATCTTTAGCAACCACACGAAGACCAAGTTTACCATCGTCAACCAAAACTTGACGACCAACTTCAACATCATCATAGATATCAAGAGCACCAGCAACGTTCAATGCAATCACTTCACGAGTTGATTTGATTCCTTGTTTAGTTGCAACACGGATTTTCTCACCAGTTTTGTATGAATACTCTTTAGCTTCACCTTCGAACAATTCTGTACGGATTTCTGGTCCTTTTGTATCAAGAAGGAAACCAACTTTTTTACCTGCAAGTTTTTCAGCAAGTTTAACAGTTGCCATACGCTCACCTTGTTCTTGGTGGTCACCGTGTGAGAAGTTGAAACGGAATGTGTTAGCACCAGCTTCAATCAATTTAGCAATGTTTTTAGCTGAAGCTTCAACATCAAGTTTTTCACCCCAGTATCCGTCCTCACCGAATTTTTTACCACCACGGATTTCTACCGCAGGACCCAAAGTTGCAACGATTTTTACACGTTTGTTCATGATTTTTGTGACTCCTTTATATATGACCTTTTTGGTCTTATTAACTAAATTGTAAATTATGACAAGCTCTTATTCAAGCTAGATAGCTCAATGTCGGCTTTGTGTGGGTTGTTAACCACAATCTTACCTTCTGCAGTAAGGCTAAACAATGCTCCTTCTTCTGCAGTTCCAAGAATTGGGTTTTCAACCATTTTCTCGTTACGGATACCAACCGCAACACCACCGATACCTTCTTTAAGAAGTTTAACAGCATGGGCACCCATACGTGACGCCAATACACGGTCACGCGCAGTTGGAGAACCACCACGTTGAATATGTCCAAGTTCTGTCACACGAAGGTCGCTTGTATCCCCAGCTTCTTTTAGTTTTTTACCAAATTCAGCTGCTGACATAACACCTTCTGCCAAGACGATGATATTGTGTTTTTTACCACACTCATAACCACATTTAATGCTTTCTACGATATCTTCAATCTTGAATCCTTCTTCAGGAATGATGATTTCATCAGCACCAGTTGCAATACCAGCCCAAAGAGCGATATCACCAGCGTTACGTCCCATAACTTCAATAACAAAAGTACGACGGTGACTTGATGATGTATCACGAATCTTATCGATAGCATCCATAGCAGTCGTAACCGCTGTGTCAAAACCGATTGTAAAGTCAGTACCAACGATATCGTTATCGATTGTACCTGGAAGACCGATAGCTGGGAAGCCATGCTCAGTCAAACGCATAGCGCCGTGGTAAGATCCGTCACCACCGATAACAACTACACCTTCAATTCCGTGTTTTTTCAATTGCTCAATCCCTTTAAGTTGCCCTTCAAGTTGAGCGAACTCTGGGTAACGAGCTGAGTGAAGGAAAGTACCACCACGAGAAATGATGTCTCCTACTGAAGCTGCATCTAGGGGATGAATTTCACCGGCAACCATACCAGCATATCCGTCATAGATACCAAACACTTCCATTCCTTCTGAAATTGCTTGACGAACAACTGCACGGATAGCAGCGTTCATACCAGGGGCGTCTCCACCACTAGTCAAAACAGCAATACGTTTCATATTGGTTTATGCTCCTTTTTTTCTTTTTAACATTCTTATTGATTATACCACATTTGATTTTTAAAATTCTTCTATTTTTCCGTATTTTTTTAGCGATAAATCGTTTTCATAACGATTTCATTCAATTTCGCTTCTAATTCATTGGATTTAGCGACAAAATGATGGGGAGAAACGATTGTTTTCTGTTCCTCTTCATACCTGATAATGACTGGGATTGGACCTTTATACTGGTCTAAAATTCTCGAAATTTCTTGATCCGAGTCATGATTTTTCACCTGTATCCAAAAGCGTTCAGCAACTGCTTCTCTTATTTCTTGTGCAATCATTTGCAGACGACCATCACGTGACTGGATTTTTCCTTTTATATAGTAGAAGGCTCCCTCTTTTATTTCCTGCCCAACCTGTCGATATAAGTCTGAAAAGAGGGTAACATCCAATTTTTTCTTACTATCATCTACCTGTAAGAAAGCCATGTTTTCGCCCTTTTTGGTACGAATTACTTTTATTTTCTGAACTTCAACCAAAATAATAGCGTAGCTATTTTCTGACAAATTCCCAATTGGGGTAATCGGGTAAATAGCCTTACTTGCAATAGCTTGTAGGGGATGTTTGCTGACACCTATCCCTAAAAGTTCTTGTTCCATATAGAATTTTTCTTGTTCCGTCCAATCTTCCGATTCCTGCCAACTATAAATAGTATCTCCAAACAAACTTCCTAACTCTTTTACAAATTCAAATAGATTAACTAAATTATTGAATACTTTTTGACGATTTTTTTCAAATAAATCGAAAAGACCAACTTTTACCAAAGGTTCTAGCATAGGAAGTTTCAGATAATTTTCAGGTAATTTAGCTATAAAATCTTCAATATTCGAATAGGGTCTGTTTTCAAGAATCCAAAGTGCCAGATCCTTACTGACTCCCTTAATCGATTTCAATCCTAGATAGATGGCCTTGTTGGCAATTTTATCGTGATAGGGAATGGTGTTGATGGACAGAGGCGCCACTTCAAAGCCTGCTTCTAAGGCATCTGTTAAGTAATCACTGTTGGCAGAATTTAACATGACCTGATAAAAGATGGCTGGATAATGCGTTTTGAAATAAGCCAACTGGAAGGCCAAGGCTGAGTAGGCATAGGCGTGTGACCTGTTAAAACCATAACCTGCAAACTTCTCCATGACATCAAAGACCTGCTCTGCTTTCCACAGTATGACCAGCTTCTAATGAACCTTGAATAAAGGAAGCCCTCATCTCATGCATAGCAGAGGCATCCTTTTTCCCCATAGCTCGGCGCAAAATATCGGCTTTCCCAAGACTAAATCCAGCAAAACGCTGGGCAACCTGCATAACCTGCTCCTGATAGAGCATAATGCCGTAGGTTGGAGCCAAAATATCCTCCAGTACTGGATCCAGAACAGTCACTTCTTCCTGCCCATGTTTTCTTGCCACAAAATTATTGATGTAGTCACTAGCACCTGGCCTATTTAGGGAAGTAGTCGCTACGACATCTTCAAAACAGACTGGTTGAACACGTTTGAGCAAGCGAATGGCACCAGGTTGCTCAAATTGAAAGATACCTTTTGTATTACCAGAAGCAAATAAAGCCAACGTTTCTTTGTCTTCCAAATCTATTTCTTCGACTTTAAGGTGAATACCTTCTGTTTCAGCAAGCAACTCTTGCATCTTCTGGACAAAGGTCAAATTTCGTAGTCCCAGAAAGTCCATTTTCAAAAGCCCACTAGCTTCAACTCCATGAGCATCATACTGAGTCAGTGGAATTTCATCACCATGCTTTAGAGGAATGTAGTTGGTCAAGTCTTGGTCACTGATTACAACACCAGCCGCATGGACAGAGGTTTGTCTTGGATAGCCCTCTATCTTGCAAGCAATCTCAAAGGCTTTTTGGTATTCTAACTTACTATTAATTTGCTGACGAAACTGGAGGTTACCCTCATAAGCCGACTTGAGATTGTCACGAAAACTGATTTTCTTGGTAATTGCAGACAATTCATACTCGGGCACACCAAAGCGTTTCAATACATCTCGTAGAGCTTGCTTGGCTCCAAAAGTTGAAAAAGTAACGATTTGTGCAGCATGTTTACTACCATACTTATTACCAACATACCTGATAAAATCTGGACGATAAATATCTGGGATATCAATATCAATATCAGGCATGGTATAGCGTTCACGATTGAGAAAGCGTTCAAAAATCAGATTTTTCTCTACTGGGTCAATCCCTGTAATATCCAATGCATAGGAAACCAAGCTACCAACTGCGGAACCTCGTCCCATTCCCATATAATAACCATTCGAACGTCCAAAACGCAATAAATCCCAAACAACCAAGAAGTAATCATCAAAGCCCATATCATGAATAACAGCCAATTCTTGGTCTAGACGATCTTGGTATTCTTTACCAGTTAACCCCTTCTGAGCAAGCCCAAGCTCAGCGCGTTCTCTCAACTCTTCTACTGCTGGTCTAGCTGGGTTAAAACGAGGCAGTTTCAGACTAGTGTCCAAATCATAAGAAATGCCTAAAATCAGCTTTCTAAATTGTCTAAGGCTTGCGGAAAACGTTCTTGGAATAATTTCTCTAAAGAACTTGCTGATATAAAAACATCTTGTCTCGAACGCAAAGGAACTTCTCTGAGCGGTAGGTTTTCTTTGATCGCTGTTAATACTTGTAGAACTTCTCTATCCCTGCTTTCAAAAGCATTGACCCGATAAAGGGGCAAGATTGGATGATGAAATTCGCTTACCAATGTTTCTGGATAAATCCCAATATAATAATCATATCCTAGATTTAGCGACTCAATCTCTTCAAAATAAGGCACAATGACCGCAATATCCTCCAGATACTGAGACAGGACTGACCATGTTTTCTCCCCCTGCATCTTGGCTGTTGAAAGCTTCATCAACTGCTGATAACCCACACTAGATAGGGCTAAAAAACGCAGATTCACTTCCTGATCATCCATAAATACAGTCATTTCAAGCCCTAATAAAGGATGAATGCCATATTTTTTTGTAACCTCTAGAAAGTCAAAAGCACCATAAAGATTATCAATATCCATCATAGCCAGATGAGTGTAGCCGAATTCTTTAGCTGCTCTCACATACTTTTCAATCGAAATGACGCTCTCCATAAAACTATAGACTGTTTTTGTATCTAGTTGTGCGATCAATTTACACTTCTCCTCTATCCTTCTCACTATATTATACCATTTTCAAAAAGAGAAAGACAAAATCAATGACTCCTATCTCTATTTTATCCTTAAAGTAAAATTTTTTGAATGAAAAAAGCAAAAATACATTTAAAGAATCAAATGATCCGGTAATTTTTTTACTTTTTTATCCCAAGAAGTGAATATATCTTTTAAAATAGAAAGACACATTCATTTAATCTATTTACTATGATAACTTGTTTTGAACTATAGAGTTGTACCTATTTTTCATATAAATAATATTCATTATTCTTTAATTAATTTCTTTCTCACTTAATGATTCTATTTCTCCTATTTTTTTGATATAATAATCTTAATTATTATTTTACAAGGAGGTTTTATGCGCTTTAATCAATTCAGCTATTTATCACTTCCAAGAGATACTATTTTATATGAATTAAAAAAGTATGGATTTGATTTTCCATCTGAGTCAACAAATAAAAAGATGTTGGAGTCTTTTCTAAGTCGTTTCTTTTTCACTTATCAAGACACCAACTATCCACTTTCCATCCTAGCAGCTGATAAAAAAACAGACCTGCTGACATTTTTTCAATCAGAAGATGAACTGACAGCAGATATTTTTTATACTGTTGCTTTTCAACTTTTAGGCTTTTCTTATTTGGTTGACTTCGAAGATAGTGAAGCTTTTCGTAAAGAGACTGGATTTCCTATTGTATATGGTGACTTGATTGAAAATCTCTATCAGTTACTCAATACTCGCACCAAAAAGGGAAATACTCTTATCGACCAACTTGTCAGCGACGGTCTTATTCCGGAGGATAATGACTACCACTACTTTAACGGCAAGAGTTTAGCAACTTTTTCTAGCCATGATGTCATTCGTGAAATCGTTTACGTTGAGTCTCGTGTCGATACCGACCAAAAAGGGCTACCAGACTTAGTCAAGGTTAGCATTATTCGTCCTCGTTTGATGGAAAAATCCCTGCCATCATGACAGCCAGTCCTTATCATCAGGGAACAAATGACAAGGCAAGCGATAAGGCTCTCTACAAGATGGAGGGCGAGCTTGAGATTAAACCTGCTCATAAGATTGAACTAGAGGAACCTCAACTCAATCTCGTCCAACCTCAAGGCCAAGCTGAGCTTGTGTCAGAAGCTGAGGAAAAGCTAAGTCACATCAACTCTAGCTATACACTCAGCGACTACTTCCTCCCACGAGGTTTTGCCAATCTCTATGTGTCAGGTGTTGGTACCAAAGACTCTACTGGTTTCATGACTAACGGAGACTACCAACAAATCGAAGCTTATAAAAATGTCATCGACTGGCTCAATGGTCGTTGCCGTGCCTTTACCGACCATACACGCCAGCGTCAAGTCAAAGCTGACTGGTCAAATGGAAAAGTAGCCACAACTGGACTTTCTTATCTAGGTACCATGTCCAATGGTCTTGCGACTACAGGAGTCGATGGTTTAGAGGTTATCATTGCTGAGGCTGGCATTTCATCTTGGTACAACTACTATCGTGAAAACGGTCTTGTAACTAGTCCAGGCGGTTATCCAGGTGAGGACTTTGACTCCCTTGCTGAGTTAACCTATTCTCGTAATCTCTTGGCTGGCGACTATATCCGTGGCAATGAAGCTCACCAAGCTGACTTAGAAAAAGTAAAAGAACAACTGGATCGCAAGACCGGCGACTATAACCAGTTTTGGCATGATCGCAACTATCTGCTCAATGCCCATAATGTAAAGCAGAGGTTGTCTTTACCCACGGTTCACAGGATTGGAATGTCAAACCACTTCATGTTTACCAGATGTTCCATGCTCTTCCTACTCATATAAACAAGCACCTCTTTTTCCATAATGGCGCACATGTTTACATGAACAATTGGCAGTCCATTGACTTCCGTGAGTCCATGAATGCCTTATTGACTAAAAAATTACTGGGACAAGATACAGATTTCCAACTTCCGACTGTCATCTGGCAGGACAATACTACTCCTCAGACCTGGTTATCACTTGATACCTTCGGTGAGCAAGAAAACTTTGAAACCTTCTCACTTGGTCAAGAAGAGCAGGTTATTCAAAACCAGTACTCAAATAAGGATTTTGAGCGTTATAGTAAGACATACCAGACCTTCAATACAGAACTCTATCAAGGGAAAGCCAATCAAATTACTATTGACCTTCCTGTGACCAAAGCTCTCCACCTGAACGGTCGCGCTCAGCTCAATCTTCGTATCAAATCCAGCACCAACAAGGGGCTCTTATCTGCCCAATTACTGGAGCATGGACAAAAGAAATACCTACAACCTTATCCAGCTGTACTAAGTGCTAGAACCATTGACAACGGACGATACCATATGCTGGATAATCTCTGTGAATTGCCACTTAGACCAGATTCACAACGAGTCGTGACAAAAGGCTATCTCAATTTACAAAATAGAAATGATTTACTGTTAGTAGAGGATATTAAAGCAGATGAATGGATGGATATCCAATTTAAATTACAACCAACTATTTACAAGTTGCAAGAAGGATATACTCTTCGTTTAGTCCTCTATACTACTGACTTTGAAATCACCATACGTGACAATACTGACTACCACCTGACTGTCGACCTCTCTCAGTCCACACTTACCATACCTCACTAAAAAAGGAGTTAAATTATTATGAATAAATCTGAACACCGACACCAACTCATACGCGCTCTTGTAACGAAAAATAAGATTCACACACAAGCTGAGTTACAATCTCTTCTTGCCGATAATGATATTCAAGTTACACAAGCGACACTTTCGAGAGATATTAAAAGTATGAACCTGTCAAAAGTACGAGAAGAAGATAACTCTTACTATGTGCTAAATACAGGTTCTATCTCAAAATGGGAAAAACGCCTCGAACTCTACATGGAAGACGCCCTTGTCTTGATGCGCCCAGTTCAACACCAAGTCCTACTAAAAACCCTTCCTGGACTGGCTCAATCATTTGGTTCTATCATTGATGCTTTGAGTTTCCCTGATGCTATCGCTACCCTCTGTGGTGATGATGTCTGTCTTGTCATCTGTGAAGATGCAGAAGCTGCTCAACATTGCTTTGAAGATCTGAAACGGTTCGCCCCACCATTTTTCTTTGGTGAATAAACAGAAACTGAACTCAAAAACTGCAGAACTCTCAAAATTTTAAACAGTAGTGAATTGATGTCAGCTAACAGCTAGCGAATACAATAGCTGATTCCTGCTGAAAAGTGAGCTATGCAGCTTAATAAAACAAAAAAAGAAATCTATCTCATACATGAGTACAAAAGCTCCCCTTATAGTTTCTAGTGAAAAACAAATATTCACTAGAAACTATAAGGGGAGTCTTCATATATCTAAAAGAAATTCTAAATCTGTTTCAGCTTGATATAGTGTTTGAATAAAATGTGAACAAATTTATTAGGGAATTCAAATCAATTTCATGCTTTAAAAGTCGTTTCGTACTATTTTAGATTCAATTAATTATACATCATAGATAATCCGCTTCAAAAATCTCTTCAAATCACGTCAGGTTTACATTTCCGTATAAGAGAGAAATTTATTGTTGCAATACTTTTCTTGGCTTAGTACCTTCAGCTGGACCAATGACACCTGCCATCTCAAGCTCTTCCATGAGACGGGTCGCACGGTTAAATCCAACTGATAAACGACGCTGAATCATAGATGCGCTGGCTTTCTGGGTTTCGATTACCAAAGCCTTGGCTTCTTCAAAGAGCGGATCACCACCAGATTCACCATCTGAAAATTCTCCTTCATTTTCAGAAACCTCACCTGGATCAAAACTCTCATCGTAGTCCGCATCAGCCTGATCCTTGATGAAGTTTACGATGCGTTCAACATCATCATCCGAGATAAAGGATCCTTGAAGACGAACTGGATGATTTTCATCAATCGGTTTAAAGAGCATGTCACCTCGGCCAAGCAGTTTTTCTGCTCCATTTTCATCCAAGATAGTACGGGAGTCTGTCCCTGATGAAACCGCAAATGCGACACGAGATGGGACATTGGCTTTGATTAGACCAGAGATGACATCAACCGATGGACGCTGGGTTGCAAGAATCATGTGGATACCTGCAGCACGTGCCTTCTGTCCAAGACGAATAATGGCATCTTCCACTTCCTTGCTGGCCACCATCATAAGGTCAGCCAGCTCATCAACAATCACGACAATGAGCGGTAGCGGAACCTGCTTGTACTCAGACTGGGCATTGAACTCTTCTACCTTGGCATTAAAACCTGCAATATTGCGAACTCCTACCTTGGCAAAGAGTTCATAACGATTTTCCATTTCATCCACAACCTTTTGCAGAGCCTTGCTAGCCTTACGTGGATTGGTCACAACTGGAATCAAGAGGTGGGGAATATCATTGTAAACAGACAACTCAACCATCTTGGGATCGACCATCATAAATTTAACTTGATCAGGTCTCGCCTTCATGAGAATGCTAGCGATAATGCCGTTAACAGCTACTGACTTCCCAGAACCCGTTGAACCTGCGACGAGCAAGTGGGGCATTTTAGAAAGGTCAAAAGCTCTTGCAGTGCCATTAACCGCCTTTCCTAGAGGAATTTCCAAGAGATTTTCTGCTTTCGTTTGAGATTGTTCCCATAGTTCGCGGAAAGAAACTGTCGCAATCTCAGAGTTAGGTACCTCAATTCCCACTAAAGATTTCCCTGGGATAGGTGCTTCGATTCGGACATCCTTAGCAGCCAAGGCTAGAGCGAGGTCATCTGCTAGATTGGAAATGCGGTTGACCCTTACACCTACTGCTGGCTTAACTTCATACTTGGTCACTGATGGCCCAATTTCGGCTCGTTCAACCGTTACCTTGATACCAAAGCTAGCAAAGGTTTCTTCTAGGATTTTGATATTTTCCCGAACGATTTTCTTCTCTTTAGACTGATCCTTGGGTTTATCTGGGGCAAAGAGTTGTAAGCTTGGAAGTTTGTATTCGAGGGCTTCCTTGGCTGAAAAATCGACCTGAACATCTTCATCGTCAGAACCATCTTCCTGTTCAGGGAATTCAAGTTCAGCTTGAGGCAGGATGATTTCTGGTTCCACCCACTCTTCTTCTGGAATAGGTGGAACGTCAAGCACAACATCTTCTGTCAAAATTTCACCTGTTTCCATATCGACAGGAGGCATATTAAGCAAGCCTTTCTCAGCCTCTTCTTTTTCTAATCTAGCCTCTTCCTCAGCCTTTTGGCGAGCTTTTTCTTCTTGTTTGACAAAGCGTTCCTCTTTTCGACGCTCATGCCCTTCCCGCCATTTGGTAAATCCTCTACTGAAGAATTCAGCAATATCGTAAACAGACCAAGGACTGATTAGGAGAGCGCCTGCTAAAATCAAGATAGAACCAATAAAGTAAGTGCCGATATTTGAAAAGAGAAAGGCAGTTGGAATATAAAGAGCAACCCCAATCAAGCCCCCTCCAGCAAAACTGGTCGTTCGAAAACCAGTCAAATCAGTCACAACCTGAGCCATGGTTCCCTTTAGAACAGACTTGTCCAAACCATATTTCCAAACCAAGTAGGCCTCCAAAATCAAGAGCAGGCCAGCAAATATAGTGAAAAAGCCAGATAAGAGCCCTTCCTGTTTTCGTATCCACTTGAAAAAGAAGAGATAAATCAAGAGAGCAAATATTGCCAGATAAGCTAGGCTACCCACCAGCAAGCGAATTAAATTGTAAAGGGTGATACCTGCAGCCCCTAATTTGAAGGCTGCGAAAATCAATAAAAGCGCGATTCCCAACGAAATCAACATTCGTTGAATCGCTTCTTTTCTTTCGAGTTCTGCTTTAGACGGTCTCCGTCTTGTTTTACTTGTATTCTTATTTGCCATTCTTCTATTATACCATATTTCACAGGCACTTCATAAAGAGAAAAAGACTGCACCAAACGGTCCAATCTTTTCATTTTTCTATTTTTTATGCTTGTGGTTTGCGTAGGTAACCATAAACCACACCACTTACGATTGCTCCTACTAAGACAGAAACGAGGTAAAGGAGAGCATTTGAAGTAAGGGCGATAACGAAGATTCCTCCGTGTGGCGCCATGAGTTTGATACCAGCAAGACCAACGAGGCCACCTGCTACTGCTGAACCAAGAATGAAGCTTGGGATAGCACGAGCTGGGTCAGCGGCACCAAATGGAATCGCTCCCTCAGTGATAAATGACAAGCCCATGATGATGTTTGTCAAACCTGAGTTGCGTTCTTCCTTAGTAAATTTATCTTTGAAAAGAAGAGTTGCGACAAAGATGGCAAGTGGTGGCACCATTCCTCCAGCCATAACTGCTGCCATAGCCACAGAACCACCTGAAGAAACAGTCGCTGCAAGCGTACCTGTACCAAAGACATAAGCTGCTTTATTGACTGGTCCACCCATGTCAACAGCCATCATTCCACCAAGGACGATACCAAGAAGGACAGCTGAACCTCCTCCAAGACCACCGAGGAAGTCATTCATAGCAGTGTTGATTGCTGCCATTGGGATATTAACAGCTAACATTACAAATCCTGTCAAGATTGTTCCAAGAAGTGGCAAGAGAAGGATTGACTTAGCACCTTCAAGGGAACGAGGAACCTTAACGTATTTCTTGATAGCAAGGACCAAGGCACCTGCGATAAATCCACCAACAAGGGCACCTAGGAAACCAGATGAGACACCTGCAAGAGTTGAAGTTGCTTCACCACCTGCAGCATAAGGAATTTTACCAAATGCAAAACCTTCTTTGGCAATAGCACCAGCCACGAAACCTGCTACCAAACCTGGTTTCAGCGATAGAGTAGGCAACATAACCTGCAAAGACTGGGAGCATCAATCCAAAGGCTGCACCACCAATTTTCATGAACATAGAAGCTAACTCATGGTAAGAACCAAGATTACCAAGGTTTTCATTCGGAACACCCAAAGCACCGTCAATCAAGAAGGCAAGGGCAATCATGATACCACCACCGATAACGAATGGCAACATTTGAGAGACACCACTCATCAAGTGTTTGTAGAAGGCACCACCAAGACTTTGTTTTTCGTTAGAGGTTGTTGCGGCTTTGGCTCCATTAGCAGCACGGTAGACTTCAGCATCTCCAGAAAGAGCCAAGTTGATCAACTCTTCTGTCTTGCGGATACCGTCAGCAACTGGACGATTGATCAATGGTTTGCCATCGAAACGATCCATTTCAACGGCCTTGTCTGCCGCAATGATAACAGCTTTAGCCTTGCGGATATCTTCTGCAGTTAGTTGATTTCCAACACCGCTAGCACCGTTGGTTTCGACCTTAATTCCAACACCCATTTCAGTAGCTACTTTTTGAAGAGCTTCTTGGGCCATGTAAGTGTGGGCAATACCTGTTGTACAAGCTGTAACAGCAACGATAAAGTCACCAGAGTCATTGGTAGGTACTTGAACAGGTTCCTCAGTTTTTTCTGAAGCTTGGTCAAAAAGCTCAATGACTTGGTCAGCTGATGTTGCTTGGCGAAGTTTGTCAGCAAATCCATCTTTCATCAAGTATTGAGACAATTCTGCCAAGGCAGCCAAGTGAGTGTCATTAGCACCTTCTGGAGCTGCAATCATAAAGAAGAGGTCGGTTGCTTGTCCATCCAAGCTCTCGTAGTCAACACCCTTGTTTGACTTGGCAAAGAGAACTGTCGCTTCTTTGACAGCAGCGTTTGCTGTGAGGCATAGCGATTCCGTCACCCAAACCTGTAGAAGTCAGAGCTTCACGCGCCAAAATTCCTTCTTTAAAAGTTTCAAAATCTGTCACATAACCGTGGTCTGTCAAGCTTTTAATCATCTCTTCGATGACAGCTGTTTTTTCAGTTGCCTGCAAATCCAGCAACATAACATCTTTTCTCAATAGGTCTTGAATTTTCATCGTTTTTCTACCTCAACTTTTTCATATGTTTCTTTAATAAATTCCGCCGTTGCCAAGTCGTCTGAGAAGGTGGTTGCCGTTCCACAAGCTACTCCCCATTTGAAGGCTTCTACTGCGTCTTTGGATTTGACAAATTCACCTGTAAATCCAGCGACCATAGAATCACCAGCCCCAACTGAATTTTTCACGGTTCCCTTGATTGGTTTAGCGAAGTAAGCTCCCCCAGATGTTACCAGAAGGGCACCGTCGCCAGCCATAGAGACGATCACGTTTTGAGCACCTTTAGCCAGTAACTCACGAGCGTATTTCTCAATTTCATCTAAACTTTCGAGTTTCACTCCAAAGATAGCTCCAAGTTCATGATTGTTTGGTTTAACCAAGAGCGGTTGGTATTCCAAACTATCAATCAAGGTCTGTCCTTCAAAGTCACAAACCACTTGCGCACCCGTCTGGCGCGTCAAGGCAATCAAATCCTTGTAGATAACATTGCCTAGATTTTTAGCACTTGAACCAGCAAAGACAACTGTATCTTCTGCAGTCAAACTAGATAAAATAGCTTTCAATTCTTCTAACTGGGCTGGTTCGACATTTGGACCCGTTCCGTTGATTTCTGTCTCTTGGTCTGCTTTGATCTTGACATTGATACGAGTATCTTCTGCCACTTGGACAAAACGTGTCTCGATTGCTTCATCAGCCAAAGTATCTGTGATAAATTTACCAGTAAAACCTCCGATAAATCCAGTCGCTGTATTTGGAATATCCAAGCGTTTCAAGACACGACTGACATTGATTCCTTTCCCTCCAGCAAACTTATCATCACTATCCATTCGATTGACACTACCGACTTGGACTTGGTCCAAACGAACGATATAGTCAATGGATGGATTGAGTGTGACTGTATAAATCATACTTCTATTACCTCCGTTTTCTCCTTAATAGCCTGCAAGAGCTCATGCCCTTTACTTGTGATAACAATAGCTCGTTTGAGTGGAGCTACCTTAGCAAAGCAAGTTTGTCCAATTTTAGACGAATCCACCAAGACATAGGTCTGTTTGGCATTCTCTAAAATAGCACGCTTCACAGCCCCCTCCTCCATATCAGGAGTCGTATAATAGCCATCGTCCACACCATTCATCCCGATAAAGGCACGGTCAAAGTGCAATTGGTTAATCTGGTTAAGAGCAACGCCCCCGATGCTAGCATCTGTCGCCATCTTGACACTTCCTCCAACCATGACAGTTGGAATTTGCTTTCAACCAACTGAACAGCATGGTGAATGGAGTTGGTCACGACTGTAACATTTTTATTAACCAATTCATGAATCAAAAAGGCTGTCGTTGTTCCAGCATCGATAAAGATGACATCTTGTTCCTTGATGAGAGAGACTGCTTTCTGAGCCAGCAACTTCTTCTCTTGAAGGTTTTTGACAGATTTTTCTTGAATGGTTTCTTCTTCCTGCAAGGAATGGGGCAATTCTGCTCCACCATGCACGCGACGAAGCTTGTTTTCCGCTTCCAACTCATCCAAGTCTCTTCGAACCGTTGATTCTGACGTTTCTAGCAAACTAACTAATTTCTCTAGAGAAACTACATGATGTTGATTTAACTCCTCTAAAATCAGTTGTTTCCGCTCTGTTTTTAACACTGAATCACCTCCTGTTATCGTTTACACTATTCATTCTATCACACTTTCTTTTAAAGTCAAGCATTTTTTATCATTTTCTTTCAAATTCTATCATTTTTCTTATTTCTAGAATTTTTATTGCAAGATAAGAGGCTTTATGGTAGACTATTTGAGTAAGTATTGGAAGATTACTCAAGAGGCTTAAGAGGCCGTGTTGGAAACGCGGTAGGCGTGTAACAGCGTGCGTGGGTTCGAATCCCATGTCTTCCGTTTATTTTAAAAAAGATACCCAAGAAATCTTGGGTATCTTTTTTCTTATATGCTTGTTTTATAACTCGGGTGAATTTCTTAGAAAATATCAAATAACAATTTCACATTGAGAATTGTTAAGATAATGGAAACGATATAGCCAAGGATGGTATTCCATTTGGCATTGGTAAATTCTCCCATCAGTGATTTCTTAGAAGTTAGATAAATCAGTGGGAAGATTGAAAATGGAAGAGCAATCGAAAGAAAGACTTGTGAATAAACCAATAACTGATCCAATGTTTTTTCCTGATGACCAAACAGAACCGCTACAATCATGACAGGCAACAAAGCAAAGAGACGAGTTGCCAAACGAATGAACCATTGAGGTAATCTCATATGCAAGAAACCTTCCATAACGATTTGTCCAGTCAAGGTACCCGTAATTGTCGAATTTTGACCACTGGCTAATAAAGCCAAGGCAAACAAGGTTGATAAGGTCGAGCTAGCTATAGCTCCTGCAATAGTAGAATCCTGCAAGGCATTATACATTTGAGAGAAGGCAGAAATCTCAGATGCATGGCCGAAAAAGAGAGCCGCCCCGAGAATTAATAGAAGGGAGTTAACCACAAAGGCCAAGGATAATTGGAGATTTGAATCCCAGGTCATAAAGCGCACCGCTTTTCGAACATCATCCTTGTCCTTGTGATTGATTTTCCGAGTTTGAGACAAGGAAGAATGCAAATAGAGGTTATGAGGCATAACCGTCGCACCTACAATCCCCAGAGCTAAAGTTAATTGACTTTCATGACCTGGCAAAGGACTCTCAAATAAGGTCGAATTGGGTAAATAACCCTCAGCGATTCCTTGGAAACTTGGATTTGATAAAGCTACCAGATAAGTAAAGATTGCTAAAATCGTTAAAATCAGTGTTGTCACAATAGCTTCTATCTTCTTAAAGCCAAATTTCATCAAAAGCAATAAGAGAAAGACATCTAGAACCGTCAAAAGGATGGCTATCATAATCGGAATCTTAAAAAGAAGATTGAGAGCAATCGCTGAACCTAGAACTTCTGCCAGGTCTGTCGCCATCAAGGCCAACTCCAAAATCACCCATAAGCTATAACGAAGCCATTTGGGTGAATGATGACCCGTTGCTTGAGCCAAGTCCATTTGAGTTACAATTCCAAGCTTTCCTGACATCTGCTGAAGCTGCATAGCAATGAGTGATGAAATCAAGATGACAAATAAGAGACTGTACTTATAGGATGCACCTCCAACCACACTGGTTATCCAGTTTCCTGGATCCATATAACCAACTGCGACAAGGGCACCTGGACCCAAGAAGGCCTTTAAATTTTGCCAGAAATGATTGTTATTTGGAGTATCGATAGATTGATTAATCTCAGAGAGTGACACTTTTTTATGAGAAGACATAGATACTTACCTCTTTCTAAACATACTTTTTCATTATTTTCTATTAGAGAAAAATAAGATTGACTTTAAACTATTAAAACAATGAAAACTATATGAAAAACATTTAGTTTTTTCATTATTTTTCTTAAGGCACCTTAATTATAACAGAAAATATGATAAAAACTTAAGAAAATTCAGGACTTGATTTAATATTTAGGATACAACAAAATGTTGTATTCTTTTTTTGCAAAAGAATACCAAAGAATAAAATAAAAAACGTTGTAAAACACCTGATATTATGCGTTTTTTTGATTTTAAAGACTTTTTGCTTGATCCTTTTCACCCTGTTTAACCGCCATTGATTTTAACTCATTACCTACATCTCAAAAAAAATTTAAAATTGTCTTAATCTCCTTTATTGTGTCGCTTTTGGAATTTTTTTGGTATAAACTTCTACGCGCATCCTATGGAGCAAGACAGACTCATAGCTTCACACTTAATAGAACGAGTATCTCCATCTGTAGAGATACTCGTTTTTTGCTATTTCGAAGTGATCTTTTTGACAAGTCTTATGCATCATTTTTATACTCAACGAAAATCAAAGAGCAAAATAGGAAGCTAACCGCAGGTTGCTCAAAGTACAGCTTTGAGGTTGCAGATAAAACTGACGAAGTCAGCTTAAAACACAGTTTTGAGGTTGTGGATAGAACTGACGAAGTAAGTAACCATACCTACGGCAAGGTGAACTGACGTGGTTTGAAGAGATTGTCTAAGAGTATTAAGCAGTATAGAATAGCATTTTAACTCCATCCTCTAAAGTGCTTTCAATAAAAGATACTTGAACACCATATTCAGCATATAAGCTTTATGCCCTAAGTCAAAACAATCATTCTTTTCTAATTTATCGTAAATAAATCTAAAATCACAGAATACTGTCAGATGACTTAAAAAATGATTCTTTGGAAAAAGCGAATCAAAACTTGATTTATCACTTTTTATTCCACTATCTTTTTGTCACACATATTGATAAAGTACTGGTGCAAGCGCACATCATCAGTCAATTCTGGATGAAAAGAAGTTACCAGCATATTTTTTTCTTGGGCTGCAACGATTTGATTATCAACTGTTGCTAAAATTTCTACATCCTCTCCAACACTACTAATAATCGGACCACGGATAAAGGTCATTGGAATCTGACCAACTCCTTTACATTCTGCTTCCGTATAGAAACTCCCTAGTTGGCGCCCATAAGCATTGCGCTCGACCACCATATCCATAGTTCCAAGATGACTTTCTTCCTGAGAAGTAATTTCCTTAGCCAGCAAAATTAATCCCGCACAGGTTCCAAAGGCTGGCAAACCAGATAGAATGGCTTCTCGAATAGGAAGCAGCATGTTTTGGTCTCGTAAGAGCTTGCCCATGGTTGTAGACTCACCACCCGGCAAAATCAAACCCGACAAATCACTCTGATGTTGCTGAAAATCCTCTAAATTTCTGATTTCGACATTGTCTACGCCTAATTTATCTAGAACTTTTGCATGTTCTGCAAAGGCCCCTTGCAAGGCCAATATTCCGATTTTCATCTATTTTCCTCGCTCAGCCATGAGAATTTGGATTTCATTTTCATTAATACCAACCATGGCTTCTCCTAAATCTTCAGAGATTTGGGCTAGTATTTGAGGATTTCGGAAGTTAGTCACAGCCTTAACAATGGCACTTGCTCGTTTAACAGGATCTCCTGACTTGAAAATACCTGAACCGACAAAGACCCCCTCTGCCCCTAATTGCATCATCAGCGCAGCATCTGCTGGCGTTGCAACACCTCCAGCCGCAAAGTTTACAACTGGCAATTTTCCATGTTCATGAACGTATTGAACCAATTCTACAGGGACTTGCAAGTCCTTGGCAGCAACATAAAGTTCGTCCTCACGTAAGTTTTGAATACGGCGAATTTCCTGATTCATCATACGCATATGACGAACAGCTTGGACGATATCTCCTGTCCCTGGTTCTCCTTTGGTACGAATCATAGAAGCACCTTCAGCGATACGACGCAAGGCTTCACCCAAATCCTTAGCCCCACAGACAAAAGGAACTTGGAATTCTTTCTTATCCACATGGAAACGGTCATCAGCTGGAGATAAAACTTCACTCTCATCGATATAGTCAATTTCGATAGCCTCTAAAATCTGAGCTTCAACAAAATGCCCGATTCTGACCTTGGCCATTACTGGAATACTAACCGCTTCTTGGATTTCCTTAATCATCTTTGGATCACTCATACGGGAAACACCACCAGCTGCACGAATATCAGCTGGAATCCGCTCCAAGGCCATCACAGCAGCCGCACCAGCAGCCTCTGCAATACGGGCTTGTTCAGGGTTCTGAACGTCCATGATAACCCCACCTTTGAGCATCTGTGCCAAGTTTTTATTTAATTCATAACGATTTTCAGTCATTTGTTTTATCCTCATCATTTGTATTAGTAGCTACCATTTCATTTTAAGTTAGATTAGAATGAATCACAAGATAAAAAAAAGATAATTGTATGGGTACAAAACAATCATGACCACCCGTCAAACGGGTGGTTTGTCCCAGGCCTATAAGCCCAAATTACCAGCCAGCGCCTAAAGACGCTGGCTTTCACGTTGTTCAAGCCTTATTGCTCTTGACTCGTCACTTGCCTCTCAAAGAGGCTTTAGTATTACTTACCACTATCCCTAAAGGGATCCTCATATTCTTTTACACTCAATTTACCTAGTGCTATATCATGCTTTACTCGTTCTCAAATTTTCATACTCGTGAAGAAATCATCCACTGGATAATTTCTTTAATCTTGGATATATTTCTTAATCGTGGCTTCATTAAGTCCTACTGTACTCACATAATAACCTTCCGCCCAAAAATGCCGATTCCCAAACTTGTACTTGAGATTGGCGTGTTTGTCAAACATCATGCGTGCACTTTTTCCTTTTAAATAACCCATGAAACTCGAAACACTTATCCTTGGTGGAATACTTACTAACATGTGTACATGGTCTGGCATTAAGTGACCCTCGATAATCTCAACTCCTTTATAACTACACAAGCGATGAAATATTTCGCCTAAACTACTTCGATATTGATTATAGATAACTTTTCGTCTATACTTAGGGGTAAACACAATGTGATAGAACAGTGCCACTTTGTGTGCGATAAACTATGAGCCTTTTGTGCCATATTTTTCTCCTTTCGCTTTACAATTGGCTTGAACACCTTTATTGTATCGCGTTCGGAGTTTTTTTGGTGTAACCTTCGACGCGCACCCGCATAGCGGGTGGTTTTTTTGTCTCGCACCTAGCGGAGCGAGACGGACTAATAGTCACATAATAAAAAGACTATCTGACCTTAAGTTAAAGCCAGATAGTTCATTCATTTTTATTTTTCAGCTGTAAGGGCAGCCATTGTAATGTAGTTGTATGGTTTGTTGAAGTGTGGCAAGAAGAATAGATCTGTCAATGCCAATTTATCAATTGTAACATGCTCTTGGATAGCAAGTGAGAACATGTGGATTCCCATGCTAATTGCAGAATCGTGTGAAACCATTTGGGCACCAAGAATTTCACGGCTATCTTTGTCAAAGACAATCTTGATGGCTACTTCATGGTTGTCATGTTTCATGAATTCTGGTTTTTGAAGATCGTTAAAGCCTGTTTCAGTTGCATTATAACCAGCAGCTTTCGCTTTTTCAAGAGTCAAACCAGTTGAAACCATGTTAAGACCGTAGATAGAGATACCGTTTGAACCTTGAACACCGATTCCTTCCAATTCATGGCCACAAGCATTGTAAGCACCAACAATACCAGTACGAACAGCATTTGAAGCAAGCGCGATGTAGCTTGTGTCTTTGCGAGCGTTGTCATAAACAGTCGCACAGTCACCAACGGCAAATACACCAGGAAGTGAAGTTTCTTGTTTCTTATCTACAAGGAAAGCACCGTTGCGGAAGAGTTCAATCTTACCATCAGCAAGAGCTGTGTTTGGACGGAAACCAACAGCAAGAACAACCATATCCACGTCGAAACTTTCTTTATCAGTAATCAAGCGTTCAACTTTACCGTCACCTTCGATTGCTTTAACAGTTTGACCAAGAGCCAAGCGGATGTTGTGATCTTCCAAGTTCTTCGCCATCATTTGTGTGAAGTCTTTGTCATAGTAACCGTTCAAGACAGTATCAACTATATCAACAAGGACAACTTCTTTTCCAAGACGTTCAAAGGCTTCAGCAAGTTCAACACCGATGTAACCACCACCAACAACGGCAATACGATTAAGGTGTTGGCTCTTGTCAGCCAATTTGTGAATCACCTCTTCAGCGTTTTGGTACAATTTAACGAATTGTACATTTTCAAGAGTTGCTTTAAATTCGCGGTTTCCTTTGACAATTTCAACACCTTCGATTGGTGGTAAGATTGGTGTAGAACCTGTAGCAAAAATCAATTTTTCGTATGATTCTTTGTGCTCTTTTCCTTCAACTTCTGCTGTAACTACTTTGTTATCATAGTCAATTGAAAGAACTGGTGAGTTCATGTAGACTTTAGCACCTTTAGCTTCCAATTTTTCTTTATCAGAATAGAACAAGCCTTCAGCACCGTCGATTTGTTCCCCGATCCAAAGGGCCATTCCACATCCTAGGAAAGAGATGTTAGAGTTTTTGGTCAAATACAACGATTTCGTTTTTCATTTCCAAAATTATCCAACATAGTATTAATACATGCTGTACCAGCGTGGTTAGCACCGACTACAACGATCTTACTCATAAAAAAAATTTCCTACCTTCATTCTAAATTTACCCTACTAGTATAACATTTACTGTTAGCGTTTACAAGAGTTTGGCTGATTTTTCCTATTTTTTTGTAAAAAATTGTAAATAATCTGTATCTTAACACGGATTCTTGCAATTTTTCTTCATTTCCTGAGCATATTTCTTGACATCTTTACAAATTTTATTTGTGAAAACGCTGACTTTATGGTATGCTAGTATCATGGAAAGAAAATGTAAGGGGTTAATTTTCATAAATTTACTATATTTCAACCTTCTTTTCATAAGAGAAAGGAGTTGGTAGCTTGACTCTTAGTTCACATTCTGAACGGCTAATGGGGACTACTATCACTATTTCATTAGTAGATGAGCGAGCCGATATCTTGCTCCAAAAATCCTTTGATTTACTCAGAGAGCTCGAATACCGCTTCAACGCCAATAACCAAGAATCTGAGTTGATGGAAATCAATTATCAATCTGGAATAGCTCCAGTCAAGGTTCATCCAGACCTGTTTGAACTGATTTCACTTGGGTTAGAGCATAGCCTAGCGCCCTCTAGCCATCTCAATATCAGCATTGGTCCCTTAATTCAAACCTGGCGCATCGGTTTTTCAGATGCCAAAGTGGCCCAACCTCAAGAAATTGAATCGGTTCTACCTTTAATCAATCCTTATTCTATTGAGTTAGATTCTTCTACTTCCACTGTGTTTTTAAAACAGAAAGGAATGAAGATCGATCTTGGTTGTTTAGCTAAGGGTTATAGTGCGGATAAGGTTGCCCAATTTCTTAGAGAAGAGGGAGTGACATCTGCCTTGATTAATCTGGGAGGGAATATCCTGACCATTGGAAAAAATCAGGCAAGAGGGAATCAACCTTGGCAAATCGGGATTCAAGACCCAGCCAATCCTCGGGGAAATCACTTAATGACCATCCCTGTTGTCAATAAATCTGTCGTGACTTCAGGCATTTATGAACGTCACCTGACAGTCGATGGAAAGACTACCATCATATTTTTGACAGTCAAACAGGATATCCTGTTGAAACAGAACTTGCTAGTCTGACAATCATCTCTGATAAATCAGTCGATGGTGAAATCTGGACAACTCGACTCTTTGGAGAAAGACCTGCTTCTATCCTCTGGCAAGTCGAAAGTTTGGAGGGAATAGAAGCTATCCTCATCGATAAAGAAGGTCACTTAAGCTGTTCTTCAGGAATTCCTACTCTATAGAAATAGATATTTCAATGGAGTTCTAAAATCGTATTATGTAAAAAGAGAAAGGAAATCTCATGTTAAAACTTATTGCTATTGTTGGAACAAATTCAAAACGTTCTACAAACCGTCAATTGCTTCAATACATGCAAAAACACTTTGCTGAAAAAGCTGAAATTGAACTTGTTGAAATTAAAGACATTCCTGTCTTTAACAAACCAGCTGACAAGCAAGTACCTGCTGAAATTCTAGAAATCGCTGCCAAAATTGAAGAGGCAGATGGTGTTATTATCGGTACTCCTGAGTATGATCACTCTATCCCAGCTGTTTTGATGAGCGCTCTTGCTTGGTTGTCTTACGGTATTTACCCACTTTTGAACAAACCAATCATGATTACTGGTGCTTCTTACGGTACGCTTGGTTCATCACGTGCCCAATTACAACTTCGCCAAATCTTGAATGCCCCAGAAATTAAAGCAAGTGTCCTTCCAGATGAATTCTTGCTTTCACATTCTCTTCAAGCCTTCAACCCAAGTGGAGACCTAGTGGATCTTGATGTTATCAAAAAACTGGATGCTACTTTTGACGACTACCGTATCTTTGTAAAAATCACAGAAAAATTGCGCAATGCACAAGAATTACTTCGCAAAGATGCTGAAGACTTTGACTGGGAAAATTTGTAAGATAGGAGACCAAAAAGAATGAAATTTGTTGGACTTGTAGGATCAAACTACGATCAATCATATAACCGTAAGCTCTTGGAATTCATCCGTCGTCACTTCAAACTCAAATTTGAATTAGAAGTTCTTGAAATTGATGAAGTTCCAATGTTTAACCAAGACGAAAAATGGGACGAAAGTTTCCAATTACGTTATTTATATAACAAAATTACTCGTGCTGATGGTGTTATCATTGCTACGCCTGAGCACAACCATACAATCTCAGCTTCTCTAAAATCTGTTCTTGAATGGCTTTCATATGAAGTTCATCCATTTGAAAACAAGCCAGTCATGATTGTGGGTGCTTCTTACTACGACCAAGGTACTTCTCGTGCCCAAGTTCACCTTCGTAAGATTCTTGACGCTCCAGGTGTCAATGCCTACACTCTTCCAGGAAATGAATTCCTTCTTGGTAAAGCCAAAGAAGCTTTGATATTAATGGGAATATCATAAATGAAGGAACTGTTAATTTCCTTGAAACATGCTTGGACAACTTTGTAAAATATGTGGGAGTCGTTTCAAAATTGAAAAAACCAAAACCAATTGAACCAGAAGATTTATATTGTACAAATTCAATTGCAACTACCATCCAAGGTGTTGATCCAGATGATCCTGAATGGGTAGAAAAAGCTGCTGAACTTGTTGGAGCTGTTTCTGGAGATACTTACGTTAAATTAGACCACGGTATCTTGACAGTTAACCAAATTGACATGTTCTTGAAAGCAATGCCATTTGAATTGACATTTGCAGATGATAACAATCAATTCTTGTACTTTAATAACGCCCACCAAGACCCAGATACAATGTTTGGTAAACGTGTACGTGCTCAATCAGGAAATAGATTAGGAACAGTACACGGTACATTGCCAGATTCTAGAATGAAAAACGTTGAATGGGTTGTCGGCGTATTGCGTAACGGGGATCAAGAATATGTCCGTACAATTGTGCCAGGAACACCTGAAGGTGTTATTAATACCCATAATTACCAAGCAATGTACTACCCAGATGGTTCATATGCTGGAATTAATGAAATTATCTTTAATTTCCAACCATGGCTTGACTGGTACCTCAATACAACTGGTCAACGTCTAGTTGGTGGGAATGCTGCAGCTCCTGCTGGAGGACATGGCGGAGCAGATGCCACATCTGGAGCTTCTGATGCAGGTGATGCTGGAGGTCACGGTGGTGGCGCAGATGCTACATCTGGAGCAAGTAACTAATTATTTTAGGAACCGTTATGGTTCCTTTTTTAGTGACTCTTTATCAACTGTACTTGGTGGTATGTCAATCCTTCTCCATGGGGTTATCGCCAGCAACAGTTTGAAAGTTTTGACCAAAGAACGTGTTGATTTCGCTCAAATGCGTAACCTAATCATCGCAAGTGCTATGTTGGTCCTTGGACTTGGAGGAGCTATCCTTAAACTCGGTCCAGTTACACTTTCAGGTACTGCCCTATCAGCCATGACAGGAATCATCTTGAACTTGATCTTGCCATACGAAAATAAAGGCTAATACTCTTCGAAAATCTCTTCAAACCACATCAACGTCGCCGTGGATATATGTTACTGACTTCGTCAGTTCTATCTGCAACCTCAAAACAGTGTTTTGAGCTGACTTCGTCAGCCTTATCCACAACCTCAAAACAGTGTTTTGCGCAACCTGTGGCTAGTTTCCTAGTTTACTCTTTGATTTTCATTGAGTATAAGAATCTAAACATATCAAAAAAGGAAAGCCCTGCGGCCTTCCTTTGTCTTACTTACGTTTCTTCTTCGCTTTTTTCATTTTGTTCGCCATGCGTTTCATAGACTGTTTCATGGCAAATTCACCTATTTTACCCTTGAGTCCGCCACCAAACATCTGGCTCATATCTGGCATTCCTGCTCCTCCGAGAGCTGACAAGTCAGGCATACCGCCTTGTCCCATCATTCCTTCAAGGGCTGACATATCCATTCCTCCCATATTTGGCATATTTTTTGGAAGGTTATTTGGATTGATTCCCATTTGCTTCATCATCTTGTTCATGTCCCCAGACATAACACCTTGCATGAGTTGTTTAGCCTGGTTAAAGTCCTTGATGAATTTATTGACCTCAACAAAAGTATTTCCAGAACCTGCAGCGATGCGACGGCGACGGCTTGGATTTAACAAATCTGGATTTTCACGTTCTTCAGGTGTCATGGATGACACAATAGCACGTTTGCGGGCAATCTGGCGCTCATCCACTTTCATGTTTTGAAGCGCTGGATTATTGGCCATACCTGGAATCATCTTGAGCAAGTCTTCCATTGGCCCCATATTTTGCACCTGATCTAATTGATCGATGAAATCATTAAAATCAAAGGTGTTTTCGCGCATCTTCTCAGCCATTTCAAGGGCTTTTTGCTCATCATATTCCTGAGAAGCTTTCTCAATCAAAGTGAGCATATCCCCCATACCAAGGATACGGCTAGACATGCGGTCTGGGTGGAATGTTTCAATGTCCGTAATCTTTTCACCTGTACCAGTAAACTTGATTGGTTTTCCAGTAATGTGACGAACAGATAGGGCAGCACCACCACGAGTGTCCCCATCAATCTTTGTAAGGATAACCCCAGTCACTTCCAACTGAGCATTAAACTCACGCGCAACATTGGCCGCTTCTTGACCAATCATGGCATCAACGACGAGCAGAATTTCGTTTGGTTGAGCCAATGCTTTCACATCACGAAGCTCATTCATGAGAAGCTCATCAATCTGCAAACGACCTGCCGTATCAATCAAGACATAGTCGTTGTGATTGGCTTGGGCTTGTTCCAAACCTTGACGGACAATCTCAACAGCCGGAACTTCTGTCCCAAGAGCGAAGACAGGCACATCGATTTGTTGACCCAGAGTTTTCAACTGGTCGATGGCAGCAGGACGATAGATATCCGCCGCAATCATCAAAGGACGGGCATTTTCTTCTTTCTTGAGTTTGTTGGCAAGTTTACCTGCAAAGGTTGTTTTACCAGCCCCCTGCAAACCGACCATCATGATAATCGTCGGAATCTTAGGTGACTTGATAATTTCTGCCGTATCAGAACCTAAAACGGTTGTCAGTTCCTCATCAACGATTTTAATAATTTGTTGCGCAGGATTAAGGGTATCAATGACCTCATGCCCGACTGCACGCTCACGAACTTTCTTGATAAAGTCCTTTACAACAGGCAAGGCAACGTCGGCCTCAAGCAAGGCCAAGCGAATTTCTTTGGTTGCCTCCTGGACATCAGATTCAGAGATTTTTCCTTTTTTACGTAGATTTTTAAAGACGTTCTGCAAACGTTCTGTTAAACTTTCAAATGCCATTTTTCTTCCTCTTATTCTCTATTATCAATGCTTGTTAAAATTTCTATCTGCTCCTGCAGAAAGTCATCCTTGGGATACCGCTCCAAAATCTGATCAAAAATCTGACTGCGGACAATGTAGTCCGAGTACATGTGCAATTTCATCTCATAATCTTCCAGAATCTTTTCTGTCCGCTTGATATTGTCATAGACAGCCTGACGACTGACACCGAACTCTTCAGCAATCTCAGCAAGACTATAATCATCAGCGTAGTAGAGCTCGATATAATTCATTTGCTTATCTGTCAAAAGCGCCGCATAAAATTCAAAGAGCGCATTCATACGATTGGTTTTTTCGATTTCCATAACTTTTATTATACCAAAAATTAGCTTAATCTACCACATTAGCAGGCTAATCCGAGAAGATAGCTAGCTAAATTTGAGAAATATAAGAGACTAGCCCCAAGTAATTTCCAATTGATAGCTGGCAAAGGGTTGTCCCTCTTGATTTTGTAGTTGATAGTCTAAATGAATCTTTTGCCCATCAACTTCATAACGGCTGGTTTGGATAACAAATTCCTGCATCCCCATTGGAGTAGGAATATAGGCCAAACTATCACTATCCTTTAAAAAGCGCATAATAGTCTTGGGATTGGAAAAACGACTCATCACCAGCTCTTGACCATGAAATTTAATCACTACTTTTTCCTTTTCCTCATTATAAAAAAGCAGATAGCGATAGTCCCCCTTTTCATGTACTTCCACGTCATAGAGCTGGTCAATCACTTCCAACTGTTCATCAAACTGAATCGTATTTCGCATCCGAATCTTCACATCAAGTCCTCTTTCTTGTCTCTTGTCCTACTATTTTACCAAAAAGAGCAGGATTTTGCTATAATGGTCATATGAACGAAAAAGTATTCCGTGACCCAGTTCACAACTACATCCATGTCAATAATCAAATCATCTATGACTTGATTAATACAAAAGAATTTCAACGTTTGCGCCGTATTAAGCAACTGGGAACTTCCAGTTATACCTTCCACGGTGGTGAACACAGTCGCTTCTCTCACTGTCTAGGAGTCTATGAAATTGCACGACGCATCACAGAGATTTTTGAAAAAAAATATCCTGAAGAATGGAATCCAGCCGAGTCTCTCTTGACCATGACAGCTGCTCTCCTACATGACCTTGGGCATGGTGCCTACTCCCATACTTTTGAACATCTCTTTGATACAGACCATGAAGCCATTACTCAGGAGATTATCCAAAGTCCTGAAACGGAGATTCACCAAGTCCTGCTACAAGTGGCGCCAGATTTTCCAGAAAAGGTTGCCAGTGTCATAGACCATACCTACCCTAACAAGCAGGTTGTGCAACTCATTTCTAGTCAGATTGATGCAGACCGCATGGACTATCTCTTGCGCGACTCCTATTTTACGGGAGCTTCTTATGGGGAATTTGACCTGACTCGGATCTTGCGTGTCATTCGTCCTGTCGAAAATGGTATCGCCTTTCAGCGCAATGGCATGCACGCCATCGAAGACTATGTCCTCAGTCGCTACCAGATGTACATGCAGGTCTATTTCCACCCAGCAACACGCGCCATGGAAGTTCTCCTACAGAATCTTCTCAAGCGCGCCAAGGAACTCTATCCTGAGGACAAGGACTTCTTTGCACGGACATCTCCACATCTCCTGCCTTTCTTTGAAAAAAATGTGACCTTGTCTGATTATCTGGCTCTAGATGATGGTGTGATGAATACCTACTTCCAGCTCTGGATGACCAGTCCTGACAAGATACTAGCAGACTTGTCGCAACGCTTTGTCAACCGCAAGGTCTTTAAATCCATTACCTTTCACAAGAAGACCAAGACCAACTCGCTAGCATGAGAAAATTGGTTGAGGACATCGGCTTTGATCCAGACTACTACACTGCCATTCATAAGAACTTTGACCTCCCTTATGATATTTATCGTCCCGAATCTGAAAATCCACGGACCCAGATTGAGATTCTACAGAAAAATGGAGAACTGGCTGAACTCTCTAGCCTGTCTCCTATCGTCCAATCCCTTGCTGGCAGTCGCCACGGAGATAATCGTTTCTATTTCCCTAAAGAAATGTTGGATCAAAACAGCATCTTCGCAAGTATCACCCAGCAATTTTTACACTTGATTAAGAACGATCATTTTACCCCAAATAAAAACTAGAAGAGGAAATTTATGAGTATTAAACTAATCGCCGTCGATATCGACGGAACCCTAGTCAACAGCCAAAAGGAAATCACTCCTGAAGTCTTTTCTGCCATCCAAGATGCCAAAGAAGCTGGTGTCAAAGTCGTGATTGCAACTGGCCGCCCTATCGCAGGTGTTGCCAAACTTCTGGACGACTTGCAGTTGAGAGACGAGGGTGACTATGTAGTGACCTTCAACGGTGCCCTTGTCCAAGAAACTGCTACAGGACATGATATTATCAGTGAATCCTTGACTATGAGGATTATCTAGATATGGAATTTCTCAGTCGTAAGCTCGGTGTCCACATGCACGCTATTACCAAGGACGGTATTTATACTGCCAATCGCAATATCGGAAAATACACTGTGCACGAATCAACCCTCGTAAGCATGCCTATTTTCTACCGCACTCCTGAAGAAATGGCTGACAAGGAAATCGTTAAATGTATGTTCATCGATGAACCAGAAATTCTCGATGCTGCGATTGAAAAAATCCCAGCAGAATTTGACGAGCGCTACTCCATCAACAAATCTGCTCCTTTCTACCTCGAACTCCTTAAAAAGAATGTAGACAAGGGTTCAGCTATTACCCACTTAGCTGAAAAACTCGGATTGACCAAAGATGAGATCATGGCGATTGGTGACGAAGAAAATGACCGCGCCATGCTGGAAGTCGTTGGTAACCCAGTTGTCATGGAAAATGGAAATCCAGAAATCAAAAAAATCGCCAAATACATCACTAAAACAAATGACGAATCTGGTGTTGCCCATGCCATCCGTACATGGGTACTGTAAAAAGGTAAGAATAGACGAAAACCGCTCGGCTGAGCGGTTTTTGATATCTAATGACATGCCCCCTGCAGGAATCGAACCTGCAACTACTCCTTAGGAGGGAGTTGTTATATCCATTGAACTAAGGGAGCTAGATAAAAACTCTGCTGAAAAGCAGAGTTTTTTAGTCGAATTAACGACGGATTTCTTTGATACGAGCTGCTTTACCTTGAAGAGCACGCAAGTAGTACAATTTCGCACGACGTACTTTACCGTAACGAACAACTTCGATTTTTTCAACACGTGGAGTGTGGATTGGGAAGATACGCTCAACACCTACACCGTTAGAGATTTTACGAACTGTGTAGTTTTCAGAGATGCCAGCACCTTTACGTGCAATAACAACACCTTCAAAAATCTGGATACGTTCACGGTTACCTTCGACAACTTTCGCGTGTACACGAACAGTGTCACCAGGACGGAATGATGGGATATCTGTACGAAGTTGACCTTCAGTCAAGCTTTGGATTAATGGATTCATTTTATTCTCCTATCTTTGTCAATCTTGAGGAATCTTCCTCAGCGGATAAACTGTATTCTTGTGCGTCCATTACACACAAGATACAGTTTACCAAATTTCCACAAAAAAGTAAAGAAATTTATAGCAGAATTCCTAAAAAAATCGCAACCAAACCACCTAGGTAGGTCAAAGCTAGGTAAGAATAAAAGACTTTCCTATCACTCAGCAACCTTTGGAGTTCGTCATTCAATGTAGAGAAAGTCGTTAAACCGCCACAAAATCCTGTTGCTAAAATAGCATAGACTTCCTTAGATTCCACATGATTGTAGAATAATCCAATCAAAAACAACCTAAAAGATTGGCTATTAGCGTTCCGAGTGGCAATTTAGAAGCTTGATTATAGCGGGAAAAGAAATAACGTACTAGAGCTCCGAAGCCACAAGCAATTGCAAGATAGACGATTACCATTTCTTCCTCCCTAAATAGTAAGCTAAAAGCAGTCCTCCACCGATGCTCAAAAGCAAATACAGGACTAAACTAAAATAGCGCCCTGTATCAAGCAGTTTCACAGCATCAAGCATGAGACTAGAAAAGGTTGTTAGACCTCCGCAAAAACCTGTACCTAGTGCTAAAACCAAGCCCTTACTTGTCCCCTTATAAACCAGATAGCCCTTGACAAGATAAACCAAGCAGAAAATACCCAGATAGTTAACAAGAAGGGTGCCCCAAGGAAAATCTGGACTAGCTGGTAACCAAGTGGAAACTAGATAGCGGACAAGTCCACCCACCATGGCAGCTAGAAAAATTCCTAGCGGAAAAAATTGTTCTTTTTTCATTTGATGTTTTGATCCTGATAATCACGCGAACGTTTGAGTATGTCAGAAAAAGTCGCGACAATAGTTTCCTGATAGCGCTTGTCCTCTACACGACTTCTAACCTTTTCAAAAATAGCTTCTTCTCTCTTAGTATCTAAAATCGGTTTCCCTGAAGCCTTCTTATAGGCAACTACACCCTCAACCAAATGCATTCGTTCTTCTAGAAGTTTAACAATTTGGTCGTCGATTTGATCAATTTCTTGGCGAATAATATCTAAATCCATACAGTTTCCTCCTTTATTTGAATTATTGTATCAAAAAGCCACAAAATAGGCTAGTAAAATCCCAAGTCACGATAAGAAAAATGCACTGATTGCATCAGCGCACGTTTATGCTTATCCTACTTTAGCAGCCAATTCTTCTGCGAATTGTTCCAAGCGTTCGATATCTTCTTCCTCAGCAGAAAGATCAACTTTAACACACTCTGAACCTTTTTCTGCTCCTGTTGACACAAAGACACGATCAAAGTCATCAACAGCCTTACAGAATTCATCGTAGAAGGTGTCACCTGAACCAACCACTCCGTAGATTTTACCATTCAAATTGAGATCTGCTAGGTCTTCGTAGAAGTCCATCATCTCATCTGGCAATTCACCATCACCATAAGTATAGGTCGCAACGATAGTGATGTCAGCTTCCAAGAAGTCTGAAGCGTCAACAGTTGTACATTCATCAACATCGACATCCAAGCCCAAGTCACGTAATTTGTCTGCTACAATATCTGCAATTTCTTCGGTATTACCGGTCATACTGGCAAATACAATTTTTGCTAATGCCATATCGTCCTCCTCAATTTATCTGTCTCCATTATACCACATCTTTTTCATTTTAAAAATAAAAATTCTTGTGCTACAATGAAATGAGAAAGAATTGAGGTTATTTATGGAAATTTGCCATCAAATTTTAGAAAAAATCAAAGAATACGACACGATTATCATTCATCGTCATATGAAACCAGACCCTGATGCCTTGGGAAGTCAGGTGGGATTGAAAGCTCTTCTCAAACATCATTTCCCAGAAAAAACCATCAAAGCTGTTGGTTTTGATGAACCAACTCTTACTTGGATGGCTGAGATGGATCTTGTTGAAGATAGTGCCTACCAAGGGGCACTTGTTATCGTCTGTGATACGGCGAATACTGCTCGTATCGATGATAAGCGCTATAGTCAAGGTGATTTTCTCATTAAGATTGACCACCATCCAAATGATGATGTATATGGTGACCTATCTTGGGTGGATACTAGTTCAAGCAGCGCTAGTGAGATGATTACCCTATTTGCCCAAACAACTCAACTGGCCTTGTCAGATTGCGCTGCTGAATTGCTCTTTGCAGGAATTATTGGTGATACAGGCCGTTTCCTTTATCCTTCTACGACTGCACGGACTCTTCGCCTTGCTGCTTATTTGAGAGAACATAACTTTGACTTTGCAGCTCTCACTCGCAAAATGGACACTATGAGTTACAAAATTGCTAAACTTCAAGGCTACATCTACGACCATCTGGAAGTGGATGAAAATGGTGCTGCTCGCGTTATCCTGAGTCAAGAAGTCTTGAAACAATTCAATGTTACCGATGCTGAAACTGCCGCTATTGTAGGAGCTCCTGGTCGGATTGACAGCGTCAGTCTCTGGGGAATTTTTGTAGAACAAGCTGATGGTCACTACCGTGTTCGCTTACGCAGTAAAATCCATCCTATCAATGAAATTGCCAAGGAACATGATGGTGGAGGCCACCCTCTAGCAAGCGGTGCTAATTCCTATAGCCTAGAGGAAAACGAAATCATCTACCAAAAGTTAAAAAACTTGCTTAAAAACTGATAAAATACTTGCCAAACTTTTCAGAATCTGATAGACTAGTATGGTAATAATCTATGGCTCGCAAAGAGACCATGGCAGAAAGGAAATATTGCAAAATGAAAAAAGATATCCATCCAGAATATCGCCCAGTTGTCTTCATGGACACAACTACTGGTTACCAATTCCTTAGCGGTTCAACAAAACGCTCCAACGAAACAGTTGAGTTCGAAGGCGAAACTTACCCATTGATCCGTGTGGAAATTTCATCAGACTCACACCCATTCTACACTGGACGTCAAAAGTTCACTCAAGCAGATGGACGCGTGGATCGTTTCAACAAAAAATACGGTCTCAAATAATGATAAAAAGACAGCTTCGGCTGTTCTTTTTTTGTTTCTTGAAATTAACTGCTGTTTTCATGTTCCAAACTCAAAAAAACTTTGCACTCTCAATAACCAAACAATGTTTTCCAGAGTATAGAGTTTTTTCTTGCCTAAAAAATAGAAAAGATATATACTAGCTATATATAGTATAGATTGGAGGTATACCATGACGACATCACTTACTAAGCAATACAATTTTAAAATCAACGAGTCATCAATGGAACAAGCTAGAGCTATCATCAAGGAAAAAGGAATGACTATGACGGATGCTATTAGTCTTTTTATCGAGCAGATTGTCCTCGAACAGGATTTGCCAATAAAAACTGCAGAAGATTTACACCGTGAACGATTGATTCAAGAACTACAAGCCCAATCTGAACGCGCCTTAAGAGAATATGAATCCGGACAAGGAACTTCCCTAGATGATATGAGGCTACGATATGATTTATAAAGTGATTCTATCTACCGAAGTGAGTCAAGCAATTGACAGTATTCATGATTACATTACTACTGTTCTTTTATCACCTCAGTCGGCTAAAAATACTGTGGCCAAAATTTTAGACGGCTTAAAAAGTTTAGAAACCTTTCCTGAAGCTGGTTTTGATGCAGATGAAAAAATAGGACTAAAAATCAACAGTAAGTACCCAACAAGAGGAAAAATTATCGGGCAATATATCTTGCTTTACTTTATCGATCAAATCCAAAGAACTGTTTTTCTTACCCACTTATTTCACACAAAAAGCGACTATGTTACCTTGCTACAAAGCAAAAATAACAAAAACTCAAAATCATCATTTTGATATCCACTGCTCTCTTAATAGCCTTGTGATTATAAAGAATACAGTCTTCATTTTAACTAGAAAATAAAAAAACTTTGCACTCTAGCTAGCCACACAATGGTTTCTAGAGAACAAAGTTTTTTTATTAGAGCAGATTTAATCTTCCTTATCTTGACTTTCAGTTCCTTTAGTTGTATTGTCTTCCCAAAGGATACGCTCGATACGGTGGAATCCTGACCAACCTTCTTCTGTCTTGTTTCGTCCATATAGTCTGCCAAACGGAAGTCAATTTTGACATCTGACTCACCAAAACTCTCAGCGATTGGTTCTGAACGCTCATAAGACATACGAATCAGTGGATAGACCTTCTTATCTTCTTCTAACTTACCTTCTTTCAACAGTTTGACAAAGCCTTCCGTATCTGTCAACAGTTTATCAATTTGCTCTTGCATAAAAGTCTTATATTCCGTAGTGGCCTTATCAAGCATTTTCTGCTTATCTTCAGACAAGGCTGTAACCTTAGATGAATCGCTTGTATCTGCTGATTTTTCAAACCTGACAGCACAAGCTGTCAATAGCAAGGCTGAAGATAAAAGGACAAAACCTAGTTTTTTCATTGTATACTTCTATCGATTCAGGAAAACTGAATTAATTTTACATTTCATTATACCATGTTTCCACTCATTTTTTATTAAATTTTCAGACATTTTAATGTTAGAGTGTTTATACTAACAATAGACTTTTAACCTCAAAATTGATAAAATAAGAAGGAAAATAAGATAAAAGGAAACTATAAATCACCATGATGAACATGCAAAACATGATGCGTCAAGCACAAAAACTTCAAAAACAAATGGAACAAAGCCAGGCTGAACTTGCTGCTATGCAATTTGTTGGCAAATCTGCTCAAGACCTTGTTCAAGCGACCTTAACTGGCGATAAGAAAGTTGTCAGCATTGACTTCAATCCAGCTGTCGTTGACCCAGAAGACCTCGAAACTCTTTCTGATATGACTGTTCAAGCCATCAACTCTGCTCTTGAACAAATCGATGAAACTACTAAGAAAAAATTAGGTGCTTTCGCTGGGAAATTACCATTCTAAAAAAATCACAGAAACGCATAATGTAAGGTGCCAGAAGACCTTGATATTATGCGTTTTATTGTGTCAAGACTTACTTGATTTCTCCTCGAATCAAGTTTTGTCTCACCTTTATTATATTTTTTCAACTAAGTCTTTTATCATTCTATGCAGTTCTTCTATCTTCTCGGATTGTTTCTCTAGTAATATTCTCTGACTAGACAATTCATATTGAAGTTTATCAAGTTTTATCTGTTCATCTGGATTATCTTTTACAAAAAAGTTCGTCAAGGCACTCGTTAACATTCCTATTGTTCCAATACCGACAAGCATTAATAAGACAGCTAACCATTTACCAAAAATTGAAATAGGAATAATATCCCCATAACCCACTGTCGTTACAGTTACAAGAGACCACCAAAGACTATCTGAGAAAGATTTTTCTTCAACAACGGATAAAATCGAACTCCCTAGCAATACAATAAAGAAATTGAGATAAAGAATATAAAGTAAGCCATTTGTCCGTAAGAGTTTGCTTACCTTCTTTTCCAGCTTGCCAGTTAATCCAACGATTCTTAAAAGACGAGTCAGTTTCAGTAATTTTGTCAGCCTTGCTAGGCGAAAGATACGTCCTAATCGAAACACTGTAAAAATAGCATTTAAAGGCAGGATAGCTAGCAGATCAAAGATATTTTCAATTATGAATCGCCATTTCTCTTTACTTAAAAAGAACCGCCATCCATAATCGACCACAAAAACACCCCAAAGTAGTAAATCAATAATATTGTACGGAGGATTGTCCAAATCGATCATCTCAGCAAATCCAAGCAAGACTAGAACAACAGATATCAACGCAAGTATGATAATCGATGTGTCATAGTAATCCTTAAATAACCATTTTCTTTTCACGCTATTTCTCCTATACCATTTTTGAACATTATACCACAACAAATATCTACTAATTTATAAAAAAGAAGGCCCTCGCCTTCTTTTTTATATATCTGTCAATGGTGTTGCGGTATCTGGTGAGGTATCATAAACCTTAAAGTCTACTCCGACTCCCAGATCAGCTTGTGCTAGCTGATTGACCATGGTCATGTGAGCCAGCTCCTTGATATTGTTTTCCTTAGACAAGTGACCAAGATAGATTTTCTTAGTGCGATTTCCTAGCGTCCGAATCATGGCTTCAGCACCATCCTCGTTAGAAAGGTGACCCAGATCCGATAGGATTCGTTGTTTGAGTCGCCAAGCATAAGAACCTGCTCGCAAATCTCTACATCATGGTTGGACTCGATAAGATAGCCGTCCGCATTTTCGACAATTCCTGCCATACGGTCACTGACATAACCTGTATCTGTCAAAAGGACAAAACTCTTGTCATCCTTCATAAAGCGATAGAATTGCGGTGCGACTGCATCATGGCTTACACCAAAACTCTCTATGTCGATATCTCCAAAGGTTTTGGTTTTACCCATTTCAAAAATATGCTTTTGCGAAGAATCTACCTTGCCAAGATATTTACTATTTTCCATAGCTTGCCAGGTCTTTTCATTAGCATAAAGATCCATACCATATTTACGAGCCAAAACGCCTACTCCATGGATATGGTCTGAATGCTCATGCGTAATCAAGATGGCATCCAAGTCTTCTGGCTTGCGGTTAATTTCAGCTAGCAGACTGGTGATTTTCTTGCCAGACAAACCTGCATCCACTAAAAGTTTCTTTTTTTGGGGTTTCCAGATAAAAGGAATTTCCACTGGAACCCGACGCTAAAATACTGTATTTAAAGCCTATTTCACTCATTCTAGTCTTCTACTTCATCCTCCCATACTTCTTCTTTCACTGCATCCTTATCATAAGGGAGCACAATTGTGAAAGTTGATCCCTTACCGTATTCACTCTTGGCCCAAATAAAGCCCTTATGTTGTTTGATAATCTCTTTAGCAATGGACAGTCCCAGACCTGTTCCACCCTGGGCACGACTTCTAGCACGATCCACACGATAAAAACGGTCGAAGATACGTGGTAAATCCTGCTTTGGAATACCCAAACCTTGGTCTGAGATGGATAAAATCATCTGATCATCAGTCGTCTTCATAGTCACTGTGATTTTCCCACCATCCGGCGAATACTTAATAGCATTGTTGAGAATATTATCAATCACCTGTGTCATCTTGTCTGTATCAATTTCAATCCATACCGATGTAATTGGGTAATCTCTCACCAGTTCGTATTTCTTCTCTTCATCCTGCCCTCTTATCTGATCAAAACGGTTGAGGATAAAGGTAATAAAGGCAGTAAAGTTAATCAGTTCCACATCCAGGTGACTGGTCGCATTATCAATCCGTGAGAGATGGAGGAGATCCGTCACCATGCGCATCATACGATTGGTTTCATCTAGAGATACCTTGATAAAGTCTGGTGCTACAGTTTCACATAAAGCTCCCTCATCCAAAGCTTCAAGATAGGATTTCACACTAGTTAGAGGAGTCCGTAACTCATGGCTAACATTGGAAACGAAGAGTCTTCGTTCGCGTTCTTCCTTCTCCTGCTCAGTCGTATCGTGCAAAACAGCAACTAAACCCGAAATAAAGCCAGACTCTCGACGAATCAAGGCAAAGCGAACACGAAGGCTCAGATACTCACCATTAGCATCTTGGGAATCAATGATGAGCTCAGGAATTTGGGTAATCAAATCACGAAGTTCATACTCATCTTCAATCTTAAGCAACTCTAGGATACTTTTGTTGAGAACATCTTCTTTCTGAACACCCAGCTGCTTCTTCGCCATGTCATTAATCATGGTAATCTTGCCACGACGATTGGTCGCAAGGACTCCGTCGGTCATGTAAGATAGGATACTATGTAATCGTTTACTCTCTTGTTCCAGATTTTCTTGGGTTAAACGAATTACTTCTGATAAATCATTGAGATTATTAGTAATATTGGTAATTTCAGAGCTTCCCTGCATATCCAATACCTGAGAATAATCTCCTGCAATCAGGTCTTTTACCTTTTGATTGATTTGCTTTAACCGGATATTATCCCGACGATTTTCTAGTAAGAGCAAGGTCACCACTAAAATAAAGCCAAGTAGAATGAGGATAAAGATAAAATCACTGGTTAAAACTGTATCTTTAATTAGTTTAATCATTATTTCTCATATAATAACCAACACCGCGACGTGTTAGGATATACTCAGGACGACTTGGTGTGTCTTCAATCTTCTCACGCAAACGTCTGATGGTTACGTCAACTGTTCGAACATCTCCGAAATAATCATACCCCCAGACCGTTTCAAGCAAGTGTTCACGCGTAATTACTTGACCGATATGAGAAGCCAAGTGATACAAGAGTTCAAATTCGCGGTGGGTTAAGTCTAGTTCTTCACCGTATTTCTTAGCAACATAGGCATCTGGCACAATCTCCAAGTCCCCAATTTGCAAGGGTTGAGTTTTATTTTCATCTGATTCTTGATTATCTACAGAAGTCAAATCTGTACGACGAAGAAGAGCTTTGACACGCGCCTGCAGCTCACGATTTGAGAAGGGTTTTGTCACATAGTCATCCGCCCCAAGCTCTAAACCGATAACCTTATCAAATTCGCTATCCTTAGCTGACAGCATGATAATAGGCACACTACTTGTCTTGCGAATAGTCTTAGCAACTTCTAAACCATCAATTTCTGGAAGCATCAAATCCAGAATAATAATATCTGGCTGCTCTGCTTCAAATTGTTCTAGTGCTTCACGACCATTAAAAGCAGTTACAACCTCGTAACCTTCCTTGGTCATATTAAACTTGATAATATCTGAGATTGGTTTTCATCATCTACAATTAATATTTTTTTCATATGTTCACCTTTTTCTCTACTATTATACCAAAAAAATAGCAAGAAGACACAATAGCTAGTCTTTGCTACTGTCTAAGTTGGCTTGTGCATAAGCCTGCCAGATTTTTTGTTGGGGTTTGGCAAATGGAACATCCTTGAACTCTTCTGGTGAAAGCCAGCGAACTTCCCTATCTGAAAAATCATGGAAGTCACTCACTTGACCTGCTACAATCTGTACATGCCATTTACGATGACTAAAGACATGCTTGACAGTCTCAAAATAAACATCAAGCCAATCAACATCTAGGTCATAGTCCTGCTGGAAACTCTCTTCTGGACTGGGTCCAAAATTCACACTTTCTTCTGCAACCTGATGGAAGAGGTCAAAATGCTCCTCTTGCGAAAAGTCATCTACTTCTATCAGTGGGAAATGCCAAAAACCTGCCAATAGCTTTTCACTTTCATTTTTTTCAAGTAAAAATTGTCCTTGAGAATTTTTCACCACTAAGGCTTTAAGATAAATAGGAACTGGCTTTTTCTTGGGAGCCTTAATTGGATAACGGTCCATGGTTCCATTCTGATATGCCGCACTAAAGTCCTTAACTGGGCTTTCTTCTGGTCTGGGTTTTACAGGAGCCTCAATATCAGATCCCAAGTCCATCAAGGCTTGATTAAAGTCACCCGGACGTTCTGGGTCAATCAGGATTTCCATCATTGCCTGAAAAATTTTGCGATTACTTGGAATGCCAATGTCATGGTTGACTTCAAACAGACGTGCCAGCACCCTCATAACATTGCCATCTACAGCTGGCTCAGGCAAGTTAAAAGCAATACTAGAAATGGCTCCTGCTGTGTAAGGGCCAATTCCTTTCAAACTGGAAATTCCTTCATAGGTATTTGGAAATTGACCACCAAAGTCAGTCATAATCTGCTGGGCCGCAGCCTGCATATTGCGTACTCGAGAATAATATCCCAGTCCCTCCCAAGCCTTCAACAAACGCTCTTCAGGCGCAGTTGCCAAACTTTCCACTGTTGGAAACCAGTCCAAGAATCGTTCATAATATGGAATAACCGTATCCACCCTGGTCTGCTGGAGCATAATTTCAGACACCCAGATATGATAAGGATTTTTACTTCTACGCCACGGTAAATCTCTTTTGTTTTCATCATACCAGTTGAGAAGTTTTTCACGAAAAGAAATGATTTTCTCCTCCGACCACATGACAATACCGTATTCTTTCAAATCTAACATATCTCTAGTATAACACAGAAGGTTTCACCTGTCTTTTTATCTGATTTATAATATTTTCAATAGACAGTATATAACTTTTCTATCTACTTAAATATTTTTAGTATGACTTCAGCTGAAAATAAATAAAATATCATAGAATGCGATTATCCACCTTCATGGTTTGATTTTGAGACAAATAATACTCAATGAAAATCAAAGAGCAAACTAGGAAGATAGCCACAGGTTGCTCAAAGCACTGCTTTGAGGTTGTAGATAAGACTGACGAAGTCAGTCACATATATAATCCAAGGTGAAGCTGACGTGGTTTGAAGAGATTTTAGAAGAGTATAAGTTAGAAATACAGTATTATTTAAAATAGTCGATCATCCTACGGATAAACAATAAAGACTCATCTCTCTTATAAAACAATGAAAACGCAGATTAATATCATCCTAAAACAAGTAACAAAGGGAAAATAATGTTTTGCCCCCAAAATGCCCCAAAGCAAACAAAAAAGCCTACTGACCAAGCTAGAAAGCTTGATACAATAGGCTTTTTTTAAAGACTAATTATTTAACAGCGTCTTTAAGAGCTTTACCAGCTTTGAATGCTGGAACTTTAGAAGCTGCAATTGTGATTTCTTTACCAGTTTGTGGGTTGCGACCTTTACGTGCAGCACGCTCACGAACTTCAAAGTTACCAAAACCGATCAATTGAACTTTCACCAGCTGCAAGGTAGTCAGCTACTGCTGAAAATACAGCTTCAACTGCTGCTGCTGAGTCTTTCTTAGTCAATTCTGTAGCTTCTGCTACTTTAGCGATCAAATCTTGTTTGTTTGCCATGTTAATGATTCCTCCAAATTAATTTCTAATTAACAAATATAATCATATCCTAAAATCCCTTATAGGTCAAGTTAAAAACGCTGTTTATTCGCATTTTCTTTATTTTTTTAGGAATGGTAACGTACCAAAATAGCCCACGCATTCTCACCTGTATGAGTCTGAATAATAGAACCGGTTTCCAATACAGAAATTGGTTTTTCAACATAAGCTTGTAAGCTTTCTTTCATCTCTTTTGCCCAATCAGCACTACCAGAATATGAAATTCCAATCTCTGCTACAGAACGTTCAGAGAGAGTTGTTGTTAACTCATCTAACCATTTTTTAAAGGTTTTAGCTCCACGACCTTTAACAATTGGCTGCAATTCATGGTCTTTCATTTGCATGACAACACGGATATTGAGAAGTGAACTCAACAATCCAGTTACACGGCCAATTCGTCCACCTTTGACAAGATTTTCCAAAGTTGAAACGCCAATATAGAGTTCTGTGTGGTTTTTAACCTCTTCTACATGAGATAAAATTGCCTCCATGTCTTTGCCTTCTTGAGCTAATCTCGCAGCTTCAACAACTTGGAATTTCAAGGCTTGGTCAGTGAAGGAACTATCAATCACCGTCACGTCGGCAGTAGATAAACTAGCACCTTGGCGTGCTGCTTCTACAGTACCAGAAAGAGCATGAGACATATGAATAGCAAGAATCTGGCTACCATCCTTAGATAGTTCTTCAAACACTTCAGCAAAGACACCTACAGGTGGCTGGCTTGTCTTAGGAAGATTTTTAGCTTCTTGCATCAACTGAAGAAATTTACCTTCTTCTTTCAAATCAGCATCAGAATAAACAACATTATCAATCATTACAGATAATGGAACAATTGTAATATCTAATTGTTGTACTAGTTCTGGTTCAATAGTAACAGATGAATCGGTTACAATCTTAATTTTTGTCATAGTATCAATCTTTCTATTTTAGGATTCAGATTGGTTTTCTCACCTCTAATTATATCAAAAAAAGATTAAAAATCCTAATGGAGTCATTCAAATTTTCTGTAAAAATTTGATATAATCTACTTATAAGAAAAGAGGTTCCTATGATTAAAAAAATTTATCCCGTTTTAACCATTTTACTAGGTGCTGCTATTTATGCTTTTGGGCTGACTTATTTTGTAGTTCCTCATCATCTCTTTGAAGGAGGGGCGACAGGTATTACCCTCATAACCTTTTATCTTTTTAAAATCCCTGTTTCCCTCATGAACCTGCTGATTAACATTCCCCTTTTCATCCTAGCTTGGAAAATCTTTGGAGCAAAATCCCTTTATTCTAGCTTGCTAGGAACCTTAGCTTTGTCCGCCTGGTTGGCTGTTTTTGAGCGTATTCCCCTTCATATTGATCTGCAAGGTGATTTACTGATTACCGCCCTCATAGCTGGGATTTTATTGGGAATTGGGCTCGGAATTATCTTCAATGCTGGTGGGACAACTGGTGGGACTGATATTGTAGCTCGTATTCTCAACAAATACACTCATATATCTATGGGAAAACTGCTCTTTATCTTAGATTTTTGTATTCTCATGCTCATTCTCCTCATCTTCAAGGATTTGAGATTGGTTTCCTACACACTCCTATTTGATTTTATCGTTTCTCGTGTTATTGATTTGATTGGCGAAGGAGGCTATGCTGGTAAAGGCTTTATGATTATTACAAAACGTCCTGACCAACTTGCTAAGGCGATTAATGATGACCTAGGTAGAGGTGTTACTTTTATCTCAGGTCAAGGTTACTATAGTAAAGAAAATTTGAAAATCATCTACTGTATTGTCGGTAGAAATGAAATTGTGAAAATGAAGGAAATGATTCATCGAATTGATCCTCAAGCCTTTATAACCATTACAGAAGCCCATGAAATCCTTGGAGAAGGATTCACATTTGAAAAAGAATAAAAAGAGGTAGTGTAGTGACCTCAAAAGTTAGACTAAATCATCTATCTTTTGGGCTACAAACAACCTCTTTTTTAATTATCCAAACTCTTAAGACCAATTCCGAGCTACTTCTTCATCAGCCTTTAACTGATCCACTAATTGGTCAACTGAGTCAAATTTGGTCATATCTCGAATGCGATCAAGCCAATAAACCATGACGGTTTCCCCATAAATATCTTGATTAAAATCAAAAATATTGACTTCAAAACGTGCTTCTTCTCCATCAAAGGTCACATTTTTCCCGACACTAGCCATAGCACGATACTTCTGTCTTTGAATCTCAACATCAACGACATAAACGCCATCTGCTGGCATATAAGTACGGTCTAAAAGCACTAAATTAGCTGTTGGATAACCAATCGTACGACCACGAGCATTACCATGAACCACCATACCTCTTGATGGAAGCGGTGCCCCCAAAAGTTCTCCTGCTTCTTTCACATTTCCATCTAAAATAGCTTGACGGATACGAGTTGAACTAATCTTTCCTTTCTCATCTTCTACAGGTGGAACGATAATGACTTCTCCATCAAAGTAATCCTTTAAGTCTTCTGCCGTTTTTTGGTCAGAACCAAATGTATAATCAAAACCTGCAACAATAATTTTGGCATTCATAGCCTTGATATAAGTTGCAAAAAATTCTTCTGCCGTGAGACTAGCGAATTGACTACTAAAATCAAGGAGATATAATTCTTCTACGCCTTCACGCTTTAGTTTCCTCTCACGTTCAGCAGGGTTCAAAATATGTAAAAACAGATCAGGATGGTAAGGCTCTAAAGCGATCTTTGGAGATTCATTAAAGGTCATAACGACGATAGGCAATAAGTCCTTTCTCGCAGCCTTATTGGCAACACGAAATAATTCTTGATGCCCCTTATGTATACCATCAAAATAGCCTAGAACGACGACTGAATCAGATGGTGTGCCAATATCTTTTTGGTTTTTATAGGAATAGTAATAATCATAAAATAATTATATCATAGCGATAGCTATTTCTGGAACAGAAAATCTGAAATGTCCTTTTTTTAACCTGAAGTGGCCATTTTTGCACAAGGAAGTACCGTACAAACATATATTGACTCTGATATACTAGAATTACAAAAAAGGTGAACGATTGACATCATAAGCCATTCTCATTTTATTCTTATCGTATCACAATTCATCATCATCCTTGAGTGAAGAACTGATAGTTGAATAGCCTGCACTAATATCACAAAAGCCAGCGTCAGAAAACGCTGGCTTTTAAACTGTGAAAAACTTTTCTAAACTAAATTGCTTCTGTGACAAAACTACGGCTTTCCAATACTTTGAGCATGGCGTTAGCTGTATCTAAGGCTGTAAAGAGGGGCACACCGTGTTCAATGGCTGAACGACGAATTTGCTCACCATCTTCATCTGCAGTTCGTTTGGTTCCTACTGTGTTAATGATAGCTTGGATTCTTCCTTTGCGTACAAAACTTGGAATATCCTTATCGTCATCACCAATCTTACCAACAGGTTGGGCTTGCAATCCATGACTGGCAAAGAAGACTGCTGTCCCTTCTGTCGCGAGGATTCCATATCCAATATTTTGGAAACGACGAGCTAAGTCCAAGGCTTCTTCTTTGGCATCATCAGCGATAGTAAATACAACGTTACCAAAGGTTGGCAAGTGTAGGTAAGAAGCTTCAAGGCTTTATAGAGAGCTTTTTCCAAAGTCGTATCAGAACCCATAACTTCACCTGTTGACTTCATTTCAGGACCAAGCAAGCTGTCTACCTTAGCTAGTTTGGTGAAGGAGAAGACAGGTGCCTTAATATGAACGCGGGTGCTTTCAGGGTAAAGTCCATCTTGGTAGCCAAGTTCTTCAAGTTTTTGACCAAGAATGAGCTTGGTTGCTACTTGAGCCATAGGGATATTGGTCACTTTAGAAAGAAATGGAACCGTACGGCTGGCACGTGGATTGACCTCAATAACGTAGACTTTTTCATCCTTGATGACAAACTGGATGTTCATCATACCAAGACAGTTAAGACCGATTGCAAGACGTTTGGTGTAGTCTGCAATCGTTTCTTGCACTTTTTGCGACAAGGTTTGAGGAGGATAAACAGCCATGGAGTCACCTGAGTGGACACCAGCACGTTCGATATGCTCCATGATACCTGGGATAAGGACATTTTCTCCGTCTGAAATGGCATCGACTTCACACTCTTGTCCGACGATATAAGAGTCAACAAGAACAGGGTGGTCTGGACTTGCCTTAACCGCAGTACGCATATAAGAACGAAGGTCTTCTTCGTTTTCAACGATTTCCATTGCACGTCCACCAAGTACATAAGATGGGCGGACAAGAACTGGTAAGCCAATCTTGCGAGCTGCAAGCACTGCTTCTTCTTCATTTGTAGCCGTTTGTCCTGGTGGCTGTGGTATATCCAGGTCTTTTAGAGCTTGCTCGAAGAGGTCTCGGTCTTCTGCACGGTCTAGGTCAGCAACCTGTGTACCAAGGATGGTCACACCTGCTTTTGCCAATGGCTCCGCAAGGTTGATAGCTGTTTGACCACCAAACTGAACGATAACGCCCTTTGGTTGCTCCAAGTCAATGACGTTCATAACATCTTCGAATGTCAATGGCTCAAAGTAAAGCTTATCTGATACAGAGAAGTCTGTTGAAACGGTCTCTGGGTTTGAGTTCATGATGATGGCTTCATAGCCAGCCGCCTGAATAGCCTTAACCGAGTGAACAGTTGCGTAGTCAAACTCAACACCTTGACCTATACGGATTGGACCTGAACCCAGAACTAGAACGGATTCCTTATCAGACTTGATAGACTCATTTTCCCAACCATAGGTTGAATAGAAATATGGTGTTTCAGAGTCAAACTCCGCCGCACATGTATCAACCATCTTGTAGACTGGGACAATCTTATTTTCCAAACGAAGTTGACGAACTTGGTCAGCTGTCGTTTCCCAGAGTTCAGCAATCTTGCGGTCAGAAAATCCATTAAGTTTGGCAGTTTTCAAAACGTCTAAATCTTGTGGATGAGCGCCCAATTCTTGCTCAATTTCAAAGATATGTAAGAGTTTATCAAGATAGAAGATATCAATTTTTGTAAGCTCTGCAATTTCTTCTGGTGTGTAGCCACGGCGAATAGCTTCTGACACATAGAAGAGACGGTCATCTTGGGCTTTGACTACTTTTTCAATCAAGGAATCATCAGAAACTGATGCAAGTTCAGGCATTTCATTGTGGTGTACCCCAATTTCAAGGGAGCGGCAAGCCTTAAGAAGAGATTCTTCAATGTTACGACCAATTGCCATGACTTCTCCAGTGGCCTTCATCTGAGTACCAAGACGGCGCTCACCCTTTTCAAACTTGTCAAATGGGAAACGAGGAATCTTGGCAACCACATAGTCAAGGGCAGGCTCAAACATGGCATAAGTTGATCCTGTAACTGGATTGATAACCTCATCCAAAGTCAAACCTACTGCAATCTTGGCAGCCAACTTAGCAATTGGGTAACCTGTCGCCTTAGAAGCAAGTGCTGACGAACGTGACACACGAGGGTTTACTTCGATGACATAGTACTTAAAACTGTGCGGGTCAAGAGCTAGCTGAACGTTACATCCCCCTTCAATCTTAAGGGCACGAATGATGCTCAAGCTCGCATCACGTAGCATTTGGTTTTCATAGTCTGACATGGTTTGCGCAGGGGCAAAGACAATGGAATCCCCTGTGTGAATCCCAACTGGGTCAAAGTTTTCCATGTTACAAACAACGAGGGCATTGTCAGCCGAGTCACGCATCACTTCGTATTCGATTTCCTTGAAACCAGCAATCGAACGCTCAATCAAACATTGGGTGACAGGTGACAATTTCAAACCATTTTCAGCGATTTCACGCAATTCTTCCTCATTGGCACACATACCACCACCAGTACCACCAAGCGTAAAGGCTGGACGAACAATAACTGGGTAACCAATTGTCGCTGCAAAAGAAACTGCTTCTTCGACAGTGTTGACAATTTCAGATTCTGGAATTGGTTGCTTAAGCTCTTCCATCAACTGTTTAAAGAGGTCACGGTCCTCCGCTTGATCAATGGCAGACAATTTAGTCCCCAGAAGTTCGACACCAAGCTCATCTAGGATACCATTTTTAGACAATTCCATGGCCATGTTGAGACCTGTCTGACCACCTAGCGTTGGTAGCAAGGCATCTGGACGTTCCTTACGAAGAATACGCGTTACAAACTCAAGTGTAATCGGCTCGATATAGACCTTGTCCGCAATCTCCTTGTCCGTCATGATGGTGGCAGGGTTTGAGTTAACCAAGACAACCTCATAACCTTCCTCTTTCAACGACAAGCAAGCCTGGGTCCCAGCGTAGTCAAACTCAGCAGCCTGACCAATAATAATCGGACCAGAACCAATCACCATAATTTTTGAATATCAGTACGTTTAGGCATTTATAAGATATTAAGGGCGTCAAGCGGACAAAGCTAAAATAGGAGTTATGACGCAGAACTATCAGTTCTAGGAATAACTATCTTTTTAGCACCGTCCGTAGCCCGTATTCAGTTCAGCAAATACGGACCACCCTTCTCCTTTCTATTCGGCAACTCTCGGGTTGCCATTAAATAAATTCTCCGACGATTTTTTAGCGAAACGATACTTTTCGGTAAAAAAATCTAGTGCAGGGAGTTTTTAGTTCGCCTGATAGCGACTAAAAGAAACGACCTGCCTTTCTATTCGTCACCTCACAGAGCGACATTAAATAAGATACAAAGGACGAATAGAAAACGATTGAATTTTAGGAAACCAAGGAAAGATTGACAATCCAAATTGGTTTCTCTAAATTCCGAGCTTTCCGTCCGTGTTCAGTTACATAAATTCTCCGACGAGCTTTTACTCGTTCTTAGTTTGATTGTTTAAAAGCTTCCATCATCTCGATAAACTCGTCAAATAGGTAGCTTGCATCATGAGGACCAGGGGCTGCATCTGGGTGATATTGAACAGAGAAAGCAGGTTGGTATCTGTGACGTACACCTTCAACTGACTTGTCATTGATTTCTTCATGGGTAATGATCAAGTGCTCTGGCAAATCCTCACGGCTAACTGCATAACCATGGTTTTGACTTGTAAAATCCACACGTCCTGTAGCAATTTCACGTACCGCATGGTTGAATCCACGGTGTCCAAATTTCATCTTGTATGTCTTAGCACCGTTTGCCATAGCAAAGAGTTGGTGTCCCATACAAATACCAAAGATTGGAATTTTTCCTTGCACACCGCGAATCATATCCAGTGCCTGTGGAACATCTTCTGGGTTACCTGGACCATTTGACAACATAACTCCGTCAGGATTGAGATGGAGAATTTCTTCAGCCGTTGTCGAATAAGGAACAACCGTCACGTTACAGTTGCGTTTAGAAAGTTCACGTAAGATTGAGTGCTTGAGACCAAAATCCACTAGCACTACACTCAAACCTACTCCTGGAGCTGGATAGGATGTTTTAGTAGAAACCTGTTTAATATTGTCTGTCGGCAATACTGTTGCTTGGAGCTGGTCAGTTACATGGTCCATGCTGTCCCCAACATGGGTCAAGGTTGCTCGCATGGTACCATGCTTACGGATAATCTTGGTGAGTGCACGCGTATCAATCCCTGAAATACCAGGAATTTTCTTGGCTTTCAAATTCATCCAGCGTCATTTGGTTGCGCCAGTTGCTTGCTCTACGCGCTTCTTCAAAAACAACAACTCCCTTACAAGTTGGAATGATGGATTCGTAATCATCACGGTTTATTCCATAATTTCCTACCAAAGGATAAGTAAAGGTCAAGATTTGTCCATTATAAGACTGGTCTGTAATGGATTCTTGGTAGCCGGTCATCCCTGTATTAAAGACGATTTCGCCTGTTACATCAATATCTGCTCCGAAGGCCTTGCCTTCAAAAACTGTGCCATCTTCTAATACTAGAAGTCTTTTTGTCATATTTTCACCTCTCGTGGACGCTCACTGGCGTCTTTTAACGTCTTGTGTTTTAGTTGGCGTTTCTACTCGCCAGTACGGATTCTAAGATTGCCATTCGAACAAAGACACCATTGGTCATTTGTTGGACAATCCGTGATTTTGGTGCTTCAACCAAGTGGTCTGCGATTTCTACATCACGATTGACTGGAGCTGGATGCATAAGGATTGCTGTTTCTTTCAAACGGTCATAACGTTCTTGAGTCAAGCCATGTTGGGCATGGTAGTCTTCTTTTGAAAAGACAGCTCCACTATCATGGCGTTCATGTTGCACACGGAGAAACATCATGACATCCACCTGATCAATGATTTCATCAATAGTTACAAACTGTCCATAGTCTGCAAACTCTTGACTTCTCCATTCCTCAGGTCCAGCAAAATAAAGTTCTGCACCTAAGCGTTTCAAAATCTGCATATTGGATTTGGCAACGCGTGAATGGTCCAAGTCACCTGCAATAGCGACCTTGAGCCCCTCAAAGTGACCAAATTCCTCATAAATAGTCATCAAATCAAGCAAGCTCTGGCTAGGGTGTTGTCCCGAACCATCTCCACCATTGATGATGGAAGTCGTAATCGTGGGACTAGCAATTAACTCTCTGTAGTAGTCAACCTCTGGGTGACGAATCACACAGACGTCAACTCCTAAAGCAGACAAAGTCAAAATGGTATCATAAAGTGTTTCACCCTTATTGACTGAACTAGTCTTCACATCAAAGTCAAGTCGCTCCAATCCCAGTTTAATCTCTGCCACTTCAAAGGACTTATGCGTCCGTGTAGAATCTTCAAAGAAAAGATTGGAAACAATCGGATGGTCTTCATAAGGAAGCTGGGCTCCGTTTTAAACTCTATTCCTCGCTTGATCAATTTCATCACTTGATCAACAGTAAGGTCTTCCATGGACACCACATGGTTCAATGCTTGTTGATTTTCTGACATGGCTACTCCTTTAGCTTTCTAAGCTTCTTCAGTAATCAGAACTCTGTCTTGGCCATCAAGTTCTGCCATCTCTACGATGATTTCTTCAGAACGACTGGTCGGGATATTTTTCCCAACGTAATCTGGACGGATTGGCAATTCTCTATGTCCACGATCGACTAGAACTGCTAAACTCACGCGCGCAGGACGACCATGACCTACAATATTATCAATAGCAGCGCGGATGGTACGGCCTGTATAAAGAACATCATCCACCAAGATAACTTCACGGTCTGTCACATCAACAGAAACCAAAGAAGTATCTTCTCCACTTTTAACATCGTCACGGAAAGGTTTCGTATCCAATTCCACAACAGGAACTGAAAGGTTTTCTAGCTGCTCCAAACGTTCTTGGATACGGTGGGCGATAAAGACACCACGAGTTTTAATACCAGCCAAGACGATCTTATTCAAATCTTTGTTGCGTTCGATAATCTCATAAGTAATACGCGTAATCGCTCGTTTGACGGTCAATTCGTCTACAACTTCTTTTGTCTTCATGACAAACCTCCAAAAAGAAAAGTCTCCTTAAACAAGGAGACTTGAAATGTATAGCCAAGCGAGCCCTACTGCAAACAGTATAGACTTCACCCTTCTACTTTATCACGCTCCTTGCCTGCCTCACAGGACAGGTTTAAAGGAATATTTAGTTATCAATTACTATAGCACAAATCATGCTTAAAATCAAGCAAAAACTTTCGATGTTCCATCTTACAAATTGCTAAAATCATATAATTGTGGGTACTGGTCACACTCTGGATTTTTAGGATGACAAATGGCTCTTCCAAAATAAATCATGGCCTGATGGGCTGCTAACCACTGCTCAGGTGGCAAGATATCCATGACCCGTTTTTCCACCTCAAATGGCGTCGCTGATTTTTTGACGATATCGTGATGCTTGCAAATACGCTCCACATGAGTATCCACTGCGAAGGCTGGAATCCCAAATCCCACACTCATGACAACATTGGCCGTCTTGCGACCAACACCTGCTAGACTTTCTAATTCCTCACGTGTCTGAGGAACTTGACCATCAAAATCGTCTAATAGTTGTTGGGCACATTTTTTAAGGAATTTAGCTTTATTCCGATACAATCCCAAACGAGAAATGTGTGAAGCAATTTCACTCTCAGTCGCCACAGACATGGCTTGTGGCGTTGGAAAGGCGGCAAAGAGACCTGGTGTTGCCTTATTTACTGCTGCATCCGTCGTCTGGGCTGACAACATGACCGCAACCAGGAGTTCAAAATGATTGGTAAAGTCAAGACTAGGCTTGGCATCTGGGAAAAGAGCAATGATTTCTTCAAGCACCTTTCGTGCGCGTTTTTTTGACAAGACCATTATTCGTCTCCATCAAATAGTCCTTGTAAGCCAGCAAAAGGACTGTTTTCTTCTTTCTTAACTGCTTGTTGGGCTTGGTATTCTTCCTCTGTCATGATTTGCCAGTCATTTCCTGAAACAAAACCTTGCCCCGCCTCTTCTTCAGCCGTCAAGACCTTAATAGGGATATTGAGCAGAATATTGTCTGATACGCTCTCAGCAAGGTCAAGTTCTCCATTTTCGATAGGCAAGACCAAATCATCATCTAGAACCTCTTGATCTAACTGGTTGGTTGCGCCTTCCATGAAAACTTCTGTGACTGGATAAGATTCAGCTAACTCAACTGGCTCCATACTACGACTTGAAGCAAGGACAATAGTGTAAGATAGTTGATAATCTAAGAAATACATACGGTCTTCGTACTGTACTTTCCCAACAGCAAGGATATCTTTTACATCTAAAATTTCTTGATTACGTGCACGCAGGTCAGCAACTAGGTCTAAGGTTTGTTCAAAATGCAAGCCTTCAGACTGCTTACGAATTTCTTGAATATTTAATTTCATACTTCCTCCATAAAGATTTACTCTCTTGATTATACCATGAAAAGGCTACAAATCAGCACAGCAAACTTTATAATTAAAATTCGATTTTTTAACATATTTACTATGACGCTTTTTGTTTTTTAGTGCTATACTATAGGCAAAAATATATCAGAACAAGGATGATGCTCACATGAAAGACAAAGAACTCATTACTAATGCAACCCAACTCCTATCCGAGTTAAATAAAAGTTTCCAAAGCTGCAAACAGAGTACGGCAGATGATATTCGACTACAAGAGCTGCTAAATACTACTCTGCAAGAGCTCAAAAAAGCGGAAAAGTTGAACAACAGTATCTTAATCGACCTTGAGAAATTTTACCAACGCACCAGTCTTCTGATTGGATTAGGTAGCCTAAAACTAAACGATCAAGCACGTACCGCTTGGCGCAACTATGACAAGTTACATTACGATCATATCAAACACGTACTAACTCTCTATGGACCTGTTTTTGGATTTTAGAGCATAGAATTTCCAGTTTTCTGTTGACAAAATTTCCTTAAAGGTATAGTATAAAGATACTAATACTCGGAGGTAATGGAGACATGAACAACTAAGTCTATCAAATAAAGAACCTTTATTTAGTAGATCTTGTTTTTGTCTCTTTTTGTGTGCTCTTTTTGTACTAGATTTTCTGGTACTTTATCCTCTTTGAAAATCAAAAAACTAGAAAGCTAACCATCTGCTCCTCTTGGGTTGGATAGGGGTAGACTGGCCTAGTTTGACAGGATTTCGACATGGATAATAGCGTTTCTGACAGTGACTTTGGGCTCTACTAGGTAAAGTAGAGCTTTTTGTTATGCACTATGGACATTCTAGAAAGGGCAATCATATGATAAAAATCAATCACCTGACCATCACACAAAACAAAGATTTACGAGACCTTGTCTCTGATCTAAGCATGACCATCCAGGATGGGGAAAAGGTAGCTATTATTGGAGAGGAAGGAAATGGCAAATCAACCTTACTTAAAACTTTAATGGGGGAAGCTTTGCCTGATTTCACTATCAGGGGAGACATTCAATCTGATTATCAATCAATAGCCTACATTCCTCAAAAAGTCCCTGAGGACCTGAAAAAGAAAACTCTACACGACTACTTCTTTTTAGATACTATCGATTTAGATTACAGTGTCCTCTATCGTTTGGCTGAGGAATTGCATTTTGATAGCAATCGATTCGCTAGCGACCAAAAGATTGGCAGTCTATCAGGGGGCGAAGCTTTGAAAATTCAGCTCATCCATGAGTTAGCCAAACCCTTTGAGATTCTATTTTTAGATGAACCTTCAAATGACCTGGACCTTGAGACGGTTGATTGGCTAAAAAGTCAGATTCGAAAGATTAGGCAAACCGTTATTTTCATTTCCCATGATGAAGACTTTCTTTCTGAAACGGCTGATACTATTGTCCACTTGCGACTGGTCAAACACCGTAAAGAAGCGGAAACACTAGTAGAGCATTTAGACTATGATTGCTATAGTGAGCAGAGAAAGGCTAATTTTACCAAACAAAGCCAGCAAGCTGCTAACGACCAAAGAGCCTACGATAAAACCATGGAAAAACATCGGCGAGTCAAGCAAAATGTAGAAACTGCCCTTCGAGCTACCAAAGACAGTACTGCCGGTCGCCTATTGGCTAAAAAGATGAAAACTGTCCTCTCACAAGAAAAACGCTACGAAAAAGCAGCTCAGTCCATGACTCAAAAGCCACTTGAAGAAGAACAAATCCAACTTTTCTTCTCGGACATCCAACCATTACCGGCATCTAAAGTCTTAATCCAACTGGAAAAGGAAAATTTGGTCATTTGCGACCGAGTTTTGGTTCAAAAACTACAACTAACTGTCCATGGCCAAGAAAAAATCGGTATCATTGGCCCAAATGGTATTGGGAAATCAACTCTGTTAGCCAAGTTACAGCAACTTCTTAATGATAAAAGAGAGATTTCCCTTGGTTTTATGCCACAAGATTACCATAAAAAACTGCAATTGGATTTATCACCAATAGCCTATCTCAGCAAAACCGGGGAAAAAGAGGAACTGCAGAAAATCCAATCTCACTTAGCCAGTCTCAATTTCAGTTATCCAGAAATGCAGCATCAAATTCGCTCCTTATCTGGCGGACAACAGGGAAAACTCCTGCTTTTGGATTTAGTCTTGTGCAAACCAAATTTTCTCCTGCTGGATGAACCTACACGAAACTTTTCTCCCACTTCTCAACCCCAAATCAGAAAACTCTTTGCAACCTATCCAGGCGGTATCATCACTGTTTCGCATGACCGTCGTTTCTTAAAGAGGTCTGTTCAAGCATCTACCGCCTGACAGAACATGGTTTGGAGGTAGTTAATTTAGAAGATTCATACTCATGAGGATAATTCTTTTCTTTGGAGCGCTATTTAAACATTATAATCAGTGAATAAATCTTATATCCACATTCAAGTCAATAATTTCTTGTAATCAACTCTAAATAGACGGATAAAAACTACTTCTAACTATCAAAAAACGAGCACCTCCTCAGTTGGAAATGCTCGTTTTCTTATCTTGCCATGGTTTATAATTACAATGAGAAATAGGAGACAGCCTTGAATGGGAAAATCTCCTAAATCTACGACCACAAACTTTTTTATCTACTAACTTTTTATTCTGCTGGTTTTTCTTAATTTCCAGTACTTGTTGTAGATTCTGTTATTTCCTTTTCTGAAGCTGATTCAGCAGGTTTAGAATCGGTTGTGTTGCTTGGTTTGTTTTCGTCGCTTGCAGTTTCACTGTTAGATTCTGCAGTTGCTGATGTTTCCGTTTCGGTACTGGTCTTCTCACCATTTGACTCAGCATTTGTTGCTGGCGTTGCTTCTTCACTTGCGCTAGCTTTTGACTTGATTTCTTGATTCAAGACTAGGATAGCTTTTGTCAATTCAAGTAAAGCAGCTTTATCTTTACTCTTAGCAGAAAGTTGATCTAGTAATGCATCCACCTTATCAAAGTCTTCATCAGAACCCTTATTGTTTTCTAAATAAGCATGAAGTGACATGAGAATATCGTAGAGTTTTTGATAAAGTACAAGTGTCTGAGGATCTTGCTCAGCATTTTCCTTTTCTTGTTGAAGGGCGCTAGCGATACGAGTCAAGACATCTTTCGCCTGACTATTTACTTCATCCAAGTCTGCATCAGCCTTATTTGTTGCAGCTTTTAGATTTTCTACTTCTTCTGCCAAGGATTGTCTGATACCTTCTTCTTGGATTTGTTCCAAGAGTTGAGTTGCCTTGCTCAAAAGACTTTCTACTTGCTCCTTGCTAACATGATTGACATGTTCTTCAGGCATAAAATCTCCGTACAATTCTTTCAAGAAGCCATAAATAGCTGTCTTGGCACTTTGATTATCAACTTTCTCAGTATCTAGAACTGTCTTAGTCGATTTAGCAGTGGTTGGCTGAGCTTTCAAAGCTTCTTCCACTTCTTGTTTTGCTTGATAGATACTTGGGAATAATTTGTTCAATTCTGCTGCCTTAAGGAAGGACTGAGACTGATACAAGGTCCAAGTCAACTGAGCTACTTTGTTTCGAAGTTCATCACTCAAACGACCGTCATTTACGTGTTCGTAGAAATACTTGATGTATTCCACTGTTGTAACACCTGTTCGATCATTAAAGTCTTGCAAGGCTTGAAGTTGTGATTCAACCGCTGCTAAAGCAGCCTCATCTTTAGCCAACTTAGCTTCTTGGAGTCGAACGAGAAGGTCTTTCTTAGGAAGTCCGTAAGAGTCTGTATCCAGTGTATTGATTTATCAATCAAGGCCTGATATTTCTTATCTAGAGTGCTTGTTTCAACAGGTTTAACACTTTCATCAATATGGATATATTGCTTATCAAAGAGATCCAGTGTCGCAAGATAACCTGCTGTAGAGTTAGTTGCCAGTTTCTTCATATTTTCAGTAAACTGACCTAAAGCTAACTCAATCTGTCTTTGTTCGATAGGCTTGTCTTTATAGATACTTCTGCTATCAGCTAGAAGTTGGTCTACTTTTTCCAAAACTACCTTCTCATCAAAAGCTCCAGGTTGATAATTGGATTGTAGGGCTGGAATCTTGTTTTTCAAAGCTACTTCATAGCCCTTCGTTTGAACCTTGATGTAGTGATTGTGGTCGCCATGAGGAATCACAAAACTACCATTTTCTACCTGTAAGCTATAAGGAGACACCCCGTCTCGCAAAGCAGTGGTATAGAGTTCATTTAGGAAATCAAGTTCTGGATTTCCAGTTTGGAGTGGAAGTCGAACGTGTTCCTTACGAACAGCATAGGGATGGATATGAGTTGGATCGTAGGCTTGGTCTGGATTTCCAAAAACAAAGAATCCGTTTGAAATTCTAATAGCTTCAAGTGGAACACCATAGGTCTTAGAAATGTAAGCTATTTTTTCTTCATCACTAGCATCTCTTGAGAAAGACTCTACCGTTTTAGCAAGAGGTTTTACAGGCTCTGCATCGTGATGTGTTTTCAGATGATCCTGTGCTGCCTTAATTTGCTCTGCTGTCAAATCTTTCTTAAAGAAGAAATGATTGTGATCTCCGTGTGACATGACAAAGCCTTGTTCATCCTCACTGATGACACGATTGGCATCAAAACCATGATCATGGTCTTCATCATGATGGTGTCCATGATGATCTTCATCGTGATCGTCATCATGAGCTGGATTTGGTGTTGCTGGATTTGCACCTTTCAAGTGGTCTTGTGCTGCCTTGATTTGATCAGCAGTCAAATCCTTCTTAAAGAAGTAATGATTGTGGTCACCGTGATTCATGATAAATCCTGCTTCATCTTCAGCAATAATACGATTGGCATCAAAGTCGTGTCCACCTTCTTCATGTTCCTCATGTGAAACACTAGGATTGACTGGAAGAGATGGCGAAGGTATTGTTAGACCATTGTTTGGAAGAGTCGGTTGACCAATTTGATTCGTCTTAGGAATGTAATGGAAATGATCACCATGTCTGACGATATAAGCTGTGGCTGTTTCTTCAACGATATCTTTGGATTAAAGATATAACCATCAGATGTTGAAGAAATTTCCTTATTTAACGTTGAAGAAGCATTATTCAATATAGATGGATTACTTGGAAGACTTCCTAGACTAGACGCTACTTCATGAGGTTTTTCATTTGTAGAGACCGTAGAATCAGTTCCGCCTATAGGCACCATTCTAGCAATCTTTTCTTCTAAAGGAGAGAGCTTGCTGTAAGGAATAAAATGATAATGGTCGCCATGCGGAATCGCAACACCATTTGGTGTACGGCTGATAATCTTAGCAGGGTCAAAAACCAGACCATCTGATTCACTGTAACGTTGGTCGCTAGGTGAATCGTAGAGTTCTTTCAATAGACTTTGGAGATTTTCAGCCTTACCTTCTGGCTCGCTAGTTGATCCTTGTGCTACAGATTGCGTGTTATTGTCACTAGCTGCTGAAGAATAGCTTAACTGACTTGGTTGCGTATTTTTGCCAGTTAAATGAGCTTTAGCAGCAGCTAACTCACTAGCAGACAAATCACTTTTTGGAATATAGTGATAGTGACCTCCGTGAGGAACGATATAAGCATCACCCGTATCTTCGATAACATCAGCTGGATTAAAGACATAACCATCATCTGTCGTATAGCGTCCCTGAGACCTTGCTACAGCAACATCAGCGCTGACCTTCTCATTATCTTTGACATGTTCTTGTTTTTGACGGTTGATTTCATCCTTAGTTCGAACATTATCAGCATGAGCTGCATCTTTCAGGTAGACATAATATTTTCCATCTACCTTGATGATATAACCACCTTTGACTTCATTGACAATATCAGCGTCTTTAAGTTGATAATTAGCATCCTTCATCAGAATTTCTTCACTGAAAATCGCATCATAAGGAACTTCCCATTATAGTAATGATAGTGATCACCGTGTGATGTTACATAGCCCTGATCTGTAATTTTGATGACAATTTGCTCAGCCTGTATTCCTTCTTTTTGGCTGACCTGGTCTGGTGTCAGGTTTTCACTTTTCTGACTGGACTGGCTGCCATCCACATAAGAGACACGCTTATTGTCCTTATTTTCCTGCGAACGATGCTGGTTCAGTGCATAAGCGCAAAGACTCAAAGACACGATAACAGCTGATCCAGCTGCTATATATTTTTTACTGAATTTCATAAATCCCTCATTTCAATAAATGATGAAGCTTTTTCTTAACTTCTTTTTCTTGGTTACACAGTTTTTCCTAAACTAGTTATTTAACCAATTAATTAACCAGTAAATAGTGTACCTTTTTTAAGCTTATCTGTCAAGATTTTTATAACATTTAAAAAATCATGACCAGTCTTCAAACGAGCGATTTATTTGTCTCATACTCTTCGAAAATCTCTTCAAACCACGTCAGCGTCGCCTTACCGTAGATATATGATACTGACTTCGTCAGTTCTATCTGCAACCTCAAAACTGTGTTTCGAGCAACCTGCGGCTAGCTTCCTAGTTTGCTTTTTGATTTTCATTGAGTATCACACCTGACTTAGCGAGACGGACTGAAAGTTACATAATCCAAAATATCGCCCCGTCTGGAGCGATATTTTTATTTTTTCTTTTTAGATGGTGTGTGGATGGCAATCTTCACTTCAAAGATTGTTCCCTTGGGTTTATTATCTTTAACAGTAATGGTTCCTTTTAGCGCATCTACAATTTGCTTGGCCAGAGATAATCCCAAACCAAAACCACCTTTTTGACGGGTTCTAGCCTTGTCCACTCGATAAAAGCGGTCAAAAATTTTCTTCTTATCTTCTGTGGAAATACCGACTCCATTATCAGAAACAAGTAAATACAGATTGCGATCAGTCGCCGAGATAAGAAAATCGATTTCCCCATCCTCTTCAGTATACTTAACTGCATTATCAAATAGGATGGTCATCAGTTGTTTCAGAAGAAGCTGATCTGTGACAATCGTTCGATGGATACGATTTTCAAAACGGAAGACACGGTCATTTTCCGAAGCAATCATCTCATAATTTGTGAAAGTCGTATTGAAAAAACTAGTTGCAACTTCTGCAAGTTCCGGCTTAATCCCATCATCTCTACGAGCTAAATTCAACAAGTTTGTTGTCAAAAACCGCATATTTCGGACTTCTTCCAAACTAGAGGCAATACTTTCGCTCACATCCATAATGGTTGCTTCTGGCTTACGGAAAAGGGTCTCTAAGCGATTTTGCAAAACTGCGAGTGGAGTTCGTAACTCATGACTGGCATTTTCCACAAAAGACTGTTGCTTCTGCATGCTCTCAAGCAGGGGTCGAACACTGACCCTAGCTAGATAGAGACTGGCAAGCAAAGACAGAATCCAGAAACTTGCCATCACAACCACAATCAATTGCTCATGCTTTTGACTGGCCTGCTCCAACTGACTGGTATTTATCAAGACAGCCGCATACTTGATATTGGTTGAAACCGAACTAATATTCGTTTCCATCAAAATCATGCGATAGATTTCTTCCTGTCCATAGCTATTAAAAACCTTAATCTGATAGATATGACCTAGTTCTTTCTTTTCTAACTTAATTTTATCCAAGCCCAAAAATCGATTTCCAGAAAGAAGTTGGGTAAAATTCTTATCAAAAAGAATAACCTCTGTATTGGAACTGACATTGGGTTTCACTTCAGTCTTGCTAGTATCTGTGGCAGCATTCTCTAAATCTTTAATCTCTTCAGTTGCCCTATTCACTGCTAGCTGAATAACTGCCTGAGGATTGTTACTCAAACCATGGAGCGTATCATCCACCGAAGTATAGAGACTCGAATGCATGACCTGTAAAATAATCAAGGTCATGGTGGAGAAAATCAGAGTGAAGACACCAAAGTTGCGAATAAAGTAACTAAAATCATCCGCATACCATGTTTTTTTTAGTTTACTGAACATCTTTTAAAATATACCCAACACTACGCAAGGTTTGCAAATTCTCTGCAAAAGTGGTTCCTTTTAATTTCTTACGGACTTTTGAAACATAGACTTCGACAACTGAAATCGTTGTGTCACTATCAAATCCCCATAGACGATCAAAAATCTGAGTCTTAGGCAAAATAACATTCTGATTTTGAAGGAAATAAACTAGTAAATCGAACTCTTTCCCCAGCAATTCGACAGTAGTATCTTCAACCTTAACGGTATTTGTTGATAAATTAACCACAATATTTCCATAAGTCAAGGTATTTTCATTAAACTTACCCGAACGTTTGAGAAGGGCTTGAATCCGCATTTTGAGTTCTTCTAGGTAGAAAGGTTTTGTCAAATAATCATCCGCTCCTAGTTCAAAACCGTGTCCCTTGTCATCCAAACTTTCCTTGGCAGTCATAATCAGAACTGGTGTCGTAATTCCCTTTTCACGCAACTCTTTCAAGACTTGGAAGCCATTTTTTTCAGGTAACATCAAATCGAGCAAAATCAAATCATATACGCCACTCTCAGCTTCGTAGAGACCTTCTTCCCCATCAAATACCTGCATGACATCCGCAAAATCGTCTAAAAAGTCAAATACTGAATTTGACAGGCCTAGGTCATCCTCAACTAATAAGATTTATCATGAGAAACTCCTCCTTATTAAAACCATTATACCAAATTTGCCTTAAAAAAAACTCAACTCTCTGCATTTTATACTCAATGAAAATCAAAGAGCAAACTAGGAAGCTAGCCGCAAGCTGTACTTAAGTACGGTAAGGCGACGCTGACGTGGTTTGAATTTGATTTTCGAAGAGTACTACATGAGATAAGCTGAGTTTTCTTTTTATTTTAGGCTTATTTATGCATTTCCGTATTGAAGAACAACTGCTTCGACTGCAGCTTTTTCACGGTTAATCAAGTCAACACGCGCTGCAATCTCCTTGATTCCCATACCGATGTTACGGCTAAGAGCAAGGTCAGAAAGTTGTGGTTCAAAGAATTCCTTGTATTCCGCCAAGCGTTGCTGAGTCTTAAATACGTGGGCAGGAAGGATAACAAAGCTATCAAAGCTCATATCTCCTCCAAGGGCTGCCTTAATCCAAGCCCAGTTTTCACGAGCCCAAGACCATGCTGTTTCCTGAGTTGCTTGATGGCTTAAGAACTGGAAGTACCAAGCAGACAAGTCTTGTGGTTTGACCACAAATTTGTCCTTCCAAGAAGTAATCAAGTTTTGGATATTATCCGCATCTGTACTGTATGCAAGAGCTGCTGCCAACTGGCGTTTAAAGACAGCATCTGTTGCGTGAGTATAAGTATCAAGATAAAGTGCTAACAAGTCTTTAGTCTCATGATGTTTCATCTCATTGATCAGAACTTGTGAGCGAATGGCTGCTGGAAGGCCTGCAAGATTTTCCTTGTGGGCTGCGAAGATTTGGCTAGCGACTTGGCTAGCTGCTGCATCATTTGAGCGAATCATCATCGAAACAGCCAGCTGACGAACCAATTCATCCTCATCTGATTCTCCATCTTTAGCTTCAAAACCAAGACGGTCATAGTTATGACGAGCCAATTTAGCAACCAATGCTTTGAAGGCTCTTTCAGATTCTGTACCTTCATCGATAAAGCGCTCTAGGGCAGAAATCACTTGAGAAACAGCTGAAACGACAAGGTAAGATTCTTCCTTAGCAAGTTTATCAAGGACAGGGAGTAAGTCTGCATAAGAAATGTGCCCTGCTTCAGCAAGCAGACGACGTTCTTGGACGATTTGCAGTTTGCTTGTGTTATCAAGCTCAACTAGGTCAGCAAGAACTGCATCCAACAAGTCTCCTTGATAGTCTGTAATGTAGTGGGCTGTATTTTCTGTGTTGAGGCGAAGTGCTGTTTTGTTTTCAGCAAGAAGAGCTGCGTAGCCAGGAATTTCGATACTTTCAGTTTCAAGTGTATCAGGCAAGCCTTTCCAGTTGCTATTGAGTGGCACAACCCAGAGACGGTTCTTATCTTCGTGCTCACCGATGAAGAATTGTTTTTGTGAAATCTTCAAGACATCATTTTCAACTTTGACAGTAAGAACTGGGTAACCAGGCTGTTCCAACCAAGAATCCATGAAGGCTGCGACATCACGTCCTGACGCTTGACCAAGGGCATCCCAAAGGTCACTACCAATGGTGTTGCTGTATTGGTGTTTTTCAAAGTAAGCGTGCAAACCTTTAGCAAAATCAGCATCTCCTAGCCAACGGCGAAGCATGTGCATGAGACGGCTTCCTTTGGCATAGACGATAGCACCATCAAAGAGCGTATTGATTTCATCTGGGTGTTTGACTTCGACGTGAACAGACTGAACACCATCAGTCGCATCACGTTCAAGAGCAAGAGGTACTCCACCTGTTTGGAAGTCTTCAAAAATATTCCAGCTTGGTTCAATAGCATCCACACAGACGTACTCCATCATGTTAGCAAAGCTTTCATTGAGCCAAAGGTCATCCCACCATTTCATAGTTACGAGGTTACCAAACCATTGGTGAGCCAATTCATGGGCCACAACAAGGGCAACTTGTTGACGGCTGGCAAAGGTAGAGTTCTCATCCACAACCAAGTAAACTTCACGGTAGGTCACAAGACCCCAGTTTTCCATAGCTCCAGCTGAGAAGTCAGGAAGGGCGATATGGAGAGATTGAGGGATTGGGTACTTAACTCCATAGTAATCTTCGTAAACTCGATAGAGCGAACAGCGATATCCAGTGAGAAATCAAGGTTTGATAGTGGATGAGCTTTGGTTGAATAAACACCTACGAGAGTACCGTTTTTAGTTTTAGCCGTTACACCTTGCAAATCACCCGCAACAAAGGCTAACAAGTAAGAAGACATGCGAGCTGTTGTCTCAAACTTCCAGATACCTGTTTCCTTACGGTTTTCAACATTGATTTCTGGCATGTTAGACAAGGCCAATTCACCTTCTGCTTGGTCAAAACGTAGAGAGAGGTCAAAAGTTGCTTTGGCTTCTGGCTCATCCACACATGGGAAGGCTTCGCGCGCAAAATGGCTCTCGAACTGAGTAGACAATACTTCCTTCTTGGCTCCATCAACTGTATAGTAAGATGGGTAAATCCCTGTCATGTTATCTGTAATTTTTCCTGAGAAAGCGATAACCACTTCAACTTGACCAGCCTCAGCTAATTCAATATGAAGGGCTTCATTGTCATGATCAACTGTAAATGGGCGAGCTACCCCTGCAACTTCTACAGTGGCGATTTCCAAGTCTTTTTGGTGGAGGGAAATACGGTCACTCTGTGCTTGACCAGTGATGGTCACCTTCCCAGAAAACGTCTTGGTCTCACGACTCAAGTCTAAAAATAAATCATAATGTTCAGGAACAAATTGCTTAATAAAATGTTCAACTGCTTGCATAGTTTTCTCCTATCTAAGTTTAAGAGCTAAAGCTCTTCTTCAAACAAACTTATTATATCATGTTTTGCTTAAGAAAAAAGGATTGGACGGCGATTTCCAAAACTTTCTTCCTTCTAATAGTTTACAAGGGGTAGACCTTGCGAAATTCTTCTAAAACAACCTTGCTGTCAGACGTAAAAGTTAGTCCTGCCTCTCTCAGCCACTCAGCGAAACAATCCTCATGAACCTGACGCCAATAGGCTAGGGATTTGTCACCTTCACCTTCCTTGTAGGCATGATCAGCAGAAACTTGACTAAAAGGCTCAACAGAAACCTTTGTAATTTCGACAATACAGACAGCCTGATCTTGGCTATCTAAAATGATGTCAAAGGTACCTTCTTGCGGAAGAGACTCGCCTTCTAGTGCGTAGAGGTCATAGGCTGAAGCTGTTGCTGTCTTTTCTCCTTTTAGAACCAAATCTGCCAAGAGATCGGCTTCCACTCCAAAAGCCCAGGCATCTATCTCATCTCCGATAGAAGGATTGATTTGCTTGTATGCATTCCACATTTCTTGCGGTGTCATGGGTGCTCCTTTGTATTTTTTTACTTTCTTCTTTTATGTGTTTAAGATGGTCTGGGTGATTAATTTCTAAATCAAAAATCTCTGGAATAGAGCTGTAATGGAGAATGCATTCGATACCCATCTGATTCATTTTTTGTATGAAAGAAGTATTCAGATAGCCTGCTACAGCAAAATCAATCTTTTTCATCCTTGCTTTATCCTGCATATCTCTTAGCATATCTAACATTATTGGACTTTCCATATCATGCCATTGACTGTTTCTCACAGTCGCAAAAACAAAGGAAGTCAAATCATTCATTCCAACTACAATCTTTGAAATGCCCGTTTCCAGTATCCTGTCTAAGTCAAAATAAGCTGATGGCAATTCAATCATCGTGCCAACTTTCCCAGTAAAGCCATACTGACGTAACACTTTGATAGCTTGTTTTAATTGGTCGGCATCATTGACAAAAGGAAAAATAACAGACAGATTGGGATTGGTTTGATAAACTTCTGTAACGACATTTGCCTCAGCCTGAAATTCATCCAAACACGCCAGTAAACGCCTAGTTCCTCTATATCCAAATAAGGGATGATTTTCATCAAAATACTCTTTAGTCCCCTTTAGACAATTAGCTTCTGTATTCGTTAATTCAGTAAAACGATACCAAACTTCTTCATCTGAGTACAAGGAGCAAATAGTGTCTAGATAATCTTTTACAAATTGCTGGCAACTTGGTAATAGTATGTTTTGGTTGAGCTCTCTCAACAAGTATTCCCCACGAATCATTCCAATGTGGTGAAATACTTGAGGATAAACTTTTTCAAGAATTTTTTCTCCACTAAGAGCAAGTTGGTTTTTCATCATTCACCTTCCAATTCATGTAAGAAGTATTGCCCAGTTCTGGAAACCCTAATAATTCAGACTTAACCTTCAAGACTAATGGCCATGCATTTTCTTCTGTGATTTCTTGAATATCCATCTAACTCCTCCTACTTCAAAGACCAGCCACCATCTATTGTCAAGATTTGTCCTTGCATGGCGCTTGCTTTTCTACTTGCTAAGAAAAGGCTGATCTCTGCTACTTCCTCTGGCTCAATCCAGCGTTTGATTGGAGTTTCACTAGCCACCCAGTCCGCTAAACCACCTGGTTCAAAGTCGGCAGCAGTCATACCCGTCTTGACTGCTCCTGGAGCGATACCAAAGACCTGAATCCCAGCTTCAGCATAGTCTAGAGCCAACTGCTTGGTAAATCCAGCCAAGGCATGCTTAGAGGAAGTATAGGCGTGTCCACCACCGCCTGCTAAGCTAGAAGCGATGGAACACATATTGATAATGGTCCCTTTTTTATTATCCAGCATTTGCGTCAAATAATACCGAGTCAACTCAACTGGAGTCACGTAGTTTATTTCAAAAATCTCTTGAATTTCCTGAGCTGATTGTTCTAAAAGTGGTTTATAATCATCCAAAACTCCAGCAGTATTGCACAAAACATCCACCTGAGGACACCAATCAAAAACAGGTTCCAAGTCCAAGGTCAAATCTCTCTGTAAAAAGTAGAAATCACCATCTAAAACTGGATTTTCACCTTGGTCAACTCCATAAACTTGATAGCCCTTCTCTAAAAAAAGGTGAGCCTGAGCCAATCCGATACCTGAACTCACTCCTGTAATGAGTACACGTTTAGTCATGCGCTTCTACCCAATCCGTCGCCAAACATCACAAGGTGTCGGGCTCCACATGGAAAATCCTTCTCCTTCGCCAGAAACGTTAATCAAAAAATAAGGAGTTACCTCTAGAGCCACACCATTTTGCTCGATGGTATCAAAGAGTTGGACATAGTTTTCAGCACCTCCCCAACCAGTACGTACATATTTTTTCTTAGCCTTTAACCCAGGCAGTATTTCTTCGAAAGTCATGTTATTCTCCTTTATTCTACATTCTTCATTTAATTATAACAAAAAACCGTTGTGCAACGGCTTTTTGACTCATTTTAAATCAAAATCAATAAGCATTTTATAATTATAGTCATTTAGTTTTAAAAAAGCGTTCCAAACATTCAAAAACATTTGGAACTTCCCTTAATAAATCCGTCACTTTCTTTTTCAAGATAGCCCAAACTTGCTCAATAGGATTCAAATCTGGAGAATAAGGCTATAGAGGTAAGAAAAAGTGTTTATCTTGAAGGTAAAGTTCATCCAAGATATGCTTGGGATGAAAACTAGTATTGTCCATAACAATGACATGAGGTGTCTTCAAAGCAGGCAGGAGTTGCGTTTTAAACCACTCCACAAAGAAATCGATTGTCATACTTTCCTTGTAAATCATGGGAGCTATAAACTCTCCGTCTACTTGTCCTGCAACAATTGAAGTCCGCTCAAAACGCCGTCCGCTAATCTTTTCATAGACTTTCTCCCCCCTCTAGGAGCTCGTGCATAAGGACGATAGAGGTAGCGGTCGATTCCCGTTTCGTCAATATATAGGACTGGTAAATCTTTTAGGCTATTCAAAATATCAAGATACTCAGCGACTTTCTCTGGATCTTGTTCCTTAAAGCTAGTCGTCTTTTTTTAAAGTGACATGAATCTGCTTTAAAGCCGCCCATACTGAAGGGACAGCATAATCAAAATGTGCCCAATTTCCTGTAAAAAAGCATCTGGATGAGCCTCTACAAAGGCTTTCAATTCTTCTAAAGGGATCTTACGCTTTTTGACGACTCGCTTTTTCCTCTCTAAGTGTCCTTGTTCACGTCTTTCTTTTCCCACGTGAAGAGAGTTCTGCCGCCAACATCAAAAACTTTAGATGCCTCGACATGGCTGTGTCCTTCTTTGATGTAATCTAATGCTCCTTGTTTAAAATCTGTACTATATGCCATAGCTTTATTATAAGAAGCTTATTTTAAACTAAGCAACTATATCGTGGCTTGAACTGACTATTTTATATATTGTCTTACTTCGTCCTCACAAAACTATATCAAAAATCAAAAGCGCTTAGAAAAAAACTCTATTTCATGAGAGAATATAATAAATCTTCCCACAATAAAACGCATAATATCAAGTTTTTTTGGCTCCTGATATCATGCATTTTCTGTTCTTAAAACCTTTTTGCTCAGTCTCTTGTTGTTACAAGTTCATCTTCAAGATCCTTGATTGGGGGTAAATCTAAAACAAATTTTACCCGACTGACCCTTCCATTTCATAGCTAATCAAGCGGTTAAGCTCAACTGCATATTCCATTGGAAGTTCTTTTGTGAAGGGCTCCACAAATCCCATAACTATCATCTCAGTTGCCTCAGATTCTGACAATCCACGGCTCATGAGGTAATAGAGTTGTTCCTCTGAAATCTTAGAAACCTTGGCTTCGTGTTCCAAAGCAACTTGCGAGTTGTGAATTTCATTAAATGGAATAGTATCTGATGCTGATAAGTCATCCATGATAATAGTATCACACTCAATATGAGAAACAGATTTCTTAGAGTTTTTGTTAAAGGTTACTTGTCCACGGTAGTCAACCTTCCCTCCGCCTTTAGCGATAGATTTAGACACAATAGACGAGCTAGTATGTGGAGCATTGTGGATCATCTTAGCACCAGTATCTTGGTGTTGCCCTGCATTAGCAAAGGCAATAGAAAGCATGGTACCACGCGCCCCTTCTCCATCTAGGTAAACAGATGGGTATTTCATGGTTGTTTTGGCACCCAAGTTTCCATCAATCCACTCAACAGTGGCATCCTTTTGAGCCTTAGCACGCTTTGTTACCAAGTTATAGACGTTATCAGACCAGTTTTGGATGGTTGTATAACGCATATAAGCACCATCCAAGGCAAAAATTTCTACGATGGCAGCATGCAAACTGTTGCTTGAATAAGTTGGTGCTGTACAGCCTTCTACATAATGGACACTTGCTCCCTCATCAACGATAATCAAGGTACGTTCAAACTGACCAGTATTTTCGTTGTTGATACGGAAGTAAGTTTGAAGTGGAATATCCACTTTGACCCCTTTTGGTACGTAGATAAAGGTTCCACCAGACCATACTGCTGAGTTGAGGGCAGCCAATTTGTTATCTGTTGGCGGTACCAACTTAGCAAAGTATTGTTTAAACAAGTCTGGGTATTCCTTGAGGGCAGAATCTGTATCTGTAAAGATAATCCCCAATTTCTGGAACTCTTCCTTCATGTTGTGGTAAACCACTTCTGACTCGTACTGGGCAGAGGCACCTGCTAAATAAGCACGCTCAGCTTCCGGAATCCCGATACGTTCAAAGGTTTCTTTAATTTTTTCAGGAACCTCATCCCAAGAACGGGCTGGTTTATCAGATGGTTTTTGGTAGTAGATCAGGTCATCAAAATCAATCTCTGACAAGTCTGCTCCCCAAGTTTGCATAGGCATTTTTTTGAAGGTTTCATAAGACTTCAAACGGAATTCTAACATCCACTCAGGTTCTCCCTTAGCAGCTGATAGTTCACGAATGACATCTTCGTTCAATCCTTTTCCTGTCGATAGGACAGGCTCTACATCATCATGGAAACCAAATTTATATTCACCAAGGTCAATTGGTTTTGGTTCTACTCTTTCTTCAGCCATAATATCCTTTCTTTCATTCTTCATTTCTACTGATTCATAAGACAAAGAAACTTGCCTTACTTGTTTTCTTGATTTTCAATTGTTTTCTTGAGGGCGTTCCAAGCTAAGGTTGCACACTTGATTCGTTGAGGGAATTTGGCAACACCTGACAAGAAAGCTGCATCGCCTAGTTGATCTTGGCGTTCATCTTTTTGGCCTTGAACCATTTCAGAAAAAATAGTCGCAAGTTCTAAAATTTCTTGTTTAGTTCTGCCTAAAACTGCATCTGTCATCATGCTAGCAGAGGCAGTTGAGATGGTACAACCTGAGTTTAGAAAAGCGATATCCTCCAAGCGGTCATCTGCATCAAACTTGACGGAGAGATTAATCACATCCCCACAGGTTGGATTGTTGAGACTGATTTGCTCAGCATCATCCAACTTCCCTTGATGATGTGGATTTTTCGAATGGTCCGCTACCACTGCCATATAGAGGCTATCTAGTTTAGAAAGTGCCATTGAAAAACTCCTTTGTCTTTTGTAAGGCATCGACTAGCTTGTCGCAATCTGCCTTGGTATTGTAGATATAAAAACTTGCACGAGCTGTTGCTGGAACATCCAAATACTGGAGCAAGGGTTGCGCACAGTGGTGACCTGCTCGAACAGCCACTCCTTCATAATCCAAAGCAGTCGCAAGGTCGTGAGGATGAAGGTCGCCTAGGTTAAAGGCAATGACACCCTGAACGTTGTGCTAAATCCTGTGAACCGTAAATGGTCAAACCTTCAATAGCCTGCAGTTTTGGAAAGACGTAAGAGATTAACTCCTGTTCATGAGCTTCAATTGCATCCATACCAATCTTTTTCCAGATAATCCACTGCCGCAGCAAGTCCGATTGCACCAGCCATGTTAGGAGTTCCAGCCTCGAATTTCCAAGGCAATTCCTTCCAACTAGCAGATTGCTCATAGACGAAATCAATCATCTCGCCGCCAAATTCTACTGGTGACATTTGTTCTAGATACTTTTCTTTACCATAAAGGACACCGATACCAGTCGGACCAGCCATCTTGTGACCCGAAAAGGCAAAGAAGTCCACATCCAAATCCTGGACATCAATCTTCATATGAGGCGTAGATTGAGCACCATCCACCACCATGATGGCTCCAACTTGGTGGGACAATTGAGTAATTTCTTTGATTGGATTGACCACACCCAGAACATTTGAGGCGTGAGCAAGGGAGACAAACTTGACTCTATCAGTCAATTTAGCTCGTAAATCATCCATATCCAGAGCACCATCCTTGAGATAGACATAGACAAGCTCAGCTCCAGTCTTGCGGCAGGCCTCCTGCCAAGGAATGATATTGGAATGGTGTTCCATGACAGAAATCAAAACTTGATCTCCCTCAGTCAAGACTTCCTCAGCATAACGCGCTACCCAGTTAAGACTGGTTGTCGTTCCTCTTGTAAAGAGAACTTCCTTTGTAGACCCTGCATTGATAAACTTACGAATGGTTTCACGAGTAGCTTCATAGGAAGCAGTCGCCCTTTCAGCCAAAGTATGAACACCTCGGTGAACATTGGCATTGTCCTGCTCATAATAGCGGTTAATCGTTTCCAGAACTGCTAGTGGTTTTTGTGTCGTCGCGGCATTGTCCAGGTAGACCAGAGGCTCATCATTGACAATCTGGTCCAAAATCGGAAAATCCTTGCGAATCGCTTCTACATCTAACATAAGCTACCCCTTAGCGTTTTGACAATTTTTCTTCGATAGTCGCAATCATTTCATCGCGAACTTCTTTGACTGGTATCTCTACAATAACAGATCCAAGGAAACCACGAACAACCAAGCGTTCTGCAGTTGCCTTATCCAAGCCACGGCTCATGAGGTAGTACATATCTTCTGGATCTACCTGACCGATAGAAGCCGCGTGACCTGCAGTAACATCATTTTCGTCAATCAAAAGAATAGGATTAGCATCTGAACGCGCTTGGTCTGAAAGCATGAGAACACGACTTTCTTGTTGCGCATCTGCTCCCTTGGCACCCTTGATAATGTGGCCAATACCATTGAAGGTTAAGGTTGCTTTTTCAAGAATAACCCCATGTTGTAGGATATTTCCGATTGAGTTGCAACCATAGTTAGTTACTCGGGTATCAATCCCTTGTACCTGACGGCCACTTGAAAGAGCTACCACTTTAAGGTCCGCATGGCTACCATTTCCAATCAAGTCGCTATCAAAGTCCGCAACGACGTTCCCTTCGTTCATGACACCGATTGCCCAGTCAATGCTTGCATCGTTGCCTAATTTACCACGACGGCTAATGTAGGCAGTGACGTTTTCACCTAAACGGTCAATAGCAGCAAATTTCACTTGAGCTCCAGAACGAGCAATCACTTCTACTGTAATATTAGCAGTTGCTTTGGCATTTCCTTCACCACGTGACTCTAAGCGCTCCAGATAACTAATCTTAGAGTTTTTACCAGCGATAATCATAATATGCTTGTTAAACGGCACATCACTATCGCTGTCTTGATAGAAAATTCCTTCGATTGGTTCTTTAATCTCAACGTTATCAGGAATATAGAGAACAGCACCACTATTGAAATAAGCTGTATGGTAGGCTGCCAACTTGTCATCGTCATACTTAACAGATGACATGAAGAATTCTTCGATCAGCTCTGGAATTTCTTCTAAAGCTGAATGGAAATCTGTGAAGACAACACCCTGTTCAGCTAACTCAACTGGAGTTTGCTCAAAAACAGTTTGAGTTCCTACTTGCACCAACTTCAAGTGATTATCTAGAGCTGTGAAATCTGGAACATTTGCTGATGGCTCGCTTTCTGTAATCGTTCCATCCCCCAGATTCCAACGGTGGAATTTGACACGCTCAATAACTGGTAATTCCAAAGTCTCAATCTTGTCAAAAGCTTTTTGACGGAGATCAGCCAACCAGCTTGGTTCAGCGTGCATTTCTGAAAAAAGTTTAATATTTTCTTTAGTCATTTACTTCTCCTAAAAGACACGAGGAAATTACAATTCTTCCTTGTAGTCGTAGCCAAGTTCTTCAGCTAGTTTTGCGTATCCTTCACGTTCCAAACGCGCAGCCAATTCTGGACCACCAGAAAGGACAACACGACCTTCCATCATCACGTGTACCACATCTGGTGTGATGTAGTTCAAAAGACGTTGGTAGTGAGTGATAATCATAGCACCAAAACCTTCACCACGCATGGCATTCACACCTTTAGAAACAACTTTAAGAGCGTCAATATCAAGACCAGAGTCAATCTCATCCAAAAGGGCAAATGTTGGCTCTAACATCAAAAGTTGAAGAATCTCATTACGTTTTTTCTCACCACCAGAGAAACCTTCGTTGAGGTAACGCTCAGCCATTTCTTCTTTCATGTTGAGCAATTCCATCTTCTCGTCCAATTTAGTGATAAACTCACGAACTGAAATCTTCTCATCGTCTTCTTTACCAGCATTCATAGCTGCACGAAGAAACTCAGCATTGGTAATTCCAGGAATTTCTGATGGGTATTGCATAGCAAGGAAAAGTCCCATACGCGCACGCTCGTCAACTTCCAACTCAAGGATGTTTACGCCATCAAACAAGACTTCACCTTTGGTAACTTCATAGTTTGGATTTCCCATGATAGCTGCAGAAAGAGTCGATTTACCTAGTACCATTTGGTCCCATGATAGCGGCGATTTCTCCTGTTTTTCAGGGTCAGGTTAACCCCTTTTAAAAATTTCTTTTTCCTTCAATCTCAACGTGAAGATCTTTTGATCTCTAATACTGACATGATAGTTCCTTTCTTTTTCAAGGCCTTTACAGTTCTTACTAGAAACATACTTGATTTCCCTAGAAAATACGGTAAAAGGTCAATAAATATACTTTTTATAGTATAACAAAAAAAAGCCCTTAAAAGGCTTTGATTTTTGTCTAGAAGCTGAGGACTAGTCTTTTCCTTTTAAATGTTGGTCAATGACATCTACTATCTTTACCCATCAAATAACTAACTCGAAAATTTCTAAAGAGCAAAATGGCCCCAAAAAGGCTGCCATGATATAGCGACCAGTCATCCAAGCTTCATTGAAAAAAATAGGTCTCAGCAGCTGTAAACAGCGCGATGATAATAAATTGTTGTCTATTCATAAACTTATTGTATCATGAAATCTTTCTTTAGTCTTCCTCTACCTTCACTTTATCAGCCAAAAAAATTCAAATCCTTCTGGAATCAGACTTTCTTCTGCTTCTTTTTCAGTTTGAGAAGATTTGGCTTTGGCTGAAAAGGCTGCGCGCACTTCTTTCCATTCCTCCATGGAAATGGCTAAAATCTCAGGTGAAAAACCTGCTGCCTGACTGAGGATGTTGCCAAACATGGTGTTGAGATTGTCTCGTTTCATTGTTTGACCAGCATTGAAGTTAGACTCAAAAGCAAGAATAGCATGGTGTTCATTGGCCGCAACAGGTTGAGATCCAACTAACAGAGCCTTATCAGGGCCACCTAGACTTTCAATCACCTCTCCCCAGGCATTCTGCAAACGAATCAGGTTTTGACGTGCTAAATCAGGATTTTCGACGGCCTCTTGTAGGATAGATTGAACTTTATTGCGATCTACACGATAGACTGCCTTGCCTGTTGCTGGGCGGGTAGGTACTGAACTTGTTGACTTGGGTACGGTTCCCACATTTGCAAGTTCTTGCTTAAGACGCGCAACTTCCTGTCTCAATGCAGCAATTTCATGTCCAACCGCCCCTGAAAGAGCTGGTTCAGGCTTAACCTCTGCCAAACGGATAGTCATCATCTCAGCATAAATCTTGGGCTGTAAACTAGACTTTATATCTGTTAAACTGACTGTCGCCAAGCGAATCATTTCAAACAAATTTTCCTGAGGAATTGCCAAATTCTCCACAAAGACTGGACTATGATGAGTGTTTTCTCCCCCTGTTTGAACAATTAACAAATCTCTTAAATAGTGCAAAAGGTCGGTCACAAAACGAGTCATGCTCTTACCATTCTCAAAGAGAAGATTTAAGCAAGCTAAGGCTTTGGGAACATCCTGCTGAGATAAGGCAGCCACATAATCATCCAAGGCTGACAGACTAATAGTTCCTGTAATTTCTTCAGAGATGGCAGTCGTCAACTCATTTCCCTGTGTCAAACTCAGGGCTTGATCCAAAATAGACAAGGCATCCCGCATCCCACCTTCAGCCCGTCTAGCAATGATTTCCACAGCCTCTGGTTCAGAACTGATATTTTCTTTGTCTAAGATATAGTGGATATGTTCCTTAATATCCTGTGTCTTAATTGATTTAAACTCAAAACGTTGCACACGGGATAGAATAGTGGCAGGAATCTTGTGCAATTCAGTAGTGGCCAAAATAAAGACCACATTCTGTGTTGGCTCTTCCAGCGTCTTTAAGAGGGCATTAAAAGCCCCTGTAGACAGCATGTGAACCTCATCTATGATATAAACCTTATAACGAGCAAGACTAGGGGCGTAGGTAGATTTATCACGAATTTCACGGATTTCATCCACCCCGTTATTAGAGGCCGCATCCATTTCAATGACATCTTCTAAACTACCATCTGTCACTGCCTGACAAATATAGCAGTTATTACAAGGTTCCCCACCCACTTGATTTGGACAGTTCATAGCCTTGGCAAAAATCTTAGCTACACTGGTTTTTCCTGTTCCACGTGGACCAGAAAAAAGATAGGCATGACTTATTTTCTCTTGTTCTACTGCTTGTTTAAGAGTCTTAGCCACAACTTCTTGCCCAACCAACTGGGAGAAGTTTTGACTTCTATATTTTCGATAAAGTGCTTGATACATTAGGCTTTCTCCCCAAACATTGTAAAGTCCCATTCTGTCTTTTCAAGCAAAATAGCGACAAATTGTTCCAAATAATCTCGATCCATAGCATCATAATCATCAATCTCTGAAGAATCCAGATCCAGAACTCCAAGTAATTGACCATTCTTTATCATTGGCACAACAATTTCACTTTTAGCTCGACTATCACAAGAAATATAGTTGGGATAAGTTGTTACATCACCAACCAGAACAGTTTCCTGAAAGTGAGCTGCCTCACCACAAACACCTTTGCCTAGTGAGATACGGATGCAGGAAACACCTCCTTGGAAGGGACCTAAAACCAATTCCTTTCCATCGAAACAGATAAAAGCCTGCAAATACGGTATTAGGAAAGCGTGATTTTAGAAGAGCACTGGCGTTGGAAAGATTAGCCAAAACATTAGTTTCACCTTCCAATAAAAAAGAGAGCTCTTCATTTAACATTTGATAACGTGATTGTTTTTCTGATTCTAACATAGAACTATTATATCAAAAAAGGCTTACAGACAAAAGAAAAATCCCTTGTTTAGAAAACAAAGGATTTTGTGAATTTTCAATTTGATTAAAGTTCGATATCACCGAACAAGTCAGCCATTGAGAATCCTGTTTGTGTTTCTGGAAGTTCGAAATCACGTTTTTCTTGACGTTTTGGACGACGTGGACGAGCAGCACGTTTTTCTTCTTTTTGTCCTTCTTCTTGAGCTGGACGCTCTTCAAGAGCTTTGATAGAAAGTGATACGCGCTCTGCATCTGCGTTAACTTCAAGAACTTTAACTTTAACTTCTTGACCAACTTTAAGAGCTTCTTTTGGATTTTCAATACGTTTGTGTGAAATTTGTGATACGTGAACAAGTCCATCGATACCTGGCAATACTTCAACAAATGCACCAAAGTCAGTCAAACGTTTAACTGTTCCTTCAACTACATCACCTTTAGCCAATTTGCTCAACGCCATCCCATGGTCCAGGTGTTGTTGCTTTAAGTGAAAGTGATACACGTCCTTCTTCTTCGTTAAGATCAAGGATTTTCACTTCAATTTCTTCACCAACAGTTACAACTGATTTTGGTGATACGTTACGCTCGTGTGACAATTCAGTCAAGTGAACCAATCCGTCAACACCACCAAGGTCGATGAAAGCACCGAAGCTTGTGATACGTGCAACTTTACCAGTTACTACATCACCAACAGCCAATTTACCGAATACTTCAGCGCGAGCTGCTGCTGTAGCTGCTTCAACAACTTCACGACGTGAAAGGATGAAGCGGTTTTCTTTAGCGTCAACTTCTTTGATTTTAGCATCAAATTCTTGACCTACAAAACGCTCAGTGTTACGTACGAAACGAGTATCCAACATTGAAGCTGGGATAAATCCACGAACACCTTCAAATTCTACTGAAAGTCCACCTTTAACGGCACGAGTTCCTTTAACAGTAACAACTTCTTCTTCGCGACCAACAAGTTTGTCCCATGCTTTGCGAGCTTCAAGGCGTTTTTTAGATACAAGGTATGTAACTGTATCAGTATCTTTACCAACTACTTGACGAAGTACAAGAACATCCAATACTTCTCCTACTTTAACAAAGTCATTGATATCTGCATCGCGATCGTTTGTCAATTCGCGAAGAGTCAAGACACCTTCAACACCAGTTCCAGAGATTGCAACGTTAGCTTGAGTCGCATCAACTGTCAATACTTCAGCACTAACAACATCACCAGTCTCAACTTGGCTAACGCTATTTAGCAAATCTTCAAATTCGTTCATCTAAAAAATCCTCCAACAATCAAGTTTTTCTTAAACTTGACATACTTATAATTTTTTTCCTAAGCACCCGCAAGGACATGTTCATATCGTTCACGTCTTTCAATTATAAAAATAAAATACCCTAAGATATTTTGCTTTTTATCTTGATTATTACCTAAGAACTGGGGTAGCTGGATTCGAACCAACGCATGAGGGAGTCAAAGTCCCTTGCCTTACCGCTTGGCTATACCCCATTGATGAAATGGAGAGAGAGGGATTCGAACCCCCGAACCCGAAGGAGCGGATTTACAGTCCGCCGCGTTTAGCCTCTTCGCTATCTCTCCTACAATCAACATGGACTATTATATCATGAAAATTTCAAAAAAACAAGACTTATTTTGATAAATTATAATTTTCAATCAAAATTTCCACAGCTTTTTCCAATTTTTTATAAAAACTATCGACATTCCCATTCTTTATGATGGCAAATTGTCCATCTAATTCGGCAATTTCTCCGATAACTTTTTTACCAATAGTCAATGTATAACCTTCAAAACTGTCTTTTCCTACATTAACTTTGGCATCTGCTACTTGAATTTCGATTTTTTTATCTTTCTTACTCATTTCTTACCTCTCTTCACTTTTTCTATTTTACAAGAAAATCCTAAAACTAGCAAGAAAAAACTCTATATCATTCTGAGTCTGATATAGAGTTTTCTGCTTTATTTAATGTGTTTTTCTAGTTCTTTTTGGTACTTACCGTTTGATTCCAATTTTTCTTTTTGCCATTTTTTCAGTGCTTCTTCATATTCTTTTGTCGTAACAATATCTTTTTGCAATTTCATATCCTTTAAAGATATATGGGTCACCCTTAATACCAACTTGTGAGTATGGTTTTGAGAATGGCACGACATTACTTACAACTGGAGAACCACCAGATGAGGCTGTTGGCATCAATAATGAACTATCTGTCAACCAAGCTTGAGCCTTGGCATATTTTTCATAGCGCTCTTCAAGATTCGTAGTTTCTGAATCTGCATCATCCAATAATTTCTTATACTGATCCAAACCAAGTTTAGCTACAACATCCTTATCTTTTCCTTTAGTGATACCAAGGTGTTTCATGGCAGAGCCTGATTTAGGATCCATGATATTCAAGTAAGATGCTGGGTCTTGATAACTTGGAGCCCATCCTGTACTGTTCAAATCATAGTCTTTTTGAGAAGGAACACGCGCTTGTGAAGTGATTGTTTCCTTTTCATTATCTGTCATTTGAAGAACGTCGATGACAACATTTTCAGCACCAAGAGTTGATTCGATTGACTGTTTGAAAGAGTTACTTTGTTGAACGGCGATGGTATCTGTTTGTTCAACTGGGACATCCAAGTGAATTGGGAAAGTTACCCCTTTAGACTCTAAGTCTTTCTTAGCTTTCAAACGCTGCTTTAGCCTTGTCAGGGTTGTAGATAGAATCCTTACCGTCAACTAGCTCAACACCTTTCCACTGGTCACCATAGTTCACCAACTCTGCTTGAGCGATTTGACCAAAGTTCTTACCACCTGCTTGCACAAAGTTATCTGGAACGAGGCTGTTACGAATAATCTTGTCCGCACCGTCTTCACCATTTAGCTGGGCAGCATAAGAATGGCGGTTGAAGGCAAAGTTGATAGCCTGACGGAAGTCCTTATTAAGCATAGCTTCTTTTGTAGAAGTCTTTTGTTCCTCACTTGTTTTCGCAGTTTTATTATATGACTGACGATTTACGTTAAAGGTGAAGTAATAACTACTTGAGTCCTGTGGGCTATAAGTAATTTTATCTCCGTATTGTTCCAAAGTTGAAGCAAAGTTTGAGCTACTTGGGAAGAGACGGGCTGTCGTATAGGCACCTGAAGAGAAGCTACGAATCAAGGATTCCTGATCAGAACCATCATAGTAAGTCAATTTAATCTTCTCGATTTTTACCTTTTCTTTATCCCAGTAATTTGGGTTTTTCTCGTATTCAATTAACGATTTAGACGTCAAGGTCTTCAAGAAATAAGGGCCATTATAGAGAATTCCCGCTGGAGTAACTGCTCCATAATCTTTACCTGATGCCTTCAAAAACTCTTCATTTACAGGCAACATCGTCGCTGTTGTAACTTTAGAATTCCAGAAAACTTTCTGGTTTGTTTAGGGTATACTCGACTGTGTAATCGTCCAAGGCCTTGACACCAACTGTAGAGAAATCATTCGTCTCACCAGTCATGTAGGCGTCCAAGCCCTTGATTGAATTTTGGATAAGAGACACACCGTCTGATTTACCGTCAGCCACGTGTTTAAGTCCTGTCACAAAGTCATGGGCTGTTACTTCTGCGTATTCTTCACCCTCGGAAGTGTACCATTTAACTCCTTTACGAAGTTTATAGGTATAAGTCAAACCATCTTTGGACACAGACCAATCTTCAGCCAAGGAAGGGATAACATTTCCGTATTGGTCGTTTTCCATCAGACCATCCACCACGTTCCCAATGACATCTGTTGTCGATGTACGAGTCGCTATACTATAGTCCAAAGATGCTGGATCTACTGCATAGACATATGAAAATGTTGTCGGTGCATCCGCTTCTTTATCAGCTTTTCCACAAGCTACTAAAAGAGCTGTTGTACTCAGGACTAGTCCTGCTGTTAAGAGCCACTTTTTCGATTTCATAAAAAATCTCCTTTAGTTTATTTTAATCTACTTTTACAATCCAACCTTCTGGCGCTTCAATATCACCAAACTGAATTCCTGTCAATTCATCATAAAGTTTACGAGTCACAGGACCTACTTCTGTTTCACTATAGAATACATGGAAATCATCACCGTGTTGAATACCTCCAATTGGAGAAATAACCGCTGCTGTACCACAAGCACCTGCCTCTACAAAACGATCCAGGTTATCAATTGGGACATCCCCCTCAATAGGAGTTAAGCCCAAGCGATGTTCTGCCAAATAAAGCAAAGAATACTTGGTAATAGATGGCAAGATAGATGGACTCAATGGTGTTACAAACTCATTGTCAGCTGTAATTCCAAAGAAGTTAGCTGAACCGACTTCTTCAATTTTTGTATGAGTTGAAGGGTCTAGATAGATAACATCTGAGAAATGGCGTGATTTCGCCAATTTCCCTGGCAAGAGACTGGCAGCATAGTTCCCACCAACCTTAGCCGCACCTGTACCATTTGGAGCGGCACGGTCGTATTCATCCTGAATCAAGAAGTTTGTGGGAACCAAACCACCTTTAAAGTAATTTCCAACTGGCATAGCAAAGATAGTGAAAATGTACTCTTCTGCTGGTTTTACCCCAATAATATCTCCGACACCAATCAAAAGAGGACGAAGATATAGGGTTCCACCTGTTCCGTATGGTGGTACGTATTCTTCATTGGCACGGACAACTGCTTTACAAGCTTCTACAAACATTTCTGTTGGAACTTGTGGCATCAAGAGACGGTCACAGGTACGTTGCAAGCGTTTAGCATTTTCATCAGGACGGAACAGTTGAACACTGCCATCCTTAGTACGATAAGCTTTCAAACCTTCAAATGCTTGTTGTCCATAGTGAAGACTTGGAGAAGACTCAGAAATATGCAAGGTTGCATCTTCTGTAAGTTCTCCTTGATCCCATTGTCCATTTTTAAAATGAGCAATATAGCGATAAGGTAATTTCATATAGGAAAAACCAAGGTTTTCCCAATCAATCGTTACTGTCATATTCCACTCCTTATTCTAAAAACCTATTTCTTATATTCTACACTATTTTTCTAAAATAGCAAGTATATTTTGTAATTTTCAGAAAATTTCTTCAATAAAAAGAACCAGCTCTTAGAACTGATTCCTTTTACAAGTGAAAAATTAGTTGTTTTCAACTTTTTCCTCGTATTTTGGTCTGATCGTTGTACCTGAGTTAACAATGGTACGTTTTTGAACAAGAGGAAGGTCTGTGCGATTATAAACTGTACGCCATGGTTCCCAAACAAGCCCTGTTTTTTCTTGAATCTTCACGCGTATATTACGCACATTTCCTCTAAATTGAATTTCAGTTTGGAAACCAGCTGTTCTACTTTTACCATTATCTTCCCATTGACGTGAGCGGATACTTTCGATACCATCCTTGTCATAAGTTACTTCATCCCAGTAAACATAGTAACGAGCGATATAGGCTCCCTTATGATGTAAATTGAGGAAACCATTTTTGTATGAAGTGACTTTCGTTTCAATGTAGTCTGTATTACTTTGAATTGTGGCCACTTGATTATCTTTCAAGAATGCAGTCTTATAAGAAATTGGAACAGCAGGGTTTTGTGTACTGAAAGTAGCTCCTTCTTGAATCAAACTCTTCAAATCTTCTACTGTACCTGTCACAACACGTCCAGCTCTATCAGCATTTCCACCTACGATTGAAACTGTTACCTTGGTATCCTTCAAGACACGCGCCCATTCAGATTCGGCTTTAATCGGTACTCCCTTAATTACAGCATCGATAGCTGCTTTCAATTCTGTACTCTTGCTTGTTGTTTCAAATTTGACATACATTTGACGTCCGTATGAAACACTTGACACGTATACAGGAGGTGTTTTTCATCAATTCCACGTGCTTTCAATTGATCAACCGTTACTCCTGGAGCAAATACATCTGATGGATTTTTTGGAGCATCAAAGTTAGCAGTATAGTAAATTTGTTTAAAATCGACGACCTCAATTTGTTTCTCACCCTTGTTCACAGCCTCAAAGTCAAATTTTAAGTTCGCTCCTACTTTTTCAAAATCACTTCCAAATTTTGCTTTCAATTGATTCATACTATAAGCAGAAGTTGATTCGTATTGCATACGTGCCGGAGTAGCGTTTTTAGCAGCATACTTTTCATGCCAACGATTTAACAAGGTATTCACACCTTCTTGCATACCACTTACAGTTGGATTAGCATCTACATAGCTATCTCCGCCAACCATTCCTGGTAAGTCAACACTAATCCTACCTTTGCTACGCTCTAAACTAATTTGTTGTGGTTTATTTTCTAGAAGGTCTTGATTTGCTTTAAACAAAGCACCTAGGTAAATATCCCCATTGCTATTAATGGCAACATCAGAAGAACCATTGGAAAGACTCTTCTTCACTTTCTCTACAACCACAAACTCATTTCCTTGTTGCTTTGTGCTTGTATTCGTGTAATTTTCTATCGCCTCACCCCGTCTAGTTAAAATATCTGTTTTATCATAATTCAAATCAAACAAATAGTGATTGAGTTCAGCAGTAAAATCTGTTTTTGATCTATTTTCTGATTTACTGCTTGTTGCACTCTTGTCTTTTACAGTGCGATACACTTCGACTTCTGCTAAGCTAAGTGGTGTTTTTGAATTATTTAGCTCCACTTTAACATATCGTGCATTCACTCCTGAGAATTGAACATCAATTGTTGGTCGATTGTTTAAGCTATCGATATGTTGACGAGTTACTTCATTTCCAGCTTTATCCAACAAAATAACATCAAAATTAGATAAACGCTTTGCTACATCCCCATCTCCACGATTGTAGATACGAACAGTTCCTACTGATTCTTCTTTCTCTAAATCAACTTTCCACCAAGAATGATCTTGAAAATCTGTATGGGTAACGGAACGGTGGCTCCATGCGTTATCACGATTGCCATCAACCGCTCTAGACGCTTCTCCTCCATACGCAATTGAACTTTGACTTGCAGGTTTGTGAGCAGCAATGTTTTCACCAGAAACTGCAGCTACACTTGGCTCTGTAGCTTTTACTACATTTGATTGAAAAATTAGTCCAGAACCTAGTAAAAATGTTGCAATGGCAACACCACATACTCCAACACTACGCTTACAAATAGAAAAACGAAATCCTTTATCTTGTTTATTTTGAGACATACAAAACTCCTTTAATATATTTGAGCTAATTATTCCTTAAGCGCACTTTCTTTAAACAACAAGAGTATAACATAAAAATATTATAGATTCAATTGTTTTCTTAAAAGGCTAGTATTTTTTATTAGGTCAACTTATATAGTTATTAATATGTTAATATCTATATATGCAACAATTGAGTAGTCTATATAGCTAAAAGCAAGAAAACGAGCAGGAGCAAGTCCCTATCAGTTGGGAATCAGCACTGTTCGTTTTTGTATATATAATCAAATTCAACTTTTAAATCTATAGCTTAAGAAATTTCTTACTGAAAAGCTTTTCATTGTTTTTATCATTTCTTAGATTAAAATTCTGTATAAGCTTCCTGAAGATAAGCGTCAAAAACTTCTTCATCTGAAATCGTGTCAGAAATAAAGCTTCCGTTGCTAGTTCGTTCTGACAGGTTCAAGTCCTGCAATCGGTTTTGATAGATTGTTCCTTTATTGGATTGGACAAGCAGAGTTTGTTCGTTCCTGTCCGCTTCTGTACTGAAGAGATCACCTACAAATCCTTGATCTGCAACTGCTCCTGCTAAGAAGACACGATGCGGTTTGTTTTTCAACTCGCGCAAGACTTGTAGTCCTCGTTTTGCACGGCTGGTTGCTGGAATTTCCTCAATAGAAACACGTTTCAAACTTCCACGCTGGGTCAAAGAGGTAGAAGGACGAGGTGTTACAGATAAAGGCAGATTGGAGGACATCATCTTCTTTCAAATTCATAGCCTTGACACCTGCAGCCTTGGCACCGACAACAGGAACCTCTTCGATATTGAAACGCAGAGCATAACCGTTTTGGCTAATCAAGAGAACATCATCCAGTTTAATCGGAGCCACTGCTACAATCTGGTCTGTCTCGTCTTTGAGCTTAGCATACTTGACAGACTTAGACTTGTAGGTTCGCCATGGAGTGAATTCTTTTCGTTCTACACGCTTGATTTGACCGAGACGAGTAGCTACAAAATAAGTTGTCGCATCATCAAACTGATCTACTACTTCCACATAAAGGATTTCTTCGTTAGTTTCAAAGTTTGTAATGGTCTGGCTCAGATGCTCTCCAATGTCCTTCCAGCGAATATCTGCTAATTCATGGATTGGTCTGTAGATGACATTTCCAAGACTTGTGAACATCAAGAGGTGCTGTGTTGTCTTGACAGCTTGTACAAATATCAAACGGTCATCATCACGCTTGCCAATTTCTTCCAGCGTTGAAGCGGCAAAGGAACGTGGGCTGGTACGCTTGATGTAACCTGCCTTGGTCACGCTGACATAGGTATCTTCCTCAGCGATCAGACTAGCTGTATCAATCTCAATTACTTTTGCTGTGTCTTCTAAAGTACTCAAACGTGGAGTCGCAAATTTCTTCTTGACCTCACGAAGCTCTTTCTTCATGAAATTGTACATGGTCCGTTCATCCCCAATAATAGCCGCCAGCATGGCAATCTTTTCACGAAGTTCTGCTTCTTCTTCCTGCAAGACAACTACGTCTGTATTGGTCAAACGGTACAGTTGCAAGGTAACGATGGCCTCAGCCTGCTCTTCTGTAAAATCATAGCTGACCTTAAGGTTTTCCTTGGCGTCCGCCTTATTTTCAGAAGCACGGATAAGAGCAATGACTTCATCCAAAATCGAAATCACTCGAATCAAACCTTCGACGATATGGAGACGTTTCTCAGCCTTTTCCTTGTCAAAGCGTGAACGTGCCAAAATGACTTCACGACGGTGGGCAATATAGCTAGACAAGATTGGCACAATCCCGACCTGACGAGGCGTGAAATTGTCAATCGCCACCATATTAAAATTGTAATTTATTTGTAGGTCAGTATATTTGAATAGATAGTTGAGAACAAGCTCGGTATTGGCGTCTTTTTTTGAGCTCAATAGCAATACGAAGACCGTCACGGTCAGACTCATCACGAACCTCAGCAATACCAGCCACCTTGTTATTGACACGAACATCATCGATTTTCTTGACCAGATTGGCCTTGTTGATTTCATAAGGAATCTCAGTAATAACAATTTGTTCCTTACCACCTTTTAGCTTTTCAATCTCAGTCTTGGAACGAACAACCACGCGCCCTTTCCCAGTTTCATAGGCCTTCTTGATTTCATCACGACCCTGGATGATCCCTCCAGTCGGGAAGTCTGGTCCAGGCAAGAATTCCATGAGTTTATCAACCTTTGCAGTTGGATGGTCAATCATGTAAACCGCCGCATCAATGACCTCAGCCAAATTATGGGGAGGAATGTCTGTGGCATAACCAGCCGAAATACCAGTCGAACCATTGACCAAGAGATTTGGAAAGGCTGCTGGCAAGACTGTTGGCTCTTTCTCGGTATCGTCAAAGTTCCAAGCAAAAGGAACGGTCTTTTTATCGATATCCTGAAGAAGATAGCCTGCAATCTCAGACAAACGCGCCTCTGTATAACGCATAGCCGCAGGCGGATCCCCGTCCATAGAACCGTTATTACCGTGCATTTCAACTAGAATCTCACGGTTTTTCCAGTCCTGTGACATACGAACCATGGCATCATAGATAGAACTGTCACCGTGTGGGTGGAAATTCCCCATGATATTCCCGACAGACTTGGCCGACTTACGGTAACTCTTGTCAAAGGTATTGCCATCCTTATTCATAGAATAAAGAATGCGACGCTGAACCGGCTTCAAACCATCACGAATATCTGGCAAAGCCCGGTCTTGAATAATGTACTTGGAGTAGCGACCAAAGCGCTCTCCCATGATGTCCTCCAAGGACATGTTTTGGATATTACTCATATAGGATACAAAGCCCGTAAAATACAAAGAGAATTTATCTTTTTCACACAGTATTTAGGGCGTGTTCAACTCCTTTCAAAAAATGTTGAGTAGATTTTATGGAAAAGTTGCTCAGTTAAGATACAAAGGGACGCTTCGGCTTGCCGAAAATTTCTGTAGAAAAATAGGAAATTGATGCAGGATTCCATGAACACAAAGCGATTTATCTTTTTTCCTAAGTTTTAGTCCCGTGTTCAGTTACTATAAGTAACCAAACTATCCTTCTGTAGTTTAAAAGTTTTAATTTGTGTTCTTTATTTACTTAGTAATCAGGAAGTTTTTCCTCAGCATATCTCATCATCTTTTCAGCTACTTCCTTATCATAGTCAAAGCCCATCTTTTGGGCAAGGTTTTGAGCTTCTTGGTGGAAAAGTTGCATCGTAGCAAACAAAGACTGAGTGATTTTATCTAAACTTGAGAAATCTAGTAGATTTGAAAAATCCTTTTCTTTCTCAGCGGGTAAATAGTTAAATAGATACTTGTAATTCTTTCCGATGTCGACCTTTTCCCCTGTCACTTGCGACCTGCCAAGATAAGACTTTCAGGAGTTCTTGTTGACAAATACTGTAGAGATGGTCGGTCGCATAGATGACTTGTTTGCGACAAATGCCCTTGACTACATAGGCAGACACCCACCAAAATTCATTACAGGATTTTTCAAAATCCGTTTCAGTAGCTGGGCTTGTCCAGTAACGTTCTAGATTTTGGGAACAGGATTCAAATAAATGTTCTGGGTCTTCCAAAACAGTGAATCCTGCCTCGCTATCCACCCACTCTTGAATGTGTTCTTCGGGGCAAAGAGTCAAATCAATGCGATTACCATCTTCAAAAAGCATAAGATATAGACGACGATGTTCAAGAGCAACCTCTTGCTCAATAATGCGTTTGCCAAACTGACCTAGCCAAGAAAGGTCACTCGTCATATTATCTAAATCGTCCACGACATAGACCACGTCATAGTCTTGAAATTCATCTTTTGGGGCCTTTGGGTTTGTCCGTGAACCAGACATGGCGACAGCTTTGACTTGTAAAGTTTTGGCAGTCTGTAAAATCAGATCTAGCATTTCTGTTTCAGCTCTCATGTTAATACCCATTCATTAAAAACTGACTTAAAACACCGTCGCTTCTTCCAGCGTAAACTTAACATTGTCCTCAATCCACTTACGGCGTGGTTCGACCTTGTCTCCCATGAGGACATTGACGCGACGTTCAGCGCGAGCCAGGTCTTCGATCGTGACACGAATGAGAGTTCGGGTTTCTGGGTTCATGGTTGTTTCCCAGAGCTGGTCCGCATTCATCTCACCAAGTCCCTTGTAACGTTGGAGGGTAGCGCCTTTACCGAACTGCTTGCGGAGTTCTTCTAACTCACCATCCGTCCAAGCATAAGCCACTTCTTCTTTCTTACCTTTTCCTTTAGACATCTTGTAAAGAGGGGGAAGGGCGATATAGACATGTCCTGCCTCAACTAGCGGACGCATGTAGCGATAGAAAAATGTTAAGAGCAAGGTCTGGATATGGGCACCGTCGGTATCCGCATCGGTCATAATAATAATCTTGTCGTAGTTGGCATCCTCAATAGAAAAATCTGCCCCAACACCCGCACCAATGGTATAAATCATGGTATTGATTTCTTCATTTTTTTGAGGATATCCGCCATCTTTGCCTTGGCTGTATTAATAACCTTACCACGAAGAGGCAAGATAGCCTGGAACTTGCGGTCACGACCTTGTTTGGCAGAGCCACCGGCAGAGTCCCCCTCGACTAGATAGAGTTCATTTTTTGCAGGATTCTTAGACTGGGCTGGGGTCAATTTCCCAGACAGCAAGCCTTTGTCTTTTTTATTTTTCTTACCATTTCGGCTCTCATCACGCGCCTTACGTGCCGCTTCACGAGCGTCACGGGCCTTGATAGCCTTGCGGATGAGGTTAGAAGCCAATTCACCATTTTCCATGAGGAAGAAGGTCAACTTATCCGCCACAATGCCATCCACAACTGGGCGAGCTAGTGGACTTCCTAGTTTGTCCTTGGTCTGACCTTCAAACTGGAGGTGTTCTTCAGGAACAAGGATAGAAAGAACGGCCGCTAGTCCCTCACGATAGTCTGACCCTTCAAGGTTTTTATCTTTTTCCTTGAGAAGACCTGTCTTACGCGCGTAGTCATTCATGACCTTAGTGATAGCAGACTTGAGTCCAGTCTCATGTGTTCCACCATCCTTGGTGCGAACGTTATTGACAAAAGATAGAATGTTATCTGAAAATCCATCATTGTATTGGAGGGCTACTTCCACTTGAAAGCCATTGTCTTCTCCTTCAAAGTAAAGAACTGGCGTCAAGGTTTCCTTGTCTTCGTTCAGATAAGAAACAAAGTCTTGTACCCCATTCTCATAGTGGAATTCAATCGCTTCATCTGTTCGTTTGTCCGTCAGAGATAAGGTCACATTTTTTAAGAGAAAAGCTGATTCATTGAGGCGCTCTGAAATGGTATTGTACTTGAAGTCTGTCGTAGAAAAGATCGTCGCATCAGGCATAAACGTAACCTTGGTACCTGTCTTAGACTTAGGCGCTGTACCGATTTTCTTTAAGGTCGTAACAGGTTTTCCACCATTTTCAAAACGTTGCTTATAGATTGCCCCGTCACGGGTAATTTCAACTTCCAGCCAACTTGAAAGAGCGTTAACAACGGAAGAACCCACCCCGTGGAGACCACCAGATGTCTTGTAGCCACCCTGACCGAATTTTCCTCCAGCATGAAGAATGGTAAAGATAACCTCAACAGTTGGAATTCCCATAGCGTGCATACCTGTCGGCATACCACGTCCGTGGTCTTGAACCGTTAAACTGCCGTCTTTATTAATGGTCACATCAATACGGTCACCAAATCCAGACAAGGCCTCATCGACTGCATTGTCGACGATTTCCCAGACGAGGTGGTGGAGACCTGCCCCATCAGTCGATCCGATATACATCCCTGGACGTTTACGGACCGCATCCAACCCTTCTAGCACCTGAATGGCATCATCATTATAATTATTAATATTGATTTCCTTTTTTGACACAAGGAACCTCCTATTCGTTCATCTTTACTATTCTACAGGTTTTCTAAGGATTTTGCAAAATTTTTCTTTCTCCGGTGTGACAATTTCAGAAGAGATTCTCTGCCTTTCTTCTCCATTTCATGATATAATAGGAGTATGATTACAATAGTTTTATTAATCCTAGCCTATCTGCTGGGTTCGATTCCGTCTGGCCTCTGGATTGGACAAATTTTCTTTCAGACAAATCTGCGTGAACACGGTTCTGGAAATACTGGAACGACCAATACCTTCCGCATTTTAGGTAAGAAAGCTGGCATGGCAACATTTGTGATTGACTTTTTCAAAGGAACCTTAGCAACGCTTCTTCCGATTATTTTCCATCTGCAAGGCGTTTCGCCTCTTATCTTTGGACTTTTGGCTGTTATTGGTCATACCTTTCCTATCTTTGCAGGATTTAAAGGAGGTAAGGCTGTCGCAACCAGTGCTGGAATGATTTTCGGATTTGCACCTGTTTTCTGTCTCTACCTAGCAGTTGTTTTCTTTGGAACCCTCTATCTTGGTAGTATGATTTCACTATCTAGTGTCACAGCATCTATCGCGGCTGTCATCGGGGTTCTGCTCTTTCCACTTGTTGGTTTTATCCTGAGCAACTATGACCCTCTCTTCATCGCTATTATCCTAGCACTCGCTAGTTTGATTATCATTCGACATAAGGATAATATCACACGTATCAAAAATAAAACTGAAAATTTGGTCCCTTGGGGATTGAACCTAACTCACCAACATCCAAAAAAATAAAACGTCAGTACATTTGAACTGACGTTTTTTTTGTATGCTTATTTTGATTTGATATAGTTGATACCATCTGCTTTTGGTGCGACTGCTTTCCCAAAGAAGGCTGCCAAGACAAGAATTGTCAAAACGTAAGGTGCGATTTGAAGGTAAACCGCAGGCACTCCTTGTAGGAATGGCAATTGAGATCCGATAACAGCCAAACTTTGTGAAAGTCCAAAGAAGAGACTAGATAACATAGCTCCGATTGGATTCCATTTCCCAAAGATCATCGCGGCAAGGGCGATAAACCCAGGTCCAACAATAGTTGTCACTGAGAAGTTAACTGAGATGGATTGAGCATAAATCGCTCCGCCAATTCCACCTAGGAAACCGGAAATAATAACCCCTAAATATCTCATCTTGTAGACATTGATTCCCAACGTGTCCGCCGCTTGAGGATGCTCACCTACAGAGCGGAGACGAAGACCAAATCGAGTCTTAAAGAGGATAAACCAAGCAAGGAATGAGAAGGCAATCGCCAGATAACCAAGTAGACTAGTTGACTTGAAGAAAATATCACCGATTACTGGGATATTTGCCAAGACTGGGAAATCAAAGCGTCCAAAAGTCTGACTTAGGTTGTCGGTTTGCCCTTTATTATAAAGAACTTTCACTAAGAAAACAGCCAAGGCAGGCGCCATTAAGTTCAATACCGTACCGCTGACAACATGGTCTGCACGGAAATGAACCGTCGCTGCTGCGTGGATGATGGAGAAGAGTCCCCCTACCAATCCTGCAACTAGCAAGGATAGCCATGGAGTTGCTGCGCCAAATTGTTCTGCAAATTCAAGGTTAAAGACAACTCCAGAAAAGGCACCCATAACCATAATTCCTTCAAGGCCGACGTTTACGATACCACCACGTTCAGAGAAAACACCACCAATACTTGTAAATATGAGGGGAGCTGAGTAAATCAGCATAGAAGACACCAAGAGGGTGAGCAAGGTTGTAATAGACATCTTTACTTACCTCCTTTAATTTGTTTTTTCGGTTTGACAAAGCGTTCGATAAGGTAATGAACGCTGACAAAGAAGATAATAGACGCTGTTACAATGCTGACAAGCTCAGATGGTACCTGCGCCGCATTCATACCAGGGGCTCCAACTTGGAGAACACCAAATAGGAAGGCTGCAAAGAGAATACCAATTGGTGAGTTGGCCGCAAGCAGACTAACCGCCATCCCGTTAAATCCGACAGCCAATGACGCCCCTTGAACATAGACGTTCTGGAAGGTTCCAAGTCCTTCAACAGCTCCACCAAGACCTGCCAAGGCACCTGAAATAATCATTGAAAGGATAATTGTTCGTTTAGCAGAAATACCAGCATATTCTGAAGCATGTGGATTAAGGCCAACCGCACGGATTTCAAAACCAAGAGTCGTTTTCTTGAGCATGAACCAAATAACTGCAACGGCAATGATGGCAAAGAAAATACCAATATTCATCCGTGAGTTACCAGTCAACTCAGCTAACCAAGGTGTCTGGTAGGTTGCATTAGCCCCAACACGAATGGTCGAATCTGTACTTTGCATGAAGTCTTTAGGGAAGGCATGGATAAAGACATTTCCTACATACAAGACGATGTAGTTCATCATAATGGTTACGATAACCTCTGACGTCCCTAGATAGGCTCTCAGAATACCCGGAATCGCTCCGACAATCCCACCAGCAATCAAGGCAATCACGATGGTTGCTAAAATCATCAAGGGACGTGGCATATCTGGATGCGACAGGGCAAACCAACCACTGAGAATCCAACCTGCCAAAGCCTGACCAGGAAGACCGACGTTAAAGAAACCTGCCCGACTAGCAACGGCAAAACCAAGACCAATCAAGACCAAAGGCCCCATGGCACGGAAGATTTCTCCAATACCGCGTAGACTACCGAAGGCTGTATAGAACAATTCTTCGTAACCCCAAATAGCATCATAGCCGAAGATCCACATGACAATGGCTCCAAGTAAAATTCCTAGGAATACAGAAATCAAGGGAACCGAAATTTGTTGTAATTTTTTAGACATCACTCTTCCCCTTTCCCAAGTTTCCACCAGCCATCAAGACACCAAGTTCTTGTTTATTGGTTGTTTCTGGTGATACAATACCTTGAATCTTACCATCGTGGATAACGGCAATACGGTCTGAGACGTTTAAAATCTCATCCAATTCAAAGCTGACAACAAGGACAGCCTTACCATTATCACGCTCTTCAATCAAGCGTTTGTGGATATATTCAATGGCACCGACATCCAAACCACGAGTTGGCTGGCTGACGATAAGGAGATCAGGATCACGATCAATTTCACGAGCAATAATTGCTTTTTGTTGATTTCCTCCTGAGAGTGCAGCTGCTGGTACTATTTCACTGGCAGCACGAACATCAAATTCTTCCATCAGCTTTTTAGCATAAGAAGTAATATTTGAATAGTTCAAAATTCCATTTTTACTATGTGGTTCTTTGTAGTAGGTTTGAAGGGCAATATTTTCAGAGATCATCATTTCTAAAATCAAGCCATCACGGTGACGGTCTTCTGGAACGTGCCCAACACTCAACTCTGTAATCCGACGTGGGTGCAAGCCTACAATTGAATCTCCTTTTAGCTCAATGCTACCAGATTCAACCTTACGAAGACCTGTAATGGCTTGAATCAGTTCAGACTGACCATTTCCATCAATCCCCGCAATACCAACAATCTCTCCCGCACGAACATCCAAGGATAGATTTTTAACAGCTGGGACACCGCGGTTTTCATTGACCACCAAGTCTTTAATAGACAAGACCACTTCTTTTGGTTGAGAGGCTTGTTTCTCTGTTTTAAAGGAAACAGAACGTCCTACCATCATTTCTGCCAAATCAGCATTGGTAGCCCCTGCGATTTCTACAGTTTCAATTGATTTCCCACGACGGATAACTGTAACGCGGTCAGAAACTGCGCGAATCTCGTCCAACTTGTGGGTAATCAAGATAATTGATTTTCCTTCTTTGACAAGATTTTTCATAATAGCCATCAACTCATTAATTTCTGATGGAGTCAAGACAGCCGTCGGTTCGTCAAAGATAAGGATATCAGCCCCCCGATAAAGGGTTTTTAAAATTTCTACACGTTGTTGGGCTCCAACTGAGATGTCTGCCACTTTAGCAGAAGGATCAACAGCTAAGCCATAACGTTCAGAAAGAGACTTGATTTCTTTGCTAGCTCCAGCGATATCTAGCACACCATTTTTAGTCAATTCACTACCTAAAATGATGTTTTCAGCCACTGTGAAGGCTTCTACCAACATAAAGTGCTGGTGAACCATTCCGATTCCCAAGCTAGCCGCTTTAGATGGTGAGTCGAGGTTGACAACTTGACCGTTGACCACAATTTCACCACTAGTTGGTTCAAGAAGCCCTGCTAACATGTTCATGAGCGTGGACTTACCAGCCCCATTTTCTCCTAAAAGTGCATGAATTTCACCTTTTCGTAGGTGCAGGTTGATTTTGTCGTTGGCAACAAATTCACCAAACACCTTGGTAATATCACGCATCTCAATGACATTTTCGTGTGCCATGTGCTCTTCCTTTCAGAGTCTTATTTTATTTCAATAAAACTTGCTATTTTATCTAGTAGCAAGCTTTACTGAGACAAAATGACTTTGTCTCAACTCTTAAAAAAGCGGCCGAGGGCCGCTTCCTAAGAAATGACTTCCATCCATTATTTTGCAGGAACTTTTACGCTTCCATCAAGGATTTTAGCTTTTGCAGCTTCGACAGCTTTTTTACCTTCTTCTGAAAGGTTTGTTACTGCCAAGTCAACCCCTTTATCTTTCAATGAGTAAACGATTACTTGACCACCAGGGAATTCACCTTTTTCTGCTTTGTTAGAAATATCTTTTACAGTTGTACCAACTTGTTTCAAAGTAGATACAAGAACAAAGTTTGATTCTTTGCCATCTTTAGAAGTGTATTTACCTTCTGCTTCTTGGTCACGGTCAACACCGATAACCCAAACTTTTTCATTTTCAGGACGGCTTTCGTTGAGTGATTTTGCTTCTGCAAAGACACCAGCACCTGTACCACCAGCTACTTGGTAAACAATATCTGCACCAGCTGCGTATTGTGCGGCTGCAATTGTTTTACCTTTAGCAGCATCACCAAATGAACCAGCGTAGTCAACTTGTACTTTGATAGATGGGTCTACTGAGGCAACACCTGCCTTGAAACCAGCTTCAAAACGAGAGATAACTTCTGACTCCTGCCCACCTACAAAACCAACTTGTTTTGTCTTAGTTGTTTTAGCTGCTGCAACACCTGCAAGGTAACCTGACTCATTATCAGCGAAGGTTACGCTAGCAACATTCTTTTGGTCTTTAATCACATCATCAATCAAGACATAGTTCAAGTCTGAGTGTTCTTTAGCTGCTTCTTCAACCGCATTGTGAAGGGCAAAACCAACACCGAAGATTAGGTTGTAACTTCCAGCCGCTTGTTGCAAGTTGTTAGCGTAGTCAGCTTCACTTGTTGATTGGAAGTAAGTGAAACCTTTATCTTTTGAAAGATTGTGTTCTTTACCCCAAGCCTGCAAACCTTCCCAAGCTGATTGGTTGAATGATTTGTCATCAACACCACCAGTGTCAGTGACGATTGCTGCTTTTGTCTTCACATCAGAAGATGAAGCTGCGTTACGAGAAGAGCGGTTACCACATGCAGCAAGTCCAACTGCTGCCACTGCAACTAGACCAAGGCCTAGCCATTGTTTCTTGTTCATTACTGAACCTCCTAAATAAGATGTGCAACGATGTTGCAAGTATGGATTGGTTGGCCACAAGGACCGTGCCACTCAGAGAGCGACTCAGACTAGTTTAAGTCTGTAAAAGAGTATGGAAGTAACTCCCCGACCGTCATCTCGACCGTCGATTTATCTTTTGCGACTAAGGTCACTTTTAGATCTTGTTCAAAAAATTCAGCCATCACTTGGCGACAAGCACCACATGGTGAAATTGGTTTTTCAGTCTGTCCATAGACAATCAATTCTGAAAATTCTCTTTGGCCTTCAGAAACTGCTTTAAAAATCGCTGTACGCTCTCCACAGTTGGTCAAAGAATAACTAGCATTCTCGATATTGACACCTGTATAAATACTACCATCTTTTGTGACTAGAACAGCACTGACAGGAAAGTGAGAATAGGGCACATAGGCTTTCTTGCTGGTTTCAATTGCTAGTTCAATCAACTCAGTAGTCGCCATCTGCCAATTCTCCTTTTAAAATTGCTACCCCAGCTGACGTTCCGATACGGGTCGCCCCTGCTTCAACAAAGGCAAGAGCATCTGCATAAGAACGAGCGCCACCAGCAGCCTTGACTCCCATTTCAGGTCCAACTGTTTCACGCATTAATTGAACATCTGCTACCGTCGCACCACCAGTTGAAAAGCCAGTAGATGTTTTAACAAAATCAGCTCCAGCTTTTTGAGCTAATTGGCAAGCCACAACTTTTTCTTGGTCTGTCAGAAGGCAAGCTTCAATAATGACTTTCACTAACTTGTCACCACTTGCTTCCACTACTGCACGAATATCCGACTCAACCGAGGCTAAATTGCCTGATTTGAGAGCCCCAACATTGATTACCATATCAATCTCGTCTGCACCATTTTGGATAGCTTCTTTTGTTTCAAATGCTTTCACGGCTGAAGTTGTTGCTCCCAAAGGGAAACCTACTACTGTGCAGACCTTGACATCAGAGCCTCCAAGCCCTTTTTTGGCATGTTCAACCCAGGTCGGATTGACGCAAACACTGGCAAAATCATACTCTCTAGCTTCAGACAGCAAACAATCAATCTGATTTTCTGTTGCATCTTGTTTTAAAAGCGTATGATCGATATATTTATTTAACTTCATATTCGGATTCTCCTAAGGTTTATGAGATGATTTCTATAATTTCTCGTAAACTTTGCACCCTGTCATTTATTTTAACATATTTTTGAAAATCTGTAACTAGCTGAGGAGAAATTTTTCCATTTGTGTATACTTTTGCAACAATTTCTCCCTTGTGAACAGAATCTCCGACTTTCTTTTCAAAAACAATTCCAGTTTCATAGTCCAAGGCATCAGATTTGACTGCACGGCCTGCCCCAAGTCTCATAGCATAAAGCCCAAATTCCATAGCTGGAAGATCTGAAATGACACCCGTTTCCTGGGCAGGGATTTCCACTACATGCTGCACATTGACAGGACGGTAGAGGTCTTCCAAGTCTCCACCTTGGGCTTGGACCATCTCCTCAAACTTAGCCAGCGCTTGACCATTTTCAAGATGTTGGCGAACTTCTTCAACTGTTTTATTTACATTTGCCAAACCAAGCATAATTTGAGCCAATTCACAGATGAAGTGGGTAATATCCTGACGACCTTGACCTTGTAAAATCTCCAGTGCTTCAAGGATCTCCAGACGATTTCCAATCGCTCGTCCCAAGGGCTGACTCATATCCGTAATCACTGCTACCGTCTTCCGTCCAACAGCCTTACCAAGTTCCACCATGGTTTGAGCCAACTCACGCGCCTCATCAACCGTCTTCATGAAGGCACCCTCTCCGACAGTTACGTCTAGCAATATAGCATCCGCTCCTGCAGCAATTTTCTTGCTCATCACCGAACTCGCGATCAAAGGAATCGTGTCGACAGTTGCGGTCACATCACGTAGGGCATAGAGAAGCTTATCCGCTTTGACCAGCTGGTCTGATTGCCCAATGACAGATACACCAATATCCTGAACTTGACGAATGAAATCTTCTTGACTACGTTCTACTTGATAGCCCTTGATTGATTCTAATTTATCAATTGTTCCACCCGTATGGCCGAGACCACGACCACTCATTTTCGCGACCGGAACTCCAAAACTCGCTACTAAAGGAGCTAAAATCAAGGTCACCTTATCACCAACACCACCCGTAGAATGCTTGTCAACCTTAACCCCCTCAATAGCTGATAAATCAAACTCTTGGCCGGTCTTGACCATCTTCATGGTCAAATCAGAGATTTCTCGAGTCGTCATTCCTTTGAAATAGACAGCCATAGCAAAGGCAGACATCTGATAATCAGGAACTGTTCCTGACACATAGCCTTCAACTAGCCATTCAATTTCACTCGAAGTCAGTTCTTGCCCGTCTCGTTTCTTTGGATTAAATCAACTGCTCTCATTCGTTCACACTTCTAAGAATATAGTATCCCTTATCTTTTTTAACGACTTCACAATTGCCAAACACATCTTCCATCTTGGACTTGGCACTTGGAGCCCCTTGTTTTTTCTGGATAACGATTGTTAAATCTCCACCAGTTTCCAAAAAATCTTTACTTTTCTCAATAATTTCATGAACCACTTGCTTGCCCGCACGGATAGGAGGATTAGAAATGACATGATCAAATTTCCCTTCAACTTGTTCATAGATGTTGGACTGGAAAATCGTCGCTTCTACTTTATTTCGTTCAGCATTTTGTCGCGCCAAATCCAAGGCACGATTATTAATATCGACCATGGTCGCCTGAACTCCATAAGCCTTAGCTAAGGACAAGCCCAAAGGTCCGTAACCACAGCCTACATCAAGGACAGTTTCTCCTTCATCGACCTCAAGACACTTGAGCAAGAGTTGACTTCCAAAGTCAACCATTTTCTTGCTAAAAACACCCGCATCCGTCAAAAAGGTCATTTTTTGTCCCAACAACTCTACTCTCAACTCATGAATATCGTGAGCAGCGTCAGGATTTTCTGCATAATACATTTTACTCATGAAACTATTTTACCATAATTTGACCCAATTTGTAAATCGTTTACAAATTGATAATAAAACGAAAAAGACCGAAGAAAGCGAGTCACGAAGACATTTTCTTCAATCTTTTTTAATTATTAGAAACAAATAACAAGTCATTGGAATCTATAAGGTATCACAGTCCAGATAAAACAAAAAGTTTATCATCTATAATCAGGCGCATTTTTATTACTATTGCTTAACTTTAAAATACTTTATTATCAACGAAATTCCCAACAGGATGTTTAGATAAAAGCCCAACTGATACGTTTGTGTCAGGATTTCCCAACTTGTCCAAAGTCGGATTAAATCTTCTAGTGACATGCGGAATAAATAACCCTCTGTAGCAATCCATAGGACTAAAAAGACATAACTACCAGCAGCAAGCCATTTCGTCCACCGTTTTTTTAGGAAGAAAGCAAGCAAGAGCGAACAGATAAAGACAGCTGTTACAATAGCATGTTCCATCAAAAAAGTAAAACCGTAATAGATTTCCACAAAACGTCTACCATTATCCGCATTCGCCCCTTTTATAAAAGGTAGTGCAAAACTTAAAATAAAACAGAGTTCCAATATGTAACGTTTTAAGATTTTCATAGTACACCTCCTATATGTTGTGAACTAAAATTCCCCTTTATTAGCTTATAAATCAGTAGCGACTATCTCCTACTTCATCAATAAATTGGTCAACCTCTATCTAGCTCTATTATACGATATTAGCTTACTATCATCAAGAAACCGCTTTATTTTTTTAGCTTTTTATGGTATGATAGACAAAATATCTAGGGGAAAACAAATGACCAACGAATTTTTACATTTTGAAAAAATCAGCCGCCAGACTTGGCAATCATTACATCGAAAGACGACACCTCCTTTGACAGAAGAGGAATTAGAATCTATCAAAAGTTTTAATGACCAGATTAGTTTACAGGATGTGACCGATGTCTATCTTCCCCTAGCCCATCTCATCCAGATTTACAAGCGTACCAAGGACGATTTGGCCTTTTCAAAAGGGATTTTCCTTCAACGTGAAAGCAAATCTCAACCTTTTATCATTGGGGTTTCTGGGAGTGTTGCCGTTGGAAAATCCACAACCAGTCGCCTACTTCAAATCCTACTGTCCCGTACACTTACAGATGCTACGGTTGAGTTGGTAACAACTGATGGCTTTCTCTATCCCAACCAGACCTTGATTGAGCAAGGGATTCTAAATCGTAAGGGATTTCCTGAAAGCTATGATATGGAAGCTCTTCTCAACTTCTTGGACCGCATCAAAAATGGACAAGATGTAGATATTCCTGTCTATTCTCATGAAGTCTACGACATCGTACCTGAGGAAAAGCAAAGCGTCAAAGCTGCTGATTTTGTCATTGTTGAGGGAATAAATGTCTTTCAAAATCCACAAAACGAGCGTCTCTACATTACTGACTTCTTTGACTTTTCAATCTATGTTGATGCTGCAGTGGATGATATCGAGAGTTGGTATCTGGACCGTTTCTTGAAAATGCTGAGCCTAGCCCAAAACGACCCTGATAGCTACTATTATCGTTTTACTCAAATGCCGATTGGGGAAGTGGAATCCTTTGCCCATCAGGTCTGGACTAGTATCAATCTCACAAATCTACAAAATTATATTGAACCAACTAGAAATCGTGCGGAAGTGATTCTTCATAAAACAAAGAACCATGAAATCGATGAAATTTACTTAAAAAAATAATTTTCCCTTGTCAAAACGTAAGTTTTCAGATATAATGGTATAGTTAGTAAATATGGAGGTAAGAACATTGGCAAACATTAAATCAGCTATCAAACGCGCTGAATTGAACGTTAAACAAAACGAAAAGAACTCAGCTCAAAAATCAGCTATGCGTACTGCTATCAAAGCTTTCGAAGCAAACCCATCTGAAGAACTTTTCCGTGCTGCTAGCTCAGCTATCGATAAAGCAGAAACTAAAGGTTTGATTCACAAAAACAAAGCAAGCCGCGATAAAGCTCGTCTTTCAGCTAAACTTGCTAAATAAGAAACAGTCCATAGAGGCTGTTTTTTTGTCTCCAAATTGGAAAGGGTAGAAAATGAAAATCGCAATTATCGGATATTCTGGTGCTGGTAAGTCAACTCTAGCCGAAAAGTTGTCTCACTGCTACTCCATCCCAAAACTTCATATGGACACACTCCAATTTCAACCCGGTTGGCAAGACAGTGACCGTGAATGGATGTTGGATGAGATGAAAAAATTTCTCACCAAGCATGAAGCTTGGGTTATTGATGGTAATTATTCTTGGTGTTTCTATGAGGAAAGAATGCAGGATGCTGACCAAATCATCTTTCTTAATTTTTCGCCATTGACTTGTCTCTTTCGAGCCTTTAAACGCTATCTTAAATACCGGGGAAAAGTCAGAGAAAGTATGGCAGCTGGTTGTCAAGAACAGTTTAATTGGGAGTTTATCAGATGGATTCTCAGGGATGGACGGAGCAAATCCGCTAAGGAACGCTACAAGTGGATTCAAAAAAACTATCCATATAAATTGGTCATCCTCAGATCACAAAAAGAGATAGACCAATTTCTAAATAAGAAAAGGAAGTCCCCCAATTCATAAAGAAGGGCTTCCTTTTTTGGATATAATTATTTTGCAATCAAGGTTTCTAATCCAACCTTCATCATATCGGTGAAGGTATTTTGGCGTTCTTCTGCAGTTGTATCTTCATCTGGATTGACCAAACTATCAGAAATAGTCATGATGGCAAGCGCGTCAACATGGTGTTGGGCTGCCAGATAGTATAGGGCTGCTGCTTCCATTTCCACAGCCTTGACTCCCCATTTACCAAGCTCAATGTTCTTTTCAAAGTAGTTTGAATAAAAGACATCAGAAGACAAAACGTTCCCAACGTGGGTGGTCATACCGAGTTCTTTGGCGATATGGTAGGCCTTGTCCAGCAAATCAAAGCTAGCGATTTGTGGGAAATCGTACTGTGGCCAGTCATTACGGACGATGTTTGAGTTAGTTGCAGCTGCCTGCGCCAAAACCAATTCACGGACGTGAACGTCTTCATTCAAAGAACCTGCAGTTCCCACACGGATCAATTTCTTCACACCGTAGTCCACAATCAACTCACGCGCATAAATCGAAATCGACGGCATCCCCATCCCAGTTCCCATAACAGATACACGGTGGCCCTTGTAAGTACCAGTGTAACCAAACATGTTACGCACTTCGTTAAAACAAACAGCATCTTCAAGAAAATTCTCTGCAATAAACTTAGCACGAAGAGGATCCCCAGGAAGAAGAATTTTATCAGCAATTTCACCCTGCTGAGCAGCAATATGGATAGACATAATTAAGATATAAAGGGCGACAGAGAACAAAGTAAAAATAGGAAACTGACGTAGCATCGATGATGCTAGGAAGTTTATCTTTTTTACACAGTTCTCCGTCCGTATTCAGTTCAGCAAATACGGTTTACCCATCCTTTCTTTTATTGTTATGAAAAGTTTTCCGCTCGTGTTCAAATCAGAACACCTCGCTCTACCTTTCTTTTTTTATTTTTATATTTCATAGCTAGGAAAAATCGTATTCAATCGTGACTCCGATAAGCCTACTACATTTTTATTTAAAACAGTTATTGATAAACTGACAATAGTTTTTAATCTTTTAAGTTAAATCCTTAACTAGAAGAAATGAGCATTCCCTACCTAATTACTTTATTCTTTGACTTCTGACACAGTATGCTAGCCCAAGGAAAGCGGTCTAACATTTTTGCAAATTCATAGGCTAAAACAGCTGTTACTAAGAGATACGGAAGAGAATCTATACCTAGCCCAGTGAAACCTATTACTAATCCAGTTGCAGACCAGGGAGCCCTCAAGGTCACAGACAAAAAGCAAACAGATCCCAAAAGCAAAATGCTTGGCTGGCTATCCCCACCTAGAATCATTCCAAAGAGAGCAGCTCCAGCCATCCCCAAGGCAAAAGATGGCGTAAGTGTACCACCATAGGCCCCTGCCCACAGAGTAATAAGAACGACCAGTGCTTTTAGGATAAACAAGAGGAATACTGTTTTACCATTGCTACCATTCAATACTTCCTGAGCCATCATACGTCCATTTCCAAGTAGATGTGGAAAATAACTTGACAACCCAGCAAGAAAAAGAAAAGCTGAGGGCAATGTTAGAAGTATTCGTTTATCTTTTATTCTGTTTGAAGACGCTGCCTTACTTAAGCGACCAAAAAGCCAAGCTAGTGGGCTTAAGAAAAGAAGTAATAAGGGAATAATCCATATTTCCTTTAATGACCATGTAATGGCTGGAATATGGTAGAGAGCCTGATCTGAAATAACCCATCCTGCTATATAGGTTGAGACATAGGTAGTCAAACCGACTAAGATAAATCGTTTAATAGATAGAGCAATTCCTAGAGTTTCAAAAACAAAGAAGACACTTGTTAATGGAACCTGGTAGACAGCTGCTAAACCAGCACCAGCACCACAAGCAAGGAGAAATATTTGATCCTTCTTAGAGAGAGAACATATTTTTCCAATTGGTCCTGCAAATAGAGTTCCAATCTCTCGTGGCGCAGCTTCTTTACCAATAGGTGCTCCCCCTCCAACTGCAATAATCTGCCAAATTGAATGAAATAGCTGTTTTAAAAAATGAAGTTTGTATTGTGAAATCTCATCCTTCATCTGTGCTTTAATGGAAAAAATCTGTGATTCTTTTTGCAAGAAATACCAGACCAAGGATGAGCTGACACCCACTATTATTAAACTTAATCCTATCCGCGGCGAGGAAACTCCATCTGTCAAGAATACAGTTTGATGCTCTGATTGACCAAAAGCTATCCCCTCTATCATCTTTAAAAGATAATGTAGAAAAATACCAGATAAACCTGAAACTATTCCTTGAAAAATGACTGCTAGGAATAATTTAAGATTATAAGGGATTTTCTGAAAAATACTCCTCAATTCTTTTAACATAGTAATAATTCAGCAAAAACAGCTTTAAGTAAGCCTTTAACACACTCAGTCACTTCTATAACCTCTCTGTGGTTAATCTCTTCTTTGAAACCAGTAGTATAGTTAGTAATACATAAAATTCCTAGAAGTTTCAAACCTGAGTAGGCTACAACAATAACTTCAGGAGCAGTTGACATTCCGACCACATCTGTTCCAAGCATCTTATAGGTACGAATTTCTACTCGTGTTCAAATCCAAACACGCGCTCTACCTTTCTGTTTATACTCTTCGAAAATCTCTTCAAACCACGTCAACGTCGCCTTGCCGTATATATGTTACTGACTTCGTCAGTTATATCTACAACCTCAAAGCAGTGCTTTGAGCAGCCTGCGGCTAGTTTTCTAGTTTGCTCTTTGATTTTCATTGAGTATTCATTTTGTTCTTTCACAGAGAGCTACCTGAGTTCTATTCAAGCCCAGGTAGTACTTTCTTATAAACTAGACAAACTAACTGTCATTGTACCATCAGATTACAAGACATCATCGTCACTCACCTTGGAATTCAATGTCGTACCCCAATGAGTGATTTTTCGATGTGGTTGGGCGAGAAGAGGTCTGTTGTCATAGATTGTTTGCCATCTATTCCAGATAAGACCTGTTCTCTTTTCGATCTTAATTCGTAGATTTCTCATATTTTCTTTAATTGGAAGGTTGAGTACAAAACCTGCAGTCTGGTTACGTCCATTTCCTTCCCAAGAATGACTGCGAACAACTGAATGACCATTTTTATCTACTGTAACTTCTTCCCAAGTTATAGAATAGCGTGCAATGTAAGCTCCACTATGCTGAATAGTTAGGGTTTTATCTTTTACAGGAGTGTAATTTAACACTTGTACTGGCTTAGAAGTTGGTGGTGTCACAGCATTCTTAGCTATAAATCGAAATACTTCTACTTCAGCAAGACTGAGAGCTTGATTTTTTTGACGTAGTTGAATGCGGACACGGCGACCCAACTTGCCATCCAACTGAAGATCTAGACGATTTCCTTCTAAACGAGAAACATATTTTCTAGTAACTTCTGTCCCTTTTTCATCATATAAAATCACATCAAAATCTGCCAAACGTTTAGAAAGTTCGCCATCTCCACGATTATAAAGGCGGACAAGTCCTACCTGTTCTGTACGACCTAAATCAACTTCCCACCAAGGCTGGTTTTCAAATTTTGTATGAGTAATTGATTGCTGGCTGTAGTTACTATTAGTATTTCCGTCTAAAGCACGACTAGCATCTCCTCCAAACTCGGTAGAACTTTGGCGTGCTTGCTTTTTCCATGCGATATTCTCAGCACGCAAGACTTGAACTTCTGCAAGACTGAGAGCATTGTAACCATCTAACTCAATGCGGACAAAACGAGCTTTTTTATAGTCAATTGCAATTTGTGCAGAGATATCTTTCAGAGATGCAATGCGCTTTCTTTCAATTTCTTTCCCAGAACTATCTAAAAGAATCACATTAAAATTGGTAAGCCTATCCTGAGCGGTATCTGTTCGATTATAGATATTGATTTGACGAATCGTTTCCTCCTTGTCTAAATCAACTTGCCACCAAGGTTTAGATTGAAACTCTGTATGCGTTACAGAATGATGAGCATAATTCCCATCAACTTTTCCATCCACAGCCCTTCTAGCGTCACCTCCAAAAGCTGTCGAACTTTGGGTAACCTGTTTCCCTAGAGCTATATTTCAAGAGGTTCAGCGCTTGGTTGACTAGATGATAGAGGGACTTGTTGTTTCTTAAAGAAAGAAATTTTTTCCAGTTTTGGATCACGGTAACCCTGCTTGTCCAATGTTGTTCGTTTTCCAATATTAAAGTTTGGAATATCATTCATGCGACTTTCAAAATAGCCACGCGAACGGTGTTTAACATTGGCACTTCCTGTAGATGTCACAACATCACTATCATTTTGTAGCACAGATGTAACCACATTATCATTATCCACTACATAATGTTTAATTTTTCCATTTACAGCAAGCTTCCGACTTTCTAGTCCTACATCCCAGAAACCATTTTTGGCATTCCAGATTGTTCTTGAAGTAATGACCTTAGGTGCATTAAATGTTGTCACTTTTTTCAAAACATTATTATAAAAAGTAGGATATTTCTGATAAGCTTCAACTGCTGCTATTTGAGCTAGATAGCCTCCTAGCGAATGACCTGTCATATACAGATTGGTAATGCTGGAATCCTGCGCCAATTCTTTTACCACATTACGGATGTCATCCGCTTGTGCAGGTTTATTTCCTCCTAGCAAGGTCAAGTCCGTTCTCAAATCTTTGGCATCATTCAGTCTTGTCCCACGTATAGCCAACATTTGAACAGTATTGTCTTTTAAATAAGGAAGATCACTCTTAGTTTCAAATAGATAAGCATCCAAACCACTAGCTGTATGGTAAGCTTTTTTCATCTTCCAAAACGGGGCCAACTCATTGTGCATCATCTTATATTCTTGACGATTCAAGTAGAGACTCGGAAATGGATTTTTATGATCTAGAATTTTTTCGATATAGTCATCATCACGATAGGATAACTCCATAAAGAGAAGAGCATCTCGATCTGTAACATACCATTGTTTCTTATTATCATCTTCCCCATCTGCTAATCCGTCTCCATCACTGTCTGCCAGTAATGGATGACTGTTATATCCTAAATAGTCCTTACCATCTTTACGATAAACATAAAGCTCATCCTTATTTTTGATACCATCCTGATCATCATCACCTTCTAAATCAAGGACCTTTTCACCATAAAGAGAATTGTCAAGTAAATCATTTTCTGAGTGCAGTTCTCCTTTTGAGATTTTCAAGAGATCTTCTGCTGTCACAGGACGAGAAGTTGTAGACTCATCCTTTACATTTTCCTCTTTATTCACTTCTTCAGGAACTAGAGCAGGCTCTGTTTTATGGGATTCCAGCTTTTCTTCTTCCTTCTGATTTTTAAAGACTTCTTTTGTTTCTGGAGCTGGTTGGATAACTGTCACTCTTTCCTCTATAAGAGGTGTTTCCTGTTTTTTATCAGTATTTTCTAGTTTTGTCGGACTATCCGTTGCATTTACTACTAGAGGAGTTTCGTTTTTCACAACTGGACTTCCTTCATTGGCAGAAATTCCTGTCGGTGCTAAAAAAGCAAAACCAACTGCAACAGATACAACTCCGATACTTAATTTTTTTATGCCAAAACGCATTATTCGTTGACCGATTTTCATTCTTTTCTAACTTTCTTTTATTTTCCCCTATTTACCAATAATTGATAAATAAGCATGTGATAAATTTTTACTAAAGATATAGTAGTTGATTGGATTTTTGTTCATCTTTTAATCACAACAAACCCAATCTTCTCTACTGAAGACGATGAGAACTCCCCCTTTCTAGTCTAATACCATCACCAATTTTTTTACAATTCTGCAAGAATCGCTTTCAGCAAGCCTTTGAAATCACCTTTGACACGTTCGGTTACTTCCACAACTTCTTCGTGGTTGAGTTCTTCTTGGAATCCAGCTGCAAAGTTAGTAATACATGAAATACCGAGAACTTTCAAGCCAGAGTGGGCTGCAACAATAACTTCAGGAACAGTCGACATACCAACTGCATCTGCTCCCAATGTCTTATAGGCACGAATTTCTGCTGGGGTTTCATAAGTCGGACCAGTAACGCCGATATAGACACCTTCATCAAGCTTGATACCAAGTTTTTTAGCCACTTCATGGGCAGTAGTACGGTATTCTGGTGTGTAGGCCTTAGACATATCTGGGAAACGAGGACCAAAGTCATCCAAGTTTTCACCCATCAATGGGTTTTGACCTGTCATGTTGATATGGTCTGAGATAGCCATCAAAGTACCAGGCCCATATCCAATACCACCAGCAGCATTGGTTACAATGACACCTTCACATCCAAGAACTTTCATGACACGTACTGGGAAAGTCACGACTTCCAGAGGATTTCCTTCGTAGAAATGGAAACGTCCTTGAAGAGCCAAAACCTTGCGACCTGCAAGTTCCCCATATACTAATTTACCAGCGTGACCAACTACTGTAGAGCGGCCCCAGTTTGGAATCTCAGCATAGTCTACTACAATTGGATTTCGATTTCTTCTGCCAATTCTCCAAGTCCTGATCCAAGGATTAGACCAAACTCGGGAGCTTGGATTCCCTTGTCTTTCAGGAAGGCAGCTGTTTCATTGATCTTATCTAAAAATGTCATTGTGTGTCTCCTTTATTAGTTTTTAGCATTTGACCGATTTTGTCAAAGGTTTTTGCATTGCGAATGGTGATGTTGCGATAAAAAGGCATCTTGAGCAAGTACTTGTGATAGGCAGTTGCATAGTAGGATTCCTCAGAGAATTTCCCCCAGAAAATCCCAAGTCTTCCAAAATGAACGACTTCATCTTCCAGTTCCAAACCGTTCACTTTCTCGATCACTTGATCCACATCCAAGCTCTCCGTGTAGAAGAGGACATCCTTTCGAGCTAGGTCTTTGGTCCACCAATCTGGCAGATTCTTCAGCTCTTCTTCATAATCTTCCTGACTCAGCAAAGAAAAGCTTTGAATAAATGGATAATGGACTTCAAAGAAAGCCTCTAACTTTTCAACCAATCGGGCTTTGGGAGCTGTCGAAGTAAAGAAAATATTGCCACTGTTGATGTAGGTCTCAACATTTTCCAGTCCCAACTCTGTCAGTTCTTGACGAAGTTGCGCCATGACAACCTTATTTTTCCCACCGACATTAATGCCCCGAACAAGTAAAGCATATCGCGTCATCTTATACCAATTTATCTAAGAAACTTTCCCCAATCATGGCAGTTTCAACACCAAAGTTATCCGCAACTGTCGCTGAGATATCTGCAAAATGTCCGACAGGAATGAGACCATTTCCTTTAAAGGAAGGACTATAGGCCAACAATGGAATATATTCACGAGTGTGGTCTGTTCCTGCATAAGTTGGGTCATTTCCATGATCAGCAGTAATCAAGAGAAGGTCATTCTCTCTCATAGCAGCTATAATTTCAGGCAAGCGTTCATCAAACTCATGCAAGCAATCACGGTAGCCGTGAGCATTACGACGGTGGCCGTAAAGGGCATCAAAGTCAACCAAGTTTGTGAATGAGAATCCTTTTTCAAATTCAGCAAGGCCCATGGTCTTCAAGAGTGTATCAATTCCGTGGCTATTTGACTTATTGTGGCCCATATCATGGTTGATACCCGCACCGTTAAAGATATCGTTGATTTTTCCAACAGCGTAAGTATCGATACCAGCTTCGTTCAATTTATCCAAAACAGTCGGTGCAAATGGGGATACAGCCAAGTCACGACGGTTTGCTGTACGAGTGAAGTTACCAGGCTCACCTACATAAGGGCGAGCAATGATACGACCTAGAAGGGCAGGGCGCTCAAGGGTAATCGAACGTGCATATTCACAGATACGGTACAATTCATCCAAAGGAATAATGTCTTCGTGGGCAGCAATTTGCAAAACAGGGTCAGCTGAAGTATAGATAATCAACTCTCCAGTTTCCATCTGACGTGGTCCAAAATCATCGATAACAGCCGTTCCTGAGTAAGGTTTGTTAGCTTCACGAATGACCTTACGTCCTGAAAATTCTTCGATTTTTGTCAGGATTTCTTCTGGGAATCCGTTCCAAAAAGTATCGAAAGGCTCCGTAATGTTGAGTCCCATGATTTCCCAGTGTCCAGTCATCGTATCCTTACCAAGAGATACTTCTTCCAATTTTGTTGCATATCCTGTTGGATTTCTTTCCGCCGGTACAGTCTTCAAAGGCGTTTCGCGAGGGATATTTCCCAGACCGATTTTAGCCATGTTTGGGACATTCAAACCAACTGTTTTGGAAATGTGTCCCAGTGTATCAGAGGCACCATCTGGAACCCCTGCATTGACAAAGTTATTGGCATCTGGTGCAGCACCGATTCCTACAGAATCTAGTACCACCAAGTGAATACGATTAAATTTTGACATAGTGTATCTCCTTATTATTTTAGTTATCTTGCTTTTGTTGAAGTAAAAATCTGAACCCCGTCTCGTCCAGCAACGATGACCTTATCCACCATTTGGTTGAATAAGCCGTGCTCCACGACGCCAACCACATGGTCCAATTCTTGTCCGAAAGCAATTGGATCTTCAATGACATCCAAAGCAAGGTCAATGATAAAATTCTGCATATCGGTCACAAAACGTTGGCCGTCTTTTTCACGGAAACTTGGTTTGTAGCCAGCTCGCTCAAAACGACGAAAGACCTGTTCTGCGCCATACTGAACCACTTCTACTGGCAATTTAAAAGCACCTAGTTTGTCTACTAGCTTGCTTTCATCCACCACCCAAATGTATTCTTTTGAAGGCGTTGCGACAACTTTCTCCATCAGAAGGGCACCACCACCGCCTTTGATTCCATTAAACTGACCATCCACTTCATCCGCCCCGTCGACTGTCACATCGACAAAGTCTACTTGGTCAATAGACTTGAGCGGGATATTAAGACCTTCAGCCTGTTTACTGGTCACACTAGAAGTCGTTACAGCTGTAATCTGCAAGCCTTCTTCCTTGATACGACGACCAATTTCTTCTACGAAATAATAGGCAGTAGACCCCGTTCCAAGTCCGACTACCATGCCATCCTTGACAAACTCAGCAGCCTTGATACCTGCCATTTTTTTCAGATTTTCCACTCAAACACCTCCATTAAAGAGCTACCTCTATTATACCATGTATCCGTTTTTATTTCATGGATACACTAGAAAAACCCGAACATTTTTATTTTTATGTCCACCTTGTTTTGGTAGTTAGAATCTTAGATATGAGAACTTGTAGATAAAAACAGGTTCTAGCCAAAAGTAGCAACGGTTGATTTTTTATCATAAAGATGGTTAAATAATTAAGTACAGAAAAGGAGAAATAAGATGAACCCATTAGATTTGTTTAATCAAGTAAAAGAGTTAATCGAAACAAAAGATTTCGAAGCTGCTAAGACATTCGTTGCAGAAATCAAGAACAACTTGGAGAATACTTCTCTCAAGCTCAGCAGTTGATTTCTGGTTCAGAAGGTCTAGATGGCCTAGTTAGCAAGATTAAAGGATTTTTCTAAAAATATAAGAGGCTGGCAAAACTCAATTTCAGTAGAAAATGAAGTAAATATTCCTACAACAAAACGCATAATATCAAGGCTTGTAAATCTGATACTATGCGTTTTTATAATTAACTATGTTCGGTGATAAACTTGTAGGCTTCTTGACCAGCGATTGCTCCATCTCCAACTGCTGTTGTTACTTGGCGAAGGTCTTTCTGGCGAACATCTCCAACTGCAAAAATACCGTCAACTGCAGTTTTCATGTGATTATCTGTCACAATCCAGCCTGCCTGATCTTGGATATTCAATTCTTTAACAAAATCGCTAAGAGGGTCCAATCCAACATAGATAAAGACACCACCGAAGGCTTGTTCTGTCACTTGACCTGTTTTCACATTTTCAAATACGACAGATTCTACTCGGTTTTCACCCTTAATTTCCTTTACTACAGAATCCCAGATAAATCTGATTTTCTCATTCGCAAAGGCGCGATCTTGTAAAACCTTTTGAGCACGAAGTTGATCACGACGGTGAACAATGGTAACAGTCTTAGCAAAGCGAGTCAAGAAGATGGCTTCTTCAACAGCTGAATCTCCACCACCAACTACCAACAAATCTTGGTCACGGAAGAAAGCACCATCACACACGGCACAGTAAGAAACACCACGACTGTTCAGTTCTTCTTCTCCAGGCACTCCCAAAGGACGGTGTTTAGAACCAGTTGCTACGATAACTGTACGTGTTTCATATGTTTGGTCATCAGTAATCACTTTCTTAAAATCACCATGATCTTGGACATTTTCAACATAACCATAAATATGCTCAACACCAAGATTTTCAAGCGGTTCAAACATCTTTTCAGCCAATTCTGGCCCACTAATATTAGCGTATCCTGGGTAATTTTCGATATCAGAGGTATTATTCATCTGACCACCTGGCAGACCACCTTCAATCAAGGCTACTTTGAGATTGCTTCGAGCAGCATACAAGGCTGCAGTCATCCCTGCAGGTCCAGCACCGATAATAATAGTATCGTACATATAGTTTCCTTCTTTCTTGTTGTAACTATCTTTATTCTAACTCTTTCTTGTCAATCATGCAAGGATTATGCCTTGAAAACAAGAATTAAACTCATAACCGCAAAGGATAATACTGGAACAACCGAGACACCAATCATAATCATATCATAGAGATGGGCTTGGCGAGCCTTGGCTGTCTTATCCACTCCCGACATGGCTCTTAGTCCAATCCAAATCCCTAAAAAAATCAGGACAAGGATGGTGGTCAAGATCAAACTCTCGAAATATAAAGAAAATAGTTGCAGTAGCATGATTTCTCTCATTTCTATCTTTTTTAAAGAGTAAACTCAGCTAGTCCAGCTAACTGAGTTTTCCTTTATCTATTATATCAAATATAAGTCCGTTTGTAACTAGCGAAGAATTCTTTTGTCCGTTCTTCTTTTGGATGGTGGATAATCTCATCCGGTGTTCCAGACTCGATGATTTTCCCCTTATCTAAGAAGAGAATCTTATCAGCCACTTGGGCTACAAAGGACATATCGTGACTGACTAAAATCATAGTCTGTCCTGACTTAGCAGCATCTGCAATAGACTTTTCTACTTCACCGACCAATTCTGGGTCAAGGGCTGAAGTTGGTTCGTCTAAGAGCAAGACATCTGGTTTCATAGCAAGCGCACGCGCTAAGGCAACCCGTTGCTTTTGTCCACCTGATAAATGGCGAGGGTAATGGTTTTCACGGTCAGAAAGCCCAACCTTAGCCAACTCTTCCTTGGCAATCTTGGTCGCTTCTTGGTCAGATAATTTCTTGACAACAACCAAGCCTTCTTTCACATTATCAAGTGCTGTGCGGCGTTCAAACAAATTAAACTGTTGGAAAACCATAGACAACTTACGGCGTAGAGAAAGGATTTCTTCTTGAGTGATCTTAGAAAAATCAACTGAGAAATCATCAATCTGAATCGAGCCACTGTCAGGTGTTTCAAGATAATTGAGACTGCGAAGAAAGGTTGATTTTCCAGCTCCTGAGGAACCAATCAAGGCTACAACTTCCCCTTTTTGAATATCCAAGTCCAGATGATCCAAGACAGTCTGTCCTGAAAAGGATTTGCTTAAATTCGAAATCTTAATCATTAACGAAGGTCTCCTTTCACATCTGTTTGCACTGTATCGGGTGCAGAAATAGCCATTTTTCTCTCGATGAAACGACCGAGGCTTTCAATTCCGATATTGACCACCCAATAAACAAGGGCAACGGAGATGAAGCGCTCAAAGTAACGATAATCGGCACCACCCAAAATCTGAGCTTGGGCAAATACTTCCACAACACCCGCACTAAAGGCTAGGGACGTGCCCTTGGTCAAGCCGATTAGGGAATTGATTAAGGTTGGAGTCGCCACAACGGCCGCATTTGGAATAATCACCCGACGATAAACTTGCGCTCGGGTCATACCCAGACTACGTGCTGCCTCAATCTCACCAGGATTAACTGAGAGAATCGCTGCACGAATGGTTTCACTCGCATAAGCTGCTTCATTGAAAGCAAAGGCAACAATTGCAAAAGCAGCGGCTGGAATCGCATTGATATTGAGACCAGTTCCCCATTGCTGATTGAGGGCTTTCAAAGCCAAAGGAATTCCATAGTAGGTCAACATGAGTTGCACCAAAATCGGTGTCCCTTTTAAGAAACTAACAAAGAAGGCCTGCAAGGGGTATAAATCTTGACACGATTGATCTTCACAATGGCAAAAAGAAGTGCCAAAACCAAGCCAAAAAGGGCACCACCAATTGTCAACATAATCGTTGTTGGAAGTTGTTGGACAATTCTTGGAATCCCATCAAAGACCGAACGTAGGCTAAACAGCTTGCCATCCGGAATCAATTGCATCAAGTTTTGATACCAATCTGATGCTAAAATCGTTGTAACATTCATAAAAACATCCTCTCCTGATAATGATTCATTCTACCATACTTCTGCCGTCAATGAAATTATTTGCTACGGTCAGATACAGACTTTGTCTACCTACTAGTTTATCATACTTTGAAACAGAGAGGCTATATATTTTATCTATCAAAGAGATAGATAAAAACTATTTCAGTCCCAATTCTTCATAAGGTTTTCGATAACCGATTTGCTTAACAGTTCCATTTTCTACTAAAATGGGCCGTTTTAACAACATTCCATCGCTTGCTAGCAACTCAGCCGCTTCTTGGTTTGACAGACTTCCTACCTTATCTTTCAGCCCCAATTCACGGTATTTGATTCCACTGGTGTTGAAAAATTGCTTCAACTCGAAACCTGAGGTTTCTAGCCAGTTTAAAATGACTTCTTGGCTAGGTGTTTCTTCGACGATATGAACGGCTTTATAGTCCACACCAAGTTGGTTTAATTCTTGTTTTGCTTTTTTACAAGTTGAACATTTTGGATATTCGATAAATTCTAACATGTCTTTCACTTTCTATTTTATATCTTTAAAATCTGCGCCTTCATGCTCCAAGAGCCAAGCTTTCTTTTCCACTCCTGCGGCATAACCAGTCAGACGCTTGCCAGCTCCCAGCACACGATGACAAGGTACTAGGATAGACCAAGGATTCCGCCCCACTGCTCCACCAATTGCTTGAGCAGAAGCCACTTGCAAATCTTGTGCTATTTGCCCATAGGTCACTGTCTGACCATAAGGAATTCCCTGTAAATAGGACCAAACTCTCTTTTCAAAATCCGTTCCGATTGGAGCCAAGGGCAAGTTGGATAAATCCTGAGACTTACCTTTAAAGTAAGCATCTAAGCAAGTGATAACTGGGGTTAAAATGGGATGACTAACAACTGCTTCTATCGTCTCATCTCCTAATCCCCTCTCAAAATGTTTCTGCTCCTGTACCCAAATTCCATACAAATAGTGATCATCAGCTACGAGAGAAAGGGAACCAATCGGCGAAGAATAGAGTATTTTTGCGTACTTCTTTTGCATTATTTCTTCAATTTTTGATAGGCCAAACGTTCCCCATCAACCGGCACCTTTCCAACCCGTTTAAAACCAAGTTTTTCAAAAATATGTTGCATAACCTTATTTTCAGCATGCGTATCTGAGCGAAAATCTAGATAGTCAAAACCTTCAATCAAACCCTCTAAGAAGGTTTGAGCAACTCCTTGTCCCTGGGCATCTGCTGCCACAGCAATACGGTGAAAAACTAGGTACTCTGACTCCCCAGCTTGCCAGTTTCCTTCATAAATGGCTTCATAGGCTGCCTCTGGACTCTTGGTCACAGCAGCATAGGCTAATAGTTCTCCATCTTCCAAGGCTACATAGGCTTGACCTGAGATAATATCCTCAATAATAACATCAGCATTTGGATAACCATTTTGCCACTGGTCACTACCAGCATCCGCTAAACATTTTTTAGCATCCTCCATCACCTGCATGATGGCATCTACTTCATTTGGAAAAGCTAAACGAATCTCCATCTTTTCTCCTCATTTCTGACTAGTTTCTCCCATCATAGCATAATTTAAGTCTTTCTACAAGCAGTTAAAACTTGACTTTCTGTTTTTATTATTTTATAATCTAGTTATCAAAACTAGATAAAAAGGAGTTGAAAATGAAAACTACCTTTTCCTACCCCAAATGGGCAGAAATTCCAAACATTGACCTCTATCTAGATCAAGTTTTACTCTATGTCAATCAGATCTGCGCCCCTATCTCTCCTGATAAAGACAAGTGCCTAACAGCATCCATGGTCAACAATTATGTGAAACATGGTTACCTGACAAAGCCTGACAAGAAAAAATACCAACGCCAACAAATTGCCCGTTTGATTGCTATCACAACCCTCAAGTCGGTATTTTCTATTCAAGAAATAGCCCAGACACTTAATACTCTCCAAAGTCAAGCAAATTCAGACCAACTCTACGATGCTTTTGTGGACTACATGAACCAAGGAATTGATCCAGCTAACCCTATTATCCAAACCAGCTGTCAAACGGTTAAACTCTATCATCAAACTCTAGCCTTAATCCATCATACTCAAGAGGAGGTAACCCAATGAACACTAGTCTTAAACTCAGCAAACAACTCAGTTTTGGAGAAGAGATTGCTAATAGCGTGACCCATGCCGTAGGTGCAGTCATCATGCTCATCTTACTACCCATTTCATCCACCTATAGTTATGAAGCACACGGATTTTTATCATCTATAGGCGTTTCCATTTTCGTTATTAGTCTCTTTCTCATGTTCCTATCATCCACCATTTACCACTCTATGGTCTATGGTTCGACCCACAAATATGTCTTGAGAATCATTGACCATTCTATGATTTATGTTGCCATTGCTGGATCTTACACGCCCGTCGTCTTGACCTTAATGAATAACTGGTTTGGCTATCTGATTATTGCCATCCAATGGGGAACAACCATCTTTGGTATTCTCTATAAAATCTTTGCTAAAAAAGTCAATGAAAAATTTAGCCTTGCTCTTTACCTGATTATGGGTTGGTTGGTTCTAACTATCATTCCAGCCATTATCAATCAAACAACGCCAATTTTCTGGAGTCTCATGGTTACTGGCGGACTCTCTTATACAGTTGGGGCTGGATTTTACGCCAAGAAAAAACCTTATTTCCACATGATTTGGCATCTCTTTATCCTAGCCGCATCTGCCCTCCAGTACATCGCCATTGTTTATTTCATGTAAAAATAGTTTAGGACAAAAAATCCTATCCTATTTTTTATTCTCTATGATGTTTTATACCCAATCAAAATCCAAAAATCACTCCAGTCCATTTTATAGTACCTACTAGCGTGCCGTCAATTATGGGATACTGCTTCCCTGATAGTATGTAAATCAGAATAGTTATACTCTTCGAAAATCTCTTCAAACCACGTCAGCGTCGCATTACCGTATATATGTGACTGACTTCGTCAGTCTTATCTACAGCCTCAAAACAGTGTTTTGAGCAACTTGCGGCTAGCTTCCTAGTTTGCTTTTCGATTTTCATTGAGTATTAAATCATAATCATTCGTTAATGAACCGTACCTAACGAATCAAGACAGACAAATGGTCACATAACAAAAAAACGTTTTCCAACGTTTTTTTTGACTGTGATTTCTTTAAATGCATTTTTTCCTAAGGCAAATTATTCCCTGCTGCAAGATAAATTTCATACCATTCTTTTCTTGTTAAGCTAAAGTTTGCCGCTTAGCTAACTTCTCTCAAGTGCTTAGGATTTGTGGTACCTACGACTGCCTGCATTTTTGCTGGGTAGCGTAACACCCAAGCGATAGCAATAGCTGATGGGCTCACACTGTATTTTAATGCTAATCGATTTAGGACTTGGTTTAGTTGTTGGAACTTCTCATTGCCAACAAAATTCCCTTTAAAATATCCGAACTGCAAGACTGACCATGCTTGAATGATCACATCGTGTAATTTGCAATATTCAAAAATGCTACCATCTCGCATAGCTGCTTGACTATCTTCCATATTAACATGAAAACCTGATTCAAAACCAGGTGTGAAAGCTGCACTTAATTGTAATTGATTGATCGATAGAGGTTGTTTGACTTCTTTCTTCAGCAACTCCATCATCATGGGATTTTGGTTGGACACACCAAAGTATCGAACTTTACCTGATTTTTGTAGAATTTCAAAAGCTTCTGCCACTTGATCAGCTTCCATTAAAGCATCTGGTCGATGGAGAAGCAAGCTATCTAAATAATCAACCTGCAATCTTTCTAAAATCCCATCAACTGATTGTAATATATACTCTTTTGAAAAATCAAAATAGGTAAATTCTTCTATGCGAATACCACACTTGGACTGAATCCACATCTTCTCACGCAAGTCAGGGCGATGTTTTAAGACTTGACCCAGTAATTCTTCGCAACGTCCACGACCATAGATATCTGCCAAGTCAAAGGCATTGATTCCGACAGATAAGGCTGTTTCAACCAGCTCCTCAACTTCTTTGACCGACTTGTCACTGATTCGCATCATGCCTAGGACGATTTCTGATAGTTCTCTTTTCTCTTGACAGAATGGAATGTATTTCATGGCTTTTTCCTCCGTTTTTCTTCATTATAAAGCAGAATGCCTCTTTTATCAACTATCGTCATACAAAAGAAAAGGGCTCTATAATATTTGTAGTGGGTAAATCCCCTATGGATATTATGGAGCCTATTTTGTTGTAGAAAAAAAGTCCCATAAGATCTATAATGAAAAGCAACCAAACCATCATTAGAAAGAATCCTATGGAACAATTACATTTTATCACAAAACTTCTTGATATCAAAGACCCAAATATCCAAATTGTAGATATCGTTAATAGGGATACTCACAAAGAAATCTTCGCTAAACTGGACTATGACGCCCCGTCTTGCCCTGATTGCGGAAGTCAAATGAAGAAATATGATTTTCAAAAACCTTCTAAAATTCCTTACCTTGAAACTACTGGTATGCCTACTAGAATTCTTCTTAGAAAGCGCCGTTTTAAGTGCTATCATTGCTCGAAAATGATGGTAGCTGAGACTTCTCTCGTCAAGAAGAATCACCAAATCCCTCGTATCATCAACCAAAAGATTGCCCAGAAGCTAATTGAGAAGACTTCTATGACCGATATTGCCCGTCAGCTGTCTATTTCAACTTCAACTGTTATTCGCAAGCTCAATGACTTCTGTTTTAAGTCTGATTTTTCTTACCTCCCTGAGATTATGTCCTGGGACGAATATGCCTTCACTAAGGGAAAGATGAGTTTCATTGCTCAAGATTTTGATAAGCTCAATATTATCACTGTTCTTGAGGGTAGAACACAAACTATCATAAGAAATCATTTTCTGCGCTACAATCGCTCTGTTCGTTGTCAGGTGAAAATCATTACTATGGATATGTTTAGTCCTTACTATGACTTGGCTAAACATCTTTTTCCGTATGCCAAAATCGTTCTAGATCGCTTCCACATTGTACAACATCTTAGCCGTGCTATGAGTCGTGTTCGTGTCCAAATCATGAAGCAATTTGAGCGAAAATCTCATGAATATAAGGCTATCAAGCGCTACTGGAAACTCATTCAACAGGATAGCCGTAAACTGAGTGATAAGCGATTTTATCGCCCTACTTTTCGCATGCACTTAACCAATAAAGAGATTATTGACAAGCTTTTGAGCTATTCAGAAGACTTGAAACACCACTATCATCTCTATCAACTCTTGCTTTTTCACTTTCAGAATAAGGAACCGGAGAAATTTTTCGGACTCATTGAGGAAAATCTAAAGAAAGTTCATCCTCTTTTTAAGACTGTCTTTAAAACCTTTCTAAAGGACAAAGAGAAAATCGTCAATGCCCTTCAGTTACCCTATTCTAATGCCAAATTAGAAGCAACCAATAATCTCATCAAACTTATCAAACGCAATGCCTTTGGTTTTCGGAACTTTGAAAACTTCAAAAAACGGATTTTTATCGCTCTGAATATCAAAAAAGAAAGGACGAAATTTGTCCTTTCTCGAGCTTAGCTTTTCTTCAACCCACTACAGTTGACAAAGAGCCAAGAAAAGAACCAGTTCAAACTGGTCCTTTTAAATCTTAGCCAATCACGCTTCCATTTGGTACAGCTGGATCAACTGTGAGAAGGGTTAATTTGCCATCATGTTCAGCTGAGAGAATCATCCCTTGGCTGACATATTTTTTCATCATTTTACGTGGTTTGAGGTTGGCAACGATTTGGACTTTCTTGCCGACCAATTCTTGTTCGTTTGGATAGTACTTAGCAATTCCTGAGAGGATTTGACGGTCTTCACCATCACCAGCATCCAAGCGGAATTGAAGCAACTTATCAGAACCTTCTACTTTAGACACTTCTTTCACTTCTGCGACACGGATTTCAACCTTATCAAAGTCTTCAAACTTGATTTCTTCCTTGTTTAGTTTTGAGTTCAACTTCATCTGGGATTCCATTCTTTTTTTCGACAGCTGGTTTGTTGCCTTCCATTTGTTCCTTGATATAGGCGATTTCTTCTTCCATATCGAGACGTGGGAAAATTGGTGTTCCTTTAGCAACTACTGTTACTCCTGCAGGGAAATCAGCCAAGCTCAAGTTTTCAAGGCTAGAAACTTCTGCTAGACCAAGTTGAGCCAAGACTGCACGACTGGTTTCCATCATAAATGGCTCAATCAAGTGAGCTACGACGCGAAGACTAGCTGCCAAGTGACTCATAACACTTGCCAATTGGTCACGATGAGCTTCATCCTTAGCCAATACCCATGGAGCTGTCTCGTCGATGTATTTGTTTGTACGTGAAATAAGAGTCCATACTGCTTCAAGTGCACGTGGGTAGTCAACTGCTTCCATGTGTGTATGGTAATCAGCGATTGATTCGGCAGCTACTTGAGCAAGAGCATTGTCAAATTCTGTCACGCCTTCCACATATGCTGGAATTTGCCCATCAAAGTACTTGTTAATCATAGAAACCGTACGGTTGAGGAGGTTTCCAAGGTCATTGGCCAATTCGTAGTTGATACGGCCTACATAGTCTTCCGGAGTGAAGGTTCCGTCTGAACCAACTGGAAGGCTACGCATGAGGTAGTAACGAAGTGGATCCAGTCCATAGCGCTCTACCAACATTTCAGGATAGACCACATTCCCTTTAGACTTAGACATCTTGCCGTCTTTCATGACAAACCAACCATGGGCAATCAAACGATCTGGCAATTTGATATCCAACATCATAAGAAGGATTGGCCAGTAGATTGAGTGGAAACGAAGGATATCTTTTCCTACCATGTGGAAGACTGTTCCATTCCAGAACTTGTCAAAGTTACCATGTTCGTCTTGACCGTAGCCAAGAGCTGTCGCATAGTTAAGAAGGGCATCAATCCAAACGTAGACAACGTGTTTTGGATTTGATGGGACTGGCACTCCCCATGTAAAGGTTGTACGAGAAACTGCCAAATCCTCTAAACCTGGCTCGATGAAGTTGCGAAGCATTTCATTCAGACGACCATCTGGAGTGATAAATTCAGGATGAGCTTTGAAAAATTCGACCAAGCGGTCTTGGTACTTGCTGAGGCGAAGGAAGTAAGATTCTTCAGATACCCATTCCACTTCGTGACCTGATGGAGCAATACCGCCAGTCACATTTCCAGCTTCATCACGGAAAACTTCCGCAAGCTGGCTTTCTGTAAAGAATTCCTCATCTGAGACTGAATACCAACCAGAATATTCACCCAAGTAAATATCATCTTGAGCAAGCAAGCGTTCAAAAACCTGCGCCACTACTTTTTCATGGTAGTCATCCGTTGTACGGATAAATTTATCGTATGAGATATCGAGTAATTGCCAGAGTTCTTTGACTCCAACTGCCATTCCATCAACATAAGCTTGTGGTGTAATTCCAGCTTCTTCTGCTTTTTGCTGGATTTTTTGACCATGCTCATCAAGACCTGTCAAATAAAAGACATCGTAACCCATCAGGCGTTTGTAACGAGCTAGGACATCACAAGCGATGGTTGTGTAGGCAGAACCGATATGAAGTTTACCAGATGGATAGTAAATCGGTGTTGTAATATAAAAATTCTTTTCAGACATAATTTTTCCTTTCCAGGCAAATGAAACCTGTTTTTCTAACACTTCATTATATCACATTTTTAATGATTTTCGATAGGGAAATCCATACAAAAACAAGATAGACAAGTGTCCATCTTGTTGATCTTATTCATAACGAAGGGCTTCGATTGGATCAAGTTTCGATGCCTTATTGGCTGGCAAGACCCCAAAAATCATACCAACACTAGCCGAAACTGCAAGACTAAATAGGGCAACTGGGATTGATACTCCCACTTCTATACCCGCAATCAAACCTTGTAACAGTATACCAGCTATAGCGGTTAAGCCTGTCGCAATTGTCAAACCAATAACTCCACCTAGCAAGGTCAAAATCATGGATTCAATCAAAAACTGAATTAAAATATTAGCACGTGTCGCACCCAAAGCCTTACGGAGACCAATCTCACGAGTGCGCTCTGTCACCGAAACCAGCATGATGTTCATAACACCAGTTCCTCCAACAAAGAGAGAAATTCCTGCAATGGCACTAATAATCGTCGTCATAAATCCAAAAAGTTGTTGTACTTCTTGGAAGGCTGCAGTCGCATCTGCCACCTGATACTCCCCTTGCTGAAGACCAGCAATCTCGGTCAATTTTCTAGCTAATTCTGGTCCCACTGTTGGTGTCAAACTGGTATCATTGACACGGAATACAATATCAGAAATTTCATCCATATTGAAGTTATTGGCAAGAGAAATATTAGTCGTAATTGGAAGTCCACCAATACCAAAAGTCTTGGCAGTCTTGGCCTCATCGCTGGTATAGACACCAATGACACGATAGCTAAAGCCACCAACATCTATAACCTGGTTAACAGCTTCTTGAGCAGATCCAAACAGGCTATTAGCAAGTTCTTGGTCTAGCAAAATGACACTGGCCACATCTTTATAATCCTGATCTATGAGACTGCGGCCTGCAACAATTTCATTTTCAACCGCCTTCATGTAAGTAATATTTCCACCTGTCAAGCTAGCTCGCTCCACCTTTTTATCTTTATAAGATAAGGTGGTATTCGTTGAGTTGGTTACATAGTAACTGTCCACACCCTTGAGTTTGGCTGCCTCCTTGACCCAAGCTTCTTGCGGTTTTGGTGGTTCAACAGGAACTTCCTCTTCTTTCCCAGAAACTGTCAAAGCTGATTGTTTTTGGGTAAAAGAACCGTCTTTACTTTTAATAGGCGAGAAAAAGACATGAATATTCTTCTGTGACTTGGTCATGTTTTTATTGACCTGACGAGACATGGAATCCCCCAGAGCCATAATCACAACAACTGATGAAACACCAATGATAATCCCAATCATAGTAAGAAAAGAGCGCATCTTATGTGCCATGATAGATGAAAAGGCAAATTTCAGATTCTGCATCTTAGTTTTCCTCCCTTTCTAACTGCGCACTGTCAGACGAAATAACTCCATCTCGAATGACAATCTGGCGTTTAGCATAAGCAGCGATTTCAGGCTCATGCGTTACCATGATAATGGTTTTTCCTTCTTTATTTAGTTCAACCAACAGTTGCATAATTTGGTTCCCTGTTTTGGTATCCAAGGCTCCTGTCGGTTCATCCGCTAGGATAATAGAAGGATTGTTTACCAAGGCACGCGCAATAGCCACACGTTGCTTTTGACCACCAGATAATTCTGAAGGCAAATGGTGACTGCGTTCTGTCAACTCAACCTTATCTAAATATTCCTCAGCTAACTTGCGACGTTTTGAAGCTGAAACTCCTGCGTAAATCAAAGGCAATTCTACATTTTGCAGAGCATTGAGTTTAGATAGAAGAAAGAACTGCTGAAAGACAAAGCCGATTTGTTGGTTGCGAACCTTAGCTAGTTGTTTTTCACCAAGTCCAGCTACTTCTTGGCCTTCAAGATAATATTCTCCACTGCTTGGTGTATCCAACATACCAATCGTATTCATCAGAGTTGACTTACCAGAACCAGATGGTCCCATGATGGCAACAAATTCACCCTCATTCACTTCTAGGTTGATATTTTTGAGTACCTGCAGTTCTTGGTCACCATTACGGTAGCTTCTGCAGATATTTTTTAGACTAATTAGTTGCTTCATCAGCCTTCACCTCTTTTCCTTCCTCTAGAGAAGACGTTGGGTTACTGATGACCTTGACTCCATTTGTCAGACCTGAAGTGATTTCTTGGTTGTCTGCATCAGCATTTCCCAAACCAACTTCCACTTTCTTGGCCTTTTTCTGCTCGTCAAGTACCCAGACATAGTTCTTATCATTTTCAGTCACAACACTTGTTAAAGGAACCAGAATAGCTTTAGTCTTGTTCTTGACCTCAACACTTACTGAGAATCCTTGTTTCAAGTCACCGATTTCACTTGTAACATCAATGGTATATGGATATTTAGAACCAGAATTACCAGCTGCTGCGGCAGCTGTACTTGCTGCTTCGCCATTGTTTTTAGGGTAGTCAGAAATATAGCTAAGCTTACCAGTCCAGCTCTTATCTTGATAAACTTTAGAAGTAAAGGTTACTTCTTGACCTACAGATAAGTTGGCAAGGTTGTATTCAGATAGTTCACCCTTAACTTGCAAGTTTTCATTGCTAACGACATGAACTACCACCTGGCTAGCTCCAGTTGGAGATTTAGAAACATTACGGTTGACTTCGACCACAGTTCCCTCTAAGGTACTGAGAACCGTCATTGCATCCAACTGACTTTGAGCCTTGCTTAATTGCGCTGCTGCATCTGCACGAGCATCACGAGCATCACCTAGTTGTGCATCAATAGATGACACTGAATTTCCTGAGACTGGAGCTGGAGTTTGGGCTGCAGCATCCTTCACCTCCTGCTGGTACTGGTAACTGGGGAGCTGAAGCAGCTTCATTTCGTGCTTGATTGAGTTCATTGATATGACGATCTGCCTTAGCAACTGCTCGACTCGCTGAATCATAGGCCGCCTGGGCTTCTGAACTACTGTACTTGACTAAAGCCTGTCCTTCACTGACCTTATCACCCACAGAAACAAGGATTTCATCTAAATCACCCTTACTAGCATCAAAATAAACATATTGTTCATTTTTTGCTGTTACTGTCCCTGATAATAAAACAGAGGATGCCACGCTTCCTTCCTTGGCAACAACAAGATGAGTAGCCTCATCTTTTACAGCAGTCTGAGAAGGTTGTCTAAAGAGCAAAATGCCCCCAGCACCCAATACAACTACACTTGCAGCACCAATTGCTGCATACAATTGCTCACTTTTTTTAGCTTTTACCATTCTTTTTTTCATAATGAAACTCCTTTTTGATTTAAAGTCCTTAACAACATTATACAAAAATTACCAAATATAAACAATAACAGTTTAGAACGAAATAATGACATTTCAGGATTCAATTATTGTTCGGAATTCATTTTACAATCATTGTACTAGTTATATAATACACTTTATTTTTCTTTTTTGCAAGCCTTTTCTTTAATTTTTTTGAACGTAGCAGATTTTTGCAATCACATCAAAAAAAAGATAGAATATGACTATCAAAAAATGACACTCTACTATTTAAAAGAGTACAAAGGAGTTTTTCAATGAGAGAATACGATATCATTGCTATTGGTGGAGGCAGCGGAGGAATTGCTACCATGAACCGTGCTGGTGAACATGGAGCCAAAGCAGCCGTTATTGAGGAAAAGAAACTAGGTGGAACCTGTGTCAACGTCGGTTGTGTTCCTAAAAAAATCATGTGGTACGGGGCACAAATTGCTGAAACTTTCCATCAATTTGGAGAAGACTACGGCTTTAAGACTACTGATCTTAACTTTGACTTTGCAACCCTACGTCGCAATCGTGAAGCCTACATTGATCGCGCTCGTTCTTCTTATGATGGCAGTTTTAAACGCAACGGAGTAGACTTGATTGAAGGTCATGCGGAATTTGTAGATTCTCATACTGTCAGCGTAAATGGTGAACTGATTCGTGCCAAACATATCGTGATTGCTACTGGTGCCCATCCAAGTATTCCTAATATTCCTGGTGCTGAACTAGGTGGCTCTTCTGATGATGTATTTGCCTGGGAAGAATTGCCAGAGTCAGTTGCTATTCTAGGCGCTGGTTATATAGCCGTTGAATTGGCTGGAGTACTCCACACTTTTGGTGTCAAGACAGACCTCTTTGTTCGCCGTGATCGTCCTTTACGTGGTTTTGATTCTTACATCGTTGAAGGTTTGGTCAAGGAAATGGAAAGAACAAACTTACCACTTCACACTCACAAAGTCCCTGCCAAGTTAGAAAAAACTGCTGAAGGCATTACCATTCATTTCGAAGATGGTACTAGTCACACAGCTAGCCAAGTTATCTGGGCTACTGGTCGCCGTCCAAACGTTAAGGGCTTGCAACTTGAAAAAGCTGGAGTGACTCTAAACGAACGTGGCTTTATCCAAGTGGATGAATACCAAAATACTGTTGTTGAGGGAATCTACGCTCTAGGTGATGTAACAGGTGAAAAAGAACTGACTCCAGTTGCTATCAAGGCTGGACGTACTTTATCTGAACGTCTCTTTAACGGAAAAACAACTGCAAAAATGGACTACTCAACTATTCCAACTGTTGTCTTTTCACACCCTGCTATCGGAACTGTTGGTTTGACAGAAGAGCAAGCTATTAAAGAATACGGTCAAGACCAAATCAAGGTATACAAATCAAGCTTTGCATCTATGTACTCTGCTTGCACTCGCAACCGTCAAGAAACACGTTTCAAATTGATCACAGCTGGTTCAGAAGAAAAAGTTGTCGGACTTCATGGAATTGGCTATGGTGTTGATGAAATGATTCAAGGATTTGCTGTTGCTATCAAAATGGGAGCAACCAAGGCAGACTTTGATGCAACTGTGGCGATTCACCCAACTGCATCCGAAGAATTTGTAACCATGCGTTAATCGAAACAAAAGAAGTTGATACAAATGTGTCGGCTTCTTTTTTGATGATTTACGAATCGATGAAAACAACTTACCCAGTCAGCAAAATCGGCCGTTACAGTTTTTGTTACCTTTGTTATAAAAATAGGTTGACAATGATATTAAATTAAGTATAATAGTTACTATACATAAGAAAAGAGGTTAACTATTTTGAAAAAAGCTCACGTTTATGCTATCCCTGCTATTGGGGCCGCTCTCATTGCTGTTTTAGCACAAATCAGTCTTCCAATTGGACCTGTTCCCTTCACTCTGCAGAACTTTGCAATCGGCTTGATTGCTACTGTCTTTAGACCGAGAGAGGCTGTACTTTCTGTTGGACTCTATCTTCTTCTAGGTGCTATCGGTCTTCCTGTCTTTGCAGGAGGTGGAGCTGGATTGCAGGCGTTGGTTGGTCCTACTGCAGGTTATCTTTGGTTTTATCTTGTATACTCTGGACTTACTTCTTCCCTAACTAACAGTGATAGTGGTTTTGTCAGAATTTTTCTAGCAAACCTCTTGGGTGATACACTTGTCTTTGTTGGTGGAATCATTGGCTTGCATTTCCTAGCTGGAATGCCATTTGAAAAAGCTCTTGTTGTTGGGTGTCTTTTCCCTTTATCATTCCAGACCTTGGTAAACTTCTAGCTATTAGTTTTATTAGCCGTCCACTACTTCAACGCCTTAAAAATCAGGCTTACTTTGCTAACTAAAAAGGGATATCGAGTTGTCATAACTCAATATCCTTTTCTTTCATTTTGACTACTTAATTGCCTTTAAAAGCATCCACCATCGTTTGAAATTCTTCATTAGAAAGAGTAATCCCTTTACCCATTTTAGTATGGTCTGGGCTCCAAGAACGAATATCAAACTTTGCAGGGGCACCATTAAAGCTCACACGGTTGATTTCCTTGGTCCAACCTTTTTCGTTTTCAGAAAGAGTCAATAAGTGCTCTTCGATTTCAAATGTAAATTCTGCCATTTTCTTCTCCTTTTTTAGCTTTCATTTGATTTATTCGTAAAATCTTGTAGATTTTAGGAAAATTTTATATAATATTGATATAAAAGAAGGGAGGCCAATATGAGACATAAATTCCAGCAAGTTCTAAATAAAATACATGACTTTTTAAATGGACATGACCAACCTGACCAGACTGAAACCAACTCCCTTACAGCCACTATTGAAGAGGTTATACAGAAACAAACTGCTGTTCACCTTATCTTATCAGAGACAAGTTTTACAGGTGATATCATCAAATACGATCAGCAACGCCAGCAAATTATCGTGAAAAATTTTGCCAAAAATGTGACCCGTATTATCCGCATAAGCGATATTCAACGCCTTCGCTTTGTCCCTTCAACCGTCCAAACAGCCCAAAAAAATCGATTTAAGAAAGAGTGAGATGTAGTTGCTTCATCCCACTCTTTTTTCTTAGCGAATTTGTTCAAAATGCAAATGAACAGCGATATGATCCCCATAACCACTTCTTTCCAAGTCACGTTGTAGACGATAGGAAATGTAGTGTTCTGCGATGGTAATGTAACCTGCTCCCAGTAAACGATGTTCAACCAAAGACTGAATCATGCTGATTGTAGCACGTTCCACCTTGGCTTCTTCCAAATCCAAAACCACTTTCTTAGTGACTTGTGCAAGGTTTTGACGCAAATCATCTGTCAATACATAAACAGTCTGAGCTGCCTTTAAGATGGCTTGGTAAATCTTATCTGGATTAAATTCAGCAATTTCTCCATCACGTTTGATTACTTGCATAAGTTTCTCCTTTATTCTTTGTTTTCTGTGATTTCTGCCAGCATTTTTTCTTCTTCTGCTGTCAGTTGATAATTTTCTAACAAATCCGGTCTGCGCTCGTAGGTTTTCTTTAAACTCTCATACAGGCGCCACTGACGAATCTTTTCATGGTGCCCGCTCATTAGAACATCTGGGACAACCATGCCTCGATAATCATAGGGACGTGTGTACTGGGGGTATTCAAGAAGGCCAGAAGAAAAACTATCATCTTGGTGGCTTGACTCCTTACCAATCACTTCTGGAATCAGGCGAACCGTCGCATCAATCATGGTCATGGCTGCCAATTCACCACCAGTAAGGACATAGTCGCCCAGGGAAATCTCATCTGTCACCAAGGTCTTAATACGCTCATCATACCCTTCGTAGTGACCACAGATAAAGATTAGCTCTTCCTCTTGAGCTAAATCTTCAGCATAGGCCTGATCGAACTGTTTCCCTGCAGGATCGAGAAGAATGACGCGCGGATTTTTCTTTTCAATAGCATCAAAGGCATCGAAAATGGGTTGAGCTCGGAGCAACATCCCCTGACCGCCTCCGTAGGGCTCATCGTCTACATGGCGGGCCTTTTCAGCATTTTCTCGAAAATTATGATACTGGATATCTAAGAGCCCTTTTTCTCGAGCCTTTCCAACGATTGAGTGCTCCAGTGGAGAGAAACATCTCTGGAAAGAGGGTTAAAATATCAATTTTCATCGTCTAGCCCTTCTAAGATTTCCACATCGACTCGTTTATTTGGAATATCAACATTGAGAACCACTGGTGGGATATAAGGTAAAAGCAAATCACGCTTGCCTTTTCGCTTGACCACCCAGACATCGTTGGCACCTGGTTGCAAGATTTCCTTGATGGTTCCAATCAGGTTCTCTCCCTCATAGACTTCCAAACCGATAATCTCGTGATAGTAGAATTCACCATCGTCTAGGTCATTCAAATCCTCCTCAGCGACCTTGAGACTGTATCCCTTGTACTTTTCGATAGCATTGATATGGTACATATCTTTGAATTTAATAATGTCAAAGTTCTTCTGTTTACGGTGGCTAGCGATAGTCACTGTTTGGACAAACTGATCTTTTTCATCAAACAAGGCCAGCTCAGCCCCTTTTTTAAAGCGTTCTTCTGCAAAATCCGTCACAGACAAGACTCGCATCTCACCCTGCAACCCCTGCGTATTGACGATTTTCCCAACATTAAAGTAGTTCATCTTGTCTCCTGTACTCTCCTTCTTTCCATCTTATTCTGACAATTCTCGAATAATAGTCGCAATTTTTTCGGATTCAGACCACTGTAAATAATGGTGGTTTCCTCCTAAAATGAGTTTAGTATTGGAAGTCCAATATTCTGATTCTCTGTACTCTTTTTCTCTATAAGCCTGACAAAAAATAAATACAGGGGCATAAGCTTCTATCGATAAATTCTCAAAATCTTCCTCAGTAATCTCTCCAGATATCTGAAATTCTAGATCTTGATTTTCCAAGTCTGAGCCTTTTTCTTGCATTAATTCCCAGATTTCTTTATTAATTTCAGGGCTAAATGTCTCTTGAGTTAAGTTCTTAAAATAAAGTTCAGGACCACACTCGTCAATCAGCCTCATCTGATCTTCCATTTCTGGATAAGGATTTTCTGAAAAATCAGCAAACATTACTTTTTTAGTTGTCGGTTCAATTGCGACTAAAGCCTGACACTTAATTGGTTTATTGAGCAACTTGCAAGCTACAATTCCACTCAAACTATGTGCACAAAGTATATATTCAGAAATCGCCAATTCTTCAAGTACTTTATAAACCGCATCTGCAAGATTATCTAGATTTTTTCCAGCTTGATCATGAATCGGACTTCTACCTGTGTTCGGAAAATCAATTGTCAAATAACCAATTGTAGGAGGAAGTTTTTCAAGTATAAGTGAAAAATTTTCATAACTCGGTAGCAAACCTGCGCCACTTAAACAAACTAACATTTTCTTTTGCTTTTGATAAGTAACAGAGAGACTACCAATTTCTGTATATACTTCAAACCTCTTCATAAAGAAATCCACTCATTCTATATAATGAATTATTAAAAATCCTTATCCTTTATTTTATCACGTTCCAAGGATTTTCACAAGTTGGATAGATCCTATCTTACGGGCCTACTACTTCTTCAAAAAATTCACCAATAAGCTGATTAAACTCTTCAGGATGGTCATTCATAGGCTGGTGTTTGCTATCTGCAAATCGTTACTTGACGCGCATTTGGATTTAGAGGCAATGATATCCATCGTAGATCTTTCTTTTAGGTGTTTGGGAAAATCATTTTTTCACCTCTTACTAATAGCATGGGAGGATTTCCTTGATAACCTTCTATCTCATGGACAGCTAAGAAACCTGTGATTCCAAGGTTCAAAAAAACATCTCGTCCAGTTTCTATAATGGCCGTCTTGACTAATTCTCTTGTGATAGGATTATCTGTACACATTTTTGAGTTCTTATCTGCAATCATCTTCCAAGGAACCGTTTTATACATAAGAGAACTATATTTTATGCGATTTCTCTCTTTATCTGATAGGTAACGATGCTGCCCCCAACTATCTACCATGACCAAGGCTAGAACTCTTTCTGGATGACGATAGGTGTACTCTTGAAGAGGATTTCCTCCCCAAGAATGACCAACCAATATCACCTTATCCAACTGGAAATAGGACAAAATAGCATCTACATCTTGAACAGCACCTTCTAAGTCAGGTAGACCAACTTTCATAGGTGATTCACCCTGTCCTCTAACATTGACAAAGTAGAGGTCAAATCCTTCAAAGGCATCATACTGGTGAGCCCACATCTGACTACGACCACAAGCTCCATGATAAAAAATAATGTGTCCCTTACTTGAGCTTCCAGGACGATGATAAACAGCCAAATCACAATCTACGACAGGTACAATGTGGCGCTCTAACATCTCGTGTTTTCTTTCATAAAAAGCAATAGCTTCAGCTATATCATTTTGCTTCATTATTACACTCTCTCCTCTTTATCCTAGTGTCATTCTTTTTATCTATTTTATCATGCTATATTAAAATCATCATTTTCTAAACTTAAGTTCATTAAAAATTTTGAATTTTCTGCACAATATTGATTAAGAAAAAGACTGCTAAGCAATCTTTTACTTTTTTCTCATCAGATTCATGCCTAAAATTCCAGCAATAATCAAAGTTGCTCCGATCACATGGTAGCTATAAATTGGTTCGTGGAGGATAAGAGCTCCGGCTACAATAGTCAAAACTGTCCCAAGATTTCCAAAGACACTGACGGTTGATGCTCCAAGTCGAACAATAGCATAGATAGAGAGACTACCAGTAACGATAGAGGCTAGAATTCCCAAATAGAGCACGGAAAGCAGATAAGGAAGCTGTCCGAGCGGCACAAAGTAAGCTAATATGTTGCCATCTAGATAGTGCGAGATCAGACTCAGCGTATTAAAGGTGACGAAGCCAACAAATATCACAACAGCTGTCATATCCATAGCCCGATAGCGTCCTCCTTTGGACTTGCTGAGGATATTGTTTATTGCATTGGCGAGAACAGATCCCAACATCAAGAGAAAGCCCAAGCTAGCAGTCTCAGTACCAAAGTTAGCTCCTTTACTAAGGAAGATGAAAACTACTCCTACTACGGATAAAAATAAAAAGAACTTTTGAAGCAAGCTTGTCTTTTCCTTGAGAAAGGCCGATGCTAAAAGGAGCGTAAAAATCGGGACAAGAGCCTGTAAAATTCCAGCTTCAGAAGACGATATATACTGTAAGGCAAAGGATTGAAAAATAAAAAAGAGAAGTGGATAGAAAAGACTCATCGGAAGAATAGAAAAAATATCTTTTCTACTTAAACTCACTTTGATAAGTTTGGTTTGATGAAGAACGACCATTACTAAGGCTGCGATTGTATAGCGATGTGCTAAGTTTGTGAGAGGACTGGCATAGCCTAAAGCAATCTTAATAAATAAAAAAGAAAAACCAATGATTGCTGAAAAAGATAAGGCTGCTAGGTAAGCTTTTGTTTTCTCGTTCATAGACTGTTACTCCTTTTAAAAATAGCTATTCTCAAGATTGATTGACTAGAATTCTTTGAGACTGTCTTTCCATTGTAGCATAGTAGAATCCTAGATGCTATTTCTAGGATTAGTATTTTATGCCTTCTTTCACCGTTTATCTTTTTCATTGCCTAAAAAGGATTCGGCAAGTCTGATCTGCTTTTCTCGTTCTTATCTCACAAGTTCTAGCTTGTCTACCTCTTGGAAATTCCTTACTTTGATAATATAAACTGCCAGTTTCCTTGCTTTATCTTTCTTATATTTACTAATACCTTCTTTATTAGTAAAAAATCATTTCTTATCGTCTTAGAGGTCCCCCTTCAAAAATCCTTCCAAATCTCGTTCATGTTGGTACTTAATGGCTGCAGTTTTATCTTTCTCAAAGATAGTCTTGGTAAGGTCAATATGATTAATAGCTGCTATTGCGACGATATAGTGAATGATATCAGCCAGTTCTTTTGCTAGTTCCTCGTTAGAATCTTGAACCCCATCTTTCGACCAGAGCGACCATTCAAAACCTCAGCTACTTCTCCGACTTCCTCCACTAGCTTGATAAAAAGACCTTCCTCAGTCCGAGACTGCTGGTAATGTTCGAGTAAGTAGTCTTGTAATTGTCTAAACGTTAAATCCTTCATATCCTGCTCCTTGCAAAAAAAGCGAGACATTCGTCCCGCCCTTCTTATTTTTCGTCAATAACGATTCTTACTTTTTTGTCTTCAGTTGGGACAGAGTAGACAATCGTTCTTATCGCAGAAATAGTGCGACCCTTACGACCGATTACACGACCCACATCACTTTGATCAAGATCCAAATGATATTCCAAAAATTCTGGTGTATCTTCAATCTTGATAGTTAAGGCATCTGGTTGTGAAATCAAGGGTTTCACAATCGCAATAATGAGATTTTCAATCGTATCCATCTGTCAACCTACTTTAAACTTATTTTGAGAATTTAGAATCGTGGAATTTTTTCAATACGCCTTCTTTTGAAAGGATGTTACGTACCGTATCTGAAGGTTGAGCTCCATCAGCCAACCATGCAAGAACGCGGTCTTCCTTCAAAGTTACTTGGTTTTCAGCAACAAGTGGGTTGTAAGTTCCAACTGTTTCGATGAAACGTCCGTCACGTGGTGAACGTGAATCTGCTACATTGATACGGTAGAAAGGTTTTTTCTTAGAACCCATACGAGTCAAACGGATTTTAACTGCCATTTTTAAAGTCTCTTTTCTTATTTTTTATTTCGGTGAAATAGCTGAGCTATTTAGCACATGTTCTATTATATCAGATTTCTAGCAGGTGTCAAGAAAAAAACTTGACAGACTATAAAATTCTTAAACCATTTAGAAATTTGTTATTTTTTTAAAGAAAAATCAGAAAGAGAATGTCATGAATACTATTTTAGAAACATTTTATAAAGACCACAAAGTCAAGCCCCTCATCTCACCTGAACGTGATTTGGATACTTGGCTCCAAAATCCCAAGCCAGTTCCCAAGAGAAATATCAAGGATTTTAAGAATGATATCTACTAATTAATTTATAAAATATGAATGAATAGATTCTAAATAGGGAAATAGTTTAGGTCTGTAAAAGATTAAATAATTTCTATTTTAGCTGTTAGAAACGTTGGTACATCAATGTTTTTAGAATGCTACATAATAAAAGGTAGAGTGAATGGTAGAGTAGTTATTGCGTTAGTTCATCAATCTTATCGATATAAAGATTAACAGATTCTAACTTTCTTTGCGGTGCTAACTCGGCGTATGTGTCCATTGTTGTTGAAATTGATTTATACTTTTTTGATTTTTTAATGACCTTTTTGCCATTATGGATAATTTTTTCAGTTTCATCAGAAATCAAAAATTTTTTTCTTTGAATATTGAAATTTGCGAATGTCTTGGAAAGTCTAAGACAGCTAGATTGTATAGAAATTAAGTCATCATCCGACAAAGAATTCATTCTTTTATTTACAGTTTCTAAATCTCTAAATATAATAGAGCTGAAGCAGTGGTAAAACAGATTTTCAACAAACTTGGCAATATCTCTAAAAATAATTTCTTTATAGTCCAAGTCGGTTTGAGTATTCAAATAAAGCAATATTGAAGCGGTAACTTGTCGCTTTTTCTTTTCAACTTGGCTAACTTGACCTGCATTACCTAGGTAGCTTTGCTTTAAATTATATTTTTCTCTTAAAGATTTGATACGAGTATGTATTTCTTGTGAGTAATTTTCATCAAAAAATTTCATAGAGTAGCTCCCTAGAATCATGGAAAAGTAGTAAAAATAGTTGTTATCCTAGTTGATTAAAAAAATCCCTGATTTCCTCATCTTTTATAAAATAATATATAATTTTCCCCTCTCTTCTAGTGCCCAAGATGTTTTGATTGGCTAGTTTACGAAGATGGTGGGAGGCAGATGCCATACTGAGATTTAGTAAACAGGCTATATCACAGACACAGAGTTCTTCAACAGCAAGAAGATAGAAGATGATATTTATCTGCTTATTATCGGTAAATTTTGTTAAAATGCGAAGTGATTTTTGGACTTTTTCCTTTTCAAGATAGTTCGTTGCGGTTGTAATATTTTGCTGATTTATAACATTCACTTGGCAGATACTATCTTTTTTCATAATATTTTCTCCTAGCCTAATATAGTCCATAGTATGTCAAAACTGTTATTTTCAATCAGGATATATATCCCCAATCCTAAATAGACAACGGCAATAAACCATCTGCTATATTTTTCCAAAATTTCTCCAACAGAAGGGACTTGTGCTAATTTTTGGGCAGAAAAAACCAAGAGATAAATCATGACTAGAAAAGTAAGTAAAGTCACTATCAAATTCGCTAAATTTAAGGTAATAAAATATGGGACAAAGACACCAATATTGTCAGCGCCACAACTTGCAAAAAGTAATCATAGCGACTAGAAAAAAATCAGGTTTTTTTATTGTCTTTTTCGCAAACCATCTTTTGCAATAGCTTCTCCATCAGAATCTCCTAAAAGCAAAACTTTGAGGCCTAGGAAAATTGGAATCAAACCGAGTAAACCTAAAATCTCTTTACTAGGAATATAATTTAAGACAAATGCAAAAAGCAAACTTAGCAATATTAGACTAACAGAGCCTAGAAATTGTCCTAAATAGATGTTAATGATGTCTTTTCTGCTTTTTCTTTTGGCAAAAAATAACATTAGGATAATAAGTAAGTCTACGGCTGTCCCAGAATACAGGATTATTGAAGTAACAACATTTTGAATCATAAAACACCTCATTCAAATATATTTTTGAATGTATTCTAACATTAAACTTTGTAGATGTCAACTTAAAATCCACCAAAATATAGATAAGAAGTTAGTGTACCAAATATTAAAAAGCCCTGCCATCGAAATGACAGCAGGGCTTAACTTCAATATCCAGATGATATATTTATCTAAAAAGGGTTGAGTAAAAGGTAGAGTTTTTATTGATTTGTAGTGCGATATAATGAGTTTCCAAAAATCAAAAATCGCTTAAAATCAGTATTTTGACATCTATTGACGTGTACTGAAATCCTTACTTAACCTCTGTAAAAATTAACTTCTACACCTATAACGCTTATTCTGACAAACTTTATAACAGTCTAAGAAAAAAAGTAGAGATTCATACAGTATCTAGATTTTCCAAAAAATTTTTATCATAAAATATTATTAACGAAACTATCCAAACCAAATCCGATGCATTGCTTCAAAGAATTCTTTAGTTGTTTGACTATCGAGGGCTTTTATTAAAAAAATTTTTCAAATAATTGCCACCTTGGCACATAAATTCTTGCTTTCTAAATTTGAATGTGATATATTTATAACATAAAATTTAAGTGTTATATATTTATAACACAAAAAAGGAGTCTATCATGAAAAAAAGTCAAAAAATGCGTGGCCTCATTGCAATGATTGCCGTAGCTCTCTTTATTGATTTTATTGTTTTATTTGGTTCTAATCTTAGTTGGGGACCCAAGTTAGTTATTACTGGTATTTCAGTGTCAGGTCAAATTGTAGCTATTTGTAGCTGGCTACATACGAAACCACGGCCTCATAAAATTCAGAAAGATAAGGGAAAGACTATTTTTGACTTGTCTGCTAAGCTTTACACGATACTTGTGTTGGCAGCAAGCATTTTTTATACAGTAGGGATTTGGGTTGCGACCCCAAGCGAAAGTTCTGGTATTAGAGAATGGATTTTGGGGATTGGCCTCTTTATTGAAGTGATTGTATTTGGCTTTTTCTGTTTTAAAAATGTCAAGGAAACTCCGGACGAACGCTTTTATACTAATTTAGCCAAGGCAGCTAGCTTGATGTTTGTTTTTATACTAGGCGCACTGATGATTCTAGCAGTTAGCATTGGATATATAGGGTCTCTCACGCTTTACATGGGCCAGATCTTTATTAGCATAGCTGCCTTGATTTTCATCTTTGCGGTTGTCTATTTTATCTTGGAACGGAGAGGATAAGCATGGTCAAAGAAAGCAAGATTATTACTAATCTCAAATCTGTTCGTGAGTCCACAGGCATGACCCAGCAGGAGTTAGCCGACCTCATCGGCATGCGACGCGAGACAATTCTGCACTTGGAAAATAACCGTTACAACCCTTCGCTGGAAATGGCTCTTAAAATTGCTCAAGTTTTTAATCTGAAAGTAGAAGACCTCTTTGAACTCAGACAGAACGAGGAAGCATAATTCTTTTCGAGACCTAGTATTAAGTTCATTGATTAATTAGGAATTGAAGCCAAAAGAAAAAATCCTTTGAAAATGTGCCCTTTTAAAATATAGTAATTCTTTCGAATTAACATTTACTAATTGCGATACTTTACGAGCTTTCTTAAGATCTAGTTTCCTAAATACTTTGAGTACACTTATGGTATTGATGCTACTAAGCATCTAAAAACTCTGGTGGAAAGAGGTTATGCTGTCATCGAAACTACTTTTTCCTCACTGGACCATCTGAATGCTACCATGAAAAAGAATATTCTCAAAAGTAAAGGAATTACAGAACTGTCTAAGATGAAGGCTACAAATTTGGACCCAGCCCTTCATGACCACTTTTCAGAAGAAGAATTAGCAAGTCACTTTTCGATTCGTGGCTACAAATTGACTCCAAAAGGAGAGCTCATACTGGAACAATACCAGGACATTATCGACCGTCATCCAAAGAAAAATCTCTGAGCAAGCGAATTTTTGGTTGACTTTCTCTAAAATTGTCTTGTCACTAATATTTGAAATCCCCTTCCTTTTAGGGTACAATGGTAGAAATGAATTTTTGAGAGGATCAGAATGAAAAAACTAGCAACCCTTCTTTTACTATCCACTGTAGCCCTAGCTGGATGTAGCAGCATCCAACGTAGTTTGCGTGGTGATGACTATGTAGATTCTAGCTTGGCCGCTGAGGAAAGCTCCAAAGCAGCAGCCCAATCTGCCAAGGAGTTAAACGATGCTTTAACAAACGAAAACGCCAATTTTCCACAACTTTCTAAAGAAGTTGCTGAGGACGAGGCTGAAGTGATTCTCCACACAAACCAAGGTGATATTCGCATTAAGCTCTTCCCTAAACTCGCTCCTCTAGCGGTTGAAAACTTCCTCACTCATGCCAAAGAAGGCTACTATAACGGTATTACCTTCCACCGTGTTATCGATGGCTTTATGGTCCAGACTGGAGATCCAAAAGGGGACGGTACAGGCGGTCAGTCCATCTGGCATGACAAGGATAAGACAAAAGACAAGGGAACTGGTTTTAAAAACGAGATTTCTCCTTATCTTTATAATATCCGTGGTTCACTTTCAATGGCTAATACTGGTCAACCAAACACCAACGGCAGCCAGTTCTTCATCAACCAAAACTCTACAGATACCTCTGCTAAACTCCCTACAAGCAAGTATCCAAAGAAAATCATCGAAGCCTACAAAGATGGTGGAAATCCTAGTCTAGATGGTAAACACCCAGTCTTTGGTCAAGTGATTGACGGTATGGATGTTGTAGATAAAATTGCTAAAGCCGAAAAAGATGAAAAAGACAAGCCAACGACTGCTATTACTATCGATAGTATCGAAGTAGTGAAAGACTACGATTTTAAATCTTAAAAACCAAAAAATACAGTATCCACATTCGGTACTGTATTTCTTTTATCCTCATTTTTAAGTTAGATTATTAAAATCCCAGATTTGGTCCATCCAGCCTTCATAGAAGTCTGGTTCGTGGCAGACCATTAGAATAGATCCCTTGTATTCTTTGAGAGCACGTTTGAGTTCATCCTTGGCATCCACATCCAAGTGGTTGGTCGGCTCGTCCAGTACTAAAACGTTGTTTTCACGATTCATCAAAAGACAGAAACGAACCTTGGCTTGTTCCCCACCTGACAAGACCTGAATTTGGCTTTCAATATGCTTGGTTGTCAAACCACAACGGGCAAGGGCTGCACGGACTTCTGCTTGGTTGAGAGCTGGAAAGGCATTCCAGACAGCTTCAAGAGGAGTTTGGCGATTACCGCCTTCTACTTCCTGTTCAAAGTAACCGAGTTCTAGGTAGTCACCGCGTTCCACTTCCCCAGCTATTGGCGGGATAATGCCCAAGAGACTCTTCAAGAGAGTTGTTTTCCCGATACCATTTGCCCCGATAATAGCAACCTTTTGATTGCGTTCAAAGGTAAGGTTTAAGGGCTTTGTAAGTGGACGGTCATAACCAATCTGCAAATCCTTGGCTTGGAAGATAAAGCGCCCTGGCGTACGAGCTGGTTTGAAATCAAAGGATGGTTTTGGTTTCTCACTTTGCAGCTCGATAATATCCATCTTATCCAATTTCTTCTGACGAGACATGGCCATGTTTCGTGTTGCAACACGCGCTTTGTTTCGAGCCACGAAGTCCTTGAGATCCGCAATTTCTTTTTGCTGACGTTCGTAAGCTGCCTCTAGCTGAGATTTCTTCATAGCATAGACTTCTTGGAACTGGTAGTAGTCACCAGAATAACGCGTCAGTTGTTGATTTTCCACATGGTAGACGATATTGATAACATCATTGAGGAATGGAATATCGTGTGAAATAAGGACAAAGGCATTCTCATAGTTTTGGAGATAGCGCTTGAGCCAGTCAATATGCTCAGCATCCAAGTAGTTGGTCGGCTCGTCCAAAAGTAAGATATCAGGCTTTTCAAGGAGAAGTTTTGCCAAAAGCACCTTGGTTCTTTGCCCACCTGATAAAGAGGTTACATCTGTATCCATGCCAAAGTCCATAACACCAAGGGCACGCGCTACTTCGTCAATCTTGGCATCCAAGGTATAGAAATCACGACTCTCCAAACGGTCTTGGAGTTCGCCAACTTCTTCCATGAGAGCATCAACATCCGCACCGTCTTCAGCCATTTCCATATAGAGGTCATTGATACGAGCTTCAGCTTTGAAAAGCTCATCAAAGGCCGTACGGAGAACATCGCGCACCGACTGCCCCTCAGCAAGAACAGAGTGCTGATCCAAGTAACCAGCAGTCACATATTTAGACCACTCAACCTTCCCTTCATCTGGCAGCATTTTGCCAGTCACAATGCTCATAAAGGTTGATTTTCCTTCACCATTGGCACCGACCAGACCGATATGTTCTCCCTTGAGGAGACGGAAGGATACATCTTCAAAAATTGCACGGTCGCCAAAACCGTGACTCAGATTTTTAACTTCTAAAATACTCATTTTAATTCCTTATCTTATTTTTATGTAATTGTTTATAGAGGAGCCAAGCCAAATAGCCACCCAAGATATTGGTCCACAAATCATCAATCTCAAAGACGCGATTAAAATCAAAGAAAAAGTCCAAAACTAACTGCGTACACTCAATTCCAAAACTCACTAGAAAACTAAAAAGAAGGACCTTTTTTGTTTTCCGCAAGTTTGGAAGGAGATAAAGGAGTTGGAACACCAAAGGAAAAAGCAAGAAGACATTGAGGATATTTTGTAAAAAAATCCAAGATAATTGTCCTACATCACTCACTTCGCCCAGTTTCCAGAGAGAATTGAAAGGAGTCAAAAGAAAAACCAGGCGTCCAAGATGCTGAATACCTGGAGTTTCAACTCCTACAGGAGATTGTTCTTGAGGAGTAAAGCAAAAGTAGACAATGCAAATGCTATAGAAAATAACTCCCCAGACCAAAACATGATTATAAGTTTTCTTCATCATTAAGGATTGACTGCTGCGACTGCTTTCTGGCGGTCGCGTTTCATTGTATTAGAACGCAATTGTCCACAAGCTGCATCAATATCTGTACCATGTTCTTGACGAACGACACAGTTGACCCCTTTTTTCTTAAGCGTATCATAGAAAGCCATGACGCGCTCTTTGGGACTACGGCTATATTGGTCATGCTCACTAACTGGGTTATAAGGAATCAAGTTTACATAAGACAATTTCTTGATGTTCTTGAGCAATTCAGCCAATTCCAAGGCTTGTTCTACACCGTCATTGACTTCATTGAGCATAATATACTCAAAGGTCACACGACGATTGGTTGTTTCGATATAGTACTCAATAGCGGCAAAGAGTTTTTCAATCGGAAAGGCACGGTTAATCTTCATGATGCTTGAGCGCAATTCATTGTTAGGCGCGTGAAGAGAAACGGCAAGATTGACCTGAACCCCTTCATTAGCAAAATCACGAATTTATGGGCCAAACCTGACGTAGAAACAGTGATGTGACGAGCCCCGATAGCCATCCCCTTGTCATCATTGATGGTACGAACGAAATTCAAGACATTGTTGTAGTTATCAAAGGGCTCACCGATACCCATGACAACGATGTGGCTGACGCGTTCATCCTGACCACGCTCATCAAAGTATTTCTGAACCAGCATGATTTGCGCTACAATTTCCCCATTATTGAGGTCACGTTGCTTCTTAATCAAACCAGAAGCACAGAAGGTACAACCGATATTACATCCGACCTGAGTGGTCACACAGACAGACAAACCATAGTGCTGACGCATAAGTACAGTCTCAATCAGCATACCATCAGGCAACTCAAAAAGATATTTAACTGTACCATCAGCAGACTCTTGCACGATACGCTGTTTCAAGGGATTGACCACAAACTGGTCATTAAGCTTAGCAATCAAATCCTTGGAAAGGTTAGTCATTTCTTCAAATGACTGGACACGTTTACGGTAAAGCCATTCCCAGATTTGATCTGCACGGAATTTCTTTTCTCCCTGCTCCAAAACCCATTCCTGCATGGTTTGACGTGTTAAACTATAAATTGACGGTTTCATTTCTTCTCCTTATTCTCTATTCACTTCTGACGAATGACAAAATGACGTTGCCCCTTGTCCTCTTTCTGAGAATGCTGGTCCTTCTGACGACGTCTATTTTTCTTATCTGCATTCGGTTTTCGTTTGGTTTGAGCCGGTTTCTTTCCTTTTCTAGAAGGTGTTTCTTCTTCCTTCTTACGCATTTTCTTGTCAAATGATGCTCGCCTAGGGGCTTCATTTTCTAAGACAAAATAGGCACAACCATAACTACAATACTCTAAAAGGTAGTCTTGTAAACGACTTATTTTTTCAAGTTTTTCTTCTGTTCGATCATCCTTGTAAAAACCTCGTAGGCGAAGCTGTTCGTTGCTCCAGTCTCCCACAATATAATCAAACTTGGTTAATACTTCTGAAAAACGCTGATTAAAAACCGTCACATCAAAGGCATCCTTGATATTTCCACCAAGGAAAAAGCGAGTCCTTCCGTTTCGACCTTGTCCCCGTGTAAATGGAACTCAGGACCAGGAAACTTGTTATAGTTGTATAATTCAGGTGCAATTTCTTTTCGCATAGATATCCTTTTTCCACGATTACTTAATACTTTATTCTACCATAATTTCTAGCAGTTAGCACGTTTCTCATAAAAATGAAAAAAGTCTGACGATTTTGTCAGACAAAAATAATATAACCTTAAAAAGAGAAGAACAATTCTTCCCTCCAACTATCATTATTTAGCAGCTACGTACAATTCATCTACTTTGTTCCAGTTGATCACTGAGAAGAAAGCTTTGATGTAGTCAGGACGCACGTTGCGGTATTTCACATAGTAAGCATGTTCCCAAACGTCCAAGCCCAAGATTGGTTTTTTACCTTCTGAGATTGGTGTGTCTTGGTTTGCTGTTGAAGTCACTTCAAGTTTACCTTCTTTGTTGACAACCAACCATGCCCAGCCAGAACCAAAACGAGTTGTTGCTGCTGCAGTGAAGGCTGCTTGGAATTCTTCAAATGAACCAAATGTTGCATCGATTGCTGCTGCAAGTTCTGCTGATGGAGCTGTTTTTTCAGGAGTCATCAATTCCCAGAAAAGAGCGTGGTTCAAGTGTCCACCACCATTGTTGATAAGCGCTTGACGGATATCAGCTGGAATAGATTCTACATCAGCAAGCAAGACTTCAAGATCTTCACCGATTTCAGGGTGTTTTTCAAGAGCTGCATTAGCATTGTTGACATAAGTTTGATGGTGTTTGTCATGGTGCAAGTGCATTGTTTCCGCATCGATGTATGGTTCCAAAGCGTCGTATGCATATGGAAGATCTGGTAAGATAATAGCCATCTGTAATACCTCTTTTTCTTTCTATATGAAAATGATAACGCAAACATTCACTTTTTTCAAGTTTTTTGCTTATAGATGAAGAAATCACTGAAATACTTTCTAATAATACTCTTCGAAAATCTCTTCAAACCGCGTCAACGTTACCTTACCGTAGATATATGTAACTGACTTCGTCAGTTCTATCCACAACCTCAAAACAGTGTTTTGAGCTGACTTCGTCAGTCTTATCTACAACCTCAAAGCAGTGCTTTGAACAACCTGCGGCTAGTTCCTAGTTTGCTCCTTGATTTTCATTGAGTATAAAACAAGCAAATCAGTAAGAAACCCACGACAAGATAATCTTGACACGGGTTGTAGTTTCAAAAAAATATCAATTTACCTGACTAGCAATCTGTAAGAGTGCCTTTTCAAAAAGGAAACTCTTTTCATAAAGACCTGTCTTAATCTGATAGTCTGTCTCAATCAAATAAGAAATAGCTTGCTTCAAAAAGCTCAAAGAAAGTCCTCTTGAATCTCTCAGCGCAAACTTAATCTGATAGGGATTTGGATTGCGTCCGAGAAAACTGCCTAGACTACTTGCAATCTGCGCTTCTGTTTGCCCAGACTCCGACAAAATCTTCACCTGAGTAAAAGTCCGAAATTGTCCTAGCATGACTGCAATCAACTTGATTTCATCTTCTCCTTGCAAGGTCAAGTCTCTAACCAAATCGCGCGCCTGGTCCATCTTTTTAGTCAGAATAAACTGAGTTAAATCAAAAATATTGTCCTGCAAGGTCTTGGGAATTGCGTTAACAATATCCTCTTCCTCGATCACAGAGTCTTCCTTATAGGACTGTAAAAAGAGGAGATTTTTCTGGATTTCACTAAATTGAAAACCAGATTTGATAAGAAGATTTTCAAAAGAACGATTGGCAAACTGCAAACCTTGTTTCTGACTCCACTTTTGGAAATACTGGCGCAATTCTTGTTCTTTTGCTTCTACTGCATCAAAGACATTGGCATCACGCTTAAGTAATTTAACCAACCGTCTTTTACTATCCAGCTTTCCTTCTGCAAAGATTAACAACTTGGTTGTTGGCGAAGGATTGTCAAGATATTCTTCAAATGACTTGAGCTCATCATCTGTCAAAAAGCGCTTTTTAGCAGTCGTGATATCGACAAAATGATCCAATATCACGATTTTCTCATCTGCAAAGAAAGGAAGGCTGACCAACTCCAGTTCTACATCTTTGTAAACTACTTCTTTCATATCAAAGTAGGCAAAGTTGAGGTCAGCAGAATCATAGCCAATCTGTTTCAACACTTGACTCTTCATCACTTCAAACTGGCCCTGGTCTGTCCCTGTAAAAAGGCTCAGGCTCGGTAAATTTGATAAAGTCAACTTCTGACTTTCTTCAATGGCTAGCATCTTCTCTCCTTTCTTCTGATTTTTTAATGAATTTAATCGATATAGCGCAATTTCCCACGGAAATCTTCTAGGCTCTCGTACCCTTTTTCAGCCATGATTGCTTTCAGTTCATTGGTAATGCGTTCAAAAGCTCCAACACCTTCTTTATGAAGAGTTGTTCCCACCTGCACCATACTAGCTCCACAGAGGATATGTTCAAAGGCATCACGACCAGTCAACACCCCACCTGTTCCGATGATTTGTATTTGAGGGTTTAAGCGTTGATAAAAGGCATGAACATTGGCTAGCGCAGTCGGTTTGATATATTCTCCACCAATGCCACCGAAACCATTTTTAGGACGGATAACGACAGACTCATCTTCTATATAAAGGCCGTTTCCGATAGAGTTGACACAGTTGACAAACTTGAGCGGATATTTGTTGAAAATAGCTGCCGCTTGGTCAAAGTGAACAATATCAAAATATGGTGGCAATTTAATTCCAAGAGGTTTGGTGAAGTAGGCAAATACTTCTGTCAAAATCCGGTCTGTTGTCTCAAAATCATAGGCAATCTGAGGTTTACCTGGAACATTTGGACAGGAGAGATTTAGCTCAGTCAGACCACGAAAATCACTCTCTTGGACTTTTTTCAGGATAGTATGAGTTTCCTCTGGAGACATACCGACTAGAGATAAAAAGAAAGTTCGGTTTGGCTCTTTTTCTTGCAAATCCAAAAGATAGTCCAAATAATAGTCTAAGCCATTATTTGGCAAGCCCATAGAGTTGATAGAACCAAGCGGGACATCTTGGTAGCGTGGCTCAGAATTTCCCTGACGAAAGTCCAAGGTCGCTGTCTTAGTGACAAAGGTTCCTGCCGCTGAGTTTTTAACCCCTTCTAGCTCCTCTATCGTCATACAAGCCACACCTGCTGCATTCATCAAGCAATTGTCAAACTCAAAACCAGCAATTTGTGTTTTCGTTGATACCATGATTCTGATCCTCCGGATTCCATTTATTTCTAATATTATACCATATTTTCAGCTTTTCTCTTTGAGAAAGTCATTTATAAGAAAAACGTTCGTATTTTATCTATTATAAAAAAAATTCCAATTTAAAACAATCCCAAAAATCAAATTGAAAGAATTTTTAGAAAATTTTTGTTTTTCTCTTTACAGTTAAAAAAAATTCTGCTATAATGACACACATAATTAAATTAGAATTTAAGGAGAACGATATGACATCTGCTAAAGAATATATCCAAAGCGTGTTTGAAACTGTAAAAGCTCGTAACGGGCACGAGGCTGAATTCCTCCAAGCTGTTGAAGAATTTTTCAACACTTTGGAACCTGTATTTGAAAAACACCCTGAGTATATCGAAGAAAATATCTTAGCACGTATTACTGAGCCTGAGCGTGTGATTTCTTTCCGTGTTCCTTGGGTTGACCGTGATGGAAAAGTTCAAGTAAACCGCGGTTACCGTGTTCAATTCAACTCAGCTGTTGGACCATACAAAGGCGGACTTCGTTTCCACCCAACTGTAAACCAAGGGATCTTGAAATTCCTCGGATTTGAACAAATCTTTAAAAATGTCTTAACTGGACTTCCTATCGGTGGAGGTAAAGGTGGATCAGACTTCGATCCTAAAGGTAAAACAGATGCTGAAGTGATGCGCTTCTGCCAAAGCTTCATGACTGAATTACAAACACATCGGACCATCACTTGACGTACCTGCTGGTGATATCGGTGTTGGTGGACGTGAAATTGGTTACCTTTATGGTCAATACAAACGCCTTAACCAATTTGATGCTGGTGTCTTGACTGGTAAACCTCTTGGATTTGGTGGTAGCTTGATTCGTCCAGAAGCAACTGGTTACGGTTTGGTTTACTACACTGAAGAAATGCTCAAAGCAAACGGTAACAGCTTTGCTGGTAAGAAAGTGGTTATTTCAGGTTCTGGTAACGTTGCTCAATATGCTCTTCAAAAAGCAACTGAACTTGGTGCAACGGTTATCTCTGTATCTGACTCAAATGGTTATGTCATCGATGAAAACGGAATCGACTTCGATCTTTTAGTAGATGTTAAAGAAAAACGTCGTGCTCGCTTGACTGAGTATGCTGCTGAAAAAGCAACTGCAAGCTACCACGAAGGTTCTGTATGGACTTACGCTGGTAACTATGATATCGCTCTTCCATGTGCTACTCAAAACGAAATCAACGGTGAAGCAGCTAAACGCTTGGTTGCTCAAGGAGTTATCTGTGTATCTGAAGGTGCTAACATGCCAAGCGACCTTGATGCCATCAAAGTTTACAAAGAAAATGGTATCTTCTACGGACCTGCAAAAGCTGCCAACGCTGGTGGTGTAGCCGTTTCAGCCCTTGAAATGAGCCAAAACAGTCTTCGCCTCTCATGGACTCGTGAAGAAGTTGATGGACGTCTCAAAGACATCATGACAAACATCTTCAACACAGCTAAGACAACTTCAGAAACATATGGTCTTGATAAAGACTACCTTGCAGGAGCAAACATTGCTGCCTTTGAAAATGTAGCAAACGCTATGATTGCCCAAGGTATTGTTTAAGATTTATTTGCTCAATCCTCAATCACTACGATTGAGGATTTTTAGGTTGAGTTAAATAGTTGGAAATTACTTACTCGCCCCCTTTTGTGGTTCTATAATATTTGTAGTGGGTAAATCCCCTATGGATATTATGTAGCCTATTTTATGTAGAAAAAAAGTTCCATATTACCTATAATGAAAAGCGATCAAACAACTCATTAGGAAGAATCATATGGAACAATTACATTTTATCACAAAATTACTAGACATTAAAGACCCAAATATCCAAATTATGGATGTCATTAATAGGAATACCCACAAGGAAATCATCGCTAAACTGGACTACGACGCTCCATCTTGTCCTGAGTGTGGAAGTCAAATGAAGAAATATGATTTTCAAAAACCTTCTAAAATTCCTTACCTTGAAACGACTGGTATGCCTACTAGAATTCTCCTTAGAAAGCGTCGATTCAAGTGCTATCATTGCTCTAAAATGATGGTTGCTGAAACTTCTATCGTCAAGAAGAATCACCAAATCCCTCGTATCATCAACCAAAAGATTGCGCAAAAGTTGATTGAAAAGACTTCTATGACCGACATTGCTCATCAGCTGGCCATTTCAACTTCAACTGTCATTCGCAAACTCAATGACTTTCAATTTAAGCATGATTTTTCTCGTCTGCCTAAGATTATGTCCTGGGACGAATATGCCTTTACAAAAGGAAAAATGAGTTTCATTGCGCAAGATTTTGACAATCTCAATATCATCACTGTTCTTGAAGGTAGAACACAAGCTATAATAAGAAATCATTTTCTGCGCTACAATCGCGCTGTTCGTTGTCAGGTGAAAATCATTACTATGGATATGTTTAGCCCTTACTATGACTTGGCTAAACATCTTTTTCCGTATGCCAAAATCGTTCTAGATCGCTTCCACATTGTACAACATCTTAGCCGTGCTATGAGTCGTGTTCGTGTCCAAATCATGAAGCAATTTGAGAGAAAATCTCATGAATATAAGGCTATCAAGCGCTACTGGAAACTCATTCAACAGGATAGTCGTAAACTTAGTGATAAGCGTTTATCGCCCTACTTTTCGCATGCACTTAACCAATAAAGAGATTCTAGACAAGATTTTGACCTATTCAGAAGACTTGAAACACCACTATCATCTCTATCAACTCTTGCTGTTTCACTTTCAGAATAAAGAGCCTGACAAATTTTTCGGACTCATTGAAGACAATCTAAAGCAGGTTCATCCTCTTTTTCAGACTGTCTTTAAAACCTTCCTCAAAGATAAAGAGAAAATCGTCAATGCCCTTCAGTTACCCTATTCTAACGCCAAATTAGAAGCGACCAATAATCTCATCAAACTTATCAAACGCAATGCCTTTGGTTTTCGGAACTTTGAAAACTTCAAAAAACGGATTTTTATCGCTCTGAATATCAAAAAAGAAAGGACGAAATTTGTCCTTTCTCGAGCTTAGCTTTTCTTCAACCCACTACAGTTGACAAAGAGCCAAAAAAGAAAGGACGAATTTCGTCCTTTCTAGATCTTAGCTTTTCTTCAACCCACTACAATTGACAAAGAGCCAATAAAAACCGCTACTCCTAAGAATAGCGGTTTAATCATGTTTTTAAGCTACTAATGTAGTTGCTCTATTATTTAAGAGTAACTGAAGCTCCAGCTTCTTCCAATTTAGCTTTGATTTCTTCAGCTTCTGCAGTTGCAACACCTTCTTTAACAAGTGCTGGTGCACCGTCAACAAGTTCTTTAGCTTCTTTAAGACCAAGACCTGTGATTTCACGTACAACTTTGATAACGCCAACTTTTTTGTCGCCTGCAGATGTCAATTCAACGTCGAATGAATCTTTAGCAGCACCAGCGTCAGCAGCACCAGCTGCAGCAACAGCTACAGGAGCAGCTGCAGTTACACCAAATTCTTCTTCGATAGCTTTTACAAGGTCGTTCAATTCAAGGATTGAAGCTTCTTTAATTTCAGCAATAATGTTTTCAATGTTCAATGCCATTGTTATTTCCTCCAAATATGTTTTTAAATTTATAATATTTTTTGTAGCTAGGCTACGCTGCGTAGCTTAAGATTAAGCTGCGTCTTCTTTGTTGTCTGCAACCGCTTTGACTGCAAGAGCAACGTTGCGCACTGGCGCTTGAAGTACAGAAAGGAGCATAGAAAGAAGTCCTTCGCGGTTTGGAAGAGTTGCAAGTGCAAGAATCTCTTCTTTAGATGCGACAGCGCCTTCGATTGCACCACCTTTGATTTCAAGTGCTTCAGCGTTTTTAGAAAAGTCGTTCAAGATTTTCGCTGGTGCGATAACATCTTCGTTAGAAAATGCTACTGCAGATGGTCCAACGAATACAGATGCAAGATCTTCAAGACCAGCTTTTTCAGCTGCACGACGCAAGATTGAGTTTTTAATAACTTTATACTCAACTTCGCTTCCACGAAGCTCACGACGAAGAACTGTATCTTGCTCAACTGTCAAACCACGAGCATCTACAACGACGATAGATGCAGCAGCTTTCATTTTTTCAGCTACTACGTCAACTAGTTCCGCTTTTTTAGCAATAATTGCTTCACTCATTAGTGTGTTCACCTCCGTTATTATTTTGCTTGGGGAAATTTTTCAAAAGAAAAACGCGCCCAAACCTAGACACGAAAGTACAATACGCTTCTTTTTACATGATACGTTTTGTCCTCGGTAGGATACTTATGAGTCGAGCTCCCCTACTGTCTTAGGCAGTTTTTTCAAACCGTATATAAGTATAGCATAGTCAAAAAAAGAATGCAAGATTTTTGCAAACTTTTTTTAAAATTTTTTCGTGATTTTTCTTTTAAAGTTCTACTGTCAGTACTTGACCTTGCTTCACAACTTGTTCTCCGGCAATATAGACATCATCAACATCACTGGATTTGACAGCATAGACTAAGTGGGAAAACATATTTTCTTGGGGTTGAAGATGGATTTTCCCTTGTGGTTGAATGACTAGAAAATCTGCTTGCTTGCCAACTTCCAGACTCCCAATCTGTTCTTCCATTCCAAGAACCTTAGCCCCTTCGATTGTCAGCGCTTTTAGAGCCATTTCGATAGGAAATTGGCTGGCATCTCCACTTTTCATCTTCTGAAGAAGTGCTGCAGTTCTTCCTTCCTCAAACATATCTAGATTGTTATTGGAAGCAACCGAGTCAGTCGCAATTCCGACTACTACTCCCGCTTTTTGGAGCTGGATAATTGGAGCAATTCCCGAGGCCAGTTTGAGGTTACTGATAGGATTGTGGGCGATAGCCACTTGAGAGGTTGCCAAACGTTCAATTTCTCGCTCATTTAATTCTACCCCATGAGCAAAGACAGACGGATAATCTAAGTAACCCAGTTCTTCTAGAAAGGCGAGGGGGCGTTTGCCGTATCGTTTCAGGATAATTCCTGATTCCTCCTTAGTCTCCGCAACATGGATATGGAGAGGAATATTCAACTCTTTTGCCATATCCAAACTTTCTTCCAGCAAGTCTCTACTACAGCTGTAAGGAGAATGTGGGGCTACCATAACCTTGAAATTTGGATTTTCATATCCTAAGATTTCCTCGATGATAGCTCGTGTTCTAGCAATGGTCTCAGCAGTTGTCTCCGCCTCAGAAGAAAAAAGGGTAGGAGAAAAATAACAATGCATCTTGGAATCTTTCACTGCCTGATAAATCTGCTCAATATCCACACCATTGGGATTATACATATCGTTAAATGTTGTTGTTCCTGACTGGAGCATCTCTGTCAGAGCTTCTTTGACCGCCTTGGTAGTCATGTCGGGAGTAAACTCAGCTTCTGCTGGCCAAATATAGTCATTGAGCCATTCATGGAGATTGCTATCATCTCGAATCCCTCTCAAGCCTGTCATAGCAGAATGGGTATGGCAATTGACCAATCCAGGCATGATCCAAGCTCCCTGATAGTCTATAATCTGCTCAGCTTGATCTAAAATCTCTGACTTCTCTTGACCAACATAGACGATTTGAGAACCCTTAACGGCTAAGATTCCATCTAGATAGACATGGAAATCTTGGTCACAAGTCACGATATTTACATGCTGAAAGACTTTCATACTAGGTTCCTTTTCTAAAAGACAATTTATACTCTCTTCAAACCACGTCAGCTTCACCTTGACATAGATATATGGGTATCGACTTCGTCAGTCTTATCTACAACTTCAAAGTCGTGCTTTGAGCAAGCTAGGGCTAGCTTCCTAGTTTGCTCTTTGATTTTCATTGAATATTACAGTGGATAATTTTTCTAGCTATTGTAACAAAAAAGTTACCCGAAGGCAACTTTTTTTGTCTGTAAGGGTTCGAAGTAGAAAGGATTATTCAGAGCTAAAAGCTGCAGCTTGCTGCATTTGGTAATACTTGCCCTTTCGAGCCATGAGATCATGATGGTTGCCATACTCAACAATGTCACCATCAACCAAGACAAGGATCAAATCCGCATCCTGAATGGTTGACAAACGGTGGGCGATGACAAAGCTTGTGCGCCCCTTCATGAGTTTGGCAAAGGCATCCTGAACCAGTACTTCTGTACGGGTATCGATAGACGAAGTTGCCTCGTCTAAGATAAGAATCTTGGGAATAGCCAGAAAGACTCGAGCAATAGTCAAGAGCTGTGCTTGACCAACAGAAAGAGACTCTCCAGCATTTTCAAGCTTGGTATCATAGCCTTGGGGTAACTGTTGGATGAAAAAGTCTGCATTGGCTGCTTTGGCAGCAACAATCACCTGCTCCCGACTAGCTTCAGGGTTACCAAAGGCAATATTGTCATAAATTGTCCCTTGCTTTAGCCAGGTTTCTTGGAGCACCATGCCAAACTGCTGGCGTAAAGAGGCACGACTATAATCATAAATAGATTTCCCATCCAGCAAGATATCTCCGGAATTAATGGGATAAAAACGCATAAGAAGATTGATAAGGGTTGATTTTCCAGCACCTGTCGGACCAACTATGGCTACCTTGCTACCGGCTGGGATATCGATAGATAAGTCCTTAATTAAAATCTTTTCAGGATGGTAGCCAAAAGACACATGCTTAAAGGAAATAGCTCCCTTGACTTGGTCACTGGTCAAGATTTCCTTACCTGTTTCAGCCACCTCAGGACTTTCTAAGACAGCATAGACGCGCTCTGCACAAGCCAGAGCGCTTTGCAACTCAGCTAGCACTGAAGAAATATCGTTAAAGGGCTTGGTATACTGCTGAATATAGTTCAAAAAAGTCACCAAACGACCAATGGTCAAGGTGGAGCCCATCATAATGCGATAAGCTCCTACTCCAGCTAAAAGTGCGTAAATGAGCGCATTTACAAAGCGAGTCGAAGGATTGACCGTTGAAGAATAAAAGATGGCCGACTGCGAATAGCCTGCGTAGTTGTCATTAGCATCATGCAGTCTTTGGATAAACTCTTCCTGAGCATTGAAGGACTGGATAATGGTCTGTTGGCTAAGCGATTCTTCAATCAACTGTGTCTGAATCCCCCTCGTCTCTGTTTGCTTCTGAAATAGATGATAGGAGCGTTTAGAAATAAAGCGTGAAATCACCATAGACAGTGGCGTCAACAGCAAGACCAAGAGGGTCATGAGGAGATGAATTTGGAGCATGGCTAGAATACTGACCAAAATCATCAAGATGCCAATGAAAAATTGGTTAAAAATCATGGTCAAGCCAGCTGCCAACTGTTCGATGTCTGTAGTTACACGACTAACCATTTCTCCACTTCCTTGCCGATCGACAAAAGCAATCGGTAAACGATGGAGTTTATGGATGATTCGCTCTCGCAAATCTTTAGTATAAGAAAAGATTAGGCGATTATAAAGGAGAGGATTGACCCATTGTACCAGAGTATTTCCTATAACTACCAAGAGCATCTGGAGAAAAATCTGCCAAAAAACTGGTGAAGAGCCAGTCACTAGGACCTGGTCAATGACCTTCCCAATCAGAATAGGTAGGTAGATCGATAAACCAACCTGGGCAATGGTTCCTAGAAAAGCTAGGAAAAGGAGGAAGGGATGACTTGCTAAATCTTTGGCCAAACGTGTGAGCGTCTGGTTTGCAGTTTGTCGTCTCATGCTAGTCCTCCTTTCCATGTTGGGATGCATTGATTTCACGATAGACTTGACTCGATTTCATCAAGTCCTCGTGCTTGCCGATAGCTAGTAACTCACCTTTTTCCAAGAGGAGAATCTTGTCAGCCATCTGTAAAGTCGAGGTTCGTTGAGAGATCAAGATTAAACTTGTATTTGGCAGATTTTCTCGGATAGCTTTCAAGAGACTAGACTCGGTAATGGTGTCCAGTGCCGAGGTAGCATCATCTAGGATGAGAAACGGAGCCTGGCCCAAGACTGCTCGTGCGATAGACAGCCTTTGTTTTTGACCGCCCGAGAAATTTCTTCCTCCTGCTTCAACTAGGGCATCCAAGAGTCCTTCCTTTTCACTGACAAAATCCTTAGCTTGCGCAATCTCCAAGGCCTGCCAAAGTTCTTGGTCACATAGTTCTTGATGTAAACCTAGAATCAAATTGGAACGAATGGTTCCTTTAAAGAGTTCGACCTTTTGGGGCACATAGGCAATCCAAGACCGCCACTGCTCCAAATTAAGAGGACTAACTCCATCTCGATAAAGGTCAATGCTCCCCTTGTCTGCTGGATAAAGTCCAAGGATGACTTGCACCAAGCTTGACTTACCAGAACCAGTTCCCCCAATGATACCAAGGATTTGCCCTTGAGTCATATCAAAGGAAATATCTCTCAGAGAAGGATGGGCCGCATCAGGATAGGTAAAGGTCAGTTCTTGAACTTGTAAAACCTGATTGCTGGTAACTTGCTTTTTCTCTAATTCTGAATGGATGTCTTCTGGAGCTTCGGCAAAGACTTCCTCAATTCGCTTAGCTGAGATGTAGGACTGGTTGAGAGAATTGATCAGCATGGCTAGCTTGACCAATTCCACCAAAATCTGCAAGAGATAGTTGATAAGGGCAATGAGAGCACCTTGACTGAGCAAACCTCCTTGAATTGAAAGATAGCCCTGCCAGATAATAACGAGGAGAGTTCCATTAACAATCAGATAGGTCAGAGGTGTTAATAAACTAGACCAGAAACCTGTCTTTTCTTGTAATCTAACATAGACTTGGTTAAGGGTTTGAAAAATCTGTAACTCTCGTTTTTCTTGACCAAAAGCACGAATAACTCTCATCCCTTGTAATTGCTGACGCGTTTCCTGAACTAGTTGGTCCGTTTTCTTTCTCAGACTGCTGTAGAGAGGATTGACCAGCCGAGAAAGGCCTACAATGACAAGGGTCAAAATGGCAACCATTACCAGAAACCAGAAGGTCAATTCAGGCGAGAGACGATAAGCCATAAAAATGGCACCAAAAACAATAATAGGTGCTCGCAAAAAGAGACGCAGGAATTGATTGATACCAGTCTGAATCTGATAGGTATCCGAAGTCAAGCGCGTGACCAAACTCGAGGTCGTTAAACGGTCTCTACTATCCTTTGGCAAGGAAAGAATATGACGATAGAGATCATCTGTCAGTCCTTTGGCAAATCCAACCGCAGCCTTAGCTGAGTAAAACTGAGCTATCAAAGCCACTACAACGCCAATCACTGCAAAGATAAAGAGTATGCCAATCTGCATCCAGAGATGTCCTTGATTTTTCTGGGGCAAGGATTGGTCAACAATCCCAGCAATCACCATGGGAACCAAGAGCTCAAACACAGCTTCTAACAGCTTGAACAAGGGTGCTAAAATCGATTCTTTGATGTAGGGTTTGAAGTAAGATAATAAGTGTTTCATAAATCCCTTCTATTTCTAAAATGAAGAAAGTGGGAAGCACCCACTCTCTCAATTTTATTTGTTTAAGTAAGGCAATAGATAGCCATATCCTTCCTCTTCCATCTCATCCTTGGATACAAAACGCAAGGATGCAGAATTAATACAGTAACGGAGACCACCAAACTCACGCGGTCCATCTGTAAAAACATGACCCAAATGAGCATTGCCTGAACGAGAACGAACCTCGATTCGCTCCATTCCATGGCTGAGATCCTTGTAATAGTGAATCAATTCCTTGGAAATTGGACGACTAAAGCTTGGCCAACCACAACCTGAAGCGAACTTATCCTTGGCAAAGAAGAGTGCTTCACCCGTCGTAATGTCTACATAAATACCCTCCTCAAAAGTTTGGTCATAGGCATTACTAAACGGAGCCTCTGTAGCAGCTTCTTGGGTAACACGATAAGCCTCTTCTGATAAGCTTTCCTTTAACACTTCTTGGCTAGGCTTTCATAGTTTGCTGCGTCAATCAATGGCTTCTCAGCATCGGTCACATCGATATGACAGTAACCAGAAGGATTTTTCTTAAGATAGTCTTGGTGGTAGTCTTCAGCTAAAATATAGTGGCGAAGTTTCTCCACCTCTACTGCAATCTTTCGACCCAGCATGCGCTCCTGCTCCCGAACCACTGTGTAGATAGCTGGCAAGTCTGCTTCATCCTTGTAATATATACCGGTCCGATACTGACGTCCACGGTCATTCCCTTGTTGATTGACTGATAATGGATCAATAACACGGAAATAATAAAGTAAAATCTCTCTAAGTGACACTGCCTTCTCATCGTAAATCACTTGAACCGTTTCTGCATGGTCTGTTTCTTTGAGCAACTGGTAATTGGTCGTTTCGACTTGACCATTAGCGTAGCCGACTCTGGTTGTTAGCACTCCAGAAATACGTGAAAAATACTCCTCTAAGCCCCAAAAACAACCACCTGCTAGATAAATTTCTGCCATCTTAATTTCTCCTTTATCAAGTTTTTAACTAATACTCTTCGAAAATCTCTTCAAACCACGTCAGCTTACATCTGCAACCTCAAAACAGTATTTTGAGCTAACTTCGTCAGTTCTATCCACAACCTCAAAACACTGTTTTAAGCAGCCTGCGGCTAGCTTCCTAGTTTGCTCTTTGATTTTCATTGAGTATAAACTTCTTTTCAAAAAAAGGATAGGAAGCCCTCTGGTCAAGAGTTTCCCCATCCTATCTTCTATTCTTTATTTTGCTTCGACACGGACACCTTGGGTATCAACTTTCAAGTCATGAAGTTTTCCTTTGAAAGGTTGCTTTTCCAATTCTGCCTTAATCGCTGGCATCTTGTCATGAGAAGCCAAAACCATAACTGTCGGCCCAGCACCAGAGAGGTAGGTTGCATAGGCACCATTTTCTTTGGCCACTTGCTTAATCGTCGCAAATTCTCTCACCAAGTCCTGACGATAGCGCTCGTGGAAGAGGTCTCCCTCGATTGCTTGCCCAGCGGTCACCATGTCTCCTGCCAACAAGGCCGCAACCGCCACATTGGCGATAGAACTAGCTGCAACAGCTTCCTTATAGGACAATTTCTTAGGCAAGACACCACGGCTGTCTCTAGTACGCAATTCATAGTTTGGAATGTAGGCTAGGAAGTCACACTCTGGGAAATCTGCTACGATAGCAGAGACTTGTCCTTCAACGGAACTTGCAATAACGAGATTTCCATAAATGGCTGGAGCCACATTGTCAGGATGACCTTCAATCTTGGTCGCCAGCTGCAATTTGTCATGGTCAGACAAGTTGAGCTTACCCAATTGATCGGCTAGTTCAATCCCAGCAACAATAACCGAGCTAGAAGAACCCAAACCACGCGCCAAGGGAACATTACTTGTCATTTTCAAGCGTCTTGGTTGCAAGTCTGGTACAATTTGCAAAGCAATTTTGAGCAAGAGATTACGCTCGTCATGAGGAATCCATTTACCAATCTGGTGTTCAATCAACCACTCATCTCGTTCTTCGCAGACCTCGATTTGAAGGTACTTGGTTACAGCTACACCGACCGAGTCAAATCCTGGCCCGATATTGGCACTGGTTGCAGGTACAATAATCTTCATTTTATTCTCCTAGCACCTTGAAGGTATTCAAGAGGTCGAATTCTGAAACCTTCTTCAATTCAGCTGAGACATTTTCCAGCTGGGCTTTATTAATCTTGTGTGTAATGATAACGACACGTGCCATGTCACCCTCTTTACCATCTTGGAGGATTTGCTTGAAGGAAATATCTTGGGCATTAAAGATTTCAGCAAGTTTCAAGACCTGACCTTTTGAGTCTGGTGCCAAGATTGAGAAATAGTAGTTTGCTTTAACATCTTCTGGATTAGCCAAGACCAACTCACGGCTATATTCGTTGAAGTCTTTACCAATGGTACCATCATTCAAGCGACGAACGATACGGACAATATCTGCTACAACACTTGTTGCAGTTGGTTTTTGACCAGCACCTGGTCCATAGTACATAGACTCACCAATACCGATAGACTCTACAAAGACAGCGTTCATCACTCCATTCACACTGGCAAGTGGGTGCGCTTTAGGAAGGAAGGTTGGAGTTACTTCTGCAGCAATTCCTGAAGGAGTTTCCTCAATAGAACCAACCAATTTTACTACATAGCCAAGTTCTTGGGCTACAGCTACGTCTTCTGGTGTGATATTGCGGATTCCCTTGTGGGCTACATCGTCAAAGGCAACCTTCATACCAAAGGCAAATTGGCTCAAGATAACCATCTTGTAGGCTGCATCAATCCCATCCACGTCATTTGTCGGGTCGCTTTCTGCAAATCCTAGACGTTGCGCTTCCGCAAGAGCATCGTCGTAAGACCATCCTTCTTCCACCATCTTGGTCATCATGAAGTTGGACGTTCCATTGACTACACCAAGTACGCGCGTGATTTTATCAGAAGCCAAGGAATTTGCTAGAGTACGAAGAATTGGAATCCCACCAGCTACTGCTGCTTCGTAGTAAAGTGCTACCTTATTAGCTTGAGCGATTTCTAACAATTCTGCACCGTGGACAGCCAAAAGGTCCTTATTGGCAGTAACAACGTGTTTACCAGCTTCCAAGGCACGAGTGATAAAAGTCTTAGCAGGTTCGATACGCCCCATCAATTCCACTACGATTGTAATATCTTGGTCTGATAAAATGTCATCTACATTGGTTACAAAGTTAAAGTCATTCCCTGCTGCAAGCAAGCGATTCTTTTCATCTTCATCCTTGACCAATACCTTGGCAACTTCAATCTCTGAATGTGCTGATTGATTGATTTTTTCTCCATTTTCCTTTAGGAGGAAAGGCACGCCACTTGCAACGGTACCAAATCCTAGTAAAGCAATTTTAACTGTCATGTTTGTCTCCTCGAAATTTTCTAATATAGCCATTATAACAGAATTTTGTGAAAATTCCTATTATAGTAAATCACTATTTCAGTCTAAAAAAGAAAAAAAAAAAGAAAGCTCATTTCCAATGTCATTAAGTTAGTGATCTAACTACTTGAATAGGAGGTGTGATTGAGGTCATCAAGGTGATTTTCTATCGCATCTTCTGTTTTTTTACATGACAAATAAAGTTTTTTTCATCCTATTTTTTGAGATTTATGTTACTCTATAGATGAAATCAACTACCGATTGAGCCTTTATCTTTCTTGGATATTTTCGATTCGGTCGAATAATAGATAACTGTTTTTTGAGGTAGTTTTTCAACTGGAGAGAAGAAAGGGAATCGTTTAAAAATAAACGGCAGGAATAAGCCGCATCTGAGAAACACACTTTGTATCTTTGCTTTTTGTGACTACTGTCGATGGCAACTTGCGAGGTTACCCAACGACAAAAGTTAAAATTTGTAAAACGAGCAAAGATTTCTTGGAGAATCCCTTCCTTCTTTTTTGTATGAAAATTGACCAAGCCAACACTGTATTTCAGGTCACGAAAACTAGTCTCTATGCCCCATCTACTGGCGTAGAGATTTTTTAATTCTTGGACTGAATAGTCTGTATTTGTCACTAAAGTTTCGTATTTTCCTTCTTCCACTTCTAAACGCACCATACGAAAAAGGAAGCTCATAGAGTGCTACAGGATCCTGTTTTTGACTTGTTTCTGGAAGAAAATCAAAAGTAGAATTGTGCGGAATAAAATGATAGTCATTGGGAAAATCATGATAAAGTTTTTTAAACTGTTTGGTTTGCTTTCGTGATAATGTTAGAGAAAATGTTTGATCAAAACACTCTGTATTTGGCAAGTTGAAGGAGGAACGCAGGGATTGTTTTCCCTCGCGAATGCGGATGACATAAAGCCAACCTTTTTCTTGAAAATGAGCCATGAGATTGTAACTTTCATAGCCTCTATCCATGATAACAAGAGCTTTCTCGAAAGGGAGAAGCCTTTATCATCTGAATCAGAGCCAAGCGCTCATGTTGCGCATGTTTGTCTTGAATAGAAACATCTCTATACACTCCAGTCGTCAAGTCGTATAGGGCGTTTATGTGTATGAGATTATAGGATTTAACATCCGTTTGGGTTTGGACAGAGGTTTCTGTATCCATGGGATTTCGAGGAATACAGATATCACTCCCATCAGCAACGAATATTGGAAAAGCAGTATTAAGTGGAATAGGTGCTGTAAATTCTTTAAATAGGGCATAGAAAGCCTCAGGTTTTATCTGATAGCGTCTTTGAACAAAGGCTGAATTTGAAACTGTCAGTTTGGCATCTAGTAATTCTTTTGACAAGGATTTCCCTCCCATTCCCAGAATTGTACGAATCATGGTTTCTAGTGATAAACTTCTTTTACGAGTAAAGGCCTGTTCATCTTGTTTGACGAACACAACTTTTTGATCAATGATACTCTGAATACTCTTATCCAAGTGGGCTTTTATCTGTTTTATCATGGGAAATACCTCCTTAATTATAGTTTATCACATAAAAAAGAAACCCAAATACAGAATTGTATTTGAATTTCTTAACTTAATGACATTGATCTGATGATTCGCTCTTCCTAAAATCTAGAAATAATTTTCCAGAAATGATTATCCAATCTTTTGCAAATTGATCACTGCATCGTGATTCATCAAGACTTGACCATACTCCTGCAAGACTGAACGACTGATATCACTATCTTCCGCAAACTCGCGCATACGGGCCAAGAGCCAAGCTGGATATGGACTTGGATGATTTTCAATATCCACTAAAATGGTCAAATAATAGCGCTCATTCATCTTGTAGAGTTCAGAAGTTTCCATCTCAAAAGTCACTGTCTTGGCAAAAGCTACCAAATCAGCTAAGTTTACAAAAGAAAGGATGTAATAGATGTAAGGCTCTTTCTTGATCTCAACTTCCTGTTCAGCCTGCTCCTGCTCTTCTTCCTTGGCTTCGACTTGCTCTAGAGATTGAATCGCTTCGATATCATCCTTGGTTTTGTCCGCGATGCTTTTTTCCAATGTTTTGATAAATTCATCCGGCGACATTTGGGCCAATTCTTCCATATCTGGTAAATCCGATAAATCTTCAAAATCTAGATTTTGGTCAATCTTTGATTTGGTTACAAAGACATCGACCTTATCCGGTTTTGGAGTCACACGGAAGCTCAACATACCTGTATCCAAAAAGCTCTCAGGCATCTCTAACTCATCCAAGATAGCATAGAAGAATTCTTCTGTTTTTTCTTGAGGAACAAGAAAGTCAGCAATCTCCATGCCACGATCCATCAAATCCTCTAAAGACATCGTGATTTTCAAAGTTGTATCACTAATTTGTTTCATTTTCATTACTAGTAACCTCATACTTTCAGTTCTATCTATTATACTAGATTTTTACGATTTTATCAAAAGAATGAAGCGAGAATGTGATATAATACTAGAGACCATTTTACAATACAAGAAAGAAAGAAAGAAAGTACAATGAAAAATATAAAAGTTAATGCACTGGCTAGCTTACTAGTCAATGTTCTCAATATCGTTTTTCCGCTGATAACTAATCCCTATCTGACACGGATTCTCAGCAAATCCAATTACGGTTATTTCAATACCGCAAATACCTAGGCTAGCTTTGTCATTCCTTTAGCCGCATTTGGAATCTATAACTACGGAATTCGAGCTATCAGTAAGGTCAAGGATGATAAAGATAAGATTAATTATGTCTTCTCCAAGTTATTCTATATATCTGTAATTACTTCTGTCCTTACAACAAGTACCTACTTTGTTTATTTACATGGATAATAGTATTGAAAATTTCAAAGAACTCTACTATATACTTGGTGTCCAGGCTCTCTTCCAATTCCTTTATATCGAATGGATGAACGAAGCTTATGAAAATTATGCATTTATCTTATACAAAACATTGATCATTCGGATTGCCATGTTGGTCGCTATCTTCACCTTTGTAAAAACTCCAAATGATATCGTACCTTATGCAATCATTATGAGTGCAACGACGATTCTCAACTATCTACTCAGCTTTCTCTGGATTAAGCGAGAAGTTTCCTTTGTTAAGATTGGTCTTGTCGAATTAGTCAAAGCATCTAAACCGCTCTTGACCATGTTGCTTCTATCAAGCAATATGCTCTACACATTGCTTGATAGAATGTTTATCACCAAAGAGCCTGATGAAAACTATATTTCTTATTACACCATTGCTTCCAGCATCGTCATGTTGATTGCCAGTGTCCTGAGTGGAGCTATCAACGTCAGTATTCCACGTCTCAGCTACTATCTCGGTAAGAAAGACTACGAGTCCTATAAGAATCTTCTAAATCAAGGCGCTGCCCTCTTTTACTTCCTCATCATTCAACCAGTATTGGGATTATGGTATTAGGGAACTACGCAACTGTCATCTACTCTTCTGAAAAATACCTTGAAGCTGGTATTGTGACTAGTGTCTTCGCTTTTCGGACTATCATTTGGGCCATTGAGTTAATCCTTGGTAAACAAATTATCTTCATCAACGACCACGAAAATCGTTTAACAGCCTTTTACTTTATTGGTGGCGGTGCAAATATCCTACTCAACAGTCTCTTGTATTTCAATAATATTTTTGCACCAGAGTATTACATTGCTACTACTATTATTGCAGAAACCGTAGTTGTTCTACTAGAAATTTACTTTATCAAGAAACATCATCTACTTGACTTAAAAGAAATCTTTACTACTTTAACACGCTATACTATTGTATCGCTCGGATTCATTCCCATCTATTTCACATTTAAATTCCTTTTCCAAATCAACTCTTATACAGTCAACCTCAATATGATCCTCATGGTTCTCTCGACTATTGCAACTTGTGGAATCTACTATCTCTTGATACTT